>Ga0335396_10000096_pt1 | contig 97139 bp, 111 predicted proteins | sample FRY02_FD_205743 | JGI IMG/M metagenome (GOLD analysis project Ga0335396, IMG submission 205743) | Freshwater microbial communities from Lake Fryxell liftoff mats and glacier meltwater in Antarctica - FRY-02 (spades assembly) (version 2) | ecosystem: Environmental > Aquatic > Freshwater > Ice >...
CCCTTCTGGATCGTGAACTACGGACTGTCGCTCGTGGCATGGGCCTGTATCGGGCGCTGGATGCTTTCGTTCTTCGTGCCGGCGCTGCAGCCACAGAACTACATATGGCGTTCGTTCGTCTGGCTTACCGGATGGGCCATTGCCGGGGTCGGCTTCGTCACCCCGGCATCGCTCGGGACCCGCTGGCTGCCCCTCGCGACGGCGTTCTGGCTGTTCTGGCTGCGCACGGGTTTCTACTTCGCCATGGCCTCGGTCGGCATGACGCCGCGTCTCGCGGGCGGAGGCTAGCGATGCTCCGTCACCAGGTCTTCGCGCTCGTGCTCGGGCTCGCCGTCTTCAACGGCATCTTCTCGCCCCTGGTCCACCTCGTCGCGGCCTACAGCCTGATCTGGGCGCCGCCCTGGCTGCCCGGCGATCCCAGCGTGATTTTCTATTTCTCCAGCCTGATCGTGGCGACGTCGACTCTCCTGGCGTCGGGCGTGCCGGCGGCCCTGGTCGAGCGGGCGGTCCCTGCCGCGCGCGCGGCGCCGGGTCCCAATTGGATCTGGGCCCTGGTGGCGCTGGTGCTCTGCCTTCCCGCCCTGATCCGCGTCTTGCTCATGTCAGGTGCCGTGCAATAGGCTGCATCCGAGGCCCGGATGGATCGCATCGAGTATCTCGCGGATGTCATCGTGCGTCGCGGCTGCGCCTTCGCGTTGCTGGCGATCTGCATGGTCATGCTCGGGCTCTCTTACGATTTGCTGCTATGCCTGAAGTCGGGGGCCATCCTCCAGGCGATACACGGATCGGTTCTCGGCCTCTTTGCCTACAACGCGCCGAAGTGGAACCACAGGTCGACGGAACTCTGGGTGCTTCTGAACAAGGGCGCCGACCTGCCGCCGAATTATCCGCCGGAGCAATTGCTCGAAGTTCTGCGCAAGACCTATCTGCGCTACGCGGAGATGGCGGGCGTCGTCACTCTCGCGCTTTGCATCGCTGCTGCGATCGTGTGGATTTTGCGTGGATAGCGCGCACATCTGAAGCGTCGCAACGGGTGTTCGACTTTGGTCGAGCGTGACTTTCGTCAAATTTCACGCACCCCGCAGCACCAACTAAGGGCGACCCTAGGCAGTCGAGTGGAATTCGATTGTCATAAGCGGAATCGCTCATGGCCGTTGTAGGCTCAGTAAACGATCGCGGTCGTCCGATGACGCGCGAAGAGAGGAAGGTCATTATTGCCTCCTCCGTCGGCACCGTCTTCGAATGGTACGACTTCTATCTCGCTGGCGCGCTCGCCATCAACATCAGCGCCAACTTCTTCTCGGGCGTGAACCCGACGGCCGGCTTTTTCTTCACCTTGCTGGGCTTTGCCGCCGGCTTCGCGGTTCGTCCGTTCGGCGCGCTGTTCTTCGGCAGCCTGGGCGACCTGATCGGTCGCAAATACACCTTCCTCGTGACGATGACCCTGATGGGTATCGCCACCTTCGTGGTCGGTCTTCTGCCCAGCTATGCCTCGATCGGCATTGCCGCCCCCATCCTGTTCATCGCCTGCCGCCTGCTCCAGGGCCTGGCGCTGGGCGGCGAGTATGGCGGTGCCGCGACCTATGTCGCCGAGCACGCGCCGCACGATCGCCGCGGCTTCTATACGTCGTGGATCCAGACCACGGCCACCGTCGGCCTCTTCCTGTCGCTGATCGTGGTCGTGGCGCTGCGCCTCGCGCTCACGGCGGAACAGTTCGCCGAGTGGGGCTGGCGCGTGCCGTTCCTCCTGTCGATCACCCTGCTCGGCGTCTCCATCTGGATCCGTCTGCAGCTCGAAGAGTCTCCGGCCTTCAAGCGCATGTAGGCCGACGGCAAGGGTTCCAAAACGCCGCTGCGCGAGGCGTTCGGCGTCTGGAAGAACGCCAAGATCGCGCTCATCGCCCTGTTCGGCGGCACTGCCGGCCAGGCGGCGGTCTGGTACACGGGCCAGTTCTACGCCCTGTTCTTCCTGACCCAGACGCTGAAGCTCGATCCGACGACCTCGAACATCGTCATCGCGGTGTCCCTGGCCATCGGCACGCCGTTCTTCGTCTTGTTCGGCTGGCTGTCCGACAAGATCGGCCGCAAGCCGATCATCCTGGCCGGCTGCGCGCTCGCCAAGGTCACCTACTTCCCGCTGTTCCACGCCCTCACCAACGCGGTGAACCCGGCGCTGAATGCGGCGATCGAGAAGTCTCCGGTCGTGGTGATCGCCGATCCGAGCGAGTGCTCGTTCCAGTTCAACCCGACCGGCACGGCGTCGTTCACCACCTCGTGCGACATCGCCAAGTCGTTCCTCGCGCGCAACTCGGTGAACTACGGCAACCAGTCCGCTCCGGCCGGCACGCCGGCGCAAATCAAGATCGGCGACAAGGTGATCACCTCCTTCGACAAGGCGAAGGCGGGGGCCGAGGACGTAGCCAAGGAGCGCGCATTCAACACCGAGGCGACCGCCGCCATCCGCGCCGCCGGCTATCCGGCCTCGGCCGACAAGAGCCAGGTCAACATGCCGATGCTCATCGGCATCCTGACCATCCTCGTCATCTACGTGACGATGGTGTACGGCCCGATCGCGGCCCTGCTGGTCGAACTGTTCCCGACCCGCATCCGCTACTCCGGCATGTCGCTGCCGTACCATATCGGCAACGGCTGGTTCGGCGGTTTCCTGCCGCCGACCGCCTTCGCCATCGTGGCGGCGACCGGCAACATCTACTCCGGCCTGTGGTATCCGATCGTGATCGCCGGCATGACCCTCGTGGTCGGCCTGTTCCTGATGCCGGAGACCAAGGATCGCGACATCTACGCGCACGACTGACAACGCCGCCTGCAGACAGACCTGCAGACAAAAGCGACCGGCGGACCCGCGAGGGCCGCCGGTTTCTTTTGAGCTTTCGGCGGGCTTCGGTCAGGATCGTGCCATGAACCTCGATGCCATCAAGATCGGCCACCGGCCGCCCGAAGACGTGAACGCCATCATCGAAGTGCCGATCGGCGGCGAGCCCATCAAGTACGAGATGGACAAGGCCGCCGGCGCGCTGGTGGTCGACCGCTTCCTGTACACGCCGATGCGGTACCCGGGGAATTACGGCTTCGTGCCGCACACTTTGTCAGACGACGGCGACCCGATCGACGTGCTGGTCGCCAACACCCGCCCCATCATTCCCGGCGCCGTGATCAACGTGCGCCCGATCGGCGTGCTGCGCATGGAGGACGATGGCGGCGGCGACGAGAAGATCATCGCCGTGCCCTCGCCGAAGCTGACGCAACGCTACGTGCACGTGAAGACGGTCTCCGACCTGCCGGAGATCACGCGCCAGCAGATCGAGCACTTCTTCCTCCACTACAAGGATCTCGAGCCCGGCAAGTGGGTGAAGCTGCTGGGATGGGGCGATGTCGACGAGGCCAGGCGCCTCATCACCGAGGCGATCGAGCGGGCCCGGCAGAAGGGCTGAAGTGAGCGCGGCCGCGTCGGAGAGTCCCGGGAGAAGTCGCAAGGCTTGGCTGGTAATGCTCGCGGCCGGGATGTCGGTGCTGTTTGCCGGCCCGGCGGGCGCGCAGTCGTGGAACTATTATCAGGGAACCTCGAGCTTCTTCGTTCCGTTCGCCGGCGGCGCCATGAACGCGTCGCTGTATGGTTACGGCACTGTCTCACTCACCCTGAGCTACGGTGCCGTTCTCACCAACACGTCGAACTTCGCGATGGATACCGGATCGACGGGCATCCTCGCTTCGCCGGATCGCTTCATCCCGGGGCCTGCGGACACCTTGCTCGGTCCGGGCTCGATCACCTACACGAGCAGCGGTAATATCAACCAGGGTCTCGTCTACATGACGGACGTGGTGATCAATGGCCAGGACGGCCAGACCGCCACGGCCCGCGTGCCGATCCTGCGCGTGACGTCGATCGGATGCGAGCCGGCGAAGCAGGCGGCAGGTCAGTGTACGCCCAATCCCAATCCCACCAACCTCTCCTTCATGGGCGTGGGCTTCGACCGCGGGGCGGCCAATGCCGCGGCCGGCGCGGCCGTTCAGCTCGCGCCGAGCGGTAATCCGTTTCTCAATCTCACGGCGATCAACGGCACTGCGGTCCCGGGCGACATGCGCGCGGGCTTCATCATCAGCAACGCCACGACCGACATGCGCACGCCGGGCGTTACCCTGGGCCTCACGTCCGCCTCGGCGGCCAACTTCGCCTTCGTCCAGCTCGCGCCCAATGGCGCCGCCGCGACCTGCACGCAGCCCATTCCTTCGTGCGGGCTCGCCGGCAACTTCAATCCGAGCACGATGACCGTGACCGCCAACGGCGCGTCGGCCACGGGCAGCGTGCTGCAGGATACCGGCATCAACTACATGTTCCTGACGCCGCCGGCCGGCAGCGGCCTGGTGGCGGGCGAGCAGTCATACGCGCCGAGCGGGACGACGATCGCCATTTCGTTACCCGGGCAGACCGCGACGGCGGCGCGCTACCAGTTCGTCGTCGGACAGACCGGCACACCGCCCAACCTGCTCATGCCGGTCGATGTCCAGCTCGTATCGGGCGACACCTACGTCAACACTGGACGGCAGTTCTTCTTCGGCTTCGATTACCTGTACGACCCCTATGGCGGCTTCGTCGGCTATCGCTGGAACCGCGAAATCGCAGATCAGTATGGCTCGGTCTCGCCGATGCTCGCCCTGCAGGGTGGGCTGGCTCTGGACAAAGGGTTCTGGTCGAATTTCCCTACCTACCTGATGGACGCGACGACGCTGAACCAGGCGGGCTCGGGCACGCTCGCAGGCGACATCAGTGGACCGGGCAGCCTGACCCTCGCCAGCGGCGCAATGACCCTGTCGGGCCTCAACAGCTATGCCGGTGGCAGCAGACTACGAGCTCGCTGCGCACGGTGCTGGGCGCGGAGCTCGGCGGTTCCGTGGACATGGGCTGGCGCGAGCACCTGGCAATGAAGGTACGGCTGGGCTGGAGCCACGAATATGCCGACACGGCACGGCCGGTGACGGCATCGTTCGCCGGGGCGCCGGCCGCTCCCTTCACGACCTTCGGCGTGGCGCCGCAGCGCGATGGCGTGGTGCTGGGTCTGGCGGCCACCACCGCCATCGCCGAGGCAACGTCGCTCTACCTCCGCTACGAAGGTGAGGTCTCGGGCCAGGACAATGCTCACGCCTTCACCGCCGGCTTCCGCATGACCTGGTAGAGGGGCTATCGACGCTTGCCGTTGGCGTCCAGTGCCCTATATCCACCGCCGGAAGGTTTTTAGCGCGAGGGATCCAAGGCAATGAACGGCGACGGTTCGGCGGCCCAGGGCGGCCCGGAGAAGCACCAGTTCCAGGCCGAAGTGGCCGAGCTGCTCAACCTGATGATCCACTCGGTCTATTCCGAGACGGACGTCTTCCTGCGCGAGCTGGTGTCGAACGCGTCCGACGCCTGCGACAAGGTCCGCTACGAGGCCATCGCCCGGCCGGAGCTTCTGGCCGGCGACGAGCGGCTGGCCATCCGGATCAAGCCCGATGAGGCGGCCAGGACCCTGACCATCGCCGACAACGGCATCGGCATGGACCGGCAGGAGCTGATCGACAATCTCGGCACCCTGGCGCGCTCCGGCACCAAGGCCTTCCTCAAGGGCCTGAAGGACGCGAAGGACGGGCTGGGCCTGATCGGCCAGTTCGGCGTGGGCTTTTACGCGGCCTTCATGGTGGCCGACCGCATCGAGGTGACGAGCCGCCGCGCCGGGTCCGACGAGGCGTGGACGTGGATCTCGTCGAGCGGGGCCGGCTTCGACGTGGCGCCGGCCACGCCCGAGCAGGCGGCGCGGGTGTCTCGCGGCACGGAGATCGTGCTGCACCTCAAGGAAGACGCGGCGCGATATCTCCAGCCCTACGAGCTCGAGCGCATCGTGCGGACCTATTCCGACCATGTGCTGTTCCCGATCGAACTGATCGACGACAAGGGCGAGGCCCGTCAGGTCAACGCCGCGAGTGCGTTGTGGCAGCGGTCGAAGTCCGAAGTGACGGCCGAGGACTACACCCAGGCCTATCGCTCGATCGCCATGGCGTTCGACGAGCCGGCGCTGACCCTGCATTACAAGGTCGAGGGTCGGCAGTCCTATGCGGTGCTGCTGTTCGTGCCGAGCACGCCGCCGTTCGATCTCAGCGATCCGGCGCGCAAGGGGCGGGTGAAGCTGTACGTTCGCCGGGTCTACATCACCGACGACGCCGAACTGCTGCCGGCCTATCTGCGTTTCGTGCGCGGCGTGGTCGACAGCGAGGACCTGCCGCTCAACCTGTCGCGCGAGATGCTGCAGAACAATCCGCAGGTCCGCCAGATCCGCGGCGGTCTCGTCGGTCGCGTCCTGTCGGAACTGGACAGCACCGCCTCGAAGGATGCCGAGGCCTACGGCAAGATCTGGCAGACCTTCGGTCCCATCCTCAAGGAAGGGCTGTACGAAGACCACGAGCGGCGGGCCCAGCTCCTCGGCCTGGCGCGCTTCGCCTCGACCGCCGGCGACACGCCGCGCTCGATCAAGGACTACGTGGCCGACCTGAAGCCCAACCAGACGGAGATCTACTATCTCGTGGGCGACAGCCTCGACCGGCTGAAGTCGAACCCGAAGCTGGAGGCCGCGAAGGCGCGCGGCGTCGAGGTGCTGCTGCTGACCGACCCGGTCGACGCCTTCTGGACGACCATGCCGCAGGAGTTCGAGGGCAAGCCGCTGAAGTCGCTGAGCCAGGGCGAGGTCGATTTCGGCCTGATTCCCGTCGTCGACGAGAAGACGAAGGATGCCGGCACCGAAGCCGATGCCGATGACGACGCGTCGGTCCTCGCGGCGGCGAAGGAGGCCCTGGGCGACAAGGTCGCCGAGGTGCGCGCCTCGACACGGCTGACCGAAAGCGCCTCCTGCCTGGTGGCGAGCGCGCAGGGCAGGGACCGCGAACTCGAGCGCCTGCTGGAACGGCAGAATCGCGGCAGCGGCAGCAAGCCGGTCCTCGAACTCAACATGAAGCACGCGATGGTCAGGGCGATGGGGACGGCGAAGAAGGCAGACCGCGCCCTCGAAGTCGAAGACCTCGCGAACCTGCTGCTCGACGAGGCCTGCATCCTCGACGGCGAGATTCCGTCCGATCCCGCCGCCTTCGCCCGCCGCCTCAACGACTATGTCGTGCGGGCCTTGCGGAGCACGGCACCCGATTGACGGATCGCCGGGCGTAGCTCGAAGCGCAGCGCCACGACCGGCGCGTCGGCCTTCACGTCCCGCCCATCGTCAGTCTGGGAAGGAAGGTCACGATGCCGGGAAAGAGCGTGAACAGGCCGACGCAGGCGAAGTCCATGAGCACGAACGGCCAGACGTTGCGGAAGATCGCCTGCAGCGGAATGTCGGGCCGGACGCCGCCCACCACGTAGCAGTTCAGGCCGACCGGCGGCGTCAGCAGGCCCACTTCGACCATCTTCACGACGATGATGCCGAACCAGATCGGATCGAAGTCCAGCTTCATCATGACCGGGAAGATGACCGGCAGCGTGAGAAGCAGCATGCCGATCCCGTCCATGAACATGCCCAGCACCGTGTAGAGCACGATCACGAACAGCAGCACGAGGTAGGGCGACACGCCGATGGCGACGATCCAGTCCGAGAAGGCGCTGGAAACGCCGGCGAAGGCGAGGAAGCGCACGAAGATCAGCACGCCCCAGATGATCGAGAAGATCATCACCGTGAGCTTCACCGTATCGAGCAGCGAGTCGAGCAGACCGCGGCCGGTCAGCGAGCGCTTGAGAAGCGCCATGACGAAGACGATGAAGGCGCCCAGCGCTCCCACCTCGGTCGGAGTGGCCCAGCCGGTGTACATGCCGCCGATCACCGCGCCGATCACGAACACGATGGGCAACGCGTCGGGCAACGTCACGAAGCGCTCGCGCCACGGGATGCCGTGCACCGACTGGCCGAGCGCCGGATTGATCTTGAAGCGTACGACGATGATCGCGGCGTACAGGACGGCGGAGATGACGCCGGGAATGAAGCCGGCCATCAGCAGGCCGCCGATCGAGGTCTCGGTGATGATGCCGTAGACCACCATGATCGCCGACGGCGGGATCAGCGACGCCAGCGTCCCGCCGGCGGCGACCACCGCGGCGGCGATGCCGGGCTGGTACTTGAAGCGCAGCAGCTCGGGGATCGCGATGCGGGCGAAGACGGCGGCCGTCGCCGTGCTGGCGCCTGAAACGGCGGCGAAGCCGGCCGCGGCGAAGATCGTCGCGACCGCCAGTCCTCCGGGCATCCATCCCAGCCAGGCGCGCGCGCACCGATAGGCGCCCTGCACGATGCCGGCATGGTGCGCGAGATGGCCGATCAGGATGAACAGCGGCAGGACCGAGAGCGCGTAGTTCGTGGTGTCGGAATAGGGGATGTGTCCGGCGATGCCGACGGCCTTGTCGAAGCCGCGCAGGGCCCACAGGCCGAAGAAGCCGACGAGCCCGGCCGCCACGAAGATGCGGATGCCGGCCACGATCAGGACGGTGAGGGCGATCATGCCGATGATGCCGATCGTGATGGGCTCCATCAGGCGTCCTCGGGCAGGTGCGATGCGACGGGTACCGCGATCGGTTCAGCCAGCGGATCGGCGACCAGGCGCACATAGGCCCACAGTTCGAGCGCGATCCGAAGGGCGAGGATGCTGAAGCCGATGACGGGAACCAGTTTGGACGGCCAGGTCGGCCACTGCGTGTTGATCGTCGAGTCGCCGATATAGTAGGCGTTGTCGAAGAAGTGCAGGATGCCCGGCAGCAGCAGGACGATCAGCGCGAACGCCGCCATCGACGCCATCAGCTCGGCGATCCATTTGCGGCGCCCCTTGAAGTGACCGACCAGGATGTCGACCCTGATGTGACCGGCCTTGCGGTAGCAGTAGGAGATCGTGAGCAGCGTGTAGGCCGCCATGCTCTGCTCGATCAGATCGAGCTGGCCGTAGAGCGGCGCATTGAACGCCTTGCGCATGACCATCTCGGCGACGCCGACCCACATCACGCCGAAGATCACCGCGCCGCCGACCACGGCCGTCGCGAATTCGACGACCTGCAGGGCACGATCGAGGCGATCGAGCAACGCACCGCCCATCGCCCGTCCGGAAGGAGAGGCCGTCGTGGCCATGTCGGTTGCCGTGTCAGCTCTTCTTGAGCGTGGCCTTGGCCTTCTGGGCTTCGTTCAGGATGAGATCGAGCAGCTCCTGGGCGGGCACGCCCTTGGCGGCATTTTCCGTAACCCATGCCTTCCACACCGGCGCGGCACCGACCTCCTGGAAGATCTTCAGTTCCGCCGGCGAGTATACGATCGCCTTGAGGCCCTTCTTCTCCCATTCGGCCAGGTTCTTCTTGTCGGTCTCGGTATGCGCCTTGATCAGGGCGGCGTAGGCGAGGGGCCGGGCCTTGTCGAACAATTCCTTGTACTGAGGCGGCAGCTTGCCGAAGGCATCGAGGGCGACGATGGTCGGGCAGTTGTTCGCGCCCGGCGACAGGTTCGTCGTGTACCACTTTGCGATGTCGGCAATCTTGTACGATGCAAAGGCGTAGGTGTAGGGGAATGCCGCGGCCCGGAAGACGCCGCGCTCCATCGACGTATAGACCTCGGGAGCGGGTACCGAGGTCGGGACGGCGCCGAGGTTCTTCATGGCCGCGCCCGTGCCGCCCAGCGCGCGCACGCGCATCCCCTTGAAATCCGCCATCGTGGTCGGCGCGTCGCCGGTGCCCATGAATTCCGACTGCGGCTGCAGCACGGACATCAGCACCATCGCATTCCAGCGCTTGAACTCGTTCACGATGTAGGGGTTCTTGTAGAAGACGTCGTGCACCATCGCGTGCACCTCGGGATCGGCCAGCGGCAGACCGGGCAGGTCGAGCGCATTGATGCCGGGATGCTTGCCCGGATGGTAGCCGGTGCAGATCTGCGCCATCTCGAACGCGCCGAGCTTGATGTTGTCGAGGTTGTCCGAGGCCTTCGACAGCGAATCGCCGTAGTGGATCTTGATGGTGAATTTGCCGTCGGTTTCCTTGCTTACGTAGCTGGCAAGGGTTTCGATCCCGGCAGTGAATGCGCGCGGCGGTCCCCAGACGGAGAGGTTCCAGGAAACCTTGGGGCCATCCACGGCGAAGGCCGAGGTCGCGCTGAGTGCAAGGACCAAGCCCGCAAAGCCTAGACGAACCGGAAGTACGCCCATCTTCTTCCTCCCTGTACTTGCTTATGTGTTGATTGAGAAAAGGATGGGCTTCGTCGCTATCGCTGTCCACGGAGAATTTGCAACCTTCGCAATGAACCCGATAGTTGCTGCAGTCGCGAACGCGACTGCTCGATGCATCCCGGAAACAGGGAGGCCAGCCGGCATAAGAGTTTTCGTTCCGGCGTGCAGTGGATTGGTTCTGATTGCGCTTGTCGGGCAACGCGCCGTGGCTGAAGGCTTTCGTCACAGTCGACAAGAACTGAACGTGACGGAGGAAACAGCATGTCCACGAACGGAGCCTTTCGACGCCGTACTTTCCTCGGCGCCGCAGCCGCGGGCACGCTGGCCGCGCCGGCGATCGGCCGCGCCCAGGCCTGGCCATCCAGGCCGGTGCGCGTGGTCAACGCCTACAGCGCCGGCGGAACAGCCGACGTCGTCTGCCGCATCTACTGCCAGGCGCTGGGCGAGAAGCTCGGCCAGAGCTTCACCGTCGACAACAAGCCCGGTGCGGCGGGCACCATCGCCGCCCAGATCGTGGCGCGCGCGCCCAACGACGGTTACACGATCCTCTACGATGCCACCGCCCAGTCGGTGAACCCGTCGCTGTTCGCGGGCAAGCTGACCTACGATACGCAACGCGACTTGCTGCCGGTCGCCCAGACGATGCTGACGCCGGTCACACTGGTGCGCAACGCGCAGTTCCCGGCCACGACGGTTCCTGAGCTGATCGCGCTCGCCAAGAGCAAGCCGGGTGCGCTCGACTGCGCCTCCACCGGCATCGGCACGGTGCAGCACGTCTCGCTCGAGCTGCTGAACCAGAAGGCCGGCATCAAGATCAATCATGTGCCTTACAAGGAAATGGGCTCGGTGCGGAACGACCTGTTCGCCGGCCGCGTCCCGCTGCTGTTCAGCAACGTCCCCGGCACGGTGGCGCTGCTGACCTCCAGGGACGTGATCTGCATGGCGCATACCGGGCCGAAGCCGGTCGAGGTGCTGCCGGGTGTCCCCGCCATCTCGGAGGTTCTGCCGGGCTTCGAGACCTGGGAATGGAACGGCCTGTTCGCGCCGGCCGGCACCGATCCCGCGCTGATCTCGCGGCTCAATGGCGAGATCAACGCCGTCATGAAGATGGAGAGCGTGGCCAAGCGGCTGGCCGGGCTGGGCGCGCTGACGCAACCCAACACGGTCGTCGAGTTCACGGCGTTCCGTGAGAAGCAGATCGCCTTCTTCGCCGAGATGGTGAAGAGCGCCAACATTCGCATCGAATAGGAGCAAGCCGATGGCCGAGAACGATCCGCTGCTGGGCCATGGCCGGCAGATCATCGTGCGCGAGGACTGGCTGCGCCTGACCGAGGAGCCGATCCTCGAGCCCGGCCTGCCGATCGTCGATCCGCATCACCATCTCTGGGATCGCGCCGGCGGGCATTCCTACCTGCTGCCGCAGCTCCTCGCCGATACGGCCAGCGGCCACGACGTGCGCGCCACCCTCTTCGTGCAATGCGGGGAGATGTATCGTGCCTCGGGGCCGGTCGAGGAGCAGTCGCTCGGCGAGACCGAGTTCGTGACCGGCGTCGCGGCGGTGAGCGCCAGCGGCCGCCACGGGCCGGCGCGCGCCTGCGCCGGGATCATCGGCATGGTCGACCTTTCGTTGGGCGACCGGGTCGAGCCCTTGCTGGAGATGCATCGCGCGGCCGCCGGCGGCCGCTTCTGCGGCATCCGCAACCGCACCGCCTGGCATCCGTCGCCGGACGTCACGTCCAACCTGGTGATGAAGCCGCCGGGACCGCTGGAGCATCCGTCCTTCGCCGACGGCGCGCGGCGGCTGGCCAGGCAGGGGCTGCCGCTCGATATCTGGGCCTATCACACGCAGCTGCCGCATGTCGTGAAGCTGGCGCAGGCCGTGCCGGAGCTGACCATCGTCGTCGATCACGTCGGCGGCCCGCTGGGCATCGGTCCGTTCCGCGGCAAGCAGGCCGAGGTCTATCCGGAGTGGAAGCAGTGCATGATGCAACTCGCGGCCCTGCCCAACGTACGGGTCAAGCTCGGCGGCCTTACCATGTTCGTGAACGGCTTCGACTTCCACAAGAGCGCCACGCCACCGGGCTCGGAAGAACTGGCGAAGACCTGGGCCCCCTATATCGAGCCCTGCATCGAGGCCTTCGGCGTCGACCGCTGCATGTTCGAAAGCAACTTCCCGGTCGACAAGGGCCAGTGCAGCTACCCGGTGCTGTGGAACGCCTTCAAGCGTCTGACGGCGCGTGCCGGCGCGGCCGAGAAGAGGGCGCTCTACAGCGGCACCGCGATGCGCACCTACGGCCTCGCCCGCCTGCCGGCGGCGCTGGCAGTCGATCTCCACGCAAGCTAGCGAGCTGGCGAGGCGCCGCGCAAACCGTCACGCCACCTTTGGCGCGACGTTCGCCACCTTGAACGGCCGCTCGACGCCATCGTGCTCGGTGACGGAGACGTATTCGCCGACCACGAACCTGTGGGTGTCGAACCGGAAGATCGGCTCGTCGTCATCGTCTCCGGGCTTGTAGGAGAAGGCCCATTTGCCGTCGCGGCGATGGATCAGATGGCCGGTCTCGTCGTCGGCATGGTCCCAGAAGCGACGCACCGTGCAGGCGGCCTTGTTCTTGGTCCAGCCGTCCGGCTGCAGATGGCCCTGCGCATCCATCGGCGCGACGAACTCGTAGCCATGCTTCGAGCTGCCGTTGGGAAACTCGGGCGTCCGGGCCAGTTCGAGGAGGATCTTCTTGAGGGGCATGCGCTTCTCCGTTGGCGATGGCTCAATATGCCCGCCGCTCCTCAGTCGGCCATGATCCAGATCAATTTCGGCTACTTGCTCTCGGAAGCGGTCCGTTCGGCTTCGTCGAAGGCGGTCTTGATCATGAACCCGCAGAACAGGACCCCGAACAGCGAGAGGCCCAGGCCGAAGGCGAGAATGCCGAAGTCCTTTGCGGCGCCCGCCATGAGCAGGCCAACCAGGCCCATCAGCGCGGCGAAAATTCCCAAGATCCAGTAGGACATCATTTGCTCCTTGCGTCGTCGTCATCGAACAGAATGCGGCCCGCCGCGCCGTCGGGATCGTCGTACTGCCCGCTGCGCAGAGCCCAGAGGAGCGCCGCGAGAGCCAGCAGACCGAGCACGAGCGCGGCCGGTATCAGAATGAGCAGGCTGTCCATCAGGACCTCTTGCCGTGCGGTCGGCCGGCGCCGAGACGGAGGGCGTTGCCGATCACCAGCAGGGAAGACGAGGACATGGCCACGGCTGCGACCAGCGGCGTCACGTCGCCCAGGATCGCCAGCGGCACGGCGCTCAGATTGTAGAGGAGCGCCAGCACCAGGTTCTGGCGGACCAGCCGGTCGGCGCGGTGCGCCACGTCGAGGATCTCGGCCACCGGGTGCAGCGCGTCGCCCTGGAAGACGGCGTCGGCGGCGCATTGCGTCGCCTCCGCCGCGGTGGTCGGCGAGAGCGAGGCGTGCGCCGCCGCCAGCGCCGGCGCATCGTTCAACCCGTCGCCCACCATCAGGACGCGTTTGCCCTCGGCGGCCAGCGTGGCCAGTCGCTGGGCCTTCTGCGACGGCGTGACGGCGGACCGCCACTCGGCGATGCCGGCCGCCGCTGCAGCCTCCGCGACGGCGGCGCCCCGGTCGCCCGACAGCACTTCGACGGTAAGGCCGCGCCGGCACAGTGCGGCAATGGTCGCGGTCGCATCGGGCCGCAGCCGGTCGGCGAAAGCGAAGCGTACGGGCCGTTGGCTCGGCCGCGCGAGCCACAGTTCCGACCTTCCGTCGTCCGGCGGATCGGTGACGCCACAGAAGGAGGCCGACCCGAGCCGGACGCCATCGCCTTCCAGACCCTCGCCCGGATGTTCGACGACACCGGCGGCCGGCATCGCTTCGGGGAGGGCGCGCACGAGGGCGCGGGCCAGCGGATGGCGCGAGTTGAGCGCGAGCGACGCTGCCACCCGCCGGACCTCGGGATCGTCCGGCGCGGCCACCAGTTCGGGCCGACCGAGGGTGAGGGTGCCGGTCTTGTCGAAGACCACGTGATCGACCTGCGCCAGGCGCTCGAGCGCCGTCGGAGACCGCAGCAGCACGCCCGATCGAAGCAGCCGCGTGCTGGCCACCACCTGAACGACCGGCACCGCCAGCGCCAGCGCGCAGGGACAGGTGATGATCAGGACCGCCGTGGCGACCAGCAGGGCACGGTCCCAGGCCAGCCCGCCCAGCAGCGTCCAGCCCAGGAAGGTCAGCAAGGCCGTCATGTGCACCACGGGCGCATAGGCGCGTGCGACGCGGTCGGCGATCGCCACGAAGCGCGAGCGGCCGCGCTCGGCGGCTTCGACCAGACGCACGATCTCCGAGAGCAGCGTGTTCTCGCCCGCCGCCGTGACCTTCACGCGCAGGACCCCGCCCAGATTGATGGTGCCGGCGAACGCCTTGACGCCGGGATGGGCCGGCTGCGGCAGGCTCTCCCCGCTCACCAGGGAAGCATCCAGCGACGAGATGCCCTCGCTCACGATGCCGTCGGCGCCCAGCCGCTCGCCGGCGGCGACCAGCAGCAGGTCGCCCGGCACCAGGCCGTCGATGCGGCGCGACACCGTGCTGCCATCGGCGCCGATCACGGTGGCGGTGCGGCTGGAGAGCGCCAGCAGGGCGTGTACGGCCTGACGGGCGCGACCGCGCGCACGGCGGTCGAGGTAGCGGCCGATCAGGAGAAAGAACAGCAGCGTGATGGCCGAATCGAAATAGGCGTGCTGTTGGCCGGCCCAGGCCTCGTGCACGCTGACGATGCAGGCGAGTGTGACGCCGATCGAGATCGGCACGTCCATGTTGCTGCGCCCGGCGCGCAGCGCCGCCAGGGCCGACCGAAAGAAGGGCTGGCCGGCATAGGCGACGGCCGGCAGGGCGATGGCCGCCGAGATCCAGTGAAACAGCGTGCGCGTGGCATCGCCCATCGAGCCGTCATGGCCCGCCCAGACAGCAACGGACAGCAGCATCACGTTGGCCGCCGCAAAGCCTGCCACGGCTATGGCGCGCAGCAGCTCGCGGGTCTCGCGATCGTCGCCGACGGCAGCCGCGATGGTGTCGTAGGGCGCCAGCCGGAAGCCCAGGGCTGCGACCAGGCCGGCATGTCCGTTGGCGTCGGCGAGCGGTCCCCGCCAGGCCAGCGACAGGCGTCGTGTCGACAGATGGACTCTCGCGCGCGTGATCGTCGGGTCGCGAGCCAGCAGGCTCTCGATCAGCCAGACGCAGGCGGCGCAGTCGAGCCCGTCGACCAGCAGCTCGAGGGAAGCTCCTTCCTGTCCATCCGGCCTGGCAAAGGCGGCGAAGTCGATCTCGAGCGGCTCGGGCCGGTGGGCGTGAATCTGCTCGAGCTGCCGGTAGAAGGCGCCGAGCCCCGCGGCTGCGATGATGGCGTGCGCCGTGGCACAGCCGGCGCAGCAGAACAGCGCCTCCGACGCGCCTTGCGCCGTCTTTCCGCGCACCGTCTCGCCGCGCACCGTCTCGCCGCAATGCGCGCACGTCCGTGCGGTCGCGGGGGCGGCGACCGAGACGGTGGGGGCGAAGAGGGCCGCGTCCGTCACCTGAGGAACATCCGGCGCGTCTGCGCGAAGTGCTGGCCGCCCTGGTCGACGGAAACATCGAGGTCCCAGTTTCCGCGCGCGGGCAGGACGACGTGGCCGGCATGACGGCCGACATCGACCGCGGTCATGGCGACGCCAAGCACCGCGCCCTTCTCGGCGGGTCGCACCAGCGCCACGGCGACCTGGGCGCCGGCGAGGGGCCGGCCGGCGCGATCGAACACGGCGATCTCGAGGCTGTTGCTGTCGGGCCGCCAGGTCGGTTCGACCCGCCAACCCAGCGCATCGCGGGCCTGTTGGGCCGCGATGATCTCGTTGTAGTGCAGGCCGCGATCGCGCGGCTTCGGCGTGTAGAGGCCGGAGAAGGATCCGACGGCCAACGCGATCATCGTTCCGTTGACGGCGAACACGATCGCGAAGCCTGCGACGAAAAGCCAGGGAATGTATCGGCCGCGCGTGGCATCGAAGGTGCTCATGAGGGTGTTCCTAGTGTCCCGGGCCGACGAAGACGGCGTCGTGCGAAGTGCGTCCGCCGCTGGCCTCTTCGCGCACGCTGAAGGTGATGGGCTTGGCGCCCGACGGCGCCGCCGCAGCGGGCACCGTGACAAAGACACGGAAGGTGCCCACGGCATCGGGCTGCACCGTCAGCGTTGCCATCGGGCCGCTGCCGTCGACGTCGGCGCCGACGAAGCCCAGCCGGGCGGCGGGCAGGCCGCCGATCTCGAGCCGGACATGCTGCGAGGCGCGGCGCTTGTTCAGGATCTTGACGGTGTAGGAGTTGCGGACCTCGCCGTTGGACAGACGCACGAAGTTCGGGCTGCGATCGCGCTGCACCGTCAATTCGGTGTCGGTGCGCAGGGCAAAGGCCACGACCATGACGACCATGACGATCGCAAGCAGCGCGGCATAGAGGAGGGTGCGCGGCCGGACGGGACGCCACGGCACGGCCGCAGTCCTGGTCTCCTTCGCCTGCTGCGCGGCGAGTGTATCCCAGCGGATCAGCCCGATCGGACGCTCGACCTTCTCCATCGTCTGCCGGCAGGCGTCGATGCACAGGCCGCAGCCGATGCATTCGATCTGCTGGCCGTCGCGAATGTCGATCCCCGTCGGGCAGACGGCGACACAGAGATTGCAGTCGATGCAGTCGCCGCGGCCGGCCCAGCTGTCACCGGCCTTGTGCTTGCCCCGCGGTTCGCCGCGCCACTTCTCATAGGTGACGATGAGGCTCTGCTCGTCGAGCATCGCGGCCTGGAAGCGTGGCCACGGGCACATATAGGTGCAGACCTGCTCGCGGGCCCAGCCGGCCAGGAGATAGGTCGTCGCGGTGAACAGGCCTGCGAAGGTATAGACTTCCATCGACGCTTCGCCGCGGAAGATCTTCACCAGCGTGGTCGGGGCGTCGACATAGTAGAACACCCAGGCGCCGCCCGTGGCCGCGGCAATCGCCAACCAGGCGCCGTGCTTCAACGTCTTGCGTGCAGCCTTGCCGGCTGACAGCGGCTGGCGGTCGAGCCGCATGCGCTCGTTGCGGTCGCCCTCGATCAGGCGCTCGACCCACATGAAGAGGTCGGTCCAGACGGTCTGCGGGCAGGTGAAACCGCACCACACCCGGCCGAACAGGGACGAGGCGAAGAACAGGCCGAATGCCCCCAGGATCAGGAACCCGGTGACGAAGTAGATTTCCTGCGGCCAGATGACGATGTCGAAGAACCAGGCGCGACGATGGTCGAGATCGATCAGGATCGCCTGCGAGGGGGCGCCGGGCCCGCGATCCCAGCGCAGCCAGGGCACGAGATAATAGAGCCCCAGGAGCACAGCGAGCGTGCCCCATTTGATGCGGCGCCACTTCCCCGCGATCGCGCGAGGATAGACCCGGGCCCGCGGAGCGTAGAGCGGCGGCGGTTCCGGCGTTCGCGGCGACGGGGCGGCGACGTCGGCTTTGCGTGCGTGAGTGTCCATCGTCGGACCCGCATCACACCTAGCGACCGCCGCCCAGCGCCTGGACGTACACGGCAAGCATCTTCATCGTCGCCTCGTCGAGGCGACCGCCCCACGCCGGCATGCTGCCGTTGCGTGCATAGAAGATGGATCGATAGACGGCGTCGCGATCGCCACCGTAGAGCCAGATGCCGTCGGTGAGGTTGGGTGCGCCCAGCTCCTGATTACCCTTGCCATCGGCCTTGTGGCAGGCGACGCACTGCTCCACGAAAATCTTCGCCCCTTCGGGCGTCGCCTTCGCCTTGCCGGAGAGGCTGAGGACATAGTCGGTCACGGCCGCCACCTGCGCGCCGGTCAGCAGGCCGTCGATGCCGAAGCGCGGCATCATCGACTGGCGCGACTTGTCGTCGGTGTTGCGAATTCCGTGCTCGATGGTGGCATAGATCTGGTCGATGCTGCCGCCCCAGATCCAGTCGTCGTCCACCAGGTTGGGGAAGCCCGTGCTGCCGCCGCCGCCGGCGCCATGACATTGCATGCAGTTGGTCTGGAAGGCCGAGCGTCCGCCAGCCATGGCGAAGTTGAAGAGCTCGGGATCCTTGTGGATGTCGGCCAGGGACGCGGCGTGGATGCGGTCGACGAAGACGGCGCGTTCCTTGGCCTGGAAGGTGAGCTCCTGGCGCAACTCCGCCCGGCTCGAATAGCCGAGCAACCCCTGGGTATGGCCGTTCAGCCACGGCCAGGACGGGTAGAGGACGCAGTAGACGACCGCGAACACGATGGTGGCGTAGAAAGTATAGATCCACCATGTCGGCAGCGGCGTGTTCAGTTCCTTGACGCCGTCCCACTCGTGGCCGGTCGTGTTCTGGCCGGACAGTGTGTCTTTCTCGATCTTGGTTGGCATGGCCGGTCCTTCAGCGGTCGTCGTCGAGGGGGATTTGGGCGTCCTTCTCGAAGCGCTTCCGGTTGCGCGGCCGCAGGGCCCAGAAGGCGATTGCGAGGAAGATGACGATTGCCCAGATCGTCCAGACGGACGCGAGGAGCTCGTGTACGGTTTCGAGGGTCATGGCGGGCTCCTCTCTATTGCTTCAGCCGGTCGGGCGGGATGTCGCCGAACTGCACCAGCGTGCCCAGCATCTGCAGGTAGGCGACGAGCGCATCCATCTCGGTGATCTTGCTCGTCTCGCCGTTGAACTTGGCGACGGGCGCGCGCGGATAGCGCTTCTGCATGGCCGTCGGATCGCGATCCGGATCAACCTGCGCCTCGAGATCGGCGCGGGCGTTCGCGATCATCTCGTCGGTGTAGGGCGTGCCGACGCTGCGCAGCGTGCGGAGATGCTGGGCGATGTCGCCATAGTCGAGCGGGCGATCCACCAGGAAGGGATAGGCCGGCATCACGCTTTCCGGCACGACACCGCGCGGCGAGGCGAGGTGGGCGACGTGCCAGTCGTTGGAGTAGCGGCCGCCGACGCGGGCGAGGTCCGGGCCGGTGCGCTTCGAGCCCCACTGGAAGGGCTTGTCGTACATGCTTTCGGCCGCGAGGCTGTAGTGACCGTAGCGCTCGACCTCGTCCTTGAAGGGCCGGATCTGCTGGCTGTGGCAGAGGTAGCAGCCTTCGCGGATATAGATGTTGCGGCCCATCAGCTCGAGCGGCGTGTAAGGGCGCACACCATCGACGCGCTCGATCGTCGTTTCGATGGTGAACAGCGGGATGATCTGGACGAGACCGCCGATCGATACCGTGATCAGGGTCAGGACGGCCATCAGGATGACGTTCTTCTCGATCGTCTCATGGCGGAAAAACATTGTAACGCCTCTTACGCCGCGAGTGCCGGATGGGAATGGGTGGCGACGGCCTCCGTCTCGGTGCGGATGGTTCGCCACATGTTGTAGGCCATGATCAGGCCGCCGCTGAGGAAGCAGACGCCGCCCAGCAGACGGATCAGATAGAAGGGGTGCATGGCCGCGACGGTCTCGACGAACGAGTACTGGAGGAACCCGAGTTCGTCGTAGGCGCGCCACATCAGGCCCTGCATGATGCCGCTCACCCACATCGCCGTGATGTAGAGCACGATGCCGATGGTCGCGATCCAGTAGTGCCAGCTGATCAGGCGCGTCGACCACATGGCCGGGCGGTTCCACAGTTTCGGCACGAGATAGTACATCGTGCCGAACACGATGAAGGCGACCCAGCCCAGCGCGCCGGAGTGTACGTGACCGATCGTCCAGTCGGTGTAGTGGCTGAGCGAGTTGACCGCCTTGATCGACATGACCGGCCCCTCGAAGGTCGCCATGCCGTAGAAGCCGACGGCGGTCACCGAGAAGCGCAGACCGGGATCGGTGCGCAGCTTGTCCCAGGCACCGGAGAGCGTCATCAGGCCGTTGATCATGCCGCCCCAGCTCGGCATCCAGAGCATGACGGAGAATGCCATTCCCAGCGTCTGGGCCCAGTCGGGCAGGGACGTGTAGTGCAGGTGATGCGGGCCGGCCCAGATGTACATGAACACCAGGGACCAGAAATGGATGATCGACAGCCGGTAGGAGTAAACCGGCCGGTTCGCCGCCTTCGGGATGTAGTAGTACATCATGCCGAGGAAGGCCGCGGTCAGGAAGAAGCCGACGGCGTTGTGACCGTACCACCACTGGATCATCGCATCCTGCACGCCCGACCAGGCGCCGTAGCTCTTGGTCCCGGTGATCGAGACCGGCAGGGCCAGGTTGTTGACGATGTGGAGCATCGCGATGGTGATGATGAAGGCCAGGTAGAACCAGTTGGCGACGTAGATGTGCGGCTCCTCGCGCTTCAGCACGGTGCCGAGGTAGGCGATCAGGTAGGCCACCCACACGATCGTGAGCCACAGGTCGACGAACCATTCGGGCTCGGCGTACTCCTTGCTCTGCGTGATGCCGAGCAGATAGCCCAGCGCCGCGGTGACGATGAAGAACTGGTAGCCGAGAAGCACGAACCAGCCGAGCGGCTCACCGCCGAACAGTCGGGCCCGGCAGGTCCGCTGCACGACGTGAAAGGCTGTGCCGATCAGCGCGGTGCCGCCGAAGGCAAAGATGGCGGCCGACGTATGCAGAGGCCGCAGGCGGCCGAATGTCAGGTACGGGCTGTCGAAGCTGAGCTGCGGCCATACCAGCTGGGCCGCGATGACGACGCCGACCAGAAAGGCCGCGATGCCCCAGAACATCGTCAGCACGACCGCCGCGCGGATCACGTCCTCGACATAGCGCGGCGCCGGCCGCTGGTCGGCTGTCAATACGGCTTGGCTCGGCATGCTCACTCCCCGAATGGTCGGGGCACCCTAGGAGATCGCGCCGCTCGCTCCCTTGATTTGGGTCAAGGCCATCCCGCCAACCCGCGGATCAGAATGCTGCCTGCAATCTGAAAGTGAGGCGCCATGAGCGAGACGACTGCAGTATTCCCCACGCCCCGGCCACTCATCCGGCGCGTTCCCGTCGATCGTCCCTGGGTCTGGCTGGCCGCCGGCTGGCGCGACATCGTGGCCGCACCAGGTCCCAGCCTCGCCTACGGCGTGGTCCCGGTGTTGGCCGGATGGCTGGCCATTGTCCTGATGTTGCGGTTCGATCTGCCCTATCTCGTGCTGCCGCTGAGCGCTGGCTTCTTCTATGTCGGACCGTTCATCGCCGTCGGACTGTACGAGATCAGTCGCCGGCTCGAGGCCGGCCAGCCCGTCGATGGTAAATCGACCCTGATGGCGTGGCGACGAAATCCCGAGCAGATCGCGCTGATGGGCGTGCTGCTCCTCCTTTTCCATTTGGCCTGGATGAGAATGGCGCAGCTTTTGTTCGCCATCTTCGAATGGCGCACCGTCCCCTCCTGGGACCGCTTTCTCGACCTCGTCTGGACGTCTTCGAAGAGCCTGCCCTTCCTGTCCGTCGGGGTGGGTCTGGGGGCATTTCTGGCGGCCATCGCCTTCGCGATCGGCGCCTTCTCCATTCCCTATCTCCTGGATCGACGAGACTCGAACATGTTCGAGGCGATCGCGACCTCGGTGGCGGCGACTCGCCTGAACTTCCGTCCCATGCTGCTGTGGGCCTGCATCATCGTGTTCCTGACCGTTGTCGGAATGGTTCCGGGGCTGGTCGGGATGGTGGTCACTCTGCCCTTGGTCGCGCACGCCACATGGCACGCCTATCGCGACGTCATCAGCTTCGAGCCGGCTCCCGCACCGTAGGGCGCGACATTGCCGCGGAGGAGTCTAAGTAGTTCTCCCTGGTTCAATCCCCGAATGGTCGGGCGGTGCGCAAGCTCGTATCGAAAGGTGCGGGTTGGGGTGCCGACCGCGCGATGACAGATCTTTCGAGGGAGAAGGCTATGGTCAATCAACGGAAGCCGATGACTCCCGAAGAGTTCGTCCAGGACGTCGGCGGCATCGCCCTGTGGCTGTTCGCGGCGATCGTGGTCGTGTTGGGCGTGGCCACGTTCCTGGAGACGCTCGCGACCTTCTGAAGGTCGCGGCTACGAGGACCGCCAGCAGGCCGTTGAAAAGCCGGAGTCCTGGCGAATAAACGAAACAAACGAAATAAACGAATCAGACGAAATGAGAGTCGCACCCCCCTGAAACAGGTATCCTGGTACCGTTGACGGGTCGATGTTGCTCGCCGGGTACTTCTGAAGAACCTCTTTCAACAGCCTGCTAGAGGCGCTGGCTCGCCAAGGCGAGCATGACCAGCGCGTTGCCGGCGAGAAGCGGCGGGCTTACCCACCTCGCGATCGTTCGCAGATGTCGCCGCATGATCAGCCCGCCCCAGCCGACGGCGACGAGGGCCGGCACGGTGCCGAGAGCGAAGCACGACATGGCGATTGCTCCCGACACGACCGATCCGGTGCCGGCCGCTGCGGCCAGGGCTGCGTAGATCAGGCCACAGGGCAGGAAGCCCAGAACGACTCCCAGCCCGTAACGCGCGAGGGCGGTGCGTGAGGCGGAGAGGGGACCGGCGAGGCGTGCCACGAGGCTGGTGGCCGGCGAGGCGGCGTTCAGGGCCAGGCCGAGGGCCTGAGCCATCAGCAGGCCGGCCGCCCCGAGCAGCAGGATCGCCGACAGCCAGGCGAAGATCTCCATCGAGGCGAATATGGCCGTCGCCCCTCCCGCCACGGCGCCGAGCCCGGTGTAGGTGGTGACGCGACCGAGATGGTAGGGCACGAGCAGGGCGCCGGTCAGGCGCTGCCACTCGCCATAGGGCCGCCCCGCGGGGTGCTCGACGCCAGCCATCACCTGGCCCAGCACGAACGGGCCGCACATTCCAACGCAATGCACGAGGCTGCCGGCCAGGCCGGCCAGAAGCAGCGCTGCCGGCAGACCCAGCGGCATGGATGCGGCAGCCGTCAGGCCATCGCCGCACATCGCCAGGAAGCGGGAGAAGATTTCCATCAGGGACAATGGACCATGATTTTCCCGAACGGCGATTGACCTGCGTCAAGGTCATGCTGTTCGCGGGCGCGCACGCTGGAGCAACCTTTAGGAGGATGCCCATGACCTACAAGACAATCCTGGTTCATTGCGATGCCGCCCCGAAGGTCGGCCAGAGGCTGACCGTGGCGGCCGAACTCGCGGAGCGATATGGCGCCCATCTGGTCGGCATGCATGCCCGCCCGCCGCTCGAGGCGCCGATATTCTTCGAGGGCGGCGTGGCCATGGACGCGCTGTTCTCCGGCTACGAAGCCAGCGCCGATGCCGACCAGGCTGCCGCGCTTTCGGCCTTCGAAAAGGCCGTGAAGGGACGCAGCGTTCCGTCTCATGAGTGGCGCGTCACCGACGGGTTCATCGATTCGGAACTCGTGGTCCAGGCACGCTACAGCGACCTTCTCGTCCTGGGACAGACCGACCCCGACGCCCAGACCCCGACCCCGTCGGATCTGCCCGAAGCCGTCGTTCTGGCAAGCGGCCGGCCGACTCTCGTCGTGCCGCATATCGGCGTGCGCGCACCGATCGGCGAGTCCGTGCTGCTCTGCTGGAATGCCAGTCGCGAAAGCGCGCGGGCGGCGGCCGATGCGTTGCCGTTCCTGCGTATGGCGAAGAAGGTCGTCGTACTCGTGGTCGACCCGCGGACGTCGCCCCAGGGCCACGGCGCCGAACCCGGAGCTGATGTCGCGCACTGGCTCACCCGTCACGGGGTGAAGGTGACGGTCCAGCGTGACGTCGCCGCCGACAGCGACGTGGGCGCCGTCATCCTGTCGCGCGCTGCGGACATCGGAAGCGACCTCATCGTCATGGGCGTCTATGGTCATTCGCGGGTGCGCGAAATGGTGTTGGGCGGCGTGAGCCGGTCGCTGTTGTCGAGCATGACCGTGCCCGTGCTGATTTCGCACTGATGGACGCCAAGACCATCGCCTCCTACGACCGGTCGGTTCCGCGCTATACGAGCTATCCGACGGCCGCGCAGTTCCATGGCGCGGTGGGAGTCGTGCAGCATAATGTATGGCTCGGCGAGCTCGACCGTGCCTGCTCGACGCTCTATCTCCACGTGCCGTTCTGTGCGCGTCTGTGCTGGTACTGCGCCTGCCACACGGCAGCGATGAATCGTACTGAGTCGCTGGGCTCCTATGCCCGCGCGCTCCTCAGGGAGATCGACCTCGTGGCCGGAGCGGTCCCCGGGTTGCTGGTCGGTCAGATCCAGTGGGGTGGTGGCACGCCCTCCCAGTTGGGCGCGGCGAACCTCGTCGAGGTGGCAAAGCGCCTGGCCGCGCGCTTCGACCGGCGCAGCGGCTCGGAGACCTCCATGGAGGTCGATCCGCGCTTCTGCGACGACGCGATCGTGACGACGATGCGGGAGATCGGGGTCGATCGGGTGAGCCTCGGTGTGCAGGACTTCGACCTCGACGTGCAGAAGGCGATCAACCGGCTTCAGTCGGTCGACGACACGGCCTCCGCCATCTCCAGAGTCCGCGCCGCGGGTATCGCCCATATCAATATCGATCTTGTCTATGGCTTGCCGAAGCAGACGCTGGAGACGCTGGCCCGCACGCTCGACGCCGCCCTCGAGCTGGCGCCGGATCGCTTTGCCGTCTTCGCCTATGCCCATGTGCCGTGGATGAAGGCGCGCCAGCGCCTGATCGACACGGAGAGCCTGCCGGCGGCGGGCGCTCGCGCGGCCATGGCGGATCTCGTGGCCCAGCGCCTGCTCGAGGGAGGCTACAAGCGGGTCGGGCTCGATCACTATGCGCGGCCGACCGATCCGCTTTCCACCGCGGCGGACCGCGGCCGGTTGCGGCGCAGTTTTCAGGGGTATGTCGTGGTCGACCAGCCGTCGGTCGTCGGCCTGGGTGCTTCGGCGATCTCGAGCCTGCCGCGCGGCTACACACAAAACGTGTCCGACCCGGCGCGCTACCAATCGCTCATCGAGGCCGGATGCTTCGCCTCGGTTCGCGGCCTGGAGTTCACCGGAGCGGACCGGCTGCGCGGCGAGATCATCGAGAAGCTGATGTGCAGTTTTTCGGTCGACCTGGGTGATGTCTGTCGCCGACATGGCGCCTCGCCCGAATCGTTCATTTCCGAGGTGGCCGGGCTTCCCGGCCTCGTCAGCGACGGGCTGGTCCAGCGCGAGGGCGAGACCCTGCGCGTTACCGAGCACGGGCGTCCGCTCGTGCGGTTCGTCTGTGCGGCGTTCGACGCCCACCTCGCCCATGCCGACGGACGGCATTCCCGCGGCATCTGAGACAGGAGTTTTCATGAGCACCTATCAAATGGTCTCCCGGCACGTCGAGGCGGCACTGGCCGAGGCATCGGGGCAGGGCATCGCCGCCGACGTGGTCGCCCGCTGCCTGCTCTCCGAGGCGATTCGCATCTTCAGGCTCGGTCGCCCGAACGACGACATTGCGGCCGAGCTGACGGCGGCCATCGACAATCTCGACGAGGACGCACCGCTCTCCTTCATACGACCCTGATTGGCGTGCCTCTGGCGCGCCGGCGCATGCTATAAGTCACCGGGTCATGGTGATGCGCCGATGAGCCGGATGTACCGATGAACGAAACGTCGCTCGCACTCGCGCTCGAGGCGGCGGAAGCGCGCCTGCGTTCCATCCTGCAGACCGTGCCCGACGCCATGATCATCATCGACGAGCGCGGCCGCATCGAATCGCTCAGCACGACCGCGGAACGCCTGTTCGGTTACGATGCGGTGGAAGTTTCCGGCCGCAACGTCAGCCTCCTTATGCCCTCGCCCTACCGCGAGCAGCATGATGCCTATATCGACCGCTATCTCTCGACCGGCGAACGCCGCATCATCGGGATCGGCCGCATCGTGGTGGGCCAGCGCAAGGACGGGACGACATTTCCCATGCATCTCACGGTGGGTGAGCTGCGCTCCGGCGAGCGCCATCACTTCACCGGCTTCATCCGGGATCTGACGGACCAGCAGCTCACCGAGGATCGGCTGAAGGAATTGCAGTCGGAAGTGACGCACATGTCGAGGTTCACCGCCCTGGGTGAGATGGCTTCGACGCTCGCACACGAGATCAACCAGCCGCTGACGGCCATCACCAACTATCTCAAAGGTTCGCATCGTCTGCTCGAGCGCATGGAGGGAGAGACCGTTGCGCTGCTCAAGGACGCAGTCTCGAAGGCTGCCGACCAGGCCCTGCGCGCCGGGCAGATCATTCGTCGCCTTCGCGAGTTCGTGGCACGTGGCGAAAGCGAGCGGCGGATCGAGAGTCTTCCCAAGCTGATCGAGGATGCGAGCACGCTGGCCCTCGTCGGTGCAAGGGAGCACGGCATTGCGGTCACGTTCAGGCTCGATCCCGCCGCCGATCTCGTGCTGGCCGACCGCATCCAGATCCAGCAGGTGCTGGTCAACCTGATCCGCAATGCCATCGAGGTCATGAGCGAGGGAGGAACGGCTCGCCGGCTCGACATCGCAACCGCCGCCGGACCTGACGACCAGGTCGAGGTGACGGTCGCCGACACCGGGACGGGGCTTGCGCCGGAGGTGGCGAAGAATCTTTTTCAGCCTTTTGTCACGACCAAGCGGAAGGGCATGGGGCTCGGTCTTTCCATCTGCCGCACGATCGTCGAGGCGCATGGCGGCAAGATCTGGGTGGTATCGCCCCCGGAAGGCGGCACCATCTTCCACTTCACCCTGCGTGCGGCCGCACATGACCAGGAGACGGACGATGGCTAGCCAGGTCGTTCATGTGATCGACGACGATATCGATGTCCGGCAGTCGCTCGCCTTCCTGCTGAGCACGGCCGGGCTCGCCGTATGCGTTCACGAGTCTGCGGTGGCCTTCCTGAAGGCCCTGCCGGACATCCAGCCAGGCTGCGTCGTCACCGATATTCGCATGCCCGAGATGGACGGGTTGGAGCTGCAACGCCGCCTCGTCGAGCTGAACGCCGGACTGCCGGTGATCGTGATGACCGGGCATGGCGATGTGCCCATGGCGGTGGAGGCCATGAAGGCGGGTGCCGTCGACTTCATCGAAAAGCCGTTCCACGACGAAACCCTGCTGTCGGCTATCAGGTCGGCCCTCGACAGCCATGCCCGCAACCGTGAACGCGAGGAGCGCGTGGTGGCGATACGCAAGCGGCTCGACGCCTTGTCCAGCCGTGAACGCGAGGTTCTGCAGGGGCTCGCTGCCGGCAAGGCGAACAAGGTGATCGCCTACGACCTCGGCATCAGCGCCCGCACGGTCGAGGTCTATCGCGCCAATGTGATGACCAAGATGCAGGCCGACAGCCTCTCCGAACTGGTGCGCATGGTCCTGATGGCCGACGGAGAATCCTAGGACTTGCGCTGGATCAACGCGGCTGCGGTCGACACAGGCGACTTTGCTGCATGTTGAAGACTCCCGATGTCATTCTGGTCGTCGATGACGATGCGGCCGTTCGCAATGCGCTCAAGTTTGCGCTCGAGGTCGAGGGCTTCAGCGTCCGCCTTTATGCGACTCCGGAAGCTCTGCTGGCCGAGAAGGACCTTCCGGCCTCGGGCTGCCTCGTCATCGACTACCGCATGCCCGAAATCGACGGGCTGGAACTCGTCGAACGCCTGCAGAGCCTTGGCGTCACCTTGCCCGTCTTCCTGATCAGCGGCCGGGTCACCCGGTCCCTGCGTGCCCGGGCGTCCAATCTGGGCATCAGCGACGTGCTTGAAAAGCCCCTGTCCGACCTGGTCGCCAATATCAGGCGCGTGCTCGATGCCAGGCCCTGACGGGCATGTCTCGATGCCGTCGACGATCCTCGGCTTCGTGCTGCGTTCGTCGGGGCGCCATCAGGCGGCACTGGCCGTCCTGTCGGTCCTCGTCTTCCTGCTGAGCACGGCTCCCCTGGAACTGCAGCGGCGTGTGGTGAATGTGCTGGTCGATCGTGGCGCGTTCGAGACCGTCCTGTGGCTGGCCGCTGCCTATGTCGGAGTCGTGCTCTCCGAGCAGAGCCTGAAGCTCTGTCTGAACATCTACCGTGGTTGGGTTGCCGAGGATTCGGTGCGCCGGCTGCGCAGTCTGGTCGGGGACTATGCCGACCGGGCCACGCGCGACATCAGCGGAGAGGAAGCCGGCGTCGAAATCTCCATGGTCCTCGAGGAAGCCGAACCCATCGGCGGATTCACCGGCGTCAGCCTGTCGGAACCTCTTCTCCAGGGGGGAGTGCTGGCGAGCGTGATCGTCTACATGTTCTATCTCGACTGGCGCCTGGCCCTCCTGGGCCTTGCCTTCTTCGTGCCCCAGGTCGTCTTCGTTCCCCTACTGCAACGTGCCATCAACCGCCGCGCCCAGTCACGCATCCTGGTCAAGCGCGGCATCAGCGGCGGGCTCGTGAGCCGGGTCTCCGGCGGGCGCGGGGTGTCGGACGGCCGCATCGAATGGGGCTGGACGCATGACCCGATCGGGCGCGTGTTCACCCTCAACATGGGCATCTACAAACTCAAGTTCACGATGAACCTGCTGATGAACATGATGCATCACCTGGCCGTCGCTTCGGCGCTCTGCTTCGGCGGCTGGCAGGTGCTCCAGGGAAAGATCGAGGTCGGGACCGTCGTCGCCGTGGTGGCCGGCCTCGGCAAACTGAACGACCCGTGGGGCGACATCGTCAACTGGGCCCGCGAGCTCGCCGTCGTCTCCGTCAAGTACCGCCTGTTCGCCGGCGTCCTCGACGATCTTGCGGCCCCGCCGGCGGGGCGGGCGCCTACGTAGAATCCCTTAGTTCAAGACCCGAATGGCTGGCCGGTGGGTCGGGGCCTATCCCTGTGTCCGTCAAGACACACCAAGTCGGGAGCCCGCCATGCACACGAATTCAGCGATTTCTGCTCGTATTCCCGCTGCTGTCGCCCTGCGTGGTGCGGCAAACATGCAGTATCCGGGCATCCCGACGGCCGGCGTGCCGCGGGTTCTGGCGAAGGGCGATGAGCTGTTCGCGGAGGGAGACCCGGCGGAGTGTTTCTACAAGGTGGTTTCCGGTTCGATTCGCACCTGCAAGCTGCTGAGCGACGGTCGCCGGCAGATCGATGCCTTTCACCTTCCGGGCGATATCTTCGGGCTGGAGGCCGGCGCCGATCACCGCTTCACGGCCGAGGCCCTGAGCGATGCCACGCTGGTGGCCTTTCGCCGCTCGCGTCTCGACGAGCTGACGGCTGCCGACCCGGCGTTCGCCAACCAGGTCCTGGCGTCGATGATGAAGTGTCTCGGACGCGCCCAGGATCACATGTTGCTGCTCGGCCGCAAGACGGCCCAGGAGAAGATCGCGAGCTTCCTGCTCGACATGGCCCGGCGGATCTCGATCGATGACGAGCATGTCGAGCTGCCGATGCAGCGCTCCGACATCGCCGACCATCTCGGCCTCACGATCGAGACGGTATCGCGCACGCTGACCTACTTTGCGCGGCAGGGCTTGATCCGGTTGCAGGCCGGCAGCCGGTCGGTCGACCTCTGCAACCTGGCCGCCTTGCGCAAGCTCGACGCCTGATCCGCACGCCGGAGCGCGGCGAAGCGACCCGCCGAGACGGCAGATCCCATCCCACCGGCCCGCGCGTGGCTCGCAAGGCCGGTGTGACGAAAACTGTCCAAACCCGTGGATGCGCCGGTCAGCGGATGGCGGGTTGCTTCACGACGACAACGACGGCTTCTTGCCTGTTGCGACCGCAGGTACTGCGCGGTGGCCGAGGCCAACGAAATGCCCAGAAGCGTGAAAGAGCCGCAGGCGAGCAGCAGGAAGTAGATCAGGATATCGGTCATCGAACTCTCCTTGCGTCGACCGTGATCAGTGCGAGACGCCGCCGATCGGAGCGTTCGGACGCAGCCGATCGATGGCCTTGAAAGCACGGCGCGCATGGTCGAGGAGCTCTCCGTCGGTCGGATGATCCATGGCCTCGACTCCCACGAGCGTCGCCTTGACGTGCGGCAGATGCTTTTCGAGGTGCCGGACGAGTTCCTGCTTCGCCTGCGCCGGGCCGACCAGAAGCCACTCCTGGGTGTCGCGCACGGCATCGACGATATGATCGAGGAAGCTCAGGTCGAGTGCCGCATGACCCGCTCCGATCACGCCCGCTTTGTGGTGCACCTTGCGAAACGGATTGTGGGCCTTGATGTCCTCGCGTTCGACATCGTCCGCGTTGAAGCGGAAGACGTGGGCTTCCTTGCTGTCCATCCAGACGATCGCGTGACTGTGGGTCATGGTTACTCCGTTACTCCCGAAAGTATTCATGAAATCCTGCACCGGCGGGCGCGGCGATGCCTTGATACAGGTCAATCGTGCGACGATGTCGGGTCGGATGACTTCCGGCCCGTGGCGACGGCGCGCAACTCGCTCATCCCTTTTCCGGTCCGCGGATCCACGACATGCAGGCCGCTGCAGGCGAGGCAGTGCTGTCCCACGAACGGGGGCAGGGGGCCGTTGCCTTCTTCGTGGCGGCCCTGGACATTGTAGCCCGTGGTCGGGCAGCGGAAGACGAACGTGCGCACATCGTCTTTTCGTCTGTGCCGTGGGGTCACGCCTTGATCCAGCGCAAGTCAGCCGTGCGCGACCTCATTGACGCAGGTCAAGGCCGGGCGCAGCGTCGCCTCCGATCCTGCTCACAAAGGGGAATTGCACATGACCAATTGCGCTTCCAAGGACAGGTTCGGCTACCTCGGGACGGAGGCTGCGGCCCTGCGCGAACATCTCGATCAGGTGTCGGCGGCCATTGCCCGCGCCGCGCAGAGCGAGGGCACGGAAGCGGCCACGGCGGCCGCCGAAGCCGCGCGGGAGCTGCTGGCCCGTGCGGCGATGCTGGCAGACGAATGGGTCGACAAGGCCAAGGGCGCCGCAAAAGCAGTGGATGCCGGGCAAGAGGGGCTTGCCGACTTCGTCCGGCGCAAGCCGATCGCCTCTCTGGGCCTCGCTGCGACCGCCGGCTTCGTGCTGGCGCTTCTCGTGCGGCGCAAATGAGCGTTGCTTCGGAGACGGGAGCCTTGCTGCTCGCCCTGGCCAAGTCTGTCGTGACCCTGGGCACCGGAGTCCTCGTGGCCTCTGGCCGGCGCCTTGCGGCCACGCTTGCCGCCTGTCTCCTGGTCGGCCTGCTGCTGGCCGTGAGTCTCGCCTTCCTGACGCTTTCGGGATATCGCGCCATCCTCTCGTCGGTTGGCGATGTCTATGCCCCCCTGATCGTGGGCTGCGTCTACCTGGTGGCCGGCCTCATCGCCGCGCTCGTCGTCCAGATGCGTCGCCGCTAGGCCTTATGCTCAAGGTCCGGAAGCTCGGGATCGACACCTGTCAGGAGACCGTTGCCTACCTTGCACGGCATTGTCGGCACTATCGCGCCCAGGAGTTCGTCGCCCTCGCCCGGATCGAGGTATGGGGTGGCGGTCGCCGCATCGTCGCCACCCTGAACATCGTTGATGACGAGTCGATCATGGCGACGGACGAGCTCGGCCTGTCCGAACTCGCGTACCGCCAGCTGGGCCTTCCGTCCGGAACGGTGGTGGAGATCGCCCAGGCGGGACCGCCGCCCAGTCTCGATCACGTCCGTGCCAAGATCGACGGCGCCGAGCTGGATCCGGCCGCCTATCACGAGATCGCGCGCGACCTCGCCGCGCACCGCTATTCCAAAATGGAGATCGCAGCCTTCCTGATCGCCGGTGCACGCTTCACGACGGCGCAGGAGGTCCTGTCGATGACCCGGGCGATGGCGGGAGTCGGGGGCCGGTTGTCCTGGCCCAGCGACATGGTCGTCGACAAGCACTGCATCGGCGGTATCCCGGGAAACCGAACCTCCATGATCGTCGTCCCGATCGTGGCCGCACACGGCCTCACGATCCCCAAGACTTCGTCCCGCGCGATCACATCGCCGGCCGGCACCGCCGATACGATGGAAGTGCTGGCGCGGGTCGATCTCGGCTCGGACGAGATGCACGAGATCGTGGCCGCCGAAAGCGGCTGCCTGGTGTGGGGCGGCCATGCCAACCTGTCTCCAGCGGACGATGTCCTGATCTCGGTCGAGCGACCGCTCGCGATCGATACGCCCGAGCAGATGGTCGCCTCGATCCTGTCGAAGAAGCTGGCGGCTGGATCCACCCATCTCATCCTCGATCTGCCGGTCGGGCCCACGGCCAAGCTGCGCGACCGCGAACGCTTCGTGAGGCTGCGTAAGCTCTTCGAGTACGTCTCCGACCAGGTCGGAATCAGTACGATCGTGGTGGCGACCGACGGCAGTCAGCCGGTCGGCCGTGGCATCGGGCCGTGGCTCGAAGCCCGCGACGTCATGCGGGTGCTGGAGCGTCATCCCGATGCGCCGCGCGACCTGGAAGAGCGCGCCCTCCTGCTGGCCGGGCACGTGCTCGAGTTCGATCCGGCGCTGCGCGGCGGTCAGGGAATAGCGCGCGCCCGCGAGCTCCTGCACAGCGGTGCCGCTCTCGCCAAGATGCAGCGGCTGATCGCGGCCCAGGGGGCTCCTCCGGAGGCCGCCAGCCTCGGCACGCTCACCCATGACGTGCCGGCTGCACATGATGGAGTCGTGATGGCGATCGATTGCCTGCGGCTGGCGCGCGTGGCCCGACTAGCCGGCGCGCCCATGGACAAAGGCGCGGGCGTCGATCTGTTCAAGCGAATTGGCGATCCCGTCGAGCAGGGCGAGCCGCTCTACCGGATTCATGCCGCGTTCGAGGCCGACTTCCGCTTCGCCACACAGTTCGCGGCCGCCGGCGATGGCATGACGATAGGGCAGCGTACATGACCATCTCTCTTCACATCCATGGCGCGGCGGGCACCGTCACGGGGTCGTGCCATCGCCTGGTAACGCCGCAAGGTGCGCTTCTGGTCGATTGCGGCATGTTCCAGGGGCCGAAGTCGCTCCGGACCTTGAACTATCGTGCCTTTCCCTTTGTGGCGACGGAAATTGCCGCGGTGTTGTTCACGCACGCCCATATCGATCATAGTGGCCTCTTTCCCAAGCTTGCCCTCGCGGGGTTCCAGGGTCGCGCCTACGCCACCGAAGCGACGCGCGACCTGCTGCGCTGGCTGCTTCCCGATGCCGGCGCCATCCAGGAATACGACGTCGAGCGCCTCAACCGTCGCAATGCCCGCCGCGCCGAGCCCGAAGTGGTGCCGATCTATACCCGGGCCGCCGCCGAGGCGTCGCTCGGGCTCATCGATGGGCAACCTTACGATCATTGGTTCGAACCCCTGCCCGGGGTACGGGCGCGCCTGCGCAATGCCGGTCATATTCTCGGCAGTGCCTTCATCGAACTCGAGGTCGATGCCGCCCCGCAGCCCCTTCGTCTCGTCTTTTCCGGCGACATCGGACCGCTCGACAAGGCTTTGCAGCCCGATCCGGCGCTACCCGGGCGGGCGGACGTGGCCTTGCTCGAATCGACCTATGGCAACCGTTCGCGCGAGCATCTGTCGGAGGCTGATCGTCGATCCGTTCTGGGCGGCGAGCTGGAGGCCGCGCTGGCCGCGGGCGGCAACGTCGTCGTGCCGGCGTTCGCGGTCGAGCGGACGCAGGAGATCCTCGAGGACATTGCGGAACTGAAGCGCGGCGGGGCGCTCCGGGGCGCGCAAGTTTTTCTCGATTCGCCGCTGGCCGGTCGCACGACCGAGGTGTTCCGGACCCACCGGGCCTTGCTCGGTCGCTCGGAGGGCGGGCATGCTTTCAGCGGCGGCGACTTCCGATCGAGCGAGACCGTGGATCAGAGCCGCGCGATCGGCCGCATCCATGGCGGCGCCATCATCCTCGCAGGCTCCGGCATGTGCGACGCCGGACGGGTGAAGCATCATCTCAAGGACACTCTCTGGCGCCCGGATTGCACGGTTCTGTTCGTCGGATACCAGGCGCCGGGCACGCTGGGGGCATTGATCCGCGGTGGCGCCCCGCAGGTCCGCATCCATGGCGAGGAGATCCGCGTCAAGGCGCGGATCCGGTCGATCGACTCCTATTCGGGCCATGCCGACCGCGAGGAGCTGGTCGCCTGGTCCAGGCCGATGATGGACATGCTCGGCTCGATCCTGCTGGTGCACGGCGAACGGGACGGTATCGACGGCCTCTCGGACGCACTCGCCGGCGCGGGCCTGGCGCGGGGGAGGATCGTCGCCCCGACGCTCGACGAGACGTTCACCTTTGCCCATCGCGACGACCGTTGGGTGGCCACGCCGGCGGGCGATGCGCCGCCGCGTCTCTCGCCCGAGGCCGCGAACGCCCGTCGAGACTGGCACAACGACTATGCCCAGACGCTGCTCGATATTCGCGCGGCGTTGCAAGCCGCCCCCGACGACCGCGTCCGGCTGCGGCTTCTGCAGCAGCTGCGGCGCGTGCTGAGCAATGGCGCCCGATAAAGGGCCGGCGGTGGGTTTCGGTCCGTGACGACGGGCGATGACAGGATGCGATCCGATGGCCTCGAACGCATCCTGTTCCGCTGACGAGGCGCCAAGGCCCGCCGGGATGGCAGGCTGACTACTTGGCCGCCTTGAGCGTGACCTCGGCCAGTCCGGCGGCCACGTTCAGGCCCACATTGCCTTCGACGCTGACCGGCTGCAGGCTGACCTGCTTGTTGCCGCCGCCGATCAGGACGTTGGCGCCGACACCCACGCCGACGGACGCGCTGGCTGTCGGGCCGACATAGTCGCCCGCAAGCGCGCCCTTGGCGACCTGACCGGGCGCGAACACCAGCCAGACGATGTGTCCCTGCTTGGTGAATCCTAGATCGATGCCGTACTTCTTGACGGTGCCCGTGTAGTGCTCGGCGGCGCCATCGGTCCTGGCGAGGATGCAGTCGAGTTCCTTGGACGATCCGAAGACGAAGCCGACGCCGCCCGCAACGGTGCAGTTGAGCGAGCCGACATTCACACCCTTGGGAGGCGTTTGTGCCTGCGCAGCCAGACCGAAAGGAAGAATCGACAGCGCCGCCGTGAGGGCCGCAGCATGGATGTTCATCACGTGTCTCCTGGGCAGACGGAGAGGTTTCTCCGCGCATGGAAACTATGAAGAAGAAACCGAAGATGCGTTGATCTGCATCAAGCCCGCCGAGGTTGATGCAGATCAACCGCTCGTCCTGCATCTGCGCCTATGGTCTGCACTGGATTCGGAGGGTGAGATGAACGACATGCAAGCGGACAAGTTGCCGAGCGTGGAGTCACTGCCGGTGAGCAGCCTGTGGAATTCGGCACTGTCGACCTATGCCGACTGTTTCGAGGAATGCGCCGCCGCCGGCGCGGCGTGGCAAAACGAGGTTTCACGATTTGCCGAACGGCGCCTGAGGGACAATTTCTCGACGTGGCTGGCTGTGCTGTCTGCACGCGACGTCGCAAGTGCCTGTCAGGCTCACGGCGCCTGGAGCGTTCGAGCCGCGGAAGACTATTCGGAGGAAGCTACGCGTCTGGCCCGGCTGGTCACCAGCGTCGCGTTTTCCGGCGCGACGCCCGAGGCCCAGCAGACGACCCAGCTTCTTGGCTGAGTTCTCGAGCGCGGCCGTCGACGCAGGGCTAGCGTAGACTGAGGATGTAGGCGACGAGAGCCTGGCGCTCCTGATTGCTGAGCGAGAAGTCGGGCATGCGCGTGTGCCCGGTCGAAAGATAGAGGTTGAGCTGCTCGGCCGTCGTCGTCGGCTTGGCCGCGATGGCGGAAAAGCTCGGTATGCCGTTTGCGCCGGCGCTCCTGGGCGCACGCTCGACGACGTGGCATCCCATGCACCAGTGTTCCGCCAGGGTCGCGCCGAAGCCGGGGCCCTGCGCCATCGCCGGGATTGGCAGAAGCAGCAGCAGGAAGGCGATCATCCTGTTCATCGAGTCCTCCTTGATCCGTTTGGCTACTGAGGGCGGCTGCGACGGCGGGCGATCTAGGAGCGACGCATCGCCCGGAAAAGGGCAATGCCGATGATCAAGATCAGGAGCGAGGGGACCAACCCCATCAGGGCGAGTTCGAAAGGATCTCTCGCCGACCCGCGCAGGAAGGGGAGCCAGGAATGGTCAGCCTGGCACCAGAGGCGACCGTCGACCTGGCGAATGCATGACTCGTTGAGGACCAGCATCCAGCCGATCCACGACATGGCGCTGCCAACCACCCAAAGGGTGATCAATGCACGTCCGGAGCCCATCCTGTCGGTCCCTCTTGATTGCGCGGCTCAGACGGCGAAGTCGACATCAGTCGGAATCACGCCGAGTTCATGCTCCACCCCTTTTACACCAGAGACATTCTCGGCGGCCACGCGTATTGCATCCCGCGTCTCGGCGGATCGTACATGACCCCAAAGATGCACGACGCCATTGTCGACGACGACGGTCGTCGTCGGGCCGACGATCGGGCCGATGCGACGGATCTCCCTTTCCACCTTCTCCTTGATCTCCTCGTCACTGGCCGTCGCATCGCCGAGCGGCTGTCGTGAGAGCAGGCCCTGGAGCAGGTTGGAACGGCTGACGAGACCGATCGGCTTGCCGTCGCGAACGATCGGCACGCGCTTGATGTTGTGGTGTTTCATCAGGGCTGCGACCTCCTTGAGGTCGGCATGCTCGGTTGCCGTCACGACCTCTTTCGTCATGACGTCGACCACGCGGCGTGAATGCGAGCGGATGTAGTTGCGCGCAATTGTGGCGTCATCGTCGAGCAGGCGTTGAAACCATGAACGCGACGGCGTCGTGCCGGTCTCCGCGCGAAACATCAGATCGGCTTCGCTGACGATCCCGATCATCCTGCCGTCCGCGTCGACGACGGGCGCGGCACTGATGCCCGAGCTGAGCAGCGTCTCGGCGGCGTCGAAGACGGAGGCACCGGCTTCGATGGTGACGACAGGCCGGCTCATAACCTTTCGAACGTACATGGCGACCTCGGGATTCCGCGACGTGCAAGGACAGTTCACTGGAAGGCGCGCCGCTGTGCCTTGTTCCAGATCAAGCGGCTGCCGTTGACGGTCGCAGGCGTACGTCCAGCCACTGGCGCACGGGAGCGACCGGGAGGAGTGTCGCGCGCACTTTCGGAGCCGCTCACCGCTGGCTTCCGGGCCCGCCGGGCGCCGATCCCTTTGGCTTCCGAGCTTGATCTGGATCACGGTGTGACGAAGATTTTGCGCCTTAGCTCAACACATGATCGGAAGGAATTCGGCAGTGCATAGTCTCAGTGGATCGGAACACGGTGCGCGAGGGTCGCGGGTCGGCCTCCGGGCATCGCCAGTCCTTGCCGGCATCCTTCGCAGACAAGGTGGCCGCGGGTACGCCGGGCGCCGGCCGCAGCCATCCCCCGCGAGCGTGCCATGAGCAGGCCGCCGAGACCGCCGGTCACGAGGCCCGCTCAGGACGGAGTAGGGCTTGAGGGCATCACGAGCCCGGTCGGGGTCGACCCGGCGCCGGACGGCTCAAAGCAAGGGGCATTCGAAAACGAGGAGCGGGTGCTTGCGGCGGCGTCCCAATACCGCTCGCTGCTGTTGCTGCGGGGAGCGGCGGCGCTGCTCTTTTCATTCCTGGTTTTCTTCTGGCCCAAGCTAACGATCACCGGTCTGGCGATCCTCTGGGGCGGCTACTCCCTCGCGGATGGCACCATCGCCCTGACAGCCGCGATCCTGGGAAGAAACGGCACGGCACGGGTCTGGCTGGGGTTGATCGGACTGGCAGGCATCACCTGTGCCGGCGGCACGTTGATCGCGCTCGACGAGGTGTCGGGGTACCTGGTTTGGATCATTTCCCTATGGGCAATTTCAACGGGAGCGATGCAGCTGTGGGTCGCCCTCAAACTGCGCGAAGCAGTCGATGGCGAGTGGATCCTCGCCCTCGACGGGTTGGGGTCACTTCTATTCGGGCTGGCATTGGCCCTGTGGCCAGGCCTTCAAGTGGAGGCGTTGGTCTGGGTGACGGGATGGTTCGCAGTGGCGCTGGGCAGCCTGTTCGTGAGCATCGGCGTCTGGCTCGGCCGATCGGCCTGAGCAGATCGCGTCGCCAAGCAGCACCCCAAATACGCGCTGCCAGTGAAAGCCATCGCTCGTGTACGGCTTCCTGTCACGGGTATCGGAGCATTGGCGCCCAGGCCGGGTGCGGTTCTTCTTGATGCACATCAAAGAAGGCGCTGCCCGTTCCCGTAGGGTGTCTTCTTTCTTGGTCTTCGTGTTTTGCCTGGTTGCGGTCCTGGTCTGGTGGTTCCTGCTCTGCCGAGTGCCCGCCGGTGGTTCGAGCCTCCTCTCCAAATCTGGAGAAGAGCCATGATGTTGAAGCAAATTGTCACTAGAGCTGCTGCGGCGCCGCTCGATGCCGACGTCAGGGCGGATTTCGGCGATCAGCCTGTGTCGCCCCCGAACGCCGGTACGATCGGCCGGAAGATGAGCAGGGATCGCTCGTCCCCATCCTGATCTCTCATTCGAGGAGAAGCCGATGCAAGCCAAGGACATCATGACCGAGAAGGTCGTCTGTGTCCGCCCGATGGACTCGTTGTTCGATGCCGCCGAGCTGATGCTGGATGCCAGCGTCAGCGCCCTGCTGGTGGTGAACGACAAGCGCGAGATCCTGGGCATCATCAGCGAGGCCGATCTCATTCGTCGCGCGGAGATCGACACGACGTCGAAGAAGAGCTGGCTGCTTCGCATCCTCGAAAGCGACGCTTCGGCGGCTCGCGAGTTCGTATCCACGCACACGCGGCGCGTTACCGACATCATGACGAAGGAAGTGGTGACGGCGACCGAAGAGACGCCGCTGGCGGACCTGGTCGAGCGGATGCAACGCTACCGGGTGAAGCGCATTCCGATCGTTCGCGACGGCGTTCTGGTCGGTGTGGTCAGTCGCGCCGACCTCGTTCGGGCGGTGCTGTCGCACGAGCCCCAGTGCCCGGACCCCCGCCCCGACGACAGGGCGCTGCGCCGGGCGGTCCTCGCTACTCTCGACGCACAAGCCTGGTCGACCCGGTCGCCGCTGACCGTCGTTCTGAACGAGGGCGTGGTCCACCTCTGGGGATTCGTCGAAAGCCCGGAGGTTCGCGATGCCTGCCGGGTGGCGGCCGAAAGCGTTCCGGGGGTGCGGCAGGTGAAAAATCACATCCGGTTGACGCCGGCTCTCCCTGTGGTCGGTTCGTGATGGTCACGTCATCCGCCACTGTCCGCTGGTTCCGGGACATTCGCGCGACCGATCTGCCGTCGGTCGGTGGAAAGAATGCTTCGTTGGGCGAGATGGTCTCGGCGCTGTCCGGGCAAGGCGTGAAGGTGCCGGACGGCTTCGCCTTGACGGCGGACGTCTATCGCGCGGCGCTCGCGGCGAGTGGCGCATGGCCGAAACTGGCGGCCCTGCTCGATGGAATCGGCGCCGATGACGTGAACCGGCTGGCCAGAGCAGCCGCCGAGGCGAGGGCCGTCGTGTACGCCGCAACGGGCACTGATCAGATCAGAACGATGCTGGTGGAGAACTATCGGAAACTCGAAGCGATGTACGGGGTGCGGGTTGCTGTCGCGGTCCGCAGTTCCGCCACGGCGGAAGATCTGCCGACGGCAAGCTTTGCCGGCCAGCATGACAGCTTCCTCAACATCCAGGGCGTCACCCAGCTCGAGGAGGCCTGCCGAAGGTGCTTTGCGTCGGCGTTTACCGATCGGGCGATCGTCTATCGCAATGCCAATGGCTTCGATCACCTCAAGGTCGGTCTTTCCGTGGGCATCATGAAGATGGTGCGCTCCGATCTGGCGGCCAGCGGCGTGGCGTTCACGCTCGACACCGAAAGCGGCTTTCGCGACGTCGTGCTGGTGACCGGGGTCTGGGGACTGGGCGAGAGCATCGTCCAGGGCAAGGTCGATCCCGATGAGTTTCATGTCCACAAGCCCACCTTTCTCTCAGGCAGGCGATGCGTCCTGCGTCGGTCCCTGGGCGGGAAGCAGCAGCAGCTGATCTACGGTAAGGACGGCGCCGCAGACACCACCCTTTACGTCGAGACGCCGCCCGAAAAGCGCGACCGCTTCTGCATAACCGATGCCGAAGTGATGGAGCTGACCGCATCCGCCTTGCGGATCGAGGAGCATTACTCGCGACTGGCCGGTGCGCCGCGTGCCATGGATATCGAGTGGGCCAAGGACGGGCCGGATGGAGAACTCTTCATCGTTCAGGCGCGGCCCGAGACGGTGATTTCGAGACGCTCGCCTTCGCTCATCGAGACCTACAGGGTTCGAAGCTCGGCCGCGCCACTGATCGAGGGGCGCGCGGTTGGAGAAAGAGCGGCCAGCGGGAATGTATATCCTGTGGCGAGTCCCGCAGACCTGGCCGGCTTTCCCCAGGGCGGCGTGCTGGTGGCGAGCTCCACCAGTCCCGATTGGGAACCGGCGATGAAGCGGGCGTCCGCGATCGTGACCGACCGCGGCGGAAGGACCTGCCACGCCGCCATCGTGGCGCGGGAGCATGGCATTCCAGCCATCGTCGGCGCCACGGGGGCGACGGGGCTGCTGAAGAAGGGCGAGCGGGTGACGGTGTCATGCTGCGAAGGCGAGACCGGCCGCGTGTACGCCGGTGACCAGCCCATAGAGATCGTGACGAGGGATGTCGCGGACCTGCCCCGGCCGCGTACTCCCGTGATGGTGAATCTCGGCAATCCGGACCTCGCTTTCCGGACGGCCATGCGACCGAACGACGGCGTCGGCCTGGCCCGCATGGAATTCATCATCAATCAGCATATCGGGATTCATCCGATGGCGCTGGCCTGTCCGGAAAAGGTAGCGGATCCCTCCGATCGTGAGAGGATTGCGGTGCTGACGCGCCGCTTCGACAATCCGAAGGACTTCTTCATCCAGCGTCTGTCGGAAGGGATCGGCACGATCGCCGCCGCCTTTCATCCCAAACCCGTCATCGTGCGGCTCTCGGACTTCAAGACGAACGAGTACGCCAAGCTGCTGGGCGGTGCCGGATTCGAGCCGCACGAGGAGAACCCGATGTTGGGTTTCCGCGGCGCCAGCCGGTACACGCATCCCGCCTATGCAGAGGGATTCTCGTTGGAGTGCGCAGCGCTGCGGCGCGTTCGCGAGGATATGGGCCTCGACAACGTCCGGATCATGGTGCCGTTCTGCCGAAGGGTGGACGAAGCCGCGAACGTCATAGCGGCGCTCGAGAAAAACGGCCTGAAGCGCGGCGCGAACGGCCTCGAAATCTACGTGATGTGCGAGATCCCCAACAACGTCATCCAGATCGACGCGTTCGCCCGGCTGTTCGACGGATTCTCGATCGGGTCGAACGATCTGACGCAGCTGGTCCTGGGCGTCGACCGCGATTCCGACATGGTCTCGTTCGAGTTCGACGAACGCGATCCCGGCGTGCTCGAAATGCTGCGGCTGGCGATCGTGGGCGCTCACCGCAATGGCCGCCATGTCGGCATCTGCGGCGAGGCGCCGGCCAGCTATCCGGAGGTTGCTTCTTTTCTGACCAGACTCGGTATCGACTCGATAAGCGTCAATCCCGAGAGCGTCGCGCAGACGATGGAAGTGGTCTTCCGCGCGGAGCAGGCCGGCGACAGCGCGGGCCCTTGAGGTCGCGCGCCATGGCGGTGGAGTGACCAGGCATTCCCGGCGCCGCCGCACACTGAGTGCTGCGGACTTGAGCCATATCAATTCGCAGCGGTCCCCTGGCGCCTACCTTGATCGCGAACAACGGAGGACAATCCATGCCGAAGATGATGGCGGCGGTTTTCGCCGAGCCGGGCCGAATTGTCCTGGAGTCGCGGCCGGTGCCGGACGTCGGCCCGTTGGACGCCCTTTTGCGGATCAGCACGACGACGATCTGCGGCACCGACGTGCACATCCTGCGCGGAGAGTACCCCGTTGCCAGGGGATTGATCGTCGGCCACGAGCCGGTCGGCATCATCGAGAAACTGGGATCGCAGGTCGCAGGCTACAAGGAAGGCCAGCGCGTGGTCGCCGGCGCCATCACGCCGAGCGGGCACAGCTACGCCTGTCTCTGCGGCGCGCATTCGCAGGATGGGCCGGGAACGCGGCATGGCTTCAAGCCGGCAGGCGGCTGGCGTTTCGGCAATACGATCGACGGCTGCCAGGCGGAGTTCGTGCTGGTGCCGGATGCCATGGCAAACCTCGCGCCGGTGCCCGAAAACCTTACCGACGAGCAGGTGCTGATGTGTCCCGACATCATGTCGACCGGTTTCGCCGGCGCCGAGAGCGGCAGCGTGCGGATCGGCGACATCGTGGCGGTGTTCGCGCTGGGTCCGATCGGCCTCTGTGCGGCGTTGGGCGCGCGGCTGATGGGGGCCACCACGGTGATCGGCGTCGACACCGTGCCAGAGCGGCTGGCGGTCGCACGCAAGCTGGGGATCGACCATGTCGTCGATTTCAAGAAGTCCGATCCCGTGGCGGCGATCCTTGAACTCACGGACGGTCGTGGGGTCGATGTCGCCATCGAAGCCCTGGGAACGCAGCAGACCTTCGAGAACGCGCTGCGTGTGCTGCGGCCCGGCGGCACGCTCTCCAGCCTCGGTGTCTATTCGACCGACCTGCGCATTCCGCTCGACGCGTTCACGGCCGGCCTGGGCGACAACAAGATCGTCACGTCGCTCTGCCCCGGCGGCAAGGAACGCATGCGGCGGCTGATGGACGTCATCGGCGCGGGGCGTGCCGACCTGGGCGCGCTGGTCACGCACCGCTTCAAGCTCGCCGACATCGAGCAGGCCTACGAACTCTTCGCGCACCAGCGAGACGGTGTTCTCAAGGTCGCCCTCACGCCCTGATGCGGAGCTGTCACGATGGTCTGCCCTCCTTCCGGTTTCGACGGCCAGCCCTCTCCTGCGCCGGCGGGCCGGCGCCTGTTACGCCCGGATTTCCTCTGGGGGGTCTCGACATCGTCCTATCAGATTGAGGGCGCGGCACGGGAGGATGGCCGCGGACCGAGCGTCTGGGACGGCTTCTGCCGGCAGCCCGGGAGGATCGCCAATGGCGACACCGGGGACGTCGCTTGCGATCACTACCACCGCTACGGCGAGGACATCGCCCTGATGCGCGACCTGGGCGTCGGGGCCTACCGATTTTCGGTCGCCTGGCCGCGCGTGTTGCCGGACGGGCAGGGCCCGGTGAACGAGCGCGGGATCGCCTTCTACGACCGGCTGGTCGACGGGCTGCTCGCGGCGGGCATCGAGCCCTGGGTCTGCCTGTACCATTGGGATCTGCCGCAAGCGCTGCAGGATCGAGGGGGCTGGGCCAATCGCGACAGCGCGAGCTGGTTTGCCGATTATACCCGTCTGGTGGCGAGCCGCCTCGGCGACCGCGTGAAGCGGTTTGCGACCTTCAACGAGCCGGGTGTCTTCACGCTGTTCGGCTACGCGTTTGGCTGGCACCCGCCGGCGGTCGACGATGCAGCGCAGCACCATGCCGCGATCCATCATGTGAACCTGGCGCATGGCGCGGCGATCGACGTGCTTCGCGCCTACCTGGCCGGCGCATCGCTCGGGACCATCTGCAATCTGCAGCCGGCCCGACCGGTCAGTCCGATGCAAGCGGACCGCGCTGCGGCCTCCCTGTTGGACGACTACTGGAACCGCGCCTTCGCGGATCCCCAGATCCGCGGCGTCTATCCCCCTGCGCTCGTCGATCGGGTCGCGCCGTTCCTGCAGGAGGGCGACATGGACCGGATACGGCGTCCCATCGACTGGCTCGGCGTGAACCACTACTCGCCGATCCATGCCAGAGCCGACGCCACGTCGCGATTGGGGTTCGCCTGGAGCGACGCGCCGCCCGACGTCCCGAGATCGCCGATCGGATGGCAGATCGATCCCGAAGCCTTCAGGGACACATTGCTCGACGCCTGCGACAGGTATCGGCTACCGATCTTCGTCACGGAGAACGGCGCCGGCGCGGAGGAGACCGGAGAGGCTGCGGGCGCCGTGAACGACGTCGAGCGCATCGCATATCTCTCGCGCTACATCGATGCGCTCGAAGAGGCCGTTGTGCTGGGCGCCGACGTGCGGGGCTATTTCGTGTGGTCGCTGCTCGACAACTTCGAGTGGGGCGCGGGTTATTCCAACCGCTTCGGGCTCGTCCGCGTGGACTATGCCACGCAGCGCCGCATCCCGAAGGCCTCCGCCCGCTGGTACAAGGCGACCATTGCCGCCAGGGCGTCCGGCAGCGTGCCGTGAGCTGTCTCCTCGCCGATGTCGGGGGCACGCGCACCCGGTTCGCCCTGCTCGCGGACGGGCGGCTGGGGCCGATCGAGTCGCTGCGCACGGGTGCTTACGCCAGCGCGCACGATGCCGTGCATCATTTCCTCAACAGTCAGCCAGAGGATGTCGTCGTGGATCGCGCGGTGATTGCCGCGGCCGGGCCCGTCTCGGGAGGGCGCTGCAAACTCACCAACGCTCCGTGGACGCTCGATGCCGAAAGCCTCCGGCAAACCCTGCATCTCCAGTCGGTCGACCTCGTGAACGATCTCGAGGCCCTGGCCTGGGCGGTCCCCCATCTCGGTGACGACGATATCAAACCGGTGGGCGAAGGAGGCGCGGTCACGGGCGGGGCCGTGGTGGTAATCGCGCCGGGAACCGGCCTTGGCCTTTCCTGCTACCTCCCAGGCGTCGACGGACGGATCGTGGCCAGTGAAGCAGGGCACGCCACGCTGGCGGCGAGCGACGCAGGTGACGCCGCGATCCTGGAGATCCTGCGCCGGCGCTTCGGCCATGTCTCCGCCGAGCGCGTGTTGTCGGGCGCCGGATTGGTGAATCTGCAGGGCGCGCTGGCGATGCAGGACGGTGTCGAGCCGGGCTCATCGACGGCAGAGGAGATCGTCAGAGGCGCCGTGCACGGCGCGCCCCGCCATGGTGCCGTGCTCGACCTGTTTTGTGCGTTCCTCGGCTCGTTTGCGGGAGACATGGCGCTTACCTTCGCCGCCCGCGGAGGAGTACTGATCGCGGGAGGGATCGCCCCTCATATCCTGCCGGCCCTGCAGGGTTCGTCGTTCCGCGCGCGCTTTGCCGGGAAGGGCCGCTTCGCCGGATACGTCGAACGGATTCCCACCTCCGTCATCGTTCGCCCGGAGCCGACGTTTCTCGGCCTGGCGGCGCTGGCCGCGCCGGGCTCCGGCTCTTGAAAAGGCTTCCGGAGGATGAAAGTTGCCTCGACCTGAGAGCGTGACGACGGGAGCGTCGTGGCGTGCCGGCCTTTCACAGGTCGACGCGCAAGCGCGTTTGCGAGCGGAGGGGTTCAACGAACTTCCCGCGGGAGACGGGCGTGGCATCCTGCGCATCGTCGTCGATGTGCTGCGCGAGCCGATGTTCTCGCTGCTGCTGGGGGCGGGCGCCGTCTACCTGCTCCTTGGCGATCTCGGCGAAGCGATCGTGTTGCTGGCCTTCGCGACCTTGTCGGTGCTGATCACGGTCGTGCAGGAAACCCGCAGCGAGCGCGTGTTGGCGGCATTGCGCGATCAGGCGAGCCCTCGCGCGCTGGTCATCCGCGAGGGCGAGCGCCGGCGCATCCCGGGTCGCGACGTGGTGCGGGGCGACACGATCGTGGTGCTCGAGGGCGACCGCATTCCCGCAGACGCGGTCCTCGTTTCCGCCGGCAGTCTCGTGGTCGACGAGTCGCTGCTCACCGGCGAGTCGGTTCCCGTCAACAAGAGCGCCTCCGAGACGGCGGTTGCCATGGCGCGCCCGGGCGGCGAGAACACGCCGTTTCTCTACTCGGGCACCCTGGCCGTGCACGGCGAGGGCGTCGCGGTGGTGCAGGCGACCGGGTCGAACAGCGAACTCGGTCGCATTGGACAATCGCTGAAAAGGATCGCCATCGAGCCGCCGCGGCTGCAGGTCGAAACCCGGCGCCTCGTCCGGATCTTTGCCGCGGTGGGGATCGTGGCCAGTCTGGTGGTCGTTCTCGTCATTGGAGTCCTGCAGGGCGACTGGCTGCAGGCCGTGCTTGGCGGGATCGCGCTGGGCATGTCGCTGTTGCCGGAGGAGTTTCCTCTCGTGCTCACGGCGTTCATGGTCATGGGCGCGTGGCGGATGTCGCGCCTGCGGGTCCTGACGCGTCGCGCCTCCGCCATCGAGATGCTGGGGGCCGCGACGGTGCTGTGCACCGACAAGACCGGCACCCTGACCGAGAACCGCATGACCCTGGTGGAGATCCACACACCCGGGACGACGTGGCGGGCAGGACAAGGCATGCCCGATGCCGAAGCCGCGCAACTGCTCGAGATCGCCCTGCTCGCGAGCTCGGCCGAGCCTTCCGACCCGATGGAGAAGGCACTCGCAGCCCAGGCGGCCCAGGCGGCCAGACCCCCCGCCGGTGCAAGCGGGCGCGGCGAGGCGAAGGTCCTGCGTCGGTACGGTCTCCAACCCGAACTCCTGGCGATGAGCAACGTCTGGCAGGGCGAGGACGGCAGCCGGCATGCGGCGACCAAAGGCGCGCCGGAGGCGATCGCCTCCCTTTGCCATCTCGACACGGCCGGGCAGGCGTGGCTGCGGCGCGCGGTCGATGAAATGGCCGCTCAAGGCGTACGCGTGCTGGGGGTCGCCCAGGCACGATTGCCGGACGGACCTCTGCCGGACAAACAGGCGGGATTCGATCTGAAGTTCCTGGGCCTCGTCGGTTTCACCGATCCGCTGCGCGACAACGTGCCGGCGGCGGTTCGCGAATGCCGCTCGGCGCAGATCAGGGTGATCATGATCACCGGCGACTACCCGGCCACGGCGCGCGCGATCGCCGAGCGCGCCGGCCTCGAGGCCGACAGGACGATGGACGGACGCTCCCTCGATGGCCTGGACGACGCTGCGCTGCGTGACTGCATCCGCACCACCAACGTGTTCGCCCGCATCATGCCCGAGCAGAAGCTCCGGCTCGTCGAGACCCTCAAATCCGGCGGCGAAGTCGTGGCGATGACGGGCGACGGGGTGAACGATGCGCCCGCGCTCAGGGCCGCTCATATCGGCGTGGCGATGGGCGGCCGCGGCACCGATGTTGCGCGCGAGGCTGCCGCCATCGTCCTTCTGGACGACGATTTCGGCTCGATCGTGCGGACCATTCGCCTGGGACGACGCATCTACGACAATCTCCGCAAGGCGAGCGCGTACATCGTGGCGGTACACGTACCGATCGCCGGCCTGGCGCTGCTGCCCTTGCTGTTCGGCTTGCCGTTCATGCTGAGCCCGGTGCACATCGCGTTCCTCGAGATGGTCATCGATCCGGTCTGCTCGATCGCCTTCGAGGCGGAGACGGAAGAGGGAGACCTGATGCAGCGGCCGCCGCGCGCCGCAGACAGCCGGCTGCTGTCGCGGCCGATGATGGTCTTCAGCCTGCTGCAGGGCAGCCTGGCTCTCGTGGCCCTCGCCGTCGTGCTGGTGGTGGGGATGCGGCGCGAGATGCCGACTGACGAGTTGCGGGCCCTCATGTTCACGTCCCTCGTCCTGATCAACGTCGGGCTGATCGTGGTGAATCGCTCTTTCTCGTCGTCCCTGGCCGTGGCATTGCGCCGGCCGAACGTCTTCCTCTGGTTCCTTCTGTCGCTGGTCGCCGGGGTGCTGACGGTGGCCCTGACCTGGCCGCCGGCAATGGATCTCTTCCAGTTCGGCACGCTGCACGTCGACGATCTCGGCGTGTCGCTGGCCGCGACCCTGGCGCTGATCCTCTGTCTGGAGGCGCTGAAGCCTTGGTGGCGGCACAGTCTGCGCAGCTGAGGCAGGCCCCGTGTTGAGATAGGTCAAGGCACGGTCTGGCCGGCGCCGGCATGGTCGATCCATTGCCAATCAATCGGTCGAGACCGCCATGCTCTACGCCAGCAATGCCACTCTGCCGATCTCGGTGCGCCATCAGCTTCCGCTGCGGGCCCAGGACCTTTATCGCGACGCCTTCAACGAAACCTGGGCGCTCCACGCCGGCGACGCGGGACGCGAGGAGCATGCCGGCCGCGTGGCCTGGGCCGCGGTGAAGCAGTGCTATCACCTGACGCCGGGCGGACACTGGCAGCCGAACCTGGCCCATGCCCGGCCTGACCATGAGGAGGACAGCCGATGACATATGCGACTGTCATGGTGGCGCTCTCGCCCGGTCGCGATTGCCAGGGCGTCGTCGGCGCGGCGATCGGGCTCGCCCGGCAGTTCGATGCCATGCTGCTGGGCCGCGCCTATTGCAGACCGATCCACTGCATCTGCGGGGACTACTCGGTTCCCGCGGCGCTGTTCGCGGAAGACCGGCGGCAGATCGACCGTCATCTCCGCGCGTCGGAAGCGGACTTCCGGTCGATCGCGGCGAACTACGACTCTCCCATCGACTGGAAAGGCGAGAGCAGCATCGAGCCCCTGTCGGAGCATTTTTCCCGCGAGGCTGCTGCCGCCGACATCGTCGTCGCCGAGGTGCCGACGGCCGCTGAGCCGGCCGATGCCACACGCCAGGCCGACCTGTGCGATCTGGTGATGCAGGCTGGGCGCCCGGTGTTGCTGGTGCCGGGGTCGTGCCAGACGGCGAAGTTCGAGCGGGTACTGGTCGCGTGGAAGGACACGCGGGAGGCCCGGCGGGCCATCCATGACGCATTGCCTCTCCTGATCAAAGCCAGAAACGTCGTCGTCACGGAGATCGCTTCGTCGGATGATCATGCAGCCGCCCGCGAGAGCGTCGCGCGGGTGTCGGGCTGGCTCGCCCGTCATGGCATTGCCGCGGAGGAGAAAGTGGTCGGTGCCGATATGGCGAACGCGTCCCAGCTGACGGGGCTGGCGCGCACTTACGGCGCCGACCTGATCGTGGCCGGCGCTTACGGTCACAACCGCCAGGGGCGGTGGACGCTGGGCGGCATCACCACCGAGCTCCTCTCGGGCGGCAGATGCGTTCTTCTCTCGCACTAGCCCGTTTGCTGGCCGCCCCGGCTTTGTTGTTGGCGATCGCAGGGTGCGCCGCCGCCCCCGACTCCGCCCCCTTTGTGGAGCCAGACCCGCCGGTCTCCGGTTTTGCGGCGGCCTTGCAGGGGATCGGCATCGCCGTGCCTTCTCGCGGCAAGCTGGTCGTCGTCAACATCCCGTCGTTCGAGCTCGTCGCGCTGCAGGATGGACGGCCCGTCCTGCGCAGCCGCGTCATCGTGGGGCGAGCGTCGACCCCGACGCCCGAACTGGCGACGGCGATCTTCGCAGTCACCTTCAATCCGTCCTGGACACCGACGCCCGCCATGGTGCGCTGGGAAGGAGCGCGCCACGTTCCGCCCGGGCCGCAGAACCCGCTGGGCCGCATCCTGTTCGAGCTCGACAACGACCAGCTGATCTTCCTGCATGACACCAACGACCGAAGATACTTCGACCGGCCCGTCCGCACGTTCAGCCACGGCTGCGTTCGCGTGGAGCAGGCCCGCACCCTTGCCGCCTGGGCTCTCGACGTCACGGAGCCCGGGATCGAGCGGCTGATCGCACGGAGCGGTACCCGCCGGGAAAACCTGGCGGCGAGCATCCCGGTCGCCCTCGTGTACTACACGCGATTTCCTGCCGAAGATGGCCGTCTTGTCGACTATCCTGACATATACAGGCAGCAAACTGTCGCCAAGGCAGCGTCAGCTACGGGAATTCCGGCGACGTGCGCCGGTCCGCTGTGAGCTGCAGCAGGTCTCGGTTCGGAGGGGGCCATGCCCGGTTCAGACGTCATCGACATCCGGATCAGCGATATCCGGCAGCTCTTCAACTCTCTCGACCCATCTCCCTTTCATGAAAGGGATCTCGACCGCGAAGCCGAAGAGTTCATCGTGGGATGGGCGGACGAGTATCCGCTGCAGAGCCCGCTCGAGCTCGTGATCCGGGTTCCGCCGGAGCAGCTCGACCAGGCGCGGGAATCGAACATCCCGCAGGCGGTTCACAACTACTTTTCCTATCGCGCGGTGGCGAGCGCGAGGCGCATCCGTTTCCAGCTTCGCGAAGGTCGCATCGCTCTCGCCATCGGCCTGGCCTTCCTGGCAAGCTGCATCCTGCTCCGTCAGCTTGCGGGATCGATTACGCCCGCTCCCGTGCAGCAGGTCTTCCAGGAGGGCCTGCTGATCCTGGGCTGGGTGGCCATGTGGCGTCCGTTGCAGATCTTCCTCTATGACTGGTGGCCGGTGCGCCACCATGGTCGGCTCTATCGAAAGCTCGCCGCGATGAAGGTGAACGTTCTCGCCGCCTAGACGAGTGCACAGGCTCGCGCTGCCGCCGATCCCAGAAAGATGCAGAAGCAGGCGGGAGGGTCGGCGTCGAGCAGTAGCCGAGGGAGTGCGGTTTGATCTCCATCAAGTCTCGATGGCCGCGAAGTCGGTATCTCTGGTCTGTAACTTGAGCCCAGGTCCGGCAGGTCGCCATCAAGGCAACCTGAAGAGTTCAGTCTCGGAAGTTCGGTCTGCCAGAAGGAAGAGGAAGTCATTCCTTGAAGGCAATGGTTCTGTTTTCCCGGGGTGGCCCGCTTCACCTCGAGGAGCGGCCCGATCTTCAGCCCGGGCGGGGCGATATCCTGATCAGGGTCGAGGCCTGCGGCGTGTGCCGCACTGACGTCCATATCCTCGACGGCGATCTGCCCGGGATCAGGCATCCGATCGTGCCCGGACATGAGATCGTCGGCATCGTCGAGGCCGTGGGCGAAGGGGTGCCGGCCGCACGGGTGGGCACCCGCGTCGGCGTGCCATGGCTCGGCGGGACATGCGGTCACTGCCCTTACTGTGCGTCGGACAAGGAGAACCTGTGCGATTGCCCGGTCTTCACCGGCCTGACGCGAGACGGCGGCTTCGCCACGCAGGTCGTGGCCAATGCGAATTTCTCGTTCCCGCTCGTCGGCTTCGACGATCCGGTGGCCGCTGCACCGCTGCTGTGCGCCGGACTGATCGGCTGGCGGTCGCTCAAGCTCTGCGGAGATGCGCATCGGGTCGGCCTGTACGGCTTTGGGGCCGCCGCTCACATCATTGCCCAGGTGTGCAGATGGCAGGGCCGGGCGGTCTATGCCTTCACCAGGCCTGGAGATTGTGCGGCGCAGGCGCATGCCCGCTCGCTGGGCGCGATCTGGGCCGGTGGCTCCGACCGGATTCCGCCGAGATCCCTCGACGCTGCCATCCTGTTCGCACCGGTGGGCGACCTCGTGCCGGCGGCGCTCCGAGCCGTCCGGAAGGGCGGCCGCGTGGTGTGCGCCGGCATTCACATGAGCGACATACCGTCCTTTCCCTACAGCCTGCTGTGGGAAGAGCGGCAGCTCCTTTCGGTCGCCAACCTCACGCGTCAGGACGCCCGGGAGTTTCTCGCACTGGCCCCGCTGGTCCCTGTCAGGACGACGACGACCGTCTACAAACTGGCGGCCGCCAACGAGGCCATTGCCGATTTGCGCGCGGGGGCGTTCCAGGGGGCCGCGGTTTTGGTGCCCTGATCGACCGGGGCGGACGTCAGTCGGTCTCCGTTGACACGGCCTGTCGCCGGATCATTGCCTGCGCCAGTGCCGTCAGCAAAGGGACCGCAGTGCCGTGAAGTGGCACTGCGGAGTGTCCTGCAGGGCTTCTGCGTGGCGTCGTGGACGGGCCAGCCCCTTGCTGGCGTGGGGCCGCCACCGATGCGGATATCCGGCGTCCGACCCACCGGGAGGAACCGGGGGCGATCAGCGACTTGTTGTATCGGATTTGTCGAGCGTGAGTTCGACGGGGGCGAGGAATTCGCTTTGGGTCAATACCCGAGGCTGCTTCAATCGGTAGCTGACTTGATGAGACACTACCAACTGGGCCGTGAGGACCAACTTCCGGTCCTCGAGTGAAAAGTTTCCGGGCAAACGCAGGGCAAAGGCGATCGGAACCTGCCAACCGCTGCGCACGACTTGCTCGGCGATGAGTTCACCGTCTGCCGAACGAGCGACGTCGCGGAGCTGCATCTGCAACTCTACACCTCGCGGCAGCGCGCCTTTGTCCGACAATGTGACCGAGCCCGCGATGACCCTTGCTGGCGGCAATGTATCCCCCAGCTTCGGCATGAGATGACTGGCGTGGAACATCAGAGCCTGACCGCTGGCGTCGAGCACGCAGGTGAAGCGAAACAGGACAGAGGTGCCGTTGCGCCGATGCCGCGAACCGGTGCCCGTTACGGTGGTCATGATCGGCTGTATTCCCACCGCCTCGTCGGTCCGTTCGATCGACAGCCAGGGAACCCCGTCGAGCGCGAGCAGGCCGAAGGCTGAGTCGGACTGCCGTGTTTCCATGCCGGCCTTGCCGGCGCAGCGCGAGAGCATCGACGTGGAGATGCCGTCATCGCCTGCCAGCGCCGGGTGCGCGATGGAAGCGGCGAGCAAGACCGGGAGAAGCCATTGGATGGACATTTGGGCCCTCCTCGCGGGCGAATGGTGAACTCGACAGGTCCCTGACGGGCCCATGCTCAGGTGTGCTTCCCGCGATCGGCGTCGTAGGGGGCGGCGCGATCCCACCCCGGCGCGCCGTAGCCCGAGCCCGTGCCGACCTCCAGGACATGGTCGCTTCCTCGCAGTCCGAGGGCCTCGATCATCGCCGCGACGATGTAGGGTTGCAAGATTGTCTGGCCTTCGCTGATGGTGAGCGGTTGATCGGAATAGGCCGCGTAGCGGAGTTCCGCAGGCACGAAGGCTTCCCGCGGGACGTGAAGCATGGCGTCGAGGACGCGCCTGTCATGTACGCCCCTGCAGGCAAGCTGATCGTGGATCATGCGTTCGCGGCGCTCGACATAGGGGTTGATACATTTCAACACACATCTCTCCGACAGTGGACCGTCCCGAGTGCGCCAGATCCAGATGCCTCAACGGAAAACGAGGACGGGTATGGAGCTGTGGGTCAACACCTTCAAGGTTTCGCTCCCGAGGAGCAGGGCAGCCGCGCCGCGGCGACCATGGGAAGCCATCGCAATCAGATCGCAGCCTTTCGCCAACGCGGTTTCAGTGATGGCTTTGTACGGCATGGCATGCTCGACTTGGACAGCCTCACATTGCACGCCAAGCGCCTCAGCCTGTTGCCTGGCTCCGTCCAGGCATCGCTCGGCGGCTTGCCCAGCATGCTTCTCGTAGGCGGACTGCGTATCCACAAGCTGCACGCTATCCATGGAGAAAATGTGGAAGGGCTCCACGACGATGATCACCGTGACCTTCGCCTGGGCGTCGCGAGCCAACAGCATGGCATTCTTAATGGCCGTCGTGGAAAGCGCTGAGCCATCCGTTGGAATGAGGATGTGTTTGAACATGTCCCGATCCTCCCGATTGCAACGTTCGAACGATATCGCAACGAGGGCACTTGCTTCTTGACATGGATCAATCCCGCCGACGGTGCGAATGGGCGACGGTTGACATAGATCAGTTCGAGGCGGGGTGAGTGCGTCTAGCCTGAGTCCACGGGCAGTCCAAACGGAGGATAGCCATGGCCTTCAAGCATGTGATGTTCCGCGCGGCGACGCGGGAAAAAGCTCTGCGTGGTGCCACTCAGAGGGCTGATGCCGTTCGCATCACCCTCGGGCCGAGATCGAAGTCCGTCCTCATCCAGAGGAGCTGGGGAGCGCCGCTGGTGTGCAATGACGGCGTGACCATCGCCAAGGAAATCCAGCTCAACGATCCAGAAGAGAATCTCGGGGTACAGAGGCTGCGGCAGGCGGCGGAGCAGACGGCCGATGTCGTCGGTGACGGCACGTCGGGCACCATGGTCGTTCGCATTGCCCTGGAGCGCGCCGCTTCGGTCGCAAACATCCTGCTGTTGAGCGATACAACGATGGCCGAGATCGTCGAGCCCAGGAACGAACATGAGCGCGAAGGCGAGGCCGGGCTGCTGTGAGCATGATGACGGGCGAGGAGGCGACATGCATCGCGGCTGTGGGCAACGGCGACCTGCACGTGTGTTTTCGGGCAGCGCCTCCCATGACACTGCACGGCCGCACGTGCTGGCGCACCGACGGCAACAGCCCGGTCAGGATCGGCCAGGAGTCTGCCGTGGTGTTCTTCTCCCGCTACGATCCCGTCGGACACACGCTGCGAGGTGTCGGGCGGCGCGACCTCGTGTTCGACGAGACGCCGGTGGCGGTCACGTTTTGCGATGATCCCGAACCCGGCATCGGCAAATGGATCGAGGCGATCTGGCAGGAGCCGGGCGGACCCCTCCGCGGATGGTTTCACGCGGAGACGCCGGTGCAGGGGGCCGAAAACCTGTTCATGCCCCACATGGGACGGGCGCGATCGCTGGATGGCGGACGGACGTGGCAGCACCGGGGCGATCTCCTGCGTCTGCCGCCCGCACTTGCCGACCGCTCGTGGCGAAATGGCTTCTTCGCCGGGGGTTACGGCGACCTGAGCGCTCTCCCGGACCGCGCCGGCCGGTCGATCTACGTGTTCTTCTCCAGTTATCATCCCGACGAGCAGGCACAGGGCATCGCCGTGCTGCGGCTGCCGGTCTCGGACCTGGCGGCACCGCCGGCGCTATGGACCGAACAGGGCTGGTCGACGAACGGCCGCTGGCCGCCACAGCCAATCTGGCCGATGCGGCGCGGTTGGCGACACGCCGACCCCGACGGCTTCTGGGGCCCCGCGCTGCACTACAATCGCGCGCTGGACGCCTTCGTCATGTTGCTCAACCGCACCGCCGGGGGCGCCGGTGATCTGGTGCAGGAGGGCATCTACGTCAGTCTGAATCGCGATCTATCGGATCCCCGGGGCTGGAGCGTGCCGCTTCAGATCGTTCGGGGCGGGGCCTGGTATCCGCAGGCCGTCGGACTGGAGGAAGGATGCGGCGATACCGAGGTCGGCCGCGTCGGCCGCTTCTTCATGGCGGGCTTCTCGGCGTGGACGATCGAATTCGCGCGCGCCATCGGTGGGTCGGTGGCCAGCCAGCCGCTGACCTGCAGTGCGCAGGAGTTCGACATGCTGTTCGGTGCCGATCGTCGATGCCCGTGGTGATGTGAGAGACAATCCGCCGGCGTTCCATGCTCGCGCCAGTTCGCGACACTCTCCCGGGCTAAGAGGCCAGGTGGCAGGCGACGTCGCGATCGGCGACCTGGCGCAGGACCGGCATCTCGGCGCGGCAGCGGTCGATGGCCATCGGGCAGCGCGGATGGAAGGGGCATCCGGCGGGCGGGTTCATCGGACTGGGGATCTCGCCTTGCACGACGGCGCGACGACGTGGACGGCCCGGTCGGGGAACCGGCACCGCGGCAAGTAGGGCTTCGGTGTAGGGATGCAAAGGACGACGGTAGATCGTCTCCTTGTCGCCGATTTCCACGATGCGGCGGAAATACATGACGGCGACCCGGTCGGCGATGTGCCGCACGAGCCGGAGGTCGTGCGAGACGAAGACGTAGCTCAAGCCGCGTTCGCGTTGCAGGTCCCGCAGCAGGTTGACGACCTGGCCTTGCACCAACGCCCTCAATCCCGTGGTCAGCCTGGTCGGCTTGCAACTCGGCCGTCTGATGGGCGGCGCAGTGGTGACCGAATCGATCTTCGCCTGGCCCGGCGTCGGCCGGCTGATGGTGAGCGCGATCTTCCAGCGCGATGTCCCGATCGTGATTGCCGCGGTGTTCATCGTCGCCGTCACCATCGTTTTTGCCAACCTGCTGGTCGACCTGGTGCAGGCCGCCATCGATCCGCGTATCCGGCTGCGGTGATCCAATGAAGTGGTACGGTCCCCGCCTGAAAATCCGGATCGGTGTCGTGCTGGTGCTGGCCATGTGCGTGCTGGCGGTCTTCGCGCCGTTGCTGGCCCCGCACGACCCCTACGCGCAGAACCTCATGCTGCGGCTGCGCCCGCCGGTCTGGGAGGCGAAGGGAAGCTGGACCTACCCGCTGGGCACCGACAATTTCGGCCGCGATCTGCTGTCGCGCCTGATCGACGGCTCGCGACTGTCCATCGCGGTCGGCCTGATGGCGATGCTGGTGGCGCTTTCCTTCGGCACGACGCTGGGGCTGGTCGCGGGCTATCTCGGTGGGCGCACCGAGCAGGTCATCATGCGTTTTGCCGACGGCTATCAGGCAATCCCCGAAATCCTGCTGGCGATCGTGGTGGTCGCGGTGTTCGGCGGCGGTGTCGTCGTGCTGGTCCTGGTGCTGGGGTTCGCCGGCTGGGAGAGCTATACGCGCGTCGCCTTCAACCTGACGCGCTCGCTGCGCGAGCGGCCGTTCGTCGAGGCGGCGGTGGCGTCGGGAGCAGGGGGACGCTACGTGCTGTGGCGTCACATCCTGCCGCAGATGTCGCCGGTGCTGACGGTGATCGCCACCCTGCAGGTGGGCCAGCTCATCCTGCAGGAGACGGCGCTGAGCTTCCTCGGTCTCGGGCTGCCGCCGCCGACGGCGACCTGGGGTAATATCCTGGCCGAAGGCCGTGACCGGGCGCTGGTAACGCCCTGGATCGCCAACCTCGCCGGTATCGCCATCGTGCTGCTGGTACTGGGGGTGAACCTGCTGGGCAACGGCCTGCGCGAGACGCTGGACCCGCGGCGGGCGGACCGGCGGTGAAAAAAAAGGAGAGGGAATGCGTCGAGATCCGGTTCCGGCCTACTACAAGATTTACCAGGTGCTGAGCGAACGCATCGCCACCCGCGTCTACCGGCTGGGCTCCCAGCTTCCGACCGACGCCGAACTGATGGCCGAGTTCGGCGTCAGCCGGCACACCGCACGGTCGGCGGTGGAGGAACTGGTGTCGCGCAAGCTGGCGCGCCGTTTCCCGGGGCGCGGCACCTTCGTCCTGGAAAGCGATCCCGAGAGCCGCGACTGGAGCGCGCGCGCCCTGGAGGATCTCAGGATTCACGATCCCGACGCACGCGTCGAGCTGCACGGCATCGACCGCTTGCCCCGCCATGGCGACGAACGGGTGGCGGCGCTGCTCCAGGTGCCGTCGAGTCAGGGCATCCTGCGCATTTCGTGGAGCCGCGTGCGGCCGACCGGGCCGATCGCCTTCTGCACGGCGTACCTGCCGCAGGGACTGGCCGCGCGGCTGCCGCCCGATATTGCCGAGCAGATGCGGTCGGCGCGGGTCATCCCGCTGATCGAGAAATATTGCGGCGTCCAGGCCTTTCGTGTGCAGCAGACCTCGTCGGCGATCGCCGCCGACGCCGAGCTCGCCCGGCGTCTGAAGGTCGAGCCCGGCGCACCGCTGTTGCTGCTCCAGCGCACCTACTTCGATGTCGAGGGGGTGGCGATCTACTACTCGGACCTCTACGTCCGCTCCGATCGCTTCGTCCACAAGATCGAGCTCTTCCGCCACCGCCAGCAGGTCGACCTGGCGCGCCCGATGCCGGCCGGTCCGGAGGCGGTGACCCCCAACCATCGTAGCGTGAGGTCTCAGTCATGAAGAAGCCGTTCCATCTGGCGTGGTTCCTGTCCCAGGGCTACGGCCCGAAGAGCTGGCGCAGCGAGTTTCCCGGCAGCGACATCAATCGCTGGATGATGCCCGACATCTTCGTCGATCTGGCGAAGGGCATGGACCGGGCCTGCTTCGACTACATGATCATCGAGGATTCCTCGAACGTGCCCTACACTTACCAGGGCTCGCACAATTCATACCTCCAGTACGCGGCCAGCGCGCCCAAGCTCGATCCGGCGGTGCTGGTGCCCTATCTCGCCATGGCGACCAAGACGGTCGGCATCGTGCCGACGCTGTCGGTGTCGGAATATCCGCCGTACCTGCTGGCGCGACTGGTCAACTCGCTCGACCATACGACCGAAGGCCGCATCGGCTGGAACTGCGTGACCGGCAGCAACGACGGCGCGGCGCAGAACTACGGCCATGAGAAACACCGGCCGCACGACGAGCGTTACGACGTGGCCGACGAGTTCGCCGACGTCGTGACCCGGTTGTGGGAGGCGTGGGAGCCCGACGCGGTCGTGCTCGATCGCGACAAGCCGATGTTCGCCGACGGTTCGAAGGTTCATGCCATCAACCACGAGGGCAAGTACTTCAAGGTGCGTGGGCCGATCAACGCGCCGCGCTCGCCGCAGGGTCGCGTTCCGATCTGCCAGGCCGGTGGGTCGCCGCGCGGCCAGCAATTCGCCTCGCGCTGGGCCGACACCATCATCACCGAGGGCGGCGGCAGCATCGCAAGCATGAAGGCCTATCGCGACAAGGTCCGCCAGCAGGCTGCCGCGTTCGGCCGCAACCCGGACGACGTGAAGGTGCTGTTCCTTGCCCATCCGATCGTCGATGTCAGTATGGAGGCGGCTCGCGACCGAGGACGGATGGAGGCTGCCGAGGCCGAGAAGCATCTCGATCTGCATCTGTCGGGCATGTCGCGGCTGACCGGCATCGATTTCGCCAAGTTCGACCTCGATGAGCCGCTTCCGGCGCATCTCACGACCAACGGCCACCAGTCGTCGCTCGCCAAGTGGATCGGCAAGACGCCGCGCTCGATCCTGCAGAGCTATTCGCGAAAAGGGGGCGTCGACTTCACCGGCACGCCCGACTACGTCGCCGGCCTGATGGAGGAGATCATGCAGGAGGTGGGCGGCGACGGATTCCTGATCTTCAACAGCTATTTCGACCGCCGCTACATCATGGAGGTCTGCGACGGTCTGGTGCCGGAACTGCAGCGCCGTGGTGTGACGCGCAAGCAGTACGCCCACAAGCACCTGCGCGATAACCTGTTGGAGTTCTAGGGACTGGCATCCGCCGGCCGCCGCCCGTGGCGGCGGTCGGCAGTCGAGTCCCGAGTCGAAGAACGACCATCACCTGACCTCGAGGACACCGCCCAACCCCGGCGCGACTGGCAGGCCTTTTGCAGGAGAATGGCGATGAACAATCGTCCTTTCCATCTCGCCTGGTTTCTCGGCCAGAGTTTCGCTTCCAAGAACTGGCGCTCGATGTGGGCTGGCAGTGCCAGCGACGTCCAGCGCTGGATGATGCCCGACATCTTCATCGACCTTGCCAAGGGGATGGAGCGGGCATGCATGGATTACATGATCATCGAGGACTCCTCGAACGTGCCCTATACCTACAAGGGCAACCACGACACCTATCTGCAGTACGCCCAGGGCTCGCCCAAGCTCGACCCTCCGGTCCTCGTGCCGTACCTGGCGCAGCACACCACCCATCTCGGCATCGTGCCGACGCTCTCGATCTCGGAATACCCGCCTTACCTGCTGGCGCGCCTCATCAACTCGCTGGACCATGTCACCGAGGGCCGGATCGGCTGGAACTGCGTCACCGGCAGCAACGACGGCACCGCGCAGAACTACGGCCACGAGAAGCACCGCCCGCATGACGAGCGCTACGAGGTCGCCGATGAATTCGCCGACGTCGTCACGCGCCTGTGGGAGGCCTGGGACGCCGACGCGGTCGTGCTCGATCGCGACATTCCGATGTTCGCCGATGGCAAGAAAGTCCGAGCCATCAATCACGAGGGCAAGTACTTCAAGGTGCGCGGGCCGATCAATGCGCCGCGCTCACCCCAGGGGCGCGTGCCGATCTGCCAGGCCGGCGGGTCGCCGGCGGGCAAGAAGTTCGCGTCGAAGTGGGCCGACACGATCATCACGGAAGGCAGCAACGTCGAGAAGATGAAGGAGTATCGCGCCCAGGTCCGCCGCGACGCGGTCGCGATCGGCCGCAATCCGGACGACATCAAGGTCCTGTTCCTGTGCTCTCCGATCGTCGACACGACCATGGAGGCGGCGCGCGAGCGGCGCCGGTTGCAGCAGGAAGACTCGCTGAAGTACGTCGAAATGCAGCTTTCCGGCATGTCGCGGCTGACCGGCATCGACTTCTCCAAGTTCGATCTCGACGAGCCGCTCCCGATGACCCTGACGACCAATGGCCACCAGTCCTCGCTGGCCCGGTGGCTCGGCAAGCCTCTGCGCGACATCGTGCGCACCTACGCCAGCAAGGGCAGCCTCGACTACACCGGCACACCCGACTACGTGGCGGGAGTGATGCAGGAGGTCATGGAGGAAGTGGGCGGCGACGGCTTCCTGTTTTCCGATACGCCGATCGACCGACGCGCCGTGATGGAGATCTGCGATGGGCTGGTTCCCGAGTTGCAGCGCCGCGGCCTGACCCGCAAGGCTTATGCGCACAAGCATCTCGGCGACAATCTGAAGGAATTCTGACGCAAGGCCTGGGGAGGCCCACGCCTTTACATCGGCTCCAGGTGGCTTGCCTGGAGCCGTTTCTCACAGCGACCACGTCTTGCCGCGCGGTATGCCGGTGCGGCTCTCCCCGATATCGCTCACTTGTCGATCGTGTTGGCGGCGAAGTTCGTTGCTGGGACTTCCTTGAGGCGAATGCACTTCGCCCAATGTGCCGGCCCGAGCGGATATTGCGGCGGATCGATCTTGGCGCATTCGTCGATGGCGACCGGGCAGCGCGTGCGAAAGCGGCAACCCGACGGCGGGTTGGCCGGATTGGGCAGGTCGCCCTTCAGGATGATGCGCCGGCGCTGCGTTTCGATGTCGGGATCGGGCACCGGCACCGCCGACATCAGCGACTTCGTGTAGGGGTGCGCGGACGCCGTGTAGATCTCTTCCTTACCGGCCATCTCGACGATCTTGCCGAGATACATCACGGCCACCTGGTCGCTGATGTGTCGTACGACGCTGAGGTCGTGACTGATGAAGATGTAGGTGAGGCCCAGCGTTTCCTGCAGATCCTGCAGCAGGTTCACGATCTGCGCCTGGATCGACACGTCGAGTGCCGACACTGGCTCGTCGCAGATGATCAGCTCGGGCTCGACGGCGAGGGCGCGGCAGATCGCGACCCGCTGCGCCTGGCCGCCGCTCAGCTCGTGGGGATAGCGTTCGAACAGATGGCCCGAGAGGCCCACCATGTCCAGAAGCTCGCGGATGCGGCCGGCGCGCGCGCGGTCGCGGAACAGGCCGTGGATGTCGAGCGCCTCGCCCACGAGATCGCCGATCGGCATGCGCGGGTTGAGCGAGGCGTGTGCGTCCTGGAAGATGATCTGCAGCTTGCGCCGCATCCGGCGCAGGTCGCGCTTGCCCAGCTGGCAAAGATCGGTGCCATCGAACAGCACGCGACCCGAGGTCGCGCGCACGAGTTGCAGGATGGCATAGCCAGTCGTCGACTTGCCACAGCCCGACTCGCCCACCAGGCCCAGCGTGCGGCCTTTCTCGACCTTGAACGAGACGCCGTCGACGGCCTTGACCGTGCCCGGCGCGCCCGGCCGGCCGAAGTGGACGTCGAGGTCCTCGACTTCGAGCAGCGTACTCATGGCGCCCGATCTCCAGGTGTCAGATCCGCGAGGCAGCGGGCCCAGTGATCGCTTCCGAAGTCGCGGCGCTCGGGCGGCACCGTCTGGCAGGCGGGGACGGCGACCCGGCAGCGCGGCAGGAACGGACAGAGCGTGATCGGCTCGATCAGGTTGGGCGGCATGCCTTCGATGGGGGTCAGGCGGCGCACGCCGGTGCCGTCGACCCTCGGCGTCGAACCCATGAGGCCGAGCGTGTAGCCGTGGCTCGGGCGATGGAACAACTCGCGTATGGGACCGGACTCCACGACGTTGCCCGCGTACATGACGTTGACCTTGTCGCAGAGGCCCGCGACGACGCCGAGATCGTGGCTGATCCAGATCACCGCCGTGCCGCGCTCGTGCGTGAGGCGCTTCACCAGATCGACGATCTGCGCCTGGATGGTGACGTCGAGGGCGGTCGTGGCCTCGTCGGCGATCAGCAGGCGTGGATTGCAGGACAGCGCGATCGCGATCATCACCCGCTGGCGCATGCCGCCGGAGAACTGGTGCGGATAGGCGCCGAGGCGCTTCTCTGCCGACGGAATCCCCACGGTCTCGAGCAGCTCGATCGCCCGGCGCTTGGCGGCAGCCCCGTCGAGCTTCTGGTGGCGGCGCAGCACCTCGGTGATCTGCCGTCCGATGGTGAGCACGGGATTGAGCGAGCGCATCGGGTCCTGGAAGATCATCGCCATGCTCGAGCCGCGCTCCTCGCGCATCTCGGCTTCGCTGAGGCCCAGCAGTTCTCGGCCGTCGAACGCCAGGCTGTCGGCGGCGATGTGGCCCGGCGGCTCGGGCACGAGGCGCATGATCGAGAGCGCCGTCACGCTCTTGCCGCTGCCGCTTTCGCCGACCAGCCCGAGGATCTCGCCCTCTTCGAGATCGAACGACACGCCATTGACGGCGCGCACGTCGCCGCGATCCGTGGCGAAGCGGGTGTGGAGGTTGCGGACGCGCAGCAGGCTCATTTGTCGGTTCCGACGCTGCGGCGTGTGCGCCAGGCGCGCGGGTCGAGCGCATCGCGGAGCCCGTCGCCCATGAAGTTGATGCTGAGCACGCAGACGGCGATGATCGAAGTCGGCGCCAGGAACATCCAGGGCGCGTCGCCCAGGTAGCGGCGGGCTTCGCTCATGTCGCGGCCCCAGCTGGGCGCCGGCGGCTGCGTTCCGAAGCCCAGGAAACTGAGCGAGGCCTCGGACACGACGGCGGCCGCGAAGACGACGGTGAGCTGGACCACGATCGGCGAGACCATGTTGCGCAACAGGTGCGAGAGCACTATGCGCAGCGGACTGGCGCCCAGCGCGCGCGCTGCCGTCACATAGACATCCTCACGCACGGCCAGGGTGCTGCCGCGCACCATGCGCGCCAGGATCGGCGCCTGCACCAGGCCGAGCGCCAGCATCACGTTCTTGATGTCGGGTCCCAGCAGGCCGACCAGTGCGACGGCCAGCAGCAGCGGCGGGAAGGTGAGGAAGGCATCGACCAGCCGCATCAGGCCATTGTCGACCTTGCCGCCGAAATAGCCCGACGCAAGACCGAGCGGCACGCCCAGCACGAAGGCAAAGCCCACGACCAGCAGGCCGACCGAGAGCGAGGTCCGGCCGCCCCACAGCATGCGCGAGAAGACGTCGCGGCCGAAATGGTCGGTCCCCATCAGGTGCTCGAACGACGGCGGCTTCAGCTTCATCGAGAGCTTGATCTGGATCGGATCGTAGGGCGCGACCCAGGGGGCGAAGGCGGCCGCGATGCAGATCGCGAGCAGGATCACCAGGCCGATCGTGGCGGCGCGGTTGCGCGGAAACTGCTGAACGGCCAGCGCCAGCGAGCCGCGGAATTGCAGGGGAAGGGCGCGCGCGTCGGCCATCCTCAGTATCGGATTCGCGGATCGAGCAGCGCGTACATCATGTCCGCGAAGATGTTCATCAAGAGGAAGAAGACCGCGATCACGAGCGTGAAGCCCTGGATCACCGGGAAGTCGCGGTTGACCACGGCGTTCAGCACCGCCGAGCCCATGCCGGGCACCGCGAAGATGTACTCGATCGTCACCTGGACGCCGATCATGTAGCCGAACTGGACGGCGGCCATGGTGACGAAGGGGATCATCGCGTTCTTGAGCGCATGAATGATCACGATGGTGCCCGGCAGGAGGCCCTTGGCGCGTGCCGTCCGCATGTAGTCCTGCGACAGCACGTCGATCATGCTGGAGCGCAGCAGGCGGGTCAGCATCGCCGTCTGCAGGGCGCCGAGCGCGACGGCGGGCAGGATGAAGGGGCTGTAGTGCTTCCACAACCCGCCCTGCTCGGCCTCGGACGAGCCGATGCCGGTGATCGGCAGCCAGTCGAGCTGGATCGAGAAGACGTAGATCAGGATCAGCGCCAGGCCGAAGTTCGGCACGGCAAAGCCCATCACCGTGTAGCCGGTACAGAGATAATCGATCCAGCTGTTGCGCCGCAGCGCCGCGATCACGCCCAGGGGGATCGAGACCGCGAGCGCGAACAGCATGCCGGCACAGGCCAGATGCAGGCTGATCGGCAGCCGTTCGGCGATCAGGGTCGTGACGCGATCATTGAGGCGCATCGACCGGCCGAGATCGCCGGTCGCGACCTTGGCGATCCACAGCCCGTACTGCTCGGGCAGCGAGCGGTCCAGATTGAATTCCTTGCGCATCGCCGTGACCGCTTCGGGCGAGGTCTGCATGCCCAGCATGATCGTCGCCGGATCGCCCGGCGTCGCGCGCGTGATGGCGAATGTCATCAGCGACACGACGAGCAGGACCAGCGGCACCTGAAGCAGGCGACGGCCGAGATAGGACCACATCGCCAGACTATCCCTTGTTCAGCGTCAGGCCCTTGTGCCGCGTCAGGACCACGAAACCGTATCGAGTTTCTCGGTGTATTCCTGCGGCGCCGGTTCGAAGCCCACCAGCTTCTTGTTGTAGATCTGGATGTTGTTCGTGTTGCAGTGATAGATGATCGGGCATTCCTCAAGCGTCGTGTCGACGATCTTGTGATACATGGCCTCGCGCTTGGAGCGATCGAGCTCGCTGCGTGCGTCGTCGAGCATCACGTCCATCGACGGCACGCTGTAGCCCGACGCGTTGCCCTTGCTGTGCAGGAACCACCACGACGTCGCGTCGGGATCGGGCGCGACCAGGGTGATGTCCTCGAGATGCTGGTCGAATTTCCGGTTGAGCCACAGGCTGTTGAAGCCGCCCATGTCCATGCTCTTGATCTTGTAGGTGATGCCGATCTGGCTGACCATCGCGGCGACGAGCTCGAGCTCCTTGCGCAGCCAGTCCTTGTCGGAGGTGATGACTTCGACCTCGTAGCCTTTCACACCGGCCTGGGCCATCAGTTCCTTGGCCTTCTTGAGGTCGCCGTTCTTCGGGTACTTCAGCAGCGGCTGACGGTGGCCCATGTAGCCGGCGGGGATCTGATTGTCGGTGGCGAGGGCCTCGCCGTAGTAGATTTCGTTCACGATCGCCTCGCGGTCGATCGCATAGGAGATCGCCTGGCGCACCAGCTTGTTCTGGTAGGGCGCGTCCGGCTTGGCCTTGAGGTTGAATTGCTGGTAGTCCCACGACCAGCCCGGCGTCGAATTGATCGTATACTTGTCGTCCTTGCGCAGGGCCTTCATGTCCTTGGGGTCGGGATGGGTCACGAAGTCGAGTTCGCCCTTCTGCAGCGCCTGCAGGCGGGTGGTCGAGTCGGGGATGGCGCGATAGACGACGCGGTCGAGCTTGGGGAAGCCGGGGCGCCAGTAGTCGGGATTCTTGGCCAGCACGATCTCCGTGCCCTTCTTGCTCTCGATCTGGAACGGGCCATTGCCGACGGGCGTTGCGCTGTAGGCGTCGTTTCCCATCTCCTTGTGCGCCTTCGCCGAGACGATCGTCCCGCCGTAGCCCATGGTGACGCCGGGAAAGGCGCCGAACGGCAGCTTGGTCTTCATCTCGACCACGTACTTGCCGTCGCTCTTCACCGTGTCGATCGGGAACAGCGCGGTTCCCATCTGGAAGCTCTTCGACGACATGTGGAACTCGAAGGTGTAGACCACGTCCTCGGCGGTGAACTCGCCAAAGCCCTTCTGCCACTTCACGCCTTCGCGGATCTTGATGCGCCAGGTGAGGGGATCGGGCTGGGTCCACTCGAGGGCCATCAAGGGCACGATCTCGCGATCCTTGAAGTTGATCTTCACCAGCCCGTCGAACACGTTGTACATCACCAGGCTGCCCTGGATGTCCGAGCGGATCACGGGGCTGAGATTGCCGAACTCGCCGCCCCACGTGCCGACCCGGAGGTCGCGTCTGCCCTGTGCCAGGGCGGGCGCGCGGCCCGTGCCCAGGATAAGGCCTGTACCGAGAGCGCCCGCTGCAAAGCCGCGACGCGTAATGCCCTGGCTATTCCCTTGGCCGCTCGTCGTCCGGAAACCTTTGGTCATGGCCGCCCCCAATAATTGATCTCAGAACCCTCGGTCGTATTCCTTCAGCCCGTTCTCGATGATCTGATGAAGCATCGTGATCAACGCGGCCTGCATTCTGTCCGACGTGCCGTCGACGTAGGGGATGAGGCGGGAGTAGGCCCCGTCCATCGCCCCGCCGTCGACGCTCGCCTGCACGATCCGGAGCTCCGTCGCTTCGTCGTGCAGGATCTCGCGGTCTCCCAGGTGACCCGCCAGTGCCGCCGCGATGCCGTAGGCACCCCAGTTCGACACCGCGGCAAAGACCAGCACATCACATTCAGTAACCGTGCCAACGCCGCCATGGCAGGGACAGCCGCAGTCCTTGCCGAACGGCTGGATCGCCGCGACCGCCGCCTTGATGACGCCGCAGCCGATCTCGTTGCCGCCGTCGCCGATGCCGACGGTGGGGATGCCCGCCGTCTTTGCCTGGTCCGCCAGATGGTAGGCGCTGGCGATCTTGTCCGGCGTGCGGGGCGTGCCCATGATCGAATGGTAGATGCCCTTGGTGTTGGGCCCGACCTTCTCGATGAAAACCATGGCGGCCGGCTTGTATTTCTTGATGAGGGCGGCAGCGGCCTTCTTTCCGGCGGCATCGCCCAGCGGGAAGTTGATCGCCATGGCGCAGGAGCGGCGCTGCTTGAACAGCGCTTCGTCGTAGACGGCGAGGCCGGCCGCCTCGGTCGACTTGATGACCGCGGGCATATTGCGCTCTTCGCTGATCAGGATCGGCTTTCCGCCGAGGCCGAACTCGATGGCCCGCGCGATGGCCGCCGCACCCGGCGGACCGTCGGTTTCGCCGGCGGGCAGGCCGGGCGGCGTGCCCGCCCCGGTGATGACGAATACGTTGTCGCCGGGCTTGATCGAATCCTTCAGCAGCTTCGCGGCCAGCCAGGTGAGCGGCTTCTTCTGCTTCTTGCGCGCCGCCTCATAGAGCGGATAGGTGACGCCGCGGGGCAGCCCGACACGGAAGCGCATCTCGATGTTGATGGCGCGGTCGATCGAATCGCCGACGATCTCGTCGATAGCCATGATTTGCCTCTACAAAGTCAGTTGGAAGTTTTCGATCAGTGGGTGAGGCCCGCGTCGGGCGGCTCGAGATTCTTGCGCACGATGTTGGACAGGAACTGCATGCAGGCCATCGACGTCTCGCCGTCGAGTCCGTCGACCAGGAACTCGGTCGTGCAGTACATCGCCTCGAGGCCGCCGGCGTCGAGGCAGGCCTGCACGATGCGCCTTTCCATGTCCGGCGAATGGATCAGCTGCGGCTTCTTCAGAAGATAGGCGAGGCACGCCTCGATGCCGTAGCAGCCCCAGTTCGACATCATCGCCGGGATCACGACGTCGGTCTTGACGACGGTGGCCAGCGCCTTGCCCTTGGGCATTGTCTCCACGACCGTGTCGTAGATCGTGCCGAAACCCAGCTCGTTGCCGTGATCGCCGATGCCGACCGAGAAGATCTTGCGCCTGTTGGCTTCGGTGACGACGCCGCCGATGTCGATGCAGCCGTGGAATTTGGACTCCGGGCCGGTGAGCGGCAGGCCGGTCGCGGTGTGCACGTTGCCGTCGGCACCGGCGCCGAGGCGCTCCGCGGCAACCACCGCCCTGGGCTTGTATTTCGCATAGATCTCGGCGATCCACGCGTCGATCTTCGATTGGTCTTCCGGTGCGTTCTCGATGGCGGCACCGAGATGGCGATCGCGCGCCTGCTCGAACGGCTTCACCATCAGGCCCGCGGCCTCGCTGGACGCCACGATCGGATCGGCGTGGCACGCCTCGTTCACGAACACCGGAACCGCGCCGAGGCCGCGATAGAGGATGCGTGCGAGAGAGGCGGCCCCCGGCGGCCCGTCGCTCTCGCCCTTGGGCATGGTGGGCTCGTACCCGGCGCCGGTCATGATGAAGACGACGTCGCCCTTGCCGAGAGCCTTCTGCAAACCCTTGGCGGCCGCCATCGTCACCGGCTGGTCGCCCGCCACCTTGCGCGCCGCGAGGTACATCGGCAGCAGGATGCCGTGTGGCATGCCGTGGTTCTTGGCCTCGATCGTGATCAATCTGTCGACGGCTTCGCCCACCATGTCGAGCATCGCGATGTCCTCTTCTTCAATGCACAGGCTGCCGAGCCTTTGACTGGGCGCCTCGAGCGGTGATCCCACAAGTGCCATTTAGGCGTTGAAGCGATGCCGGAACGGCATCAATCTCGAGGCAGGAGAGACCAAGAAATGATCAATCAGGCCCTGCGTTATTTCTCCGCGATTGCAAGGCTCGGATCGATACGCGAGGCCGCCGAGGAGCTGCACATTGCCCAGTCCGCGCTCAGTCGCCAGATCCACAAGCTCGAGGAAGAGTTCGGCGTTCCGCTGTTCGAGCGCCACGCGCGCGGCGTGAAGCTGACCTCGGCCGGCGAGATCTTCCTGCGCCACGCCCAGACCAACCTGCGCCAGATCGAGCGCGTGCGCTCGGAAATCGACGCACTGAAGGGTCTGCGCCGCGGTACGGTCAGCATCCGCTCGATCGCAACTCTGGTGCCGCACCTGCTGCCGCGCGCCGTGACCCGTTTCAGCCGGCGATATCCCGGCATCCAGTTCGAGATCACGATCGACGGCTCCGACCAGGTGGTGGCTGCCGTTCGCGAGGGCCGTACCGACATCGGCCTCGCCTTCTATCCGCCCGCCGAAGCCGAGCTGGAGACGGTGTTCAAGATGCGCGAGCCCCTGGTCGCGGTCATGTCGGCGCATCACCCGCTCGCCGGCCAGCCGAAAGTCTCGCTGGCCGATTGTGCGGCCTATCCGATCGCGTCACCGATGAAACATACCGGCAGTCACATCCTGATCGAGGTCGCCTGCACCGCGGCAGGCATTCATATCTCGCCCACCCTGGAGACCAACGCGATCCAGTTGCGCGTCGAATTCGTGAAGGTAAATCATGGCATTACGTTCCTCTCACGCCTCTCGGCCTGGGACAGTCTGCGCTCCGGCGAACTCGTCGCCGTGCCGATCCGCGACCGGCTGGTGAACAACGCGACGATCGATGCGATCACGCATTCGGCGCGGCAGCTCCCGGTCGCGGCCGAGGAATTCCTTCGGGTCCTTCAAGGCGAGTTCCAGGATCTGCATGACCTCGCCTATGCGCCCTTGAAGCGGGAAGCTGCGGCAGTCGGTTCGGCACGTTCCGTGCGTGCGGTGGCGAAGGCACCGATGGGAGACAGACGCTCATGACCTTCACCCTGCTGGCGCGCTGTCCTAAGACCGGCCAGGTCGGCATCGGCATCGCGACCTATTCGATCACCGTGGGTCTCTACTGCACCGGCCTGCGCGGCAACACCGGCGCGACCATGACCCAGGCCTTCGTCAACCAGGGCAACAACCCGCTGGCGCTCAGGCTGCTGGCGCAGGGCTACACGCCCGATCACGTGCTGGCGGAACTGAAGGCCAACGATTCCAATCACGAGTTCCGCCAGATCGCGGTGATCGACCGCCTCGGTCGGGTCGCGGCCTGTACCGGGCCGAAGAACCGCGGCTGGGCGGGCCACGTCATCGGTGACGGCTATGTCGCCATGGGCAACGTGCTGGCGGGCAAACCGGTCGTCGATGCCATGGCAGAGGCCTATGAAGCCGCCCCGGAGATCTCGTTCGAGCGCCGGCTCCTCGCGGCGATCGAGGCGGGCCGCGATGCCGGCGGACAGGTCGGCAACGACGGTCATCTCGCCGAACGCTCGGCCGCCGTCATGGTCTACGGCGACTACGACCATGCCGAGCTCGACCTGCGCGTCGACCTGCATGACAAGGCGGTCGAGGAGCTGCGCCGCACCTTCGAGGAGTACGAACTCTATCGCGGCTACTACAGGGAGCGGTCCAGAAACCCCAAGGAGGCGATGCCGCAATATGCCTTCGTGCAGGCGCTCGCCAGGAAGCAGGAGGCCGCACGATGACTTATTCCGTGATCGGGCGTTGCAAGCGCACGGGCCGTCTGGGCCTCTGCATCGCCACTTATTCCCTGGCCGTCGGCGGCCGGTGCGAAGGCGTCGCGGCCAATGTCGGCGTCTGCAAGACGCAGGCGTTCCCCAACCGGACCAACGATCCGCTCGGCATCAAGCTCCTGGCGCAGGGCTACCGGCCGGCGCATGTGATGGAGATCCTCGCGGGCAACGACAGCGAGCACGGGTTTCGCCAGGTCGCGATCATGGACCGCGACGGTTGGGTCGCCGCTCATACCGGTCCCGGCTGCCGCGGCTGGGCGGGCCACAAGGAAGCAGCCGATTGCGTCGCGCTCGGCAACGGTCTGCTCGGTCCGCAGGTGCTCGATGGCATGATCGCGGGCTTCCTGGCGCATCCCGACGATGCGCTGGAGTATCGCCTGATGCGGGCAATCGAAGGCGGCCGCGATGCCGGCGGGCAGGGTCCGGTCGATGCGCACCGCACCGAGCGCTCCGCCGCGATCAAGGTCGTCGACCGGCGCGATTTCCCTGACGTCGACATACGCGTCGACGTGCACGAAACGGCGGTCGTGGAGCTGCGGCGCGTGCTGGAGGAATTCAAGCTCTACGAAGAATTCTATCGCGGCCGGGATACCGACCCGTCGAAAGCCATCCCGCAGGACGTCTTCGTGAAGAAACTCGACGCCAGGCGCATCAAGGAGCAGGCATGACCTACACGATCCTCGGACGCTGCGCGAAGACCGGTCGCCTTGGGATCGGCATAGCCACCTATTCGATCACGGTGGGCCGCTACGCTCATTCGACCAGATCGAATGCCGGGGTGACGGTGAGCCAGGCCAATGCCAACGAGAACAACAACGCGATCGCGTTGCGCCTGCTGGCGCAAGGCCTGGCCGCCCCTGCGGTGCTCGAGCATCTCAAGGCCAACGACGCCTGGCACAGCTATCGCCAGATCGGCGTGATCGACCGCACCGGCGCCGTGGCGGCCTATACCGGTTCGAACGTGCGGGGTTGGGCGGGCGAGGTGACGGGCGAGAACTACGTCTCCACCGGCAACGGTTTGCGCGGCCAGCACGTCGCCGAGGCGATCGCTAAAGGCTTCCTCGCGGAGCCCGGGGCCGACCTCGAACATCGCCTGCTGACGGCGCTGGAATATGGCCGTGACGCGGGCGGGCAGGGCAATGCGACGACCCATCGGACGGAGCGCTCGGCGGCGCTGCAGGTCTCATCGCGCCATAGCCATCCCGACATCGACCTGCGCGTCGACCTGCACGACAAGGCGGTCGACGAGTTGCGGCGCGTCTGGACCGTCTACAAGCAGTACGAGGGCTACTATGCCGACCGCGGGCGCAATCCGCGCGGGGCGATCGGGCAGGAGGCGTTCATGGCCTCGATGAAGGGAGCGTAAGCCATGACCTTCTCCATCATTGCACGCTGCCCCACCACCGGCCGCCTCGGCCTTGGCGTCACCACCTTCTCGATCGCCGCCGGCGGCCGCTGCGAGGGCATCCGCTTCGGCGCCGGCGTCTGCAAGACGCAGGCCTATGTGAAGCGCGACAACGACCTGATCGCGCTCGAACTGCTCGCGCAGGGCATGACGCCGGCCGGCGTGATGGCGGCGCTCGAGGCCGGCGATCCCGACCATGACTGGCGCCAGATCGCCATCATCGACCGCGAGGGCAGGACTTGCGCGCACACCGGCCCGGGCTGCCGGCCGTGGGCGGGGCATCACGAGGGCGACGGCTTCGTGGCGTTTGGCAATGTGCTGGCCGGCCCGGAAGTGATCGACGGCATCGTTGCGGGCTATCTCAGGGATCCCGGCGCCGACCTCGAGTTCCGGCTGTTGGCCGCACTCGAAGGCGGACGCGATGCCGGTGGTCAGGTCGGCAGCGAGGGCCATCTCACCGAGAGATCGGCCGCGATCTTCGTGGCTTCCGAGCCCGATCACTTCGACATCGACGCGCGTGTCGACCTGCATGATGACGCCGTCACCGAACTGCGGCGCGTGCTCGAGGAGTTCAAGATCTACGAGAAGTTCTATCGCGACCGTGGCTATCGCCCCGACCTGGCGATGAGCCAGGCCGAGTTTGTCGCCAGCCTGCCCAGGAAGGCGGACGCCTGAGCATGGCAAAGGATCATTTCCATCTCGCCTGGTTCCTGTCGCAGGGCTACGGCCCGAAGGCGTGGCGCTCGATGTGGCCCGGCACCGAATACGACAAGCATCGCTGGATGATGCCGGACATCTTCGTCGACCTGGCCAAGGGGCTGGAGCGCGGCTGCTTCGACTACATGATCATCGAGGACTCCTCGATGGTGCCCTACACCTACCAGGGCAGCCACGACACCTATCTCAAATATGGCGCCAGCTCGCCCAAGCTGGACCCCGCCGTGCTGGTGCCGTGGCTGGCGATGGCGACCCAGCATCTCGGCCTCGTGCCGACGCTCTCGACCTCGGAGTATCCGCCCTACCTGCTGGCGCGCCTCGTCAACTCGCTCGATCACGTCACCGAGGGCCGTATCGGCTGGAACTGCGTCACCGGCAGCAATGACGGCGCCGCCGAGAACTACGGCAATGCCGGCCAGCGGCCGCACGACGAGCGCTACGAGGTCGCCGACGAATTCGCCGACGTGGTCACGCGCCTGTGGGAGGCGTGGGACGAGGATGCGGTCGTGCTCGATCCCGTCACTCCCATGTTCGCCGACGGCAAGAAGGTTCGGCCGATCCACCATGAGGGCAAGTACTTCAAGGTGCGCGGGCCGATCAACGCGCCGCGCTCACCCCAGGGCAGGGTGCCGATCTGCCAGGCCGGCGGCTCGGCGCGCGGCCAGGCCTTTGCCTCCAGATGGGCCGACACCATCATCACCAACGCCGTCACCGTCGAAGGCATGAAGAGCTTCCGCGAAGACATCCGCCGCCAGGCCGCCGGCTGGGGCCGCAATCCCGACGACATCAAGGTGCTGTATCTCGCCTATCCGATCGTCGACACGACGATGGAGGCGGCCCGCGAACGCCGTCGGCTCGAGCAGGAGGATTTCGGCAAGCATCTCGACCTGCAGCTCTCGGGCATGTCGCGCCTCACCAACATCGACTTCGCGCAATTCGACCCCGACGAGCCGCTGCCGGAGCACCTGCGGACCAACGGGCACCAGTCCTCGCTCGCCAAGTGGATCGGCAAGACGCCGCGCTCGCTGGCGAGCGGGCTCAACAGCCGGCAGGGCATCGACCTGGTGGGCACCCCCGATCACGTCGCGGGCCTGATGCAGGAGATCATGCAGGAGGTGGGCGGCGACGGCTTCCTGCTGTTCAACGCCCACTTCGACCGCCGCTACATCATGGAAATATGCGACGGGCTGGTGCCCGAGTTGCAGCGCAGAGGACTGACGCGCAAGGCCTATGCGCACAAACGCCTCCGCGACAATCTGATGGAGTTCTAGCCCGACGCTTTCGCGGTTCATAAGCGGCAGCGAAGCCGTTTCACCTCAGGACCTCCTGGCGGCGGCGAGCGGTTGGTAGTGGGGCCAGTCCAATGTGAACCGGTCTCAGTCGCTAATTCCCTGCTAACAGGGAAAAATTCAGGGATTTTTGTAGACGCCACGCGCTTGTAGCCGGGAAAGAGCCCTGTCCCCGGGCCTTTCCCGTACCAATGACCGTTTGCCGAACTGATTGGAAACAGGGAAGATTTGGGCGGGGAACAGGGAATGTCGTTGGGAAAACAGGGAGATTCTGGGGTCGTTCGATCGCCGCTGGTAGCCTGCCGCTCTGCCTTGCTGAGGGGCCTATTGCTGTCGGCCCCAGGCAGCGTTGTAGACGCCAAGGGCTATGTTGCCGACGCCGGGCTGAACCTGATTGAGGGAGTACGCCTGCACGATTTTGAAGTTGACTTGAAGCAGGGTGATGGAGACGAACTGGCGGGGAAGTTTCGGGCCGCACATTCCTCCTCTGCCTTGGCGGTGAATGCTTTTGGGCCCTTCAAGGCGCACTTGCCGGCCCTGAGACTGCTGGGTCTCCAAGATTTCGACACCCTAAACTTCGAGCGGAAATGCCCTCATGGCATTGCTGGCCGACGCCCGCCGAATCTGGATGTCGTTGCGGCCGGTCTGGAAGGCGTCGTGGCAATCGAGTCGAAGTGTCTCGAGTTCCTTGCGCCCCACAAGGCAAAGTTCGCCCCAGCCTATGAGGAGAAAATCCAGGATGGCCGTCGGTCGACGGGCTGGTATCGGGAGATGCTCAGCCTTATTGAATCGCCAGCCTCCTATCGCTGGCTTGATGCAGCGCAACTTATCAAGCACGCGTTTGGCATTGCCCATACGTTTCCGACGAAGCGGGCAAACCTCCTCTACGTCTTCTGGGAGCCTGCAAACGCTTCAGAGCATCCGATCTTTCGAGAGCACAGAGATGAGATAGCTCGGTTCGCGGCAAGGGTGCGAGGCGAGGAACCTGACGGCCCACTTTTTCGCTGGATGCCATATACTGAACTCTGGAAGGCTTGGGAGGGACATGAAGAGCCCGAATGGCTGCAGGAACATGCCCGCCGGCTTAGAGTTCGTTATGAGGTCCGTATCTAGGAAAGAGATGTGAGATCCGTGCAGGCCTATCGGGATGGGAGCCGGGCATGAACCATGGGGCCCTGCTGACTGGCCTGTCTCTGGAACCACAGGAAGCGCTGGTCGGGCAGGTCGAGGCTTGGGATGGCGCCGACGTTCTTCAGACCGGGCTGACGGCCGCAAAAAAGCATGACGGTAAGGTGCTGCCCGGCAAAGTAGTCGGCTGGATTGAGGATCTGGGGAGGCAGGGCGAGAGGGTTGTCGGAGGCAAGGAGCCGGATCGCTCTACTTCAGTTGAGGATTGGCGGCTGAAGAAGCTTTGCCGGCTCGCCGGTCATATCAATCTCCGGATCGAGCAGGAGCCGAGCGGGCCTCTTCTCGAGCTTCTGGGCAAATGAGGCCTCGAGCGGCAGCACCTCATTTCCTCTGCTGACCTAAACGGCAGCGGGCTGCTCTACGGGCCGGCGGCATACGGTGGAAGGAAATCTGCTGGGAAGTCGGCCTGGCACGCGTCGCTGCGCAAGAGCACCGGCTCTACGCGCTCTGCGTCATCGCGTGGCGGCTGAACGGTAGGGGCGGGCTGAAGCACATAGGCAGGCGGCTGTTGATCGCGCGGGTCCGCTTTGGAGCAGTCCGCGGACCTCCTGCGTAGTGGGTCGGACTTCCGAAAAGTGTCGCATGAGTTGGGTGCGTGACGAGGACGTTCAAGGTTACGCCACGGTTACGGAAAATCTGGAAGTAGTGCCGGTGTCAGGACAGGAGACTTTGGCGCGGCCGTGCGCGACAGTCAGCGCCGGCATGGGCGAGAATAACAAGAACACGGCGAGTTCGTTCCAGCAGGTGCTGCGGACCAGTCCGATGGATTTCTGGCGCCTGTGGTACGTCGGCTTCGTCGTCACCACCGTGCGCTGGCTGGAAACGGTCGCCATGGGCATCGTCGTCTATCAGCAGACCGGCTCTGCCCTGGTCGTCGCCATGATCACCATGCTCCGCCTGGTCCCGATGGGCCTGTTCGGCGCCTTCCTCGGGGCCTTCGCCGAACGGTTCGACCGCCGCCTGACCCTGGCCGGCATCGTCGGCCTCATGATGGTCACCTCGGCCCTGCTCTCCGTCGTCGCTTTCAGGGGAGCCTTGGAAGTCTGGCATCTCGCCGTCGCCAGTTTCATCAACGGCTGCGGCTGGGCCACCGACAATCCGCTCCGGCGCGTGATGATGGGCGAAGTCATGGGCCGCGATCGCATGGCCATCGCCATGGCGCTCGATGTCGGCGCCGGCAATGTGAGCCGCATGGTAGGGCCCGCCGTCGGCGGCCTGCTGCTGGCGGGCGTCGGCATCGAAGGCGCCTTCCTGCTGAGCGTGGCACTGTACGCGTCGGCCGTCGCCGCCACCTTGATGGTGCAGAGCCACATCCCGTCCTCGCCCGGTGCGGGGGCTGTGCTCGCCCGCACCTGGGAGGGCGTGGCGCTCATCTTTTCCGACCGCCGCCTCGGCGCGATCATGGCGGTCACCGTCATCTACAATGTCTTCGCTTGGCCCTTCACCAGCATGATCCCGGTGATCGGCACCGACCGGCTGCTGCTCGGCCCCGAAGGCGTCGGCCTGCTCACCAGCATCGACGGCGTCGGCGCCTTCGCCGGCTGCTTCCTGCTGGCGCTGTGGCTGACGCCGGGCTGGCATGCCCGCGCCTATGTCGGCGGCACGGCCGCCTACCTGGTCGGGCTGATCGGCTTTGCGGCGGCGCCCACGCCGCTGCTGGCGGGTGTGGCGCTGGTGGTGACCGGCCTCGCAGGCGCCACCTTCGCCACCCTGCAGGCCACGCTCGTCTATCTCGCGGCGCCGATAGAAATGCGCTCGCGCATCCTGGGTGTGCTCTCGGTCTGCATCGGCACCGGCCCGATCGGCTTCGTCTGGCTGGGCTGGCTCGCCGATTTCATCGGAGCGCCAGAGGCCACGGCGATCACCGGCGTGATGGGCCTGCTGGCGCTCGCCGCGACCTGGCCGCTTTGGCGGAGGATTTGAGAAGGATTTTTCGTCAGATTGTGATGGCCACCTTGAGTACGCCGTCGCGCTGATGGGAAAACAGTTCGTAGGCCTCCTCGATCCGGTCGAGCGTGAAGCGATGCGTGACCATGGGCGCAAGATCGACCCGGCCCGAGGCCACCACGTCCATCAAACGGCGCATGCGTTTTAAAACCAGTCCGGGCTTTCTAAGGCTGCTGGCGTTCGAGAACGACTTCCGCAATAGGTCAATCGCGACGATTTTGTCATGTCTGCCGATGTCCGGTTCGTGGTCAATTCCGGACCAATGAGTGGCCGTTGCCTGTGCTCTGTCGTGTGCCGCTGGCGGTGGAAGGAGAACTGCTGGAAGGTCGGTCTGGCACGCGCTGCAGCGCACGAGCACTGGCTCTACGCGCTCTGCGTCATCGCGTGGCGGCTGAATGGCAGGGAACAGGTAAAGCACATCGGCAGGCGTCGGCTGATTGCGCGGGTCCGAGGCGAGCAACTCCCAGCGGTGTCTCTGTAGTACGCAGCCACAGCCTGCTAATACCCGATCGCGGCGCCATCGCTGCGCGGATCCGAGCCGCCGACGCGCAGGCCGCTGACCGGGTCCACGGTGATGCCGTGGGCATGGCCTGCGAGTTCGTTCCAGGCGCCCCAGCGATTGACCATGTGGCCGCGTCGTTCGAGCTCGGCAATAGTCTCGGCCGGAATGCGTCCTTCAACGTGCAGCGTGTCCCGTGGCTCACCGATGGTGAAGCGGCCGGATAGGAAGCGTGGCGTCTCCAGCGCCTCCTGGATGTCCTGACCGTGGTCGATTAGGGCGAGATAGTTTGCAGATGGATCTGGGGCTGGCCGTCGGCGCCCATCTTCTTAACGGCCGACTAATGCAGGACGAGGTCCACTCTTATAGAGAGATCGCCAACAAAGCGGGCGTGGATGCAAGTTACATCCAATTGGTTCTGCCGCTCGCATTCCTGGATCCGCAGCTAACGCGCAAGCTGCTCGACGGCCGTCGTCAACTCCGCGGCGGTCTCATCGAGTTGCTTCGCCGAGGCATTCCGGCCGATTGGCAGCAGCAGCGGGCGCTTTTTCCAGCCCAATTGGTCTGACGCCGGCACTGAGCCGATGCTGGCGCCGAGCTAGTGTGACTAGCATCTGGCCTCTTCGGAGACAGAGGGCCTATTCGGGCCAAAAGCCGCCCAATGTGCCCTGTTTGGCGCGTCTCTGGTCACACTCAATATGAAAAGAGCCCGCTTTTGCGGGCTCTTTTGCAGATTGGGCATCGCCGAGTTAGCAGACGGCGGCTGGTTGGTAGGCCCGGCAGGATTCGAACCTGCGACATAACCGTTATGAGCGGCTCGTTCTAACCGCTGAACTACGGGCCCCCGCAACCGCCTGGCTGCGCCCCGGACGGGCCGGGGCCGGGTCTTATAGCCCGGCTATTCGGCGGGCGGCACGAACATATAGCCGATCCCCCGCACGGTGCGGATCACCGTCGGCTTGTCCGGCGCGGGCTCGATCTTGCGCCGGATGCGGGTGATCCTGAGGTCGATCGCGCGGTCGAACGGGTCTCGGGCGCGGTGGCTGGTCGTCTCCAGCAGCCAGTCGCGCGACAGCGGGCGATTGGGATTCTCGGCAAAGGTCTTCAGGACGTCGAACTCGCCCGAGGTGAGCGGCACGTCGCCGTTTTCGCCGTCCAGGAGCTGGCGCTTGGCGAGGTCCAGCGTGTGCCCGCCCATCCGCACGCGTTCCAGCCGGGCGGGGGTGGTCTTGTTGACGGAGCGGCGCAGGACGCTCTTGCAGCGGGCCAGCAGCTCGCGCGGCTCGTAGGGCTTGGCGACATAGTCGTCGGCGCCGCTTTCGAGGCCGAGCACCTTGTCGACCGGATCGGACGCCGCCGTTAGCATGATGATGCCGACACGGGTGTTGCTCTCGCGCAGCCAGCGGGCCAGCGCGAAGCCGTCGTCCGGACCGGGGAGCTGGACGTCGAGCAGGACGAGGTCGGGCATGGACCGGGAAATCTGACGGCGCATCTGGGCGCCGTTCTCGACGGTGGTCACCTTGAGTTCGTGCCGGGCGAGATAGGCCTCAACGGCTTTGCGCTGAAATTCGTCGTCCTCGACCAACAAAACGGACGGAAGCTGCATGACCAAACCTAATAAATGACTTCTAATGCCTTCAAAATAACACTATTTCTCAATGAATTATATCGCTTTCTTGAGATTTTTGATACGATTGGGCGTGGTCTGCAGGGGAGCCTGATCGCCCAATGGAATCGCAACGGCTGGCCGCAGACGGTCCCCGCTCCCCAAACCCTGAATCCCGGTTTGTGCATGTCTCTCGTCGCGGCTGATTCACCCGACGTCGCCTCTGGCGCAGGGACGGACGACACGCAGGCAGCAGCCCGGCAGGACCGCTTCATCCGAGCCGAGTTGGTGCGGCGTCTGTTCGAAGGATCGGCGCAGTCGCGCTACTTCGCTTTCGTCCTGTGGCCGGTGATCGCAGCCATCTACTGGCGCCAGATCGATCCCGTGGAGCTGGTCGGCCCGTTCGTGGCCTATCTCGCGGTGACCCTGGGATTCGATGTGCTGCGCCGCAATTTTGCGCGCGCCCGTCCGACCGATGAGCAGGCGCTGCGCTGGGGCTGGTGGTTCGCGGCCTTCTCCTTCCTGGGCGGCTCCTGCTGGGGGTGGGCGGGCTTCCTGCTCGCGTCGAAGGATTTCGAGCTGCAGCGCATGCTGCTGGGGCTCGTGCTGCTGGCCACGGTCACCACGGCGGTGCCGATCCGCTCGGTCCATCCGCCGACCTTCTATGCCTTCGCCGCCGCCACGGCGGCGCCGCTGCTGCTGGTGCTGATCGCCTGGGGCGGGCCGTTCTACCAGCTCGTGGGCATCGCCGGTGCCGCCTATGTCGGCCATCTGATGGCCTATGTGCGCGACCTGCACCGCTGGCAGTACGACAATATCGCGCTCGCCTACGAAAAAGAGGACCTGGCCCGCCGGCTGCAGGTCGCTTACGACGAGGCCCGCCATGCCCGCGACGCCGCGCTTGCGGCGCAGCGTGACGCGGAAAAGGCCAACCAGGCCAAGTCGACGTTCCTCGCCACCATGAGCCACGAGATCCGGACGCCGATGAACGGCGTGCTGGGCATGATCGACATCCTGGAGCGCACAGAGCTTTCGCACGACCAGCGCGAGCAACTGGGCACGGTGCGCTATTCGGCGTCGTCGCTGCTGCGGATCATCGACGACATTCTGGACTTCTCCAAGATCGAGGCCGGGCGTCTCGATCTGGAGCGGCTGGAATTCTCCACCGTCGAGCTGATCGAAGGCGTGGCCGAGGCGCTGGCCGCCAAGGCCGCCGAGAAGGGCCTGATCCTGTCGGCCTACGTGGCCTCCGACGTGCCCGCGCGCGCGATCGGCGATCCGCTGCGACTGCAGCAGATCCTGTTCAACCTGTTGGGCAACGCCATCAAATTCACGGATAGCGGGAGCATCCGCCTTTTCCTCGAGCGCGATTGCCCGGGGCGGGATACGGGCCTCGCGCTCCGCCTCCGGGTCGTCGATACCGGGATCGGCCTCACGGCCGTCCAGCGCGACCGGTTGTTCCATCCCTTCGTCCAGGCCGACAGTTCGACGACCCGCCGCTTCGGCGGCACCGGCCTCGGCCTGTCCATCGTGCGCCGCCTTGCGGAGGCGATGCAGGGCAGTGTCGCGGTCCACAGCGCGCCCGGGGTTGGCTCGACGTTCATCGTCACGATCACGCTCGAGGCGGCACCGGCAGGTCGGGCCGTCGCCGATCTTCCGCTGGAGAATCTGTCGCTCGTTCTGTCCTTGCCGGACCCACAGGAAAGCGCCGCCCTGGCCCGCTATCTGCGCGATGCGGGCGCCGAGGTCGATGTCGTGGTGTCCAGCCTGACGGCGGTAACCATCGACGGCTCGAAGGACGAGGTCTGCCTGGCCGACCTCAAGCGGCCGTGGCGGCGCGACGTGCTGGTGCGGGCGATCGCCCGCGCCGCCGGTCGGTCGGGCTCCGCGCCGGCCGCCCAGGCGCCGCGCCCCGCCGTGCGTTTGGCCGGTCGCGTGCTGGTGGTCGACGACAATTCGGTCAACCGCAAGATCCTCGCGCGGCAGCTCGAGCTCGCCGGCGCTTCGACGGATGTCGCGGCAAGCGGCGAGGAAGCTCTCACGATGTGGCGCACCGGGCGCTACAACCTCGTGCTCGCCGACCTGCAGATGCCGGACATGGACGGGTTCGAACTGGCGCGGCACATCCGTGCGGGCGAGGCCGCGACCGGCCTGGCGCGCCTGCCGATCCTCGCCGTCACCGCGAGCACCGTCGAAGAGCAGGAAGAGCGCAGCCGCGCCGCCGGCATGGACGGCTTCATTCCCAAGCCCGTCGGGATCGAGCAGTTGAGGGCCATCCTCGACATCTGGCTGAAGGATGCGGCGGTCGAGCGCGCGACATGACCGAAGCCTACGACCGCGGCAGGCTCGTCGAGCTGTTCGGCGATGACCCGGCGACGCTGGCCGAGGTCGAGCGCGAATTCCTCGACACCGCGCGCGGCGCCGAACGCGAGATTGGGGCCACCGACGATCTGGAAACGATCGCTCGGGCGGCGCACCGGCTCAAGGGCGCGTCCGGCATGATCGGCGCCGCGGATCTCGGCCACATCGCCGATGCCGTGGAGCGCGCCGCCAAGGCGCACGACCTGCGGGGCGTGCGCCGCCTGCACGAATCGTTTGCGGAGGAAGTGGCCAGGGTCGCGGACCTGGCTGGCGCGGCCTAGGCCCGCGGCCTCAGCATCACCGTTGCGGAATAGGAGAGCAGGGCCTTACCGTTCTGTTCCAGCAAACCCCGCAGGAAGGCGATCGATTTGCCCTGCTTGGGCACTTCCACGCGGGTGACCAGCGGCGCGGAGATGTCGCCGGCGGCCAGGAACTCCGCTGCGAACGAGACGGTGGCGGGCGCGCTGTCGGTCGTCATGGCCGCGGCGCGGGTCACGGCCGTGTCGGCAAAACTCATCATGTAGCCGCCGTGCAGGGCGCCGCCGGAGTTGCACATCCGCGCCAGCGTCGGCTGCACCAGCGAGGCGCCGTCGGTCTCCCCGCGCACGAAGGCGGGACCGATATGCGTCGAGTAGGCGCTGGCCTTGAGCGGCTCGAAGCCCGCGGGCACGACCTGCGGCGGCAGCGCAACCCGGGTCGGCGCCTGCTCCTCCTTGCGCGCCATCGCCTTGGCGCGGGCGACGTGGCGGCACACGCCCGACCACAGCGCGATGGTGCGGCCCTCCTGGGTGATCGAGCCGCGCGCGAAGGCCAGGCGTCCCGTCACCTGCAGCGGCTCGCCGCGCGCTTCGAGAGGCGGTCCGATGCGGGCGCCGTTCAGGAATTCCACGGCGATGCTCACCGTCACGGCGAACGACGTATTGGTGCCGCCGTCGGCGGCGCGTCCGGCCACCAGACAGAGCGCGTAGTCGGCGAAGGCGAGGATGCCGCCGCCATGCACGCCGCCCCTGTAGTTGCCGTGGCGCGCGAGCGTCGGCAGCACGCAATGCACCGTGCCGGCCGTGCGCGCGTCGCCCTGGAGCTCGAAATAGAACGGCCCGACATGATCCTCGAACGGATCCGGCGGCACGAACACGGTGTAGCGGGAGAGGTCGATCGTATCGGGCATTGGCTCTTGTGAAGCGAGGTTGGCGGGTTCTAATAGGGGAGAATCAGCCAATCACAAAGAGCCACGGAGCGAAACGTCATGGCGGAAGCTGCGCACAAGGTCGAGGTCCGTCGCGACAGGCGCGACGCCGGCGTGGTGGCCCATCTCGTGTTCGACAATGCGCGGCGTCTCAACGTTCTCAATCCGTCGGCCCTGCACGATCTCACCGCGACCTTCCACGCGCTGTCGACCGAGGAAGATCTGCGGGTCGTCGTGTTTTCAGGCGCGGGCGGCCGGGCCTTCATCGGCGGCGCCGACATCAGCCACATGGCGGGGATGCGCAGCTCCGAGGACGGGCGCGCCTTTATCACCATGGTCCACAAGCTCTGCCAGTCGATCCGCGACTGCCCGGTGCCGGTGATCTGCCGCATGGAAGGCTACACGCTGGGCGCCGGCCTCGAAGTGGCGGCCGCCTGCGACCTGCGCATCGCCACCGACACCGGGCATTTCGGCATGCCCGAGGTCAAGGTCGGTATTCCCTCCGTCGTCGAGGCGGCGCTGCTGCCGCGCCTGATCGGGTGGGGCCGCACGTCGTGGATGCTGCTGACCGGCGAGACCATCGATTCCCGCAAGGCCGAAGCCTGGGGCATGGTCGAGGAGGTCGTCGAGGCGTCGAAGATCGATGCCGCGGTCGAGCGCTGCGTGAACTCGATCGTCGAGGCGACGCCGCTGGCCGTGCGGGCGCAGAAGCGCCTGATGCGGCGTTGGGAGAGGCTGCCGCTCGACGAGGCGGTGCAGGCCGGCATCGACGCCTTCGCGCAATCGGTCAGCGAGGGCGAACACATCGAGCGCATGGGAGCGTTCGTCAATCGCAAGAAGAAGTGAGTCCACAAGAGGGCTGCGAGACCACAAGAGGGCTGCGCGATGACTGAGAAGACCGTGCGCATCGGCTGCCATTCGGGCTTCTGGGGCGATACCGAGACAGCCGCGGTGCAGCTCGTGCGGCACGGCAACGTCGACTACCTGGTGAGCGACTATCTCGCCGAAGTCACCATGTCTATCATGGCGGCGCAGAAGCTGCGCAATCCGCAGGCGGGCTACGCGCTCGACTTCGTGTCGGTCGTCATGGCGCCGCTGGCGCGCGAGATCGCCGAGAAGAAGATCAAAGTCGTGACCAATGCCGGCGGCGTCAATCCGCTGGCCTGCCGCGATGCCGTGCTGAAGGCGTGCGAGGTGGCGGGCGTGACGCTCAAGGTCGCGGTGGTGCTGGGCGACGATATCCTGCCGCGTGTCGACGAGTTCCGCGCCGCCGGCATCCGCGAGATGGATACCGGCGCCGAGCTGCCGACGAAGATTGCCAGCATGAACGCCTATCTCGGCGCCTTCCCGATCGCTCGCGCGCTGGCCGAGGGTGCCGACGTGGTCATCACCGGGCGCTGCGTCGATTCGGCGGTGACGCTGGGCGCGCTGATCCACGCTTTCTCCTGGGCTCCCGAGGAATTCGACCGGCTGGCCGCCGGTACGCTGTGCGGCCACATCATCGAATGCGGCGCGCAGTGCAACGGCGGCAACTTCACCGATTGGCGGCTGGTGCCCGACTACGACAACATGGGTTTCCCGATCGCCGAAGTGTCGAGCGACGGCAGCTTCGTGCTCTCCAAGCCCGACAATACCGGCGGCCTGATCACCCCCGCGACGGTGGCCGAGCAGATGCTCTACGAGATCGGCGACCCGCGGGCCTACATGGCGCCCGACGTGGTGTGCGACTTCACGCAGGCGACCTACGAGCAGGTGGCCAAGGACCGTATCCGCGTGAGCGGTGCCAAGGGCCGGCCGCCGACCGACACCTACAAGGTCTCGACCACCTGGCCCGACGGCTACAAGTTCAGCTCGATCTTCATGCTGGGCGGGCGCGAGGCGGTGGCCAAGGGGCGCCACAGCGCGGAGTCGATCCTCAGGAAGACGCGGCGCATGTTCGCCGAAAAGGGCATCGCGGATTATCGCGAGGTCAGCATCGAGGTGATCGGCAGCGAGGCGACCTACGGGCCGCACGGCCGAGTGCCCGACGCTCGGGAGGTCGTGGTGAAGATCGCCGCCCGGCACGACCAGAAGGAGGCGCTGGCGCTGCTCGGGCGCGAGATCTCGCCCATGTCGACCGGTGGTGTCGTCGGCATGACCGGCAGCTTCGGCGCCGGCCGCGTCTCGCCGTCGCCCGTCATCCGCATGTTCTCCTGCCTCGTGCCGAAGTCGATGGTGCCGGTCACGGTCGATGTCGACGGCCACCGCATCGCGATGCAGGAAGGCGCGCTGAGCGGCGGCTTCACGGCAGCGCAGCTTCCCGTCGAAGCGCCGCCGGCGCCGCCGTTGCCGGCAGCCGACACCGCGACCGTGCCGCTGATTGCGCTGGCGTACGGCCGCTCCGGCGACAAGGGCGACAATGCCAATATCGGCATCTTCGCGCGCCAGCCGGAGTACGAGCCGATCCTCGATGCCGAGGTGACGGAGGAGGCGGTGGCGACCTATTTCGCCCACCGTATCAACGGCTCCGTCACGCGCTGGCGGCTGCCCGGCATCGGGGGCTTCAACTTCCTGCTGCGCCAGGCGCTGGGCGGCGGCGGCATGGCTTCGCTCAAGGCCGATCCGCTGGCCAAGGCCTTCGCCCAGATGCTTCTGGACATGCCGGTGCGCGTGCCGAAGTCGGTGGCGGCGAAGCTACCGTATTAAGGTCGCCGCCGCGTCGCCCGACAGACGATCGGGGCGGCGATCGCCGGGTCGAGGACCTGGATCCCTTTGAGCACGACACCTGGAAGTGGAGGGCGGTCCCGCGGGCCAGCCCTGCCGCGCAGCGCGTCAGCCCCACATGGAATGCCCCGCGGAACCAGCCGAGAACCTCAAAGCTGCCGCCGTGAATTTCGCATGGTGCGGAAAAATATCTATCGATTGACACAATATATCACACGATATAAATTCCGTCTGTCAGTGGCATTCAGGAAAAATGATCGACTTAAATCCCACCGGCCGCGGCCGTCCCGGTACCCAGGCGCGCGGTGAGGATACGCGACGGCGCATTCTGGAAGCCGCTCTCGATCTTTTCGCCGCCCACGGATACGAGGGCGCCAGTACCCGGCAGATCGCCGAGAGCGCCGGCGTGAACCTGCCGGCGATCCAGTACTATTTCGGCAACAAGGAAGGCCTCTACCGCGCCATCATCGAGGACATCATGGTCCACACCGAGCGGCAGATGGCCGGGGTGGCGCCGCGCGTGCGGGCGGGGCTCGACGACCCTGGGACGACGCGCGAGGCGCTGACCGAACTCCTCTGTGACATGCTCGATGCCTTCGTCACCCTGGTGACGAGCGGCACCCAGGTCGAGAGCCGTCGCCTCATATTCGCCCGCGCCGAGGTCGAGGAGACCCCCGGTCTCGACAGGCTGCACGGAAGCGGCATGCGGCAGATTTTCAATCCCTGTCTCGCCCTGTTTGCCCGTGTCCACGGCAAGTCCGAGATCGAGCGGGAAATGACGCTGCGCACGATGGCCCTGATCGGGCAGGTCGTCATCTTCTGCAACAACAAACGCCCCATTCTTGTGGAGTCCGGCCTCGACGCCGACAGCGTGCGACTGATCAAGCAGATCGTGCGCGAGCACACGATCGCGATCTGTCGCGCCGCCCTTCCCGCAGAATAGATTCTCGAGCAAGAGCATGGACAAGCGTTCGCCTTTCCTCGCGGCCTTCACGGCACTTCTCCTGACCGGGTGCACCTAGGGTCCGGACTTCGTTCGGCCCGACAAGCCGGCGTCGACCAGCTACACGCCGGAGGCTCTGGCCCCGCAAACCAGCTCGGCCGCCGGGCCCGGCGGCGCGGCGCAGACCTTCGTGCCGGAGAAGGACATTCCGGGCGAATGGTGGACGCTGTTCCAGTCGCCCCAGCTCGACGCGCTTGTCAGGGAGTCGCTGCAGTCCAATCCCGACGTCGATGCCGCGCAGGCGGCTCTGCGTCAGGCACGCGAGCACTACTTCGCCCAGCAGGGCAGCCTGTTCCCGACCCTCAGCGCCAACGGTTTGGAACGTCTCCTACTCGCCCGACATTTTCGGCGGCGTGCGGCGCCAGGTCGAATCCCGCGAAGCGGCGGCGGAAAATCCGCGCTTCCAGCTCGAGGCGACGTATCTCACGCTTTCTTCCAACGTCGTCGTCGCGGCGATCAATCTGGCCTCGCTGCAGGCCCAGATCGACGCGACCAACGGCATCATCGCCATCCTCAACAACTCACTTGGCGTGGTGCGCCGCCAGTTCGACCTGGGGGGCGCCTCGCGCGCCGACGTGCTGGCACAGGAAGCGGCGCTGACGCAGACCCAGGCCACGCTGCCGCCGCTTCAGAAGCAGCTGGCACTGCAGCGCAACCAGCTGATGCGGCTGGTCGGCCGCTCACCTGACCAGGACCGTGGCGAGAGTTTCGATCTCGCCAAGCTCAAGCTGCCGCAGGAGTTGCGCCGGCGCGCTGTCGCGCTTCTCGATGGGCCTCGTGATCGCCAGCGGCCTGACGGTCGGGACGGTGTTCACGCTGTTCGTGGTGCCGGCCGTCTATGTGATGCTGGCGACCGACCATTCGAAGAAGCGGGACGCTGACGAGCCCGTCGAGGCCCCCGCGGCCGGCGACTGAGGGCGGGATCGGATATGCGGCCGGGGCGGCAGACAGGCTGCCCCGGCGGCTCCGCAATGGTGTATCCTGCCGCGGATGACAGCCCCCTTAAAACAAGTTCCGGAAAAGGACGAACGTGCCGAACGGCTTGCCGCCGCCCTGCGCGCGAATCTGAAGCGGCGCAAGGCGCAGGCGCGCGCCAAGGGGGATGTCTCGAAGCCGGTGGACACGGGCCAGACCACGGGCCAGACCACCGGCAAGCCCGGCGGTTGAGCCGGCCCCCTCCCTCGTTTAGAAGCGCCCTCAATGAGCATTCTCTCGGACCGCTGGATTCGCCGCATGGCGCAGGAGAAGGGCATGATCGAGCCCTTCGTCGACGCCCAGAAGCGCGAAGGCGTCATTTCATACGGCCTGTCGTCCTATGGCTACGACGCCCGTGTCGGCACCGACTTCAAGATCTTCACCAACGTCAATTCGTCGGTGGTCGACCCCAAGAACTTCGACCAGCAGAGCTTCGTCGACCGCAACACCGACGTCTGTGTCATTCCGCCGAATTCCTTCGCCCTGGCCCGGACGGTCGAATATTTCCGCATCCCGCGTGACGTGCTGGTGATCTGCGTCGGCAAGTCGACCTATGCGCGCTGCGGCATCATCGTGAACGTGACGCCGCTCGAGCCGGAGTGGGAGGGTCACGTGACGCTGGAATTCTCCAACACCACGCCGCTGCCCGCCAAGATCTACGCCAACGAGGGCGCGTGCCAGTTCCTCTTCCTCCAGGGCAACGAGCCCTGCGAGATTTCCTACCGCGACAAGGCCGGCAAGTATCAGGGCCAGCGCGGCGTCACCCTGCCGAAAATCTGAGCGGAGGCGAGCATGGACAGAATTCGCATCAGGGGCGGCCGCCAGTTGAACGGCGAGATCCGCATCTCCGGCGCCAAGAACGCGGCCCTGCCGTTGATGGTGGCGTCGATGCTGACCGACCAGCCGCTCACCCTGCACAACGTGCCGCGGCTGGCCGACATCACGACCATGATGCAGCTGCTGCGGCAGCATGGCGTGGAGATCACCGCCACGGCCGGCGAGAACGGCCACAGCCACGGCACGACGATGGTGCTGCAGGCCTCGAAGATCACCTCGACCACGGCGCCCTATGACATCGTGCGCAAGATGCGCGCCTCGATGCTGGTTCTGGGCGTGCTGGTGGCACGCGAGGGCCAGGCCCGGGTGTCGCTGCCGGGCGGCTGCGCCATCGGCGCGCGCCCCGTGGACCTGCACATTGCCGGCCTCCGGGCGATGGGCGCGGAAATCGACATCGACGGCGGCTACATGGTCGCGCGGGCACCGAAGGGTCTCAAGGGCGCCCGCTACATCTTCCCGAAGGTGTCGGTCGGCGCCACCGAGAACCTGATGATCGCGGCGGCGCTCGCCAAGGGCACGACGGTGCTCGACAACGCCGCGCGCGAACCCGAGATCGCCAACCTCGCCGAATGTCTGTCGGCCATGGGCGTGCCGGTCGGCGGCATCGGCACCGAGACGCTCACCATCGAGGGCGTGACCTCGTTCAAGGCCATCGAACATGCGGTCATTTCCGACCGTATCGAGACCGGCACCTATGCCATGGCCGTCGCCATGACGGCGGGCGACGTCGAGCTGATCGGCGGTCGCGTCGACCTGATCGACACGGTGGCTGCCAGCCTGCGCTCGGCCGGCGTCACGCTGGAGAACACCGAGAGGGGCATGCGGGTGCACCGGACCAACGGCGCGTTGCACGGTGTCGACGTGATGACGGAGCCGTTCCCGGGATTCCCGACGGACCTTCAGGCCCAGATGATGGCGCTGATGACCCGCGCCGAGGGCGCCTCGATGATCACCGAGACGATCTTCGAGAGCCGCTTCATGCATGTGCCGGAACTGGCGCGCATGGGCGCCAACGTCACCATCCATCACCAGTCGGCGCTGGTGCGCGGCGTGCCGAAGCTGCGCGGCGCCGAGGTCATGGCGACCGACCTGCGCGCCTCGGTGTCGCTGGCGATCGCGGCCCTGTCGGCCGAGGGCGACACGATGCTGCATCGCGTCTACCATCTCGACCGCGGCTTCGAACGCCTCGAAGAAAAGCTCAGCGCCTGTGGAGCCGACATCGAGCGGTTGAAGGGCTGAGGGCAAGGACCGCATGGCAGCCAAGCTGAAGCTTACCGCGCTCGACGCCGACGACCTCGCCGTGATCTCGGCGGCCACCCAGGACGCTCTGGTGGCCGTGCGCGACTGTGCCTACCTCAAGGACGAGAAGCGCTTCGTCCTGCTGCTGAACCGGTTCCGCTGGGAAGACGATCCGGACACCGGCGTCGGACATTCCCGGACCCATTCCGCCCTGGTTTTCAACGACGTGACGGTGGTGCGGCACCATGACATCCCGACCGGCGAACCGGACCGGATGCTGGAAGTGCTCGCCGTGGCGCTGGAAAACGACCATTCAGTCCTCCTGCGCTTTTCGGCCGGCCGGGCCATCCGGCTGGAAATCGGCCGGCTCGCATGCCATTTGGGGGATGTCGGGGAGCCTTGGCCCACCCCGTGGAAGCCCGCCCACCCGGTCGAATAGCCTTTCCGGCTCCGGCGAGGGGCGGGCATTCGTTACTGGAGGTCCGTCGTGTCGAGCGAGGCTAACGAGAAGCTCATCCTGGCGCTGCCCAAGGGTCGCATCCTCAAGGAAGCAGCCCCCGTGTTCGCCCGCGCCGGCATCGAACCGGAAGCCGCCTTTGCCGATCCGGACGCCCGCCAGCTCCGCTTCGCGACCAACCATCCCGACCTCGACATCATCCGTGTGCGCTCCTTCGACGTTGCAACCTTCGTGGCCTTCGGCGCCGCCCATCTCGGCATCGCCGGCGCCGACGTGCTGATGGAATTCGACTATCCGGAAATTTACGCCCCGATCGATCTCGGCATCGGCAGGTGCCGGCTGGCCGTCGCCGAGCCGGTCGAGATGGCGGGCAACGACGATCCGCGGCGCTGGAGCCATGTCCGCATTGCCACCAAGTACCCCGAGGTGACGCGCAAGCACTTCGCGGCGCGCGGGGTGCAGGCGGAGTGCGTCAAGCTGTCGGGCGCGATGGAACTGGCGCCGTCGCTCGGCCTCAGCCATCGCATCGTCGACCTGGTGGATTCCGGCCGAACCCTGAAAGAGAACGGCCTGGTCGAGATCGAACACATCGCCGACATCACGTCGCGCTTCATCGTGAACCGCGCCGCGCTCAAGACGCGACCCGGGCGCGTCGGTTACTGGATCGACCGCTTCCGCGACGTCGCCCGCGGGGTCGCCAGTGCCGCTTAGGCTCGACGCTTCGGCGCCGGGATTCGAAAAGGAATTTTCGGCCTTCCTCGGGCGCAATAGGGATACCGACGAGAACGTCGACCGCATCGTCGCCGGTATCGTGGCCGACGTGCGCGCGCGCGGCGATGCGGCGGTCGTCGACTACACCGCCCGGTTCGACTGGAGCGGGATCACCGCCGCCAACATGCGCATCTCCGACGCCGAACGCGACGCGGCGGCGGCGAATGTGCCGGTGGCGCAGCGTGAGGCGCTGATCTTCGCGGCACGCCGCATCGAGGCCTTCCACCGGGCACTGCTGCCGCGGGACGTCGATTTCACCGATGCCACCGGTACGCGGCTTGGCGCGCGCTATCGCCCCGTCGATGCTGCCGGCGTCTATGTGCCGGGCGGCACGGCGGCCTATCCGTCGTCGGTGCTGATGAACATCGTGCCGGCCAAGGTCGCGGGCGTGCGCCGCATCGTCATGGTGGTGCCGACGCCGGGCGGCACGCTCCACCCACTCGTCATGCTGGCGGCCGAAATCGCCGGCGCCGACGAGGTCTGGCGCATCGGCGGCGCGCAGGCGGTGGCCGCGCTCGCCTACGGAACCCAATCGATCAAGCCCGTCGACAAGATCACCGGGCCGGGAAATGCCTATGTCGCCGCCGCCAAGCGCCGCGTGTTCGGCCAGGTCGGCATCGATCTCATTGCCGGTCCCTCCGAAATTCTCGTGGTCGCCGACCGGCACAACGATCCGGCCTGGATTGCGGCCGACCTGATGTCGCAGGCCGAGCACGACCCGTCCTCGCAGTCGGTGCTGATCGCCGACGATGCGGCGTTCGCCGACGCGGTCGAGCGTGCCGTCGAGGCCGAGCTGAAGGTGCTGGCGCGCGCCGGGATCGCCGCGGCGAGCTGGCGCGACAATGGCGCCGTCATCCTGGTGCCCGACTTTTCGGCCGCGCCTGCCATCGTCGACGCCATCGCCGCCGAGCATGTCGAACTTGCGATGGAGATGGATGAGGCCGAGGCGCTGTCGCAGAAGATCCGCCATGCCGGCGCGATCTTTCTCGGCCGCCATACGCCCGAGGCGATCGGCGATTATGTCGCCGGCACCAACCATGTGCTGCCGACGTCGCGCGCCGCGCGCTTCTCCGGCGGGCTGGGCGTCTCCGACTTCCTGAAGCGGACGTCGCTGGTGGCCTGCACTCCGCAGTCCCTGGCGGCCCTCGGGCCGTCCGCGATGGCGCTGGCCGAGGCCGAAGGGCTCGGCGCACATGGCCGGTCGGTGTCGCTGCGGCTGGGCCGCTAGCATGCCGACCGAAAAGACGGACAGGACGCGGCGAATCGTCGACGTCGTGCTGGACGAAGAATCGGTCGCCCGCCGTTCGCCCGAGGTCGAGCACGAGCGCGCGGTCGCGCTGTTCGATCTGATCGAGGAGAACGACTTCCTTCTGGTCGGCAGCCAAACCGGACCCTATCGCCTGCGGATCGGCATCTTCGAGCAGCGTCTCGTGTTCGACGTGCGCAACGACGCGGAAGAGAAGCTGCGCGACATCGTTCTGTCGCTGACGCCCTTCCGCAAGGTCGTGAAGGATTACTTCCTGGTCTGCGAGAGCTACTACGCCGCCATCAAGAAGCTGGGGCCGGCGCAGATCGAAGCGCTCGACATGGGCCGGCGCGGCCTGCACGACGAGGGTTCGGACCTGCTGCGCGAGCGGCTCCACGGCAAGATCGAGGTCGATCACGACACGGCCCGCCGATTGTTCACGTTGATCTGCGCCCTCCACATCAAATCGTGAGCGTGGCAGGGCGATGACAGGACTGCCTTCCAGCCTGCTCTTCGCCTGCAGCGAGAATTCCGTCCGGTCACCGATCGCCGAGGCGCTGGCCAAGCGGCTCTACGGCCAGTCCGTCTATGTCGATTCGGTGGGCGTGCGCGCGAGCGAGGTCGACGGTTTCGCGGTCACCGTCCTCGACGAACTCGACATCGACGTTCACCGCCACCATGCCAAGACGTTCGCGGACGTCGATCCCGCCTCGTTCGAGCTGATCGTCACGCTGTCGCCGGAAGCGCATCACAGCGCGCTCGAATTCACGCGCGGCACGGCGACCGAGGTCGAGTACTGGCCGATGCCCGACCCCAGCGCCGTGGAGGGTTCGCGCGAGGTGCGGCTGGACGCCTACCGCCACACTCGCGATCAGGTCCTGGCCCGACTGAAAGCGCGCTTCGGCGTCCCGATCACGCCCACGGTCTGACCGTCAGCGCCTGTCGCTGGGTGACGTGGCCCGCGGGGTCGAGCGTGATCATGGAGTAGGTGTCGCCCTTGAGGGCCTGCCCCTCCCAGCTCCCGTCGCTCTTGCGCAACAGGAGGGTGACACCGCCATAGCCGGCGTCATGGATCTGCTGCCGTTCGTCCGCGCCCTCGCCTTGCGCAAGCGGCTGTAAGGACGATGTCAGCGTGCGGTGGCGGACCCGGCGTACCAGGCTGCGCGGTGCGAGCTGTGACGCGGCACCGGCAGATTGACGAGGTCCATGAACACCGAAGCGCCGCCGTCGGCCCCCGCGAGGTCGCCCTCGAGCACATCGACGTCGAAGGTGAGCTTGTCGCCTTCGAGCTTGGGCGACTTCAGCGTGACGACGGCATCCACGACGCTGGCCTTCGCCTTGTTCAACACCGAAACCGTGGCATTGGGCGGATCCTTGGCGAACGAGTTGGGCGCCTTCAGCGCCCACTCCTCGAGTACGTGAGGCAGCATGGCATGGCCCGCCGAGCGCACGGGGCGATCGGCGAACACGATGACGCTGGGCGCGATGCCTTCGAGGATCAGCTTGTTGTCCTGCAGCCTGGCGCTGCGGGCGTTGAGCACGAACATCGAGGGGATCAGGCGCGGATGGCGCGCCGCACCCACGACCTTGGGCGAGCCCTGCACCGAGGACGTCGCCGGAGCGGCAGGAGCGGTCGGTGTCTGGGCGGCGGCGCCGAAGGCGAGGCCCAGGGTTGCGGCGGCCGTGGCGAGAGCGACGGAGAGGCGGAAGCTGTTCATGTTCTTCACCTTACGTCTCAGTAGCAGGGCAGGAGGGGCGGCTTGCCGCAGCTCGGCGCGTTGTAGCGCTGCTGGTAGCGCGGATCGATGTCGGGCGGCGGCGGCGCACCGGCGCCGCTGTTGTAGCTGCCGCCGCCGCTGCCATACTGCGGATTGACGGGCGTGGTGGGCGAGGGGTTTGACCAGCCGCTGAACGTGCTGGTGCCGTCGGGATCGCCGATTGCCGGGGTTTCGCCGCCGGTCGTCTGGCTCTGGCCGTAATACTGCGCGCCGTGCGAGCCGATGCCGAACCAGATCGTGTCGATGAACACCGAGGCCGGGCCGTCGGCGGCGCCGAGGCTGCCCTCCATCACGTCGACGTCGAAAGTGAGCTTCTCGCCCTCGAGCTTGGCGGTCTTCAGCGTCACCACCAGATCGGACACGTTCGACCCGTCCTTGTGGAACACCGAGACCGTGGCATTCGGCGGATCCTTGGCAAAGCTGCCGGTGCGCCAGATGTCGGCCATGTCGGGCGTCACCATGTGACCGACCGAACGCTTCGGCCGGCTGGTGAACAGGGTCGCCGTGGGCAGCACGCCGTCGAGGACCAGCTTCTGGCCGTCGAGCTTCGCACCGCGGGAGTTGATGACGATCAGGGCCGTCGAATACTGCCGTGCGGCGGGCTTGCCGATCGTCTTCTGTGCGGGATGGGTGATGGCATTGGGTGGCGGGGTGGGGGCCGGCGTCGCCTGGGCGAATGCGAGCGCCGGCGTCAGGAGCAGGGCGGCCACAAGGCCGGACATGCACGTTGAGTTCATCTTTGCTGGTCCTTCTTTCCGCGGCGTCCGCAGCCGCGCTCTGTATAGGGGAGGAGGGGCGCGGTGAGAAGGCCGGCCATTCCCGCGGTTGCCTCCCCTCTGCATCCCCTGCGCTGCCATTGACTTACCCCCTCCTGCAGCCCATTTTCCGGCCGCTTTCCCAGAAATTCACCCCAGCCGGAGGCCTGATGGCCAAAGAAGACTTGATCGAATTCACCGGTGTGGTGTCCGAGTTGCTGCCCAATGCGATGTTCCGGGTCAAACTCGACAACGACCACACGATTCTCGCCCACACGTCGGGCAAGATGCGCAAGAACCGCATCCGCGTATTGGCAGGCGACCGCGTCACCGTCGAGATGACGCCCTACGACCTGACCAAGGGCCGCATCACCTTCCGCTTCAAGTAGGCGTTGCGCGCCTCGCCGATCCCCCCGCTCGTCCTGGCCTCCGCGTCACCGCGACGGCTCGACCTGTTGCGACAGGTCGGACTCGAGCCCGCGACGATCGATCCCGCCGACATCGACGAGACGCCTCGCGTGCGCGAGCTGCCGCGTGCCTATGCGTTGCGCATGGCCTGCGCGAAGCTCGCCGTCGTGAAGGAGCGCCACGCCGGTGCCCTCGTGCTGGCGGCCGACAGCGTCGTGGTTTGCGGTCGCCGCATTCTGCCGAAGACGGAAACCGAAGCCGAGGCGCGGGACTGTCTGACCAGAATGTCGGGCCGCCGCCATCGTGTGCTGGGCGGCGTCGCCGTTGCCGGTCCCGACGGGAAGGTTCTCACCCGCCTCGTCGAGACGGTGGTGCGTTTCAGGCGCCTCGAGACCGCCGAGATCGACGCCTACCTGGCGAGCGGCGAATGGCAGGGCAAGGCCGGCGGCTATGCCATCCAGGGCCGAGCCGCGGCCTTCGTCGCGTTCCTGTCCGGCTCCTACAGCAATGTGGTGGGATTGCCCTTGTTCGAGACCGTGGCGCTCCTGAATTCGGCGACGCGATGAGCCGCGTCGATCGGCTGATCTGCCATGTGCTGCCCAAGGCGTTCCTGATGGCCCTGGTGGCCGACGGCCGTCTCGTCGAGCTGCTGGTCGTGCGCCGCGACAGGCCCTCGCGCGTCGACAGCATCTTCCTCGGCCGGCTCGAACGGGTGATGCCCGATCTCGACGCCGCCTTCGTCGACATCGGTACCGGCCGCTCGGGCTTCCTGCGAGCCGAGGACCGTTCCGGCAGCGACGGCTGGCCGCCGCTCGGCGCGCCGGTGCTGGCGCAGGTGCGCAACGACGGCGAGGGCGACAAGGGCCCGCGCCTGTCGATGAACGTCGCCGTCAGCGGCCGCTATCTCGTCTATCACCCGAACGGTTCGGGCGTGACCTTCTCGCGCCGCATCGAGGGCGAGTCCGAACGCGACCGGCTGCGCGCGCATGTCGAAGGGCTGCTCGAGGGCGGCATCGTGCTGCGCACCGCTGCTGCCGGCGTGACTGCCGACGTGCTGCGGGCCGACGCCACCCATGTCCTGGAACGGTGGGAGAAGATCAGGCGGCTGGCCCTCGACGTCGGCCCGCCCGCCGAGCTCTCGTCCCGCGTGCCCGGCGAGCGCGACCCGATCGCGCGTGCGCTGCGCGATCATGGCGCCGGGCTCGACGAGCTGATCCTCGACGACCGCGCCATGGCGCGCGCGCTGCAGGACGAGATGGACCGGCTGGGCGAGAAGATCCGCGTGCGCTGGCACAACGGGGCGATGCCGGCCTTCGACATCGACGACGTCGCCGGCCAGATCGACACCGCGCTGGCACCGCGCATCGCCCTGCAGAGCGGCGTCGAGGTGCTGTTCGAACCGGGCGAGACGCTGTGCGCGGTCGACGTCGACAGTGCCGGCGCCGGCGGCCGCCAGGGCCGCGCGCCGCGCCGGCCGGTCGACGTCAATCTCGAGGCGGCGCCGGCGATCGCCCAGCAGCTCAGGCTGCGCAACATCGCGGGCGCGGTGGTGATCGACTTCGTCACCATGCGCAGCGCCTACGATCGCGACAAGGTGCAGGCGGCGCTGGCCGAGCAGATGGCGAGCGACCCGGTGCCGACCCAGATCTATGGCTTCACGCGGCTCGGCCTGTTCGAGTTGACCCGCGCGCGGCGCGGCCTGACCCTGGCGGCGCAGCTCGAGGCGCTGGAGAAGAGCGATGACTGACCGAACCCCGCCGCTGCGTGCGGTGCGCATCGAACCGAAATGTCCGACCTGCGGACAGCCTGCCGACCCCAAATACAAGCCGTTCTGCCGCAAGCGCTGCGCCGACATCGACCTCGGCCGCTGGCTGAAGGAGGGCTATCGCGTTCCGACCGACGAGGCGCACGGCGAGGAAGACCCCGACGAGAGGGGCGGCGGCGCGTCTGGACAGAGGAGCTAGCCCGTCCTATAAGCCCGGCCGCCAACGAACGATGTGCCCAGGTAGCTCAGTTGGTAGAGCATGCGACTGAAAATCGCAGTGTCGGTGGTTCGACTCCGCCCCTGGGCACCATTCTTTTCAAGCACTTAGCGGCCCAATACCGTTCGAGTGCGAACAAGTTTTGCAGAATTTGGCTCAGAGTTTTGCAAAACGGGTTCGGTTCTCGTTCACTTTTTGTCGAGCGCTCGTATTACGCGGCGGGCCCCACTCTTGCGGGCCGCCTCGACGGTGTAGGGCCGGGAGCTTGCCGGGCTGGAGTGGCCCAGAGCGGCAGCGATGTCGAGTTCACTGAAACCGGCATCAGCTGCTCGCTTGCCGAGACTCTTCCGAAGACCGTGGAAGGTGAGGCCAGGCCGGATGGTCTTGGATTTCACAAGGTCGCGCTTTAATTGATCAAAGACGCTGTCGAGACCGTCCCGGGTGTATGGCTTTCCAAGGCTGCTAATTACGACCCAATCGCCCGGCTTCTTGTCGGGTTCGTCGAGAATCGCCGTTAGCTTGCGTGCTTCGAAAATTGAGAGTTCGTGGCCGGTTTTGCTCTGAGTGGTGCCGATCATCCCGTCTGCGCGAGCGCTGGCACGCAGCTCAACAACATCCTTCTTTCTCAGCCCCGCATAGTAGGCCAATGCAATGGCCGGCCCAAGCCGGTGGATGACCTCGGTCTTGAACAGACCGATGACGCTCTCGGCGAGCGCATTGTCGTAAGAGTCGCCGACGCTGCCGACGGAGGGCTCGATACCGGCCTCCGCTAGCCGCTCGGTGTAGCGGATGCTGACGTATTGCGATCCGCGGTCCGAATGATGGATGAGGCTCTCGGTTGGCCGGCGGGCATGCAGCGCCTGCTCCAGCGCGTCGAGCACGAAGCTGGCTGTCTGGGTGCGGCTGACCCGCCAGCCCACGATGCGCCTCGCGAAGACGTCGATGACGAAGGCCACGTAGACCATGCCAGCCCAAGTGCTCACGTAGGTGAAGTCGGAACCCAGAGCATGTTCGGCGCCGGGGCATGGAACTGCCGGTTGACCAGATCGAACGGGCAGGTCGCCGCCTCGTCGGATACGGTCGTTCTCACCGCCTTGCCGCGCACGACGCCTTCGAGACCGAGCCGCGCCATCAGCCGAGCTACGCGATCGC
>Ga0335396_10000099_pt1:0-72500 | contig 96826 bp, 80 predicted proteins | sample FRY02_FD_205743 | JGI IMG/M metagenome (GOLD analysis project Ga0335396, IMG submission 205743) | Freshwater microbial communities from Lake Fryxell liftoff mats and glacier meltwater in Antarctica - FRY-02 (spades assembly) (version 2) | ecosystem: Environmental > Aquatic > Freshwater...
GCTCCTTATGGTCAACTTGACAATGTCAAGGCTGTCATCATCTGCTACTTCGATGCAGCTGACGATTGTGGTAACGAAGCTGAGACTACTCAGACCGTCATCACTATCTATGACAACACCGCTCCTTCTCTTGAAGTGCATCCTGATGCTACTGTAGAGTGCGGTGAGTCTTTCGACCTTGTAGGTTACTATGCTTCTGATGACTGTGGTATGGTCTCTGTCGCTATCGACTCCGCTTTCGTTGCCTCTTGTGGTAATGCTGGAGTCTGGACAATCACCTACACTGCTACCGATATGTGTGAGAACAGCACTGTCGATACCCAAACCATCACTATCATCGACACCACTGCCCCTTCTCTTGAAGTGGCTGCTGATGTGACCGTTGAGTGTGGTATGGATATCCCTGCTCCTAGCTCTTCTTCCAGCGATGTCTGTGGAGCGTCTAACGTAATTGTCTCTGAGTCCTTCGATTCTGCTTGTGGTAACACAGGTGTATATACTAGGACTTACACTGCTACTGATGAGTGTGGTAACTCCACTGTCGCTTATCAGTCTGTCACTGTAATCGATACTACTGCTCCTGAGTTCGTCAACCCTCCAGCTAATACTTCTGCTGAGTGTGATGATGTCCCAGCTGCTGACGATATCGAGACTTATGACGCGTGCAGCGATGTAGATGTAGATTATTCTGAGATACTTTACTCTGGTGGATGCGAAGGAACCCTTGAAAGGACCTGGATCATCACTGACGATTGTGGTAACTCTAACATCCATATCCAGTACATCAACTTGATAGATGAAACAGCTCCTGTGCTTTCAGAAGCTCCTGCTGACATGACTATCGAGTGCACTGATGAGTATACTGTTGCAGATCTTACTGCTACTGATAACTGTGATGATGATGTAGAAGTAACTCACACTGTGGTAATGACTACAGGTGATTGCGAATACACTATCACTATCACATGGACTGCTGAAGATGATTGTGAGAACACATCAACTGCAGTTCAAGTCATCACCGTAGTAGATACTACTGCTCCTGAGTTCGATAGCTTACCTGAAGACATGACTGTTGATTGCCAACAAGTTCCTGCTCCAGCTGTAGTCACTGCTACTGACGCTTGTAACAGCGCATCGGTTGATATGACAGAAATCATCGGAACTGGATGTCCTTACACGATAACTAGAACTTATGTAGCTAGCGATATCTGTGGAAACAGCCTATCTCATACTCAGACTATCATTGTTGATGATACTACTGCTCCTAGCTTGAGTGCTTATCCTGCTGATATGACTGTAGAATGTGATGCTATCCCAGCTGCTGCTGTTCTTTCTGCTGATGACAACTGCGACCCGAATGTCGAAGTTGATTACAGCTCTGAGACTGTACCTGGAGATTGTGTCTACTCTATCGTCAGAACATGGACCGTTGTTGATGCATGTGGTAACGTAACTTCTCATATTCAAACTCTAACAGTGGTAGATACTACTGCTCCTGAGTTCGACTTGAGTTCTGTACCTGCAGATATGACTGTAGAGTGTAGCGATATCCCAGCTCCAGCTTCTCCTGTTGCTTCTGACAACTGTCAGGATAATGTAAGTGTTCTCTTGTCTGAATTAGAAGTTGCAGGTAACTGTGATGGATATAAGACAATCACGAGAACTTGGACTGCTTATGATGGTTGTGGAAACACTGCATCAGTAAGCCAAGTTATCAATGTGGTCGACACTACTGCTCCTGAGTTCGATGAGCAACCAGCAGACGAGGAATACACTTGTGGTGATGAGATACCAGCAGCTCCTGAATTGACAGCTACTGATAACTGCTCATCTACTGTAAGCATCGACTTACAAGTTGATACAGTTGGAAATAGCAATCCTTATAAAGATTGTGACCTTACAACAGGTGTCCCGAATAGCGGTCAGACATGGTCTATGTTCTTGAACTTGGATGGTGCCCTGCGATACTATGTATTGGATGGACCAGCTAAATTCGAAGAAGTAGTGACTCCTGGTGGAATCGAAGGACATATCACAGGTAACTTGATTAACCCAGAGAATCCTAACAGGAAATGGGAGATTGATACTTGGTTGATCAATAAGGCAGACTACAATGGCTGGACTTCCCAGTTGACTATTAGCGCTCCCTATATCAACAGGATGCCTAAGGATTTCCAAGGATTGGCTACACAGGCTGACAAAGAGTCTTGGGACTACTACGATGTTGACGCTAGCCGTTCTAAGTTGATCGGACATGGAACCTACGAAGGAGATATCCTGAACTTGTCACATGCTCCAGCTAGCCACTTGTTCGGATTCCAAGTTGGAATGAACGCTAATGGCTACAACCACGGATACGGTGTAGGTGGATGGTTCTTGTATTCTGGAACAGTGAATGGTGTATACCGTTCAGGTGATGGTGACTTCGCATTCGATGCTGATTGCCCTCCTTGTGAATACACTATCACTAGAGTGTGGACTGCTACTGACGATTGTGGAAATGAGAGCGTGACCATGCAAGTGATCAATGTTCTAGCTCCTGCTGCTCCAATAGCTCAAGGTCCTAGCACAGCTGCTACTCGTCCTGAGTCCTTCGGATTCGTGAGAGCTTATCCAAACCCAACTTCTGACTTCGCTACAGTAGAATACACTGTACCAGTTGACGGAAGGGTGACGATAGATGTCATGGACACTGAAGGAAGAGCTATGGGAGTTGTATACAATGGTCAAGCCTATGCTGGTAGGACCAACGTAATCACCTTCGATGGTAATGTCATGAACAACGGCATGTATGTCGTAAGAATGACTACCGATAACAATGTATACTTCCAAAAGATTATGCTCCGTAAATAAGAGCTGATCAAAGATTTCAAAGGCTGTCAGGGATTACCTGGCAGCCTTTTTTTTTATGCCCATTTCATCTAATCATGGTGGTTAGCATTGCTATCCCCATCTTTGTCACGATGAAGGTCCTGTACTATTTAATTCTACTTCCTATTTCTTTGCTCCCCGTCAAAGCGCACCGCGCATTGGCAGCGGTATTGAGCCCACTTCTTCAACATGTGTTCAGATACAGAAGAGGATTGATTCAAAAGAACATGGCGATCTGCTTCCCTGAAAAAAGAGCTCAAGAACTCAAGAAGTATGAGTCCGACTTCTATAACAATCTCTCTATGATCATCCTAGAGTCTATCGCTGCATTCTCATTGAGCAAAAAAACAGCTCAAGAAAGAATGGCCGTATTGAACCCTGAAGTCATTAACCATTTCTTTGACCAAGGAAAGGATGTAATCATCACAGGTGGTCATTATGCTAACTGGGAGTCGGCTACATTGAGTGCGAATCTGATAAAACATGATCTCTATGCCTTATATAAACCCATGAAGAATAAATTCATGGAGTCAAAGGTGAAAACGAGTAGATGCAAATTCGGAGTAAAGATGATCTCAGTGAAAGAATACCGAAAGTACCTGGAGGAAGAACATAAGACTCCCAGGGCCTTTCTTTTTGGCATAGATCAATCTCCTCGAAAATCTTCTGGAGAATGGATTGATTTCCTAGGAAGGGACACAATGGTATTCACTGGTCCAGAGCGTCTGTCAAAAGAATATGATCTCCCAGTCATTTCAGGAATATTGAAAAGGAAATCTAAGGGGCAATACACAATCGAGTATAAGTTACTCTTTGAACATCCAAGAGAAACATCAGACATGGAGATCACTAAGGTCACCATGAAAGAAGTAGAGGATCTAGTCCAAGAAAATCCAGGAGATTGGCTTTGGAGCCATAACCGATGGAAGCATACAAAATCAGATGATGCAGATGCATGATGATCAGACTCCTTTAGCTGAGCGACTTCGTCCAAAACGGATTGAAGACATCATTGGTCAAGACCATCTCTTGGCCGAGAAGAGTCCCATTCGTCAACTTCTTCGTTCAGGAAATATTCCCTCCATGATCCTCTGGGGACCTCCAGGAGTGGGGAAAACCACCTTGGCCGAGGTATTGTCCTTAGAGGTGAAAAGGCCATTCCATCAGCTTAGTGCTATCAATGCGGGGGTGAAGGATGTTCGGGAAGTGATACAACAGGCCAAGAGCAAAGACCTATTTACTGCAGGGAGGCCTCTCTTATTCATTGATGAAATACATAGATTCAGTAAATCCCAGCAGGACGCCCTACTAGATGCTGTAGAGCGCGGATATATCACTCTCATAGGTGCGACTACCGAGAATCCATCCTTCGAAATCATTCCTGCATTGCTTTCCCGTTGTCAGGTCTATACCCTGAAACATCTGGATAACAAGTCGCTTGAGCTTCTGCTTGAACGTGCTATTCAAGCTGATCAGTCTTTGAGTTCAAGGAAGATCCAACTCAAGGAAACAAAAGCTTTGAAGCGAGCATCTGGTGGTGATGGCAGAAAACTACTGAATGCTCTGGACCTCGTGGTGAGGTTCAGTAATGAAACACCCTTGATTATCACTGATGAAAAAGTGAGTGAGCTGATCAAAGAAAATGTAGCCTTTTACGATAAAGGAGGTGAACAGCATTATGATATCATCTCAGCCTTCATCAAGTCTATCAGGGGATCAGATCCTAATGCAGCTGTCTATTGGATGGCCCGCATGATATCTGGAGGAGAAGACCCCAAGTTCATCGCAAGGAGAATGGTGATTCTAGCTTCAGAAGATATAGGTTTGGCTAATCCGAATGCGCTTTTAATCGCTGAGGCTACCTTCCGATCAGTAGAAAAAATAGGTATGCCTGAAGGAAGGATACCGCTTTCCCAATGCGCTATCTACCTGGCAATCAGCGAGAAAAGCAACAGCGCATATCTTGCCATAGACAAGGCATTGGCCTTCTGCAAAGAACACACCGACCTGCCCGTTCCAATGCACCTGAGGAACGCTCCAACCAAACTCATGAAAGAAATGGGATATGGTTCTGGCTATGCCTATGCACATGACCATGATAAATCATTCGTTGAGCAAGATTATCTTCCTGAAGACATGAAGGGCCAAAAGTTCTATGTGCCTGGAAATAATAGTAAAGAGGACCTAAGTATAGATGCTCTGAAGAAACGATGGAAGGATAGATATGACTATTAACTGGACTTGGCCAATTTATCAGCGTCCATGATGAACTGTCTGGCGAATGCTACGGTCATACCCCCAATTCCTTGCTCGGCCATCTGCCAGAGGAAATCTACAACCGTGTGTTCTATGGAATGGGGATTATAGGAAACTCCTAGAACGAAAGCTATAAGGTAGATGAAGAATCCGAGTAAGGCTCCAATAAACAATCCCTTGTATTTGACCTTATTGATAGACGTATACTGATGGAGATACGTGAGGATGAACCCAATGACCACATAGACTATAGAGGCCATGATGAAATACAGCCACATAGGATACTTAATGTTCACATAATCATTGAGAAGAAGTCCATGCCACAGATAGGATAGGACGAACATCACAACTGATGTGATAGCCCAAACTTGAACAAACCACCTTTTCTTCATTTCAGAAATCTTTCACAGCATTAAACAGGATGTAGTGCTGAGAAGTCCTTAGGTTGTAATTTAGACGAAAATCTCAGACAGACATCAAACTGTCTGAGGTAAAATTACCAAGAAATACGGTCGTTTCATGATGATAGGAGTCAATAAATTATCAACCATTCCCTGCCGAGCTGAAGCAAGTGATCGCTCTGAGATGGTCACACAATTGCTTTACGGTGAGAGTTTTGACATCCTAGAAGAACGAGAGAAGTGGCTTAGAGTGCGCGGGCATAGGGATTCCTGTGAGAGTTGGATCACCAGAGAGCAATTCTTCCCAATCGATTCAGTGCTGCCAAGAACGGTGTGGAAAGCGTGGAATGGGTGCTTTATGTGTCCCAAAGGATTTCAGATCGACCTCAGTCCTGGAAGCCTTTTAAGCACTGATGAGATGGATTCTGTCTTAAAGGACCCTGCCAGCCCAACCAGCGTTGGGAATGATATTTATTCCAATGCAAAGAGCTTCTTGGGTACTCCTTACCTCTGGGGAGGTAGATCCAAATGGGGAATAGACTGCTCAGGATTCACACAGATTTTGCATTACTGCGAGGAGATAGATTTGCCTAGAAATGCTTCAGAACAGGCAACAATAGGTGAAAAAGTCGCCTTCGAAGCCCGCAAGGCAGGAGACCTTGCTTTCTTTATCAACAAGGACAATATCGTCACTCATGTAGGACTTCTCCTGGACAAGGAGAATATCATCCATGCTTCAGGATGGGTGAGAATAGACACCTTGGATCAGAATGGAATCTTCAAAGCTGAGATCAAGAAGTATTCTCATACACTCAGCCATATACAGCGTGTCAGAGTTTGAGTACCTGCTTAGTGACCTGACTCCCTCTGCTTGATATCTGTATGAAATAGATTCCTTTTGTTTCAGGCAATATTGCGTAGACCGTATTTCCTCTGGCTCGTTCCACCACTTTAATCACTCTGCCTGATACATCATATATTGTGTATGAGTCAATGGAATATCCAGCTCTATTACTTATAGCAATCTCTCTGCCGTATGTTGGATTAGGGAATACGATGATGTCTTGCCTTAGCACTATATCCTCCATTCCTGAAGCCAAACTCATCAATGAATCAGATGCAATTAAAATAGGCTCCTTGTCAGAATTCTCATACATCCATCGGAAGAGATCAATATCCTCTGAAGTATGATCGAACATGGAGGCCAACCACCTAGGTGGCGTCACTTGGTAATAGACTTTCACTTTCACTTCTACAGTGCCATCATAGCCATATGTCGGGATGTGGTATGATATCTTGTCCTTGCCGGTTCCTTGAACTCCCGAAGCCTCCTTATTGAAGTCATCATCATTCAACACCGCTCCATAAAAGGTAGTCGTATCATATGCGAAGTGAGTATCTGTGAATCCTAAGGGCGCTAGTCTGTTATCCTTCAGTATATGATCTGCTTGGCTCAGAACGGTAGTCTCAGCGTCTGTCTCATCAGCCATTACGAGTTCATAAATCTGCACCTTGCTCTCAGCATTGATCATGTCATAGTGCTCCTCGAACTCCGGATCCCTTTCTATCAATTCATATGAAGAGTCGAGCATTCCGCTCTTAAATAAAGTGTCTCCTTCCTCATTGATAGCGATGAACTGGACATAGGCTATCCTGGAAGGATAGCCTGAAGGAAATTTATGCCCCGCTTTGTTGGTCAATTCTACATCCACAAAGAGACTGTCGGCATTCCTCAACTGCTGAGTACAGAGAATATCCAAGGTCTCCTGTTGCAACATGTTCAGGGTGCGCTCACGGATCCGGTCGATCTGCTCAGCACTGGCTCTGAGATCAAGTGTATCTCTGTTCTCCTTCATCATATCCAACATGAAGGTGTTGCCTCCTACCAGGTCATGTCTGAAGAAGGGGCTCCTAGGCTCTAGGAATAAAAGGTTACTTGCTATCACTATGTTATCATCGACACGGGTCATATGACAGCCTTGGCATTGGATTGCAGATTCGTCATCAGCGTTATAAGCTGAGTTCACCCACTCATGATAGGTAGCCTGCTCCACGACTTCTTGCCCATTCAACAGACCATCTATTCCGATAGTCTCAGTGATTAATGTATGGCAGGTAGCGCATGCCTGAGACTTGGCCATGTGCTCACTATATACTGGCATGAAACCTACGAAAGACTGCATAGGTCCAGCAAAAGGATCCTGATATGGACCATAGATGGTGTCCTCCACATATTTTATCCCCATTCCTGAAAAAGTAAGCCCTATTGAATCAGGCTTGATTTGATGGCATGCTCCACATGAGATTCCATCCAAAGCCACTGAATCCATTTTCAAGTCCGCCATTGAATAATGGGGAATACCCAAATGCATGGCATTATAAAACCCCATTGGCGCATGGCAATCTGTACAAGATGACTCGATTTCTAGTTGTAACCCTGGCGTCACTAAAACTTCATGACTCACTTTGGCTCTCCAAAAAGGATCCTTGGCCGCCATGGCCATCATGGTCGCTCTCCAATCATCTACCACGTTGATATCATTCCCTTCAGCGTCATGACTCGCATAGCCGCTGTCATCTTTCCCATGACAACCATTGCACTCTCCCGCTGCGGCAAAAATGGTGTTCCAGCCATCTACCAAGCTGGAATCATGTGTCATCGCAGAACGGAAGTACTGGAGCTCGATATCGGTATGAAATACCTCATCATTTCCTACTGACCAACTTAAAGTAGATGCCACAATACAGGCGACTAGAATAAAAAATAGCGTGATCTTATACATAGATTGTTTCTGAGCTGCCCAAATATACATCCATCTCATGTGCTCCATTCCTATCTTGGAATGCAATTTCACAGATGATCTCCAGATAAGAATCCTGCAATCCGCCTTAATTTTCTTAAACTTGTTTGCATTTCAATCCAAATCATGAGCATTTTAGATACAGCGAGACTCTTCGATATCATCGAATACCAGAAGAACCATTTTCCACAAGAGGCCTCCTTGGCTAGAAAAGTAGACGGAACTTGGCAGAAATTCAGCACAGAGAAGGTCATTGACCTTGCCCATCAAGTGAGTGCTGGTCTGCTAGCTAAGGGAATCAGTCCTGGAGATAAAGTGGCAATCATTTCCACTTCCAACAGACCAGAGTGGAATTTCATAGACTTGGGTGTTCTGCAGATAGGTGCTGTAGACGTCCCTATATATCCTACAATCACTGAACGAGAATATGCGTACGTCCTAAATGATTCAGGGGCCAAGATGGCTTTTATCTCGGACGAAGGGGTCTATCTGAAGCTTAAAAGTGTGGCGCATGAATGTCCTGCGTTGAAGGAAATCTACCTCTTCGATGAAGTCTCTGGAACACAGCATTGGACCAGTATCCTCGAAAAGGACATCAAGAAAGCCAAAGAAATGGTTCAACCTTTTAAGGACAAGGTGAATCATAAGGATCTGGCGACTCTCATATACACATCAGGAACAACGGGTGACCCGAAAGGAGTGATGCTTTCCCATGAGAACATAGTGAGTAATGTGCTTGGTTCGAGTGAGAGATTGCCCATGACGGCTGGAAGTAGGGCGCTAAGTTTCTTACCGCTATGTCACATCTTCGAGCGAATGATCATTTATCTCTACACTTTTAAAGGCGCGAATATCTATTATGCTCAATCCTTAGAGACCATAGGTGATGACATGAGAGAAGTGAAGCCACATATCTTCACTGCTGTGCCCAGACTCCTTGAGAAAGTCTATGGTAAAATCATGGACAAGGGAAAGGAACTCAGTGGATTAAAAAGGAAATTATTCTTCTGGGCCATCAGCCTTGGAGAACGATTCGAGTATTATGGAAAGAATGGCATTTTCTATGAAATCCAATTGGCCATTGCAAGGAAACTCATCTTCAGCAAGTGGCAAGAAGCGCTCGGTGGTGAAGTCCAGCTGGCAGCATCAGGCAGCGCTGCCTTGTCTCCAAGATTGAACAGGATTTTTAATGCCGCTGGGATTCCTATTATGGAAGGATTCGGACTGACTGAGACCTCTCCCGTGATCTCTGTGAATGAGTTCAACAATAAAGGGTTCATGTTCGGGACGTGCGGAAGGGCCATTGATAAAGTCCAAGTTAAAATCGCTGAAGATGGTGAGATCCTCTGCAAGGGACCCAATGTGATGATGGGCTATTACAACATGCCTGATAAGACAGCTGAGGTGATAGACAAGGACGGCTGGTTCCACACTGGGGACATAGGTGAACTGGTAGAAGGTCAGTACCTGAAAATCACGGATAGGAAAAAGGAAATCTTCAAAACTAGCGGAGGAAAATATGTTGCCCCACAATTGATGGAGAATGTGTTCAAACAAAGTAATCTCATAGAACAGATCATCGTCCTTGGCGAGAACAGAAAACACCCCTCAGCGCTTATAGTTCCGAACTTTGCAAGCCTGCATGACCAATGTGCTAAGCGCAACATCACATTCAGCAATGATGGAGATGCATTGCATGACCCAACTGTCATGCAAATCTTCCAAGATGAAGTGGATAAGTACAATCAGGAATTCTCACGCTGGGAACAAGTAAAGAAATTCGTGCTGCTTGATAAAGAATGGAGCATAGAAGGAGGAGAGCTCACTCCTACCTTGAAACTGAGAAGGAAAAAGGTGTATGAAAAATATGCCCAACAGATTGAGAATATATACGCTGAAGAAGATTAATCCATGAAAGGATGTATTCCAAAGGGAATAGTGGTCCTGCTTTTCACAGCAGCCTGTATAGCTGTGGCCTACTTTTATAATACGAAAGAGAAACCACTCCCTATAATGAGTCCCATGCAAGTGAATCCCATTCTAGTGGATCCTTCTCTGCGCAACACCTTGTCACATAAAGTTGCTGGATTCGATTTTATAGATCAAGAGGGAAATCACACAGATTCTAGCTTCGTTCAAGGAAAAATCCATGTAGCCGATTTCTTCTTCACCACCTGCCAGACCATCTGCCCCATAATGAGTGGAAAGATGTCAGGCGTTCAAGAAGAATTCAAGGACGATCCTAAGGTGCGATTCCTAAGTTTCAGTGTATTGCCTGAGCAAGATAGCGTTCCTGTTCTCTCGGATTATGCTCTCGCATATGGGGTTCCTTATACCCAATGGAGATTATTGACAGGTGACAGAAAAGATATCTACCAAATCGCGCGTACTTCATACTTCACGCTTAAACCTTCAGAAACAGGAAAGGGTGATGGAGGATTGAGTGATTTCATTCACACGAATAACTTCGTCCTCGTAGATAATGAGTCTAGGATAAGAGGGTATTATGATGGCACTTCAGACCCAGATATGGATCGCTTGAAAAAGGACATCCGAATTCTGAGCAAAGAACTCAATCGACCAGAGTAACCGCTATGGCCTTATTGCCTGAAGGCGTCTGGATGTTTATGAAATAAAGGCCCGAGAGCTTATTGCCTCTGTTGTAGAAGAACTGATGTCTTCCTGAAGCTCTTTGTTCGGTCACCAATTCCTCTACCAAGTTACCTTGGCAATCGTATACGCTAATATTCACCGCGCCTGACTCAGGAAGTTCATAGGTGATTAAGGAATTAATACTCATCGGATTAGGAAATGCCGTCAGTGCCATCTCCTCTTCCTTGGGCTTCTTCCTTTCAAGGACCACCCCTTGAGAAGGCAATTTTCTATCTGTAGAACTCAGCACATATAGCTCTGGACTTCCATTGATGGCAAGTCCCGTAGGCTGCTGGAAATCATATCCGGGAACAGCAAGTAAAGATTGTCCATCATAATGGTATAATCCTCCTGGAACCCATGAAGTGATGAAATAACCACCTGATGGATCTTTGATTATTCCTTCCAGATTACTTGCCAGGGTTGTCGTACTTTTTTCAATCTTACCCGTCCCAGAATTGACATGAAGGATAGAAGCTTTAGAGCCCCAAGTCAGCACAATTACCTGTTGAGTGCCCGCTTCATAAATGATCCCATTCGGGACTTTCTCCAGAGTACAAAGCGCAGTGACCTGCACATTATCTGAATCCAAATCAATCACTTTGAAAATCTTCTTCCTTGAGAAGTCACTTACATAGACATTTCCAGAAGCATCTGTACAAATGCCATTCAAGAAGAGTGCGCCAGGAATCTTATACTTCTTGGTCAATGAACCTGTCAATCTATCTGAAAGATACAACTCATCCTTGAAGCACGAAATCACCGAATATCTTCCATAAAAGCTCAGACCGTGGGAACCTTTAGCCTCCTTGGAGAATAATTGGATGCCCCCTGACTCGTTTGCAGCTTGGATTGTCCCATCTGCAGCATTAGTGATTAAGAACCTCCTTGTCAGATCATCCCAAAGGATGGATTCAGGTGAATTCAAACTCTGAGCCCCTAGATCTAATGCTAGGAAACACAATGGGAGGAGATATATACTGATCTTCTTCATAGTCGAAGGATCATAAAGATACACTTTGACCTGATCCGACCGACATGATCTCAATGTGGCCTTAGTCAAGAAATGTCCTAACCTTCCAGTCCTGAGCGTGATTAGCCGTGTATCTTTGGGCCGTGAATTACCTATCTGTAGAGCAGTTGAGCAAATCCTTCGGGGCCAAAAAGGTCTTTGAAGGATTGAATTTCGGAATTGAAAAAGGAGAGAAAGTTGGCCTGATTGCCAGGAATGGCTCAGGAAAGAGCACATTACTCCAGTGTCTTACCGGCCAGGACAGCCCTGATTCAGGGATCATCACTTATCGCAACGGGGTCAGCCTGGGCTACCTTGCCCAGAAGAACACCTTCAATCCAGAACTGACGATTCTTGAAACCGTATTCGCAGGGGATTCGGATCAGATGAACGCTATCAGGAATTATGAGCTTGCCATGCTTGAGGGCTTGCAAGATGAACGATTTTACACCGCGCTGAATGAGATGGAGCGCACTCAGGCATGGACCTACGAATCTCAAGCCAAAGAAATCATACATCGACTCGGATTAGAGGATCTAAAGCAGAAAGTGGGAATCCTTTCTGGCGGGCAACAGAAAAGACTTGCGCTTGCCCTAGAATTGCTTAAAGAGCCTGAGCTTTTACTCTTGGATGAGCCTACGAACCACCTGGATATGCAGATGACCGAGTGGCTCGAGGAATGGCTTTCTCAGAGCACATCTACCCTGCTCATGGTCACACACGACAGATTCTTCTTAGACAATGTATGCGACACCATCTTGGAACTAGAGGACGGGGAACTCTATCGCCATAAAGGGAATTACACATACTACCTGGAGAAGAAACAGGAACGCGAGGAGAATACAGCCACTGTGGTCGGCAAGGCCAAGAGTGCCATGCGCAAGGAACTTGAGTGGATTCGCAGGCAACCTAAAGCACGCGGCACTAAGGCCAAGTATAGAGTCCAAGCTTTCGATGACCTCAAGGAGACTGCCACCAAGCGATTGGATCAGGATGAAATCAGCATAGAGATAAATATCCCCCGCATGGGTTCTAAGGTGGTAGAGCTTCATAAGGTGGCCAAAGGATATGGGCAAAAAGAGCTCATCAAGAACCTCAATTACATTTTCCTTAGAAAAGAAAAAGTAGGCGTTCTCGGGCCCAATGGTACTGGAAAGACCACCTTATTGAACCTTATCATAGGTCTAGCTGAACCTGACAAAGGGAAGATCGTAGTAGGTGATACTGTTGTATTCGGCTATTTCACCCAGAAAGGCATAGAGTTCAAAGAAGGACAAAGGGTCATAGACACCATCAAGGAAGTGGCTGAGATCATCCCTCTTAATAAAGGCCAAAAGATTACGGCAGGACAGCTTCTAGAGCGATTCCTTTTCAGTAAGGACATGCATTATAACCTGGTCGATAGCCTGAGTGGAGGGGAACAACGCAGATTGCATCTGCTTAGGGTGCTGATGAATAACCCTAATTTCCTCATTCTGGATGAGCCTACGAACGACCTGGATATCTTCACCCTTCAGATCTTGGAAGAGTACCTGGTAGATTTCCCTGGAGTGGTTCTCATAGTCTCCCATGACCGTCATTTCATGGATAAGATGGTCGACCATTGTTTCATATTCGAAGGAGATGGTCTGATGCGCGACTTTCCGGGGAATTATACACAGTATAGGTCTGCCAAAGCCATAGAAGAGAAGAATGCGAAGAAAGTCACGGCCACTAAGGCATCACCCAGCAGCAGCGAAGTAAGCTCAGAAAAAGAGAAACAAAAACTCACCTATGCTGAACGCATGGAGTTCAATGGTCTTGAAGGTGAGATTTCTTCCTTAGAGAACCTGATCCAAGAACTCTCTGATGCATTGACTCAGACCAATAGCTCTGATGAATTACAGAAGATGACCTCTGATATCACCAAGTCTCAATCTCTCTTGGAAAAAAAGACTGAACGCTGGATGTATCTCGCTGAATTCAGCATATGAACCGTGCCCTTATCTCTCTAATCCTAGCCTATGAAACCCCTAAGAATCATACCCTCATCTGTCCTTATATCAGCATTTATAATCCTGTCCTCTTGCAATAGTATATGTGTTGAAGGCTTGGGTGATACTGTTACTCGTCAGGTTGATGTCAATGTCATGAAAGGCATTGTACAAAACAGTTCTATACCTGTAGAAATAAGCTATGGTATGAATCAGAAAGTGGAAGTGACAGGCAAGGAGAACCTCATCGCTCTTCTAGAGACCAAGGTCAAGGATGAACTATGGCGTATAGATGTCAGCGAGCATATATGCTCTGAAGGAATGAAGATCAGCATCACCCTTCCTCTGCTCGAGAGGATATTCATAGCTGGATCAGGTGATGTCACAGGAATCACTCCCTTCCAAGGCGATGACATGGAATTCAGGATAATTGGCAGTGGCAGTCTCAGGATAGAGATCAGCGCTAAAGACGTTGAAATAGAGATTGATGGCAGTGGAGACGTTATGATATCAGGCCGATGTGAAGAGCTGGATATGGATTCTAATGGCTCTGGCGATATTCAGGCCTCTAAGCTTAAAGCGAAAGATGTGACCGCTTCCTCTGACGGCAGCGGAGATATAGAACTCAGTGCTTCAGGAGCCTTAGATGCCAGCGTGAGTGGCAGCGGGGACATCTATTACGAAGGTGAACCAGCTGAGATTAAAACCATTAAGAAAGGTTCTGGGGAAGTGCTAAAGAAATAAACTCAGAGCAACTTTCTTGACTTTATGGTTATGGTCGTCTGACCATTCACTGGAAAGAGCATTTCTTTCAAGTCAGGTGGGCCCATGAATACCTTAGCATCATTACTGAAACCGAATGCCTCTGTAGGTATCCCCATCCAGTTCTTGTCCATCTTCCCATTATTATTTGCATCATGGAAGAACTTTAATGCATAGTCACCTTTAGGTAAATCATCTACCGCGAGGGTGAGTGTCCTTGATGTGACGGGAATCCAGAATTCCTTGTACACATCTCCTTTCTCATCTAGAAGTTGGATGGCCATTTTCCCAGAGACCTCTTCTATATCAACTATGGTAGCAGACAAACGGCAGCCCGCTGGCACATCCATCAGGGATGGGAAGAGAAATTGGAACAAGAATATAAAGGTCATTGTCATGGCACAAAAATGGGTGATCCAATTGATTCCTATCAAAGCTTATGCCCCTATATTTGAGCACTATGAGCATATCTAAAGTTGACCTGGAGTTCAATAAGAACGATGACCACATGCGATTGCTACTTTCCAAGCTTGAGCGAGCTATGATTACGGTCAAAGAAGGTGGAGGCAAAAAACGTATCCAGAAGCATCATGATAAAGGTAAGATGACTGCCCGAGAGCGCATAGAATACCTTCTGGACAAGGATAAACCCTTTCTGGAAATTGGAGCATTTGCTGGTCTGGGGATGTATGAAGAACATGGTGGCTGTCCTGCAGGAGGTGTGGTAGTGATGATAGGCTACGTGGGCAGAAAACAGTGCATAGTAGTGGCCAATGACGCTACAGTGAAAGCTGGAGCATGGTTTCCCATCACTGGAAAAAAGAACCTCCGTGCCCAGGAGATTTCTATGGATAATAATCTTCCCATCGTATATCTCGTAGACAGTGCAGGAGTATTCCTCCCAATGCAAGATGAGATTTTTCCTGATAAAGAACACTTCGGGAGGATATTCAGGAATAATGCTGTGATGTCTTCACGCGGCATCCCACAGATCAGTGCCATCATGGGCAGCTGTGTAGCAGGCGGTGCTTACCTGCCCATCATGAGTGATGAGGCCATCATCGTTGAAGGAACAGGCACCATTTTCTTGGCAGGTTCCTATCTGGTCAAAGCTGCTATAGGCGAAGATGTTGATAATGAAACACTTGGTGGCGCGACCACACATTGTGAGATTTCAGGTGTCACCGATTATAAGGTCAAAGATGACAAAGAAGCACTGGATACTATTAAGGACATCATAGCGCGAACTGGAAGAAAGGGCCAGAAAGCAGGTTTCGATCGCGCAGAAGAGCGGGATAACAAGCGCTCCCAAAAAGGAATTTTGGGAATAGTTCCTGTGGAGAGGACCAAGCCTTATGATATGAAAGATGTCATAAAAAGTCTAGTGGATGAAGGAAAGATGACCGAGTACAAAGCTGGTTTCGGGCAGACGTTGATCACTACCTACGCGCGCATCGATGGATGGTCTGTTGGAATAGTGGCCAATCAAAGGACCTTGATAAAGAATAAGAAAGGTGAGATGAGATTCGGTGGAGTTATTTATTCTGACTCAGCTGATAAGGCAGCTCGCTTCATCATGAATTGCAATCAAAAGAACATTCCTCTCGTATTCCTTCAAGATGTCTCAGGCTTCATGGTAGGATCACGCTCTGAGCAAGGTGGAATCATAAAGGACGGAGCGAAAATGGTCAATGCAATGGCGAATTCTGTTGTGCCAAAATTCACTGTGATTATAGGAAATTCTTACGGAGCTGGGAACTATGCCATGTGCGGAAAGGCATATGACCCCAGACTTATTGTTAGTTGGCCCACAGCTGAGCTAGCCGTGATGAGTGGGAATTCAGCTGCTAAGACCCTCTTGCAAATAGAAGTGTCCTCACTCAAGGCTAAAGGGAAAGAACTGAGCCAAGAAGAACATGATGAGCTATTCAATAAGATCAAGAACCGCTATGATGAACAGACATCACCATACTACGCAGCCTCTAGACTATGGGTCGATGCCATCATAGATCCTCGTACTACTCGTGATTGGATTTCCATGGGAATAGAGATGGCAGACAATAGTCCCGCTGAAAGACCGTATAATGTAGGTGTAATACAGACTTGATCTCCTATTGAAATCACACATTGACCTCAACGTTTAACTTTACGAAGTGAAATTCTCTTCTAGCTCTTTCTTCTTTCTTTCAACCTTGAGTATGATTACTCTGCTTACATGGTCATCTTGTAAGAAGCCTTGCACGGAGCCTGATGTAGATGCCTTGAATGCTCTCTATCTTCAATTCGACACTTCAGGCGAGCCTGGTTCTTTTACTATGAATGAACTGGATTCGCTTTACATGGTCCGTTTCCAGCAAGCTGATTTTGACAGCTTCATCTTCCCTGTCGACACCTTGAATATCTACGAAGTAGGATTCTATCAAGAGGGAAATAAACTGCGAATAAGCCGTGACTTCCCTCGCGGTCTTCCTTCAGGCCCGCCTTATTACACGGATTATATGTACCTGTTCAAAGGGCGAGGTGAGAATTACACCGTCAGATTGCAGAACATAGAACTAGATGGCGGTTATACAGAGGACTGCATATACATTGCTCGCATGAAATCATTCGTCCTGAATGACGACACGCTAGATGTAACGGGGAGCACTGAATTCGTAATTACTCGGAAGGATTAAGGATGTCCTCATTCATAAGTCTGGTCAATCGCTGTGAAAGCTGATTGAAATATCTCTTCTGTCTGTACGAACTCACCCACTGTATGCCTTGGATGGCATTGGTGAGGAATAACTCATCAGCTACCAAGAGATTCTGCGGGCGCAATGAGGTCTCGTAGACTTTTATATCATTTCTCAGCGCTGTGTTGATTACCTCCATGCGCATAGTACCACCGAGACAGCCATCCTCTAAAGGCGGAGTGTAAAGCACACCATTACTCACGATGAATATATTGGAATTGGCAGCTTCTATGATCACATCCTTGTCATTGGTGATCAATGCATTATCGATTCCTTTCTCCTTAGCAAAAATACTTGCCATGATGAATATCTGGCTGTTGATGCCCTTGAAACAAGCAAGGTGGTTCACCTGCTTTCTAAGTTCGGTATATATATCTACTACCAGACCACGATCGTTTAAAGTAAAACGATTGGAGTCTGTCCGTTCAGCTTGAATGAGATAATCTACCCCTGAATCCGATTCAGGACTATAAAACCCTGCCCCTGCTCTTGATACTGTTACTCTTATGCGCCCTCCTTCTGAAATCTGATTCTTCAGCAGAAGTTCAAGGATCTGTTGCTCCAGGACTTCATAGGAGAATTCAGGTCCTACTAGGATCTTAAATCCTTCTAATCCTTGCTTCAGTCTATTCAAGTGATTATCCAAGAAGCATGGACAGCCGTTGATAACCCTCACACTTTCAAAGAGGCCATCAGCATATTGGAAAGCCCTGTTATTAGCAGGAATGACTTCTGAATCCGATGGGATCAGGAGTCCATTATAATTCACATATCTCACTTCAGCCATTCAGTATGCGGTCCTTTATGAGTTTCAACGAAGAGTTGGCCTGAATCAATATACCTTGAACGCCCACTTTCTCTCCTGCAAAGATATCCCTTTCCCTGTCTCCTATCATAAATGACTCGGCAGGGTCGATATTGTACTTATAGATTGCTCTCTCAAGTAACAAGCTTCCTGGCTTGCGACTCAATGACTTTCCTACCTCATCATGATGCGGGCTAAAGTACACTTGTTGGATCTTAATACCATTGGACTTGAATACCTCCAACATATTGCGCGTCAGCTTTTGATAATCTTCTAGGGTATAAAGCCCCTTGGCTATTCCACCTTGGTTAGTAATTATGATGAGCATGAATCCGGCATCTTGAAATTCTTTGAGTGTCTCGACCAGATCAGGATTGAACTCGAATTCCCTCCAGTTATAGGTGTAATCCCCGGGGTCTCTGTTGATCACACCATCTCTATCCAAGAATACCGCCTTGTTTTTCATGCCATCAAATTTTGAGCCCATGCCTGGATCTGTTGGAAGAACTCTGGAAGCAGAAACGGCCCCAGAACGATGGTGAGTAGTATACCATAAATGGCTCCCCAGAAATGGGCATCATGCGCTATCCCCGTTCCACCTCGCTTACTCATAGACTGTTCATACCAAAGATATCCTATGCCTACTATAAAAGCAGGTATCGGAATAGGAACGAACATGAGGTAAAGACTGTCAGTCGGATTGAATATTATGAATGAGAATAGCACACTTGCTACCGCTCCTGAAGCTCCTAGCGAGTTATATCCAGGGTCATCCTGATGTTTCTTAAAGGATGCAAAGGAAGAAACGATGATTCCACCGAAATAAAGCAGCAAGAAATAATAGACGCCACTCTGCCCGAAAGAGCGCTCCAGACTGTCCTCCACATACTCTCCGAAGTTATAGAACACGAACATATTAAAAGCCAAATGCATGAATCCCCCATGGATGAATGCATGGCTGATCCAGCGGTACCATTGATTATGATGTTTGATCTGATAAGCATTGAAGAGCAACTTCTCCTTCAGATTCTTATTACTCTCAGCCAATAAGGAAATTCCTACCGTGGCTATGAGGATGATGAGCGTAAGCGACATGGGTTAAAAGTAATAGCATTATCGATTCATATTCGTCTTAGTTCAATTTCTAGTTAGCTTCGAATTAGATCGTTGCCCTTTAAGCACAATCCAATATCTTCAATTCATGAAAAGAATACTGATCGCCCTCCTATGTGCTGCTCCTCTTATGGTCTTTGGACAAACTGAAGAGCGCGCTGATGTTCAAAAGTGATAGAGGCCAAAGCTGATGAATCAGTGCCTTCGGATGGAGGTGATCTTTTTACAATATATGAGCAGATACCTGAATATCCTAGTGGTCAAGAAGCCATGCTAACATATCTTGCTACTAAAATTCAATATCCTGAAGACACCTTCAAAGAGGGAATTGTGGGTCAGGTTTACATTTCATTCAGCGTTGAAAAGGACGGTGCTATGAGCGAAGTGAAATTTCTCCGAGGAGTGTCTGTGAGCATAGACGCTGAAGCTGTTCGCGCGGAATGTGAAATGCCAATTTGGAATTCTGGTATGCAATGGGGCAAGCTGTGAGAGTGAAGTATACCCTTCGTATCAACTTCTTACTGTACCCAGCTGAAAAGAACACTGGGTCTTTACCTGAGCAACAAGATACTCCCATTGAAGCGATGGGTCTCCCCATTGCTATCCGTAACCTGAACCCAATAAGGATATTCCCCATTCAACACGGCATAGCCTGAAACATCAGCTCCGTCCCATCGGGAATTCCTGTCCTCACTGAAGAATATCTCTCTCCCCCATCTGTCGAAGATGTGCCACTCGAATTTCCTTATGCATTCTCCCACTACCTTCAACTGATCATTCACCCCGTCATTATCTGGTGTGAATGCCGTAGGGATATATAATGCAAAGGCACATGCTCCCACTGAGATATGGATCTGTACCTCATCCTTACATCCCAGTTCCGAAGTGACTTGCAGAAGGGCCGTATAATTCCCTTCGTTCTCGTATACATGACTCACTTCCTCCCCGAACCCGTTCTGACCAGTCCCGAAGATCCATTTGATAGTGACAGCATTGGAAGTCTCATTGCTGAAATCAACTTCCAGAGGAGCAGCTCCTAACAAAGGATTTACAAAAGCCTGGGCCTGAATATTCTCCTCGTATATATCAAAATAGGCCGTGTCCGTTCCGCAAGCGGCATCAGCTACTACATAATAAGAGCCTGTTTCTGAGAATAATTGAGAATTAGCAATAGCACCATCAGACCATTGGAAAGTTCCTGTTCCTGAAACTATAACTTGGGCTTGATCTCCATTGCAAATGGCAAAATCTGGACCATTCAACAGATTCGCCTGAGGTATCTGATCCAAAGAAACTATCACACTCTCTGTATCACTTCCGCATCCATTGCTGGCTGTGAGCTGATAAGTTCCTGGTTCATCTACTGCAAGTTCAGCATCAGCAGCTACACCATTCCATGTGTACGTTTCTCCACCTGAACCATTCAGAATCGTCATTTCCCCTGGGCAAATAACTAAGTCGGAAGCGCTTATTGCTGCCACTGGCAGAAGTCCTCCAAAGACCAGTTCTACCTCATCAGTCACGGATCCACATAGATTACTTGCCTGCACTGAGTATGTCCCCAATTGGGACACTGTAATCGAAGGATTGATGGATAAGTTGCTCCATGAAAAGGTGCCCGTTCCTGTGGCCGTCAGCGTTACTGAAGCACCTTGACATAAGGCGATGGGGCCAACAGGGCTTATACTCACTTCAGGATCCGGGGTCACTTGGACCTGCACACTATCCAATGCAATAGCGCATTCATTCTCCACATTGGCATAGAACCAACCTGCGCTGCTCACTGTGATCTGAGTTCCTGTCTCCAAAGTAGACCATGTGATAGGACCTCCTGTCCCAGTCGCTTCCAGAGCCACAGTTTCTCCTTGACAGAGCTGTTCTAGTGGTGGATTACTGATGTTCACTGAAGGTGAAATGGTCTCCGTGATAATTATGCTCTCTGAATCTGTTCCGCATGCATTATTCACGCTTACTGTATACGTTCCAGGTGTTGAAACTGTGATACTAGGAGCCACTACGCTCGTAGACCATGTAAAGAAACCCGTTCCCTGTGCTGTCAAAGTAAGACTAGAACCATCACAGATGGCCGTGAGTCCTTGAGAGTCAATCCCGGTCAATGCATCTGAAATGTTGAAAATGGTCACTTCATCTGTGATAGGCCCTTGGCAACCATCCGCGTTCAGGGTCAAAATGATTTCTTCTGGGTCATCAGGTGAAGGAGTGTACTGAGTATTCAAGGAGTTGGGAGCAGAGAATGTTCCAAGGCCTCCTGACCAAGAGAAATTGCTGTAATCAGAGCTGGCCTCGCCATTCAGGAGTATGGTTTCCCCCGGGCAAAGGGTCATATTGGCCCCCGCATCGAATGTGGCCTGATCCACGGGTGCGTTACAGCCATCGTTATGATATGAAGCCGCCCCAGCCCATGTAAAATCTACTCGCGCGCCATCAGCAGCTAAGTTCATTCCGCTCTGATCTATTAGGAATGAGCGATTATAGGTGACTATATCCTCACAGGGCTGCCCAAAGTTCACTTCAAGGGTGCGCAGGTTATTCCCTGAGTTGTTATAGTTGGCAAAATGCCCTGTGTAGTTCCCAGAGCATTGGAAGATAATGATCAATGTATCTGCAAGTCCCTCAAAGGAGTTGGAGGCTGTGCACATGTCTGTACTGGTGACCATGAGTACAGTCTTTCCAGCTGGAAGCACTTCGCTGGTAGGTTCTATGAGCCAGCCACAGTTTTGAATACTTGCATTTAACTCGGCCACTTTAGATCCTGTACCAGCGTTCTGACATACGCCCCACCATGGATTCCCACCATTGGGCCAGTTACATTCCATGTCGGCCGTGTTCAAGTCATCAGGCCCAACGATGAACCGGAACATCTCGTTCTTTCCCTCACATTGGCAGGCTGGATCCGCATTGGATCCGCAGCTACTTCCCTGTGCGCATGCATCGACTAGGATACTAACGACCTCAAAGCATGTGCTAGGAACTTGAGCATAGCACATGCTCCAAAGCATCATACACACTATGACGAGCCTTAGTCTATTCACCCTTGGATTGTGGAATGTAAAAATAGGGTATAAAACAAAGAAGGAGCAGATAATTTCTGCCTAAAAATGAAAAGGAACAAGGCCATGGCGTTCTTTTCGTACATATCAATTCTCCCTGCGAACAAACCAAAAGCAAACTCTGCTTCTCTTGAAACCCAACTGGAAGCAATCTGCTTTGAAATGGAATCACACAAGAAAAATTATGGGGAGATTGAAAACTCAATCAAATAATATTCTTACTTTGATTCAACCAAAAAAACTCAATCTCATGAGTTCAATACAACTCGCTGTATATCAGCCTATTACCCCCCCACGTATTCTGAGAACATAAAGGCGTTTCCTCGCATTTTTTTTTCACGATACCTGCTCGTTCTTCTGCTATTTCTTCCATTTTCTCCTCAGCTAAGTCATTCCCAAGACCCATTGAGCTCCTTTGGTGTGCACTCATTGGACATGACTCAGTCAAATCCATATCTGAATCCAACTCCGCTGGCAACGGCATCAAACAACTCCTGGAGTTCGAGATCAGTCACCGCTCTCAAGAGATAGCCCACTTGGAAAAGAAGATCCTCTTCAAGTTGATCCATGAAGGAAGAGCAGATACGGAGGCAGAACTCGGTCCTGATCCGGTGGAATACTTTGCCCGACTTGAGGGCCGCAGTGATGAGAATAGCTTAGAGGAATTGGTGGTTCATGCTTGGGAACAGGGGCTGAGCACTGAAGCACAGGCCTATTTAGCACTGCTCCCTGAGGCCTCAAGCAGGAGGGCTTGGCTAGAGACGCTCATCACCTTAGACCCAGAACTTCGATTACAGGAAGCAGGTATCGAAGATCAGCTATGGAGCATATATCACAGCGAAGGGGCTGAATACGATCGTGCACTGGTCCTCTTGCACTTAGCTAATCCTGAGCTTGAGGAGTGGCCCATCTTGGAGGAACCTGAGGACAGGATCGCGATATGGGGAGATGATCTGTCTTTCCTAGAAACCCATGAAGGCCTATCTTTACTCACAGCCAGCCCCAACCCCGCCCAGGATCAGCTCTTCATAGGCTATCCTGCTGAGGCCGATGGACTGGCCACATTGAAGATACATGATATGCTAGGAAGACAGGTATACAGCGCTGAGCTGAAGGATAAAGGCTTGAAAGAGCTGGATATCCGGAACTGGGAGAAGGGCATTTACCTCACTTCTCTCTGGTCTGATGGCATCCAAATGGACGCACTGAAATTCTCAGTAGAGTGAAGCGTAGGATTGCGGCCATATTAACTTATGTGTTCTTGGGCGTCAGTATTGCTGGCGCCCAAGAAACATTCAATGTCATCTATGAGAATCCTTTCCTTATCAATGGAGGAGGAAGAGGTGAAGCTATCGCGTATCATCAAGGGGAATTCCACTTACTTGGGCGCATAGTTGGGTCTGATGCATTGACCCATGGTATCTTTTTGAAGTACTCCTCTGAAGGCGAAGTCCTTCTGTCTGAACTCTTTTCTAGTCCCCTTCAAGGATACAAGACCGATGTGGCGCACTTGGGTGAGATAGCAAGAGTTGAAGATGGTATTGTTTCTCCAATGACGGAGTGGTTGAATTATCAGCAAGGTAACCTTAATGGAGATTCATTGATCAAACTGAATTATAGCGGTGAGGTCCTTTGGAAAAAATCCTTAGCTGTAGATTCCACAGGTTACGAGGTAGAGATCTACCGCGGTTGTTCTGACTATCTCGGTGAAGGGTATATCGTACATGGGTATATTGTAGATTCTATCGGAGTGGTCACTTCCTATGATCAGATAAAAGGCCTCCTCACCCGCACCGACTTGGAAGGAAATATCCTATGGCATCAGCGCTATCCCCAGGTCAAAGAGATATGGTATTCAGCGGCCCTCCCTGATGGAGGAATCCTACTCAGCGGCCAACAGAACCTCTCCAATGGCAACGGTTCAGATATCATCATCCTCAGAACTGATGAACAAGGAAATGAACTCTGGAGACACGTCTTCTGGGAACAGGAGCAAGGAACGGGCGTAAGTGAGACTACTGCGCCCTTTTGTTTCCTTCAAGATGGCACAATAGCTGTGATCACGCATAATCTGGGGCTGGAAGGTTATGATTCGGATAGAGGTCCTTGGTGGGTGAAACGGATTCAAGACAATGGGGACTCCTATACCATCCTGGAGGATTTCCTCTTCGACACGAATGATGTCTACCATTACGCCTTCCAAGTTAGCACCCTGAGCAACGGCAATGTGGTTCTTGTAGGACAGAGCAACAACTCAGATCCCGGTCCCTTTGACTTCAACCACTTGCAGGCTACCTTGGTCATGCTCTCCCCTGAACTTGATAGCCTCTATACTCGGTATTATAATTTCTTCCCAGGTGACAGCGCAAGCAATGCAGATCCTTACAGCCAAATCCATGACATCGTAGAACTCCCTGATGGAGGATTCGCCATGGCAGGCATGCAGAGGCGCTCACCCTTGGATACCTTCGTTCCTATGCTTACTCACATCTGGACCCTGCGCGTAGACAGCATGGGCTGCCTAGAACCCGGCTGCCACCTCATCAGCGGCCTGCAGGAACAGGTCATAGGACTGGATGGCTCCATGACCGTCTTCCCCAATCCCCTTCCCCGTGGGCAAGCCCTGCAGTTGCGCTTCCAAGCGAAAGGAACCGCCACCATGCCCTATAACAACGAGGCCACCCGCTTGCTGCTCTTTGACCTTCAAGGCCGCCTCGTGCATGAGGAACAGCTTACTCCCACAGGAAGCAATGAAGGTTTTATGCTCAGCCTAGATCTCCCTGCTCTCGCAAGAGGTACGTATACCCTCCACTGGATCTCTGAACATGGAGCATGGTATGATGGGGAGAAGGTGGTGGTGGAATGAGAATGGTCCTGCGCTGCGCTTTTGTTCCCTAAAGGGAGCCTCGCACTGTGAGGGGGTGAACTTTATTTTTTTTGTGCGTGGATACCTCTTTAGGAGATGAATGAGCGTGTCGAATTTAGCTTGCTCCCTTTGCTAGCTTATGTTCAGTTCATTTCTCAGTGATTCTTGTTTTTATGTATAGGAGATTATTAGATTTGCAGCCCCGCGAATTTTACCGATGGGAATCGGTGAGGTGGGTGAGTGGCTGAAACCACATGTTTGCTAAACATGCGTGCCAGAAATGGTACCGGGGGTTCGAATCCCCCCTTCACCGCGGATATAAGACGCATCTACTTGTTTATCAGGTAGATGCGTTTTTGCTTATCCAACATCCTATCCATCCGAGATAAATAGATTACATATTTCTGGATAATCAGAATAGTTCTTCCATCCCCCCCCTTCGAATTGCAAAACTCTTATTGTATTCCCGATAAAGCACTTTATCCATGTTCAACTGGGTTCCGCTAGATAATAGTGACATCATTATTCCAGCTAGTCAGACCAAAATCCCCATCCATTCTTGAAAAAATGTTCCCGCAGCACCTCCTATGAATATCAAAGCATTACCCATGTAGACCCTATCCGGAGGGAAAAAGGATCCAAAGGAGAACTCCTAGATTCTGCTCTATTCCATAGCTATCCTAATATAGTAATTTTGCATCCTCAATAATCTAGAACCATTATGCGCGAAGTTTATATCATCTCTGCAGTACGGACACCTATCGGAAGTTTCATGGGAAGCTTAAGCACTGTTCCAGCTCCTATGCTGGGAGCCGCTGCTATCAAAGGAGCTCTTATAAAATCTGGTGTTGCAGCTGATAAAGTGCAAGAGGTATTCATGGGCAATGTAATGTCAGCAGGTATGGGCCAAGCCCCTGCGCGTCAAGCGGCCATCTTCGCTGGGCTTCCTGATACCGTTCCTTGTACCACAGTGAATAAGGTCTGCGCTTCTGGAATGAAGGCTCTCGGACTGGCTGCTCAAAGCATCCGTTGTGGAGATAATGACATCGTTATCGCTGGCGGAATGGAAAACATGAGCATGGTGCCCCATTATTTGAATGGCCGTGATGGCGTGAAACTGGGCAATATCCAAATGGAAGATGGTATGGTGAAAGATGGCCTTACCGATGTCTATAACAAGGTGCATATGGGTGTATGCGCTGATAAATGTGCCAAAGAGCATAATATCAGCCGTGAAGATCAAGATAACTTTGCTTTAGAATCTTATCGCAGATCAGATGCAGCTTGGAAAGCTGGCAAGTTCAAGGATGAAGTGGTTCCAGTAGAAGTTCCTCAACGCAGAGGCGATGCTATCATCGTTTCTGAAGATGAAGAGTACAAGAGTCTGCGTGCCGATAAAGTCCCAACGCTTCGTGCTGTATTTACCCCAGATGGCACAGTGACTGCTGCTAATGCTTCTACGCTCAACGATGGTGCTTCAGCATTGCTTCTGATGAGCAAAGAAAAGATGGAAGAACTGGGATTGAAGCCTCTTGCTCGCCTAGTTTCTTATGGTGATGCCGCTCATGAGCCAGAATGGTTCACCACGGCTCCATCCAAGGCCATTCCTGTTGCATTGAAAAGAGCAGGTTTGGAAATAAGCAACATCGATTATTGGGAATTGAATGAAGCCTTCTCTGTCGTGGGATTGGTCAACATGAAGATCCTAGGCCTTAGCCCTGATAAAGTGGATGTCAATGGTGGTGCTGTATCTCTCGGTCACCCACTCGGAAACAGCGGATCTAGGATCATAGTGACTTTAATCAATGTCTTGAAGCAGAATGGAGGTCGCTACGGTGCTGCCGGAATCTGTAACGGTGGCGGTGGAGCAAGTGCCATGGTCATAGAGAATATCAAATAACATCACTGCACCGAGGTGACCGTGAATTCTGTCCTTCGGTTCTGGGCTCTTCCTTCCTCGCTGCTATTATCAGCTATAGGGCTTGCGGCTCCATAACCTTTAGCACTGAGCCTGTCAGCAGGGATTCCTTGATCTACTAGATATTTCTTCACGCTCTCAGCCCTTTGTTCAGAGAGATTCAAGTTATGTGCCTTAGAACCTTGGTCATCTGTATGACCTCCTAATTCTATTTTTAAGCGGTAATTCTTGTTCAAGAAACTCAGCAACTCGGACATTTCAGCCTTAGAAGCCGGACTCAGTTTATCACTATCTGTATCGAAGAATACGTTACGAAGGACCACGCTCTCTCCCACCTTGATTGGAGAAAGTTCTATGCGTTTTTTGAAAGGTTCAGTTCGAGACCCTATAGGTAGATTGAAGTGCTCAGAATAGAAGAGATATCCCTTCTGCTTCACCACCAGAGCATAGTCCTTCCCTGTAGGCAATGAGACCAAGAAGCTTCCGTCCTCTGGATCAGAGAAGGATTCTATCATTACTTTACCTGAACTAGGATCCAGGAGTTGGAACTGTGCTCCCAGTGGCTTGGAATTACTCTTGTCTACCACTTTTCCTTGCATATAGCTCACGGAGACAGGTCTTAATCCTTCAGGTAAGAGGAAGCTGTATAGATCCAATTCACCATATCCACCTTTCCTGTCTGATGCGAAAAGTGCCATGTCTCCTTGGGCCGTCACTGTGATACTGTTCTCTTCTTTGAACGTATTGATCGGATAACCCAGGTTCACCGGTCGGCTCCATTCACCTTGTTCATCCCTTCTAGAAACGAAGATGTCCTCGCCCCCCATTCCTGGATGTCCGTTGGAAGAGAAATAAAGGGTGTTCCCATCTGGGTGAATGAGCACAGCACTTTCCCTGCCAGGAGAATTTACTAATTCGCTCAATCTCACCGCCTTTGTCCAAGCGCCCCTTGCATCCAACTCGCTCATCCATATGTCTTCTTTCTCTACTTGATAGCCATTCTTATAGCCTCTGATAAAGTATAATGTCTTTCCGTCCGATGAGAAGGATGGCTGTGTTTCCCAATGCTTTGTATTAATCTCTGGCCCTAGATTCTCAGGCTTGGCCCATCGTTCTCCTTGTTTGAATGAGAAGAAAAGATCACAGCTTCCGAATCCTTGGCGATCATCCCCATAGCTACCCGTTTCATCCTGGCAAGCCGTGAAGAACATCATCTTGCCATCAGGAGAAATGCTGGGAGCACCTTCATTGAAAGGTGTATTTATTCCTATCAATGGCATAGAGGTCATCCAATCTCCTTCTTTCACAGAAACAAAGAAGTCCTCTTGGGCTCCATTCTTATTCTCGGCAGGTAATCTCCTTGTGAATAGCAACGTTCGGTCATCCGTAGTCAAGGAAGGAAAATACTCAGGATCCTTAGAATTGATATTAGGGCCCATATTCTGTGGATTGAAGGGAACTGGGTGTTTCATGGCTTCTATAGCGAAATCGCAGTCTACCAGATATTTCACCGCGCGTTCTTGTATAGCTGGATTCGTGCGGTCAAAGCTCAGGAACTTCTGCAGGGCTAATTGAGCAATCTCATATTCTCCTTTCTTCATTTTCAATTCCCCGTAGAAGTAATGTCCGTTGGGATAGAAGTCAGGATTAATGCTTAGCGCCTTTACCATGCTCTGCTCTGCATCGTCTAACTGATTCATTTCTATCTGTGCCTCAAAACGAAGGAGATATGCCTCTATGAAATCAGGGTCGGCATCTATGGACCTGTCCAGGTCATTGATCACGCCTGTCATGTTCTTGGCATTGAAGGCAGCGATGGCTCCTTCATAATACTTGATGGCCTTCCTATTGGTAGAGGTGTATCCTTGGGCCAAGGAAATAGCGGTGCTCGCTAGGAAAAATAAAAACGTGATGGTCTTCTTCATATTGAACGCTCTGGTCCAATACTAAGGAATATTCATGTATTTATGGGTCTGGAGCGAGATCCGCCACTGTGGATTCTCCTTCACATAATCGATGATTAAAGGCAGCATCTGATTTACTCTTCCCCATTCAGGCTGAAGGAACAATTTACAATGGCCGCCTACTTTTGCAGCATGTTCTTCAGCGAATTGAAAGTCGCTTTTGTGGTAGATGACCACCTTCAATTCATCAGCCCTTTCATGAATTTCCTTAGTTGGAGCCTTGAATTTCTTAGGTGATAGGCAAATCCAATGCCAATTCCCTGTCAAAGGGTGAACTCCTGATGTCTCTATATGGGTCCTCTTCCCTACTGCTTGTAATCCCTGGGTCAATTCACTCAGATCATACATAGCTGGTTCTCCTCCTGTTATGACCATGATGGGAGACTTCACTTCTTGAGCGTCCTTCACCACATCTTCTATCGGAACTTGAGGATGGTCAGCAGCTTGCCAACTTTCCTTGACATCACACCATACACAGCCTACATCACAGCCTGCTAAACGTATGAAATAGGCAGCTTCTCCTTGATGGAATCCTTCTCCCTGGAGCGTATAGAAGCGCTCCATGATAGGAAGATGACCTTCCTTCAAGAAAGCATGACGCTTTTTAGTTGCTATGACCTGAGTTTTTTCCAAGGGAGCAAAAGTAAGGAATATGGTCTTTTATGACATCGTTTGGCTTATAGTAAGAGAGATTATCGCGAGAATGCGATCTTCGCGGGAGAATTAAAGTGATGTTCGAAGGATTACAACAGAAGTGGAAAGTCAGCCCGGGAAGATTATTCTTGATACTCCTCACATTCGCCTTTGGCGGGTCATTGGCGGGTTTCATGGCTAAGAAAGTCATGGCGCTTTTGGCCATGGAATTGGGTCTTCTCTGGACCCTGATCTATATTCTGATTGTCACTCTGCTTTGGCCGATATCTGTGATCCTAGTAAGCATATTCACAGGACAATTCCTCTTTTTCAAAGGATATCTGAGACGCATGGCGATGAGGATGGGGCTAATGAAGGAAGGTTCGGAAAAAAGGAAATAAAAAAATCCGCATAGAAAGCTGAGATCAAGTGAACTCAGTCTTGTATGGTCGGGATGTCCATCCATCTTCGGTAATCCCCTGTCACTGATCCGAGAATCAATAAACCCGTTAAGGTCGAGGCCCGCCCTAGTATGGCTGAGAACCTTCCCGATCGGAAAAATGTTAGCTCACCGAACTGTCTTTCTATGCGGAAGTATTTTTAAGAACTCTTTAGGAGACTAAAGGTAAGCGTTGAATACGGGAATTCAAAATGCATAGTCCTATACTCATTGGGTAGTCATTCCCTAATTCACTGATATATGGCCACATACACGTGGATAAGTATGTGGACAAGGACAAGGAGACTGTCTACACAGAGCCTCTATCGCAGATATATTTGTTCAAACCATGTCCCCACGTCTATGCTGAGCACACTCATCGGAAAGAAAAAAATCACAGAAGCAGCGCTTGCAAGAGCATTGACATCAGGAACCATTCAAGCTGCTGAATCGTCCTTCCAAGAAGTTCTTGCGCACATGAGGACCTGTCCTCATTTCATTACTGAACCTGTCATCTCTGATGGACATGACAGCCCATTCATACTTGCTGTTATGACCTATAACATCGCACAGATTCCTCTTCACTTCAACAGTGGACAGGACAAGCGTGTGGCTCAAGAGGTCCTTCATGAATTTGCTGATTCAACCTCGGCAGATTTTATGAGTATCAGTTTGATGGTGAAAGATTGCAAAGACATGATGAAGCGCCTGAACAGGCCATCAAAGAACCTCTATTATGGTTTGGCCCGCTATATTTTCCATAGCTATGGGCTTAATGCTCACCAGCAGCCGCATTTTAAAGAACTGAATGCGCCTAACCCGCTATTTTTAAAGGAGATGGATAGGATGCTAGAACCCTTGGTTTGGGATTGGGAGATGATTCTTCATGAATTCAAGCTCAGCACGTAAGGTCTTTTTTTTTTAAAGCCCAAACTGCTCTTTGGCCATATCGGCCACCTGTGCCCCTATCGCTAAAGATGCTGTGGCAGCAGGTGAAGGAGCATTCAATACGTGAATACTGTTCCCTTGTTTCTCTATCCTGAAGTCATCCCGTGTATCTCCATCTTGACTCAGTAACATGGCCCTCACTCCCGCTCTGCCCGGTTTGATATCCTCCATAGTCAGACTTGGAATGATGCGTTGCAATGTCTGTAAGAAGAGTCTCTTAGAGAACGCTCTGCGGTATTCATTGATTCCAAAGGAGACATTGTTCAAGAATAACTTCCAAGTTCCGGCATAGGTCAAAGCATCTATGGTGTCCCTCAGGTCGAAGTCTGTCTTCCCATATCCTTCTCGTTTGAAACTGAATACAGCATTGGGCCCGCACTCAATATCTCCATTGGTCATGCGTGTGAAGTGAACTCCTAGGAAAGGGAAGGCCGGATCAGGAACCGGATAGATGAGGCTCTTCACTTTATACTTGGCCTGTTCTGTCAGCTCATAATAATCACCTCTGAACCCCACTACTCTTTCCTTGATATCAACCTGATCTTTCTTGGCCAATCTATCGGCTTGTAGTCCTCCGCAGAAGATGACCTGGTTAACTCGGTAACGGTCCTTAGACGTGGTGATGACCGTGCTGCCTTCCTCTTTCATGAACTCCTTCGCTTCTTCACCCAGTTTCAATCTAGACATAGGATTCTTGGCCAAAGCCAATTCCACCATTCTCTCTGTCATTTGCACGAAGTCTACGATTCCAGTGACAGGAACCCATAGACCTCCTATGCACTCTACATGAGGTTCCACTTCTTTAATCTGTGCAGGAGTCCATTTCTCAATGCCTTCAATCTCATTCTCCAATCCGGTATTGAAGATCTTATCCATCTGAGGTAATTCCTTCTTATCGGTGGCCACCACTACTTTACCACAGACATCATGGACGACCTTATAATCCTGGCAGAATTTCACCAGTTCCTTCCTTCCTTGGACACAATTCTTAGCCTTCAAGGACCCGGGCTTATAGTAGAGACCTGAGTGGATCACCCCTGAATTATGTCCAGTCTGATGGGCTGCCAAAACAGCTTCTTTCTCAATGAGGATGAGAGATAGATTAGGAAATCGCTCTTGGATTTTATAGAAGGTAGCGGCTCCTACGATTCCACCACCAATGATCGCTAGATCGAATTGTTGTTCCATAAAAAGGGATTATTGGGCAAAATTAAATGGCCCTAGATTGTCTGATGTCATTGCTCAGATAGTTTCAAATAGCTTTTCTTCCTTGGGCACAAAGAACAATTGGACCAATCCTATGATAAAGAATACGGACACCAATAAGATGGACATCCTGATATTCCCAGTGACATCCAGCACATATCCGAATCCAAAGGTTCCAACTACTGTTCCTATATAGTAACAGACATTATAAAAGCTGAAATAGCTGGCCTCGTCCTTGGTCTCAGGTAGGAATTTAGAATACGTGCTCCTAGAGAGGGATTGCACCCCTCCCATCACCATGCCCACTCCTGCCGCTAGCGTATAAAAAGTCATCTCATACTCCACAAAATAAGCACAAACGCATAGGATGACCCAAGCCGAAACTGCTACCATCAAAGCTTTGAGATTGCCTATTTTCTTGGACATCCATGAAAAGAGATATGCTCCTGCTATGCCTACCAGTTGGATGATAAGGATGGTGATGATGAGATTCTCAGTCTGGAATGGAATATCAGTCCCATCAGGTCCTATACTCTTGATCTCTTTGGCCGCAAAATTGGCAGCCATGTACATCACCGTCTGCACACCCGTATTGAAGAAGAAGAAGGAAATGAGGTATTTCTTCAATCGATCGGTCTTCTTGAGTTCGCTATAGACTTTCTGGATCTCTCTGTATCCTTTGAAAATGACATCCTTGGTGACTTTAGCTCCATAAACCTTTTTAGGAAGCTTGGCAAAAGTGATCTGCGAAAAAAGTGCCCACCATATCCCTACGGAGAGGAAGGATATTTGACATGCGATGCCATTGAATGAGGATTTAGCCTGCTGCATCGCTATTTCAGCTGTCAAACCTGGATCAGCAGCTATCAAGGTGGCTACTTTACCCTCTACATCGAAGTAGATCTCAGGGGCAATGATCATGCTCAGATTCCATAGCAGGAGGATAACACTTCCTGCATATCCTAAAGCGAAGCCCAAAGCGCTGACCCTATCTTGATCTTCAGGTTCAGCGATGGCTGGCAGGTAGGAATTATAGAAGATGATGGAACCGCTAAATCCAATGCACGCCAAGGAAGTGAAGAGCATTCCTGACCATAAGTGATCATAATCGAAGAAATACAGCCCTGAACAAGCAAAGGCTCCAATGTAGCAGAAGAACTGCATGAATCGCTTGCGGCTATCTGCCACATCAGCGATTCCAGAGAGCAAAGGTGCTATCAAGGCCGTGACCAAGAATCCGACCGCTATGGCGTAGCTATAAAGTGATGTGTTCACTATGCCATAATCATCTTGCACCAAATCACGGATGACTTTACCATTGGCGTCCTTCTCTGAAGTGACTGCTTCATAGAAACCTGGGAAGATGGCTGATGTGATGGTCAATGAATAGGCTGAATTTGCCCAGTCATACATGGCCCAGGCACGGATCGTGCCCTTATCTCCTTTCTTCAGCATGGGCTCAAGGTAGAAAAAAGGCCGAACAGCCTTTACTCTGTTTTATAATCCTCATAGCTGCGCTCCAAGATGAGGAAATCTACTCTGCGGTTCTGGCTGCGTCCTTCGCTGCTTTCATTATTGGCAACAGGGCGTGTACTGCCATAATACTGGATACTGAGACGCGTGGGATCTACTCCCAAGTCCGTGAGATAAGAGATCACTTTATCGGCCCTGCGTAATGAAAGCCCGTCATTATAGCCATCATTTCCTATGATATCAGTGTGTCCCATTACTTCAAGGAATAGGAAATCATTATTGCGCATCCATGCGGCTACTTCGTTGAGCTGTTGCATGCCTTTGGGGTCTAATTCCTCCACATCGAAACGGAAGAGGACGTTGTCGAAACTGATTTCTTCCCCCGGAGGGAGTTTCCAGCGGGTGCTGTCCTTCATATCAGCTGCGATGATGGGGATAGAGCAAGCACAATCAGTGCGTGAATCTACAGGAACCACGCTGAGGTCATCTACAAAGTAATAGGCATATTCCCAGGGCGTATCAGCATCCTCGCTGCGCATATTACGCTTCTTCACGTCTATGCGATTATCAGCCTCGAAATTCCCTAAGGTGAGATAGCGCTCTCCTCCTTTGGCTAGATAGACATCGGAAAGCAAAGCCCAGGATTTGGAATTATCCAAGACATGATGGTCAGGGTTCTTCACTTGTGGCTGGACGGCAATGAACTTGAAGCCATCAGAGCGCACTTTGTTCTTGGAAAAGTAAGCGCCAAGACCATCTGTAACAAACTTGGATTTATCAGCGAGAGAGATGTAGAATGTGACACAGTACAGCTGATCAGGAGCGAGAGCTTGGGTCAACTTCGTCTGCATGTATTCTCGGTAATTCCGCTTAGCGGGAGCGAATGTGATAAGTCCTAAGTAAGCTTTCCCTTCTTTGGCCTCTTGGAATCCAAAGGAATTCTGAGGAACTCCCACAATCTTAGAACAAGCATGAAAATAATCACTTGTTCCTTTGGATGCTTGGGTCCAATCCTTGACGATATCCAGGTTCCCTTGATTGAAATCTGAAGGGCAATAGCTGTACTCCTCGAAGCTGGGATTGGGCACCAGATTCTGCGCATGCCCTATGATCAAAGCAATAACAAGGACTCCTGTTGAAAGAGTCCTAGCGAGGACGGTATTCCAAGGGCCTATAGGCATAGGCTTATTCAACGTATTAGCGTATGCTGAATTGCACTCTTCTGTTCTTGGCCAGAGACAATGGAGTCTTCATCTCGCTGGAAGGCTGGCTGGCTTTGAAGCTTTCTAGTGTGAGTCTTGAATTTGCTATTCCTTTTTTAACAAGGTATTCCTTCACTTTCTCAGCTCTCATCTTTGATAGATCCATGAATGCGTCATACTCTTTTCCCTTTTCTGCTTCAAAGGAATCCATGTGGCCCATTATCTTGATCTTCAATTCTTTACGTGCCTCCATCAATGACACCAATCCATCCAAGTCCTTCAAGGTGGGAGCAGCGAGTTCATCTTCATTGGAGTAGAAATAAACTGTGCTGGCCTCTATGAGGTCTTTAGAGGATGCCGATGTTTTCATGGCAGCTGCTTTACTGAAGATAATCCTCGGGCCTTCAGGCTCACTCTTATCTGTGCAGTTGCATTCACTATCGCGGGCCACTGGTAGCAAGGAGAGTGCATCCAAGTAATAATATCCAAACTGTTGTTGATCTACTTTAGATCCTTTGGGCACATCCATGCGCTCTGTCACTGTCACAGATGACTGTGCAAAGTTGCCGATGGTGATGAATTTCTCAGTCCCTAGTCCTGTGAATACAATGCAAATATCCTCCCAGCTCTCCATATTCGGCTGAACCTTGTTACGCATAGGATAGATGGCATTATCACGGATTAGTATATTCTTCGCTTCGAATTCTGGTTTCTTAGAGAAGTAGAATCCTAGGTTATTGGTCGCGAATTTAGATGCATCAGCAAGGGAGATACTGTAGCTGAGGCAGTATTTCTGACCTTTCTTTAATAAGGTCTTGAGCTCTGATGTGATGTACATACGCCCATCTTTCGAAGCCACATTATAGAGCAAGAGTCCTGCATAATTATCCCCTTCTTTAGGATTAGATCGCCCTAGGGCATTATCGGGAGCTCCTACATCAGGATATTCAGACAGCTTGGTGAAGAGGTCGGCTTTCTCTTCAGTGGCAGCACTCCAGCCTGTGACAAGGGAGAATTGGCCGAGTTTCTTGCACTTATCGGAGAGGGTCTCCTCGAAGCCTCCATTGGTAATGAGGTTACTGTCATCTTCTTGGGCGGTCATGAAGACCGAGCAAAGCATGAATATAAAGCTGCTGAAAAGGATAGGGGTTCTGTTCATGTTCCGAATATCGTTATTGCATTGCACTTAGGGCAAATGTCATGCCTAAAAAAAAGGCTCCCATCAACTGGGAGCCTTCTAAATTTTTCAAGTATTGATCGATTTCAGAATCCGTAAGCCACTCTGAAACCTAGGTATGAGCTGCTCTCTGCACCTTCATCACTGCCTGCTGTTATGATGTTATATCTCAGCGCAAGATCAAGCTTTTCATTGATCATGAATCCTGCACCTGGAGCGAAGCTCAGATTGGATTCAGAAGTTGTTTCTCCTTTCACTGTTATTCCACCAAAATCAAAATCTTCAGTAGTTAGAGAAAAGCTATGCACTCCAACCTGAACATGAGCATAGATTCCTGATTGCTGCTCTGAGAAGTAATATTTCAGTCCAGCTTGGATAGGAATCATTGAAGAACTCTTGATAAAATCTTTGATCTCACTATCAGGACTTAATAGAAGGTAACCAGCAGTCAAAGTGACTCCAAGATTATCTCCTAAAGGAAGTTCAGCGGCAGCAGAAAGTCCATATCCTAATGTATATGCATCTCCGAAGTCTCCTGTAGGAATAGCTACTTCCAATCCTATTGATGGCATGAAGTCTTGAGAGAATCCCCCAATAGTCAGTGCTACCATCATTATTAAAATTCCTATGTGCTTTTTCATATGTCTTTGTTTTTCTAGGGTTTTGCAGTGCAACTGTAACTATAAGTCGAATTAAGGTCCGCTTTAAGCCGATGACCCTACATTAACTGAACGAAAAAAGGCAAGCAGGCTTGTCTACAGCTCAATGCACCACTTAAATAAGCAGCTCCCGTTCTCTCATGGATTTCAACCACAGAACCCGATGCTTTGGCCCACCTTTCAGATTTTTCAGACATTCAATCCCTAAACACGTTCACAAATGTTCGACCTAGAGAATTTCAAAAGTGCCCTTAGGGCCATCGGTAGCCAAAGACTTAGGACTAGCCTGACAGTTCTTATTATCGCTATAGGTATAATGGCATTGGTAGGAATACTCACCACCATTGAAGCGCTAGAATCTAAGATAAACAGTGACTTCTCTAGAATGGGTGTAAATACATTCAGTTTACGTGTTCCTGATAATTTCAGCCGCAAGCAAGACGGTCAACAAGGGAAATCCTACCCCCAGATCAGCTATGATGAAGCCACAGACTTTAAGGATCTCTATGATCATGACGCTATAGTTTCCATATCTGCCAACGCCTCCTTCGTTGCCACTATTAAGTATAATTCATTGAAGACCAACCCCAATGTGCGTGTGGTTGGCGGAGATGAGCATTACTTGAATGTTTCAGGATATGACTTGGACAAGGGCCGAAATTTCTCGAAGAATGAGGCCGAGGATGGACAGAATGTGATCATCATTGGCGCTGATATCCTCAAAAAGCTAGAGTTGAATGCCGCTCAGGCTATAGCGAAGGACATATTCCTTGGCGGAGCGAGATATATAGTAGTTGGAGTATTGGCTAGCAAAGGAGCTTCCCTGGGATTCAGTAATGATAATCAGGTCATCATCCCTGTCAGGAATGTGAAATTGAACATGGCCACAGCCACCACTCCGTTTTTAGTGACCGTAGCAACTAGCAAACCTGATTTTTTGGATGCCGCCATCGATGAGGCTATAGGGACTATGCGAGTAGTGCGTGGCGATCGCGCTGGAGCTGAGGAATCATTCGAAATCAGGAAGAGTGATAGCACGGCTGCAAACCTCATAGAAATGCTGAGCTTCATCTCCATAGGTGGCACTTTCATAGGCATCATCACCTTGCTAGGGGCTGTGATAGGGTTAATGAATATGATGTTGGTCTCAGTGACCGAGCGCACCATGGAAATCGGGCTTAGGAAATCAATAGGGGCAAGCAGCCAGAACATCAGAGCCCAGTTCCTCGTAGAGGCGATCTTGATAGGTCAATTCGGAGGGATTCTCGGTACTTTTCTTGGAATATCTACTGGCATGAGCATAGCGTATATGGTTGGTGCGAGTTATACTACGCCTTGGTTCTGGATTATCTCAGCTGCGGTGATATGCTTCGCAGTAAGCGTGCTAGCGGGAATCTATCCCGCATTGAAAGCTGCGAAGCTAGACCCTATAGAAGCACTCCGATACGAGTGATCTTCGCTATTCTTAATGGCCTTATTGGCAATAAAAAAACCCCTTACATCTGAGATGCAAGGGGTTAAGTATCTATCAATGACGTAGCTTATTCAGCTACTACTTCGAACTTCACTTCAATTATGACGTCCTTATGTAGTTTGACCTTGGCTATATATATTCCAAGTTCTTTGACCGTATCGCTGGCCAAAGTGATGTTCTTACGCTCTATCTCAAAGCCTTCTTTCCCTAACGCTTCAGCGATTTGGACAGTGTTCACAGATCCGAAGATCCTACCATTCTCACCAGCTTTAGCGCCAATCTTAAGAAGAACTGACTCGAGCTTGGTAGCCATAGCCGATGCGTTATCTTTAAGTCTCACTTCCTTATGAGCTCTCTGTCTCACATTCTCAGCGTGTACCTTTCTCGCAGACTCAGTTGCTAGGACAGCAAGTCCTCTAGGGATCAAGTAATTCCTAGCAAAACCAGGCTTCACAGTTACAAGTTCGTGGGCTGAACCCAAGAACTCCACTTCTTTCTTCAATATTACTTCCATGATATAAGTGGATTTAGCGGGTTACTTCAATTGATCGGCCAAGTATGGAAGAAGGGCCAAATGACGTGCACGTTTGATGGCTTGAGCCACTTTACGCTGGTACTTCAAAGAGGTACCGGTCAATCTCCTTGGAAGGATCTTACCCTGTTCATTCACAAGCATCAAGAGGTAATCAGGATCCTTATAATCAATGAACTTGATGTCATTCTTCCTGAAACGACAGTACTTGGTCTTCTTCGTATCAATGTCAATGGGAGTCAGATATCTGATCTCGTCTTTTTTCTCTGCCATGACTTTAAGATTTTTCAGCTGTTACTTTCTTCTCCTTCTTATTCCTGTCTCTGCGCGATTCAGCATAAGTCACATGGTGCTTATCCATTTTCACAGTAAGGAATCGGATGATTTTCTCATCCCTTTTGAAGGCCAATTCCAACTTGGCAATGAAAGCAGGATCACTCTCATGTTCCATCAGGTAATAGAACCCAGTGGATTTCTTTTGTATCGGATAGGCTAGTTTTCGAAGTCCCCAATCCTCTTCATGGTGGACTTTCGAATCAGCCGACTTGAGCATACTTTTGTAGCTCTTGACTGTCTCCTTTGCCTGTAGGTCAGACAAAACGGGAGTTAAAATGAAGACAGTCTCATATCGGTTTGTCATGATATTGAGATTATATTGTTTTAAAAAAAGGAGTGCAAAGTTAATGAAACATGCCTAACATCAAAACCTTGATGGCTTTTCTAGGCTAACTTTGCCAGAAAAGATGTCAGTTTGTCGAGCGTACGGGCCCTGTGGCTGAACTGATTCTTTTCTTGCATACTCATTTCAGCGAAACTTCGGTCATGCCCTTCAGGGATGAAGATGGGGTCATATCCGAACCCTCCTTCTCCCCTCCTTTCATGGCAAATATGCCCTTTTACTATGCCCTCAAAGACATAGGCCTCACCAGAAATAATCAAGGATAAGCAAGACTTGAAGCGCGCCCTGCGGTCATCCATCCACTTCATCCGTTTAAGCAATAAGTCCATATTGGCCTCAGAATCCTTTGCGGGACCAGCATATCTGGCTGAATAAACACCTGGAGCGCCTTCCAGCGCATCTACCTCTAGACCTGTATCATCTGCTATGCATGGTTTCTTGATGGCTTGGAAGAGCGCCCTCACCTTGATGAGTGAATTCTCCCGCAGAGTGAGTCCATCTTCAGGAATCTCTGGTTCCCAGCCTATGGATCTTAGAGAACGAACCACATGCCATGCCTTCAATCGCTCATGGACCTCCGCTACCTTATGCTCATTATGAGATGCGAAGAATATCTCCATCAGTCCTTGAGCACCTGGATCTGATAGACCTTCTCATTCAGCCCTTTGGTCATTCTCATTACATACCTGCCAGGCTCTATATTGCTCAGGTCCAAGCTAAACCGTTCTAACAGAACTTGACCTGCATTGAACTCCTTCTCTATGACCATTCTTCCAAGCGCATCGAACAAAGTGACTTGTAGAATGCCTTTCTGAGCATTAGCCAACCCGAATTGGACCTGATCCGAAACAGGATTTGGAACAGGTGCTAACCAATGAATCTCACTGCTACCAACCCCTATCACTTCGCATTTCTGATTGTCTGAAGGATTCACATCACTTCTTCCGCTTTCAGGGATTAGGTCTACACATATATAAGGAAGGGCTGAACCCTCTGTATAGTATAAGGAGCTATTCATCTGAATGATCCTGGATTCGCCTGCAACAAGTGGCACAGTATAATATTCTTCTATCAGCGTTCCTTCAGATATCTCAGCGCGTATATCAAAAGATGGAACGGTGTAATTACTCAAGTTCCTTACACTTAGAATAGGTCTAACGAAGTCTCCGTTCTGCACAGGATCTACCTGGAGCAATAAAAGGTCGGTCTTTAATTCGGTCAACAGGATGCTTATTGAACTTTCATCGGTACATCCGAAATTATTGGTCACTTGGAGGTCAATGAAGACCATTCCGCTATCTGTGAAAGCATGATCAGGCTCGAATTCGTTAGAAATGACTCCTTGATCAAAGGTCCAGATATAGCTCGTTGCTCCTGATGACAGATTAGTAATCTCCGGTGTGAAGGGAGGTTCTCCAATCTCAGGACTTACCGTGAATAGGGATTGTGGTACAGGATGCACCGTGACCAATCTATCAACCTGATCTTCACAACCCGCTTCGCTCACCACATTCAAGGCTACGTTATAAGCTCCAGGAGCTGAAAATTGGAAGACAGGAGCAGCTTGCTGTGATGTTCCTTGAGCGCCAAAGAACCAATCCCATTGCTGGATCTGATCTCCGAAAGAGATGGTAGATGTATCAGTAAATTGTATAGGAGTTCCAAAGCAATTAGCGTCATCCGAGAATCCGCCCAAGGGGTCATTACTGACGTACACTGTCATTAAGGTATCGTCAGCACAGCCTAGGACCGAGGTCACAGTTAACTCTACATAGTGAGGTCCAGGACTCAGCCATGTATAGGTCGTGTTCTGGAAGATATTCGACTGCCCCTCATAGTCCCAGAGATAACTCTGGATGGGACCAGATGCCGAAATATCAGGAACAGCCTGAAAGAGCATTGGATCACCGAGGCAGACTCGATCCGCATTGAATGCTGAGATGGGGCTTCCATTGACAGTGACAACTTGGGAAGTAGTATCAGAGCAGCCTCCCTCTGTGGTGACTATGAGTTGGACTGGGAAGGAACCCGTTTCTGGGAAGATATATCCTGCCAATGGACCATTGGCGAGGGCCATATTATCAAAAAGCCATTCTTGAAAAAAGATGAAGCCCTGAGAGACGGTGCTCATGTCAAAGAATTGACTTGTCTTTCCTTGGCATAAAGCACTATAATCCATTGCCGCTTGCGGATATGGAGTGATGAAGACACCTTGGGACTTCTTGCCAATGCAACCTTCATCGGTGAGGACGGTCACTTCTACTAGGAATGTGTCAGCACTGAGATAGGTATGCAGGATGTTACTTCCTTGACCCATGTTCAGGTCACCGAAATCCCAGTCCACCTGAATAATGTTCGCACTTCCTACTGGTGTTGAAGAGTCCAAGAATTCAGTTTCCTGTCCAAGGCAGGTATATTGAAAGTCAAAAGAAGCTAAAGGAGCATCTCCCAAGACTTCTACAAATATGCTGTCGTATGCCACACATCCACTTGCATTGATTGCTATGACCGTGATCTCTCCCGTCTCTTCAATAAGAAATTCTGAAGCTAGTAGCGTATTATTCCATGAAAGACTTACAGCCTCTAAAGCTCCATCAATAAGAGTGATAGTATTTCCTGAACATAGTTCGAGGTCAGGACCCAGAGAGGCTGTCTCAGGAAAATCATCTTCTTCCACTTGGATAATAGCTGGACTGAAGGTACACCCTGATAGATCAGTCACATCCAGCGTGATGTCTCCAGATTCTGTAATCAAAATAGAAGGACCGATGTTTGCTGAATTCCAGACAAAGTCAAAGTCATTAGGATCAAGCCCTGTGTCCCATAGGCTATCTGTACCTGAACAGAGAGAGAAGGATTCAATGAAATTGCCAGGGAATTCTACTCTGACTGTATCAGAAGAAATCCTCCCGAAAATGTCTACTACTTGCAACCAATATGTTCCAGGTCCGTCTACCTCAATAGAAGATTCGCTAGAACCATCAGACCAGAGGTAATCTTGATATTCTGCCCCGAAATCAGTTTCCAGATTGAAGGGGCAAAAGTCTTCAGTGACAATCGTGGCAGCCCCTAACTCAAGGGGAGGAGCATATTTGTCATAAAGGAATTCCCTTACACATTGCACTTCGGAATCATCCAATGTCCGGTCGAAAACGATCAGTTCAGATATCCCTCCGAACAGGCTCCAATTGCTATCGCTCCTCTTACCTATCACTAAATTAGAGATGCCTGGCTGAGAGAATGTGGTGCTCTGTGAAGTTCCGACCTGTGTGACGAATTTTGCATTTGACGTAGTCGTATTCAGCGCAAAAGAGTTCACGCTGAGACCTTGAGGTACAATAGGAGATCCTATTTGAATGAGAATTGCAGAGCTGAATGCGATCCATTGACCTGCGTCTCCTATCAAGCCAAGAGCATATAAGGGTGAAGCAGATAGTCCCAGGTAATATTGAACGGGTTGGGAATTTGGATCTTCAACCCTCAGCACGGTGAAGATGGTGACATCTCCATTATGGGAATATCCTGGTACAGGCAAGAACTCTGCGTCTCCTCCACTGAATCTCAATTCAGATCTTCCATTGAATACATCGGGTCTTAATCTTGGTCTTCTTGATGGAATATCCTGAATCGCTTCCAGGCCGCTTCCGCTGCTATCTCCCCAATTACTGACCAGAGAGTCAGTGTCTAAAGTCACCAGTGTATCAGAACGGAACCACAATGAAAGGTCTGACAATTCACTGGGTGAACAGCTTTGAGCGCAAACCGTTTCAGGGCCAATAATGGTAATAGCCAATAAGAACAGCAAGAAACGCAAGCTCTTGAATAGGTCTTGGAGGACAGGGAATCGTTTTGATACAGAAGCTTTTCTCATGTCTTGTCTTCGCTGGTTTCCCTGTTTGGATTAAAGGTATAGAATCTGATGTCATCCCTAACCTCTAATAGTTCAAATCCCATACTCCTATAAAGCGCAATAGCAGCTGTATTGGAGGCATCAACACTCAGTCTTATTTCCTTCAGTTTTAAATTCTCGGCTTCGCCTATCAAGGCTTTCATCATCTCCCGTCCAAATCCCCTTCCTCTGGAAGACTCAATCACAGCAATCCCAAGCCAATCTATTCCGTTCTCAGGTTCTAAGTGGCCATATGCGACTGGCTTATCTTGATCGAGTATAAGCAAAGTAATATGATGCAAATCGACTACATCTATCGTTCGCTTGTCAAAGTATCTAAATGTATCTGCTGATGCACCAAGACTATCAATGAAGCCTTGCAGCAAAGCTTGATCCTTTTTTTTCAGCTTATGGATTTGAATCCCTTTCATGCTTCTTGCTCGTGTTCAGGACATGCTCAAGATAGATGCCACAGTTCTTGGAATGTCAAATCATATACGCCTAAGGTCATCTTCAAAGATGCAAATATCTAATCTGCCCAGCAGGACAAGTTAAAATAGATTTCCTTTATTTTCTCAGCAGTACCTGGAGCTCTAAGTCTTTCTTGCATAGACTTGGAGTTTTCTACTGCTGCTTTAAGATAATCAGCGTCAGTCATTAATACGTGGATGAGATCAGCTAGGGCTTGAACATCATCAGGATCGAAGGTGAATCTAGTATCACCTATAGTCTCTGGCAATGAGGTCACATCAGAACATATAACTGGGCGCTCTAAGAATATGCTCTCTATCAAAGGGAAGCTTCCTGCCTCATACTTGGTAGGCACAACTACAGCTTGACAATGCATGTAAAGCGAGAAGAGCTCCTCCTCACTGACCACTCCTCTGAATTCGACTTGATCATCTCCCAACTCCAATTCCAACATCAAAGACTGGATCTCTTTGTAATACGGAGTCAGAGCTCCCGTGCAGATCAACTTGAAGTCTTGGGCATGCTCTTCCATCGACCTTGCTACTGCCTTTAAGAGGCAGACATGGTTCTTATGCTTCCATGTAGCAGCTGGATAGAGGATGAAAGGCTTCGCGAAATTCATAGGCTTTAGATCAGTTCCTTTATAGTCCTTGAACCATAGCCCTTCCATGGAAGGAAGACATACATGGACATTTTCCTCAGATGCGCCAAGTATTCCTACAATATCCTTTTTCACATGCTCGAAACTGCACACGATTCCTGCTGAACGGTTTGCTATATCTTGTTTTATCATAGCCCTCTTGGCCAACTCTGCTGCATTGAAATACTCTGGGAAATGGCGTTCTTGTAGATCATGGATGGTAGCTAGAACTGGGACATCTTTCTGAATGGGCATCAGTTCAAATGGAGTGTGGACCAGGTCTATATTGTATTTCCTTATTGCCTTATTCACAGCGAAGTTCAGTTTGAATCCTTTACTCCCGTCCGTCCCGAAGATGACCTCATTCAGTTTCCTTTTTACCCTGTTGACTTGGAAGGCTAGCCCTTGATCTAGGCATTCATTTATTGGTATACGATAGATATTATCGCATTCGGATGATAATTGATCCAATTCAGGCAATACCTGCTCGGAGAACACATAGATCTTCACCCTGTCCATGTCCTTCAGCATCTGCAATATGGTGAAGGTGTATTGGAATATACCTCCATAAGACCTTGTGAGCCCTGGAATGAAATAGAGAATATTCTTAGAAGTGACCAATCAGTGCCCTTTTCTGTCTTTGTAAAAATTTCTCACGGCTGCCGTAATCGTATGGACATCCTTCTCAGAAAGACCAGGATAACTTGGGAGATTTATACCTAACCACCCGAGTTCCTCAGCCACTCTGAATCTTCTATACGCTTCTGAATACATGGGCATGGTATGCACCGGGTAAAACAGGGGCCTAGTCTCGATACCTTCGGCTTTAAGATGCGCTCGCAAGGGTTCCCTGACAGACGCCTGCTCTACTAGAATAGAACACATCCAATATGAGTGCTCCTCTGGTCTATCTCCTGAATGGAACTCAACAGGGAGTCCTTCTAAGTCTTTTTTATACATCGCAGCTATTTGCCGCTTTTTTTCAAGGATAGAATCGATCCTTTCCAATTGTGCCAGCCCAATGGCTGCACAAATATTGGTCATGCGGTAATTATACCCTATCACATCATGCCAGTACTCTCTATGATGAGCCAATCCTTGCCCTTTAAAATGCATGAGTCGCTTGTATAGGGTCTCATCATTGGTGACTACCATTCCGCCTTCACCCGTAGTTATGGTCTTATTCCCATAGAAACTGAAGGTGGATACTTCTCCGAATGTTCCCACATGTTTTCCATTGAATTTTGTCCCAAGCCCTTCAGCACAGTCTTCCATGAGAAAAATGTCCTTTTCATTGCAGACCTTTCTCAACTTTTCCATTTCACAGGGATGACCATACAGGTGCACTGCCATCACTACTTTAGTGTCTTTATCGATGAGCTTTATGACCTCATCCACATCTATCTGCCAGGTATTCCTCACAGAGTCAACAAAAACCACTTCAGCACCTGTATATTTCACCGCATTAGCTGAAGCCACATATGTCAAGGTAGGAACGATGACCTTATCTCCCGGACCAATTCCTAAAGCAATCAAGGCCAAGTGAAGTGCGACTGTACCATTAGAGCAGGTGACCGCATGATTTACTCCAATATAATCAGCAAAGGACTTTTCAAACTTGTCAATGAAGGACCCTTTACCTGATATCCATGTAGTGTCCAAGCATTCATTGACATACTTTTTCTCATTGCCTGAAAGATCAGGGGCATATACTGGAAATCTATAGGTCATATTCTCTCTTATTCAGTGTTTCTTGTCCTTGAGGGAGGTAGTCTCATTCCCGCTAAGATCATTGCAAATAAATCAAACCAAGGCCTTTAAAAGCGCAGGACCATGTCCAATAAATCTTCCAGATTCAAAATGGTTTGATTGCTGAACAGATTTGATCCCTGTATATCAACAATGCGAAGCTAGGTATTCCTAGCATGAGATGAACAAGAGCCTGCTATAGAGAGATGAACATTCAAGGGTATAGAAGACGCCAAGTGACCACCTCGATCTATCGCCACTGGAGTCAACCTATTCCAAAAAACCTCACTCCGATCTTGGTCTTCAACATAAAGTACGTGTCTTTGGCTCTTTGAAGCATGGTCTTCTTTCCATAATGCTCTTCAAGGCGCTTTTCAAATCCATCAGTGATATGCTGATCCAATTGTACACTGCGCTTCTCGATTATAACACTATCCACTATGGGAGAGTCAGAGTAGAATTCACTGAAAGATCCATGAGTCCCACTGGAATCGAATCCAATATTCTCGACCAAAGAAGCTCTGGGATACAGGAAATAAGCCTCTTCACATACCATACTTGCATATAAACTTATCGCCCAAGAATCCACTTTCCCTAGTGATTGAGCCTTGAGCATCTCGAAATAAGGATATCCACCGAAGTTCATCTGTTCCAATCTATCTTCAAGCTTTATCCTTGCTAGCATCGCGTCAGCATCGAAACTCACTCTGTTCCAACGGTCCTTCCATGTAGCCCAGCCCCATGAACTTCCGAGGGGTAAAAAGAAACTATGATTGAGGTCGTTGGAAGTACTTGGATGTCGGTACCCGGATATACCGAATACCTTCTGCTCATCAGCATATAAATCAAGTGCCTTATTCATGTATTGCAGGAATCCCGGTCTGCAGACTATGTCATCCTCCAAGATGATTGCCTTATCGTAGTTCTTGAAAACCTCTGTACAGCCTTGGATGATAGACTCCTTCAGTCCTTTGTTCTTTTTAGAAGTAATCACCTCCATCTTCCCTGGCCATGGAAATCCCTTTACTGTGCGCGCTACTTGGGCTACGGCTTCTGACTGGCTGTCATCGGTAGGACCATCGATATAGACAAAAAGTTCGCTAAGGCTGGCTTCAGGATTTTTGGCAAGAGCAGATAAAACCCTCAGAACATGAGCATTACGCTTATAGGCAAACAAGATTATTGGGGCTATCCGACTTACATCCATCATACTCTTTTCATAAAAGAATGATAAAGTTAAACAAGTATGGACGGAATTCGGTCGCCAATTACTTCAACATTGTTGGTTTTCAGAAAATAAATACCCTTACATAATATGAGACGTGCTAGGGATGAATATTAAAGCACTTCTGAATTATCGGATAGAACAAAGCGCTTGACTATGATGCAGAATCTTAGTTTTGGACAGAAATAGGGCTATTTGGCCCCGTGATCCGCGCACTGAATCAGAAAAGATCTACTATGAGAATCGGTCTAAAGAGAATCTTGAACTTCATCAATTCCAAGTCGGAGTCACCTAAAGAAACCGTGCTTATGCGTCATGTTCATGAAATGAAAGCTTTGGCGGCAAAAAGTCTAATCAACGATCAGCTCTCTAGGACCAAAGAGATCATAGATGATATCAGTAAAGCCGAATTCAAGGTATATTCCCAATGGGGCGATGACGGCATCATCCAATTCCTGACCCAATACTTGGACATTCCAAGAAAGACTTTCATTGAGTTCGGAGTGGAAGATTACAATGAGGCCAATACTAGGTTCCTGCTGGAAAATAATAATTGGCAAGGTCTTGTCATGGATGGGAGTTCAGGTCAGATTGAAAAGATTAAGGGCCAGTCCATGTATTGGCGACATACCATCACGGCCCATGCAGCATTTATAACAGCTGAGAATATCAATGATATTCTGAGTGGGCATGGATTCTCAGGTAACATAGGTCTTTTACATATAGACCTTGACGGAAATGACTATTGGGTATGGAAAGCCATAGATGTAGTAAAACCCGTCATTGTTATCATGGAATACAACAGTCTTTTCGGCCCAGATAAGCCTTGGACCATTCCTTATGACCCTTCCTTTCAGCGCACTGAAGCTCATTTCAGCAATCTGTACTTTGGCAGCTCTTTGACTTCACTATGTGACCTTGCTGTAGAAAAAGGATACAGCTTTATAGGGACCAACAGCAATGGGAACAATGCCTATTTTGTAAGGACTGAAGAATTGAAAGGGTTGAAATCCCTTAGTGTTCAAGAAGGATTCAGACCCTCCTACTTCAGAGAAGGAAGAGATATAGAAGGGAATCTCACTTACGATGGTCTTAAAGAGCGTTACGCTCAGCTAGAAGGTCAGAAAATTTACAATACCAGGACAAAAAGCATTGAGCTAATTCCATAAGTGAAGACCTATGTTCCTGGCCACTGGGAATAAGTTCTCTTGGAATTCTTCTTGGCTATCGCCTAAGAAACTTCGCGATGGAATCAATCTTGGCTTAGGGTCAGGCGCTTCCCTTCAGGTAGGAAAGGATTTTCCTTTTCACACCTCCTAGAAAAGATGGTTTGAAATCCCTTTCGAAGTATCGTTTCACCTTATTTACCACTACCTGGTCCAACTCCACCAGTATCTTGGTTATTGCAATCTTATCAACGAGATTAACTACTTGAAGTGAATCAGGAGTATTGCTGTGTGTGCCTGATGCGTCAAAACCTATGTTCTGGACTAATGAATGATTCGGGAAGAGGAAGAGCCCATCATCCAAGAAGCAATTCGAGTAGAGACAAACATCCCATGACGCTGCTTTTCCTATCTCCACGCAATCTAGCATCTGGAAATAAGGATAGTGCCCGAAATTGAAGTCATCTATGCCTTTCTTTCTTATTCGGTCTTTCAAGACTGGTCCATCAAAACTCAATTCCTGCCACACTCTGCGCCAAGTTCCCCATCCCCAGCATGATCCAATAGGAAGGAAATAAGAGGCTGGCAGCTTTTCAGGATTGAAGAAAGCATATCCTGTGACACCTTTCACTCTTTCTTCATGCTCATAAAACTCCAGCGCTTCATTGATGAATTTCAGAAAGCCGGATGAACATACTATATCATCCTCGATGATTATAGCCCTATCGTGTTTCTTGAAAACCAGATCCATGCCTTGGGTCACTGAATCATTGATCCCTTTATTCACTTCTGAGAAATGCAGGTGCTTGTCTCCCTTCCAGGAAAGATCCTCTAGCACTTTTCTTACGTCAGAGACGGCTCGCTGATCTTCTGCTGTTTTATGGCCGTCACAGAAAATATAGAGCTCAGAGGCATCAGCTCCTTCATTTGCCTTCAATGCATCAATCACCCTCTGGGTATGAAGGGGACGGTTATAGGCAAATAGCACTATGGGAGCGCGAGCATTCATGCCGCAAAAGAAATACTTTTAAGTCATATCATAGCGAAGAGCGCCTGAGTATGTTAAGGAATCTGTGAGCTGATAGACAAGGTGGATTGAGCTCCCCTGCCCTTTTGGTCATTCAAAGGGCCTTCTTCATAGGCTGACCCTCCCTTAAATCTATGTGAATTTGGGTAACTTCGGGCCTTTGACAGCAAATGAAAGATCGCACGGAATATAGGATAAGCCCTCCCAGTAAGACCACTCTCGGATTGGCAGAGCTCCTTCGCTATAAGGAGCTTTTCTATTTTTTCACTTGGAGGGATATCAAGGTCAAATACAAGCAGAGCATCCTCGGGTTAGCTTGGGCCATTCTCCAGCCATTGCTGCTTATGGTGATCTTCACAGTTTTCTTTGGGATGTTCCTAGGCGTTGGTGAAAAGGTAGGCTCCATTCCTTATTCCTTGTTCAACTACTCAGGGCTCATGTTTTGGGGAATCTTCGCATCGGGGTTGAACAATGCAGGAAACAGCATGGTGAGCAATTCCAATATCATAAAGAAGATTTACTTCCCACGGATGATTATACCAATGTCGGCCATCTTGGTTGCCGTTTTTGATTTCCTTATGGCTTTTGGAGTTTTCTTGGTCTTGACCATTGCTATGAGCTCATATCAAGGATTTTCTGTGAATTGGCCTATGATTTTCCTATTGAGCCCGGTTTGTGTCCTCCTTTCAATCATTGCCACGCTAGGACTAGGTTGTCTCATTGCTTCTTTGAATGTAAAATACCGTGACTTCAGATATCTCATCCCCTTCCTTATACAAGTCCTTTTCTTCTTGGCTCCAGTCATCTATCCTGAGGATGTGGTCACAGACCCGCTGCTCAAAAAGGTGATTGCACTAAGTCCAATGTACGCCCCAATCAGCCTTAAGAATATGATGTTCGATATCCCAGTGGATCTGACCTGCATAGTGATCAGCCTCTGTTCATCTTTCTTTTTTCTCATTTTCGGGGTGTATTACTTCAGAAAGACTGAAGCTTACTTTGCAGACATAGCATGATGACCAAGCCAATCTTAGAAATAAAGCATCTCGGAAAAGAGTATAAACTGCGAGGAAACTCAGAGCCTTACAAGAGCTTAAGAGACAGTTTAGTCAATTCTCTTTCAAACTTCAAAAGGAAGAAGAATGACAGCTTCTGGGCTTTGAAGGATGTCAACTTCGATATTCAGGAAGGAGATTCTATCGGAATCATTGGTAAGAATGGTGCAGGTAAATCAACTCTGCTCAAGATCCTAAGTAAGATCACCTATCCAACAGTAGGTGAGATAATCGCTAGAGGAAGGGTTGCCAGCCTTTTGGAAGTCGGAACTGGATTTCATCCGGAGCTTTCAGGAAGAGAGAATGTCTACCTGAATGGATCTATCCTTGGCCTGACGAAAAAGGAGATCGACCGTCAGTTCGATGCCATAGTAGACTTCTCTGGAGTAGAGAGATTCTTGGATACTTCACTGAAGCACTATAGCAGTGGCATGCAGCTCCGTTTAGCCTTCTCTGTTGCGGCACATCTGGAGCCAGAGATCCTGGTCATCGATGAAGTTCTGGCCGTTGGAGACACCGCGTTCCAGCAAAAATGCATTAAGAAGATGACTGAAGTCAGCCGCTCAGGACGCACTATCATATTCGTGTCTCATAACTTGAATGCAGTGCGCAGCCTGTGCGAACGATCCATACTCTTGGAGAAAGGGCAGGTTAAGTGCGTGTCAGACACCAACACAGTCATTGACCTGTATGTCAAGTCTGGCTTAGATACGCCACAGGCTATCGAACTGGATGGCATCACTGATCGTTCAGGAAAAGGAGAACTGAGATTTGAAAGAATTCGCTTTTCAAGACCTTACTTCGATGTCAATGAGGAGATAGAATTCGACCTAGATCTTAAGAATCAGACCGACTCAGAGTTCCAGGAAGTAGACATAGCCGTTGCCATTATGAGCGCTGAAGATCAGACACTGATCCATGTCTGCAATAAATTCATAGGAAAGGAATTCGACCATAGGGATCAGTCATACAGATTCAGTATTTTTCATTCATTGAAACCTGGCACATATAAGATGGTATTATTCTTCAGGACTGGAGCAGATATCCAGGATTGGGTCAATGAAGGAGTCCAGTTCAGAGTCGAACGCAGTGAACAGAACTACAAGTCTAATTCACAGGGAATCCTCGAACCTAAATTCAAGGTGGAGCAAATCAACCGTACTTCAGCATGAGAGCCTTCCTTCGTAAAATTTCCTGGCCCATCCTTAGATTCGTCATGCGTGTCGTTGGACTGAGTCCTTTGACTTTTGCCCATCGAGAAATGGGTATCATGGAGTCTGATATCGAGAGAAATGGTGAAGCTTCTTTGATTGAACAAATGTCAAGGATGAATCCTAAGGATTGGGTCTTCCTAGATGTTGGAGCCAATGTGGGTGAGTATTCTGCGCTCTTGAAAAAGAATTTTCCTGATGCATTGATCCACGCCTTCGAGCCCAATCCCGCAGCCTTTGACATCCTTAAAAATATTACTGGGATCCAAATTCATAATATAGGCCTTGGAACGAAAAAGGAAATCCTTCCTCTATATACCCCTTTCAAGTCGAAGAGTGGTAGCCATAGCTCGCTAGTGCAAGAGTCTCTGATATGGGGCAAAGCAGAACATGTGCAAGAGGTACAGTTAGATACTTTAGAACACATGTTCAAAGTGCTTCAACTGAGTCATGTGGATCTGATGAAAATGGACGTTGAAGGATATGAGATGGATGTCTTGCTAGGAGCTGGAAAGCTTTTATCAAAAATCAGATTCATTCAATTCGAATTCAATCATCATTTGATTTTCCGCAAGATGTTCCTAAAGGATTTTTACGACATCCTGACTGACTTCGATTTTTATCGAATCACCCCGCGTGGATTGAAAGCCTTGGGAGCCTATGAGCCCATTAATGAGATTTTCTTGATGCATAATCTTCTCGCTGTAAATCGGAATGAAGTCAGTCATGCTGAACTAAGTCATTTCAAATTTCGCAAAGCATAGTAAGAAATGGCTCCTCCAATAGACCAGAATACCATTCTTGACTTATGTCTTCATCAAAAAGACCGGCCCATTATCTTCGACATTGGGGCATGTGAAGGAGAGAGCTCAATAGGCTACAAGTCTCGATTCCCTATTTCAGTGATCCATTCATTTGAACCACTTCCTGATAATATTGAATTGATTAAGAAGAACATAAAGCGCTATGGTTACTCTGACATATTCCTTAATGAAGTCTGCCTTTCTGATATAGACGGATTTGCTCAATTCAATGTTTCCTCTGGAATTCCTGACGGTATCGACTTAAAAGATTATACAGAGCTAGAGTATTGGAATAAGAGTTCATCGCTATTGAATCCAGGGAATATCGATAAGTTATATAATTGGCTCGAGTTCAAAGAGCAGATTCAGGTGCAGACCGTTACTCTTGAAAATTACTGCTCAACAAATGGGATCAGTGCCATTGACTTCATTCACATGGATGTCCAAGGAGCTGAACTCCTTGTCCTCAACGGAGCGGGTCCAATGTTGAATAAGGTGAACATTATATGGATGGAAGTATCTTCAGCTGAAATATATGAAGGCCAACCTCTGAAAGAAGAAGTCAATACATATATGAAATCCCATGGTTTCGAGAAGATTTTGGACATCGGGGATCACATCACTGGGGATGAATTATGGCTAAGGAATGAGTATCTGAATAGCCTTGACAACTCCATTAAAAACCGAATTCGTCAGATTCAAAAAAGCTCTTTATCTACTTTCAAAAGAAGACTTGTTTGGTCCAACCTGAAGTCAATCTTACGTAAATTGAAATCAGCTAAGAATTAATTGAACTTTGAAACGAATAAGCTTCTTAGCCCACTATTCGCATACATTCGTCTCTAAGAAATAAAAAACGCTTATTAGAATGAACTTTAACTTTTAACATGGATTTCCATCAGAAGAGCTACGATCTTCATACGAAGAGTTATGAGAAGCTGGTCACAGATGAAGATGACCTAGACTTGTATCGAAATTGGTTCGACAATGACACCATAGACCTTTGGAGACACAGACGTATGTTAGAAGTCTTGGATCCTTTCCTGAACCAATTTCCTGGTTCAGCATGGTTGACCGTGGGTGATGGATGTTATGGAACATCTTCAACCTACATAAGTATCCATGGAGGAAGATCTCTTCCCACTGACATAGATATCAGCTTGCTTGAAAGAGGAAAACGTGAAGGTATTATAGATGATTTCAAATACGCTAATGCCGAAGATCTTCCATTTGATGATGGGTCATTCGATTATGTCTATTGCAAAGAAGCTTTTCATCACTTCCCTCGCCCATATCTCGCAGTATATGAGATGCTACGATGCGCTCGGAAGGCTATCATCCTGACGGAACCTAATGATTGGGTTCCTTCGCCTATCATTAGAAGAATCTTACAATTGGTGAAGAATTGGGGCAGGTCATTATTAGGAAAAAAGATTCCTCATCCTGATGACAATAACTATGAACCCATTGGAAACTACGTCTACACCATCTCCATACGTGAATTCCAAAAGATTGCACTTGGACTGGCCCTACCTGCAGTTGCGTATAAACAGTTCCATGACGTTTATGAAGAAGGAGTTGAACATGAAATGCCTACTGATGATAGTCCTATGTTCAAACGGATAAAAAGAAAGATTAAAGCAAATACTCTCCAGAAAAAATTAGGCTTAAACAATATGAATCATATCAATATAATCATCTTCAAAGAATCCCCTAGCCCTGAGCTAAGGAGCGACTTGCAGAAAAAGGGATTTAAGGTGGTGGATCTTCCTAAGAACCAATTCATTTAATCACTGACGGGAGATGAAAATTGGAAGTCTCCTAAGAACTCCAGCCTCACCTAGAACCTCCTGGATGTTCTCATTTCTTGATAAACCAACCCTTCAGTGCATTTCCAACCTTGAACAGATTAAGAATCGTATTCAATGTGTTCTTCAAGGCCAGAAGGAGTGGATTAGATTCTATATTATCTCGTAAGCTCGACTCTTCAGCCATATTGGATTCCAATCCGATTTTCCCTTTTCTGAATTTCGAGAAATCAATATTCACTGCTTCTATCCTATGTGCCTTGAACCCTTGGGCCTTGAACAGTGCTCTCAAAGTATGGGCAGTATAGTAACATAGATGCTCAGGATATTCGATTACATCATACTTTGAGCCCAGCACATATCGCTCGATACAATTGAAATTAGGTGTGGTGACATAAAGTAATCCTCCTTTGCGCAGCAATGCCTTGAAATTCAAACTTTCTTCGAGTGGATTGTTTATATGCTCTATCACCTCGAATGAAGTGACTATATCGAATCCTTCCAGAAGCATGTCATCAAGTGTCAGTGGCCCCTGTTTCATCTGGATCCCCTGGCTCTGACATCTCTCTACAGCGTCAGAAGTGAATTCTGTCCCATACACATTCCAGCCCCTCTTCTTTGCCTCTGCCAAGAAGAGACCATTTCCACAACCGACATCGATTATTCTATTCGTGCTCCTGAATTTTTCGAATTCATCTAAGAGCACTGAATATCTCTTTAATCTCAGATTTGAAAGCTCTGTGGAACGTGGGTAGTCTTTATAATGATCTTCCAACTCTTTTCTCTCAGGAATCCTGGAGCAGAACACGAATCCACTGGAGGAGGATCTGACTAGGTGATCTTTCTCATAGCCTTTCAACACCTTCAAGTCTTGAGCCCCTGACAAAAGACATCGGTCATGGCTGTGATATGGCGTGGATCTGTCCATATTCACCAACTCAAGTTTGAATCCTGCAATAGATATCTCCAAAACCAGTGTTCAGGAAATCATCCTGTTCTACCATATCTCTGAAGTCGGCATAGGTCTTCCATGACCCTGAGGACATAATCATACTCTCTCCTTCTGAATAGTTGAATACATACCTTGAACTTACCCGATCTAATCGTTCTATGCAGTTGAACATCACCTCTTTCATCTCAGGTGTATTATACTCAAATGAGATGCAATCTATGGGTTTATTCAATCCTTTCAACACCTCAAACTCGAAACCCTCGACATCTATTTTAATGAAGCGCGGAATTCCATATTCGGAGATTAAATGATCCAACGTGGTCACTTGAACTTGGACACTCTTTTTCCAATTGGCATGCTTAAACCTAGTAGACTTGACCGTATCTATATAGTCCTTGGATAAGGTCGTCAATGTATGGGAATCTGATACGAAGAGATCCATCATTCCTTCTTTCTCCGCTACTGCTTTGTTCAAAATAACAATGCGCTTGGCGAATTTCATTTTCAGATAATCACAGCAAAATTTCTGCGGTTCCAACGCGATGACCCGCGCTCCAGCATTCAAGAAGCCATCGATTCTGTTGCCAAGATTTGCGCCTATATCGAAGCATAGGTCACCTTTAGAAAGAAAACTGGAATAGAACATTGTCCTGAGCTCCAATTGGACTTGCTGTTCTTTATATATGTCGTTCTTAAGAAGACTATTACGCAAGTCGGCCATCCTGAGCACATAGGCCTTTGGCAACACTTTTTTTATCACTGATGTAATCTTATTCAAAGCTCGATTTTCCTTAATCTGACGCGGGTCAGTTCTTGTTCAAATTCCTGAAAATCCAATGTCCCTAGTTGGAACAATGGAACATCTGTCATCAGTTGTCCCCAGATAGTAAAGGTACTCGGTGGACCTATTACGAGGTCACATCTGCTCAAAGCATACATATCCGTAACAGCTTCTCCTGGCCCTGAAATAGTCTCTAAGCCCTTGAAATCCTCATGGCAAATAGCTTCATTGGAACATATCAAGAAGGTGGTTGGCCGCTTGAAATAATCCTTGGTCAGCCTCATATAGGAAGCATATACCTCATTGCTATGATAATGTTTCCCTCCCTCGAAGTCTTTATAGTCACCCCTTCTTATATGCACGCCAACAATCAAGTTAGAAGCAAGCACATACGCTTTGAAGTAATCATCCAGTCTTGCTTCATAGACCGGAGAGAGCCTGAAATAGTCACGTATGGGAATTATATGCTCCTTGAATGTTCCTTGCCCTCTGAATAACCATCCTGAAATAAGATTATACTCGCTTGAGGCTATGCTCATGTCCTCATCAAGGTCATAAAATGTGTCATGCCCAATAGAAAAGGACCTCAACAATGAACTCTTAAAGCCTGATTTCCTCAATAGGCGGAGTAGGAGATTAGAAATCCCGTAATTCCGAAAAAGACCAGACATCTTGACTTGATGATCGAATGCGCTTGATTGTAAGGAGAAGTATTCCTCATAAGGCCTGAAGGCAGGATTGACCAATTTCAGGTCATTCTTCTTGCAAAATGCCAGAAAATGGGCATATAGAATGAGCATATTACCCATCTGACCTGGTCTATCAGCTAAGATCAATGTCTTCATCGGAAAGGGTTCTGTCTGCTCATTATCGTTGAGCAAGTATAGCCATAAGGCACTGAACCTCCTATGCTTCATAAAATGTCATCGCAGATCAGAGAGATTGATTCAGGCTTGGCTCTATAACTGCAATACTGACAACTGCTTAATTGGTATCTTTCGGCCTTTATCTAAGCAAATTGAGTCTGCCCAGGATCACCGTAATCACTCCTTCCTTTCAGCAGGGAGAATTCATTCGAGACACCATTGAATCGGTGCTCTCTCAAGGATATGAAAACCTTGAGTACATAATCATAGATGGGGGCTCTATAGATGACTCGGTAGAAATCATCAGGGAGTATGAAGATTCTCTTTCCTATTGGGTCAGCGAGAAGGACAGCGGTCAGAGTGAAGCATTGAACAAAGGGCTTAAAAAAGCCACTGGAGACATTATCACTTGGCTGAACAGCGATGACAAATTAACGCCAGGTGCATTGGCCCAAGTAGCTTCCGAATTTAGACCAGAAGTAGGCCTCTACTTCGGTGATACATTGATCAAAATGAGCAATGGAAATTCTTGGATCAACAAGGTCGATCTTAACATGTTGAAAGCTCAGATGATTGGAGGCATGCCCTTTTCTCAACCTTCTTGTTTCTTCAATGGGGATATATTCAGAACTCATGCTCTTAGAGTGGAAGATCAGCTTCACATGGGCATGGACTATTACCTTTTCCTGCAAATCTTGTGCGTCTCTGAATTCAAGTATTGCGGAGCCGTTCTTTCAGAGTACCTGTTTCATCCTGCCAGTAAATCAAGCACTATGAATAGTCGATTCGCTGATGAATGGTCGCTGGTATTCAAATCCTTCATAAAGAAGATAGCCCCAGAGGCTTCTACCCATATGAAGTTCTTTTCTCCTTCACATATCGAAGGAGAATTAGATTTTCCAGGTGATCCAAAATTCAGTGCCCTAGAAATAAAAACTGGGTATTTCTTTTACCTCTATAATCAAATAAAATTCAGGTATGAAGACCTTGACCTGATCATGACCCGAAGCATACTGAAAGAGATAAAGGATAGATACCCTCAGGAGTATAAAACCCATTCATTGGATAAGATGGCGTGGAGGACTTTTCTTCCTAGATGGATCGTACGAACTTTCAGAAAGAAACACAGCTCTTGAACATCGTGGATCCATTCTTCAGCATTGTCATACCGTCCTATAACCGCAGGCAATTTATCAGGACTCCCATTGACTCTTGCCTTTCGCAAAGCTTTAAGGATTTCGAACTAATCATCGTTGACGATGGCAGCACTGATGACACTATCGCCTTTCTTAAATCTTCATTCCCTGATGAGCCAAGACTCATCTTGTTAAGTATAGAAAATGGAGAAAGGGGAAGAGCCAGGAATATTGGATACGATGCTGCGAAAGGCAGATATGTCATCTTCTTGGACTCTGATGACGAATTGATTAAAGGAGCATTAGATCACTTCAGAAAGGCACTGCAGGGAGAGAATAATGTTGAACTCTTAGCCGGTAAATACTTTCTGAATCAAGATGGAAAAGATACTCCTGGTCCTCTTTCATCATGGCCCGCCATGGACTACAATCAGTCTGTTCTCCTTTCAGGAAATCCGTTTGCTTGTAATATTGTCGTAAGAAAAGACATTAATAATTACTTCAAATTCAGAGAAGAAAGATCCATTAGCAGCATGGAAGATTGGATCTACCTTTTACAGAATACAAGTTCACATAAGATCAGACTCATAGATTTCTTCACGGTAAGGATGCATGACCACAGCCAACGATCCATGAGAAACGATCATCAAAAAGTTATAGACGCCAGAGTGAACGCTATGGAATATGCGCTTTCTGCTTTAGAATTGGATAAAGTCTCCAAGAGATCTTTGATCGCACATAGCCACTACTTCTGCGGGATACATGCATACTTAGGTTCACACAGAAATAAAGGATTCTATCACATAGGTCAGAGTCTGATCCATAGTGGTCCCTTTATTCCTCTTTTGATCCTAAGCCTGAAGTCAATGATAGGACGCTCCTTGATTCTTAAATTGAATGGAACTAAATGAGTCAAGGAAGGAACATATTGGTCATGACCTATTTCAGTTTCAGAGACGGACTCATTCAGGCGTATACTTTGCCTTACCTGAAGATCATTCATGAGGTCAGCCCTGACAGGAAGATATACCTAATCACCAAGGAAAAAGAGAGCATGAAGCTTGATGATGCTGAGAAGGAGGCCGCGCTGAAGGATCTTTCAAAGTTCAACATCATCTGGATGGCTGAGAATTATCTTCCTTTCGGATTAAGAGCTATGCTCTCCCAAACTTATTTGGTGTGGCGGTTGACCAAATTCATCAGAAGTTCTGATGTCGGTTATATCCATTGCTGGGGAACACCACCTGGAGTTGAAGGTTTTCTTCTGTCGAAGTTCAGTCAGGCCAGACTCATTCTGGACAGTTTCGAACCCCATGCTGAAGCTCAGCTTGAAAATGGAACCTGGACCTCTCAAAGTCTAGGATATAAGGTCCTTTCTTTTTTTGAAAAGAAGATGGCAAGAGCGGCTGACACGCTGATCTACACCACACGAAACATGGTAGAATATGCCCGCAAGAGATATGATGCCTATGATGAGAAGGAGTTCATAAAGCCTGCATGTGTAGACCTAAATCTTTTCTCAGAATCTTATTTGAATGACCCCGAGTTAACAGACCAACTTGGACTGAGGGGAAATATAGTTGCGCTCTATGCCGGTAAATTCGGTGGGATCTACCATGACATAGAGGTATTCGAGTTTTTCAAGGCTGCTTCATTACACTGGAAAGGGAAATTCAAGGCGCTCTTGCTCACCAATTCTTCACATGAATCTATAAAGGAATTCAGCTATAAAGTAGGTCTGGAAGATGGTGTGGTCATTTCTAGATTCGTTGACCATAAGGACATTCCGAAATATATGGGCTTGGCTGACTTTGCCATTACGCCTGTTCGTTCAGTTCCCACCAAAAGATGTTGTACTCCTATCAAAGACGGGGAATACTGGGCCATGGGCATTCCAGTCATCATCACTCGTGACATCTCAGATGATTCTGACATTATTCAGAAGAACGGAATAGGCGCCATTCTTAATGACTTCAGCAAAGAAGAGATAGATTCATCCATCAAGGAGATTGACAAACTACTGCTTTCTAATAGTCGGTCTGATCTCTATCAGAAAATCAGGCCTATAGCGGAGAAGTATAGGAATTTCGATATTGCACGTGAAATCTATAGCTCTATCTACTCTTGAAAATACTTGCCCTGGTTCCATATCCTATAGAGAAAGGTCCGTCACAGAGGTTCAGACTCGAAGTGTTCATTCCCTATGCAGAAAAAAATGGATTCCACTTTGATCTTCAGCCTTTTTATTCGGATGAAGCCTATTCATTGCTCTATAAAAAAGGCAAATTCTTTCAGAAGATTTTTCATATCTCTCAAGGTGCTCTAAGAAGATTCTTTCTGTTATGGAGCTTGGCCAAATATGATATGGTATATATCCAACGAGAAGTAAGCCCCCTCGGACCGCCCATCCTTGCCTGGATATTGAAATTTATTTTGAGAAAACCCTATGTTTTCGATTTTGATGATGCCATCTGGTTGCCTAACTATTCATCCAATAATGCGAGCTTCCACAAGCTCAAGATGTATGGTAAGACCAAATACTTGATCAAATGGGCACATGTATGCAGCGCAGGGAACGATTTCTTAAGGAATTATGCTCTTCAATTCAATGCGAATACAGTCATGCTTCCAACGGTAGTAGACACTGATGCATACCATAAGGAGCGATCAGTCGATAAGATTGAAAATCCTCTTCCAGTGATTGGTTGGACAGGGTCCCACTCTACCATGAAATACGTTGAACAACTCTTTCCAGTCTTTAAAGAGTTAGAAGAAAAATATGAATTCCAAGTATTGATTATTTCCAATAGGCCTCCAGCAGAATCATTCCGTTCTTTAAAATACTTACCTTGGAATAAAGCAAGAGAAATAGATGACTTGGAAGTAATAGACCTAGGCCTCATGCCCCTTGAGGACAGTGAACAAGACGCATTCGCTCAAGGAAAATGTGGCTTCAAGATCATTCAATATCTTTCACTAGGGATTCCTGCTTTGGCATCAGATGTAGGTGTAAATCACCTGATTATAGAACATGGTATCAATGGTTTTCTCTGTAGGAACATTGAAGATTGGAAACTCGACATTGAGTCTTTCTTGCAGACTCCAGAACGCTTTCATGAAATGGGAATAGCTGGTAGGAGGAAGATTTTAAATGAATATTCAGTGAGAGCTAATCTGGATATATTCCAATCACTTTTCAACAGAACCTGACATCATCGGACGATTTCTATTCGTCTTTATCTTTCTTCCATCCTTAGCTCTTCTTTCAAGAATGAAGAGTGTCGCTACAAAGAATGGAATGCAGGGTATCTTATAGCGTACCAATGCACCAAAATTATAGGATGTGAATCCGACAGCGAAGGCAAAGAAAATCGCGAAAACAAAGCACATCAATAGAAAAGAGTCATTGTATAGGTATTTCAGGACTTTAAAAAAACCGAGGCCAAGGAAAATATAGATGGTCGCCAATAAAATGGCCAGACTTTCTAAGGCCGAGAAAAGCATCATAGGATTGCCCACTTCTGTAATGTAGGGCCTGAATAAGGTGACATTGACAGCTGCTGGAAACACGGAGGCCAAACCAGCATAGGATTCCTCATAATCGCCTATAGTGTAACTCGAACCTCGCCCGAACTGTTCACTGGTATTATTACCCTCTTGATAATGCCAAGTCTGCATTCCCTTGGCTTTCTTGAAAAACGATTCAATGGCGTAGTCATCATTATAAGCCCCCAAGGCAACTATACTTGAATACACCCCTACTGCACTCATAACAAGGAAAAATGGAAGAGCCAATGACTTGACCACAGGATTCTTTATCCTTTCAAGATATTCCATCATGAACCAAATGATTGCTGCTGGCAAGAAGCTCATCAATACATAGGCTTTCACATTGAAGATCACATAGCACGAGACTAAGATCGCCAGCACATTCATAACCTTATACCCCTCATTCCGCTTCATCTTGTCCAAGTAGTATAATAGGACTCCAAGAAATCCTATAGTGACAGAATCTTTCATCAACCCTGAGCCCCAGAAGAATACAGAAGGAATGAAGAGGACTGCGAACCCCATCTTGAATTTCACTTCAGGATATCGCCTTACAAATACCAAGAACATGTGCCAGACTCCCGTAAAGGAGAGAAAAGCGAAAAACAAGGTTGTAGTGTAGAAATTTCCTAAGCCTAGGAATGAGAATATCGAAGTGAACCTTGTCACAAAAAACTCACTCGTTCCTTTATGATGAAAGAATGTGTGAAGCCCTTGTTCATATCTCAGATCTTGCTCTCCCAGATCACCTACAACATAGCTGATATAGTCTCCAAAGTCTGCTACCATCAATCTATTCAGATTAGCGGCATCCTTGAAATATGTTACTGTATCTCCTCCATAGGTATAATAGAAGGTATAGATCAGTGCAAAGCCTATTCCTCCTATGAGTTTCAGCATCAACCCGAGATAAAAGTACTTTCGGTAGACCCCGTATTGTGGTCTCAACGACATATATAACACCCCGCATGCAATGAAGAGGCACATATAAACGAAGATCAATAAAACATCTATAAGACTCATTTCGTATTCCTTCGGAGAGGTATTTTTCTCAAAGATAAGGTCGTTGGTCCGTTAAGGCTTGAAATACATTCATACTATTATAAAGAAACGAATTAGTCCCTGCGATTCTTGCAGTTCCTAATCAATTAACATTTCAACCCATACTCATACCTGATAGATATCTTTACAAGCCTAGATTTGAATTCAGATAGTGAGATTCCTCTTCATCATACCTTCAATCACCAATTACTTCACATTCCTTGAGGATATCTCTAAGGAACTGATGAAAAGAGGAGAAGTATATGTGGCCACCAGCTCCAAACACATCTCCGACATATCTTGCTATGACCGTAAAATCTATGGCCAACTCATTGAAATAGACTTCCCCCGCGGATTCGAATGGCCGCGTCATATGAAGGCCGCCAGAGAAATTCAGAAAATCGTAGATGACATAAAGCCTGATGTAATCAATGTGCATTTCTCAGCTGCCATGTTCACATTGGCATTAGCAAAGAAGGATAACTGGCCTGCATGCGTAGCTATGATCCATGGCCTAGCTTTCCCTATTTTGAAAGGCTGGCGCAAGCTGGCCATAGGATCAGCTGAAAAATGGGCAGCTAGAAAGATGGATGCCGTCATTCTCCTTAATGAAATAGATAAAAAGGCCTTGAGTCGCAGTCTTGAGCCTGATAAGATCTTCGTCCTACAATCCTTTGGCCTAGGATGTAATCTGGATAGATTCGATATGGAGAACATGTCGCAGGACCGCAACATTCTATTTCACAGAAGGTTAGGTGTGAAAAAGGACGACTTTGTTTTCATCTTTGTTGGTAGACAGGTTCATTTCAAAGGCTTCGACAAACTCATCAGAGCTTTCCTTCAACTCTATGGGATTCATAAGAATATGAAACTAATCCTCGTAGGTGCTAAGGATAACATCCACAGCACTGGCCTTACTGCCAATGAAGAGGATCGCATGAAGAAATGCCCTGGTATCATCAATGTCGGATGGAAAGAGAATGTCAATGACTATCTGCAAGTGGCTCAAGTGAACGTCTTCCCAAGTGAAAGGGAAGGTATGCCCGTGAACCTCATGGAATCATTGGCCATGGGCATTCCTGTTATCACCACCGATTCCCGAGGTTGTAATGAAGTAGTGGACCACAAGAGAAATGGCTTGATCCTCAAGAAGAACACTGTGGAAGAACTGGTCTCAGCCATGCTCCGCCTATATGAAGACCCTCAGCTTTTAAAAGCCTTATCTGAGACAGCTCTGAATGGAAGAGCACGATTCGATAGAGATCTATTCATTCAAGAGATGATCCATATATTCAGCTCATTCAGAACTGAATCAAAAGGCGAAGCCTAAATGCAAAATGAAATCTATATGTGCCTCCAGTACTGTATTTCAGACCTAGAACAGAATAAGAACTTACTTTCGCTTCTATGAAGATATTGATCACCGGGGGAGCCGGTTATATAGGGTCCCACGCTATCATCGAACTGATGAAAAGCACAGATTGGGAGCTATTCAGCATAGATGACTATCGTAATTCAGGCCCAGAGAGCTATGATAGGATAAAGAAGATTACTTCCCGTCCTATCCCTTTCGCTGAAGTGGATATATGCAACATCGATTCATTAAGAAAAGTCTTTAAGGAACAGAACTTCGATGGGGTCATGCATTTCGCGGCCATGAAAGCTGTGGGTGAATCAATAGATATCCCAGGAACGTACTACCATAATAACCTAATTGGGCTCATCAACATCTTAAAAATGCATGATGATTTCAATGTGAAACATCATATATACTCTTCCTCTTGCACTGTCTACGGAGCTTCAGATGTCCTTCCTGTCTCTGAATCCAATCCCTCAGGGAAAGCAGAGTCCCCCTATGGTTGGACCAAAGTGATGGGAGAACAGATCCTAAAGGACATGACCAAGGATGGCAGGACCTTTAAGTCACTCGCCCTTCGTTATTTCAATCCAGTAGGTGCACATACATCAGGTCTTATTGGTGAGCTTCCTAAAGGCACACCTAATAACCTGGTGCCTTACATCACTCAGACTGCTGCCGGGATAAGACCTGTCATGACCATTCATGGGAATGACTATGATACTCCTGATGGCACCTGTATTCGCGACTATGTGCATGTCTCTGATATCGCAGCAGCCCACGTATCTGCTATGAAGTACTTGGTTGAAGGCAAGCAGGAACTTCCTTATGACTTCATTAATCTAGGCACCGGAAACGGGGTTACTGTAAAGGAATTAGTAGATGCCTTTATTCGGGTGAATAAGACTGAGCTCCCTCATACCTATGGCCCAAGAAGAGCAGGAGATGTGGTCTCTATGTTCGCTGATAACTCTAAGGCAGCCAAGCTGCTTAACTGGCGTCCAGAGCGGGATATGGATGAGATGATGAGAAGCGCCTGGGCTTGGCAGAAGGAGCTTATGGCTCAGTCATTATGATACGGATGTCCGTGAATGATGGTGACCATCCTGTAGACCTGTTCCAATAAGACCAGCAGCGCCAATTCATGATTAAAGGTCATCTTGGACATGGATAATTTCATATCTGCCCTTTCGTATACGTCCTTAGAGAAGCCATGCGCTCCTCCGATCAAAAAGACTATTTCCCTGCTTTCGTTCACATAGTGTTGCCTGAGCCATTCAGCTGAATCTCTTGATTTCATGGACACACCCTTCTCATCAAGCAACACCAAGTACTCTCCGGATGCGATATTCTTAAGCATTACCTGTCCTTCCTTTTCTTTCAACTCCTCTGGGTTGGATGTTTTCCCTTTGACCTTTGGCAATGCATTTACCTCCAATTTCATAAAACGTCCTGCCCTCTTCTGAAAATCCTTGCACAGTGCTTGAATCTCTGTAGAATTGGTCTTATCCATATGTAACACTTTCAATCGCATGAACCCTTGTTTCATTACCTTGGTCGACAAGGATACTGAGAGAAATCTGTATTTCCTCTAGATCCTGAAGCACGGCCTGATATTTGTTCCGCAAAAAAGATGAGACTTCTGTTACTGTTATTTATCCTATCGACCTCTTTCCACGCTTTCTCTCAGCAGCCAGAGCTAGTTGCAAGTGCCTTCAAATCTGCGAACATAGAAAGCATCTCTCCTTTTATGGCTGAGACTATGGATATGGATATCTGTGGAAAAGGTGGTGTGATCAGCCGTCAACAAGCCCAAATGCTCTTGGACCATTTCTTCAAATCCAATAAGGTCCTCGCTTTTCACATCCTTCATTCAAGCGATTTTGACAACAAGAATCAACACGTTATAGGAGAATACAGAACTTCCAAAGGGAATTTCACGCTGATCTATAAACTAGAAGAGAGGGAAGGTAAGCTGTCCATCAGACAGATACGCATAGATAAAGCCTCCTGATTCCTTTGCTCTCTAAATCCCTAGCTTTAGCACATGGATCTTAATGAATTTGTCAAATCGGCATTGTTGGAAGATGTCAGGGAAGGTGACCATACCACATTGGCCTGCATTCCAAGTGATGCTAGAGGTTCCATGAGCTTGCTCATGAAGGAGGAAGGTGTCCTTGCTGGCTTGGACCTCGCAGTGCAAATCTTGATGATTATTGACCCATCAGTGTTGGTAGACATTCATCATAAAGACGGTGAAGTCCTAAAACCTGGTGTCATTGCAATGCACATTGAAGGCAATATTGGAAAACTATTGGTCGCTGAGAGACTCATCCTCAATATTATGCAGCGCATGAGCGGGATCGCCACCAAGACCCGCCATATGATGAGCTTGATCCAAGGAACCGAGACTAAAATCCTAGACACGCGTAAAACAAGCCCCCTATTCAGATACTTCGAGAAAGAAGCAGTGCGCATTGGCGGTGGAACCAATCACAGACATGGATTGTATGATGCCATGATGATCAAGGATAACCACATCGACTTTGCAGGAGGGATAACCAAAGGGATTGAAAAATGTATTGCTTACCAAAAAGAGCATAAGCTTTCTATAGATATCATTGTCGAAGCTCGGGATATGGATGAAGTGAAAGAGATCTTGCTGGCTCCCCCTGTAAAAAGAATCCTTCTGGATAATTTCACTACGGAAGCTACCAAAGAAGCCGTTCGTTTCATCGATGGAAGAATAGAGACCGAATCATCAGGTGGGATTGATGAGGATTCCATCAGGCCTTACGCACTCTGCGGAGTAGATTATATCTCCATGGGTGCCCTGACCCATCAGATTCAAAGTTTAGACATCAGCCTGAAAGCAGATTTCAATGTGGCAAAAATGGAAAAGTGATTTCCTAGATTCGCGATTGATTAAGGGTTCATTGCGCTTTGCTGAAAGGGTCAAAGTTCCAGGATCAGATGGTCAAAGTGTACTCCCTGTCGCGAGGTTCTTCTTCCTAGGCTTGACCAACGGGGCGCTCGCTTTGAGGGCATCTGCCATCTCATTCCAGCTTATTATGGCCTTCTTCCCTACCATTATCCTGCTCTTTTCTCTTATCCCCTATATCTCTGTTGATTTCCAGGACTTACTGCTTCAGTATATCTTCCAAGTAATCCCTTCAGAAGCTACTGCCCTCTTTGGTGATGCCATAAGGGATCTGGTCGTGAATAAACGTCAAGGTATACTCTCTATAACTTTCATCCTTGTTTTCTATTACGCCTCCCGCTCGGTATCAGCTATCCTTGCAGCCTTCAGCGAATCTGTTAACCTAGTCAAAAAGCACACCCCCATAAAGCAATTCCTGATTTCCCTCTTGATCATGGTTGTATTCTCGGTGCTAGTGATCACAGCGCTCTCTTTGGTCACTGCCAGCGATTGGCTTGCATCCTACCTCAGCGAGCATAAAATCATAGAATTCCAAATCCAGCGAGTGTTCTTCTATCTGCTCAATTACCTCATCATCTTCCTTCTTTTCATGCTGGCTATCAGCCTACTATATAATTTCGGAAATGTAGATGATAAGAGTTGGACCGTCTTCTCTGCCGGGAGCTTGGTCGCTGCTGCTCTGATGATATTACTGTCCTTCGGCTTCGCATACTTCGTGACCAACTATGCTACGTATAATCAACTCTATGGGTATGTAGGATCTATCATCATCTTCTGCCTCTGGATCTATTTCAACAGCATGGTCTTACTGATTGGCTTCGAGTTGAACGCCTCTATTTCTAAAGGAATCTTAGCCAAGCAATTGGCCAATGAATCACTTGTTATAGAGGATTGAGTAATGCATCACCTCTGGCTGTAATGATTCAGTGTTCAGCAAGGTCCATGGAAAAAGATTAAAAACCTTGAGATCCGCACCGTCTACTATGAACACTCGCCCATTTACTTCATCTATTTCTAAAGACCTCATGTTCAATCCACTATAAATACTTTGAACCTGATAATTGGAAGTGACTCTGAATAACTGCTCTGCTTTCATGATGAAGACTTCTCCATTATATACCTTCATTTCTAAGGCTTCCGCATCCCCAGGGATATCCACAGGTGTCTCAGCTGCAGTCTGAGTGTTTATGATCTTTATATCTCCATTATCCATAGCTAGGACAAGACGATTCTCTGAATAACTTTCTATCAGTACCGGAGTAAAGTTCAATGGTAGCTCTGTCCCTCTTGAGCCGCTATCCCTGAAAACTTGAACAACAGAATTCTGCCCATTAGATTTCTTGAGGGCCAACCACAGTTCATCTGCATCCACTTGTATGTCTTGGCAAATCTCGTTCACGTTAACATCAATATTCCCATTGAACGTCCCATTCCAACTGTAGATATAAATATCGCCAGGACCAGTATTTACTATCACCTCCTTCCTACTTGGGTCATATTGGATTTGCTCAATGCTTAATCCTTCGCTCAGATTCATCAATTCTCTCTCCCAGATGAAATTCCAATCAGATCCATAAGCATAGGCTACCAGCACCCGATCGTTCTCTTGACTGAAAAATGCTCTGGAAAGCCGACTGGAATAAGCAAACACTCCACTTGACCCCATGGCGGATATCACTCCGCCTTCTCCTGTTATCATTTCATATTGAAAACTGGTTTGTGCTCCGATTCCTGAACTATACATGCCACCAGTGACTACCCGAGGAACCTCTATCAGATTCAATGGGACATAGGTCTTGGTCTCGTTCTCTCCGTCACTTGCTGCCACTTGCAGTTGATATGCACCTGTTTCCATGTCAAGGTCATCTATGATGAATTCTACATTGAGAGCTACTTGAGGCTGAGAATATGTGAAGACCGCCACAGGCCCTGCAGAGATGTTTTCTTGATCCACAATACTCAGCCTTACACTCTTGACCGATATATTATCTGAAATCTCAGCTATAACTTGCAATGTGTCCGGTAAACTGATGGTCAGTCCTTCTGTGGGAGCTATCAAAGAGATACTCGGTCCTATCCCGTCTCCGTTCTTTTTACATGACACGCATACAATCAAAAGAGAGAATAAGATAAAGACTGATTTCTGCATGGAGGAAAATTAGCCAATTCACGGTTAAATCAGAACTCTTCAACAATTGTTGAAAATCGATGTTGATAGGGAAAAGGAAACCCGAGGTTATTCCTACCTTCTTGCTTCGAATGGTTTGATACTTTCGGGACCCCATGGAAGAGCTCAAGAAAAAGAAGATTACAGATAGACTGACCAGGCCTTTGCATTATGGGACAGCAGCTATCGATGGAGGCAAGCTTCCCCCACAGGCCCTAGACCTTGAGGAGGCTGTACTTGGGGCTATTCTTCTTGATTCCAAGGCATTGAATGATGTCATAGACGCACTTATTCCTGAAGCATTCTATGATACACGCCACATGAATATCTTCATGGCAGTGATGAATCTCTTCAATGAATCCAAGCCCATTGACATTCTCACTGTAACTGAGAAACTACGAGCCACTGGGAACCTTGACCTGGTCGGAGGCCCTTATTTCATCGCTCAGTTGACTAATAAAGTGGCCTCGACCGCCAATGCAGAGGTTCACGCCCGTATCATCACTCAGAAGCATATCATGCGTGAACTGATTAGGATCAGTAATGAGACCATCAAGGAAGCTTATGATGAAACAACGGATGTCTTCGACCTCTTGGACAAGACTGAAGGAAAGCTTTACTCAGTCTCTGAAAGCAACTTGAAGAGATCTTATGATGAGATGTCTTCACTGATGCGCGAAGCATTGGAGCAGATTCAAGAAGTCATGAATACAGAAGAAGGGCTGAGCGGTATCCCTTCTGGCTTTAAGGATCTGGATCGGATTACCTCAGGTTGGCAACGGTCTGATATGATAGTCATTGCAGCCCGTCCAGGTATGGGTAAGACAGCCTTTGTTCTATCCATGGCTAGAAATATCGCTGTAGATCACCAACGTCCAGTAGCTGTATTCTCTTTGGAGATGTCCTCTGTTCAGCTGGTTCAACGATTAATAGCCAGTGAAACTGAGATCTCCTCAGAGAAACTTAGAAAAGGAGACCTGCGTCCTGATGAGTTCCAGCTTATACACTCGCGCATTGGTAAACTTTCTAAGGCACCACTCTTTATCGATGACACTCCCGCTCTTTCTGTATTCGAACTTCGTGCGAAGTGCAGACGTCTTAAACAACAGCATAATATAGAGATGGTCGTGATTGACTACCTCCAGCTTATGACAGCCGGTGGTGATAAAGGAAATAGGGAACAAGAAATCTCTACCATCTCCAGATCTATCAAAAGCATCGCCAAGGAGTTGAATATCCCTATGATCGCACTTTCCCAGCTGAATCGTTCAGTGGAAACCCGTGGCGGAGATAAGAAACCGCAACTCTCTGACCTTAGAGAATCTGGAGCTATCGAACAGGATGCGGATCTGGTGTCCTTCATCTATCGCCCTGAGTATTATGGCATCCATCAATATGAAGATGGCGGGCCTACTAAGGGTGTTGGCGAATTCATCATTGCCAAACATAGAAATGGTGCTTTAGGAAGCATTAAATTGACGTTCAAGGGTCACTTGGCCAAGTTCACTGATATTGAAACCTTCGATTTCAATGATGCCCTCGATCCTTTAGCCCCTTCTATGGGCTTCACTGATAAAGGCCCTACTATCACCCTACAATCCAAGATGAATGACGATTGGGATAATGAAGATCTGATTCAAGATGACATCCCTGATTTCTGAGCCGACTGGACTTCGGTCTCGATTGGCGCTATTTTTGACAAAGACATGATTATGAAGTCTTTTATTTCAAGAACTATTCTAAGCCTAGCTGCGCTGTTACTGGCCAGCTCTCTTTTTGCTTCTCATATTCTAATCCCTATGGATGAAGGTCAAAAGAATCATTTGAAGGCCTATGGCATTGCATATTGGATTCTACAGAATGATATAGAAGTGGAATGGTTGCTGAACTACCGAGGAGGGAGTTTTCTGATAAAGGATTTCAAGGATATTGAGGATGAATGTGTCATACGTGGAGTTTCTTACCAGATTCTAGCCGATGTTCAGGCAGCTCAGATTTTGACCGAGATATCCGACCCTGAGATCAATATGGAGAGCGTCAAGCTTGAAAAAGCTCCTAAGGTCGCTGTCTACTCGCCTAAGAGTAAGTTGCCCTGGGATGACGCGGTGACCTTGGTCATGACCTACGCTGAGATTCCCTATGAAATAATCTATGATGAGGAAATCATTAAAGGAAAACTCCCCACCTATGATTGGCTGCACCTCCATCACGAAGACTTCACAGGACAGTATGGGAAATTTTACGCCAACTATAAGAATGATGCATGGTATCAGCAACAAGTGAAGGACCTTGAAGATATCGCCACCTCCCTAGGTTTTAATAAAGTCTCCGAATTGAAGAAAGCAGTAGTGACCAACATATCGAACTATGTGGCTGGTGGAGGATACCTTTTCACCATGTGCTCAGGCACAGACAGTTTCGACATTACTCGCGCTGCTATGGACACTGATATATGTGAATCGATGTTCGATGGCGATCCTGCTGACCCCAATGCTCAGTCCAAACTTAAGTTCGACCAATGTTTTGCTTTTGAGGATTTCACTTTGGTCAAAAATCCGAATCAATACGAGTTCTCAGATATCGATGCGACCGACATACATTACAAGGTGGGTCAGCAGAATGACTTTTTCATCCTCTTTGATTTTTCAGCCAAATGGGACGTTGTGCCTACCATGTTATGTCAGAATCACACTCAGGTCGTAAGAGGTTTCATGGGCCAAACTACTGCATTCAGAAGGAACCTAATCAAGTCAAGCACATTGGTGATGGGAGAAAGCCCAAAATCAGGAACTGCTAAGTATTTGCATGGTGAACATGGTCTCGGACAGTGGACCTTCTATGGCGGTCACGACCCTGAAGACTATCAGCATAGAGTTAACGATCCACCAACAGACCTGAATCTTTTCCCTAACTCTGCTGGCTACCGACTGATTCTAAATAACATTCTGTTTCCCGCTGCCAAGAAGAAGAAACAGAAGACTTGAAATCACAGTTTTATGAAGTTGATTAAGCTTTTCTCCTATCAAATAAAATATTTGATCCTC
>Ga0335396_10000099_pt1:77500-96826 | contig 96826 bp, 80 predicted proteins | sample FRY02_FD_205743 | JGI IMG/M metagenome (GOLD analysis project Ga0335396, IMG submission 205743) | Freshwater microbial communities from Lake Fryxell liftoff mats and glacier meltwater in Antarctica - FRY-02 (spades assembly) (version 2) | ecosystem: Environmental > Aquatic >...
TACTCGCTGGCAACTAAGAATAGGGGTTGCGCTCGTTATGGGACTTAACCCGACACCTCACGGCACGAGCTGACGACAACCATGCAGCACCTTGCAAACCGTCCGAAGAAAGTTCTGTTTCCAGAACGGTCGCTCTGCATTTAAGCCCTGGTAAGGTTCCTCGCGTATCATCGAATTAAACCACATGCTCCACCGCTTGTGCGGGCCCCCGTCAATTCCTTTGAGTTTCACTCTTGCGAGCGTACTCCCCAGGTGGATCACTTAACACTTTCGCTTGGACACTGACATTATATCGCCAATATCGAGTGATCATCGTTTACGGCGTGGACTACCAGGGTATCTAATCCTGTTCGCTCCCCACGCTTTCGTTCCTCAGCGTCAATCACAATTTAGTGAGCTGCCTTCGCAATCGGTGTTCTGTGTCATATCTAAGCATTTCACCGCTACACGACACATTCCGCCCACTTCATTTGCATTCAAGAAAGACAGTATCAATGGCAATTCTATGGTTGAGCCACAGGCTTTCACCACTGACTTATCTTTCCGCCTACGAACCCTTTAAACCCAATAAATCCGGATAACGCTTGGACCCTCCGTATTACCGCGGCTGCTGGCACGGAGTTAGCCGGTCCTTATTCGAATGCTACCGTCAGCTCCCCACACGTGGGGAGGTTTCTTGGCAAACAAAAGCAGTTTACAACCCGTAGGGCCGTCTTCCTGCACGCGGTATGGCTGGTTCAGACTTTCGTCCATTGACCAATATTCCTCACTGCTGCCTCCCGTAGGAGTCTGGTCCGTGTCTCAGTACCAGTGTGGGGGATCATCCTCTCAGAACCCCTACCCATCGTAGTCTTGGTGAGCCGTTACCTCACCAACAAACTAATGGGCCGCATGCCTATCCTCTACCACCGGAGTTTTAATCATGAAAACATGCGAATTCATGATATTATGGGGTATTAATCCAGATTTCTCTGGGCTATTCCCCAGTAGAGGGTAAGTTGCATACGTGTTACGCACCCGTCCGCCACTCGTCATCAGAGAGCAAGCTCTCCATGTTACCGTTCGACTTGCATGTGTTAGGCCTACCGCTAGCGTTCATCCTGAGCCAGGATCAAACTCTCCGTTGTAATAAACTTAGCGTTCCGATAAATCGGAACAGTTTGTGGAGTTTGACCTTCAAAGGAATTTGCTTTTTAGGCTATTATTTCAATCTCTCAAAGAACTTATTTGCTCATGTGACCATTGTCACCTTGTTGCTTTTATTTCGGTCGGCAAAGATAGGAAGTGTTTTCATTCTACCAACACCCGAGAGTCTTTTTTTTCTAAATAATCTCGGTTGTAAAGAACGTGCTCCCTTTCAAAGCGGGTGCAAATGTACACGTCTTTCCATTACCTCCAAATGTTTGATGCTTTTTTTTTATAAAATAGCTCATTTAGATACTGCTCCCATGGCGCTGTATTTCATAATGCGCTGGTTTACACGTTCTTCAGGGTCAAGTCCTGAATATGTCTCAAGACGAGATTTTATTTCCTGCTTCACGGTATCGAAAACCATTTCTGGATTTCTATGCGCCCCTCCAAGTGGTTCTGGAATAACTCCGTCAATTAATCCATTCTTCATCATGTCCTCTGCAGTGAGCTTCAATGCCTCTGCAGCATGTTCCTTCATGTCCCATGTTCTCCATAATATGGATGAACATGATTCAGGAGAGATCACAGAGTACCATGTATTCTCAAGCATCAACACAGAGTCTCCTAATCCAATTCCCAATGCTCCACCTGAAGCTCCTTCTCCTATAATGATGCATATCATAGGCACTTGCAATCCGATCATTTCATAAAGATTTCGTGCGATGGCTTCTCCTTGACCTCTTTCTTCGGCTTCTATTCCAGGAAATGCTCCAGGAGTATCAATAAAGGTGACTATTGGCTTATTGAATTTCTCAGCCAACTTCATCAGTCTAAGAGCTTTTCTATATCCTTCAGGGTTCGGCATGCCAAAGTTCCTATACTGACGCATCTTGGTGTTCTTTCCTTTCTGCTGTCCGATGAGCATGACGGATTGACCATTGATCATACCAAGGCCTCCAATCATTGCCTTGTCGTCCTTTACCGATCTATCTCCATGGAGTTCAATAAAATTTCCTTCCGTCAATGCCTGTATATAGTCTACAGTATAAGGTCGCTCAGGGTGGCGGCTAACTTGCACACGCTGCCACGGAGTGAGTTTTTCATAGATCTCTTTAATGAGCTTCATTTTTTTCTTCTCCAGTTTCTTCAATGAAGCATCAACGTTCACGTCACCCTGGGACGCAATCTTCTGGAGGTCTTCAATCTGCTTATCGATTAGCTCGATGGGTTCTTCAAAATCTAGATAGATGGCCATAATTCTTAATTGGTCAAGTTTAATGTCTGTTCAACTCTAGCGTCTTGCCTTTATATATAAGTATGCAGCCAGAAAGCTGAATAATATGTTAGGAAGCCAAGTAGCAAGGAAGGGATCTAATCCTGCATTGGTGGCAGAGACTGTAGAAACTTTCATTGCGAAGATATATAGTAATATGATCAGGAAGCCTAAAGCTATCTGCACTCCTACTCCACCTCGCACTTTTCTTGAGGAGACAGAGACTCCGATCAATGTGAGAACATAGGTGGCAAATGGATAGGAGGTGCGCTGGTGTTTTTCTACCATATAGAATGGTATCCTATCAGAACCTCGGGCTCTTTCTTGAGCTATGAAATCATCAAGCTCGAAGTAGTCCATTGAACTGACATAATTGGCTCTTCTGCTGAAGTCCTTCATTTCAAAAGGAAGTATGGTGTCAATCTGAGCTCCTCTCACAATCCTTTCATGGTCTCCGATATTCTTCCTTATGGAGTAATCATACAATGTCCATTTACCTGAGGATGTATCCAACACTGCTCTTTGACACATTAATTTTTCCTTTAGGACTTTATCCTCTGTCCAAGATTCCAAGGACATTCTCATTCCTGTATTCATTCTCAGATCTATCGACTGGAAGAAAACAATGCAACCCGGAACAACTTCCAGGTGCAGATTTTTCTCTTCTATGACTTGTTGTTTCCTTGTATACTGTTCTTCAAAATCAAGCCTTGTCTTGTTAGCATGGGGTATGATGAAGTGATTCAATAGCAATGCCATGCCGGCAAGGAAGGTGGCAGCTATAAAAAAGGGCCGTAATAATCTATTGAAACTCACACCCCCTGAAAAAATAGCGACAATCTCAGAACGTTGGGCCATTCTGGAAGTGAAGAGAATCAGGGCAATGAAAATGATGAGTGGACTGAAGAGGTTCCCATAGTACAAGAAGAAATTCAAGTAATAGTCAAGGAGTATCTGCCGCATAGTGGGTTTAGTCCTTAGGAAATCATCAACTTTCTCCGAGACATCAAAGACCATGGACACGGTCATCAAGAGGACAAGGATGAACAAGAAGGTGCCTATGAACCTAAAGATGATATATCTATCGAGTTTGGTCAACACCTTATAATCTATTTCGGAGTTTAGGTATCATTTGTTCTTTCCACGTGGCAAAGTCTCCTTTAATGATATGCTCTCTTGCCATCTTCATCAATCGAAGATAAAAAGAGAGATTGTGGATAGAAGCTATCTGTGCACCGAGCATCTCTTTAGAAATCATAAGATGTCGGAGGTAGGCACGAGAATACTGCAGATCAACATCACATTCACCCTGAGGATCTATGGGGTTGAAATCGAGTTTCCACCTTTCATTTCGGATATTGATTATTCCTTCTTCCGTGAAGAGCATTCCGTTACGGCCATTACGAGTAGGCATGACACAATCGAACATGTCTATTCCAAGGGATATACATTCAAGGAGGTTCACAGGTGTGCCTACTCCCATCAGATAACGCGGCTTGTAAGACGGAAGTATGGAAGTACATAGCTCTGTCATTGCATACATATCTTCATCGGGTTCTCCTACTGAAAGTCCTCCTATAGCATTGGCGGGTCTATCCATAGATGCTATGAATTCGGCTGATTCCCTTCGAAGGTCTGGATATACCCCTCCTTGGACAATAGGAATCATGGTCTGTTCATGACCATAATGAGGATTGGTAGAATCAAAGCGGTCAATGCAACGTTTCAACCATCGATGTGTCATATGCATAGACCTTCTCACGTAATCTTCTTCGGCTTTGGATGGGGGACATTCATCGAATGCCATTATGAAATCAGCGCCAATGGCCCTTTGCACATCCATAACATGTTCAGGAGTGAATTCATGCTTGGAACCATCAATATGGGACCTGAATCTCACACCGTTCTCCGTAATCTTTCTTGACTCGGCTAAGGAGTAGACTTGATATCCTCCACTATCAGTAAGAATTGGACCTGACCAAGCATTGAACTCATGTAAGCCTCCAGCTGCGCTAATGACTTCCATCCCTGGACGCAGGTAGAGATGATATGTATTCCCAAGGATGACCTGGGCCTTTACCTGCAGCTCCAGGTCATTGACCTGCACTCCTTTGACAGTCCCTGCTGTTCCAACTGGCATAAAGATGGGCGTCAGGATCTCTCCATGATCCGTTTGGATCAATCCTGCTCTGGCAGAAGAATGAGGATCAGTATGTTGGAGTTTGAATTTCATAATAAGGGCCGCGAAGATAGGTCCTTGGGGCTAAGATTCGATTGTGGCGAGCAGAGGGATGTGGAAAAACTAATTTGTTCTGGTTCTCATCGTTCATTCCTTTAGGCTAATTCTGTAAATAATTAAACAGTCTCATGAGTCTCTCTACCATTTCATTCAGCTTACTGATAGGCTCTGCTGTTGTATTTCTATTCAGTCAGGCAGCAAATCTGCTGAGTTTCAAAAAAGTTGCTGCCTCGAAAAAAAGCAAGCCTGTGGCCGTGAGTATAATCATCTGTGCACGAAATGAGGCGGCCAACCTTCTGAATCACCTCCCAAGGCTTCTAGAACAAAGTGCTTTGGAATATGAGGTCATTGTAGTAAATGATGCATCTTGGGATGCAACTGCTGACATTCTTGAGGAATTCAAAGCAAAGCATCCGAGACTACAATTGATTCATATAAGTGAAGAACAAAAGCGGACCGAAGGAAAGAAAATGGCCCTGACCCTTGCCTTCAAACGGGCCAAGTATGAACATTTACTGCTCACTGATGCAGATTGCGTGCCTGAAAGCGATAGATGGTGCGAACTCATGGCGGGTCATCTTGAAAAAGGAATGGTCCTTGGTTATGGAGGCTATGAAAAAGCTCCTGGTTTTTTGAATACGCTCATCAGGTATGATACTTGGAGCAGTTCAAGTAATTTCCTCGGAGCTGCATTAAGAGGAAGGCCATTCATAGGAATAGGAAGGAACTTGGCTTATTCCAAGGAGATTTATGAATCAGCTGGTGGATTCAAACGTCATTATCACGTACAATCAGGAGATGATGATTTGCTTGTAAATCAAGTGGCAAGCTCGGATAACTGTACAGTTTGCATAGAGTCTGGAACCTTTACCTATACTAAGGCGCCAGTGACTTGGAACGCATGGTTAAGAAAAAAGACCAGGCACCTGAGCTCCTCAAAGCTTTATCGCAAAAACACCTTGAGAATGCTGGGATTACAGCATGGGGCACTCATAATATTCTACCTCCTATTGATCATTTCAATAGTCCTTGGATGTGCAATATGGAAGGTTCTAATGGTGTATCTTGGAAAAACACTCATACATGTGTTGATTTCTATGCCAAGTATGAAGAAATTAAAGGCGGCAGACTTAGTAGTTTTACTTCCTATCCTAGAACCATTGAACCTTTTGGTGAATGGAATGGCCACAATACGTATGAGATGGAGCAAAACGATACCATGGAAGTAAACACGAATTTATCTGATAAGGCACGTTATGATTATACATTAGTCCAAAAGGCCGTCAATAGTCAAGACCAACAAGCCTATGCAGAACTCATGGGCCGCTATAGGGACAGCATCTATTTTATGCTTCTCAAGATGGTCAACAACAGGGATGATGCTGATGATCTGACGATAGAAGCTTTTGGGAAAGCTTTCTCAAGGCTTCATCAATATACACCGAACTATGCCTTCAGCACTTGGCTCTTCAAGATCGCTTCGAATAACTGTATCGATTTTATACGCAGGCAGAAAAAGAAGATGTTGTCCATAGACAATGAATTCGAGAATGCTGATGGTGACCGATTGAGGTTCGATTTGGAATCAGATGGGAAGGACCCTGCCCAGCATTTGATTCATAAACAGAAAGTAGAGCTAATGCGCGATGTGGTGCAGAAACTCAAGCCTCGATATCGCCAATTAGTAGAACTTCGTTACTTCAAGGAGTACTCCTACGAGGAGATCTCAGAAGAGCTAGAGCTTCCTTTAGGAACAGTCAAAGCTCAGTTATTCAGAGCGAGAGAATTCTTGATGAATCTCATGAAGGACACTAAGGACAGGATATGACAAACCCTGAAGGAGCTTCACAGATTTTCCCTCTTTTTCCAGAACTCAGCGACCTTCAGAGGGAGCAGATTGAAAACTTAGGGCCACTATATGCTGAGTGGAATGAACAGATCAATGTCATTTCACGTAAAGATTTCAGTTATTTCTATGAACGACATGTGCTTCATTCATTGTGTATCGCCAAGTGGATTGACCTGAATGAGAAGGATGTCATGGATGTTGGAACAGGAGGAGGATTCCCTGGGCTTCCGCTGGCCATTCTCTTTCCGAGTGCGAAGTTCACACTTATAGATAGCATAGGAAAGAAGCTAAAAGTGGCTAATGATGTTGCAGAACGTATTGGCCTTGAGAACATTCGCTGTATCCATACCCGTATAGAAAGCCATGAGGAATCCTATGATTATATCACCGGCAGGGCTGTTACTGATCTCCCTCAGTTATTCCAGTGGACCAAGAAACTCGTGCGTTGGCATAAAGGCAAGGGAAACGCTGGAATGGTATACTTGAAGGGGGGAGATTTCAAAGCCGAATTAAAACATATCCCTAGGAAGATTGAAATCATGGGTCTCAATGAATTAATTGGGACAACGTATTTTGAGACCAAGAAACTCGTGCATATCTACCAGTGAACATTAGTCAGTCCGTGAACTGGAGGTCACTCAATCTCTTATAGAGTCCATTCTCTATGGATGAAAGATTATCATGACGACCTTCTTCTACTTTCATTCCGCCATCTAGTACAATGATTTTATCAGCATCCCGAATTGTGGATAGTCTGTGAGCTATGATTACTGATGTTCTTCCCTCCATGAGTTTTTCCAAAGCCAATTGAACCGACTTCTCAGATGAGCTATCCAGGGAACTAGTTGCTTCATCCAGAATAAGGATGGCTGGATCCTTCAATAAGGCCCTTGCAATGGCTAATCTCTGTTTCTGACCTCCTGAAAGCTGGATCCCTCTATCTCCTATTACAGTCTCCAGACCTGTCTCGAAGCGGTCTATGAATTCCATGACCTGTGCATCTTGAGCTGCCTTCAGTACCTTTTCCTCTGTGGCGTCAGGGCTACCGTACATGATGTTCTCACGCACGGTTCCGCTGAATAGAAGGACTTCTTGCGGAACGAAGGCCATATTGGCCCTTAAGTTGAACAAGCCTATTTCTTCCTTGGTCCTGCCATCGTATGTTATCTTACCTGAAGTTGGCGAATAGAAGCCCAGTAAGAGACTAGCAATAGTTGATTTACCTGCCCCTGAAGGTCCGACCAAGGCTACTTTCTGACCTATCGGAACATGGATGTTTAATGAACTGATGACTTTTTCCTCAGGTCTCGATGCGTATTCGAAGGAGACATTCTCGAACCTGATCTCTCCTTCAAGTCTAGATACCTTTTTATCGGCTGTATTCTTAGGAATCTCTTCTGCCGGTTCTTCAATGAGGTCCAATACTGATTCAATAGAGCCCAGTGCTTTCTGGATGGATGCATACTGAGATGCGATTCCGCCAAATGAGGCTCCGATCATAACTGTATAAAGAAGGAAGGAGAAGAAGAGTGCTGCATCAAGTTCACCATTCTCCATCAAAACGGCACCACGCCAGATGACGATGGCAATAGATCCGAAAAGGAATATGATGATGAAGGCACCAAAAAGTCCTCTCCAAATGGCAGATCTCATGGCAATGGACCTAATAGTCTCCACGGATGTTGCATATTTCATTGACTCATAGATCTCAGTCGTGAATGACTTCACGTTCACTATTCCGATCAGTGTCTCTTGCACTTGACCATTAGAAACAGCGACTTCGTCTTGCGTTTTCTTAGACAATGTCCTTATGAATCTTCCAAAGAAGACCGCGACTATCATCATCAATGGCAGGGTGATCAGCATGACCATGGTTAGGTCAGGTGATGTATAGAACAGGAATGCCACACCTAAGAGGATGACGATAATCTGTCTGATGAATTCTGCAAGTATGGTTGTAAATGTTTCCTGAATAGAGGAGATATCAGCTGATATACGGCTATTCAGCTCACCCACTCGTTGTTCAACAAAGAATGCCATTGGCAGTCTGATCATGTGTGTATATAGATCTGATCTCAGGTCTCTGATCATATACTCGCTTACATAGGAGAATACATAAATCTTGAAGAAGGAAATAATGCCTTGGAGCAGGAATACTGCAAAGAGCATTACGCCTATTGTATTCAGGTCCATCATATCCAGATGAAGAGGTCCTATGTTCAATACCCATTCCTGATCTTTATCAGACAGTCCTATGCCTGCCAACTGTCCCATCAATCTAGGAACGATCAATGTGGTTATACTGGAGAGGAAGAGTAAAACCAGGCCAATAATGAAGTGGCCTTTATATGGTTTAAGGTATTTTAGGATAGCACGCGCCCTTTGAAGGGACTGTTTGGATATCCTTTTCTTCGACTTTCTTTCCTCTTCTTCCTTAGCCATTCGGGGGCCGAAGGTAATATAAGCTAAAGGAAGAATAAGAAAGTAAATTCAAATCTTGTTTGGAGCGAAGCATAAAAAGGCTATTTTCGCACTCCGCTTTTAGAAAAACGCAAGATGAAAAGAACATTTCAACCTTCCAACAGAAAGAGAAGGAACAAGCACGGTTTCAGAGAGAGAATGAGTACTGCCGGAGGCAGGAAAATCTTGAATGCTCGCAGGCGTAAGGGCCGAAAGAGCCTATCCGTTTCGACTGCGAAACTACATAAGCGCTGATAGCGATATCGAAAGAACTGAAAAAGGGCCTCATACGGGGCCCTTTTTTTTGTGCTCTAAAGTCAGGAAGCAATCTGGTGTCCTGATAGCGGGACCAAAGAAGCAGAGCTTTAAACGACCTATCCACTTTCCTAACTGAACTAGGCAGCAGCACTTCCTTCTGCACAAGATCTGAAACAAAGAAAAAGCCGCCCATAAGGCGGCTTTAAAATTTATTCAACTTCTGATGACTTTAGTTCAATATGTCGAATACCAGGTTGACATCCATCTTGACGACATCATTGATGGCCTTATCACCAAGGTCCTTAAAGAAATTCCCTGAGTTATAGGTCACATCGAACTGGGTTCTATCAAATGAAAATGTACTAGACACCAGCAATTTAGTTCCTTCATCTTTTACTGTTCCTTTTGCATCCACTGTTCCTGTCTTTCCCTTGATTGTCATCATCGCCTTACCGTCCCAGGTTCCATCTGCCCTCATTTTCACATTATACATCTCCACCTTCGCAACAGGATAGGCACTTACATCAAAGAATTCTTCACCCATCAAGTGGTTCTCTATATCTTGCTTTGATTGAGCATCTCCGATGTCCGTATTCTTTATCGTTTTCATATCCAGATACATGAGTAAAGTCATTTGACCCTCTGAATCCATAGCAACTTTTCCTTTACTGACCTTGAGGGTTCCAGTATGCGAATCACCTGTGATTTTAGAACCAGTCCATATGATTTCGCTCTCGTCTACGTTTGCTACAAAAGTCTTCTCCACCGGATTAGTCGCCCCAGCGATAGGAGCTTCTACCTTACTTTTATCCTTGGAACTATTAGCAGAATCTGTTCCATGTCCACCAAGGATCGGAGCGATGACGAGTCCAACAAGACATGTCAACTTGATCAGGATGTTCATTGAAGGACCAGAAGTGTCTTTGAATGGATCACCAACGGTGTCGCCTGTTACGGCCGCTTTGTGTGCTTCAGAACCTTTGTAGGTCATCTCACCGTCTATCATTACTCCTGCTTCAAAGGACTTCTTCGCATTATCCCAAGCTCCTCCAGCATTGTTCTGGAAGATGGCCCAAAGAACGCCTGATACCAAGACTCCTGCCATATATGAGCCAAGTGCTTCAGGTCCCATAAGGAATCCGATGATAATAGGTGAGATAATGGTGATAGCTCCTGGAAGCATCATTTCACGCAAAGCAGCTTGCGTAGAGATATCTACACACTTACCATACTCTGGTGTAGCCGTTCCTTCCATGATTCCTGGGATTTCCTTGAACTGCCTTCTGACTTCTTTCACCATATCCATGGCCGCACTTCCTACGGAGCGCATAGCCAAGGCTGAGAATAATACAGGAATCATCGCTCCTACGAATAAAGCAGCGAGAACGTCTGCTTTGAAGATGTTAATTCCATCGATTCCTGTGAATGTCACATAGGCTGCAAAGAGCGCAAGCGCTGTCAAAGCTGCTGAAGCGATCGCAAATCCTTTTCCGATAGCCGCTGTCGTATTTCCTACTGAATCCAAGATATCAGTCCTTTCACGAACCTCATCAGGGAGACCGCTCATTTCAGCGATTCCACCAGCGTTATCAGCGATAGGTCCGAATGCATCGATGGCCAATTGCATGGCAGTGGTAGCCATCATCGCAGAAGCTGCGATGGAGACTCCGTAGAACCCTGCCATCTCATAAGCTCCGTATATCGCTGATGCAAATAAGAGGATAGGACCTAAAGTGGACATCATGCCTGTAGAGAGACCTGCAATGATATTGGTCGCTGCTCCTGTGCTTGAGTTCCTTACGATATCCATGACCGGCTTCTTTCCAAGACCTGTATAGTATTCGGTCATAAAGGAAATAGCTCCTCCAACGAATAAACCGATTAACACAGCCCAATACACTTGGAAAGATGTCACTGTCACTAACCCTTCTCCGAAAAAGTTCATCTGCATTTCTGCAGGCAACATCCATTGAATAATAAAATAACATGCGACTCCCGTCATGACAATGGAGCTCCAGTTACCCATGTTCAATGCAGATTGCACTTCTTCCTCACGAGCAGAGTTGTCCTTGATACGGATGAAATATGTGCCAATAATAGAGAAGATGATACCAATACCTGCGATGACCAATGGAAGGATAATTGGACCGATTCCTCCGAACTCATCTTGGATGGACCCACCCATATCACTTATCACATAGTTACCGAGAACCATGGCTGCAAGCATAGTTGCAACGTATGATCCGAAAAGATCAGCTCCCATTCCAGCTACGTCACCTACGTTGTCTCCAACGTTATCAGCGATAGTCGCTGGGTTCCTTGGGTCATCCTCTGGGATACCTGCTTCTACTTTACCAACGAGATCAGCTCCAACGTCAGCAGCTTTGGTGTATATCCCACCACCAACTCTGGCGAAAAGGGCAATAGACTCAGCTCCAAGAGAGAATCCTGCTAAGGCCTCTAAGATCATCAGCATAAGTTCATTCGCTGGTCTTACTGTTCCGTACATGGACCTTGGAACCCATTCAGAACCCATGAATTTCCAGTACAAGAGGATGAACAACAAGCTCAGTCCGAATACCGCCAAACCTGCTACACCTAATCCCATCACTGTACCACCCGTGAATGATACTTTCAAAGCCTGAGGAAGGCTGGTACGAGCTGCTTGGGTGGTCCTAACGTTAGCAGCTGTGGCTACTCTCATTCCTATGTTTCCTGCAACTGCAGAGAACACGGCACCTATAACAAATGCTACCACGATGAACCAGTGTGTAGTCTCTACCATCGTACTGACAAGTCCCAGCAGGACTGCTGCGATGACAACGAATATCATGAGCACTTTATACTCAGCCTTTAAGAAGGCCATTGCTCCCTCTCGGATGTATCCTGCGATGGTCTGCATTTTCTCATCTCCAGGGTCTTGGGCATTCACCCAACGTGACTTGATCAACATGAATACCAGACCTACCACGGCCATCAAGGGTACAGTGTAAAGAATTTCCATTATATCGATTTCTTAATCGTTTGATTTATAGTGTTTACCCATTCCAAAATGGGGCTCGCAAAAATAAGATTTTCAAGGAGTAAGACAAATGGAGAATTGGTCTTGTTCAGCGGGCCATCTGAACGATGTAGGAACGGAGGTCCTCTAATTGCTGATCGGACATTTTTTCCTGGGTATAATGAGGCATATATTCTCTGTGTCCATGCGAAGCATACGTCCCTTGTCTGACTATCTGGTAGATGGAATATTGGGAATCAGCCGTGATGTTCTTCTTAAGCCAATTGAAGGTCTTCTTGGCATTATCCAATACCAGATCACTCACGCCATCCTCTTTATGACAATGTTGGCAGCCCAGTTCATAAATGGCCTTCCCCCTTTCTGGGATGCCTTTCATTCCATATCCTTCTTTCTTATCAGCAGGAGGCTCTGAGAATGTAGCTGGAGACCGCACTAGATAATGCTCATCAATGATTCTTAGTTTCTCTGATTGATCCAGTTCATTGGAATTCAATGATGCAAGCTGCGAATCTGTCAGTCCAATATCCCCCAATCTCACTTCGATAGACTTCAGATATGCCAGCATGGCCTGCATTTCCCAATCTTCTAAAACCCTTCCTTGAGAGCATTCCTGGGCACATAATTGGATACTTTCCTTTAAACTCTTACTGGCCTTTATGACCAGATCGCCATATTTCTTGACGTAGTCATCATTATACCATATCTCACGGTTGACGACACCCCAAAAAGTAGATGCTTGGAGGTAAGGAAGATTATTAGCTATCGCATAGTCAAGCCGTGCCTCTTGATCCACTTTGCCTAAATCAATATTCTCCTTCACAGTGTTATGGCAGCTGGTGCAGACATAGAACTTTGAGATATAGTCTGATTTGCCTTTTTCTAGCTGGGCCCTGCCCTCGAATATCAATTGCCTTCCTATTTCGGTTTCTTTCGGGTTCGTCTCTTTCAGATAATGGCTTGGAATTTCTTTGCCCAAAGAGGACTTGAGCAGCATCAAAGGAGTGCTTTCATCAAAAATGACCTTCTCAGTGCCCGAGTAATCCCAGGAACTAAGCATGAGCAAAGCTAACAGGATTAATATGTATCTGAGATCCTTCATGCTCAATATTTACGGCCTCTCAGCTTGAAATCTCTGGTTATGTTGAACCCAAAATGGAAGTCTCCCTTAGTGATATCAGAAGAGGTTTCTGTGATAAAGAACTTTTCTACCATTCCTATTGCATTCCCAAATTGGAATTGGAAAACATGGCCTCGGGTTTCTACTTCAAACCCCAAAGCAGCAGCGTTATACCTTCCTGCGGCCAGCTGATCAGGCAATACATAATAGTATTCACCACTAAGTGCCCAGCTTCTGCTCAATTGATATCTGAAGGCCATACCACAAGAGAATACATCGTTTTTCTCTACCAATGTTCCAACCAAGTTCCTATGGACCATAGTGGGCATTAGCTGGAGACTAAAGCCATCACTAAATTTGCGTGCGATAAGTATCTGATTGGTAAAAAAGAGACGTGAGGTGAAATAATTCTCTCTGGTAGGATCAGGATATGGCAAGGTATTCACCGCTATACTGCTGAACCCCGTTAAAGTGATGGGGATTGACTTCTCCCCGCTCTTTTGGCGCAGGAATCTGACCTTGACAAAACCATCTAGGGTCTTCTCGAATGTGCTTCTGCCTATACCAACGGTAGCCCAATCCTTAATTCCATAATCCATCCCAATACGCATGGTGGCCTGATCCAATCCAAAGAATTCTGAAGGCCCTGAACTTATGGTGCCAAATCGGTGAGAGATGATGAACTTGGCTACTCCTTCATTATTCGTCTCTACTGAATGTCCATTCACAACGCGGGTATCCCGGAAGGTTTTGTGAATGAAATACTGTGCCTGAATCACTTGACTGCACAAGCATAGCAACACGACTATGGTTAAATTTCTAATCATTCTGGGCGCCATTTAAGATCCATCGCTCTATCACTTGGATATCACATGGAATGAGTTGAGGAGCATTATCGGGCATGGGGCTGCATCCTGAGTTATGATTGATAGAGCAAGAAAGCTTACCATCATCCCCCTTGATTTTAACTCCTGCATAGTTATCCAATGACACGCCTGCCGAAGGTGAACCCCCTCCATGACAGCCGATACAGTGTTGTTGAAGTATGGGAATCACCTTCTGTGTGTAGGAAGGAATGGATGTGGTATCACAGAATGAGAAGGGATAAAGCTCTTCCTCCGCATCATAATAGCAGGACGGAAAAGCCAGGTACATTCCTAAGAGCAATAAACCGGGCATGAGGTATCTCCTTGAATCCATATCAGTTATTTTGAGCTCCTTCATCAATCCACTGTTGAACCATATCTATCTCGCATTGTGGAAGTTTATTCCCATTGAATGGCATGGGTTCATAGCCAGTTTCATGATTCAACACGGGCATTAAGTATTCTGAATTGACCAAGAACGTGACATCATCATATGAATTCAAAGTGAAACTCCCCGCTGGATCTAGTCCACTATGACATCCTTCGCATTTATTCTGAATCAATGGAAAGACTGTTCCTGAGAAGGAAACTATGGGATAATCACAGCCATCACAGGAGTTATTCTGCGCGCCTTGCAATATCCATGTGGCGATGAGTTGGATCTGCTCATCTGTCAGAGGATTATTGGGTGGGGGAGGCATGATATCATCAGGATCTGTGTCTGTAATGTTCTCATAGATCTTGCCCTCAGATAAGTCAAAAGGGGTCAATTCGCCAGAGGCCATGATATTCTCATAACTGTTCAGCATAATCTCCTGCTCGGCTGTGATGGCATCATGACAACCTACTATACCACAGCTGGACTGGAAAAGAGGAAGGATCTGATTCTGGAAATAGACCGAATCTGGATGACATTCATCTATCACTAGGATTCCTCCGTTATCAATGAACGGGGGAATCGATGGTATCTCATGCTTGCAGCCTGATAGCAAGACAAGGATGGAGATGAAGCATGCAATTCTCAAGTACATGCCAGCAAGATACATATTGGATTGAGAGTTGCCTTACCCCATATATGACACTTCCTTGGCCATCTGCACTACATCCTTCACAGAAGGCAGCGCTTCATCGATGAGCGTAGGACTGAAAGCGAATGGTGTATCAGCCATACAAAGTCTACGTATAGGGGCATCCAAGTAATCGAATGCATGACGCTGAACGCGATAGGCTACTTCAGTAGAGACCGAGCTCACCGGATGACTTTCGTCCACAATGATCAGCCTATTGGTCTTCTTCACTGAAGCAACAATCGTATCAATGTCCAATGGACGAATGGTCCTCAAGTCGATGACCTCAGCACTTATTCCTTCTTTTTCCAATTCCACAGCACCTGCCAAAACCGTTTTCATCATCTTTCCGAAAGACACGATGGTCACATCTGTTCCTTTCTTCTTAACATCAGCCAGCCCAAGTGGAATCAGATATTCTCCTTCAGGGATTTCACCTACATCTCCATACATACGCTCTGATTCCATGAAGATCACGGGGTCATTATCTCTGATGGCGGCCTTCAAGAGTCCTTTAGCATCATAGGGATTAGAAGGTGTCACCACTTTCAATCCTGGCCAATGGGAGTACATAGCTTCGAAACTCTGAGAATGCGTAGCTGCTAATTGTCCTGCCTGGCCATTGGGTCCGCGGAATACAATAGGTGAACCGAACTGACCTCCTGACATCTGGAGCATCTTAGCGGCACAGTTGATGATTTGATCAGCTGCGAGGACGGCAAAATTCCAAGTCATGAACTCTACGATAGGACGCAGACCATTCATGGCCGCTCCTACAGCGATACCTGAGAATCCAAGCTCTGCAATAGGCGTATCTATGATGCGCTTCGCTCCGAACTCTTCGAGCATGCCTTTGCTTGCCTTGTAGGCACCATTATACTCGGCTACTTCTTCTCCGATCAGGAATACGCTCTTATCTCTGCGCATCTCTTCACTCATGGCCTCTTGGATGGCCTCTCTGAACTGGACTTCTCTCATTATTTCTCTTCTAAATAAGGCCTTCGCCTATAATGTTCTATTGACTCAGATAGACTGCTCTCCTAGCATTAATACAGGATTCTCCATGTATTCTCTGAAGGTATTCAGGAAGGCAGACCCTACTGCTCCATCCACTACACGGTGATCGCATGATAGCGTGACTTTCATGACATTCCCTGGAACCACTTGTCCGTTCTTCACGATAGCCTTCTCCACTATAGCTCCTACAGCCATGATACAAGCATCTGGTGGATTGATTATGGCAGTGAATTCTTCTATTCCGAACATCCCCAGGTTAGAGATAGTGAAGGTATTACCTGCCCAATCCTCTGGTTGTAATTTCTTTGCTTTGGCTTTGGCTGCCATCTCTTTCACCTCATCGCCTATCTGGCTGAGTCTTTTTCCGTCAGCGAATCTTACTACTGGGACCAAGAGGCCATCTTCGACAGCCACTGCTACACCGATGTGCACATGTTCATTGTACCTGATGCGATCACCTAACCAGGAGGCATTCACTTTAGGATTCTTACGCAATGATTTGGCTACCGCTTTGATGACCATATCATTGAAAGATATCTTCATGGGAGCCATGACGGCATTGATAGATTTACGCGCTTCGATGGCTGCATCCATGTTCATCTCAATGGTCAAGTAGAAATGCGGAGCTGTGAATTTACTCTCAGCAAGTCTTCCTGCGATCACTTTCCTCATCTGAGAAACTGCGACTTCTGTGAAGGATTCACGACCTACGAAGGTCATTCCTGAAGACTGGTAATTCTCTACATCACGTTTCACCACGCGGCCTCCGTCTCCTGACCCTTGGAGCATGCTGATATTGATTCCTTTCTCATCAGCCAATCTCTTGGCCAAAGGCGAAGCTTTCAATCTTCCATTCTCTGATGAAGATGTTGGCTTATTATAAGAAACTGCAGCAGCGACTGAAGTTTCAGCCATTGCTTTAGGGGCTGGGGCTACTGGATCTGGAGCAGCCTTGGTTTCCGCCTTTGGAGCAGCTTCTTTCTTCTCTTCTTTCACAGCAGGTTTTTCTGACGCTGCAAGGAGTTTCTTATAATCTTCGCCTTTTTCACCCAGGATACAGAGCACACTGTCAACAGGTGCAGCTTCTCCCTTCTTCACACCGATATATAGAAGGTATCCATCTTGGAATGACTCGAATTCCATGGTAGCCTTGTCGGTCTCTATTTCGGCCAGGAGTTCTCCTGAAGTCACCTCATCTCCTACTTTCTTATGCCACTCGGCCACCACCCCTTCGGTCATGGTGTCACTTAACTTGGGCATGTTTACAATCTCAGCCATATCTTGATAATACTCTCCGGTGTGTTAATCTTGAAATCAGTCCTTCACGTAAGGATAATCCTTCTGTGTGTAGACATCTTCATAAAGCTCATGTGCTTCTGGAAATGGGGAGGATTCAGCGAATTCCACTGATTCTTCAATGTCCTTCTTCACTTTATCCTGGATCTTCTTGATCTGGGTATCTGTCAGGAATTTATTAGCGATGATGGTCTTCAACACTCTCTCGATAGGATCCTGCTGCTTGTATTGCTCTACTTCTTCCTTGCCCCTGTATTTCTGAGGATCACTCATGGAGTGTCCTTTATATCTATAGGTCTTTGCTTCTATGAGAAAAGGTCCATTTCCAGCGCTGGCATGTGCCCTTGCTTTTTGGAAGATCTTAGCCATGGCCTCATGATCCATACCGTCAGCGGCTTCACCTGGCATGTCAAAGCTCAATCCCAACTTCCATAATTCATGTACGTTGGTAGTACGTTCCACGGAGGTTCCCATGGCATAATTGTTATTCTCTACTACGAAAACAACTGGAATTTTCCATGTCATCGCCATATTGAAGGTCTCATGGAGTATTCCTTGCCTAACTGCACCATCACCCATGTAACAATAAGTCACAGCGTCAATTCCATTATACATATCGGCAAATGCGATCCCCGCTCCAAGAGCTATCTGTGCACCTACGATTCCATGACCTCCGAAGAGATTCCGTTTCTTATCGAACATGTGCATGGATCCTCCTTTTCCTTTGGAGGAACCTGTGACTTTACCATAAAGTTCAGCCATGACTTCTTTGGCAGAAGTACCTAAAGCCAACGGATGGGCGTGATCCCTATAGGCTGTAATGACTCTATCATCTTTTCCCATAGCCCAAGTCATTCCCGCGAGAATGGCTTCTTGACCAATATATAAGTGACAGAATCCTCCGAATTTCTGTTGAATGTATAGTTGCCCACACTTCTCTTCGAACTTCCTCATGAGGAGCATGTCCTCATACCACTTGATATAATCTTCTTTGGAGAAAGATGTCTTGGGCGCTTTCGTGCTCTTGGTAGAACTTTTAGACTTAGTCTTCTTCTTCGCTGCTTCTGTACTCATCCTTGATTCTCTAAATGCTTTGACAAATATAGACAAGGGCCTGAAAGCAACACGAAAAGTAACCGCTGACTTAGCTCTTTTTTAGCTTGTCTTCTTGGAAGGACAATGGAAGCAAGCATCGCACAGATGGCACTTTTAAGATTTCTCCCTTGCTGCTGCCTAGGATTACTTGTATGGGTCTGTCCATGCGCAGCTCATATTCAAGTAGTGCTTGACGACAGGATCCACATGGAGAAATGATATGACTCAGCTCGAAATCCAATGGATCAGCTGAGATGGCAATGGTCTTAATCAATGCATCAGGACACTGGGACATAAGGTGAAAAAGGGCAACGCGTTCAGCGCATAGGCCGGAGGGATAAGCCACGTTTTCTTGATTATTCCCTGTGACTACAGAACCGTCATGGAGCAAGATAGCAGCACCCACTCTGAAACGTGAATAAGGAGCGTAGGCTTTCAGCAGGATTTCTTCTGCTTTTTTCAATAGTTCTGCTTCTTCCAAGGGAAGTGCTGAGATCTCTTCGAAGACCTCATATGAGAAACCTATCGTTCTTTTAACTGGCAAATTCAGGCTTACTTATCTTCTCCCTTTGCCTTGGCCTCTGCGAAATTCAAGCGAAGTGTGAAACGCAAGGTATTGGCCAATGGATTACGCTG
>Ga0335396_10000100_pt1 | contig 96625 bp, 92 predicted proteins | sample FRY02_FD_205743 | JGI IMG/M metagenome (GOLD analysis project Ga0335396, IMG submission 205743) | Freshwater microbial communities from Lake Fryxell liftoff mats and glacier meltwater in Antarctica - FRY-02 (spades assembly) (version 2) | ecosystem: Environmental > Aquatic > Freshwater > Ice >...
TCATTGCGTGCGCTCTACCTCACAGCTTCACGCTGGGATCACTTCTGGTCTCAACATAACCATCCAACCTCAACCGCCCTCTAACTCACATCATTCCGGCGATGCACCCGTCTGCCACGGTGACACCCGCCGCCGCAGGCAATGTCACCCTCACTTTACCGACGGGCATGGCGCAGGATGCCGCAGGGAATCTGAACATTGCGTCCAACACGCTTACGGTTGCTTATGCGCCAGCACCGGTGCCGCAGGTGGTGAAGATTCAGGCGGAGGACTTTGATGAAGGCGGGGAAGGGGTTGCCTATCACGACACGGACGTGGCGAACATCGGCCAGCAGTCGTCGGGTCTCAATTACCGCAGCACTGGCGTTGATATCGAGCCTTCGGAGGACACGGACGGCACGCCTTCCATCGGCTGGATCGCCGCTGGTGAATGGTTGCGCTACACCACCGCTCTATCATCCGGCACCTACGACATCAATGTCCGCATGGCCACCGTGTTCGCCGGGCCATCCAAAATGCGTATTCTGATCAATGGCACGCTCGCCACCACCTTCGACATCACCGCCACAGGAGGTTGGAGCGCGTGGCGCACGTTCAAAGTGTCCGGGATCAATATCGCATCCACCGGTCCTGCGACCATCCGGGTCGAATTCCCCGATGGTGCGGTGAACTTCAACTGGATCGAGTTTGTCAACACCGTGACCGTTCCCGACACGACTCCGCCCACGGTGACGCTTGCCACCGCGTCAACCAATGTCTCCGCGCCGTTCACCGTCAGCGCCACCTTCAGCCAGCCCGTTACGGGCGTCGCGTTGAATGACTTCATCGTCACCAATGGCACGGCTTCAGCACTCAGTGGCAGTGGCGCGGTTTACAGCGTCACCATCACGCCTGCGGCAGAGGGAGTTGTTACTGTGCGTGTTCCGGCGGTTGCCGCTGCAAACAGCACCGGGCAGGGGAACACCGTTTCAAACCTGCTCACCGTCAATTACACCGCTCCTGACACCACGCCGCCCGCCGTGGTGCTTTCCACCCCGTCCACGGCTGTTACCAGCGTGTTCGTCGTCACCGTCACATTCAATGAAAGCGTCACCGGACTGCTGGCCGCTGAGTTCGTCATCACGAATGGCACGGTGACAGCTCTTTCCGCCGCCGGTGCGGTCTGGTCTGCAACGGTCACGCCTGCCGTGGCAGGAGATGTCACGGTCAGACTGCCCGCCGGGATGGCGCAGGATGCCGCAGGCAATGGCAACACCGCATCGAATCTCATCACCGTGAGCTACACGCCGCTGATTGTCTCCAATGGTCTCACAGCGGATTACTACAACGGTAAAAACTTCGAGCAGCTCGTGCTACGCCGCACGGACCCGAACATTGATTTCACTTGGAGCGGATCACCTGCTAGCGGGCTGCCTGCGGATGCCTTCAGCGTTCGCTGGCAGGGCAGCATCATTCCAACCAGCAGTGGTGTGTTCGATTTCATCACCCGCAGCGATGACGGCGTGCGTCTCTGGCTCAATGGCGTTCTCGTGGTCAACAACTGGAGCAATCATGGCGAGACCTGGGATTACGCCACGCTCAATCTGACCGCTGGAGTGCCGGTGACAGTGCAGATGGAATTCTACGAGAACACGGGTGGTGCGATGGCGCGGCTGTTTTGGGACGGTCCAGGTACGAACTTCGTCGCCATCCCCTCCAGCGCTCTGCGTCCGCTTTCTGGCGGCGGTGGATCGGGTTCGTCGCCGGCGCTCGCCAGTGCGGCGGCATCCTCAGCCAGCTCCATTCGGCAGGCTCTCGGCATCGCCTCCAGTAGCGGCATCATTCGTCCCGAAGAAGGTCTGCAGCTTCGCATGCGTGATCAAAACGCCATTGATGCCACGCTGGTGCGGCCTGCGGGGCAAAGTGGAGTCACGTTTACGCTCGAAAGCACCGCCGATCTCGTCAACTGGACTGCGTTGGCTGTTACGCCGACCATTGTTAGCCTCGGCAACGGCTGGGAACGTGTGACATGGTCCAATCTCCATGCCCTCTCTGGATAAAGCCTCGCACGCGGCATCATTCGTCTAAATGTAACACCCAGCGGCGGGGATACGGTCTCCAGCGAGCCGCTCGGCTGGCAGCAGGCCGCGTTGCACAGCGGTATTCAAAGTTTTGGCCTCAATCTCACCCGTCCGCCCGTTTTCATCGGCGCTGTGAGCAGTTCCACCGCCACCAGCATCACGCTTGGCGGGCAGGCGGACTTCGCCGCAGTCATCACTCCCGCCCAGAGCTACTACGTTGAAATTCTCAGCGGCACTAGTGCCGGACATCGTTTCGACCTACAAAGTGTCTCGCCGACTACCTGCGCCATTGCCACCGACTCGCCGCACAACGCCACAACGCTCGCTGCCATCGACTGGGCCGGTGCGCGAATCGTCATTCGTCCGCATGTCACACTGGCGGTTGTGTTTAATGTCACACGCTTTCATGGCAGCACTACCGCTAATACTGCGGACCAAGTGCTCTTCCACACAGGCTCCAGCTACCGCAGCTATTGGCTCTATGACAACGGCAGCCAGCCCCGCTGGGTGCTGAATGACGACACCACACTCGCCAGCGCGGCGGATGTACTCATTCCGCCCGGTACGGGTTTGATGCTGAAACTCGCGGCCACCGCACCACAGCCCATGCTGCACACCGGTGCTGTGCGCACGACACCCTTTGCCTGCGTGTTGAAGCCCGGCTACAACCTCATCGCCAATCCCTGGCCGGTCGATGCCACGCCTGCTGCCACCGGCCTCACCAGTGGCGCCTTCGTCGCCAGCACTTACGTCGGCCGGGCTGATCAACTGCAAATCTGGGCCGGCGATGCCAATGCTGCCCTCAGCGGTTACACCGGCTACTGGTTGCTGCAATTGCCGGGGCAGCTCGTGCCGCTCTGGCTCGCCAACAGCGATGCCTCACTGCGCTCGCAAAACAATGCCACCCTCTTGCGCGTTGGCCGTGCCACCTTCATCAAGGCGCAGGCTAAAACGGACCGTCCTGTGTGGGCCATCCCGCCGCCCTGAACTCAGCGCACCGGTACAAAGCGGACAATGTTGCGGTGATACACCTCGCACTCCTTTTTGTGCATCCAGATGCTGAACCAAAAGAGCAGCGCGCCAAACGCCACGACGATGAGGAGCAGTGGCCTGCCACGCGGGGATTTAGCCGTCAGCAGCGCCGTGCCGCTGCATAGCGCCATCGCATAATACGGCCAGGCCCAGTCCTTGCGCCGCTGCGTCTGCTCCTGGATCAATGGCGCGAATTCCGGCGACCGCGTCGCCAGGATGCGCGGTGTCGCCTTGTCCCGCAGCTCATTGTACGGCCACACGCTCGCGCAGGACACGCAGATGATCCCTAGCGCCAGCAATTTGCCTTTGGCCTCACCAAACAGGAACGCGATAATCAAAAACGTCAGTCCCAAACCGAGTCCGTACAGCGGCAGTGGCTCCAGGAGCAGATGGAGGTACTCCGGGTCGCGGATGCTTTGCCACAGGGTTGTCAGTTCGCGCCACATGAGAAGGAATGCTGAATGACGAATGCCGCAGGCGCAAGGCTGGGGATGGCCGACTGGCTCATTCCAGCAACCCTTCGGTTCCACCGTTCACAGCAACTCGGCCTGACCGGTGTGCGGTGGGATGAGGCCGAGCTTGCGATACGCGGCGGGCATGGCGACGCGGCCGCGCGGTGTGCGTTTGAGATAGCCCTGCATGACGAGGTAGGGCTCATGCACATCTTCGAGCGTGCTGGTGTCCTCACCGACGGCCACGGCGACGCTGCCCATGCCGACCGGGCCACCGTCGAATTTGCTGATGATGGTCTCCAGGATGCGGGTGTCCATGTCATCAAGGCCGGATTCGTCGATGTCACGCATGGTAAGCGCCTGTTGCGCGACGACTTCGGTGATGATGTTCTGCGCTTTGACCTGCGCGAAGTCGCGCACCCAGCGCAGCAGGTGATTGGCCACGCGCGGCGTGCCGCGTGAGCGCCGGGCGATCTCATGCGCGCCCGCTGGTTCCATGACCACATTCAGCAGCCGTGCGGAGCGCGTGAGGATGTGCTGCAGCTCCTCGGTGGTGTAATAATCAAGACGATTGGGGATGCCGAAGCGTGAACGCATCGGTGCGGTGAGTTTTCCTGCGCGAGTGGTAGCACCGACAAGGGTGAAGGGCGGCAGGTCGATGCGAATGGTTCGCGCCTTCGGTCCTTGGTCGATGATGATGTCGAGCCGGTAGTCCTCGATGGCAGGATACAGGTATTCCTCGATGCTGGGATGCAGGCGGTGGATTTCGTCGATGAAGAGGATGTCCCGCTCCTGCAAATTCGTGAGGATGCCGGCCAGATCGCCCGCGCGTTCGATCTGCGGGCCGCTGGTGGTGTGCAATTTTGTGCCGACGGCGTTGGCGATGAGATTTGCCAGTGTGGTCTTGCCCAAACCGGGCGGGCCGCAGAGCAAAACATGGTCCAGCGACTCCCCGCGCATCTTCGCGGCCTCGACCATGACCAAGAGCTGCTCCTTAACTTTCGTCTGCCCATGAAACTCCGCAAAATCCACCGGGCGGAGGGCGAGATCGAAGGGGGAGTCGGGGTCGTTGAGCACTGGGTTCACTGCCGCACATAGGAGCGTGCGCACCGCCCAGTGCAAGGAGCGGAGAACGGGTTATTCCATGCGCCGGTCAATACAATGGCGTGTAACTTGGCCGTGCTCTTACGCGAACATGTCCATCACGACCTTGCCCTTGTCGCCGACGGTGAAGGGGCGGTTGCTGGGGGACATGACGACTTCATCGACGGGCAGGCCGAGACTCCAGCCGACGGTGCTCAGGAAGTCCTGGATGCTGACTTGTTTGTCGGCCACGGCATGGCCTTCCTTGTCGCTGGAGCCATAGACGAACCCGCCTTTGATCCCGCCACCGGCAAGGAGGGTGGAGAACACCTTGGGGTGATGGTCGCGCCCGCCATTGCCGTTGATCTTGGGGCCACGGCCGAATTCGGAGCAGAGCACGATGAGCGTGCTTTCCAGCAGACCGCGTTCCTGGAGGTCTGCCAACAGGGCGGACAGCGCCACGTCGAGTTCTGCGCCATGATCGCCGAGTTCCTCTTCAATGTTGTTGTGCATGTCCCAGCCGCCTTTGGCGACTTCGATGTAGCGAATGCCCTTTTCCACGAGACGGCGGGCGAGCAGGCAGCCCTGGCCGAATTTATTGCGCCCGTATTTTTCCTTCAGGGCATCTGGCTCGTCAGCGAGCTGAAATGCCTCCAAATCGGTGCTGGACATGATGCTGACGGTTTTGTCGTAGAACTGCGTGTAGCTCTTCACTTCGGCCGTCTGGAAACGCTCGCGGAAGCCTGCGTCGAGCTGGTCGAGCAGCACGAGGCGTTTGATGAGACTTTCGGGGCTGGCGTCGCTCTGGGCGTATTGCAGGCCGGCGTCAGGATCTAGAATAGGCAAGGGGGCGAAGCTGGAGGGGAAGAATCCATTGCCATTTTGCGGCTGGCGATTGATGCAGACACTGGAGGGCAGCGTCTTGTGGCTGAGTCCTTTGAAATGCTGCGCCCAGGCACCGATGTTCGGGTGTTTGATAGTGCCGCGTTGCTCGTAGCCGCTGCGGATGATGTATTGTCCGGCGGCATGCACCCCGGTCTTGGAACTCATGCTGCGAATGATGCCGACCTTGTCCGCCTGCTTGGCGAGATTTTCCATGGTGCCGCCGAGCTGAAGGCCCGCCTTTGTGCTGATCGGCTTGAATGGTCCCTGTGTGGCCCCCTCTTTCGGATCAAGTGTGTCGATGTGGGTCATGCCACCAATCATTTGCAGAAAGATGACGTTCTTCGCCTTGCCGAAACCCGGTCCGCTGGCGGGGACTGGTTTTGCCGCCTCGGTAGCCGCGAACAGTCCGCCGGAGCCGTGCAGCACGGTGACGCCGAGAGTGGCCTGGGCCCAGCGCTCGCAGAAGGAACGGCGGGAGATCGAATCGAGTTGGTTCTGGAGTTTCATGGCGGTGCTGATTGAAGGTTGGATTATTCCACAAAAACAAACTCGCGGGTGTTGAACAGCACCCAGGTCAGATCGCGCATACCGAGGCCGTTGCCGAGGGCGGCGACGGCATTGCCCAGCTCGTCGGCGCGGGGCTTGCGGCTGAAGAAGCTGAGATAGAGGCTTTCGACCTGCTGCTCGGTGGTTTTTTGCGCGGCGGCGGTTTTGACCACGAGCGAGTCGTCCTGGCCGATGACGCGCTGCGCCTCGCCGTTCATGAGCATCATTACCTGCGGGATGCTGCCTTCCTCCGTGCTGCTGTCGGCGATCTGGCGGTCGCTCTGGCCGAACATGCGGAGGAAATGCTGGTCACGCTCCGGCTGTGGGAGTTCGGAAGCGCGGGCGAGCACCAAGCCGTTGCGCATGGGCGGGCTGACGGTGAGGTCTTCCTCTTCAGCCGCGGTCTGCATCTGCATGCGCTTCTTTTTGGCGTTGTTCTTCGGGTTGCCGCCTTTGCCGCCGTACTGGCGCATGCCGGTGATGGCATTTTCGAGCTGGGTTTTGATGGTGTCAGGTGTGGCATCCTTGCCGAAATCAACGTTCATGGTCTTGGCGTATTCGGTGCCGCGGTGGGATTTGAATTTATCCACATCCGCGCCGACGACCAAGGTGGCGCAGGAGTCCCAGGCTTGTTCGGCGGTCATGCGGCGAAGGATCGGGCCGGGGAACAGGTAGGGCGTGTTGTCAGACAGCTCATAGCTGGTGGCCTCGCGCTGATAGGTCTGCGTGTTGTACAGCAGGCGCATGAACTGCCGAAGGTCGAATTTTACCCGCACCATTTCAGCGGCCAGATGCCGCAGCAGCGCGGGATTGACCGAGGCTTCCGGATCATCCAAGTCGGTGACGGGTTCCTTAACGCCGACGCCAAAGGCACGTTTCCACAGACGGTTGGCGATGGTCATGGCAAAGCGCGGATTGTCGGGAGAGGTCATCCACTTGGCGAACTGCTCGCGCAGATCATCCTGGTTCTTGGTTTGCACGCCCTGATAGGCTTTTTTGGACTTGTCGTCGCTCCAAGTGATCAGCTTCGGGGCCACATGGTCGCCAGGTTTGGCATCCGTGTATTTGTAATCGTCCGGCAGCTTCAAATCATTCTCGCCGGTGTCCTCCACGGCCATGCCGTTCACCCGCACGACGTTTTTCGCCTGCTGCTGGAGGCGTCTGTCGTCCAGGGAGGCCACCGCCTTGCGCATCATCGCCGCTGATTCGCTTTTGCCCGAGCGTTTGGCTCCATAGGTCTCAGTGGCCCCGAAAAAGGAGGCCATCTCAAAGAACTGGCGCTGGGTCCAGTCGGCGAAGGGGTGGTCATGGCACTGGGCGCAGGAGACGTTCGCGCCGATGAAGGTGCTGAGCGTGAGGCTGAGATTGTCCAGGCGCATGCCCGCGTCACGCAGCAGGTAGCCAGTGGCGCCGTTTTCCAGCAGCTTGCCATCCGCCGTCATCATGGTGTGTACGACCTTGTTCCACGGTACGTTGTCGGCGATCTGGCCTTTCAGCCAGTCCTGGTAGGTGTGGTAGCGCACCTTGTTGGCGCTGTCGGCCATGCGCATCATGTCGGCGAAGTAGTTGAACAGGTGGCTGTTGTAGCCATCCGAGTTCAGCAGCTTGTCGATGACCTTGGCGCGCTTGGAAACACTGCCGTCGTTGATGAACTCAAGTGCTTCCTCCCGCGTGGGGATGCGGCCGGCGATGTCGAGATAGACGCGGCGCACGAACTGCTCATCAGACGCCAGCGGGTTGGGCTTTAGCTCCACTTTCTTCAAACCGACCTCCACCAGCATGTCGATGCGCGCGGCGGCTTGGGCGAGATTCGGGTCCGCCGGGATGCCAAGGCCTTCCGGCTTCAGGGTCTTCGCGGCAGTTTGATCAGCGGCGGAGAGTTTGTCCAGCGGCAGGCGGTAAACGTAGCCGTTGCGCACTTGCAGGAAGACCTGCCCGTCCTCAATGCCGCGGAAGGTGGCCTCCAGCTTGCGCCCCTGCGTGTCCGTCCAGGTGCGATAGACTTCATTGTCAGCCCGCAGGCTGGTGGCGAGCAAGGCGCAGGCGAGGGGGAGAAGGAACCGCGTTTTCATAGGCGTGAGGTCGGGTGAACGGACTGGTTGAGCGCTTAAACGGGAGGCTTGCAGTTAAGTTGCACTACTTTTTTCGGAACCGCGAATAGTTTACTGACGGCGTCTCGCACTGGGAGCGATGGATGTGGTTGGGTGGGTAGGACACGCGGTTCCCCTAATCGTCAGCTTTTCACCCGCTGCTTCCAACCGTTTTGCTGCCCAAAAGGCTCCTCCTTTTTCCCATTCAGGCATGCCCCAGCGGGCCAACGGGAGGGCTACACTCCGGCGTGGCCGAATTCGGCAGGCCGGGCGGCAGGAAAATCAGGCGAGTAGGACACTCGCGCTCATTCCTCCCACGATTGACACAAATCCAAGAACTCAACGACGAATGCCACCTGTTCCGAATTGAACAGTTCAAAGTGCATTTGTTCCGTGCAGGCCCAATAAACAGCATCCCATCCAGAAAGCGGAAACTCGGCGAGATAGTGACGCTGGAATGCTGGGAGGTAGAAGCGCCAGCCTTCGGCGTCGGAGAAGATGAAGTATTCCTGGATTCACCGTGTGATTTCTGCAGGCACATCCGTCCAATGCAGTCCACATAAACGAAGAAGACTCAGTTCATCAGGCAATGATGTCCTTCAGTACATTTCCATGCACATCCGTGAGCCTTAAATCACGGCCGCTGAAGCGATACGTTAGTTGCTCATGATCCACACCCATGAGGTGCAGCACGGTGGCCCACATGTCATAGACGCTCGTGGGCTTCTCGATGGCAGTGTAGCCGAAGTCGTCGGTGGCACCATAGACGTGGCCGCCTTTGACGCCGCCGCCGGCCAACCAGACGGTGAAGCCGTAGGGGTTGTGGTCGCGGCCGTTCGCGCCCTGCGCGAAGGGTGTGCGGCCGAACTCGCCGGCCCAGACGATGAGGGTGCTATCGAGCAGGCCGCGTGAGCGCAGGTCTTTGATGAGCGCGGCGATGGGTTGGTCGATCTGGTTCGCCATCTTGCCGTGGCCTTCTTTGAGATTGCCGTGGTGATCCCAGGGATTGGCTCCGTTGCCGCCGCCGGTGTTGTAGGCGAGGGTGCTGAGTTCGATGAAACGCACCCCGCGTTCGACGAGTCGGCGGGCGAGCAGGCATTGGCGGGCGTAGGCGGCTTTTTTCGGCTCGGGGTCGTCGAGGCCGTAGAGTTTCTTGGTCGCCTCGGTTTCGCCGGTGATGTCGCAAAGGCCGGGCACGGCGGACTGCATGCGCCAGGCCATCTCGTAGTTCGAAATAGCGGCTTCGACGTGCATGTCGTGCTGCGTGGTGCTGACGAAGCGGCGGTCCATCGCGCCGATGAAGTCGAGTTGCCGTCGCTGCATGTCCTGTGGCTGGCGCGGGCGAATATTGACGACCGCTTCGGCCTCATCCGCCTTCACGATGCTGGCCTGATGCTGCGCGGGCAGGAAGCCGTTACTGAATAAGCCGACGCCGCCATGCGGTGTCGCCGCGTCGCCGCTTTGCAGCACGACGTAGCCGGGCAGATCGCGCGACTCGGTGCCGAGGCCGTAGCTCGTCCACGCGCCCGCACTCGGGAAGCCGAGGAAAGGGAAGCCGGTGTGCATGAAAAAATTCCCCTGCGCATGCTCGCTGAACTTCGCCGTCATGCTGCGGACCATGCACAGCTCGTCTGCCACGCCGCCGATTTGCGGAAACAGATCGCTGACTTCGAGTCCTGACTGCCCGTAGCGTTTGAAGTCCCAATGCGAGGGCTGCACGGTGCCGTTGTTGTTGAACTGCGTCTTCTTTACCGCGCCGGGCATCGGCTTGCCCTCGAACTTCTTCAGCATCGGCTTGTGGTCGAATGAATCGACATGCGACACGCCGCCGCTTTGGTAGAGAAAGATCACGCTGCGTGCTTTAGGCGAAAATTTCTTCGCACGATGGACGAGCGGCGTGCTGGCGAGTGCTTCCTCCTGCATCAAGCCCGCAAGGGCGGCCATGCCGAAGCCGGTGGAGGCGCGGGAGAGAACTTGGCGGCGATTGATCATTGTCATTGCAGGTAAATGAACTCCTTCAGGTTGATGAGTGATTGCGCGAGGCTGGTCCAGGCTTGTAGCGTTGGATCATCAGCAGGCGAGGTGTTGCGCAGGGCTTCGAGGCGTTGGGATTGTTGGTCGCGTTGCGTGTTGAGTTGCTCGATTTGCTGGCGCTGTTCTGGACTGAGCACGGCGAGGATGTTTGCCTCGGTGAGGGTGCTAGATTCGATGCGGGCGGTTCGGGCGAGTTCTTCAGCCGTGAGCGCACGATCGTAGAGGCGGGCACGGAAGATGCGGCCGGTGAGGCCTTTGTTGCCTGTGGGAGCGCCGTGGCGGCAGCCGAGGAGGATCTGGCTGGCTTCCGGCTCAAAAACGGCGGCGGGTGCTTTGCGGTAGGTGCGGCCGTAGGGTTTGCCGTCGCGGTAGCCGGTGATGGTGCCGTCGGGCTGATAGACGACGGCGACATGCACAGGGCGGGTGGCGGCGTCGGTTTCGGCGGGTCCTTCGAAGAGTTCGCTGCGGTTAAAGTGGTCGCTGCCGGCGACCCAGTGGCCGGCTTGTTTCTCGCCGAAGACGATGGAGTCGAAGATGCCGCCGTCCTTGCCCTGAACGGTGAGCACGCCGCCGCCCTGTTGCTTGAGATTGTCGAGCATGACCCAGGCTTCGAGGGTCTTGGCTTTGAGTTTTTTCGGCAGGGAGCCGGATTTGGCCATGGATTTGCCATCGAGAATGAGCGTGCCGTTTTCGATGCGGGCCGCTCCGACGAGTTCGAGGTCGAGTTTGCCGTGTGTGTCACTGGCGTTTTTGTCGAAGGTCCATTCGGCCAGGGGTTCGGGCGTGTTGATCGGCGCAGAGGGGAGTTTGCGTTCGTTTTGTAGCATGGTGCGAGCGGGTGCCAGGATGTCGCTGATCTGACGGTTCAGAGCGGTGATCTTTTCCTCCTGCGCGGCGAGTTGGCGGGCTTGTTCGGTGCTCGCCTGTTGCGATGCGGCGAGGTAGCTGAGGCTTTGCTGCACTTCGTCGTTGGTGGCATCGCGTGCAAAGGCTTGGCGGAACATCTGCTTTACCCGCAGATCGTTCGCACGATTCTTGCCGTCGTTCACAACGGAGGTGGCCCATTCGCGGGACCAGCGGATGACGTTGACGTCATTGAGTAGGGTAAGCGATTGCGCGGGGACGTTGGTCACGTCGCGTTTGCCACGCGTGATGAAGGGCACAGGGGCGTCGAAGGTGGTAAGGAAGGGATCAAGGGCGTTGCGAATGACTTTGACGTAGATGCTGCGGCGGGTGGAGCCGCTGGCGACGGATTCGCCGTAGAGTTCGGGTTCGAGTTTGCCAGTGAGCGTGAGGATGGAATCGCGAATGGCTTCTGCTTCGAGTCGGCGGATGCTCCAGTGACTGAGGAGTTTGTTTCCGGGGTCGTTTTGCGCGGCGATGTCGGAGGCCTGAGCGCTGCGCTGGAACGCTTTCGACGTGACCATGAGCTTCAGCATGGCTTTGATCGAGCCGCCGCTGTCGATGAAGCGTTGCGCAAGGAAGTCGAGCAACTCGGGGTGTGTGGGCAGTTCACCGAGTTTGCCGAAGTTGTCGGTGGTGGCTACGATGCCGCGACCGAAGAGGTGATGCCAGAGGCGGTTGACGATGACGCGGGCGGTGAGCGGGTTGGTCTTCATGTCGGCCATGTGCTCGGCGAGTTCGAGGCGGCCGCTGCCCTTCGTGTTGAACGGCGTGGGATCGAGTGCGTCGAGGAATCGGCGCGGGACGATCTCGGCGGCTTGTTTGTGATCGCCACGGACGAAGAGAACGGCGTCTTTGGCATCGGCTTCGATGACGCCGGGCACGCGAGTGGGGGAGGGGAGCGTGGCTTCGAGGTCGCGGTATTGTTGGAGCAGACCGGCGACGCTTTTTGTGGGGAGCTTGTGGGTTTGAACGAACTCGTTGAGGGCTTCAGCTTGGGCGTTGGTGAGCGTGTTTTTTTGCCAAGCGGTGATGAGTTGATAAGCAGGTGCGGTGGATGGTTTGGGTGGCTCGGGCGGCGTTTTGTCCGCTGTGATGAAGGCATCCGTGATGCCGAACCAGGAGCGAACGTCCTTGAACTCCGCAGGCATGTCGGCGGCGGTGTTTGCCTGGAGGAAAATCTCGTCGCCTTTCCAAAAATCGAGATCGAGGGCTCGCCAGCGGAGTTGCTCGTCTTTGTCATCTTTGAGATCGACGGCTTTGTGGATGGTGCCGGTGCGCGGATAGTTTTCGACGACGTATCTGGCACGCGAACCACTGTTTCCAGCGAGGCGGAACCACAGATTGCCGCCGGGATTCTCGAAACGCGTTGAGAAGAGCACTGCGCGGTCTTTTGAACTGACGAGATCGGAGAAATAGCCGCCTGGGTAGATGCGCAGGCCGCTGTCGGTGATGGCGAATTCGCCGGGGTTGGTTTTGGCGATGCCTTGGGCGGTCCAATCGAAGTTTTTGAGGCCGTCAGGCGAGGCGACAGATTTTTCAGTGGCGTCTGATTTCAGGGTGGTTTTGAGCCAGTCGGTGATCAGCGTCGCTTTGATCTGCTGTTTGAGCTTGGCGAGTGCTGCGCGCTCGGCTTTGCCAGTGCCGGGAGCGTTCACGTCAATGACGGCGGGGTGGGTGCTGGTGAAGATGCCGTAGAGTGCGTAGAAGTCGGCCTGGGAGATGGCGTCGAACTTGTGGTTATGGCAGCGGGCGCAGCTCACGGTGAGGGCCTGAAAGGCTTTGGTGACGGTGTCGATTTGGTTGTCAGTGAATGTGACCATTTCATCGAGCGAATCGACCGGCGAGAAGCCATGTAGCACCATGCGAAGTTGGGCGATGCCGATGGCGCTTTCGTTGAGTCCGTTCTTGAGGCGTGGATGAGGTAGGAGATCGCCAGCGATGGCTTCTTTGATCATCTGCGGATACGGCACGTCGTCGTTGAAGGCGCGGATGAGGTAATCGCGGTATTGGTAGGCGTAAGGGATGACGGCATCGCCTTCAGAGCCGTAACTCTCGGCGTAGCGGACCCAGTCCATAAAATGGCGTGCCCACTTTTCGCCGAAGGCGGGACTGGCGAGCAGTTCATCGACTGATTTTTCGCCACTCGGTGGCAGTCCGGTGAGAATGAAGCTGGTACGACGAGCGAGCGTCTGCGCGTCGGCGGGTGGAGCGGCGGGAATGCCCTGTTTGGCGAGTTCGGCATCGATGTAGTCGTCGATGGATTTGTTCGCGGGTTGTTTCGAGATCGGCTGGAAGGACCACCATTCCTTGCGGCGATTGAGGATAGCGGGCCAGGACGTTTCTTTGGCGATTTCCTCTTTGGAAGGCGGTGTGTCGCGTGGATCGGCGGCTCCGTCACGAATCCATTGCTCGAAGTCAGCGATGACCTTGTCATCGAGCTTGGCACCGTTCTTCGGCATCTTGAGGTCTTCGTGCTCGTGCTTGATGGTTTGAACGAGTAGCGAGCCGGAGGGATCGGCGAGCTTGATGACATCGCCGGATTCACCACCGGCTTGCCAGCCGGCGCGGGAGTCGAGCAGGAGGCTGCCTTTCTTCTTCGTGGCGGTGCTGTGGCACTCGTAGCACTCCTGGGCGAGGATCGGGCGGATCTTGGATTCGAAGAATTCGATCTGCTGCGGAGTCGCCGCGAGAAGTTGGCCTAAAGAAACGAGAAAAGAAAAAGAGAGGAGTTTTTTCATGCCAGGAGCCTCCGGGTGATGGTTGCGGCGGCTTCGAGGCAGAGTTTGCCAGTTTTCTCGAATTGATCGCGTTTCAGGCGGAACGAGGGCGACATGACGGTGATGGCGGCGACCGGGTAGTGGTATTCGTCGAGGATCGCGGCGGCGACGCAGTGGATGCCTTCGAGGCCTTCGGCGACGTCTGTCGAGAAGCCGCGCTTACGCGTTTTGGCGAGATCGGTTTCGAGGGATACTTGCGTGGCGAGCGTGTTTAGCGTGAACTGTTTGAGCGTCACGGTGGCGAAGAATTTTTCGAGTTCGGTGGGTGAAAGGTTTGCGAGCACGGCCTTACCGGGAGCGCAGGAATACATCGGCACTTGCAGGCCGACGGTGCTGCTGACCTTGATCGGCTGCGAAGAGATACACTGCTCCAGCACGGTCATCTTGTGATTGGCGCAGGCGAGAAGTTGTGTGGTCTCGCCGGTGACATCGCGTAGCCATTTGAGCGCCTCCAAGGCGCAGACGACGAGGCTTTTTTCGCGGACTTGCGGACGGGAGAGATCGAAGAGCTTGTTCGTGAGCACGAAGCGCTTGTCGTCCTCGCGGCGTTGAAGATAGCCGCGAGTGTGTAGCGTGCCGGTGATGCGAAAGACGGAATTCACGGGCAAATCGAGCTCGCGGGCGATCTCGGTGAGGCTGAGACCGACGCGGTGCTGGCCCAGGAGCTCGAGAATCGCAAGCGTGCGCTCGGTTCCTGGGGCGAGGGAGTCGTCGGTAAGAGGGATAGGAGCTTCTTTGAGCATTCTGCATTTAGAAACGCTCCCAGATTTGGGAAACTATCCTTCAACCACCGTCTTCTCGAAATGAGCCACCGTAGCCGGGCTGGTAGAGTGAAAAGCCGAGCACGGGGGCCATGGCATCGAAGTGCTTGTCCTGCGCATACACTCGGCACAGGAGCCGCACGGCGATGGTGGCGATGAGAACATCGTTCGCGGGCGCGGTGATGCCTGCGTCCCGTAGTTTCCAGTTATGGCGGACAGCAGCGGTGTAGTCGGCCTCCGTGACGCGGATGTGGGGCAGGCAGGAGAAGTCCGTGTTGAGCTGCTTGCGCTCCTCTTTGCGTGCGCCGCCGAGCACTTCGAGCATCACGGGGGAGCAGAGCGTGGCCTCATAGGCATCCAGCAGACCCTCAATGCCGACCTTGACCTCCAGGCTGCCGGTGCGCCTGGATGCCTCGATCCAGATGGAGGAATCGACGAGAACCATGATTCAGATGACTTCGAGGGCTTCGACTTCATCATTCGTGGAAGGATAGTCGTAAAACCCTTCCCTGAGACGTTTGCCGAACTCCTTGGCCCTCATCCGTTTCACAAAATGCTCCACGGCCTTGGCGATGGCGGGGCTCTTGTTTTTTTCTCCGGTCAATTCCATGGCGTCCGCGATGATTTCATCTTCGATCTCCACTGTGATTCTCATGCGGCTTATTTAAGAGTATAAAAGAGTCATATTCAAACTAAAAATGATGAAAAATAACTCTCAATGGCAACTCATGCGGATCATTGCATTCTCGACACGTGCGGGCATTCTAGCTCCCTCATGCCCCAGGAAACAGACCTCACACTGCTCGGAAGATCCGAAAACCGCCTGCCGGCATCGCCAGACGTGGCGGTACTGGAGACGTTCCCCAATCGCACGCCGGGCAGGAATTACCGCATTCACCTCAGCGCCCCGGAATTCAGCTCGATCTGCCCCGTGACGGGCCAGCCAGACTCGGCGCATCTTGAAATCTACTACATCCCCGATCAGACCTGCGTGGAGACGAAGTCGCTGAAGTTCTATCTGGCCTCGTATCGCAATCACGCGGCATTCAATGAGGCGATTGTGAATCGTGTGCTTGATGACATGGTGAAAGCATGTGCACCGAAGCAGGTGGTGGTGCGCGGCAAGTTCGGCGCGCGTGGCGGCATCCAGCTCACTTGCGAGGCCCGTTTTCCTGACATCGACGAAACTCTCCGTCTGCCGGAATGAAAACGGTCGTGCTTCTCTCAGGCGGGATGGACTCTGTGACTGCACTGCACTGGGCGCGGCAGGAGCATGAGGTCGTGGGCGCGGTGAGTTTTGATTATGGCGCGAAGCACAACCACCGCGAGATTCCGCTCGCCGCGTGGCATTGCGCACAAGCAGACTTGAGGCATGACATCATTGGTCTCGATTTTGTGAACCGGCTGTTCGCCTCCTACTTGCTTAAATCGGGCGGGGAGGTGCCAGATGGGCATTATGCGGCCGAAAACATGAAGCAGACGGTGGTGCCGTTTCGCAATGGCATCATGCTCGCGATTGCCTGTGGTCTGGCGGAGAGTCGTGAGGCGGAAGCGCTCGTCATTGCGGCCCACGCGGGCGATCACACGATTTACCCTGATTGCCGCGAACCATTCATGCAGGGCATGGCGGCGGCGATGAAAGAGGGAACGTATGCGCACATCGAATTGCTGCGGCCGTTCATCCATCTCGATAAAACGGGCATCGCGAAGCTTGGCGCGGCGCTGGGCGTGGATTATGGCAAGACGTGGTCCTGCTACAAAGGCGGCGACTTGCACTGCGGGAAGTGCGGCACCTGCGTGGAACGGATTGAGGCGTTCCAGTTAGCAGGATTGGATGATCCGACGGTTTACAATTCCTAATGCGGCATCGTGCAGCGCCTGCGATGCGTGCGGACCATGTTCATGTCCTTGAGCTTGCGCTGCAGCGTGCGGCGGCTCATGCCGAGGAGTTCGGCGGCGACGGTGCGGTTGTTGCCACTACGTTGCAGGGCTTCGAGGATGAGCTGATGCTCGACCTCGCTGATGTCGAGGTCGCTCTTGGTGTGCGCGGGGGCTTCGGTGTCCGTGGCAGCGCTGGTTTTGGCGAGGGAAGGGGCGCGCAGGCCGATGCCGAGGCCATGCGGATTGAGCAGGTAGGAGGGCAGGTGCTTGAGCATCACGCGGTGGCTGTTGCTCATGACGACGCCGTGCTCGATGGCGGCACGCAGTTCGCGAATGTTGCCGGGCCAGTCGTAGCGCATGAACGCTGGCATGGCGTCCTCGCCGAGCGGTTTGAAGGCCTTGCCGTTGGCTTTGGCGAGTTCTTTGAGGAAATGGTCGGCCAGCACGGGGATGTCGCCTTTGCGCGCACGCAGCGGCGGGAGCTGGATGGTGACGACGCGCAGCCGCCAGTAGAGATCCTCGCGGAATTTGCCTTCCTCGACCATTTTGGCGAGATCGCGGTTGGTGGCGGCGAGGACGCGGACGTCGATCTGGATCGGTTTGCTGCTGCCGACGCGTTCGATGGTCTGCTCGCCGAGGGCGCGGAGGAGTTTCACCTGCGTGCTGGCGTCAATCTCGCCAATTTCATCGAGAAACAAGGTGCCGCCGCTCGCCTGCTCGAAGCGGCCAATGCGGCGCTCTTGTGCGCCGGTGAATGCGCCTTTCTCGTGGCCGAACAGCTCGCTTTCGAGGATCTGCGGCGACAGCGCGGCGCAATGCACGGCAACGATGTTTGCCTTCGGCCGCCCGCTGAGATTGTGAATGGCGCGGGCGACGAGTTCCTTGCCGGTGCCGCTTTCACCTTCGATCAAGACGGTCGCACGCGCGGGGGCGACTTGCTGGATCGTTTCGAGGATCGGTTTCATCACCTCGGCCTGACCGAGAATGCCTTCGATGGAAAATTTGCGATCGACCTGTTGTTTCAGCGCCACGTTTTCTTTCTCCAAGGTGCGGCTGCGGAGGGCGCGTTTGATGAGCAGTTCGACCTCGTCGAGGTTCAGCGGTTTGGTGACGAAATGATAGGCTCCACGGCGCATCGCCTCCACGGCGGTGTCCACGCTGCCGTAGGCGGTCATCATGATGCAGACCGGTGCCTGCGGCAGGGCGAGTGCAGTGTCGAGCAGCTTCATGCCATCGTCCTCGCCAAGGCGGAGATCGGTGAGCATCACATCAATGCGGTCGTTGTTGAGATACTCCATCGCCTCGGCGGCGTTCGAGGCCACATAGCAGTCGAAATCGTCCTCCAGCGACAGGCGCAGGCCGTCGCGGGTGTGTTTTTCGTCATCGACGATCAGAACGGTGGCTTGGTCGTGCATAAGTGAAGGAATGGCACAATAAAAGGAAATGACGAATGACGAAACCAGAATGACAAAGGAAAGATAGTTGACTGAACGTCTAGTTTGCGTTTTAGAGCAGCATGGGACGCACCTCCACCGCCAAAGAACGCCTGATTGAAGCCGTGATCGAACTGATCTGGACGGGCAGCTATGGCAGCACCTCGGTGGACCAGATTTGCGAGCGGGCCGGGGTGAAGAAGGGCAGTTTTTACCACTTTTTTGAGTCCAAGACCGAATTGGCGGTCATTGCTATTGAGCATGGCTGGGCGGAGCATCGCAAGGAGTTGGACCAGACGTTTTCTCCGGTGGTGCCGCCGGTGGAGCGCATCCTGAACTGTTTCCGCAATTTCCGTCGGGAGCAGGAGGAATTGTTCAAAAAGCATGGGCGCGTGCTAGGTTGTCCAGTGCACTCGCTCGGAGCCGAGATCAGCACGGTGGATGACCGTCTGCGTGACAAACTGCAGGAGATTTTGGGCCAGTTCATCCGCTACTACGAGAGCGCCATCCGCGACGCACAGGCGCAGGGCAGCATCGTCACGCATGACCCGATGGCGCTGGCCCGGATCGTGTTCGCCTACAGCGAGGGATTGCTGCTGCACGCCCGCATGTGGAATGACCTCAACCGGCTGGATGAATTTGAGTCCGGTGCCAAGATCATCCTCGGTGTGCAAAGCTAAGTCGGCTTCCTTTTGCCTTCATTTTTAACCAACTAGTCAACTTTCGCCCCCAAACCAACGCGTCTCGTGAAACCGCAAACCCTTCTCCCTCTCGTCCTGCTCCTCGCCGCTTGTGGCAAACCGCCTGCGGGTGGCCCTGGCGGCGGGCAGATGCCTCCAGCTCAGGTGACGCTCGCCCCAGTGGAGCAGCAGGAACTCGTCGAGTGGGAAGAGTTCACAGGGCGTGTCGAGGCCATGGAAACGGTGGAACTCAAGCCCCGCGTATCCGGCTATATCACCGAGGTGCATTTCCAGGCCGGTGCGCTGGTCAAGCAGGGCGATGTGCTGTTCACCATCGATCAGCGTCCGTTTGAAACTCGACTGCGTGCTGCCCGGGCCGAGGTGAAAAGCGCCGAGGCGAATGCGCAGGCGATGAAGCGCGAATTTGATCGCGTGAAGAGCCTGCTCGCTGCTAAAGCCATCGCGCCAGAACAGGCCGAGAGCCGTGAGTCCATGAACTTGCAGGCGCAGGCCGGATTGGATGCCGCGCTGGCCGCCGCGCATAGCGCGGAGATCGAATTCGAGCACAGCACGGTCAAAGCGCCGATCAGTGGCCGCATCAGTCGCGCGATCACCACGCCGGGCAACTATGTGACCGCCGGTGTCACGCTGCTGACGAGCATCGTCACCGTGGCCCCCGTTTATGTGTATGCCGACATTGATGAGAACAGTCTGCTGAAGCTGCAGGCGCTGCGTCGCGACAAGAAGACCTTCACCAACGGTGACGGCCGCGTGCCGGTGGAGTTGCAGCTTTCCAATGAGACGGACTTCCCGCACCATGGCCACATCGAGTCCTTCGACAATCGTCTCGACGCCGGGACCGGCAGCATGGTGCTCCGCGCCGAGTTCGCGAACAGCGATAGCGTGCTCACGCCCGGCTTGTTTGCGCGCATTCGCCTGCCGATGACGGCCAAATACCCTGCGCTGCTCGTGGATGAAAAAAGCATCCTCACCGATCAGGCGAACAAGTATGTGCTTGGCGTGGATGAATCCAAGACACCTGCGGTCTCCGTTTACAAAGCCGTGGTGATCGGCCCGAGCATTGATGGCAAACGCGTCATCCGCAGCGGCTTGCATGCCGGCGACAAAATCATCATCAACGGCCAGGGCCGCTTGCCGATGCCGGGGATGCCGGTCGCGCCGGTAGAGGCCGATGCGCCGAAACAAGCCGCTGTGTCCGGCGCGAAATGACGAAACCAGAATGGCGAATGACGAAGCAAGTCACCGGCCATCCGTCATTCATTCGTCATTTGCCCGCCCCGCTTCACCCCAAGCCCCGCACCCATGAATTTTTCCCGTTTCTTTATCACTCGCCCCATTTTCGCGGGCGTGCTGTCGCTGCTGATCTTCATCCTCGGCACCATCTCGTTGTTTCAGTTGCCGATTTCGGAGTATCCCGAAGTGGTGCCGCCGACGGTGGTCGTCACGGCGACGTATCCTGGCGCGAATCCAAAGACCATCGCCGAAACCGTTGCCTCACCGATTGAGCAGATCATCAATGGCATCGAGGACATGCTGTACATGGATTCGCAGAGCACGGCGAACGGCGTGATGACGCTGAAAGTGACCTTCAAGGTCGGCACCGACCTCGATCTGGCACAGATGCAGGTGCAAAACCGTGTGTCGCAGGTGCTGCCGAAGCTGCCGGAGGAGGTGCGGCGTTTTGGTGTGACCACGATCAAGTCCGCGACGGACATGACGCTGGTGGTGCATCTGCTCTCGCCCAATGACCGCTATGACGAGATCTATCTGCGCAACTACGCTACGCTCAATGTGAAGGACGAGCTGGCCCGCATTGTCGGTGTCGGTCAGGTGAACATCTTCGGTGGCGGCGACTACGCGATGCGCATCTGGCTTGACCCCGACAAGGCCGCCGCACGCGGCCTCACCGCCGGTGATGTGGTGAACGCCATCCGCGAGCAGAACATCCAGGTCGCCGCCGGCACCATTGGCCAGCAGCCGGTGGAGGACGCGGCGTTTGAGCTCACGGTGAACGCCAAGGGCCGCCTCATCACCGAGGAGGAGTTCGAGGCCATCATTGTCAAAACCGGCCCGCACGGTGAAAAGCTGCGGCTGCGTGATATTGCTCGCGCTGAAATGGGATCGGGCGAGTACGCGCTGCGCAGCCTCATCAACAACAAAAAGGCCGTCGGCTTAGGCGTGTTCCAGCTTCCCGGATCGAACGCGCTCGCCGTCTCGCAGGCCGTGCGTGATCGCATGGTGGAGCTGAAGGCCAAGATGCCCGAAGGTGTGGACTACGCCATCGCTTACGATCCCACGGTGTTCGTGCGGAAATCCATTGATGCGGTCATTCATACGCTCATCGAGGCCATCCTGCTCGTTGTGCTCGTGGTGGTCGTTTTCCTGCAAACTTGGCGTGCTTCGATCATCCCGCTGGCCGCCGTGCCAGTGTCGCTGGTCGGCACCTTCGCGGTGATGCACGCGCTGGGCTTCTCTATCAACAATCTCTCGCTGTTTGGCATCGTGCTGGCCATCGGCATCGTCGTGGATGACGCCATCGTGGTGGTCGAAAACGTCGAGCGCAACATCCGCAATGGCTTGAAGCCCGTGGACGCCACGAAACAGGCCATGAGTGAGGTCACGGGGCCGATCATCGCCACCGCGCTCGTGCTCTGCGCGGTGTTCATCCCCACGGCGTTCATCAGCGGCCTCAGCGGCCAGTTTTACAAGCAGTTCGCCATCACCATCGCCATCTCCACGGTCATCTCGGCCATCAATTCGCTCACGCTTTCACCTGCGCTCTCAGCCTTGCTGCTCAAAGGGCGCGACGACAAAAAAGACCTGTTCACCAAGCTGCTCGATCTGTTGTTCGGCTGGTTTTTCCGCCCGTTCAATCGCTTCTTTGAGTGGTCGTCCAATGTCTATGTTGGCACAGTGAAGCGCTTCATCCGTTTCAGCTTCATCGCGCTGCTGATCTATGGCGGTCTCGTGTGGGCGACGTGGAAGGGCTTTGACATGGTGCCAGCGGGCTTCGTGCCAGCGCAGGACAAACAGTATCTCATCGGCGTGGCGCAGCTTCCTGATGCGTCGTCGCTGGATCGCACCGAGGTGGTCATGCGCCGCATGTCCGAGATCGCGCTGAAGCATCCTGGCGTGAAAGACGCCATCGCATTCCCCGGCCTGTCTATTCACGGCTTTGGCGTCAGTCCGAACAGCGGCATCGTGTTCCTTGGCCTCAAGGATTTTGAAGAGCGCACCACGCCGGATCTTTCCGCCGATGCGATTGCGGGCGCGTTGTTCGGCCAATACATGAGCATTCAGGAGGGCATGGTGTTCGTCTTTCCGCCACCACCCGTGAACGGCATCGGCACGATGGGCGGTTTCAAGCTGATGGTGCAGGACCGTGGTGATCTGGGCTACGCGGAACTCTTCAAGGCCACGCAGGCGCTGGCGGGCGCGGGCAACCAGTCCGGCAAGCTCATGAATGTGTTTTCCGGCTACACGGTGAACGTGCCGCAGCTCGAGGCCGATGTGGATCGCGAAAAGGCGAAGGTGCAGGGCGTGCCGCTCGGTGCGCTGTATGAGACGCTGCAAATCAACCTCGGCAGCCTGTATGTGAACGACTTCAACCGCTTTGGTCGCACCTATCAGGTCGTGGCGCAGGCGGAGGAGCAGTTCCGCAATGACGCGGGCGACATCACGCGCCTCAAAACGCGCAACGCCGCCGGTGACATGGTGCCCATCGGCTCGCTGGTGAAGGTAAAAGAGAGCTTTGGCCCCGACCGCGTCACGCATTACAACGGCTACCTCGCCGCCGATCTCAATGGCGCTGCCATGCCGCCGCTCAGCTCGGGGCAGGGGGAGGCGGTGATCGCCGAACTCGCTAAGACACTGCCGCCCGGCTTCGAGTTTCAATGGACCGATCTCGTGTATCAAAAGATCATCGCCGGCAACACCGCCGTATATGTCTATCCGCTCTGCATCCTGCTCGTCTTCATGGTGCTGGCCGCGCAATACGAGAGCCTGCGCCTGCCGCTAGCCATCATCCTGATCGTGCCGCTGTGCCTGCTGTTCGCACTGGCCGGAGTCATGATCGTGGGTGGCGACAACAATATCTTCACGCAGATCGGCTTCATCGTGCTGATCGGCCTCGCGTGCAAAAACGCCATCCTCATCGTCGAATTCGCCAAAGAGAAGTTCGATCACGGCCTCAGCCCGCTCGAAGCCGCCCTCGAAGCCTGCCGCCTACGTCTGCGCCCGATTTTGATGACCTCCATCGCCTTCATCGCCGGTGTGTATCCGCTGGTCGTCTCCACTGGAGCCGGTTCCGAGATGCGCCGCGCCATGGGCACCGCCGTCTTCGCCGGCATGATCGGCGTGACCTTCCTCGGCCTGTTCTTCACGCCGGTGTTTTATGTTCTCGTCATGAAACTGGGGCGGGAAAAGAAGGCTGGACCCACCGCCGCATGAGTCACTCGCCTGCTATGCCAAGTACCCTTCTCTCAAGGTCATTCGTCATGAAAAACCTTGCTTCGGAGCGCAAATCCTCCAGGCAGGAAGCGATGGCATCCAAATGCCCGGACAGCTTGGCATCGAGTAGGAGACGCAGCAGTCCTTTGACTGGCAGATTGAGTCGCATCGCTACGGAACGGCCTTCGGCCTCGTCCATGAGCAGCGCATCCGCCTTGCGCTGGAAGGCGATTGCGATGGCCTCCGCCTCGCCTTTACCGAGATCAAGCGTGGCTGCGAAGGCTCTCTCAACATCGGAAGGGATGGCTTGGAAGAGTCATCCCGCCTTGAAGGCATCGTCGATCATCGATGCGGCCACTTCATTCGACAGCGCACCCAGTTCCCGACATACTGCTTCAGGAATGATGACGGTATCATGCAGGCGCTCCAGCAACTCCAGTTTTCCGATCAGCGCCAGATTGGATATGAAAGAGGTGTCACTGATGACCAGCATGTCTCAGCTCCTGCTCGAACATTTCCAGGGTGAAGCGGGGAATCTGACGGTCGGCGAGTGCCGCTTGAAATTCAATAAAGCCCAGCCCGGCCAGCTTTTGCGCCTGACCGAAACGCAAGATGCCTTGCTTGAACAAAAGACAGGCCAGCTCCTCCAGCACATGGCCTCGCAGCCCGGGTGCTTCATCAATCGGCAGGTCGATTTCCAGTTTCATGCCGCCAAAATGCCTCACCGCCATCGCTCTGCCAACACCTGATTTCGCCATGCGCCGCCTCATCCCACTCCTCCTCGTCACCAGCGCTCTTGCTCAAGTCGGCCCTAATTACGAGCGTCCCGCCACCGCGACGCCACCGCAGTTCAAAGGCGTGACTTGGCGTGTCGCGTCGCCGTCTGCGCATCTGTCGAAAGGCGAATGGTGGAAGGTGTTCAACGACTCACGGCTCAATGCGCTCATGGCCGCCGCCACGGCGAACAACCAGCAGCTCAAGGGTGCGATCGCACGCTTCGATCAGGCGCGTGCTGCCGCCCGCATGTCGCGCGCGGATTTTTTCCCGACGCTGAGCCTGCCGCTCACTGCTGAGCGCCAGCGCACCTCGGAGAACATGCCATCACCCTTTCCGCTGAACGGTTTGAGCTACAATGGCCCGGCTTACAACGCGCCGTTCGAATTCGGCTGGGAACTTGATCTGTGGGGTAAAATTCGCCGTCAGGTCGAGGGCGCGCGTGCTGATGCCGCCGCAGCGGGTGATGAGCTGCACAATGTGCTGCTGGGCATCCAGGCGGAAGTGGCGATGAATTACTTCAAGCTACGCATGTTCGACAACGAGATGCGCATCGTGCGCGAGGCCGTGGGGCTGCGCGGTGAAGCGCTCAAAATAGCCAGTGCCCGCGTGCAGGTCGGCGCGGGCAGCGAGTTGGAGCAGGCGCAGGCGGAAACAGAGGTCGCCACAGCGGAGGCGGAAATTTCCGCGCTGCAGGCGCAGCGTGATCAGCTTGAAAATTTGCTCGCTATCCTGATTGGCACGAGCGCGTCATCGTTTCGCGTTCCGGCATCGACAGGGGTACTCTCCGCGCCGCCCAGCGTGCCGGCGGGCCTGCCGAGTGACCTGCTGGAGCGTCGTCCTGACATTTCCCAGGCCGAGCGTGCGCTGACTGCCGCTACCGCCCGCATTGGCGTGGCCAAGGCGCAGTATTTTCCCAGCATCAAGCTGCTCGGTCGTGGTGGCTTCCAGAGTGGCGACATTGACATCCTATTTGAACCCACCTCTCTCATGTGGAGCATGGGTCCGCAAATCACGGTGCCGTTGTTTTCAGGCAACAAGAACCGCTGGAACCTCACCAAGTCGAAAGCGGCGCACGATGAGGCGCTGGCCGGCTACCGGCAGGCATTTTTGGGCGCCGTGGGCGATGTGGAGACGAGCTTGTCAGCGCTTCGCAATCTCAGCACGCAAGCTGGAGCGCAGACCCGCGCCCGCACCAGCGCGGAAAAGGCCGCGTTGCTTGCCAAAACCCGCTACGAGGCCGGCACGAGTCCCTACCTCGATGTCATTGATGCCAACCGCACCACCCTCGCCACGCAGCGTGCCGCTGCGCAGATCGCCGGTCAGCGCCTGATCGCCACCGTGGGCCTGATCAAGGCCATCGGCGGCGGCTGGGATCAACGGATGCCGACCGTGGTGCCTGCAATGACGCCTGATCCCGCTGCACGTTACGATGGAGATGAGAAGCAGGGATTCTTTTCGCGCGTGAAAGGCTGGTTCAAGCGTGATTGAGCGGCCGGACGCGCCACTCCTCGCCTTGAATCAACGCCCAGTTGCGAACTAGGCCGTTTGTGCCATGAACTACCGTGTATGAACGACATCCCTGGCAGCATCAAGGCAGCGCGCCTGAAACAGCCGCGTCTGACCTCTGCGCAAGTTTGGCGGCAGGTGGAGCAGCATCTTGGAATATCTTTGAGCAAATCAGTGCTCTGCGAGAGTGGGGAGAACAGCCCGGACTCCTGTTTGCAAGAGACGCCATCCCAATATCAGGTCAGCGACCCGGGATGGAGCTCGAAGTAATTTTTGATGAACCCCGCCAGTGTTTTATCAAAATCACGCTGCCAGGTTTTTACGGCAACACGCTGCGGGTTCGTGATTGGGCCGGCGTTTTGGCTCCGGCCACACCGTTGGAGTATTTGGAGCGCTGGAGGCTTTCCAATGAGCTCTTTGAAGATGATGTGCGTGTACTTGGTTTGGTGAGCGATTACGCCGGGCCGCGCATCGCGGTGGCGCATCCGCTTGTTGTCGGCAGCCGCCCTGAGAAGGTGGAGATCGCCGAGTTCATGCGCCAGCGCGGCTTCCTGCCGGTGCGAGACATGAATATCTTCTTTGATGATGACCGCGATCTGCTCGTCAGTGACGCTCATGCGGGCAATTTTCTCCGCAATGATGACGGCCAAGTCTTCGCCATTGATGTCCTGCCGCTGAAGGCGCCCGGCAAATTGCTGGCTTTCGCCCTCGGGTTTTAAACCGCCAGTTTTCGGTACAGTTTTTCCATCGCTTTCGAACTACGGCAGGCGATGGCGGCTTGGGCTAAAATGCTCGCGACATCGAGGCGGGAGATTTTGATGCCTTGTTGAACCTTGTCCCACGATGCAGCGCGCATCTTGGCGACGGTTTGAATGCCGAGGAGCAAGGGCAAGGCGGTGGCGTAGCGGAGTTTGCCGTGGGCGACGTGCTGGACGTAGCGCAGGCCGCAGTCGAGATGCTCGGTGCAGGTTTGTAGCCACTTGCGCCACTCGGTTTGGATGTCTTCAGGTTGGCAGGGCAGGTAGCAGCGGCCGTCGCGGGTGTCTTCGCCGATGTCGCGGAGGATGTTGATGAGTTGCAGGCCCTTGCCCATGCGTGCGCCCCATTGCTGCATCTGTTCGGTGGTGATAGCGGGATCGAGTGAAGCGGGAAGCTCGCTGGCGCAGAGTTGCGTCCAGAATTCGCCGACACAACCGGCGACGAGCCAGGTGTACTCGTCGAGTTCCTCAGTGCTGGCGAGGCGGCGAAGCTGGCCGTCGGACGGGAAGCGGCGAATGTCGAGCATCTGGCCGTCGATGATGTGCTCCAGTACGTTTTGGATCGCCGCGAGCGGTGTGGGCTGCATCGTGCGCAGCCAGGCGATGCCAGCGGCGAATTTTTCCATGAGGCGGCGTTCGGCGTCATCGCTCTGCTGCGGGCAGAATTGAGTGATCAGTGTGTTAGCGAGCAATTCGACATTCGCATCGCCACGCACGAGAGCGCGGTAGCGTTCGAGGCAGTCGAGCCGCACCTCGGCGCTCACGCTGGCGGTGTCGGCGATGGTGTCCGCCGTGCGGGCGAGCAGGTAGGCGAGCGAGATCGGCTCGCGCAGTTCCTTGGGCAGCGCTTTGAGCGTGAGGTAAAACGAGCGCGACACCGAGGCCAGTAACTGGCCACCGAGCTCGCGTTCGTGGTGGGTTTCGTCGGACATCTGGGTGCTAGATGCTGGATGGTGGATGCTGGATCAAGCATTCTCTGCTAGAGATTGAAATCGAGAATCAAGCATCCAGTTACCAGCATCCAGAAGTGAATCATCTCTACGTCCACATTCCGTTCTGCCATCGCATCTGCCCGTATTGCAGCTTTCACAAGCATACGCCGGGAGGGACGGACATGGTGGCGTTTGTGGATGCCCTGTTAAAGGAGGCGGAGAAGCAGCCGCTGAAGCCGAAAACGATCTTTTTCGGTGGTGGCACGCCGACCATGCTCAGTGATACGCACTTGGAGAGATTGCTGCGTGGATTGCGCGAGCGTGTGGACATGTCGGATGTCGTGGAATTCACCATGGAGGCCAATCCGCGCACGATCACGGACTCGAAGGCAGCGCTAATGCGTGATTTGGGTGTGACACGAGTTTCGCTTGGAATTCAGGCATGGGACAACAAGACGTTGAAAACATTGGGCCGTGATCATTCCTACGAGCAGGCCGACGAGACTTGGGGAGTGCTATGCGAGGCGCGTTTTCCGAGTTTGAACATTGACCTGATGTTTTCGGTGCCTGGGCAAAGTCTTGAGGCATGGCGCTGGACACTGGAACGCACGATTGCATGCAGGCCGGATCACATTTCGGCCTACAACTTGAATTACGAGGAGGACACGGACTTTTTCCGCCGGTTGAAGACTGGGGAGTTTCGTATGGATGAGGGAAGAGATGTGGAGTTTTTCCATTTGGCGATGGACATGCTGGCGGCGGATGGATACGAGCAGTATGAGATATCCAACTACGCGATGCACGATTTTCGCAGCGTTCACAACGAAGCCTACTGGCTCGGCGAGGATTATCTCGGCATCGGTCCCGGTGCTTTTTCAACGATTGATGGCAAACGCTGGCACAACGTGAAGGACACGCCGCGCTACATGGCGATGACGCTGGCGGGTGAAAACACGGCAGTGGAGATCGAAGCACTCACCCCCGAAAATCGCCGCACGGAGCGCTTTGGTTTGGAACTGCGCACAGCACGCGGGCTGCCGCTGGAATTGATTGCCCCTGAGTCACGCCGCATGCTCGACACGCTGCGTGATCAGGGGCTGCTGAGTTTTGATGCCAGCCATGTGCGGCTCACTCGGGCGGGGAAACCGCTCGTCGATCCGATCGCGGTGGCGCTGATGGGTTAAATCTGGTCGAGCAGATACTTGATCAAGTCAGTCGTGGTGACCATGCCGACGAGCTTGCCGCCGTTGGCGATGGGGTCGTTGCGTTTCATAAAAGAGAACCTTCGCGCGGGAACGTCTCTCACACCACGCTTGTCTCGGGCAAGGCTGACAGGATGTTGCGCTCCTCAGTGCAATTCCACCACCACGGCGCTGGCGTTGTCCTTGCCGGACTCGGCCACGGCGTATTCGACAATGGTCTTGGCGTCGTCTTTGACGAGCATGTCGGCGAGGCGGTGGTCCCAGATGCCGTCGATGACGCCGTCGGTGCAGAAGAGAAAGCGGTCACCGCTGCCACAGGCGACGGAGCCGATCTGCGGTTCAAGATACTGCCGACCAGCACCGAGAACCTGCATCAGGCTGCTGCGGCGTGGATGGGTGCGTGCCTGGCGCTCGTTGAGCTTGCCCTGGCGGCGCTCCCAGCCGACGTAGGAGTGGTCTTCGGTGAGCTGCTTCATGGGGTCGCCTTTGGGCAGCCAGTAGATGCGGCTGTCGCCGATGTGGGCGAAGTGCAGCCAGCCGGGGGTGAACCAGCCGAGGCTGAGGGTGGCTCCCATGCCTCGGCATTCGTCATAATAGCGGCCCAGTTTGAGCAGTTCCTCATGGATGCGGTGGCAGAGCTCGTTCAATACTTCGCCGTGGCCGGCCGCGATCTGCTGCGCTGCTTGTTTAAAGCTGCGTGGCAGCAACTGAGTGATCTTTTCCGCAGAGATCTTGCTGGCGAACTCGCCGGACTTGGCTCCGCCCATGCCATCGCTGACGGCGAAGACGAAGTCGCCGGTGTCGAGGCTGGATTCGCCGACTTTGCCGAGGAAGCGCACCTCACTGGCGTCGAAGTTCAGGCAGAGGAAGGTGTCCTCGTTGTTCTGGCGCACGCGGCCGCGATGCGTCATGCCGGACCAGCTGAGGTTATTGGGTGCCGGGGGCGCGTCGGGGTCGCTCATGCGGTGGGTTGCGGTGGTGTGTCGAGGATGGTGGCCAGCTCGAAGTCGATGATGCAAAATCTACCATCACTGTGGCGGTAGGTGATGTTGCGGGGGAAAGGATCGTCGTGGCGGATGCCATAGTCGCGCGCCAACTCACCAAAAAGCTCCTTGATCCGCGACGTGCTGATATGCTCGACGATGCTGCCGCAGTTGGTGGTGACGATGGTGAGCGCCTCGGAATCGGACTCGAGCAGGCGTGGCACGTAATTGCAGCCGCGTTCTTCGAGCAGGCGCAGGACGCGGACTTCATTCTCGAAGCGTTCCTTGGCGTTGTGTCCTTTGAACTGCTTGTGAACCTTGCCGTCATAGCCGATGCGGACAATGGCGCGGGCGGTGTTTTTGGCTTCTCTCATGATTGTGGCGTGAGCTTCCCGCCTGTGGCTCCTGTGTGCAAGTGGCAGCGAAGTTTCTGGCAGCAGCAGGCGTGTGAGGCGCTGAAAATGTCAAAAAATGATCTCGCATGTGGCACGCCACATGCTCTTATCGCCGAGGCTATCGCCTGCGGATGGTTTTTCCACAGGCAAGGCAACAAATCCACACACATTCAACCATGGCCAAATACAAACTCGAATACCTCTGGCTGGACGGCTACGAACCCGTCCGCAACCTCCGCGGCAAAACGCAGGTCAAGGACTTTGCCAGCTTCCCGAAGCTGGAAGAACTGCCTGAATGGGGCTTTGACGGTTCCTCCACCCGCCAGGCTCCCGGTGGCAGCTCCGACTGCGTGCTGAAGCCTGTGGCCATTTATCCTGACAGCACCCGCAAGAACGGTGCGCTCGTCATGTGCGAAGTGTACAATGCGGACGGCACCCCGCACCCGTCGAATGATCGTGCGACGATCCTTGACGATCCAGATAGCTGGTTCGGCTTTGAGCAGGAATATTTCCTCTACCAGGATGGCCGCCCGCTTGGTTTCCCTGAGCACGGCTATCCCTCCCCGCAGGGGCCTTACTACACCGGTGTCGGCTACAACAACGTCGGCGACATCGCCCGCCAGATCGTCGAGGAACACCTCGACCTCTGCCTCGACGCCAGCATCAATCACGAAGGTATCAACGCCGAAGTGGCGAAGGGCCAGTGGGAATTCCAGATCTTCGGCAAAGGCTCCAAGAGCTGCGCCGACCAGATGTGGGTCGCCCGCTACATCCTGGAGCGTCTTTGTGAGAAGTATTGCGTGCAGGTGGAATACCACTGCAAGCCACTTGGCCCGACCGACTGGAACGGCTCCGGTATGCATGCCAACTTCTCCACCAAGCACATGCGCGAAGTCGGCGGCGAGCCTTACTTCCTCGCCCTCATGGCCCAGTTCGAGAAGAACTGCGCCGAGCACATCGCCGTCTATGGCCCGGACAATCACATGCGCCTCACCGGCCTGCATGAGACCCAGTCCATCGACCAGTTCTCCTGGGGCATCGCCGACCGTGGCGCTTCCGTCCGTGTCCCGCACAGCTACAAGAAAAACGGCTGGAAGGGCTACCTCGAAGACCGTCGTCCGAACAGCCAGGGCAATCCTTACCAGATCGCCTCCCGCATTCTCAAGACGATCGCGGAAGTCGCCAAGTAAGGCGCTTTCGTTCACACTCTCCACGAACGCCGCCTGGCAACAGGCGGCGTTTTTTGTTTGGGTGCAGTGTTTGCAAAACTCCATCGACGGGCTAGGTGAAGGCGTATCCACCGCTCCCACATGCTCACCGAACCAGACATCCGCACCGCCCTTGGCAACGTCCGCTACCCCGGCTTCAGCCGCGATATCTTATCCTTTGGCCTCGTGCAGGGCATTCAGATCGAGGGTGCCAACGTCACCATCGCCCTCTCCATCGCCACGCGCGATCCGAACATCCCCCGCCTCATTCACGAGCAGGCCATGGACGTGTTGAAAAAGCTCCCCGGCATCGGCGAGGTGAAGCTGAACTTCGACATCAAAGACCCGCCCGGCGCTGGCGTCACTGCCTCCGAGAAACTCGGCAAGGCCAGCATCCCCGGCGTGAAAAAAATCATCGCCGTCGCCTCTGGTAAAGGCGGCGTGGGCAAAAGCACCGTCGCCTCCAATCTCGCCGTCGCCATGAGCAAGTCCGGCCTCCGCGTCGGCCTTTGCGACTGCGATTTGTACGGCCCCAGCATCGCCCACATGTTCGGCACCGACGAGCGCCCCTACCAGAACGACGAGCAGCAGATCGTCCCCATCGAAAAATACGGCATCCAGCTCATGTCCATGGGCTTCCTGCTCGAAGACGCCTCTCCAGTCATCGTGCGCGGCCCCATCGCCACTCGCTACACCCAGCAGTTTCTCAAACAAAGCGCCTGGAACGACCTCGACGTCCTCGTGCTCGACCTCCCGCCCGGCACTGGCGACATCCAGCTCACCATCGTGCAGACCGTCGCCCTCGACGGCGCCGTCATCGTCACCACCCCGCAGGAAGTCGCCCTCATTGATGCGCGCAAGGCCGTCGGCATGTTCCAGAAGGTCAACGTTCCCATCCTCGGCATCATCGAAAACATGAGCTACTTCGTCTGTCCCAGCGACGGCCAGATCTACCACATCTTCGGCAAAGGCGGCGGCGAGCACGAGGCCAAGCGCCTCGGCGTCCCGCTGCTCGGCCAGATCCCCATCGAAATGCACGTCCGCGAATGCGGCGACGAAGGCCACCCCATCGCCCTCGAAGACCCCGCGAAATCCGCCGCCTCCAAGGCCTTCCACGACATCGCTGCGCAGCTCAAGTAGCCCGCAACCTCGGGCAATTTTTACTTCGCCTCGACCGCCGGTTTGTCGCCGACCTGGATGGTCGGGGTCTTGGCGTCCTCGCTCACGTTCAGCGCCAGCCAGTGGCCGTTGATGGCGTGGGCGGGGAAGCCGCAGGCCAGGGCGAACTCGCCGCTTTCATCAGCGACGAATTTGAACTCGGCTTTGGTCAGCGCGAGGCCGACCTCGGGCTTCGGCACGCCTGCGCCGTCGAAATACGGCTCGCCCATTTGCAGCTTCTTGGTGGTGTCTTTTTCCACCACGATGAGGCTGTGCGGGATGGGGCTGGGATTGATGAAGGTGGCCTCGACGGTCCAGCCGGTGGGGATGGTGAAGATGATCTTGCCGTGTGAGTAGCCGTTGAAGTTCATGCCGTAGTTCGCGGCGGAGTAGGTGGCGACGAGCGTGACCTTCACGGTCTTGGGTTGGTCGCTCAGCTTGAGGAAATCTGCCTCGGTGATGCCAGCGAAGAGTTCCTTCTTCAGTCCGGGGATCTCGACGGCGTGCGCATGATCAGCGGCCGGAGCGGCGGGCTGCTGGGCAAGACCAAGCGATGAGGCGAGTAGCGAGGCAAGGATGAGGCGGTGAATCATGATTGAGGACGCATGGAAGCAGGCTTGATGGAACGTGCAATGGAGGATCGAACTTCGGGGATGGAACAATGAATCTCGCGTTTTGGAAAGTTTTTCCCCAAGATGCGGCAAACTCAGCCGTGATGCCCGCTGAACACACCTGCATGAGTGAATCGCACGATCTTTTTCTCACCACCCTCCAGCGCTACGAGCGGCCCCTCATCCGCTACGCGCATGATTACACGGGCGATCTGGAAGACGCGCGGGACATCGTGCAGGACGTGTTTGTGAAGCTCAGTCAGCACCTCGCCACTCTCGACCACGAGCGGCTCGCGCCCTGGCTCTTCACCGTCTGCCGCAACCGTGCCCTAGATCATCACCGCAAACATCAACGCCTCGTCGTCATGGAAACTGCCACCCTCGATCTCGAAACCTCCGCCGATCCCTCGCCCGATGACGCGATGGAAAAACGTGAAACCGCCACCGCGCTGCGTGAGCTGATTGAAACGCTGCCCGTGCGACAGCGCGAGGCTGTGCGGCTGAAATTCATCGCCGGACTCGACTACCAGCAGATCAGCGCCGCCATGCAGACCAGCATCGGCAACGTCGGCTGCCTGATTCACCACGGCGTCGCCGCATTGAAGACCAAATGGCATGCCCATGAGCAGCCGCAGCCGGTGAAACTGAAACATGCGCTGGCCTGAAACCTTGAACCCCACTTTTTGACCATGAAACCGGAACAAATCACCGCCTGGGCGCTGGACGAAGCCAGCACCGAAGAACGCCAGCAACTGGAGGCAGCGCTGGCCGAGAACCCGAAAACGAAGCAGACCGCCGATGAGACGAAGGAGTTCTGCCATTTTCTCCTCGGCGAGCTGCGCGATGAATCGCTCGCGTTCACCGATGAGCAGCGGGAGAAGCTGAAGCAGGTAGTGCAAGCGTCCCGCTTGCCGGAAAATCAGCCGGCAAGCGAGACGCTTGCACTACGACCGAAGTGGCGCATGAGCCATGTCGTGCGACTGGCGCTGGCCGCCTGCGTGGCACTGGGCGGGTTTTGGACCTGGCAGGCCTTTGAAGCAAAGCATGCGGTGCCGATGGTGGCAGCGGTGGATGAAGTGGCATACTCCATTCAATCCTTGCGCCGCAGTGAGATCAACAAACTGGAGAAATCTGAGTCCGAAGTGCGCATGCTGGCCGAGCTGCCGGTGACGGCGGTCGTCGTCAAGGAAATGGAACGGGTGGCAGGTAAGCCACTGGCGGCTCCAGCCATGCCCGAGCCTGCTCCAACCGCAGGCCCACTGGCCTTGAACAAGGACATCGGGACGATGAGCGCGGGGGCTGTCGCGACCTTGAAGCAGATTCAGGATCGGACGGCCTACGGCCTGAATTTTGACGCACAGATGACGCCGTTGGCAGAACGACCGCGCCTATTGTCGCTTGGGCAGGCTGGTGTGGTGATCAATCCGACTGGAGATAGCAAGTCTATCAATCTCATGACTGCTCCGGTGGTGACAACCAAGTCGGGCACGAAAGCCACGATGCCGGTAACTCGTGAGTATGTCTATACAGGGGATACAACGGTCAACGCTGGCACTCTCACCATCAACGGCGGGGGGCCGTTGTCGCCCGCTGCTCCTGCATCCGCACTACCGAATACCTCGTCAGCTCAGCCCGGTTTGATCGTGAGCGCTGGAACAGGAGGCACGACCTTGGCAGGAGGTGTGGTGTCGCTTGGAAGGGCGGTGAATACGGGTGATGCAGGCGACATGACCAAGGCGGGTGCTGGCACGCTGACGTTGGGTGGTGCGAACACCTACACTGGAGCCACGACCATCAGCGGCGGCACTCTTGCCGTGACCGATTCGCGGGCCAAAGAACTGCCCGCTGTCACTTTACAGACGGCTGCTACTGTCCCGACGACGCTTGATTTGAGTGGCATGGCCTCCGGTGGTAACACACTGTCGATCGCCAATGGCACGCGTGTCGTCGCTAGCCCACCGGCAGCACCGATGCTGGTGATGAATCCGCAGCCGGACGCGCATTACTTTGCCAAAGCTGGCAAAGATCTGGATGGATTGACGACTGACAGCGATGACATCCTCGCAGGTCGGCCCACCGTCCGTGATGCGAAGTCGGCCAACGAAACCTACACGCGCATCATCGAGAACGAGTTGAAGGACGTGGCGCGGGAGCCGCTTTCGACCTTGTCGATTGATGTCGATACGGCGTCGTATGCGAACGTGCGGCGGTTTTTGAACCAGAACATGATTCCACCAGCGGACGCGGTGCGGATCGAAGAACTGGTCAATTATTTCCCCACGTCAGAAGAAGGCCCAGCGCATGATGCGCAGGAGCCGTTCGCCGTGCGCGTCGAGCTGGCACCGTGTCCGTGGCAGCCAGTGCATCGGCTGGCCCGTATCGCGATCAAAGGCCGCGAGCTCGGCGATGACCGCAAGGCGAGCAATCTGGTGTTCCTCGTGGATGTCTCCGGCTCGATGAATGAGCCACAGAAGCTGCCGCTGGTGCAGCAGACGCTGCGCCTGCTGACGGAACAGCTCGGGGAAGGGGACCGCGTGACGATGGTGGTTTACGCAGGCAGCAGCGGTCTGGTGCTGCCGCCGACGAACGGCGAGAAAAAAGCGGAGATTCTGGCCGCGATCGAGAAATTGCAGGCCGGTGGCGGCACGCATGGTAGCGCGGGCATCCAACTGGCCTACGAGCAGGCGGTGGCTGGTTTCATCAAGGGCGGCGTGAACCGCGTGATCCTCTGCACCGATGGTGATTTTAACGTCGGCGTGAGTTCGCCCGAGGAACTGGAGAAACTGATCACCCAGAAGGCGAAGAGCGGCGTCTTCCTCAGCGTGCTGGGCTTTGGCAGCGGCAATCTGAAGGATCGCACGATGGAAACGCTGGCCGACAAAGGCAACGGCAACTACGCCTACATCGGCAGCCTCAGCGAGGCGCGCAAAGTGCTGGTGGAGCAGATGAATGGCACGCTGGTGACCATCGCGAAGGATGTGAAGATTCAGGTCGAGTTCAATCCAGCCGCCGTGCGTAGCTATCGCCTGATCGGTTATGAAAACCGGCTGCTGGCGAAGGAGGACTTCAATGATGATGCAAAGGACGCGGGTGAGATCGGCGCAGGCCACAGCGTGGTGGCCTTGTATGAGATCGTGCCGACAAATCTGCCGCCCGGAGCCGAGCCACGCCCCCTGGTGGACGGATTGAAATATCAAACGGCTGCGGCAGCGTCGGTGAAGCTCGCAGAGGCGGCGCAGAGCGGTGAGATGATGACCGTGAAGCTGCGCTACAAGGAGCCGGAAGGGATGGCGAGCAAGCTGATCGAAGTGCCGACGAAGGATGAAGGCAAAACGCTGACCGCGAGCAGCGAGGAGTTCAAATTCAGCGCTGCCGTGGTCGGTTTCGGCCTGCTGCTGCGTGATTCCAGCTATCAAGGCACGCTGAGCTGGGAAACGGTGCGCAAGCTCGCGCTGGCTGGCAAAGGCACGGACAAGCTGGGCTATCGCGGCGAGTTTTTGCAGCTCCTTGATAAAGCGCGTGGGCTGAAGGAGACGCGGCCGTGAATGTTATGCAGTCCCGCCTTCAGGCGGTTCTGAACCGGCTAAAGCCGGAACTACAAAACACACGTTGCAGCATCGAAGCTTGAATCGCTGTCACGGATCGTTATGAAAACAGCATGGAACTCATCAACAACACTCCCAACGTGCCGACGGCGGTCGGGCCTTATTCGCAGGCGGTGAAGCAGGGCGGTTTGCTGTTCTGCTCCGGCCAGATCCCGATTGATCCGGCGGTGGGGAAAATCGTGGCGCAGGATGTGGAAGGCCAAACGACGCAGGTGCTGGCAAACATCCGTGCGCTGCTGGAGGCGCAGGGCCTGAAGATGAGCGATGTGGTGAAGGCGACGGTGTTTCTGCAAAACATGGCCGATTTTCCGCAGGTGAACCCGCTTTATGAGGCGGCGTTTGCAGGCCACAAACCGGCGCGCTCGACGGTGGCGGTGGCCGGATTGCCACTGGGAGCGCTGGTGGAGATCGAGGTGATCGCGGCGCTGGGCTGATATTGGCTCAGAGCGCCCGCCGGAGAAAGACTTCTTCCTCCGGCAGCAACAGCGATGGGGGAACACGTTCGACCAGACGGAAAGCCGTGCCGACAGCGCCACCGGTCAGTTTGAGCAAAGCGGCATACACGGTGCGCTCGCCGGCGGGGAGAGCTGCGGGCTTGGTGACATGGGATAGCGCGTCATGCACCGAGTCGAGCTGCCCGTGACGGTAGGCGGAGAGGGCGTGGCACACATACAGTCGGTCGGGGTGAGACAGGGCCTCGGGCGGGGAGATGTTTTGCAACTGTTGCCAGGCTGTTTCGAGTTCAATACCCAGCAGGAATTGCAGATAAAGTTTCTGCGTCAGGAGCAGGAGATTGTCGGGCTGTGCCACCAGCCATTGGGTGCATGCATCAAGCATACCGGGGCCGTCGCGCTGAGATTCGGCCATTTGATAGATCTTGGCGGGCATGATCTGACGGGTGTGAGCATGCTTGTTGGCGACGGCCGCATAATATTTCTGCGCCAGATCCCACTGGCTGAGTTGTTCAGCCAGATTGGCGGCCTGCAGGGTGGTGGCCAAATTCTCGCCGCGTCCGGCTTCTTCATAGATACGGGCCAGAGTCTGGCGTGTTTGATCAAGGTCGGGCTGCAAGTGCGCCTGCACCTCCGCCTGCCAGAGTCGGCGGCGCTGCGCCGGGAAGCTGGAATCAATGCCACCAGAAGCGAGGAACGTGCGGAGTTCCTGCCATTGCTGCTCTCCGCGCAGGGCGTTGACATAGTGTGGTAAGAGGTCGGTATAGATCGCGGCGGTCTTGGCAGGAACCATGCGCAGGACACATGCGTATTCACGCTCCTCCACCAGCCAGGCCACAAGGGGAGTGGTTTGCGCCGGGGGACGATTTTTCCAGCGGGCGATTTCTTGATCAATGAAGTCGGTGCGCAGGTGCGGGCTGAGGCGCAACCGAGCGGAAAGCACTGTGAATCTGACTGCTTCACGTCTGTCAGGCGTCGTCAGCGAGGTTTCGACTAGTTGCGACAGTTCATTGGCTTGCGGAACGGTGAGTTCATTGCCACCGGCCAGCAACTCGATGGCGGTGAGAGAAATCGTGGTGCCGGGGGATCGTGCCAGCCGCCAAAGCCGCTCGCGCATGGCACTGCGGATCGCGGGGTTAGCGCTGGAAAGATCCATGCGGGCCAGTTGCCGCAGGCTGCCGGGATCATCCGGGCTGAGCAGCAACGCTGCGCGTCGGGCTGCGGTGGCCTGTTCAAGAAAGCCATCGGCCTGTAGGATGCCCGCGTGCAGTTCCAGGCTCGGCCGCTGCTCGTGCGCGGACGGTGGTAACTGCGCGTAGATGGCCTTGGCTTTGTCGGTTTCACCGAGATTCAGATGCATCTTTCCCATCAAGGCTAGGTCAGCGGACGTGGCGGCTCCGGTTTCTTCTAACTGCCGGACGAGAGAGATGGTGCTGCGTGGATCACCACCGATGGCGGAGACGAATTCCAAGGCGGCGTGAATGACGGCTGAATCATCCGCTGCCCAACGTCTGGCATCACGCAGAGCCGCTGACGCCTGCTGCCAGTTTTCCTCCTTGATGTGCTGCCGCAGTGTTGGGAGATGGCGGCGGGCTAGCCATTGTTTGGTGAATTGAACGACGTGTGGAAAGGCGAACCAACAGGCCAGGCCGAACACTAGCATGAAGGCAAAAAACATTGCCACCATGCGCTGCTCACGTCGAGATCCGCCTGAATCGCCGCTCAGATTGTCAGGAGAGTTGCCGCTGGCGGAAGGCGTGCCCATGGCTGGCTTTACGGGGCACGAAGGTCCAGCACACAGCGGAAGCCCAGATCGGCACGGGCGGAGTTTTTCAGTGCGTGACCGCGGGCAGCGGTGAGCAACAGTTCCTTGTCATAGGCCAGCCAACTGCCACCGCGGGTGACGCGCTCCTCTGGTGCGCTGGGCCAGGCATCAGCGCACCATTCAGAGACGTTGCCGCCCAGTTCATGCAGCCCGAGCGCGTTCGGTGTCGAGCTGTCCACCGGGGCGGTGTAAGAATAGCTGTCGCCGGTGCCTGGAATCTTCGTGGCGTCCAGATTCGCCGCCTGCATGGGTGGCTTCCAGTCGTCGGGCTGGGTGGTCCACGGATAGTGTGTTTTGTCACCCAGATGGCGCAACGCGGGATTGTCCCCTTGCTCGTCTTTCAATCCGGCTGCCAGGCTCCATTCCAGATCGCTCGGCAGGCGGTAAGAGGCGGTGGCGGGGATGAGTTTGCTCTCGCGATCACGCTGAGTGAGCCAGGAGCAAAAAGCGACGGCATCATCCCACGAAACCCCGGCGGCGGGGTGGCTTCCACCAAGGAGGAAGGAGGGCTTGTTGCTCCAGGTGCGTCCGCTGTCGCTGAGCCAGGTCTCGAAATCACGCATGCGGGTTTCAGTGACGCAGATGAGCGGGCTGCCGGGTTCCTGGAGCGGAACAAAGCGCATGCCCAGGGCGTTGAGGAAGGTGCTGCCGTCCGCCGCCGCTGGTTTAAGGGTGGCTGGATCGGGCAGGGGGGTGTCATCATCACTCTTGCTCTGCATTTTTTTGCGCAGTTCCTCAATGGCGGAGGCATCCACCTTGCGGTTTTCAGTCATCGCCAGCATGCGTGCCTCAACTTCTTTTTTGACTTCAGCCTCGGAGTCCGCCAGCAGGCTGGCGGTGCGGTGCTTGTCATCGAATACACAGCGGAAGCCGATGGTCGGCGCACGCAGATCGGCTGGCACGGCATACTGATAACCGGAAGCAAGACATTCGGCCCGGAAATAGGCCCAGGAGCCACCGCGCAGGATGCCAGTCGGCTGGGCGCGGATTTCCATCGGCTGGGTCCATTCCCAGGCATTGCCGGCCAAGTCATAAAGGCCCGTAGTGGAGGGGGTGAAACTGCCCACCGGCGCAGTGTAGAGGTAGCCATCGTTGTAGTCGGGGATCTCACCTTCGGCAAAGTTGCCGCTCTTGGCTGGCGGCGGCCATTCCTGGCCCCAGGGAAAGACGCGGTCGTCCAGCATGCGGTCTTCAGCGCTGAGACCGACCTTTTTACGACCACGCGCCAAGCCTACGGCAGCGTCCCATTCTTCGGGCTTCGGCAGACGGTAAGTTTGTGAGCGGTCGATCAGTTTTTTCTCGCGTTCAGTCTCGGTGAGCCAATTGCAGAATGCCACAGCGTCCTGAAGGTTGACGCCGACCACCGGATGCTCTGGCGTTTGTTCAAAATGCGTCTGAAAGGACCACGGATGTTTGCGCTGCCGCAAAAACTCGTTCCATTCGGAGAGCCGGGTTTCCCAGGCTGCCATTTGCACCGTGGCACCCGGCACGCTCACGAACTTGGTGCCCAGACTGCTCACATGCGGTTGGTGCTGGGCGGCGGCTATAGAGTCCTGTCCGCAGGCAGCGGAATACGCCCCCGCCAACAGGCAGAGGAAGGTCGGGCATGATTTGAAAAAGGGCATGGCACACTTGGTAAAGGAATTGACGGCTGCGTTCATCTCAAAAAGTGAGTGGAAACAGTCTCTGACAGACTTTGCCGGGGTCTCGTCGCACATTCCAGCACATCTTGGTGTCAAACTGTTAACGTGCGGATGAAGTTTATTCTTTGCGCTGGTAATGAGCGTGGTACAGTCGCGCTCCTTTTTGAAAAATGCCGTTCCAACCCCGGCCTCGAAGCCTGGCCGCAGTAAGTGCGACCAATGGCGGCAGCTTGCCCGCCTGATTTTTTTCGCATGATCGTTCTCGGCCTCAATGCCTATCATGGCGACTCCGCCGCCGCGCTGGTGAAGAATGGCAAGCTGATCGCCGCTGCTGAGGAAGAGCGCTTCCGCCGTATCAAGCACTGGTCGGGTTTGCCGACAGAGGCGATGAAATGGTGCCTCGCGGACGCCGGTATCAAGCTCAGCGATGTGGATCACATCGCCATCAATCGCAATCCCAAGGTCAACAACTTGCGCCGTGCGCTCTACGTCCTGCGCAAGCGACCCAGTCTCAGTCTCATTCTCAAACGCCTCGGCAACATCAAGCGAGCGGGCAGCTTTGAGGACGCGGTGCAGGCGGCATTTCCGGGCGAACACCTCAAGGCGCAGGTGCATCGCATCGAGCATCACTTGGCCCATCTGGCCTCCGCTTTCCTCGTCTCCGATTTTGATGAGGCGGTATGTCTCTCGGTGGATGGCTTTGGTGACTTCGCCAGCTCCGCCTGGGGCATGGGGAAGGGGAATGACATCCAGATCGACGGCCGCGTGTATTTCCCGCACTCACTGGGTATTTTTTACTCCGTCATCACCCAGTTCATCGGCTTCCCGTATTTCGGCGATGAATATAAAGTGATGGGCCTCGCCCCTTACGGTGAACCCAAATACCTCAAGGAGATGCGCGAGCTCGTGCAGGTGCAGACGGACGGCACCTTCAAACTCAACTTGCAGTACTTCCGCCATCACACCGATGACGTGCATTACACCTGGGACAGTTGCACCCCGGAAGTCGGCACGCTCTATCGCAAAGAACCCATGGAGGCGCTGTTCGGCCCGCAGCGCGAAAAAGGGACCGCGTTGGAGCAAAAACACCACGACCTCGCTCGCAGTGCCCAGGCCATGTATGAGGAGGCGTTCTTTGCCCTGCTGCAATCCCTGCATGCGAAATACCAGTGCGATAACCTCGCGCTCTCCGGCGGCTGCGCGATGAACTCCGTCGCCAACGGCAAAGTCTATCGCAACTCGCCCTTCAAGCGCATGTACCTCCCCGCCGCCGCTGGTGATGCCGGTGGTGCCATCGGCTCCGCCTTTGTCGTGGCTCGTCAGTTGGAAAGTAGCGCGGGCAATCCTGCCCGTACTAATCGGTTCGTCATGGACCACGCCTACACCGGCCCCCAGACCACTGACGCCGAAATCAAGACGCTCCTCGATTCACGCAGCGCCGACATTCAGGCGGAAAACTGCACCGTGCGCCGCATCGACGATGAAGCCGAGCTTTGCCAGACCACCGCTACCGCCATCACCGAAGGCAAGGTCATCGGCTGGTTCCAGGGGCGCATGGAATGGGGACCGCGTGCCCTTGGCAACCGCAGCATCCTGGGTGATCCGCGTCGTGCCGACATGAAGGACATTCTCAACCTCAAGATCAAGCGCCGCGAGTCCTTTCGCCCCTTCGCCCCCAGCATCCAGCGCGAGCACGTCAGCGAGTGGTTCGAGCAGGACGACGATGTCCCCTTCATGATGGAAGTCTTCCAGGTGCGTGCGGACAAGCGGGCGCAGATCCCCGCCACCACGCATGTGGACGGCTCCGGCCGCCTGCAAACCGTCCACAAGGAGACCAATCCGCGCTACCACCGCCTCATTGAGTGCTACCGCCAGCTCACCGGGGTGCCGATGGTGCTGAACACCAGCTTCAACGAAAACGAACCCGTCGTCTGCCGCCCCCAAGAGGCGCTCGATTGCTTCCTCCGCACCCAGATGGACGTGCTCGTGCTCAATGACTGGATGATCCACCGATGACACAGATTTCTCAGATGAAGAATCCAAGGAAAATGCAGTCGGCATGAAAACCGGCTTCTCACCCTCTGCAAAATCAGTGAAATCTGCGCAATCTGTGGATCAACTTTCTGCGGAATCTGTGCAATCGGTGGATGAATAGTCAGCTCAATCGGTGGACATGAAAGGCATCATCCTAGCAGGCGGCACTGGTTCCCGCCTTTATCCGCTGACGCAGGTTGCCTCCAAGCAGCTCCAGCCGGTCTATGACAAGCCGATGGTCTATTACCCGCTCACGGTGCTCATCGCCTCGGGCATCCGCGAGTTCTGCCTCATCTCCACGCCGCATGATCTACCGCGCTTCCGCCAGTTGCTTGGTGATGGCTCGCAGTGGGGCATCAGCATCGAGTATCGGGAGCAGGCCACGCCCGCTGGCATCGCGCAGGCCTTCCTCATCGCCGCATCCTTCATCGCCAAAGATCCCGTCACCTTGATCCTCGGCGACAACATCTTCTTCGGTGGCGATGCTTTCCCGCGAGCCTTTGCCGACTTCAAATCGGGCGCAACCATCTTCGCCTACCACGTCAACGATCCCGAGCGCTACGGCGTGGTCGAGTTTGATGCCGAAGGACACGCGATCTCGCTCGCAGAGAAACCTGCCATACCGCACAGCAATTACGCCGTGCCGGGCGTTTATCTCTATGACAACGAGGTCGTTGCCATCGCCCGCGCTTTGCAGCCATCGCCGCGTGGCGAGCTGGAAATCACCGATATTAACAAGGAATATCTGCGCCGGGGGACGTTGCGCGTGCAGCGTCTCAGCCGTGGCACCGCCTGGTTGGATGCTGGCACCAGCAGCAGCCTGCATGATGCCTCTGCTTACGTTCAGACGATCGAAAAACGCCAGGGTATGAAACTCGGCTGCCCCGAGGAAGCCGCTTTGTATCGAGGCTTCCTCTCCTTGGCGCAGTTCGACGCGCTCCTCATTGGCATGCCGAACTGCGAATACCACGACTACCTCGCCGCTGTTGCCGCCGAGGTGCGCCGCGTCGGTCTCAAAAGCGCCTGATTCCACGCACACACATTCATGGTCCCACATCCCGTTCTCGCCAATCGCTACGCCCAGCCGGAGGAACGTCCAGGCTATGTCAAACAGCTCTTCGACCAAGGCGCGCAGCATTACGATCCCGTCGTCGGCTGGGGTTTCTTCGGCACAGGTGCTCTCTATCGCAGAACCGTCCAGAGCCGTCATGGCCTCAAACCCGGCATGCAGCTCCTCGATGTGGCCTGCGGTACCGGTCTGATGGCCGTCGCTGCCAGCCAGGTGCTCGGCGGAGACAGCACCATCACCTGCGTCGAGCCCAGCGACGGTATGCTCGCTGTCGCCCGGCAGAAGCTCGCCGGTGCCCGTTTCATCCAAAGCGGCGCGGAAAGCATGCCACTGGAAGACAACTCGTTCGACTTCCTCACCGTCGGTTACGCCCTGCGTCACTTCGCCGATCTGGAGGCCACCTTTCGCGAGATTCACCGCGTCTTGAAACCCGGTGGGCGGGTGCTCATCCTGGAGGCCACACGTCCTTCCGGGAAGATCGGCTCCTGGCTCTTCAAACTCTACTTCGGCGTCATCTATCCCTTCTTCGTCCGCTTGTTCACCCGTAGCCAGAAAGCGGAGGAGATGATGGTCTATTTCTGGGAGACCATGGACAGTTGCGTGCGTCCCGAGGCTGTCGTCGCTGCGTTCCAGGCCGCCGGATTCAGCGAGGCACGCCGCATCCCGCTCATGGGCATCTTCAGCGAGTACGTCGCTGTCAAAGGGTCCGCAGATGGCACCGATTGAAACCCGATTTCCAACCCAACCCCCAGCTTGCTGATTTGAACCCATCTGAGCAATCGGTGAAATCTGCCGATTACTCATCTGCACAATCTGCAAAAATCACACCACTGTTAGGCATCCGCAGATGGCACCGATTGAAACCCGATTTCCGTACCCAACCCCCAGCTTGCTGCTTTGAACCCATCTGAGCAATCGGTGAAATCTGCCGATTACTCATCTGCACAATCTGCAAAAATCACACCACTGTTAGGCATCCGCAGATGGCACCGATTGAAACCCGATTTCCAACCCAACCCCCAGCTTGCTGCTTTGAACCCATCTGAGCAATCGGTGAAATCTGCGGATCATTCATCTGCACAATCTGCACAATCTGTGAAATCTGCGGATCAATCATCTGCACAATCTGCACAATCTGTGAAATCTGCGGATCAATCTTCTCCGCGATCCACGGACCGTGATCCCCGAACCTACGCCATCATCGGTGCGGCCATGGAGGTGCATCGGGAACTCGGCTGCGGATTCAACGAGGTCTTCTTTCAAGATGCGTTGGAGATCGAGTTCGGACTCCGTGGCGTCCCCTTCGTTCGCGAGCCATCGTATCATGTGTTCTACAAAGGGCGCAGGCTGCCCACCTCGCTGCGTCCAGATTTCGTCTGTTTTGACGAGGTCATCGTGGAATTGAAGGCGCTCACCGAAATCACCGGACGTGAGGAAGCGCAAATTCTCGGGTATCTCAAAGGCACAGGATTTCAAACCGGCCTGCTCCTGAATTTTGGCACCCCCAGCCTGTTTCAGCAACGCTTCACCCACGCCGCCAAGTGGCTCCCCGAAGCATCCGCAGATGGCACCGATTGAAACCCGATTTCCGAACCCCTGTGTAATCTGTGGATGTGGAAATGAATCTCCTGAACACCAAAACAAAGCGTCCGCAGATGACGCAGATTTCACAGATTTAAACTAGCAGTCTCCATTTGACTCTTAATTTGTGAAATCGGTGAAATCTGTGGATGTCGCTCAGTAAAATGAATCTCCTGATCACTGGCGGCGCAGGCTTCATCGGCTCCAATCTCATCCGCCATGTCATCGACCGGCCGGAAGTCACGCAGCTCGTCAATCTCGACTGCCTCACCTACGCCGGACATCTGGAAAACCTCGCGGGCATCCATGACGTCCACCCACATTACAGCTTCGAAAAAGCCGATCTGCGCGACCTGGACGCGGTCCTCCGCGTCGTGCGCCAGCATGACATCACCCACGTCATCCACCTTGCCGCTGAATCCCATGTGGACCGCAGCATCACCGGTCCCGGCGACTTCATCACCACCAACATCAACGGCACCTTCCACCTCCTCGAAGCCTGCCGCGCCTATTGGATAGATCGCGAGAAGAAAAATCGGGCAATCCTCCCCGCTCAATCTTCTCATTCAGAATCTGTGCAATCTGCGAAATCTGCGGAACGCTTTCTTCATGTATCCACGGACGAAGTCTTCGGCTCCCTCGGGTCCACTGGTTGCTTCACTGAAACCACCCCCTACGCGCCGAACTCGCCCTACTCTGCCAGCAAAGCCGCCAGCGACATGCTCGTGCGCAGTTACCACCACACCTACGGCCTGCCCACCCTCATCACCAACTGCTCGAACAATTACGGCCCTCGTCAGTTCCCCGAAAAGCTCATCCCCGTCGTCATCCAGAGCATTCTCAGCCGCCAGCCCATCCCGGTCTATGGTGACGGCCTGAACATCCGCGACTGGCTCTACGTCAGCGACCATTGCGCCGCCCTCTGGACCGTTCTCACTGCCGGGAAATGCGGGGAAACCTACAACATCGGCGGCCACAACGAAGAGGCCAATCTCCATCTCGTCCAGCTCCTCTGCGATCTCATCGACGAGCTGCGCCCCGAACTCGGCGGCGACTCTCGCTCCCTCATCACCTACGTTCCCGACCGCCCCGGCCACGACCGCCGCTACGCCATCGACGCCAGCAAAATCGACAGCGAACTCGGCTGGCGTCCCGCCCACACCTTCGCATCCGGCATCCGCGAGACCGTCGCATGGTATTTGGAGAATCAGGAGTGGAGCAGGGCAGTCCAAGGCTGATCTTGGCAGTTCTACGCAAACGAGTTATTCTGCCGCCATGATGATGCTGCAAATCCCTATTGATGACCGCTGGCTGCTGCGGGCGGGAATGACTGCCGCTGAGCTGACTGGCGAGCTGCGTGTGTTTCTAGCTGCCAAGCTCTATGAATCCAGCCGCCTGACGCTGGGACAAGCTGCCGAGATGGCCGGGCAGCCCGTGTGGACGTTCATGGAGTCGATCTCTCGCATGGGCGTGTCTGTGATCAACATGGACCTCGAAATGCTCAAGCATGACCTCGCCTCCGCCTGAGCCGCTGATTATTTGTGATGCCAGCCCACTGATCCTGCTGGCGAAGATTTCTCATGCTGATCTGGCGTTGAAACTCGCGGAGGAAGTTTGGATTCCAGATGTCGTTTGGGATGAGATCATCCATAAAAGCGGTGCCCAGCCAGAGATTCCGATTTTGATCTACTTATTCAGCCAGCATGTGCGTAAATCCGACGAGGCAGTGAGAAAAGCTTTCCAAACACAGGTTGATGCTGGTGAGGCCGCCGCACTGGCCCTCGCGCTGAAGCATCCCTTGGCTCTCTTACTCATGGACGACCGTCGCGGGCGTCTATTGGCTGCGAATCAAGGTTTGCGCTGCACGGGAACGCTGGGGTTGCTCATGCGTGCCAAGCGTGCGGGGCTGGTCCAGGCTTTGCGGCCGCTGCTGCAGTCTCTTCGTCTCCACGGCATGTTTCTCACGGCCGAACTCGAAAACGAAACCCTCCGCGCAGCCGGCGAGGAGTCGTTTTGACCACTGGGAAGTGCGGTGAAACCTTCGTCCCCGACCGCCCCGGCCACGCCATCGACGCCAGCAAAATCCAGCATGCCCTCGGCTGGCGTCCCGCCCACACCTTCGCATCCGGCATCCGCGAGACCGTCGCATGGTATTTGGAGAATCAGACGTGGGTGAAGGCGGCCGGCAACTGACAAAGATTGGGTGATGTCTGCAAACGATCAAGACCTCTCCTATGAGGAGCTGGATTTCGAGGCCGAGCTTGCGGCACATCCGCATGACGCCTGGTTCAAGCAGGTGTTCTCTCAGGTGCCAAACGCACGGGCGCTCTTCCGCCAGCACCTGCCCGCCGCGATCACCGCCGCCGTGGACTGGGACCAACTGCAACTGCTCCCCGCCTCCTTCGTGCGCACCACCCTGCAGCAGTCCCATTCGGACCTCCTCTTCAGCGTGCCGTCAGACTCGGGCTCCCTGCTGCTTTACCTGCTCTTCGAGCACCAGACCACGGTGGTTCCCGCCATGCCCCTGCGGCTCCTGGGCTACATGACCGAAATCTGGACCCGGCATGAAAAGGAGCACGGGCTGCCGCTGCCGCCCATCCTACCGCTCGTGCTACACCAGGGGCCAGAGCGCTGGACGGCCGCCACCGCCTTTGAGAATCTGCTGGCGCAGGACGCCCTGCTCACCGCTCATCTGCGGCCATTCCAGCCATCCTTCCGCCACCTGCTATTGGACCTCACGCAGCACCAGCCCGCCACCGAGGAGCCGGACGAGACCCTGCGCATCGTCCTGCATCTCATGAAGCTTGCGCGGGACAAGCAACGTTTGCTGGAGTTCTTCACTTGGCTGGACCAGACCACGCTGGACATCACCCAGGATCTCTTCCGCGCCTGCCTGCTCTACGCCCTACACAGCGACCAGACCATTGACTTCAAGGACATCTACGCCACCTTTCATCAGCGCAAAGAACTCCAGTACACAACCATGACCATTGCCCAAAAACTCAAAAATGAAGGCCGCCAGGAAGGCCGCCAGGAGGGTGAATGCATCGGCATGATCCGGGTGCTCGAAGGCATCATGGGCCGGGAGTTGTCGTCGTCAGCGGCGCTTGCCGAACTTTCGCTCACCGAACTCCGCAGCCGGTTCGAGGCTCTTCAAGCGGAATACGACCAGCAGTACAAGCAGCACTGAAAAGCCCGGTGACGCCGGGAACTGCGGCAGATGCCCTCATACTTCCATGACCATCGCCCAAAAACTCAAAAACGAAGGCCGCGTGGAAGGCGAATGGATCGGCATGATCCGTGTGCTTGAAGGAATTATTGGAGAACCTGTCACCCCGGATGTTGAACTCGCCCCCTTGAGCCAGGCGGAGCTTCAGCAGATGTTCGAGTTCCTGCAGCAGGAATACAATCGCCGCCACAAGAGCTGAAGACTGCACGTCGTCAGTCCAGCAGGAACGATTCAGTCTTCGGGGTCTGATCCAGTCTTCAAGATTAGCACCACAAGCTGCAGTTGGATTTAAAATCTGTGGTTTTCCTGAGCCAAGTCATTGAGACAGGCGAAGCCAATCTGTGGTAGAAAGGTTCATCAGCACAAATAGCTATAGATCTGCATCATGACCATCGCCCAGAAGCTCAAATTGGAAGGCTATTTTGAAGGATTTCTGGAGGGGTATCAGCAAGGATTTTATGCAGGGACGCTTGCAGGCTCTTCAGCAGATCATGGGACTCCCGATGGACTCAGAAGAACAACTCGATGCGCTTCCAACCGAGGAATTGCGTCGTCGATGCGAGGCTCTGCTGGTGGAGTGCGGTGCCATTACTGATAATAATTTCTTGTCGTGTCCACTCATGGCTGTGTCTAGCGTCCGAGCTGCTGCTCAGTGGCTCTCGCGGGATTGAATTCAGGCCATTGTGCGGTTTTTGATTGAAAAAAGCATGCTCCACCTCCTCCAGCAACGTGATGCCCAGCGGCAGGCCGACCGCCTGACCGAGTGGGATCGTGCGCGAGCACGATTGCGGGAGGTGCTGCACCGCCACCTTCCCGGCAGGAAGGTCTGGATCTTCGGCTCCCTGCTCCAGCGCGGACGTTTCAATGCTGCCTCGGACATCGACCTCGCCATCGACGCCCTTCCTGGGGACATGTCCATCTATACCCTCACTGCCGTGTTGGAAGAGGACATGCAGCGTCCGGTGGATGTCGTTTACCTCCCCGAGTCACGGCTGCGCCACAAAATCACCGCCGAAGGAGAACCATGGATCGCCTAGGACTCGTTACGCTTCGTGCCGAAGCAGAGGACGACCTGCGTGTTGCTGCAGAGGCAGCCGCGCTCGCCGGAGATCGTCTGGGCCAGGCCTCAGCCAGCGGCCACGAGAGCTGCGCCTTCCAGCTCGTGCGTTTCTTCAACATCATTGAGATGATGGGCCTGCGCATCGCCCGGGCTTTCGAGAATCACCTCGCTGACGAACGCGGCGGGCATGCCGAACTCATTCATCGGCTCAGCATCGCCGTCCCCGGTGTGCGTCCTGCGCTGTATCAGCCCGCCGTATTGTCCGCCTTAAAGGACCTGCGTGGTTTCCGTCATGTGATCACCCATGCCTATGACCTACAGCTCGATGTCGAGCGCATGGCCATCGTCCTGCGGCATGCGCAGCAGGCGGCCTCACAGCTTCCGCCAATGATCGCCGTCTTCTTTGATGCCGTCTCAGCCGGATTGGATCAGCCTTGAATATCCGCCCCACGCAGTCTTTTTCCTTTTTCGATTCTTTCGGCCAAAGCTCCCGGATCTGCCATCCAGCATCCAGATGTCTTGGCCGCAAAGAAACGCAAGCACCGCAAAAAGGTAGGGCGTGTGGGTCCCTCAACCGCCTCCACCCGCAGATCCAGCATCGAGGATCCAGTATCTAGAACCCAGCTCATGAGCAAAGACGCCAGCACCTATCACTACGACTCGGCTGAGCCATCGCACATGCACGAGGTCTTCGTGCCGCCCGTTCTGGCACGTCTCCGAGAGCTGAAACCGGTTCGTGTGCTCGACCTCGGCTGCGGGAATGGCAGCCTTTGCCGGTCAATCGCAGCCGCAGGCATCGCAGTTGAGGGCTGCGATCCTAGCGAAGAGGGCATTGAACAGGCCCGTGCGGCGCATCCGGACATTCCCTTCCGATGCATGAGCGTTTACGATGAACCTCCGGAAGACTGGATCGGTCAGTTTGACGTCATCGTCAGCACGGAGGTGATCGAGCATCTGTACGATCCCCGTGCCACGCCGCGACTCGCGGCGCGCCTGCTGAAGCCCGGCGGCGTCATCCTCGTCACCACTCCCTACCACGGGTATCTCAAGAACCTCGCCATCTCCCTGTTGAACAAGTGGGACCAGCACCACACCCCCTTCTGGTTGCATGGGCACATCAAGTTTTGGTCGAAGCAAACCTTGACACAGTTGTTTCAAGAAGAGGGGATGCAGTTTGTCTCCTTCAAAGGTCTGGGAAGGCTACACTGGCTCTGGATGACCATGCTGCTGGAGTTCAAAAAAGCCTGAGCGCAATTAGGACCGTATGAGACTGCGTAATCTCTTTCGCCCCTTCTACCTCGCGGGCCGCATGCAAAACTGGCTGTATGAAAAACGCTACCCTGACCATCCTTGGCTCGCCCCCGATGCTATTGCATGGCTGGAGAAAAATCTCCGCCCAGAGATGCGCGGCTTCGAGTGGGGCAGTGGTCGGAGCACCCTGTGGTTCGCGCAGCGTCTCCAATCGCTCACCAGCATCGAAAGTGATCCCGCATGGTTTCAGCAGGTGGGCCGCATGGTGCAGGATGCGCGGGTTACCAACGTCGAACTTCGCCACATTCCGCTCGATCACGCCGAGTCCGAGACTTACCGGAACGACTACACCCCCCTGCCAGCCAACCCCTCCGCCATCCTCCAGCAGCCCGACGCCTCGCTCGATTTCGTTGTTGTGGACGGCTGGTACCGCCCGGTTTGCGCCCGTGCCGCGCTTTCAAAGCTCAAGCCCGGCGGCTTTCTGCTCATCGACAACACCAACTGGGACGATCCTCCCCACGTCCATGTCCCAGAGGACTGGCCACTCGTTCATCGCAGCCGCAATGTTCTGACCGAGACGAGTGCTTGGTTGCGGCCCTTGGCCGGAAGTTAATGGTGGACTGATGACTTGGAAATATCTGGGCTTACTTGAAGATTCAACGCCAATGGCTGCAACGCTGGAGCCTCCGATTTCTCAGTGTCACTGGCACTCAAGTGCTGGTGCAGTTGCTGAGCGGAGTCGTTGCCTTTGTTTTGGTGCGAACTTTGGAAAAGGAGGAGTATGGCTGGTTTACCATCGCCACCAGTATGGCGGCCGTGCTCAGTTCCTTGAACGATGGTGGCATTGCCACAGCGGTCACCGCCAGCGGCGGGGAGGTATGGCAGGAGCGTTCCAAATTCTCGGCGCTCATCCGTGCAGCGCTCAGTCTGCTGAACCGAACCGCGCTGGTGGCGGCGCTGGTTGTGGCGCCTCTACTCGTCTGGTTGTTGGCCAAACGGGGTGCTCCTGGGTGGACTATTGCGGCGCTGGTCCTGCTGGTGGTCGGACCACAGTGGCTGGCCACCCGCACCATCATCCTGACTATTGTCAACCGCCTGCATTCCCGCATCCGGCAGCTGCAGGCGGCGGATCTCAGCGGTGCTGCTACCCGCTCCGTCCTCACGCTGCTGCCAGCCGCCTTCGGGTTCGTCAATATTTACATCGCCTTCGGCGCTGTCGCCTGCTCCACCTGGGTACAGGCGTTGGTCGTGCGGCGTCAGGTCCATCCTTTGCTCGATCCTGTGGTGGAGCCGGAGGAGGAGGCCAGGTCTCGGCAGCGCATCGTCGGCACGATGCGGCAGATGTATCCCAACAACGTGTTCAACTGCATTCAGAGTCAGCTCGCCACCGGCCTGCTCAGTGTCCTGGGCACCACCGCACAGGTGGCGGATCTTGGGGCACTGAATCGGCTGGGTTTTTTCTTCAATTTTCTCGCCGCTCCCTTCAGCTACCTCATCGGGCCAGGCTTTGCGCGTTGTCAGGACCCACGTCGTCTGGCACGTCTCTTTCTCGCGATTCTCGGTGGCTATAGCCTCGTGCTCGCGTTGTTTCTCGGCTTCGTGTTCTGGCAAACCGACACCGTGTTGCTTTTGTTCGGGCCCAAGTACGCCCATCTGCATGATGAACTGTTTCTCGTCGCGATCGCCATCGCGATTGGCTTCATTAACCAGGTGTTCTGGACCCTGAACTTCTCCCGTGGCTGGGTGCGCTGGGTTTGGCTGAACATCCCGCTCACTCTACTCGCCCAAGTCACAGCGGTCTTCTTGCTGAATGTCGGGACCGTGGCAGGGGCGGCAAAACTGATGATGGCAACTTCTATCCCAACCCTGGTCCTGGGCGCCCTAATCAGCGGACGGGAATTGACTCGACTTCGAACAGTGAAGGCACTTTAACAATCGTCATTTCACATGAGCATTCGTACACGTCTAGGGCGCATTTACAGAAATCTATTCGCCCATCTTCATTTGAAGACTTCGGTCACTGAAATTCGTGGTTTGATCCGACAGGCACCTGCCACGCCCGAGGGGTGGATTTCGATCAGCGAAGCCTACCGAGGCATGGGGTGGTTTGCAGACATGAAATCATGGCAGGTGCCTTCAGAGTTCCTGCAGATGCAACAGCGAGTTCTGGCCGCGAAACCTGCAGTCATACTCGAAATAGGCACGGCGAAGGGAGCCACCCTGTTGGGGTGGTGCCGCATCGCATCAAAAAAAGTCATATCAGTGGACCTACCGGGCGGCATTCACGGTGGTGGCTATCCACCTATCAAACAGAGGCTCTATAAAGAGTTTGTTGCCGATCGTCCCGGCATAGATATTCACTTGATTCAGGCCGATAGCCACAGCATGGCTACACGCAAACTTGCCGAGGAGAAGTTGTCAGGAAATTTGATCGACGTGCTTTTTATCGACGGAGACCACAGCTATGCGGGTGTGAAATCCGATTTTGAATTGTGGTCGCCGTTGGTGAGGTGCGGCGGCTTGGTCATCTTTCATGACATCCTTCACCACAAAATGGTCGCGCACTGCGAGGTCGACCAACTCTGGAACGAACTTAAAACGCTCTATCAACACGAGGAATACATCGACGACCCTGATCAAGGCTGGGCTGGTATTGGCATATTGACGATGCCGCAACATTGATCTGACCAACAATGATTTTTCAACCATCCAGTTATGTGCATTTGCTGAAGCACGCTCTCGCGTTTACGCTCTGGCCCGATCCGCTCGTGCCAGTTATTGCCGCCAACTACTCGGGCGCAGCTTTCCCAAAGCGCCTTTTTATTGCGGGATTGCAAAAATTAACGGCTCTTGCGGGTCTCGTCCTCGCAAGCACGCCAAAAATTACGGAACAGGAGCGCGATGAGGGAAAAGTATGGCGGCAGTACCCGGATACCATGATCGGCCTTCGCCGTTTGGAGAATATCGAGGCATGCGTCGCCAGTGTTCTCTCCGACCAAGTTCCTGGCGATCTCATTGAGACTGGAGCCTGGCGCGGTGGTGCGTGCATTTTTATGCGGGGCATCCTTGCAGCCCATGGAGTTACAGACCGGAAGGTGTATGTGGCCGATTCATTTGAAGGGCTGCCACCACCGGATGAAAAACATCCTGCCGACAAGGGTGATATTCATCATACTCTCGATTTCTTGGCTGTGGATTTGGACGCGGTGAAGAACAACTTTCGCCGTTATGGACTGCTTGACGAGCAGGTCGTCTTTTTGAAGGGCTGGTTCAGCGAGACTCTCTCCTCCGCGCCCATTGAAAAACTCGCCATCCTCCGACTGGATGGTGACATGTATGGCTCGACGATGGATGCGTTGAACGCGCTCTATCCCAAATTATCACCAGGCGGCTTTTGCATCATTGATGACTATCATTTAGAAGGCTGCCGCCGTGCAGTGAATGACTATCGCCATGCGCACAACATCATCCAGCCTGTGGAATGCATTGACTGGACAGGCCGTTTCTGGCGCAAATGACAAAAACACTCACCTATCTATGACCCAACCAAACCACGTCCTCGTCACCGGCGCTGCCGGCTTCATCGGCTCCCATGTCGCGGAGCACTGTCTTAAACTCGGAATGAAAGTCACGGCCACCGACGATCTCTCGGGTGGTTTTTTGGAGAATGTCCCGCCCGGCTGCGAGTTCATCCAGGGAGATTTGCGTCATCCGGCTTTTGTGGCCTCGCTCTGGGATGGGCGTTCCTTTGACGTGGTTTACCACCTGGCCGCTTATGCCGCCGAGGGCTTGTCGCATTTTGTGCGCCGCTTCAACTATGAAACCAATCTGCTGGCCTCAATCAATCTGCTGAATGAGTGCGTCAATCACGGGGTCAAGACCTATGTCTTCACCTCTTCCATCGCGGTCTATGGTCAGGGCCAGACGCCAATGAGCGAGGACATGGTGCCGCAACCGGAGGATCCTTATGGCATTTCGAAATACGCCATGGAACTCGACCTGCGCGCCGCGCATGAGATGTTCGGCATCGACTTCATTGTCTTCCGTCCGCACAACGTCTATGGCGAGCGCCAGAACATCGCGGACAAGTACCGCAACGTGATTGGCATCTTCATGAACCAAGTGTTGAAGAATGAACCGATGACCATTTTTGGCGACGGTACCCAGACCCGCGCCTTCTCCCATGTGGACGATGTGGCACCGATCATCGCGCGCTCCCCCTTGGTCGAGGCGGCCCGCAATCAGGTCTTCAATGTCGGGGCGGACGTGCCCTACAGTGTCAACACCCTGGCGGAAGAAGTGGCATTGGCCCTGGGGGCCACGGCCGACGTGCGACATCTGGAGGCCCGCAACGAGGTGCTGCATGCCTTTTCGGACCATGCCAAGGTGGTCAAGGTGTTCTCCCCACCAGAACCGATTGACCTGCGCACCGGATTGCAACGCATGGCCGCCTGGGTGCGCGCCCACGGCCCCTGCACCCCGGTGAAGTTCGATAACATCGAAATCGAGAAAAATCTGCCAGCATCGTGGAAGGCTTAATCATTTTTTAATATGACTCAGAGCGATAAAATTTGGATTAGGTCACTGCAAAAAAGAGATTTAATCCGTGGGCCAGTCTTGGAATTGGGGACTGGATATGGCGGCGAGACCTCAAAAGATCTGATTCTCACCAGTGGATTGGAATATACTGGAACGGATTTGGTTGAGGGGTCTAATGTTGACGTTGCGGCTGATTTTGAACAGTCAGAACAAATGGCAAGGTTTGCCAACCATGCACCATTTGGCACAGTACTCATGCTCAATGTGCTGGAACACACATTTGATCCCATCCGTGTAATCGACAATGCCATGAGGTTGCTCTGTCCAGGTGGAAGGTGTGTCATTTTAGTTCCTTCAATCTGGCCCCTTCACAATTTTCCAATGGATGCCTGGAGAGTTTTGCCAAACTTTTTTGAAGAATATGCAGCGCGCAGAAAAGTGATGCTCGACAAGGAAACCTTTGAATGGATTCAAGGAGGAGCAGTCAGTCAGCACCTCAATGTGGATGGCTCATACCGTTTTCCAGATGTCGGGCGTTCGCCCTTTCATTCCATATGGTCCAGACTCATCCATCGCCTTTTTAAAACTAGTGGAAGAGGTGTTCAGTTTGGTCCGCACCTCGCGATTGGAGCAGTTTTGCAACGGCCGAATTGAGCATGGTTTGAAGTTCTATTGGTTATGAAGGGTGTTTCCGTCATTGTTAGCAATTTTAATGGGGCAAAGTACTTGCCCCGCCTCATCAGTACTTTGTTGAAGCAGGAGTGCATTGATTTGGAGTTGGTCATCGTGGATCGAAACAGTTCTGATGAATCTGATGAAATTTTAGCCAAAAACCCGAGCATCAAAGTTGTTAAATATCCGCCTGAAAGTGGATTGGTGGCGGGTTATACTGCTGGCCTTTCTACGGCCACGCACGATTTTATTTTCTTCTGCAACGAGGATATGTGGTTTGATCCGCAGTGTCTCCATAAGTGCATGGAGTTGTTGTTGTCTTCCGCGCAAATCGGAGCGGTTATGCCGATTCAGTGGACCTATGATGGTATTGCCATCGTAAATGCTGGCATTTGGTATCAAAAAATGCTCTGGCGGAGAGACAGTCCAGTTCTGACCCGTGGCGCTCAACGGCACCTGGTAGGCCACCCTGCTCAACTTTCTTTCGCAAACGCTGGTGCATGTCTTGTCAAGAGAGAGGCTTTTGAAGCTGTTGGTGGCTGGGACAACAGTTTCTTTCTCGACTGCGAGGATGTGGACCTCGGATTACGCTTATGGCAGCATGGCTGGGAATGCTGGGTCGCGCCCGATGCCACTGTGGGACATGCCGTGGGCGCATCGAATCAGAAGGTGCTGCCCAACACCGGGTCGCCGGTGGGGCGCAAACGATACGTTTCGAGTTTTTCCAACTTCCTGATGATCGCCTTGAAGTATTTTTCCGTGACGGCCATTCCGCGGGCGTTTTTGGCTTTTGGCGACGTTGTGCTGAGAGATCTCGTCACCGGACGTTGGGACAGACTGCTGTTGGATTTCAAGGTTGTGGTGCTGACGTTGCAGCGTGCTCCTGACTGGCTGGCTTGGAGAAAGCAACACCGGCAGCTCAACAAAATGCACCCCGGTGAGAAGTTTTTCTTTGAACCCAGGTTTCAATATCAGGCTATCGGAGCCAACCGCTCGAATCGGACTCAGATTGAACCAGCGGGTTGATCGTACGCCACATGTCTGTTGCCGAAAAAACCTATCAAAACGCAGGCAACCCTGCGGTGACACGCTGGGTGGAACCGGAGGACCGCAGCATTCTCGATTTAGGTTGCGGCGCGGGTGACAATGCACGGATTCTGGCACATCAAGACCGTACCATTGAGGGCGTGACCATGTCGGACGCTGAGGCAGGCATCGCAGCAGAGTTCATGCGTGCCGTTTACATGCATAATCTCGAAGGAGGACTGCCGGCGGCTGCCAGCGGGCCGTACGATGTGGTCATTGCATCGCATGTGCTGGAGCACATTTGCTTTCCAGCGGCTGTTCTGCAAGGAGTCCGCGCGAGACTTTCGCCTCGGGGACGGTTGATTGTGGCGCTTCCCAACCTGCTGATGCTCAAATACCGAATACGACTTCTGATGGGGATATTTGAGTATGAGTGTGGAGGCATCATGGATGATACACATTTTCGCTGGTACACCTTTGCCAGCGGCAGGAAACTGCTGGAGAGAGCTGGATTTCAAGTGATTCATGCAAGTGTGGAAGGGCATCTTCCGCTTGGTCCCCTTCGAAAGATTTTGCCATCGAGTCTGCAGGCTTGGTTGGACCGAGCGGCCTGTGCGTGGTGGCCGGGTTTGTTTGGCTCGCAGCTCATTTATGTCGCGAAACCGGTTCGCTGAAAGTCCCATGGCCATCTCCGTCATCATCAGTAACTTCAATGGGGCGAAGTACCTTCCCCGCCTGCTAGAGACCCTCAAGGCCCAGCGGGAGGTTGAGCTTCAAATCATCGTGGTGGACCGCCACTCCACCGATGAATCGCACGCGATTTTAAGCGAACACCCGGATGTTCTGGTGGTGGCCGAGCCACCGGAATCCGGTTTGGTCTCCGGCTATGACACCGGGTCACTGCATGCGATCCATCCCAATTTGTTTTTCTGCAACGAAGACATGTGGTTCGACCCAGATTGTCTGGCCCAACTGGAGAGCTTGATGGACGTCAAAAACAGGGTTTGGGCGGTGGACCCCTGGCAGTGGACGTATGATGGCAGCGTCTGGATTCACGGCGGAACACGGTATCAAAAGACCAGCGGATTCTTGCCAAATTCAGCGCATCCATTTCGCTTGAATAAGTTTTGTGAGCACCTCAAGCGGGGCGAGTTGGTGGCTTTTGGCTGTGCGGGAGCTATTCTGATGAACCGGGATGTTTATCGCAGTCTGGGAGGCTGGGACCGGAGTTTCTTTCTCGACCGGGAGGATTTGGACATCTTTATCAGAGCATGGCGTGCAGGCTGGAAATGTGTCAGCGCTCCAGAAGCCAAGGTTTACCATGCCGTCAATGTCTCCAATGCCAAAAGCATCGAAAACGGTAGGCTCAATGTGGGCAAGCGCAGGTACATCAGCGGCTGTTCGAGCCAGTTGATCACGAGCATCAAATATTTCCCAGCACACTGGGTGGCTTATCATCTCATGATCTATTTGATCTGGTCATGCTACCACCTCTGTAGCCTCCGAATCAAACAATTCACATGGGAGATTCTGGCCGTGCGTGAATTCGCGATGCGGTTTCCCCAAGCCTGGAAATATCGAAAGGACACTTGTGAGATTCGCCGTCTAAAACCCGGACAGACGTTCTTCTACGAACCAGCGTTTCAGGTGGGGGCCGACTGTTGCCAGGAATCTCCAGCAGGAAATGGTAAGTGACCTCGTAAATGCCAGCCTCCAACATCCTTGATTTAATGCCCCTGCTTATCATGAAAGTGCTCAAAGGGATCAAACTGCTGTTTTCCAATCCGCTGTCTTTTGTCGAAAGACTGCGCCAGATCATCGTTGTCGCAAGAACTCGTCGCAGGCTCGAAGCTCTGGGCAGAAAAAGTGATGGGATGGTATGGGTGGCGTATGGGGATGTCGAATTTCCCTATCACACAAATACCGCAGACGAGCAGGAGTTGCTATATCATGCATTTTTTCAGGAGTGGTTCAAAGCCACCGAGGTGCAGTTTGCAGAGCATGTGAAACCCGGAGACACAGTCATTGATGTGGGTGCCAACATGGGATTCATCACACTCGTGCTGAGTCGGTTGGTTGGCTCCAGCGGCAAGGTCCATAGTTTTGAACCTGGAGGCTCCATGTTTACGAAACTCAAAGAATTGGTGGGCCGAAACAACCTGGCGCAGGTTGAGCTGCATCACATGGGCTGTGGTGATAAGTCAGACAAACTGACCCTGAGTATTCCCGCGTCGTCAGGCAACGCCTCGCTCCGGCTTTCACCGCATATCTCTGACGAGGTCAGATGCACAGAATCGGTTGTCATTGAACCCCTGGACGCGGTGATCGGGGATCGGTTAAGTCAATTACACTTTCTCAAAATCGATACGGAGGGATTTGAAATCGACGTACTGCGCGGTGCCGAACGAACCATTGATAGACTCCTGCCAATTATTTATATTGAGCTTTCCAAGGAATACCTCGATTCATCCGCCGCGTCGATTGCTTGGCTCACGGCACATGGTTACACCTTTCCCGTTCACCCGGACTTGGAACAATGCCGCAATGGGGACAATTTTTTTGTTATTCCTCCGGTAATGGGACGAGCACTCACTTGAGGCTCCACTTTTTCAACATTGCCTAATTTCCTATCATTGGTGGCTCAAAACCAAACTGGCGTTTTGATCGCCTACTTTCTCACGCATCCCATCCAGTATCAATCGCCGTTGGTCCGGACATTGGTGGACGCCGGGCTGGATGTTCATGTGGTGTATGGCCCGATGGCAACCGACTGGGCGGAACACGATGAGGAATTGGGACGTGATCAGCCCTGGGACATTCCGCTGCTGGAAGGCTATCCCTGCACGGTTTTGGAGTCGCCGTTCTGGTTTGGTCCGGCGGGTTTTTTCTGCCTTCGCTCGCGCATTAAGAATCTGCTTCAACGGAGGCGACCGGATGCGGTGTGGATTCATGGCTGGGGAGATGTCTATTCCGTGGCCGCGTGGAATGTGGCCTGGCAGCTTGGCATTCCCGTCCTGCTGCGCGGGGAGTCGCACCTCAAGTGCTTGAAGGGCGGGTGGCTGCGGCGCTGGCTGCACCGGCAGATTCTCTCCCGCTGCTTTGGTACGGTGTCCCGCTTCCTGGCCATCGGTTCCGCCAACCGTGAGTTCTATCGCAGCTATGGCGTGCCACCACGAAAGATCGTGGACGTGCCCTATGCGGTGGATAATGCGCGCTTCGCGTATTCGGATGCGGGGTTGGACGCTGCGGTGACGGCTTGGCGGGAGCGGCTGGGCATCGGTGCGGGGGAGAGCGTGATTGGTTTTTTCGGCAAACTGAAAGCGGCCAAGCGGCCCGACCTGGCCTTGCGCGGTCTGGCGCTCGCGTCGGCTGATTTGCCGCCGGATAAAAGACCCTGGCTGCTGTTCGTCGGCGACGGTGCCTTGCGAGTTCGTTTGCAGAAACTCGCGGCCAAAATTTACCCGGAGCGCACGCTGTTCCTCGGATTTCAAAACCAGTCGCGACTGCCTGCGCTGTATCGTTTGATCGACTTGCTGCTGCTGCCCTCGGACTTTGAGCCTTGGGGCTTGGTGGTCAATGAGGCCATGTGCGCAGGTCGCGCCGCCGTGGTGAGTGACCGTGTGGGGGCAGGGGCCGATCTCGTGGCCGGCACGGGAGTTGTATTCCCGGCTGGTTCAGTCGAGAAACTGGCGGCTGCTCTTGGACCGCTGTTGCAGGATCGCAGCCTGCTCGACGAGGCGGGTCAGCGTGCTGCGGAGCGCATTCAGGCATGGTCCTTCACTGAAGATGCTGCCGGATTGAAGGAGGCGCTGAAGGCTCTGCCGCAGAGCGAACAATCCGTCGCGGCTGCGCCGAAGCGTGACGGCGTGATCGCCGCCTACCTCGGGGTGCATCAGGTGTTTCAGATGGGGGCAGCCGCAGCCGAGGCAGGGCGGCTGACGCACTTTTATTGTTCACTTATCCGCTTCCCCCGGCGCTGGGGAGACCTGCTGGCACGCTGGCTATTCATACCTTCCGCCTTGCCGCTGGGAGCTGAGGTGCTACCGCCGGAGCGGGTAAGCGAGCAGCCGCTGCCGCTGCTGGCCCAGCGCATTGCCGAACGGTGTGTGGCGCCGCGCAAGGTCAATCCGCTCTTCACCAACCGCTGGTTTGCCACGCAGGTGGCGCGGCAATTGCCGCAGCACTCGGAGGCTGGCATTTTGGTGGGGGCGGAGACCTGTGCCTTGGAGCTGTTTGTGGTCGCCAGAAAGCTCGGCATGCGCTGTGTGATGGACTGCCACGGCATCCCCACCGGATTTCTCCAGGAGGGCATCCAGCGGGCGGCGGCTGAGTTTGGGCTGCATGCGCCCCGTCTGCTCGACAGTCCGGCGATGGCCGAGCGCAAACGCTTGGAGCGGGAGCTGGCGGATGTGCTGGTGCTGTGCTCGGAGTTGCAGCGGCAGCTCTACTTGGCTGAGGGGTTGCCGCCGGACAAGCTGCGGGTGGTGCCGCTGTGGGTGGACGCGGACTTCTGGCATCCTCCCGTTAAACGGGAGCTGAGGTCGCCGGATGAGCCGCTGCGGGTGTTGCACGCCGGTGCGGTCTCGCTAACCAAGGGCATCCCCTACCTGCTGGAGGCGCTCGACCAGGTGGACGGAGCCGGGGTGGAGACGACACTCGTGGGACCGTTGCAAACGGACATGAAACCCTTCCTAAAGAAACTGAAGTCACCGCTGCGCTGCCTGGCCTACTGCCCGCGTCCGCAACTGCGCGAACTTTATGGGAGTCACGATGTGCTGGTGATGTCCTCGCTCGGGGACAGCTTTGGGTTTGTGGCGGTCGAGGCCATGGCTTGCGGGCTGCCGGTCATCGTGACGGACCGCTGCGGTGCGCCGGTGCCGGACCCGTCCTGGCGGGTGCCAGCCTTCTCATCCGCTGCCATCGCCGCCCGGCTCAACCACTACCGTAGCCAGCCAGAGCGCTGCCTGGAGGATGGCCGTGTCGCCCGTGCCTTTGCCGTGCAATGGACGAGCCGGCGCTATCGCGATTCGATCGCCCGGATTTACCAGGAGCTGGAACCGGAGGTGCTGAGCGCGTGATGTTCCCCCCCCGCTACCAAGATCCTGGGGCTTCCTAAAAAATCGTGTTGCCTAACCTGTGGCTGAACACACCTTCTAATTCATGGCTTTTGCATCGACACCACGCCTCATTCCCACACCGGTTGACACGCGTGGGCGCTATGCTTTCACCGTGGCCGATTATCATCAACTGATCGTCTCCGGGCACTTCACGCGGGCGGACCGCATTGAACTCATCAGCGGCGAGCTGACTATCATGCCTCCCATCGGCCCCGAACATTCGGCACACACCACGCGTATCACGAACACGCTCCCTGCAGAACTGCCCGCCGGGGTCTGGCTGCGCATGAACGAGCTTATCACGATACCCGATCACTCCGAGCCGCAACCGGATGCCGCCATCGTGCGCGCTCGTGCGGACGGCTACCGCAAGGCGCATCCGGGACCCAAGGATGTGCTGCTGGTCATTGAGGTGGCTGACAGCAGTGTGGAATTCGACCTGAAGGTGAAGGCCAAGCTCTACAGCAAGGCGGGCATTCCAGAATACTGGATGGTTGATGTGCCGGAGTGCCAGGTGCAGGTGTTCACCGGCGCGAGCGCACGTGGGTACAAGAACGTAAAAGTGTTTGAGCGTGGGGATGTGCTCAAATGCGGGTCCGTTAAAGGTCTGAGTCTGAAGGTGACTGAACTGCTGGCCTAAAGGCTGGCTGCCGCTGCGACACGTTGGCGAGGAGGCGCGGGCCTTTGCCGCGCAGTTCACCCCGGAGCGCTATCGGGCCAGGGTGGGGGAACTGTTTAAGGAGTTGCTGGCATCATGACGACCCGCAAAAAGATGGCACCTCATCCACAGATTTCGCAGATTTCGCAGATTATGCAGATTATGCAGATGAGCTTCAATCGGTGAAATCTGCGTCATCGGTGGAATAAAATTCAAGTGAGTCGGGAAGCTTGAAGTGCTCGGAGTAAAGAATCCGTGAAGCCTCTTTTCCATTTTTTAACTCTTTCGGCCAATCATTCTAGAAGTTGCTTCAACTCAGAGATGAGCCGCCGAAAAAAACGAAAGAGATAAAAAGAGGGGGAATGGCCAAGAATCCGTGCGGGGATTGGGAGACCACGTTCTGTGCTCGGTGGGTGTTGTGGATGCCTTGAAAAGCCTTTCGATGCTGATAAGTTCCTGCCTATGAAGCTTCATTTGGACAATCTGCCAGCGTCGCTGCAAAAAGACAGCGCGGTCCTGGAGCGCTGCCTGATCGCGATGGATCAGGCGCTGCCGATCAAGCAGGTGCTGTTGTTTGGCTCGCACGCCCGGGGGGATGCCCGCAAAGACAGCGATGTGGACCTGTGCTTGGTGGCTGAAAACGCCGGTGCGCAGCTCAAAGCCTCTCGCATTTTTCGCAACGCGATTTGGGAGCTGCGCGATTGCCCGGCTTTCACCCTGCTGCCAATCACGCCCCAGCGTCTTCGAGAAAAACGCGAGAGCGGAGATCATTTTTTTAGAACGGTCCTCAAGGAAAGCGTCGTGCTGGCGAATGAAAACTGATTCCAGCAATCCAGGCGACTGGATTTTGTTTGCCGAGCGGGATCTGGAGGGAGTCCAGCTCCTTTGTCAGAACCAGGTGAGTTTCGAATTGTGCCAGAGCAAGCTGGCTGAGATTGTGGGAAAAATTCTCAAGGCGGAATTGATCCGCGCAGGCTGGTTTCTTGAGAAGACACACGATTTGCAAAAATTGGCCTCGCAACTGCGCGAACGCGACCCGGAATTGGCGGATCGCGCCCGTGAACTGGTGGTGTCTCTCGCTGAAGCCTACTTTTCGGCCCGTTATCCCGGCTTTGATTTGGAGGAACCAGACTGGCCTGACCTGCACGGTAAAATGGAGTCGGCTGCCGAGCTGTTAAGTGTGGTCCGCTCTAGATTATGAAACCCCATGGCGAGGAACACATAAACGCAATTGTCAAAGTGCGGAGATTAAAAACCATTCTTGTTTCAACTCAGAAACGAGCCTCCGAAAAAAAGGAAAAAGAAAAATTGGGGAATGACAAAGAATCCATGAGGCTTCTTTTCCATTTTTTTAACTCTTTCGGCCAATCATTCTGGAAGTTGCCAAAGTGGCAGCAGGAGAGCGGTGGATGGCTGCGGCCTTCTTTGGGAACGCTCATCAGCGAGGTAATAGCATGACGCAAATTTTGCAAATACTCCCGCGTGTGCCGCCTGCGGTGTGCGGCATCGGGGATTATGCCTGGCAACTGGCGCAGGCGCTGCGGGACGGACATGACATCCAGAGCAGTTTTCTTTCCGCCGGCACCTCCTGGACCCAGCCGCAGGGGGAAACCGAGTTTCCGGTGTTCCGGCTGCCGCAGCTCACGGCGCAGGCGCTGGTGGATTTCATCGCGGCCCGGGCAGGGGAGTATGAGGCGGTCGTGCTGCACATGTCCCCCTACGGCTATCAGAAGCGGGCGGTGCCGTTGTGGCTCGCCTCCGCCTGGCGACAGTTGGCGCAATTGAAATCGCGCCCTCGCTTGCTCACGATGTTTCATGAGCTGTATGCTTCCGGTCCGGTGACCAGCTCCGCTTTCTGGCTGCAACCGTTGCAGAAGCATGTGCTGCGCACTGTGGCGTGTGCTTCGGATAGCCTGCGGACCAATCGGGAGGCTTATGCGGATTGGTTACGGCAAGTTACTGGCAGACCCGGCGGCGAAGTGATCGCCCTGCCGGTGTTTTCGAATTTCGGCGAGCCTGCCAATCTGCCGCCTTGGGATGCTCGGGAACCTGCCATGGCCCTGTTTGGTTGGGGCATTCACAGCGGGGAAAGTCTAGAGGCCATCGTTGCCAAGGCGGCAGGTTTCTGCCAGCGCTTTGACATAAAAAAGCTCCATCTCATCGGGGGCGGCGCGGAGCCGCTGAGCGTTCCTGCGGGCCTGGAGTTGGTGCGGCATGGTTATCTGGCAGCCTCGGCGGTGTCGGCGCTGCTACAATCCTGCCGGATGGCTTACACCGCTTACAGTGCCGAGCATTTTGGTAAATCCACCCTCATGGCAGCACTGGCCGCTCACGGTTTGGCGGTGATCGTGCAGGGGCACCAAGCCAGCCTGCCAGATGGTTTGGGCGATGGCCTGAATGTGATCCATGAATCCTCGGTGCAGGGGGGGCGGATTCCTGATTCCGCCGAATCGGAGTCTTTGGGGCAGGCGTTGCGACAGTGGTATGAGCGGCATTCTTTGTCGCAGAACGCCACGAGTTATGCCACGCAACTGCGGCTGCTGGAACCAGTGGCCCAGCCACGCAAAACACCTCCATGTTGAAGCTGCTGGCAGATCTTTGGTGTCAGCGCTCTCGTCCACCCCTGGGCAGCCAGGCTTGGTTCAGAGCCTGGGCCAAACGTGCTCAGCAGTTGCCGAACCTGCTGAAGCAGGGCTGGTTCCATGCGCGACTACGGCAGGCGGGGGCTACCGTGGATCCTTCGGCCTTTTTTTCCGACGCGAAGATGATCTCCGGGCAGTTGCTGTCCCTGCAGGTGGGGGCGCACAGTTTTGTGGGCCGCGTCGAACTCGCGGTACATGCGCCGCTGACGATAGGCCGTTGCGTCTGCATCAACGATGGGGTGAAGATTTTGACTGCGAGCCATGATGTGAATGATCCTGCCTGGGGATCAATGTCCAAACCCATCGTTATCGGAGATTATGTGTGGATTGCTACCAACGCGCTCATTCTGCCAGGAGTGACCTTGGGACGGGGGGCAGTGGTGGCCGCAGGAGCTGTGGTGCTCAAGGATGTGCCTCCTTTGGGGATTGTGGCTGGCAATCCGGCACGATTATTGGAAAAATCTCGGGTGGAAACATTGAACTATCAGCCGACGAATTCGCTGGCTTTGTTTCGTGCCTGGTAGTCTCTCTAATTTCGATTTTTCTGTAGTTTTGATATGAATGGGATCTTTCTAGCCGCCAAACTGCCGCTCTCCACCTTGCTGCTGGTCGGGGGTATGGGGGCTCTCTTGCTTATTTCCTGGAGCTACTCCAACTGGCGGGCGGCGGTGAAGGTGGCCTTCGTGGCGGTTCTGGTGGAAGGAGCCATCCGTAAGTGGCTGCTGCCCCAGGGGCAGGAACTGGTCTATTTCCTCAAGGACGTGTTTCTGGTGGGGGCCTACTTGAAGTTTTATTTTGCCCCCGATCCTGATCTGCGTGCCTATCGCCTGCGGGTGCCGGGCATGCTGATTTTCCTGCTCTGTGCTTTGGTTTCATTCAGCGCCCTGAATCCGAATATCGGCTCCCTTCTGCTCGCGGTTTATGGTTTTAAGATCTATTTCATGTATGTGCCGCTGGCATTCATGATGCCTTACCTGTTCCGCAACCAGCAGGAGATGCTGCGTCAACTCACTTGGTATGCCTTGCTGGCCATCCCCATCTGCATTCTCGGTTTCCTCCAGTACACCTCAGACCGTTTCAGTGTCATGAATACCTTTGCTGCAGGCATGGGTGAGACCGGCGCGACGGGTTTTGGGGTGGGGGATCGTGCCCGCGTGACGGGAACCTTCTCCTACATCACGGGTCATACAACTTTCGTGATCATCTTCTTTGCCCTGGCCATCGCCCTGCTCACCATGAAAGAGACGAAATGGAAGGCGGGTTTGATCTTTGGTGTGCTGCCTCTGCTGGCTGGCAATGCCCTCATGAACGGTGCCCGAGCATCCGTCGTGACCATGGCTTTTGTGGCTTGCGGCTTCGCTCTCGCGGCGATGACAGGACGTCTGGCTACCTCCCGTAACTTTGTGATGACGCTGATCGTGAGTGCCGTTATAGCGGTGGGTGGCGCGGTCTATTTCTTTGCTGACGCCTTGGCGCATTGGGAGGCGCGTTTCATGACTTCGGGGGATTCGATTGCAAGTCGAACGGTTGATCACCCGCTGGCTGCATTAAATTTGGCGATTAAGGAGGGTGGAGCATTTGGCTTTGGCATTGGTACGGCGCATCCGGCCACGGCTGCGATCCGCAGCAAACTGGAGATTCTGCCCATGAAGGACAAGGTGCCGCCGATGGACAATGAGCCGGGACAGATTATGGCGGAGCTGGGTTTTTTCGGTTTTGTCGGCTGGTACGGCCTGCGATTTCTGCTGCTTTGGCTTGCCTGGATTTCTTATCTCAAGTCGCCGCCAGGTCTTGTCCGCGCCATGAGCTTGGCGGTGGTGCTGATCACCGGTCCCTTCCTGTTCATGTCCGTGGTCTATAACCACACGGCCAGCTTCTTCATCTTCGCCCTGGCCGGCTTTGGCCTGATCCCGTTGGTGGAATCGACCGTGCAGCGGCGTTTCGCCCCACGCGGGCGGGGTGGTTCGTCACATCTCCAGAACCAACCTCGCCGACCAGCGTGACGAAATGGTTGCTGGTGTGCAGTGGAAAATCCCACCATGCAGGGTGACTGTTTTTTTCCTGAATGAGTATTCCTGATGTATGCCTGATCTCGGCCATCGTGCCAGCCTGTCGGCGGCGCGATGCGCTGCTGCGCACCCTGGCACGCCTCCGTGACTGCCGCCCGGCCCCAGCGGAGATCCTGGTGCATGTGGATGGCGGCTCGACTGAGATCGTGGCGGCGGTGCAGGCTTTCGATCCAGCGATCCGCATTCTTACCTCGTCCGAACTGCTGGGACCGGGAGGTTCCCGCAACCGCTTGATCGCCGCAGCGAGTCACGAACTGGTGGCTAATTTTGATGACGACTCTTTCCCAGCCGCGCCGGACTACTTCGCCAGGGTGACGCAACTGGCGCAGCGATTTCCCGAGGCCGCGATGTTCAGCGCCGCCAGCCATGCGAAGGAGTGGCGGTCACTCCAGTTGCAGCGCATCGCCGTGCCCTCCGGCTGCGGCTGCGTGTTTCGCAAAAGTTGGTTTGAACGCACGCATGGCTTTGTGCCGCTGCCGGTGGCCTACAACATGGAAGAGGTGGACATCGGCCTGCAACTGCATGCGCTGGGCGGCGTGATCGTGCATGATCCGCTGCTGCGGGTGGTGCATGACCGGCTGGTGGCAACGGAAATAGATGCGGCGACCAATGCGCAGGTGCTGGCCAATACGGCCTTGTTTCCCTTCCTGCGTTTTCCTGTCTGGCTCTGGCCGCTGGGGGCCTGGAGCGTGCTGCGGCGGGTGGTTTTACTCCTGTGCTGGGGCTGGACGGCCGGGCTGCTGGAGGGACTGTGCCTGATCCCGCGCCATTTGGAGAAGCATAAAAAATTCCGCCATGAGGTGAGCAGTCCCACACTGCTGACCTGGCTGTGGCTGAAGCGTTGGCCTGTCAATTGGGGAGATGCCCGACAGCTCAATGCGGCTACAACAACAATCAATGATCCAACAACCGTCTTGAAATGAAACTTGTTCAAACATTGGTGCGCCGCCTTTATCCTCACGATGCGGTTCGAACTGTATGGCGGTGGCCACTGCGGGGGAAACGCTTCGTGGTGGTGCCGAGTATGGGAGTGACTTATGCCTCGGGCTTTGACAGTTGGAACTGGCGTTTCCTGGCCGAGCGGGTAGCAAAAGGCAGCGTGGTGTATGATGTGGGCGCGAACTGCGGGCAGATGGCCTTGTTTTTTTCTCACTGGGTGGGGACAGGTGGGAAGGTGTTGAGCTTTGAGCCAGTGCCGCAAAATGTGACCACGCTACGACGCAATCTGGATCTCAACGGCTGTGCCAATGTAGAGGTGCTGGCCGCTGCGGTGGCCGGCGACACAGAACCCCGGAGCTTTTGTTTTGATGAGTCCCACCACACGATGGGCACGCTGGAGGGGGCGTTAGTCAAGCTGGACTCCCGGCAGACGACGACTCTTGAAGTTCCCTGTGTCACGCTGGATGGCGTGCTGGCAGGCGGGGCGAGGCCGCCGCAGGTGCTTAAGATTGATGTGGAGGGCTCTGGATTGGGCGTGATCGAAGGTGCCTACCATCTGATTGAACAGCATCGCCCGGCCATCTATTTTGAACTGCATGCCGCTGATGCCAACGCCCCCGAACTACAGGCGGTGCGCCTGCTACAGAAACGCTGGGGTTATCGCATCACCGATCTGGATGGAACCCTGCAACACGAAGTAGGACCCATGTGGGGTGGAGCGGTGTGGTGTGAACCGGCCACTACTGGCGGCCGACCATGACCCACATGCTATCTGCATTGATCCATGCATGGCATGAAGGGCGGGAGGCGGCTGCCGTGGCCGCTGATGCGGCCTCGGCCCGGCAACTGCGGGCTGATTTTTTTTGGAGCCGGCTGCTGCGGTTCGGCAAGCTGCCGAGCTACAACCGCCCGCGTCGGGTGGTGTTGAAGGACGGCACGGTCCACTACCGCTTCAACCGCGGTGATCTGCAAAGCCTGCGGGAAGTTTTGATTCAAGAGGTGTACGCCTGGGAACTGCCGCTGGAACCACGCACGGTGCTCGACCTGGGGGCCAACATCGGACTCACGTCGGTTTGGCTGTGGCGGCGTCACCTCGGCAGTCAAACCCTGTCAAACCCAGTCAAGCCTTGGCTGCTCGCGGTGGAACCGGTTCTTGAAAATGCCGCCGTGGCTGAAATGAACCTCCGCGACAACGCCATTTCCGGCGCGGTGCTCTGCGCGGCGGTGGGACAGCGGTCCGGCGAGGCGCGGTTCGACCTGCGGGCAGAGTCCAATCTGGGGCGGGTCGTGGCGGCGGAGTCGGGGGCTTATCTCACGCGGGTGCCGGTGGTCGGGATTCGTGAGTTGCTGGACCGTTTTCCACAGGGACGGGTGGATTTGGTGAAAATGGACATCGAAGGCGGCGAGCAGGAGCTGCTGGGCCAGGACACCGACTGGCTGGAGCGCGTGCAGGCGCTGATGGTCGAGTGGCATGATGATCGTGCTGACTCGCGGCCCTTGATTCAAAATATCGTGGCCGCCGGGTTCCAACATCACCGGCTCAATGCCGCCAGACAGGAGAACCTGAGCGTATTTTGGCGTTCAGACGGTCGCAATGCTCCGAGTCAATCCGACCGAATCCAACCCAATCCAACCAGTTTATGAAACGTGCGCTCATCACCGGCATCACCGGCCAGGACGGTTTTTACCTGGCGGAATATCTCCTGGGCCTCGGCTATGAGGTGCATGGCCTCGCCCGGCAGTCCGGGCTGGAGCACATCAAGGGCAACCTGCTGCGGGACGTGCCGCCTGAGTTGCACGAGCGCTGTCATCTGCATGCCATCGGGCTGGATAATTTCCCCGGCCTCTTCCGCTTGATCTCGCAGACGGAGTTTCATGAGTGCTACAGCCTGGCGGCGTCCAGTTTCGTCGGGGAAAAACTCGGCGACGGCTTCCAGACCATTCACAACAACATCAGCAGCACGCATTACCTGCTGGGAGCCTTCAATGAGTTTCAGCCCAAGTGCCGGTTCTACTTTGCGGGTTCGAGCGAGATGTTTGGCCGGCCTGCCGCTGAACCGCAGAATGAAAGCACCCTGCTGATGCCACGCAGCGCCTACGGCATTAGCAAGGTGGCGGGCTACCATCTGGCGCGCAATTATCGTGAGCAGTACGGCATGTTCTGCGCGGCTGGCTTTCTCTACAACCACGAAAGCCCACGGCGCAGGCCGGAGTTCGTCACCCGCAAGGTGACGATGGCTGTGGCCAGCATCCGGGCGGGGCGGCAGCAAACCGTGGAGCTGGGCAATCTGGATGCCGCCCGCGACTGGGGATATGCACCCGATTATGTCCGGGCGATGCATGCCATCCTCAATCACGACGTGCCGGATGATTTTGTGGTGTCATCGGGTCGTCTGCACACGGTGCGCGATCTGTGCCAGGTGGCGTTCAGTCACGCCGGACTGGACTGGGAGGAGCATGTGCGCAGCAATCCGGTGTTCTTCCGCAAAGAGGATGACATCCGGCTGGTGGGAGACAGCAGCAAAATCAAACGCGAGCTTGGCTGGGAGTCGCGCATGGGCTTTGCCGACATGATTCGAGAAATGGTGGATGCGGATGATGCCAGAATTTAACCCAACCGGCTGGATTCACCTTTGGGTGCCAGGCATTCGCGAGGGGGCCGGCGGCATCCAGGCGTTTTCCCGCGTCTATGTGCAGTCACTGCGGGAGGCTTACCCTGAGTTGAAGTTGCGGGTGTTCGTGAAAAATGACGCGCCTGCGGCGGATGATCCACTGCGCGGGATGGGCGTGGTGTTTCATTCGGTGGCGGAGTTTCACCCGCTGCTGCGCACGCTGGTGCTGGTGCTGCTGGGCCTGGGGCATGGGCTGTGGGAACGGCCAAAGTGTGTGGTGACGACGCACCTGCATTTCCTGCCAGCGTTGCGCGTGCTGCGCTGGCTGCGGGGCATCCCCATGATGAGCGTGCTGCATGGCATCGAGGCCTGGAATCTGCGCGACGGCCTGCGGGTCTGGGCGCTGCGCAAGGCGGATCATCTGCTGGCGGTCAGCCACCACACCCGGCAGGTGGTGATGGACGCTTATGGCATCGCTCCGGCCAACATCAGCGTGGTGCCCAACACCTTCGACACGGCGCGTTTTACCCTGGGGCCAAAGCCGGCGCATCTGCTGCAGCGCTATGGCTTGCAGCCTGACCAACCGGTGATCCTGACGGTGAGCCGACTGGCGATTTCGGAACGTTACAAGGGACACCGGCAGGTGTTGATCGCGCTGGAAACGATCCGGCGGCAGTTCCCGACCGTGCGTTATCTGGTGGTGGGCACCGGTGATGACTTGCCCAGTCTGCGCCACGCAGTGGCGGCACGCGGCCTGGAAGACTATGTGATCCTGGCCGGTCAGGTGCCGGGGGAGGAGCTGCCGGACCACTACCGCCTGTGCGATGCCTTTGTGATGCCGAGCATCAAGGAGGGCTTTGGCATCGTGTTTCTGGAGGCCATGGCGAGCGGCAAGCCGGTGGTGGCGGGTTCGCTGGATGGCTCGGTGGATGCGCTGGATGGCGGGCGTCTCGGGCTGCTGGTGGACCCCAATGACCCACAGGAAATCGCCCGGGCGGTAGCTGAGGCGCTGGTACCGCAGCAGGGAGATGCCCTGTGGCATGACCCGCAGGCGCTGCGGGATGCCGTGGTGGCGCAGTTCGGCTATGCGCGCGTCAGCCGCCTGCTGGCCGCTGATCTGGTCGGTTTGCTGGGGGTGCCTCGTCAAAGCGTGGCAGTCGCCAGGAATGCGGCGGTGTCAGCGGCTTTTCCCGCCGCCCCACGGCTGGTGGTGCTCACGCAGTTGACCTCGCCGTATCAGGTGGAGTTTTTCAATGCGCTCTCCGCCGCCGGTGGCCTCCATCTGGAGGTGATTTACCTGACCAGCCGTGATCGCAACCGCCAGTGGCAGATGACCCGCATCGCCCACAACCATTTGATTCTGTCGGAGACGCCGCACTTGCGTGCAGACGCGCTGCAGGCCATCCGCAGCGCGGATCTGGTGGTGTTCAATTACTACACGGACTGGTTTGCGCTACAAGCCATCCGGGAGCGTGCCAAGCTGCGCAAGCCATGGGTGTTTTGGGGGGAGCGCCCCGGCTTTAAGCAAACGGGCCTGCTGGGCAAGCTGGCGCGAACAGTCCTGCTCAAACCGCTGCATCGGCATCCGGCACCGATCTGGGCCGTGGGCCGGTTTGGACTGGAAGGCTACCAGCGCGAGTTTGGGCGCAGCCGCAGCTACCAAAACATCCCCTATTTTTCCGACCTGGAGCGGTTTTCCGCCATCGAGCGCGCACCTGCCGCAGAGCGCGTGTTTTTTTACTCGGGATCGTTTACGCATCGCAAAGGCTGCGATCTGCTGGCCCGGGCTTTCGCCCGCGTGGCAGCCCGGCACCCGCAGGTACGGCTGGTGCTGGCCGGTGCGGGTGAGCTGGAAACGCCGATGCGCAGCTTGCTGAACAGTTGCGCGGAGCGGGTGACCTGGCTGGGCTTTCAGCCATGGGAAAAGCTGCCTGAATGCTACGCGCAGGGCAGCATTTTTTGCTTTCCCTCCCGCTATGACGGCTGGGGGCTAGCGCTGGTCGAGGCGCTCGCCACGGGCATGCCCTGCATCGGCACGGACCGCACCGGCGCGGCGCTCGAGTTTCTCACCGACCGCAAGGCTGGCTGGCTCGTCGAGGCTGGCAATGCGCAGGCATTGGAACAGGCGATGGAACGGGCGCTGACACTGCCAGCGGCAGAATTTCAAGCCATGCAGTTAGCGGCCCGGGCGGCGGTGGCAGAGAACGGTTTGGCGGAGGGAGTGCAGCGCTTCACTGCGTCCGCCAAGGACGTGCTGACGCATTGGCAGGCACGCATGCCGGGGCTGGTAGAACGGCGGCAAACGCATTGACCATATGTGTGGCATCGCAGGCATTTTAAACGCGCGGGGAGCGGAGCGGGAGCCGCTCCTGGCGCAGTTGGACACGCTCGCCGCCGCGCTCCAGCATCGCGGGCCGGATGATCATGGTACCTGGGCTGCGGCGGATGGCACAGCGGGCCTGGCGCATGTGCGCCTGTCCATCATGGACCTGTCCGCAGCCGGGCATCAGCCGATGCACACTCCTGACGGCTCCCTGCACATCACGTTCAACGGGGAGATTTACAACTTCAAGGAGCTGCGTGCCGGGCTGGAGCATGAAGGCGTCGCGTTCCGCACGCAGACGGACACCGAGGTGCTGCTGCGACTCTACGAGCGTGATGGCACCGCCATGCTGGCAGAGCTGCGTGGCATGTTTGCCTTGGCGATCTGGGATGAGCAGCGGCAGCGCTGCTTCCTGGCGCGTGATCCGCTGGGCATCAAGCCGCTGTATTACGCGCTGCATGGCGGTCGTCTGGCCTTTGCCTCCGAACTACGCGCCTTGCAGGCAGCCGGACTCGCCGGCCGCGATCTCGATGCCGGTGCGCTGATGCGCTATTTCAAAACGGGATCAGTGGCTGAGCCGCACACACTGCTGACGGATGTGCATTGTCTTGAAGCCGGGCATTACCTGCTGTGGGAGGCTGGCAAGCTGGCCAAACGCTGCTACTGGCAGGTCGAGTTCCATCCCGAGGAGCAGCAGCCCGCGCAGGCGGTGGCCACAACGCGCGAAGCGTTGCTCGACAGCATGCGCGCGCATTTCGTCAGCGATGTGCCGGTGGGCGTTTTTCTCAGTGGTGGTATTGACTCCACGGTGCTGGTGGCGCTGGCGCGGCAGGTCGGTCAGCGAGACATCGCCACCTTTTCCATCGGGGTGGATGATGTGTCTTTGGATGAGAGCAGCGTGGCGCAGCGTACGGCAGCACACTTTGGCACCCGGCATCAGGAGATGCGGCTGGACGCGGCCAGCGCGCGGCAGCAATTCGCCGCTTTTTTGCGGGCGATGGACCAGCCCAGCATTGATGGCTTCAACACGTTCACCGTGTCGTCCTTTGCCCGGCAGCAGGGTATGAAGGTGGTTCTCTCCGGCCTTGGCGGCGATGAGTTGTTCGCTGGCTACAAGAGCTTTGACGCTGTGCCGAAACTGGCCGCCGCCGCACAGGCCGCCCACTATGTGCCAGGTCTGGGCCGTCTGGCCGGTTGGTGCCTGGAGCGGCACGCGCCCTCCAACCGCCTGCGCCGCATCGGTACCCTGCTGCGGTCGCAAGGTTCCATCCAGGATGCCTTCACCTGTTTTCGCGGCATTTTTTCCAAGCATGAGGCTGAGCTGCTGGCGGCCAGCTACCTGGGCTGCTCCTCTGCACATGTGCCAGACGTGCCGTCGCACTCGCTGAACGCGGTGCATCCCCGTGATGCGGTGAGCGAGTGCGAGCTGCGCTTCTACATGCGCAACCAACTGCTCAAAGACAGTGATGTGATGAGCATGGCGCATGGTCTGGAACTGCGGGTGCCTTTCGTGGACCGCGCCTTGTTCCAGCAGGTGGCACGGATTCCGGCGGGCCTGCGCCTGCGCAGTGGCAAGCAGATGCTGCTGGAGGCGGTGCCGGAGATTCCGGCGTGGGTGTCCAGCGCGCCTAAACGTGGATTCGTTTTCCCGTTTGAAAAATGGCTGGGCGAAGAGTGGGGCGAAGCCTTCGCCAAAGCGACGGCACGCGCTCCGTTCAAGAATCCCACCTGGTATCAGCGCTGGAGCATCTTCATGCTCGACACCTGGCTGGAGCGCCATGGATTGAACTAAGTCATGCGAGTTCTCCATGTCATTCCCTCGCTCTCACCCAGCTCCGGCGGCCCTAGCTTTGCGCTGCCAGCCATGGCCCGCGCGCTGGAGCCGCATGGCGTGCAGGTTAGCGTGGCCACCACCGATGATGACGGTCCTGGTCGGCACATGACGGGCCTGGAATTGGCAACGGCAATCCCGCAAGAGGGCGGCTGGACCGCGCGCTATTTCCCCAAGCAGACGGAGTTTTACAAGGTGTCACTGCCGCTGTGGCGCTGGCTGCATGAGCATGCGCGTGAATATGACCTCGTGCATGTGCATGCGCTGTTCTCGTTTGCCAGCCTGACGGCCATGCGCGCGGCACGCCGACAAGGTGTGCCCTACATCGTCCGCCCCCTCGGTGTGCTGAACCGCTGGGGCATGGAACAGCGCAGGCGCTGGGTGAAGAACTTCTCCTTCCGCCTGCTCGAACTGCCGCTGCTGCGCCGCGCTGCGGCCATGCACTACACCAGCCGGATGGAACAGGAGGACGCGTCGCGGTTTGGATTGCGCAATCACCAGGCGGTGATCCCCATCGGCATGAACCTCAGCCCCTTCGAGACACTGCCCTCCCGCGATGTTTTCACGCGGCAGTTTCCAGCCACCGCCACCACGCGGAACATTCTTTTCCTCTCGCGCATTGATGTGAAAAAAGGCGTGGACCTGCTGCTCAGCGCCTTTACCAAGATCGCGGCACAGCATCCAATGGCCCATCTCATCATCTGCGGCTCGGGTGATCCCGCTCTCGTCACCGCGTTGCAGCAACAGGCCGCAGCCCTCGGCATCGCCAATCGTGTCACCTGGACTGGATTCGTGACAGGCGAGTTACGCCTAGCCGCCTATGCCACCGCTGAAATGTTTGTCCTGCCCTCGCATTCGGAAAACTTTGGCATCGCCCTGCTGGAGGCGATGGCCGCCGGGCTGCCCTGCCTTTCCACGAATCAGGTGGCGCTGGCCGTGGATGCGGCAACCTCGGGCGCGGTTCACATCGCTGCGCGTGAAGCAAACTCCTTCGCCCAGGCCATGAGCAACCTGCTAAACTCTGCCTCACAGCAGCAATCGCTCGCCCAGGCTGCCCGCACCCTCGCCCGCAGTGACTATTCCCTCGCCGCCATGGGCCGCAGTTTGCATCAACTCTACCAAGAACTGGTTCCCTCAACGGTCACCTCGGTGTAATCGATGAAATCTGTGGATCACATCACCCCGCTCATCCTCACCTACAACGAGGAGCCGAATCTGCGCCGCTGCCTGGAGCGCCTGCGTTGGGCGGCGACTGTGGTCATCCTCGACAGCGGTAGCACCGATGCCACCGCGCAGATCACCGCTGACTTTCCAAATACACGTCTGCTCACGCGGAGCTTCGACGATCACACCACGCAATGGAACTTTGGTCTCGATGCCTCGCCGACCAACTGGGTGCTCGCCCTGGACGCGGACTACATGCTCGGCGCTGGATTTGAGGACGAAATCGCCGCGCTACCAGACGCACCGCCGCATGATGCCTACTTCGCCGCGTTTCGTTATCTCATCGTGGGCAAACCGCTGCGGTCCTGCCTCTATCCGCCGCGTGCGGTGCTCTTCCGCAAGGACCGCTGCCGTTATCAGCCGGACGGCCACACCCAGTTGCTGCACATCCCAGGCAGCAGCGGCACACTGCTGACAAAAATTGACCACGACGACCGCAAGCCGCTCACCCGCTGGCTTTCCTCGCAGGACAAATACGCGCAGCTCGAGGCCGTGAAGCTGCTCGCCTTGACCGGCGCGCAACTGCACCTCCAGGACCGCATCCGCCGCACCATGATTCTGGGTCCGCTGTTGGTCTTCGTTTACACCCTCGTCGTGCGCCGTGCCCTCTTTGATGGCTGGCACGGCTGGTATTACACCTTCCAGCGCACGCTTGCCGAGATCATGCTCTCGCTGCGGTTGTTGGAGCAGCGTTTGGCCAAAACAACAGATTCACCCAATTCGATCCCATGAAAAAAGCACTGATCACCGGCATCACCGGACAGGACGGTTCCTACCTTGCCGAACTTCTCTTGAAAAAGGGCTATGAGGTTCACGGCGTCATCCGCCGCTCATCCAGCTTCAACACCGGTCGCATCGACCACATCTACCAGGACCCGCATGAGAGCGGCGCTCGCTTGATCCTACATTACGGCGATCTCGCGGACGCAGTGCAGATGGTGAAGCTGCTCTACGCATTGCAGCCGGATGAAATCTACAATCTCGGTGCGCAGTCGCATGTGAAGGTGTCTTTCGACATCCCGGAATACACTGGCGACGTGGACGGGCTTGGCACGCTACGCATCCTGGAATCCATTCGCGAGGCGGGGCTGATGAAGAAGGCCCGCTTTTACCAGGCATCATCGTCGGAGATGTTTGGCAAGGTGCAGGAAGTGCCGCAGACGGAAACGACGCCGTTCTGGCCGCGTTCGCCGTATGGCTGCGCCAAAGTCTATGCCTACTGGCTCACCGTGAACTATCGCGAAAGCTACGGGCTGCACGCCTCCAATGGCATTCTCTTCAATCATGAGTCTCCTCGCCGAGGTGAAACCTTCGTGACGCGTAAGATCACGCGTGCCGCTACCCGCATCAAGCTGGGCCTGCAGGATAAACTTTACCTCGGCAATCTCGACGCGAAACGCGACTGGGGCTTTGCTGGCGAGTATGTGGAAATGATGTGGCTCATGCTCCAGCAGGACGCGCCTGATGATTACGTCGTGGCGACGAACGAAACTCACAGTGTGCGTGAATTCTGCGCTGAGACCTTCGGTCTCCTCGACCTCGACTGGGAGAAGTATGTGGTGCTTGACTCACGCTATGAGCGCCCTGCCGAGGTGGAGCTGCTCATCGGCAATCCTGAGAAGGCGCGCAGGCAGCTCGGCTGGGAGCCGCAGGTGCGGTTCAAAGAATTGGTGAAAATCATGGTTGAAGCTGACCTGAAACTCGCGGAACACGAAGCCAGAGTTAAGAATCTCTGAAGCATGATGAAGCTATTTATTTCTGGTCATACAGGCATGGTGGGAGGCGCGTTGGTGCGTCGCTTCCAACGGGTTGTGGGCGTCACTCTGGTGACCCGCACGCGCAAGGAACTCGATCTGAGCAATCAGGCGGCGGTACAGGCCTTTTACGCCGAAGAAAGGCCAGATGCGGTGATCGTGGCTGCGGGGAAAGTGGGCGGCATTCATGCCAACAGCACTTATCCGGCTGAGTTCATCTATGAAAACCTCGCCATCGCCACGAACTGCATCCACACCGCTTATCTGGTCGGTGTGAAGCGGCTGCTCTTCCTCGGTAGCTCCTGCATTTACCCCCAACTGGCCCCGCAGCCGATCCGTGAGGATAGTTTGCTTTCCTCCGCGCTCGAACCGACCAACGAGGCGTACGCCATCGCCAAAATCGCAGGCGTGAAGATGGCGGAATACTATCGCAAGCAGTATGGCGTCATCTATCACTCGGCGATGCCGACGAATCTGTATGGCCCGGGGGACAACTACCACCCGCAGAACTCGCATGTGATGCCGGCGCTGATCCGTCGCTTTCATGAGGCCAAAGCGGCCAATCAAAGCGAGGTCATGGCCTGGGGCACGGGCAGCCCCAAGCGTGAATTCCTGCATGTGGATGATCTGGCGGACGCCTGCGCCTTCCTGCTGCAACTCGACGATCCGCCGGACCTAGTCAATGTGGGCTATGGCACGGACATCACGATCCGTGAGCTGGTGGAGCTGGTGGCTGAAGTCGTCGGCTACGCAGGAACGATCGTTTGGGATGAATCGAAGCCCGACGGCACGCCACGCAAGCTGCTGGACACCTCGCGCCTCAACCAGCTCGGCTGGCGTCGTCGCATCTCATTACGCGAGGGCTTGGAGCAAACCTACCAGGCGTTCTTGTCAGAGTTGCAAGGGAACCGATTGCGCGGATGAAAGTGCTGCTTCTCAATCAGTGCTTTCACCCGGATCACGTCGCCACGGCACAGCATCTTACCGATCTGGCGCATGAATTGGTGAAAGCCGGGCATCAGGTCACGGTGGTGGCATCCTGCCGGGGTTATGATGACCCCACCATCCATTATCCGGTGCGCGAAACTTGGCGCGGCATCGACATCCGCCGCATCTGGACGCCCGGCCTCGGCAAACAGGCCAAATGGCGTCGTCTGGTGGATTTCGCGGTCTTCTGGCTCAATGCCGCGCGCATCCTGCTGTTCTTGCCCAGGCATGACGTGACGGTCTGCCTGACCTCACCGCCGCTGATTTCCACGCTCGGCACCATCGCGGCCAAACTCAAAGGCGGTGCCGTGGTGCCGTGGGTGATGGATTTGAATCCTGACGAAGCTGTCGCGGCAGGCTGGCTGAAAGCGGGCGGCATCGTCGAGCGCACGCTCACCCTCGTGCAGAACTGGAGCTTTCGCCGTGCCTCACGCATCATCGCGCTGGACCGCTTCATGGCGGATCGGTTGATGGCGAAAGGCGTGCGCGAGGAGGTCATTCATGTGGATGCGCCATGGTCGCACGATCAGGCGATTCAATACGATGTCGCCGCCCGTGACGCCTTCCGTGCCGAGCATGGCCTCACGGACAAATTTATTGTGATGTACTCCGGCAATCACAGCCCCTGCCACCCGCTGGCTGCCGTGCTGGCGGCGGCGGAGGCATTGCAGAGTGAAGACCGGTTGCATTTCCTGTTTGTCGGCGGTGGGAGCGAGTTCAAGAAGGTTCAGGCTTGTGCAAAAGCGAAAGCACTGCGCAACATCACCACGCTGCCTTATCAACCGATGGCAAAACTTTCCGGCTCGCTCTCAGCGGCGGATTTGCATCTTGTGGTGATGGGCGATCCCTTTGTCGGCATCGTGCATCCCTGCAAAATCTACAACATCCTCACGCTGGGCATCCCGTTCCTGTTTGTCGGCCCGGCAGCAAGTCACTGCGCTGATCTGGCAAGGCGTTTGGATGATCCGGCGCATGGGCGCGTGGCTCGCAATGGCGATGTGGTGGAAATCGTGGCGCAAATTCGTGCGGCCATGGCACTTGGCTCTCGCTCAGTGAATGACGCGGCACGCAGACTGGGCGCGGAGTATTCCCACTCGGTCCTGTGCCCGCGTCTGGTGGGCATCATTGAGCAGGCCGCAGCACGCGCATGATCAGCGCGTAGCTGGCGAAACGCTCGGCGTCAGGAAAATCATGGTCGGAGTCGGGGTGGACGATTTGCAGGTGTGACTCCGCCTGATGCAGCGCGAACAATGGCAGAGCTGTGCCCGCGATGCGGTCCACGCTCTGCCACTGAAAATTTGAGTCGTGCAATGGTGCATTCACAAACACATGGCGCGGTGCGAGGCAGGCGATCAGCTCATAATGATCCCACGGCACGTCCTGCGGGCGTCCCAGGTAATCCGCCATGCGCAGCATGTAGCGCTCCTGCACGTAGCCCTGGATGTTGCCGCCTTTGTAGTCGAGCAGCGAGTCAAAGCCGCAGCTTGAGACGATGACCTGGATGCGCTCATCAAACACAGCGGTGAAGATGGCGTTGTGACCGCCGAGCGAGTGACCGATGGCGGCGTAGCCCTGCGTGCGGTCCACGAAGGGCAGGGAATCGAGGTAATCAAGCCCGCGTAGATTGTCCCAGATGGCCTTCATCGTGCCGCTAGGCATGCGCAACGCCTGCAAATCCGGCTGGTAGTCCGCCAGCAGCGGATAACTCGGTGACAGCGTCACCAAGCCGCGCTCCGCCAGTTCGGATGCATACTGCCGGTGTGGTTTGCCACCGAGACCCACGACGACTTTGAAGCCGATCTGGTTCTCCGTGGGATGCAGGCACAGCACGGCGGGCGTTTTCTTCCCCGCCAGCGCCGTTTTCGGAAGGCAGAGATACGCCGGCACCTTGCCGCCGGGCTGCGAGGTGTAAGTGATGAGCCGCCGCACATAACTGCCGCAATCCACCTCTTCGATGACCTGCGGATCAAGTGCGCAACGCAGTTCCGGGCCGGGCAGGGGACCAGCGACCTGTTGAAACCCTGCCAGCGCCTCTTGGCGGCGGCTTTCCCATTCCACTGCGTTCTTGGCGGTCTTCTTGGTGCCATCCTCGGCGTGATATTCGAGGATGTGGGTGCGGCTCAGCCCGCGCAGCGGCGGAATGTCAGCAGCGTGAACGACCAAGGGCAAGAGGATAAACAAAACGCGGCGCATGCAGATCATACGCCGCGTTCGCGATTGATCTATGGCCGCGCCGACTAATCGTCGCTGCGATTGCCGCCGAGCAGGTGCATGGCGTAGTAGAGGAAGGTGCCCAGCGCACTGAGGAAGGCCGCGACGTAGGTCAGCGCGGCGGCATCGAGCACCTTGCTCATCGCGGCGGTTTCAGCGCCGGGCGCCACGGCTCCAGTGTGTGCCAAGATGCGCTTGGCCCGCGCGGTGGCGTCGAATTCGACTGGCAGTGTGACCAGTTGAAACAGCATCACCACGCCAAAGGACAACGCGAGGATCGGCAGCGCGATTTTGGGCGCGACGTAGAGCAGGCCCATGCCGACAAAGGGAATGATGTTGCCCGCTATGGTAGTGATGCCCACCGCAGCCATGCGCCATTGCAGCGGCGCATAAAGCTGCCGGTGTTGAAGTGCATGGCCGCACTCATGCGCCGCCACGCCCAGCGCGGCGACGTTGGTGCCGTAATAGTTTTCTTCGCACAGCACCAGTCGCCGGTTGGCAGGGTCATAGTGGTCGCTCAGCAGGCCCTTGGTGGCATGCACGGTGACATCGCGAATGCCATTGAGGTCCAGGATGCGTTGCGCGATCTGCGCGCCGGACATGCCGGAGCTGGCCGGCACCTGTGAATAGCGTGCATACGCGCTTTTTACGCGCCAGGAGGCAAAAAAGGACAGCGCCAGCGTGCCGAAGAAGATGAGGAGGTAGAGTGGGTCGAAGATCATGTGTGTCTTGGGTTTGTATGTCTATACGCGGGCAGTTTGAAATGGGAAGCAGCGAGGCCTTGCAAATTCCCGCGCAGTTTGTCAGCCAAATCGTGGGTTGCGTCCGCACCTGACTGCGGTTGAATCATGCGCATGGAAATCACCCCGCCAGAACCTGCGGCCGCCGCAGACGCCGCCTCATCCATCGTCTGCCGCGTCACGCGTTGGTACTTCCGTCGCATGGGCATGCTGGCCGGGTTGCTGATCGTGTTTGGCTTGGTGTTTCTGTACGATGGTGTGTGGGGGTATCCCAAGACGGTCGGGATTGCCAAAAAGAAAGAGCAATTTACCACGGAATTTCTGCCCTCCTTCGACGCGGCCAAAAAGGCAGGGCGGTTGGAGCAGTGGATGGCGGATGCGCGGGCCAAGGGGCTGCCCACCGGCAGCGATGGCGAACCACCGAGATGGGTCAGCTATGCCGCACAGAACGGCTGGGACGAAGATCCCAAGCTCTACACCGACCGCGAGATCGCCGAACAATTCTGGTTTGCCTACGGTTGCATGGGCGGCGGTTTGCTCGTGGGCATGATCGTGCTGTTCAATCGTGGCAAAGTGCTGCGTGGCGAGGCTGATCACTGGGTGACGCCGAATGGCGAGACCATCGCTTATGCCGCTGTCTTTCGTATCGATAAACGCAAGTGGGAGCACAAGGGCTTGGCTTATGCCTGGCATCGCACGGCAAGCGGTGCGGAAAAACGCGCGGTGTTTGACGATCTGAAGTTCGGCGGAGCCGAGCAGATTCTCGAGCGGTTGCTGGGCCGGTTTAACGGCGAGTTGATCGAAAAAATCAGCGAGGCGGAGGTCACCGATGACAGCTCTGCGGAAACACCATCGTGAAGTCGATTCATCACGCAGATAAAAAGGCGGGATTTTCTCCTTGCCAAAGCAAATGCAGCCGCTAAAGCTCCGCCCCATCTCACCACCCCCTAATTTATGGCAGAAAACATCACAGAAAAAGTCAGAGACATCATCGTTGAACAGCTTGGCGTGAACCCCGAGCAGGTCACCCCCGAAGCCAAATTCATCGAAGACCTCGGTGCCGACTCCCTCGACACCGTCGAACTCGTGATGGCCTTTGAGGAAGAATTCGGCATCGACGTTCCTGATGACGAAGCTGAAAAGCTGCAGTCCGTTGGCGACGTGGTCCGTTACGTCGAAGAAAACGCCGAGTAATCACTCGACATCAACCCTTTTGAAAAAGCCAAATGGTCCTGCCATTTGGCTTTTTTTATTACACCTGAGGCATCTGCTCAGAATGAATGAGGCGGCACTCGCGTTTGCATTCGTGGCTAGGCCATGCGGCCTACTTCACGACTTTGCCGCCGAGTGAGAGGATGCGGGCCTTGCCTTTGGCGTCCTCGGCCTCGGCGATCTGTTTGTTGGCGACGTACATCTGCGAGAGAGCGGTCCAGGCGAGGAGATCGTTGGGCTGGAGGGTGGTGGCCATCAGGCCGGCTCCAATGGCCTCTTTGATCTCCCCGTTGCGCAGCAGGGCCATGCCGAGGGCGTGCCAGCCGTCGAAGAAATCGGGCTGGAGGGCGACGCAGCGGCGATACAAGGCGATGGCCTCGGGCAGCTCGCCCAAGGCGACGTGGCCGCTGGCATCATCATACAAATCTTCGACGGTGGCTGACGTGTCGCTCATGCAGGTCGCAGACTAGGAACGGAAGATCAGGAGACGCCGATTTTGCTCACGATACGAGCAGCTTCGTGCTGGTGTTTGAACCAAGCTTGGAAAAGCGTCATGCGCTCTTGGCGGGAGACGGAATCGACCTGGCCTTGTCGAACCATGGCTGCGTCAGGGCGTTTGCGGAGTTCCTTGGCGCTGACGTAGATGAGCAGCGTGCCCTGATCGTAGTCCACGGCAGTCGAGACGCTGCCTGCGGCAGTCTTAGCGGCTTCCTGGGCGATGAGGTAGGCGTTGGGCACTTCCTGCGGAGGATTGGCGACGTCCATGTCCGGCAGGGCGACGAGGGTGAGCTTGTTCGCCTTTACGAGGTCGTCGATCTTTTTGCCAGCCTTGAGTCCGTCATTCAAAACGGTGCGGGCGTCGTTGACGGCCTTGGTGCGGGTCTCGTCCGCTTTTTGTGTGGCGAGCACTTCTTTGATCTTGTCCATCACCTCAGCGAGTTCCTGCTGCTTTGGCTCTTCAATCTTAGTGACATCAAAGACGTACCAGCCATTGGTGCCTTCCATGGCCTCCGGCGGCGCGGCGGAATCCTTGCTGCGGGCGAAGAGCATTTCGAGCAGGTTGCGCTCGGTTTTGAGCGCCTCGGGGGGCGCGTCCATGCTGAAGGATGGGACGGTGATGATCTTCTCCTTGGTCTGTTCGGCGGCTTTGGCGAATTTCACGCCGCTGGCGGTGAGTTTGTTGAAGGCATTGACGCGCTCCACCTGCTGATTCTGCTCCTTCTGGCGCTCTTCGAGGGGCTTCTTTTCGAGATCTTTGGGGTTTTCGAAGATCACATAGCTCACTGCGCGTTTTTCGACGCTCATGTAGCTCTCCTTGTTCTCCGCATAGTACTTTTTGATCTCGTCGGCCGTGACGGCGGCGGCTTTTTTGAAGGTATCTTTCTCAAACACGATCTTGGCGCCCTTGATGGTGTGGTAGCTGCTGGCGTACTGCTTTTCTGCGGCAAGCGGGGAAGCAGTGTAGTTCTTGCCAATGATGTCCTGGAGCTTTTGCAGGCCGAGGGTGTCCTTCATGATGCCAAGGAGGTCGCCGGACTCGAAGCCCATGGAGCCAGCGCTCTGCTCCAGCATCTGGGCGCGGGCGATGTCGAATTTGCCGTTTTCCTGCAGGGCGGGAAGTTTTTCGAGTGCAGCACGGGCCTCAGCGTCGCTGGGACGGATGCCCAGCTCTTCCATGAGGTGGCGTGCCACGAAGAGATTGATGAGGGTGTTCATGCCACCGCCGCCGAAGCCGCCGTCTGAGGACAGCATCATCAGCATGGAGGGCAGCTCATAGGCCTGCATGTAGTATTGGGCGAACTGGAGGGAGCGCTGCGCCCGCTGGACATCGCCCATGGAGTAATCCTTGCCAAAGACGGTGAGGGCGAGATCGGAAACCTGCGCCTTCTTTTCATAATGGCTGTCAGTGCGCCAGCCACCCCAGACGGAGAAGGAAATGATGATGATGATCGTCAGGGTGATGAGGAAGGCACCACGGTGGCGGCGGAAAAAATGGAGCATGAGGAGTACGGGCGGTTGCGGGACGCGCAATAAGCCGCTGCGTGCCGCAGCGGCAACCAGAAAGTGGCTCTTCTGCGGAGTGAGGGCCGCAGGGGAAACATTTCCCGAGGTTGCTTGACTTTGCCGCTGCCCGGCACACTTCATGCGCTCTATTTTTGTCGCTGCATCGAAATCATGCCCAAGGCCCCCACGAAACGCTACTGGACCGTCCGCTCCTCCTCCATCCATAACCGAGGCATCTTTGCTCGTTGTGACGTTCCTTTTGACGCGCCTATCGTTGAGTATGTGGGCGAAAAAATCACCAAAGCGGAGTCCTCCCGGCGTGGTGATGCCCTGGTGGAGAAGGCCAAAAAAACCGGCTGCGCGGCGGTGTATGTTTTCACGCTGAACCAGCGTCACGACATCGACGGCGCCAAGGGTCGCAATCCGGCACGGTACATCAACCACTCCTGTGATCCCAATTGCGAGGCGTACATCATGCGTGGCCGCATTTGGATCTACTCGCTGCGCGAAATCAAAGCAGGCGAGGAGCTGACCTACAACTACGGCTTCGATGTGGACACCTGGGACGAGCATCCCTGCCGCTGCGGCACGGAGCGTTGTATCGGCTTCATCGTGGAGGAAAAGCAGTGGCCCAAATTGCTGCGCCGCATGCAAAAGCTCGAACGCGACGCCAAGAGCGGGAAACTCAAACTCAACGGCGCTGCCAAAACGCCTGCAAAAAAAGTGGTGAAGAAGACGACGTGACGCCCCCTCACACCCGTCTTGCCTCGCGCTCAGTCACGCGGGCGGCGGCGCTGTTTTGAAAGTGGGTGATCGCGGCGGCAAGCGCATCGGCGGCATCAGCCTCCGGTGTTTCACGCAAACGGAGCTGGGCGCGGATCATGAAGGCGACTTGATCCTTCTGCGCAGCACCACGGCCCACGGCAGCCTGTTTGATCTCACGCGGTGCGTACTCGTAAATCGGCAGGCCGTGCTCGGCGGCAGCGATCAAACAGGCACCGCGCGCGGTGCCGAGCACGATGGCCGTTTTGAAACTCTGTACGAAGATGGTGGACTCGATGGCGCAGACGGTGGGCGCATGCTGCGTGATCACCGCGTTCAATCCCTCACGGATGGCAACCAGACAGCCGGAAGGCAGCAGAGTCGGCTTGTTGTGGATGACTCCCCAGGCTAGAGCGCGCAACTCGCCCCCGGCATTTTCCACGATGGCCCAGCCGGTTTTGCGCAGAGCGGGATCAATGGCGAGGACGCGTTCGACCGTGTTGGCCGCCGCAGGCGCGGGAGTGCTGCGGATGATGCGGGCCATCAGAAGCGACGCTGTGAGCCGCCACCCTGGCCAAGTTGGAACAGTTGATCCACAGAAACAGCCCCAGAACCGAACAGCAGCAGCGTGGTGGTGATAAAGAGGTACAGCCAAGCCGCCTCCACCCGCAGGGAACCTGCCTGCTGCAGGATGACCAGCGTGGTGATGACGATGGGCAGGAAAATGACGGCGAACAGGCGCGTCAGAAAGCCCAGCACCCAACTGGTGGACACGCCCACAATGAGAATGGCGACGAATGGCGCCAGCAGGTGCGCGTAGGGCAGCCCGGCCTCATGAAAGGCGGGCACCCAGGCCCAAGGCTGCTCATTCCAAAAGAACTGATAGGCATTGGTCGCCGCGTCGATGCCGTAACGCCACATGAGCAGCACGCCAGTGCCGATGCGCAGGATGGCGACCGTTTTGAACAGGGAACTCCAGGGACTTTGAGCTGCGGCGGGTGAGCCGCCAGTGTATTCGAGCATGATACGGAGAAAAAAATCAGATGTCGGGAGAGAGGGTGATGATGTCACCAGCGCGTGGCCGCCAGTCGTTGTTGGCCGCCTCCAGCGAGGTGAAGAAGCGGCGCTCGCCCTCGCGGGCGATGTACACGCCGCGCGCGGTGGAACCCGGCTTGCGCCCACCTGTGACGGTCACGGCATGCAGCACGCTCATGTCCTCAAAGGCGGGAATGTACTCGGCCTCGCGCACATCACCGTTGATGGAGATGACCGGCGTGTTTTCCACGGAGATGATCTGCACGGTGATGGGGCGGCTGTTGCGGCCTGCCAGACGGAACACGGCGGCGATGGCATCCGCCGCCTTGGGTAGATGCAGTCCGCCGACGCGGGCGGTTCCCACCTCGCCGAGCGGCAGCAGGCCCTCTGCATTCACCATGACGATGCTGCTGTAGATGCGGTCAGGACTGCGCGAGCCTTCATACACCTCAAGCCGGAGGGTGTGGCCGAATCCGAGAGTGCCGCGTGAGTTGAACGGCACATCGGGGTCATTGGCGTCCACTTTGTCCCGTTCTGCCATGCCGGGGACTATTTTTGCCACGGTGTTCATGCTGGGCAGGCGCAGTTTCGGCAGCTTCGGCAGCGGAATTTTGAAGTCGGGGTCCACCATCTGCATCAGACTGCAGGAGCTGAGGGTGAGAATGGCTGGGGCGCTCAAAAGAGCAGCAAGAAAGGCACGCGTCATGATGGGGGCGGGGAACAATTGCCGCATGATGGCGGCACGCTGCGTGATGGCAAGGAAGCTTTCGCTCGCTGGCGGATTACTTCTTCACCAACTCGACCGCCTTGAGCCGGAAAAGCTGCTCGCGCTCGGGAATTTCCAGGGCGTTGAGGCGCAGACGGTGAATGCCGGGTTGTTTGATCTCCACCTCCCCGACGATGCAGGATTTGAACTCTTGGGCGCTGCCGGTGCGCACCACGCTGCTGCGCAGCGTCTGCCCGGCGATGACCACCTCATAGGTGCCTTCCTTCTGCGAGGCTGAGGCCTGCCGCACGGCAATTTCATACTTCCCAGGCTGGTCAAATTTCAGATACCATGCCGCCCAGTCGCCAGCCTCCAGCCAGTTCACCAGAATGCCGGCCATGAGGTCCATGCCGCCGAGTTTGGGATAGTCGGCCTTGTCGGCAGAAACAGTCGTGTTGTCGGTGACGGTGATCACTTTGCCGAGCGTGGTGTTGATGGCCTTGCTGATGGCGGTGGCCTGGGCTTTCCGGGTCGGCTCGCTGACGGAAAGCGCGTCAAAAAACGCCGCCGCTTCGGGATCAATGATGCGGCTGAGCGCGGCGAGCGCCTGGTCTTTCTCACGCGTGTCCTTGCTGGCCTCAAACAGTCGTTTCGCCTGCACAAACAGCTCCCCCTGCGGCAGCGTGCCGGATTGGGCGCAGAGCTGTGTGGCGGCGAGCAGCAGCAGCACGCGGCAGGCGGGGTCAGTTTCACGCGGCAGGCGGGCGGCGAGAGCGGGCAGGGGATCTGTGGCCGGCCACTGCGCGATGGCACCGAAAGCGGCTTTACGCACGCTGACACTGGGATCGGAGATGGCTTCAAGGATCACCGCGAGCGCATCCGGCGCATCCAGACGGCCTAGCACATGCAGCAGCAGCGCGCGGTCTGCCTCGCTGCCTTTACCGCTGCGATAGGCGGCGATGACCGGTGCCACGGCGGTTTTGAGATCAGCTTGCGCCTTGATCGCGGAAACAGCGGCCTGCTCGGCGAAATCAGCCTCTTTCTCCGGCACGCCTTGCAGTTGCTCCAGCAGCGGAGCGAGATCATTGCCACGCGTGACGAGGCCTAGCGCGGTCCAGGCCGCGCGGCGCACGTTGGTGTCCGCAGCCTTCACTAAGGGCAGTATTTGCGCAAAGGTGCCGCCGATTTCACGCAGGCCGATGACTTTGACGAGATTTGCGCGTGCCATCGGGTGCTTCACCGCATCAAGCTGCTGCACCAGCATGCTGTCGATGTAATCCCCGCCTTCCGCATGGCTGAGCGCTTGGGCTGCGGCGGCGGTGGTCTTGGGATTTTCGAGGTAGTCAAAGAGCAGGCGCATCTCAAGGTCGCTGACCTGTGGTTTGTCGGCGCTGGCGATCTCGGCGAAGCGTTGCTGGCGTCCCGCTTCGCGTGAGTGTTCGATGAAGCGTTTCACCGCAAAGCCGCCGATGACGATGACCAGAAAGGGAATCGTCATCGAGCCCCATTTCGGAAACGGCGCTTTGGCCGGACGCGGCGGCAGGGTGGCAAATGCAGCGGTGCTCGTGCTTGAGCTGGTGACAAGGCGGGTGGAGCTGCTGCCTGCGGCAGTGAGCAGCCGTTTTGTGCCGGTATCCTCGACTGCCACTACTGCGACGGGTGCCTCCGCCGCAGTGGCGCTGGAATCATAGACCTGTAGCGCCTCGGCCACCGTGGCCGGGCGGTCCTTGGGCTGGCGGTTGATGAGCCATTCGACCCACTGTACGATATTGGCCGGCAGATCAGGCCGCAGGGCCGCGAGGGGTTTCACGCGATGGTACAAATGTGCCACCATCACCTGCGGCATGGTGTCGCCATTGAAGGGATACTTCTGCGTCAGCGCATAATAGAAAATGCAGCCCAACGCATAGATGTCCGTGCGGGTGTCCACATCCGCGCGCTCAAACTGCTCCGGGGCCATGAAATGCACGGAGCCGAGCAGTGCGCCCTGCTCATCAGTGTCCTGCTGCACGGGTCGGTTGGCGGTCTTTGCCAGGCCAAAGTCGAGAATTTTCACCTGGAAGCGCCCGCCCGGCAGCCAGGTGATCATGATGTTTCCCGGCTTCAAATCGAGATGGATGATGCCCTGCTCATGCGCGGCGATCATGCCGTCCAGTGTCTGCCGCACCAGGGAATCAAAGTCCCCCACGGTCAGGGCACCGCGCATGATGATGTCCTCCAGCGTCTCGCCTTTGACCAGTTCCATGACGATGAAACCGCCCTCATCATCCACCCCGGCATCATGCACGGTGACGATGTTCGGGTGCTGGAGCACGGACTGCTGCCGCGCCTCGCGGATCAGGGCGTCCACGCCGGAGCCAAAGTCGCCCGCCTTGTCAGCACGGATGCGTTTGATCGCGACCTCGCGTCCCAATTGGAGATCCTTGGCCTTAAAGACAGTTCCGAGACCGCCTTCAGCGATCGGGGCCAGGAGTTCGTAGCGTTCGTTCATTGGGGGCGGATGCTGGCACTTTCAGGCATTCACGCAATGAAACTTTCGCGCGTTTCGTCACCTGTGCTAAAATCCCCGCTTCCACCATGCCTCTGCTCTGCGTTCAAGATCTCAAGATTCACTTCCCCGTGCGCGGGGGCTGGTTTGGCCGTACGGCTGATGTCATCAAGGCAGTGGACCAAGTCAGTTTTGATGTCGCCGAGGGCAGCACCGTCGGCCTCGTCGGCGAAAGCGGCAGCGGCAAATCCACCGTGGCACGGGCGCTGCTCAAACTCACGCCCGCCACTGGTGGCAGCGTCACCTACCATGATCGTGAGCTGCTGCCGATGCCGGAGGCGGAGTTCCGTCCATTGCGCAAGGAGATGCAGATGGTGTTTCAGGACCCCATCGGCTCGCTGAACCCGCGCATGACCATCGAGTCCATCCTAGCCGAGCCGCAGCAGATTCATTTCAAGGAGAAAACGCGAGTCCAGCGCCGCGAGGTCTCCGCCGGATTGCTGCAAAAAGTCGGCCTGCCCGCGGACGCCCTGCAACGCTACCCGCACGAGTTCAGCGGCGGCCAGCGGCAGCGCATCGGCATCGCCCGCGCCTTGGCCGTGCAGCCAAAGTTCCTCATCTGCGACGAGCCGGTCAGCGCACTCGATGTCAGCGTGCAGGCACAGATTTTGAACCTGCTCAAGGACTTGCAGGAAGAATTCCGGCTCACCCTGCTGTTCATCGCCCATGACCTCGCCGTCGTCCGGCACATGAGTGATCGCATCGTCGTCATGCATCATGGCAAAGTCGTCGAGCAGGGCGATGCGGATGAGATTTGCGAAAACCCGCGCCACGACTACACCCGGAAGCTGCTTGATGCTGTGCCGGTGCTCTAGCCGCCGCTCACCGCTCCCTGATTCACTTTTTCTGCTCCCATGACTCCGCTTTTTAGAAAATTCCTCGGCATGAACTGGCTGCTGGTGCTGAACATCGCCGGCCTCTGCGTCTTTGGCGTGTATGCCATCTTCAATGCCTCCGCGCACAAGGAGGAGGCTGAGTTCGCCCTTAAGTGGCGTGACCAGATTCGTTGGGTGATGTATGGCTTGCCCTTCTTCTTTGCCGCGTCACTGCTGGATTACAAATGGGTGCGTTGGGCTTGTCTGCCGATGTATCTGGCGGGCATCGGCGGCCTTGTCGCGGTGCTTGCGATTGGCGTGGAAATCGGCGGCAACAAGGCGTGGATTCGCGTGGGCGGCATGATGGTCCAGCCCTCGCAGTTTGCGATCATGTCCGGCATTCTCATGCTGGCGGTGATCTTTGGCGAGTTACCACGCATGCTGCCCGCCTTCCGGCGGCCGTGGTTGCGCATCCTCGCCGCAGGCATGCTCGCTGGTGTGCCCGCCGTGATGGTTATCAAGGAGGACTTGGGCTCCGGCCTCGTCTGGGGGCCGGTGTTTCTCTCCATGATGCTCGTGGGCAGCATTCCGTTCCGCTATTTGATCACGCTGCTGCTGGGTGTCATCAGCGTGGTGCCGCTGGTCTATGTCTTTGCCCTCAAGCCCTACCAACAGGCCCGTATCAACTCGACCTGGTACATGGCCACCAATCAGTTGGATAAGGTCAATCTGCAGGATGAAGGCTGGGTGGCCAAGCATCTGCAAATCGCCATCTCCACCGGTGGCTTGGAAGGCAAGGGGCCGGAATCCAAGAAAGTGCCGGATCAGGCATCCATCCACCGCACCTTTTTCCCGCATGAGTCGATCAACGACTTCATCTTTGGCGTCATCGGCGAGGAGTTTGGCTTCCGTGGCTGCGTCCTGGTGCTCTCAGGCATGCTGCTACTGCTGCTACAGAGTGTGTTTGTGGCCTTCTGCGCCCGCGATCAGCTAGGGCGGCTGATTGTCGTCGGCGTGGTGGCGATGTTCTTCGTCCACACCTTTCAAAACGCGGGCATGAACCTCGTCATGCTGCCGGTCATCGGCCTACCCATGCCCTTCATCAGCTACGGCGGCACCTTTGTCATCGTGACGCTCTTTCTCATGGGCATGGTGCAAAGCGTCTGGGTCCACCGTAACATCTCCTCGGTGAAAAAATCGCGCTCCGTGAACGGCCAGCGCGAAGAAGAGGAGGAATGATGCCTGACATCGTCCTTGCCACGCTGAACGCGAAATACATCCACAGCTCCTTCGGGCTGCGCTACCTGCTGGCGAACCTGGGGCCGCTGCGGGAACGGGCCTGCATCGCCGAGTTTGTGATCAATCAGGCACCGCTGGAGATCGTGGAGGCCGTGCTGGCGCTGGAACCGAAAGTCGTGGGCTTTGGGGTGTACATCTGGAACGTGGTGGAGACGACGGTGGTGCTAGGCATGCTGCGGCGGCTGCGGCCGGACCTGCGCATCGTGCTGGGCGGGCCGGAGGTGTCCTATGAATGGGCGGGGCAGCCGATCGTGGCGCTGGCTGACCATGTGATCACCGGCGAAGCGGATCTGAAGTTTGCCGAAGTGTGTGCGGTGCTGCTGGGCGATGACGCGACAGCCCTGGCGGCGCTGCCGCAGGTGATGCCCGCCGGATTGCCGACGCTGGAGCAACTGGCGCTGCCGTATGATTTGTACACGGAGTCCGATCTGGCTCATCGCATCCTCTATGTGGAGGCCTCGCGCGGTTGCCCGTTCACCTGCGAGTTTTGTTTGTCATCGCTGGATGTGCCGGTGCGGGCCTTTGCGCTCGATGAGTTTTTGGCGGCGATGCAGGGCCTGCTGGACCGTGGGGCGCTGACGTTCAAGTTCGTGGACCGCACCTTCAATCTACACCTGCCGACGAGCACGGCGATCCTGCATTTTTTCCAGGAGCGCTGGCGCGAGGGGATGTTTCTGCACTTTGAAATGGTGCCAGACCGATTGCCGGAGGCGTTGCGTGATTTGATTCGCGAGTTCCCGGCGGGCGCGGTGCAGTTTGAGGTGGGGATTCAAACCTTCGACGACGCGACATCGAAGAACATCAGTCGGCGGCAGAACCTAACGCGACTGGAGGACAACCTGCGTTTTCTGCGCGAGCAGACCGGCATCCATGTGCATGCGGACCTGATCGTCGGCCTACCGGGCGAGGATGTGGCGTCGTTTGGGCGTGGTTTTGACCGGTTGGTGAGACTGGGGCCGCAGGAGATTCAGGTGGGCATCCTCAAACGCCTGCGCGGCACGCCGATCGTGCGGCATGACGCGGAGTATCAGATGAAGTACTCGCCCGCGCCGCCCTACGAGATATTGGAGAATCGCGACATCCCGTTTGCGGAGATGCAGCGCATGCGCCGCTTTGCGCGGTACTGGGATCTGGTGGCGAACAGTGGCAACTTCACCAGCACGCTGGCGCTGCTCTGGCAGCAGGGGGAGTCGCCCTTTCACATCTTCCGCGCCTTTGCCGATCACCTGCACGCGAAGCTGCGCCGCACGCATCAAATTGCGTTGCCGGTGCTGGCGCAGGCGCTGTTTGATTATCTCATTGGTGCGCTGAAGCTGCCGGTGGCCGCCACCGCTGCGACCTTGATGGAGGACTGGCAGCGCCTGCCTGGCCGCGAGTCCCTGCGCCTCACCGGTATCAAACCGACAGGGAGTGAGCCGAAGCGCACGGCGGCGAGCAGCCGACAGGCGCGGCATCTGGCGCTGGGGTAGGGGCGATGTTAGACGAGAGAAGTGAGATGAGAGAAGATGATTTCAAGCGCATGACGACAGGTGGGTTGCCAGCTTTCACGCCCCCTCCGGGCTATCCACGGATCAAGGTGGTGCGCAGTTTTGATGAACTGGCGGGGACGCGGTTTGGCGATGGCGTGAACGCGCTGTGCTGGCCGCGTGTGCTGACGGGCGATTTTGGTGAGGTGGTGACGCGGCTGGGTGTGGGGCAGGGGATCACGCCCATTGATGACGCACGGCTGGCAGCGCTGGCGTTGAATGACGCGGGCCAGATGGCGCGGGAGGTACTGCGGCACGATCTGGCGACGCTGCGCGCGCATGAGCTGCTGCCGAGTCTCGACTGCATCAACGGCTACCTGCAAGAGGAGGAGACCGGGCCGATGCGGACAGATGTGCAATCCTTCCATGTGGACAGCGCCACGGTGGAAGCGGACACCTATTTATGCACCTACCACGGCCCGGCCTCCGAGGGCTTGCGCAATGACGAGGCTCTGCGGCGCGTGGCCATACCCACGACGCGGGCGGCACTGCTCAAGGAGTACGGCGGGGCCGATGACGCGGGCTTTCGCGAGTTCCTGAACGATCACTACTACGATCTGCACTACGCTGCATTGCCGCAGGCAGAACCGTTTTCCTTCGGCGTGGGCCATCTCTGGCGCATCGCCACCGAGTATCCAGGCAGCCCGGTGCCGCCATGCATCCATCGTGCGCCGCCGACGCTGCCGGGGCAGTCGCCGCGATTGCTGTTGATCAGTTGAAGGCGTGGTGCGGGAAGTTAGAGGTGAGAAGTCCGTGGCGGATCACCTCTGACGACTCACTTCTTACTTCTGACCAGCATCACTCGCTCACACGATCTCCCAGCCCTTCCGATACTCACGGCGCACCATTTTATCGGCGGCGGCGTTGTTCGGGATCTTCAAGGCAGGTGCGTCCCAGATGAGCTGCTCATTCGGGAAGGCGCTGGCGAGGCAGCCTAGCAGCACCGCTTCGGTAAGCGGGCCAGCGTAGTCGAAGTTCGCGCTGGGCTTCGTGCCGCCGCCCTTGAGGCAGCAGTCGATGTAATCGGCGCGGTGCTCGCGGGGTTCGAGCTTCGGATATTTGAAGCCGGTGAACTTGTCCTTCGGATACAGCAGCGGCGTGGAGCCATGTGGGGCCAGCAGGACGCCCTCGGTGCCCAGATAAATGGTGCCTTGCTGCGGGAACTTGGCCTCTTCGCCGATCAGCGCGACGACCTCGGCAGGCGGACGCGCGTCGCCATCCGTCCAGGTGACCTTAATGCTGTCACCAGTAGTGTACTGGGTGCTTTTAAAGGTGTACTCGACGACGGCATCGGTAGCCCAGTTATCCTTGTTCGGGGCCGGGCCGCGTGAGATGACCGCAGTCGGCGCCGCGAGGCCCAGAGCGCGGAACCAGCCGCTGAACATGTGGCAGCCCATGTCGCCGAGAGTGCCGGTGCCGAAGTCGCGGCGCTTGCGCCAGTTGCCGGGATGATCGTATTTCTCGATGTAGCTGCGCTCGCTTGCCACGCCCAGCCACTTGTCCCAGTCGAGCTCGGCGGGGATCGGATCGCTCTGCGTCGGACGCAGTTCCATGTCGCCCCATTTCTTGTGGGAGAAGGTGTGGGCTTCCTTCACCTTGCCGATGGTGCCCATCTGAATCAGCTCCACGGCCAGGCGCTCGGTGAACTCGGAGGAAACCTGGATGCCCATCTGCGTCATCACGCCTTTTTCACGCGCGCGCAGCACCATCTCGCGGCACTCCCACAGGTTGTGCGCCAGCGGCTTCTGCCCATAGACGTGCTTGCCCAGGTTCATCGCGGCGATGCCCATGCTGCCGTGCATGTGGTCAGGCGTGGAGACGTTCACGCTGTCGATGTTGTTCGCCTCCTTCGTCAGCAGCTCGCGCCAGTCCTGGTACACCTTCACATCGGGCCACTTCTCCTGCACCTTCTTGAAGTTCCGCGTGTCCACATCACACACGGCGGTCAGTTCCCACATCGGATGATTCGCCATCGTGGTCATGTCGCCAAAGCTCATCCCAGCAGCGCCGCAGCCCGCATGACGCAGCTTGCCGTTTGGCGACGCGGCCCGCAGACCGGTGGTGACCCAGGGGGCGGCGAACAGGGTGGCGGCGGATTGGCGGATGAAATGGCGGCGTGATTGCATGTGTGATTAAAAGGGGGTGAGCGGTAAAAAACGTTGCGCAAACGGCGCATCTTCCGTTTCTCTTCCCCCCCCCACATGAACGACCTCCCCGACCGCCTGCAAGCCATCCGCGACCGCATCGCCGCCGCCGCCACGCGCTGCGGCCGGGATCCTTCCTCGGTGGCGCTGCTCGCCGTGTCGAAAACCTTTCCCGTGGCGGCCATTCAGGCGGCGGTGGACGCCGGGCAGCTCCGCTTTGGCGAGAACAAAGTGCAGGAGATCATGGCCAAGGCCCCGCTGCTTCCGGCAAGCCTCGAATGGCATCTCATCGGCCATCTACAGTCCAACAAGGTGCGCAAAGTCCTGCCGCTGGCGAAGGCCATCCACAGCATCGGCTCGCTCGATCTTGCGCGGGATGTCGATCGCATCGCCGGTGAGCTCGGTCTCGTTCCCAAGGTCTATCTGGCGGTCAATCTGGCCGCCGAAGACAGCAAGCACGGCTTCACCGCCGAGCAGTTGCGCGCCCAGCTCGAAGCCTTGCATGCCCTCAAGCATCTCGAAATCCAGGGCCTCATGTGCATCCCGCCCTTCGCTTCCGATCCCGCGAAAAGCCGCCCCTACTTCGTGCAATTGCGCGAGCTGCGGGATGAGATCGAACAACGCGGCGGCGCGCCCCTCCCGCTCCTCAGCATGGGCATGAGCCACGACTTCGAGATCGCCATCGAAGAAGGCGCGACCATCGTCCGCGTCGGCAGCGCGATCTTCGGCGAGCGGAAGCTGCGAGTGTGAAGGAATCCGCAAGGCGTCCAAGGTCAAGGAGTGACGGCATCTTGCCGTCTCCCTCCGGAAAGTAGCCATGTTGCGCCGCAACATGAGCCTCCCGTCGCCCATGAAGTGGCG
>Ga0335396_10000104_pt1 | contig 95794 bp, 87 predicted proteins | sample FRY02_FD_205743 | JGI IMG/M metagenome (GOLD analysis project Ga0335396, IMG submission 205743) | Freshwater microbial communities from Lake Fryxell liftoff mats and glacier meltwater in Antarctica - FRY-02 (spades assembly) (version 2) | ecosystem: Environmental > Aquatic > Freshwater > Ice >...
GCGTATCCAGACCCAAAAGCAAACTGTAGTGACGATGAAGTTGATATTGCACCCGCTCCTTATACCCGCTCCGACATCACTCCCCAGCCTCAAAATCGCGCACTAAATTCCCCGAAGAACCCAAAAACTGAATCACTTCAATACCAGAGACACCCGACCTTTTGGGGAGGCCTTCCGAAAAAGACCCTTCGAAAATAAGAGGGGGTAGTTTTTGGATCGGTCGTGGAATATTCCAGTAATTGGGATTCAGTGTCGGGGTATATCTTCCGCGATGCGTCCGGCGAGTAACCCAAAAAATTTCTCCTCATTTTTTCAGGGGGTGATTTTTTTCAGAAGTAAATTTCTGGAACCCATTTGATTGAGTTTGTGAATACCAGCTATTCTGACCTTATGAGGTGGAGGAAGATGTGTTGATGTTCGTTCTTCTCGCTCTGGCTGCCGGGGTGAACCATGTCAGCCAAGTCCCCTTATTCCGTCACTTGAGAGATCCAGAGTCATGGAATGAACGACGGTGAAGTGGACTGAGTAGGGTGATCCCTCCGGTTGTAGATTGGGTTGCAATCAGAAAGGTTGATGAACTGGATAAGGGGATTGGGTGCTGGTCAAAGAGTGAGCAAAATGATAACCGGAATGAATATTAAAAATATGATTAGTTCGAGAACGAGACAACAAATTCGGCTGAGATCGGTCATGAGGGATGGTGACTGGGGGAGTGAGGGCATTGATAAAGAGAGTGGCTACGTGGAACGGATTCCGATGCTTTATCTGCTCTCGGAAAACATCGCGACCTATGAGCATTTTGTGAGCAGCTGTCTCTTCCAAGTGCGGCACGGGCCAGCCACCTGTGAAGGACTCGCCTTCGGAGGTGGTAAACGGTCGCTGATCGACGAGTTGTTTGACAAATTCATCGAGACAGACCAGAGGGCGAGCGGGATTGCGCGGACGCTGGTAAACCTCCAAGATATCTTCCATCGCCGCTACGAAAGCGGCATTTCCATTCGGCGGAATACACCACCTTTTGATCGAGGGTCTTAATCTTTGATGTTTAAACATTTTCAATTCAGTGAGGAGATCTTTAGAGCACATTACTAGAGGCGGAAAAATGGTCAGCTTGTTCAAGGTCAATACAAATTTGGGGTCTGTGGACTGGGGTTGGATCATGACTTAGATTAGCAGAAGAGGATAAGATATCCAAGTAAGACGGAAACATTTTTTTCATTTTTTAATTATATAGTATAAAAAATATTTGAAGAAGGAATGAGCCTTATTATTTCATTATTTTGACCCTCCCATGTATGTAGGAGGTTTGGTTTGATTCAAATGAACAGTAGGCCAGGGGGTTGGTAGAAATCCTTTAATATCATTGCTTTGTGGCGTTTTTTTGTATTGCTTCAGGGGAGCTCGGGCGCATGCGAACTACAGACATACGATCAGTGTCTAGTTTTGGGAACGAGTCTACGTTACTTCTCAATGAAGGTAGTTCGTTAAAGTTGGGTCTTATATTTATTTAATTCTTAAAAACATTGAATGTTTCCCCGGAGAAATGTCCAAAAAAAAATTGACAAAAAATGTATTAACCTGTATAATGAAGGCATGTCAAAGAACAAGCAGGAAACGTTTAATGACCCATTCGTATTGGTTGAAGGAAATCTCAATGATTTCACTGGGGTAGTCGAAAAGGACCAGTATCTTTTTGGAGGTGAACATGAGTTGTATGAATGGCTTAATGAAATTCAGTATTGCCAGATCGACGATTTACTAGATGAGATTTGTCATGAAACTCTCGAACAAGAAGAGTTCGAGAAGGTTTTTGCCGATGGATATTGCCAGATTAACGAGTTCAAGACATTGGGACAGCGCATCCGCCCCGACCTTGAATATGTGTGCGATCCCGATATTCACGTATTCTTTGATGAGGGAAATCCAGATGAAGATCGCAAGATTAGTTTCCCGTGTGGTATTCTCGACAGGGAATTGAACGATTGTTCAAGGAATTTTGGTGATATTGATTACGAGCGTAGCGAAATGGGTCGATTTTATATTGGCGGGAATAGGCCGTCTCTTCGAGAAGGTGAAGGAATGTCGCGTCGGGATGAAGACACTCCTGAGAACAGAAATGCCGGACCTGGCTTTTTAGAAGTCTATTCCTAATGGAGACAGCACGGAGTTAAATATTCTGATCTCGTTTGAAGGGAATGTGAGCAAAGTTTGCTTGGCAGTCAGCGTTCCCTCCATTCGGGTGAAATTGGAGAATGGAGGTAAGCGGTCAACAGAACCTCTCTATCCAGATTGGGCATAGATGCCATAGGATGCAGACCTATGGCATCTACGTCTGACAACACTCCTACCTCCATCATCAAGAATGACCGTATTGGTCGAGCCCGGTATCGCTCTGGGTATCAAGCTGAAGTCCTTGCCGCTTACCAGAAGAGCGGCATGAGCGGCCCGGCCTTCGCTCAGCAATGTGGCATCAAATATCCCACCTTTGCTTCTTGGACCTCGAAGGTCAAAGCGAGGCGCGACCTTCCTCTTTACCAATAAACGTCGTAACCTCATCTATCCCTTCGTCGAGCAGATCCGCCGCCACGGACTCGACCCCTACGCCTATTTCGAATGGGTCTTCGAAACACTCATGCGCATGAAGAACCCGACACCCGCCGAACTCGAAGAACTCCTTCCCGTCAACTGGGTGGCCACCCGACGCACCCCTGGAGCAGCCCTGGAGCAGCCCTGGAGCAGCCCTGGAGCAGCCCTGGAGCAGCCCTCGACCAGAGCGACGCCGCGTAGCAGCCAGAGATGCCAGAGATGCCAGAGATGCCAGAGATGCCAGAGATGCCAGACCTATGGCAAAAATGTTAGAGGGGCTCTGTTGACCGCTTACCCTGATGATTCAAATAGTAATGAATGGAATGTCATAGGGGTGGTGGAGCTGGCGTTGAAGTTCTCTAAAGGACCACTGTTCCTTCAGTGTGGCTTGTTGGTAGAATTCGCGTTCTTCAGAGCACTTGCATTGACTGAAGATCAGGAGATGGTGACTCCACGACAATTGTGTCAACAGTGTTGGAACAATTTCACCGGGGTAGGTTTCGTGGAATTGGCGGATGCGGTAAAGCCGACGGCGACTGAAGCCTTTCAAGTCGGAGTGCTTTGATTTCAGGTAGACAGCAAGGTCATCAATCGTTTTTTTGCCCCAACCGTTGGATTGAATTTTGGCATGGAGAATTTTCCCGATTTCCCAATAGAGCGAGACGAGTTCTTGATTCACCGTTTGCAGCGCGCGGGTGCGCCGCTCACGAATGAGCTGGGCGATGGCGTGGAAGTCGCCAGAGCTGGCTGATAGGGCGTTCATTTTTTAGTGGCTTCTTTCGCGAGATACACAAGAAACGTGAAAGGGGAAGAGAGGGACCGTGGCATTTGGATAGATACGAATCTACGAGATAGGAAGAGAGGGCGTGGCTGCTGGAAGCCGCTGCCACGTTTTGGCTTAAGCGAACAATTCGTGGATGGGAGTCGCTCCTTTCGGGATGAGGCGCATCGGGCGGCCTTGGGGAGTGATGAGTTCCTTATCCAAGCTGATCCCCAGGGCATGGCAGATTGTGGCGTGGAGGTCGGCGACTTTGACGGGGCGTTCGGCAACTTCCATGCCGTCTTCATCCGAGGCACCGATGATGCTGCCACCTTTGATCCCGCCGCCAGCCATCATGGCGCTGAAGCAACGGGCCCAGTGATCGCGTCCGCCGCCGTCGTTGATACGCGGGGTGCGTCCGAATTCGCTCAGGACCACGACGAGGGTCTTGCTGAGCATGCCATTCGCCTTGAGGTCGGAGAGGAGCGAGGCGATGGCGGGGTCCATGGCTGCGCCGTGGTTGCGCATGGCCTCGAAGATGTTGCCGTGGTTGTCGAAACCACCACGGTTGACTTGCACGAAGCGGACGCCTTTTTCGACGAGACGTCGGGCCAACAAAGCTCCGCGACCGAACTCGGTGTCGCCATATTTCGCGACTGTTTTGGGATCTTCGTCTTCGAGCTCGAAGGCCTTCAGGGCGGGGCTCTCCATTAAGTTGACGGCGTCCTTCAAGGCGGTCTCGGTGGCCTTCAATTCTTTCGCGCCCTTTTCGCCAGAGGTTCGGGCATTCATCTGCTCGAGAATCTGGAGCCGTTGCATCCCGCGGGCGTGGCTGATGCCCTCGGGGAAGGCGAGGTAAGGATCCTTCTGGCCGGGGCGACCAACAAAGTAGGCTTCGCACTGCTGCCCAAGATAGCCGGCCCGGGCCGATTGACCGCTGATGCTGACGAGCGCAGGCAAGTCGCCGAGCGGTTTGCGTTCGTGCACCACCAAGGAGCCGAGACCCGGATGCATGATGTTGGGCGATTGGTTGAATCCGGTCTGGAGTTCATACTGCGCCCGGCCGTGGTCGCCATTGGTGCCAGCAATGGAACGAATGAGCGCGCCATGATGCATTTGCTTGGCGAGCTGGGGAAAAATCTCCGAGATCTCCATGCCGTCCACCGAGGTTTTGATGGGATTGAACTCGCCCTGGACCTTGCGGCCCGGCTTGGGATCCCACGTGTCCAAATGGCTCATGCCTCCGCTGTTCCAAAAGAGAACGACATGCTCGGCCTGGGCCTTGCCGGGAGCGGTGTTGGCCAAGAGCTGGCTGATCGGCATGCCAAGGAGGCTCGCACTGAAAGTCTTCAGCACGCGCCGCCGGTTAATTTGGTAATCGTGGCAGGACATTTTTTGAAGAAAATGGAGGTTCAGGGAGGAAGTGGGTTCAAGACTGAAAAAAGAGGGAGCAATCTCTATTAGGATGGCCACTCCGAGAGCGAAGAAAAGCTTTCGTTTCACGCGACGCCTATTCGGATTTACCCCAATGTGGGGTGGTATAGACTTCGAACAAAAAAAGAGGGTGAAGCTTCTTGTCGAACTCCTGCACCTTCACCTGAAGGCTACGAGGAATATGTGATTGAAGAGGGCGAAAATTTCTCCGGGCCACCCAGCTCCGAACACCAAGAGGCCACTCCAATTTTGTCTCGGCTCATCCTTCACTCGCAGCCAAAATCCTCAGACCTTATTGCGCTCCCGCCAACAAGTATGCCGTCACTCTCTCCGCACCCGGAAGTGGCGTTTTGGAAGGGCCTCAATCGTGTAGAATCGTGTGACCCTATCACCGGTGCCGGCGATTCCTGTTTCCACGACATCCCAGGTTTGGAGATCAGTTGAACTCTCGATCCGGTAGCTCACTCCGTCAGCCGCATTGAAGCGGAATTCCACGGCGGTGAGAACCTCCGAGTAGGCTTCTGGAGTGCTGGTGTCGAGAGTCGGATCAAAGCCGGTGTTTACCTCGAAAAGATCGTCGAAGCCATCGCGGTCAGTGTCGGCGAGTTCCGGGTTGCTGCCGTGGACGATGATTTCCACCCAGTCGAGGAGACCGTCGTGGTCCCGGTCTTCTTGTTTATCTGAAATGCCATTGCCATCGGAATCTGCAAGGGTGGGATTTGTGAGCGTCAGAAGCACTTCTTGACCATCGCTCAGGCCGTCACTGTCGGTATCGGAGGTGTCTTGAACGAAATTAGCGCTCACTGTCTTCTCCGAGTGCCCCCACTACGACGGTGTTGCCCGCGATCGCAACTGAATAACCGGATTGGTGTCCTTCTTCCGTGTTAGACGCCTTGAGGTAAGCTTGCTGGGCAACCGGATCGATTGTCAGCGGGTAGCGTGCGTCATCATCATCAAGCTCCAAGAAGACGCTCCGGCCATCCTCCTGACCTGCAACAAATCGCACACTCAGAGACGTCCCATCGGCATCCCACGCTTTAAGTCCACCATAAGTAAGCGCAGAGCCTCCTGATGGGTTCAAGAACGCTGTGCTGGCACCTGACGCCGCGACTTCCGGCCTGAGACCGCCACGGATGGCAAGGCGCAATCGCAAAGGATCACCCTGCTTCGCATACTCTGGGCGTTCAGAAAAGGTCCAGCCTTGTTCCAGCCCGCGCTTGTCATTGATGAACCACTCGACCAGCCCACCCTCGCGCACGTAGGAAAGTTTCCCGTCCTCATTGAGAACCTTGGCCACCTCACCAAAGTTCTCCAACTCCAGCCCCCATTCCCAACCGCCCGCATCAGGAGTCACCGTGAAGCCCCGACCATCAAAACGGGTCTCCTATGCCTGTCCCGGGTTGCGGGCCCGATAGCTCCCATCAGTATCCGCAGTGATGGCGTGACGATTGCTCTCGTAAACCGCCCGGATCCCCGACCAGTCCGCATCACTCAATCCCTCCGGCGTGATCGTAAGATCCGGACTAGAAGCTGGACCTTTAACTGATGATCCGGGAGTTTCTGCGCCGAACAAGACGGTTCCCGAGATGAAAAAAATTCCGAGGATTGAACTGATAAGCGTTTTCATGATGCTGGTTTCTTGTTTCAAGGGTGATCAATTTTTCAGTTGATCACGCTGCTTGGTGACAGCAAGCAAAACAAGACGAATGACTCAGGTTGTGTAAGCTTCTGGCTGATGCATCGTTCGTCGTTACGGGCCCTATAGATTTCTTCCAAACCTTGCCGACTAAGAACCTCCTTTTCATGATGTCAAAATTCATTCCAACCGAACGGGCCATGGGTCTTGTCACCATCCTTTCCGGACTCGCGATTCCCACTGGAGTGATCATCGGTGCGGGACCGTTGGGGGCGACGACTCAAGCAGTGAAGGTTTTCGAGAACATCATGTGGGTCGTGAATCCCTTCGGGATGTGGGCTTATCGATTGGGATCCGGCCTGTTCGGCACCATCGGGCTCTACATTTTCGGCACGATGCTTTCAGCCCTTCTTTGGGGCGTGATCGATGCCTTGGTTCGTCGCAAGAAGTGAGTGGGCGAGATCTTGTAATGAGGCAGCGTGAGCAGTTGGTCGCGATTCCTTCGAATGATTCAGGCACTCATGAATTTTAGTCTGGGATCTTTTCTTGAAAAATCAATGATGGACGCTTCCTAACCCGCTTCGGGTGTGATTCTATTTCTTCTCCAACATGAGTGACGAAACTCCACAAACTCCAGACGACAATGGAGCTCTTGATTTGTCCGGATTGAATTTCGGCCCTGCGTGGGCTCGTGATCCTTCGGAATCAAAAAGCCTGAAAAAATTTAAGGACCGCGGTGATCGTGACGACCGAAGCGATTCGCGTGGTCGTGGTGATCGCAATGACCGTCGCGGAGGAGGAGGAGGCGGCGGCTTCCGCGATAATCGCGGAGGCGATGGCGGGGGAGATCGCCGGGGCGGTGGCGGCGGTGGATTCCGTGGCCAAAGCGGAGGACAGGGACGTCGTGATTTTGAAAATCGCCCTCCCCGCCAGGAAGTGGAACCGCCTGCAGGATTTAAGATCCAGCTCATGCCTGCCGAAGAGAGCCTTGATCTTTTGGCACGTCAGGTCATCGATTCCGGCCGGACCTACTCAGTCTTCGACCTCGCGAAGGTTCTCTTGCAGAGCCGTGATCGCTTCCGCGTGATCTATGAATCAAGCGGGCAAAAGTTTTTTCGTTGCCGTGAAGACCAATCGCTTTGGCTCTCTCGCGACGAAGCCCTGCGCCACCTTTGGAAGAGCGACTGGCTCTCGAAGTTTTACGAAGAGGTCAAAGTGGAAGGCGAAGCTCCCAAGGGAAGTTTCTCCTCGGTAGCCCGCTGCGGAATTAGCGGCGAGCTTCTGGGGCCACCGAACTACCATGGATACCAGGAGAAGCTCCTCGCGCTTCATCGCGAGCGATTTTCGAACATGTCGCTCGATGCCTATAAGGCAAAGGTGCGTTCGGAGCCTGGCGAAGAGGCTGTTGGAGCCTGGCTGGAAAGCATGAAGCAGGTTACCAAGTGGAAGGTGAAAAGCGGCGAGGAAGCTCCCGCTGAAGAAGCCGCTCCGGTTTCTGAAGAGACCCCGATCGTTGAAGCGTCTGCCGCTGAAGAAGCCTCCTCAGAAGGGGTTGCGGATGTTGTAGTCGAGCCTGCTGCTGAAGACGAGGTCGTCGCAGAGGCTGCTCCTGAAATTGAGGCCGTCGAAGATGAGGTTCTTACAGAAGAGGCCTCTGCAGAAGCTCCGGAACCCGAAGCGGCGATTGAGGAAGAGACCGCTGTAGAAGGCGACGCCGTCGAGTTGCTCGATGACGCCCGGGCGTTGGAGCGCCATTTCGCAGAAAGTCATTTCGAAAAGGTCTTCGAAGAAACTGAGCGCGCCTGGGTCATCGGTGACATCAAAGGAAACCTGCTCTCACCGGGATTGCTGACTTTTCTCAAGCGATGTGTCGCCGAGGAGAAGCGTTATCCATCCAATCTGATGCCCTTGGTGTGTCGCCAGCTTTCAGGTCGTCACGTTGCCGTCTTTAAGTGGGGTAAGAAGCTCAAGGTGGGTCCGTCGCGACCTCATGCTGTTTCCAGCGAGACTCCACTCGCGGAGCGCCCCCAAGCGATGATCAAGTATCTCGAGGGAAATTCGGGTGCCGTTCTTAAGGATTTCTGGGCAGCAGTTCGTCCTGCCGAAGTCAGCGATTTAGTGAAGCACGATTGGCTTCAGGATTTCCAGTGGCTCTTGAGCCAGGGGCACATCATTTTGCTGAGCGATACGACCGTGCATCTTGCCAAGAAAACGGACGGCCCCCAGCCTGCCAAAAAAGCAGCGAAGAAGGCCGCCAAAACTGCAAAGGAAGCGCCGCAAGTCAAGGCTCCTCAGGCCGAAGCACCGCAAGTCGAGACTCCTCAGGTCGAGGCACCACCAGTTGAGCCAGTGGTCGTGGAGGCACCTTCAGCACAGGTTGAAGAGGCTCCGATTGCTGAAGCCGAAGAAGCTCCCGCAACTGAAGCTCCGGCCGCTGAGCCGCCTCAGGAAGAAAAGACTGATTAGGTCAACCTGCGCTATCCTTCTAGGGCCGCGCGGAAGTCGTTCGCTGCGGACTCGGCTTTGACCGTTTTATCCTCGGCTTCTTCTTCGGCTGCAAACCCCTCGAAAGTATCTCCGTCGGATTCCGGAAGTTCCCGGAGCTGCTTGGGGATGAGGGTGATGTCGTTCGGGCTCTTGAGGGTGAGGCTTTGTTCCGATGCCTCCAGCTCTTCGAATTTCCGAGCGGTGGGCAGGACACGGGTTTCGAGAGATGAAACCGCTGAGTTGTAGGATTTTACCGAAGACTCCAGCGAATTCCCGACCTTGGAAAGATGGCCTGCGAAGACGGTGAGCCGCTTGTGGAGTTCACGGCCGGCATCGGAAATGCGACGGGCGTTTTCCGCGAGGGTTTCCTGACGCCAACCATAAGCCACGGAGCGGAGGAGGGCGATCAAGGTGGTGGGTGTGGCGAGGATGACGTTTTGATCCACTCCTTGCTCTAATAGACTCGAGTCCTGGGTGAGTGCGGCCGAGAAGAAGGACTCGGAGGGCAGGAAGAGGACCACGAATTCCGGGGCAGGTTGGAATTGTGCTTGATAGTTTTTGGAGGCGAGTTGGCGAATATGGGTCGAGACCTGCTTGGCGTGGCGAACGAGGGCGGCATCGCGATCAGCATCGGAATCCGATTCAAGCGCATCGAGATAGGCATCCATGGGAGCCTTGGAATCGACCACGATTTGTTTCCCGCCAGGGAGTTTTACGATGAGATCAGGGCGGAGGCGTTTGCCTTCGTCGGTTGTGGTCGAAGTTTGCGTGGTGAAGTCGCAGTGCTGCTGCATTCCTGCCATTTCCACGACGCGTTGCAGTTGCATTTCACCCCACTGGCCGCGACCGGTGGGCTGGCGAAGAGCCTTCACGAGCGCGCGGGTCTCCTTGTGAAGATCGCGCTGCGATTCCGTGAGGGAAATCACCTGTTCTCTAATCGAGGCGTAGGCCCCTTCGCGGGCCTTTTCGATTTCGCCAATGCGGGCTTGCATTTTTTCAAGCGATTCCGCGACAGGTTTCACGAGGTGTGCGACGGCCTGTTCGCGTTTTTCTAATTCGCCTTTCGCTTCTTTTTGCTCGGTTTGGAAGGTGCTCTTGGCGAGTTGTAGAAATTGCTGTTGGGAGAGCTTAAGGGCATCGGTCGAAAGGGCCTTGAAGGTATCGGCGAAGCGTTCCTCGACCGTGTTGAGGAGTTGGAGGGTTTCTGAGTTGCGCTGTCGTTGGTTTTCCAGCCGGGTTTCCAGTTCGCTCTGGCTTTTGAAGAGAGTAGATTCGGAGCTCCGGAGTTGCGTGATTTCTGCTTTGTAGGACGCTTCATCGGCTTCTAGGTCAGCGATGGTCCGGTTGGCGGAGCGTTCGCGCTCGGCGAGGGTCGATCGCAGCGAGCTGATGCGGATCATGAGGAGCAAAACAGCCAGCACGATGCCTGCGATGAAGGCAATCAGGGCGGAGAGCACGGAAGGGTTTTGGAAGAATTCAGGCATGGTGGGTAGGATTGTCTCTTGCGCTCGGGGGAGAAGGTGCTTTTCTCCTCCTAAGCGCTTGCGCCAATGTGAAAGCGCCTTACTTCAAAATCAAACATTACCACAAGATCATGGCACATTCACTTCCCGAGTTGAGCTTCGACTTCGACGCCCTTGAGCCCCACATCGACGCAAAGACGATGGAAATCCACCACGGCAAGCACCACAATGCTTACGTGACCAACCTGAACGCCGCTCTTGAAGGCCACGCCACGCTCACTGGCCTCTCGCTGGTTGACCTTCAGGGTAAGATTGCCGGCTTCCCGGCCCTCCGCAACAACGGTGGCGGTCACTACAACCACAGCCTGTTCTGGAAAGTCATTGCTCCCGGCGGTGCCTCCACTCCTTCCGGTGACCTCGCTGCTGCTATTGATGCGGCCTTCGGTTCCCTCGATGCGTTTAAAGTTGAGTTCGCCAAAGCTGGTGCCACCCGTTTTGGATCTGGTTGGGCTTGGCTCGGCATCAAATCTGACGGCACCCTCGGTGTCTGTTCCACTCCCAACCAGGACAACCCGCTCATGGGTGAGGCGGCCGACACCTGCTGCTGCACTCCCATCCTCGGGCTCGATGTCTGGGAGCACGCCTATTATCTCAATTACCAAAACCGTCGTCCTGACTATATTTCCGCATTCTGGAATGTCGTAAATTGGGACGTCGTCGCTGCCAATTTCGCGGCGGCCAAGTAAGCCTTATTTTTCACAAGAGCGCGGAGTTCCATGGGGACTTCGCGCTTTTGTTTTCCAGGGTCGCGATTATGTGGGCCGAGATTCCTTTGATGATATTGTTGCAGATGGCAACGGGTTCGAAGTGAGCTTCGATCAGTTTGACCAAGGGTGGGTGGCTGAGGACGACGGATTTGCCGATCGCCTGGGAAGGGGGGGTGATTTTTCGAGATCCCGCGAAGTCCACTTTACGGATGACCCGGACGGTGGTTAGGTATGGGCCATGAAACGATCATTGATGATTCTCGCCGCGATGACGGCTTCGGTTTTTGCGGCCGAACCCCAACTTCCCCAAATGTCCGATAAGACTGAATGGCTTGGCTATTTCGTGGGTTGGGAAGAGAAGGATTTTGACTTCGGAGTTGGGGCTGATGGCGAAGTCCTCATGCACCCCAAGAAAAGCGGAAAGCGCGGCTCGCATAAGGAATTTTCAATCCGCTACCTACTCCAGGAGGAAATCAAAGGAATGTGGGTCACTCGCAATCTACTCGAGGAAAAGGGACTGGAAAGCGCCGACGAGAAGGGCCTCGATCCCAAGAAACCGATCACCATCAACACCACCTTCACGGGCGGCACGAAGATCGAGTGGGTGCACGTCCTCTCCCGTGGAAACATGGTCCTCAAGCCCAAGGTCCTTGAGAAGACAACCGAGAATGCCATTCGCGTCGGTCTCTCGGTAAATCTTCCGAGTCTCTACCGCTTCGATGAAGTGCCAGAGGACCGCGAGTTGAAAAAAAAGGTGGGGGGTGACACCCTCGAGGGCATCCGCCTGAAAGACGGGAAGAAGATCCGGATTAAGTTTCACGAAAATGACAAAGATGTCGCGAGCGAGGAATTCTTAAAAGACGGCGCGAGCGCGATTGAAGTGAAGTCCGAGAGCTTTTATGGAAGCACTTTCGTGATGGCTCAAAGTAACGAAAAAATGGGCCGTATCGATGTCGAAACCAAAGGACCTCTCTACAATTCTTTCAAAGTGATCTGGCTAGCCAACTCTGAAGCTTTGGGTGAAAAGGACTGCTTTATCGGTGTCGGGATGGAGTAAGATTGAGAATTTTTTGCAGGTGGGTCGCGGTCAGAGCACCCATCGTCTCGCAGGCTTCGAAGGCATGTGAGCCGTAGCGTTCGACGAGTGCCTCCCTGAGATTAAGAAGGTTCGCACGCGGAGCCACTTCCGTCCGGTTCATCACGGTGAGGATCGCCTTGAGGCGATTGCGCTCCACCTTGGCTCGCCGTGACATTTGTAGGTGTTCCTCGGCGCGATACTGCATGATCGTTTGATCGTTGAGGTGCTCTCGCACCAGATCTTCGACAGGGCGATTGTCCGGGAACAAGTGGGCCCGGTAGACTTGCAAATTTCCTTCGTAAGATTGTTGGTCGAAGTCGATGGGCCGCACGCGATACTGCACCTCCTCGAAGTCCGGCGTGATATCGACGATGTAGTTCACCGTGCGCATGTCGCCGAGCAGGCGGAGAAAACAGCGCTCGCCAAATTTCACGAATTCCTTGGCGATACGGACGTGATTGATCAACGGATCGGGAAGGTAGTCGCGGATGAAAACATCTCCCGGAACTCCGGCGATGTGCTCCTCGATCAAGGTATTCCCGTTGACGAGGTAGTTGATGCGATTGGGCGAGAGAATGTGCTCGATCTCCAACCCGAAGAGGCGGGAGGCATCGGCATGCTTCACGTAATAGTAATCCGAATTCCCGTTGAACTGGTTCGTGATCCGAATGCGGAAAGGGCGTGAGTTCCCAAATTCGCCGAAGTCAATGCGCTCCACCGACAGGTGTTCAGCAAGGCTCAGGTCGCCCCCGATTTTGAGCATGGCATAAATCTTGGTGAGCTTCGGGCGAAGGTCTGCCATCACCTCGGGCGGATACATCACCTCCAACCAGAGCGTTTCCTCGCCCGCTGGGTTTTCGTAAGGGATAGAGCCCGTGAAACGAAGGAGCTCATCGTAAACCAAAGGCACTTCCGAAAGCCGCCCGTAATGTGCGAGGTAATTCCGCAACGAGTCCGAGATGGGATAAAAGGTCTTTCGCCGCGAAATCATGGACGCATCATCCTAGGCGTCCTCGTTACGATCAATCCAGAAAAGAGGATTCACGCCATCCTTGAGAAACTTTCCCCAATAGCGCTTCTCCAGCGGCTCGGATTTCTTGCGCCGGGCTTCCTCGCTCAGCGCGAGATAAGCAGGCTCGCCCATCTCCCGAATCAAGTCACGCTCGGTGAGGCGAGCCATGAGCTCTTCCCAAAAATTGGCGTTCCGGAATTCATCGATGCACTTTTGGAAAAAGGCGTTCTCTTGGTATTTCTCCGTCACTCGGTTTTTTCCACGCGAGTGATCGAACTCAATCATGTCGCTCATTCCCGAGTGCTTGGCGGACTCCAGAATCTTGCTTTCGACCGCTTCAAACCGCGCGAAGCCTTCGTTTCCGTCGTCGTTCGGGTTCAGGTTGGCCAACTCCGCAGCAAGGCTCACCATCTCAACCAGAGTGGCTAATTCTTCCTCGGTGAAGCGCAGATGCATCGGATGCGAACAGAATCACCGAACCGCGAGATAAACAAGCGCGCAAATCTCTTGATCTCTTCCTCACTTTCCGCATACCTTCCCGCCGCACGCAAGTGGTCAACGCGGGATTAGCTCAGTTGGTAGAGCGACTCGTTTACACCGAGTATGTCGGCGGTTCGAGCCCGTCATCCCGTACCACTTACGGCCGTAAGGATTCCAGAATTTTACACCCGGTGCTTAAAGTGAGAGTGAGGAAGCGATACAATGCCCTCTGTGAAAGAATAGGGGTTCCGCCTTTGGCCTACATGATCGCCCTCATTCTCGGATTCTTCGGCGTGATCGGTTGTCTCTATCTCCAAACGCAGCCTGATCTTCGGTCATGGGCTTTGGGCTCCCTGTTACCCGCAATTTCCCCATTCGCTTTGGCGATAGGGTGCGCCCCGTTAGCGACAGGTGATCGGATCGAGACGATCATCCTGGGATTGATCCTCCCGGTAATGGCATGGTTCCTGGGAGGGGGAATCGGCATGGCGATGTTCCTTTAATAATCTTGGCAGGATCTCACTCCCGGCCACAACGAAGGCTCTTGAAAGGAAAAGCGCGCCCCATCCCGCCATCCCTTTCTTAACCACTCTTGGCCTCACGACCTTCGTCGATCAATTTCCAGAAATACTTCGAACCCGCCAGGGCCTCATCCTCGCCGAGCGGCAACTTGGACCGGAAGAGGAAGTCCGAAAACGTGCCTTTATGCAGCACGCGGTGCACCGTCACCCGGTCATCGGAAACTCCAAAGTAAAACCGCCAGCCCTGGGTCCGGAAGCGATAGAGGGTCTTTCCGTCGCGCTCGATCTTTCCAAAGCGCTCGTCATCGAGATTCTCGAGATCCTTCTCCGTGACCTTAAACTCATCGAGAAGCTCGAGTTGCTCTAGAGTCCCCAACTGGGAAATCTCGGCGGCACTAATTTCATTGAAGACGATCTGAAGCACGGTAGAATGGTAATCTACCAAGGCAGAGAAACCCACCGTAAAAAATTAAGACCTGACACGTGTTTCTTTGAACAGTAGAATCTCATTTGTGATCGCCAAAGTTTATAGCGCGGCCCTTCGTGGCGTCGAAGCCGTCGAGGTCGAAGTCGAGGTCTCGGCCCGCGAAGCCGATGGTGCCAATGCCGGCCGTATCAATATTGTGGGCCTGCCCGATGCCGCCGTGCGCGAATCCGGCGAACGCGTTACCACCGCCATTCTCGCCTCGGCCCTTGACTATACCTACGGCGTCCACACCGTGAACCTCGCCCCGGCCAATCTCAAAAAAGAAGGCCCATCCTTCGACCTCCCCATTGCCCTCGCCATGATCGCCTGCAAGCAGGGGGAAGATCTTCCGCTCGTCAACGACCTCATGGTCGTGGGCGAGCTGGCCCTCGATGGCTCCCTGCGCCCCGTCAAAGGCGCTCTCTCCATCGCCCTCGGCGCAAAATCAGCCGGTCGCAAACGCCTCCTCCTTCCCGCCGCCAATGCCCGTGAAGCCGCCATGGTCAGCGGTCTCGAAGTCTATGGCCTCAAATCCCTTCACGAAGCTTGGCAATTTATCACCGGTCAGGATCCCCGCGCACCCGAACCTCGTCCCGTCCTCGTCCAATCCAACAACCGCGAGCACGCCGCCGATTTTGATGAAGTCAAAGGCCAGGAAAACGTCAAACGCGCTCTCGAGATTGCCGCCGCTGGAGGCCACAACATCCTTATGGTAGGCCCTCCCGGAACCGGAAAATCGATGCTCGCCAAGCGCATGGCCACCATCATGCCGGACATGACCGAGGAGGAAGCGATCGAAACCACCCGCATCCACTCCGTCGCCGGACTCCTCGATGCCCGCGAAGGCCTCGTCTCCGGCCGTCCCTTCCGCTCCCCGCACCACACCATTTCCGATGTCGGGCTCCTCGGCGGCGGCACCAACCCCGGGCCGGGCGAAATCTCCCTCGCTCACAACGGCGTCCTCTTTCTCGACGAACTCCCAGAATACCGTCGCTCCACCCTCGAGGTCCTCCGCCAACCGCTCGAAGACGGAAAGGTCACCATTTCCCGCGCCGCCGGCACCTACAGTTTCTCGTCCCGATTCTTATTAGTGTGTGCCCTCAACCCCTGTCCCTGCGGTTTTTTTGGCGATCCCGTGCGCCAGTGCCGCTGCAGCCCGCGCCAGGTCGAATCCTACCGCGCCAAAATCTCCGGCCCACTTCTCGACCGCATCGACCTGCACGTCGAAGTCCCGCTCGTGAACTACAAGCAGCTCACCTCCGAAGAACAAAGCGAATCTTCGGCCACTGTCCGGCGCCGCGTCATGGCTTGTCGCAAGCGTCAGGAAGAACGCTTCGCCGAACTCCCGGGTGTCCGCACCAACTCCGATATGGGCCCCAAGGTCATGCGCCAAAACTGCCAGGTCGATTCTGAATGTTCCATGCTCCTCGAGCAAGCGATGGCGCAACTCAACTTCTCGGCCCGCGCCCACGACCGCATCCTCAAGGTCGCCCGCACCATCGCCGATCTCGACGGGGCGGGGGACTTGGCTCCCGAGCATGTCCTCGAAGCGATCCAATACCGCTCGCTCGACCGCAAACTCAACTTCTCATGAAACCCGGAATCATCCAAGGTGCCGACGGAAAATGCCGCTGCTGGTGGCCCGGCAGCGACGAAGAATACCTCCGCTACCACGACGAAGAATGGGGCGAAAAGGTCACCGACGATTTCCGCCTCTTCGAAAAGATCTGCCTCGAGGGATTCCAGGCCGGACTCAGTTGGCTCACCATCTTACGCAAGCGCGAGAACTTCCGTGAGGCCTTCGCCTGCTTCGATTTCAACAAAGTCGCGAAGTTCGATGAGAGCGACGTCGAACGCCTCGTCCTCAACGCCGGCCTCGTCCGCCATCGCGGTAAAATCCTCGCCACCATCAACAACGCTCACCGCGCCTTGGCGCTTATGGAAGAGTCCGGCTCCCTCCATGCCTATTTTCTCCAGTTCAAGCCCGCTTCCCGCGCGGGAAAGCTCGACTACGCCACCGCCATGACCTTCACCACCACCGATGAGTCAAAGGCCCTCAGTAAGGACCTCAAAAAGCGCGGCTGGTCCTTCGTCGGCCCCACCACCTGCTACGCCTTCATGCAGGCCATGGGACTCGTCAATGATCACCTCGAAGGCTGTTTCAAAGCCGGATTGTCTAACAAATGACATTTTTTTTGAGGCCCAAGAAGGATGTCCGCCCCCCATCGCAATTGTTCCCAGGGGCCTCCGGATTTGCTTGAAAACACAACGATTTTGGCGCTTTAACTCATTTTTGTGAAATGCCGAAGAATCGACACCCATACCACATGTGGTATTGTTAATAATTTGTGGATACCATATGAGAAAAATGACCTTGCGATGATTGGTTTTTGGAGGCTAGTCTTAGCACCGCTTCACTCCACATTCCCTAGAAGTAAACTTCTGTTAACCACTACGCTCCAAACGCCCTTTATCCCAATGTCCGATACCACCACCATCACCCTTGGAAACCGCACTTTTGTCCTCGATAAGGTAAAAGCTGAGGCCGCTCTCGCCTCCAAAAAAGTCATCAACGGGCGGGACACCATGTTCTTCAACATTCTCCCCCTCAAATACCAGTGGGCTTACGATCTCTACAAGACCATGAAGGGCAACCACTGGGAGCCCGAGGACATCCAGATGCAGACCGATATCCAGCAGTGGCAGGGGAGCGAGATCTCCGACGTCGAGCGCTGGATCATCAAAATGGGCATCGGCTACTTCTCCGCCGCCGAAGGCATCGTCGGTGACAACATCATCCACGTCGTCCGCGAGCTCATAACCGCTCCAGAGCTCAAGCTCGTCCTCGGCCGCCACGCCCATGAGGAAAACATCCATGCCGACTCCCTCGTCTACATGATTTCCAGCCTCGGCCTCAACCCGCACGAGTGCGAAGCGATGTTCGAAGACATTCCTACCATCAAGGCCAAGAACAACTTCGTCGTTTCCAACTCCCGCAGCCTCCGTCGCGATCTCGACCTTACCAAGGTCGAGAACAAGCAAGCCCTCGCCAAGAACATCTTCCTCTTCGGCCAAGTCATGGAAGGCACCCAGTTCTACGGTCTTTTTGGCATGATCCTCAGCCTCTACCGCCAAAACAAGTTCCCCGGTATCGGGCAAATGTTCCGCTACACCCTGCGTGACGAATCCAACCACATCGAGGTCTTCCGCCAACTCCTGAACTCCCTAGTCGTCGAAAACCCCGACATCATGACCCCTGAATTCAAGGAGGACCTCCGCCAGACCATGGTCGAAGGCGTCCGCCTCGAAAAAGAGTTCATCCGTGACTGCCTCCCAGTCGCCTCCGTCGGTCTCTCCATCGTCGAGTTCGAGCAATACATCGACTACATCGCCGATCGTCGCCTCGTCAATTGCCGCCTCGAGCCCCTCTGCGGCGGCAACACCGAGAATCCCTTCCCTTGGCTCTCTGAAGCTATCGACCTCAAAAAGGAGCAAAACTTCTTCGAAGGGAAAGTCACCGAATACCAAAAATCCTCCGCCCTCGAAAGCGGCTACGATGATGATGATCTCTAGGGAGAAATTCTAAATCCGAGATCACAAACTCGAAACCGCCCAGCGTAGCAGAGGCTCTTAGCCTCTACACGCCCCCTCCGCCAAGCCCAAAACCCTAACTTCCCCGCCTCCACTATCCAAACCCCCAACTTTTCCCAATTTTCCTCCGCTCCTCTCAACTTTCTCTTCTTCAAACATACACCCTTCAGAAAATGTACCGTTCCTTAACTCTCGCCGAAGACCAAGCCCTCAAAGACACCGTCGCCTCCCGCGCCGGATCCGCCAACCCATACGCTTGGCGTGACATCCTCGCCACCGAACTGCGCACTCCCATCCCGGAGATCATCGTCACCCGAGCCGGGAGCGAAGAATCTTTCTCCCTCGCCGACGTCGCCGACGCCATCGGCGAGTCCCTCACTAACCTCCTCATCTCACGCAACGAGCCCGAGGACACCATCTTCTCCGACAAAAACCGCTCCTTCGTCTCGGCCGTCGCCCACCGCGTTTCCAAGTCGCTCATGAATCAGGTTCAGCGTGGAGGAAACCTCAAGCTCTCCCAGAACGACCTCTACCTCCTCATCGAGAAGGCTCTCATCGAAAACGACGCCCACGACGTCGCCAAGTCTCTCGTCTTCAAGCGCTCCTTCGAGCGCACTGGCGAAATCTCCGTCAACGAAGAGCCCCACGCCATGCCCGTTCGCCTCATCCGGCGGAATGGCAACGTCGTCCCCTGGTCCGAGACCAAGATCGAGCAAGCGGTCTCCCGGGCCTTTCTCACCGTCAAGGAGAACACCGAAGGCGCCCAAAGCATCGCCCATGCCGTCACCGCCCGCGTCCGCCTCGGCGACCAGGCCTTCGTCCACATCGAGGATGTCCAAGACCTTGTTCAAGAAGAACTCATGCGCCAGGGCTTCTTTAAGGTCGCCGCCCACTACGTCCGCTATCGCGACGAGCGCTCCCGCCTCCGCCTCGAAAACCCTATCGAAATCGAGGACCCCGCCCAGGAATCCTTCGTCACCGTCACCCAGGACGGCCAATCCGAGTTCTGGGACGGCACCGAACTCAAGAAGCGTATCCAGTTTGCCATGATCGGCCTCAAGCTCTCCATGACCGAGGAAGATGTCGAGCACGAGCTCCGCCGCTCCATCGGCTCCGAAATCGCCCGTGAGGACCTCAAGAAGACCATCATCCTCAACTCCAAGACCCTCCTCGAAAAGGACGCCGACATGGCCAAGTTCGCCGGACGCATCCTCCTTTCCTACATCTACGAAGAAGTCCTCCCTTGGAATATCCTCACCGATGGCATCGAGTCCCTCAAGGAAGCCCACAAGCAGAACTTCAAGTCCTACCTCAAGCACGGCGTCAAAATCAAACGCATCAGCCAGGATATCCTCGATAAATACGACATCGACCGTCTCGCCGACGCCCTCGATCCCTCCGCTGACCTCGATTTCGATTTCCTCGGAATCTCCACCCTCTACGATCGCTACCTCCAGGTCGACAAGACCGGCAAGAAGGCCCGCCGTATGGAAACGCCCCAGTTCTTCTGGATGCGGGTTTCCATGGGACTCTTCAAAGCCGAGAAAACGAACGCCGAGGACTGGGTCATCCGCCTTTACAACCTCTATAAAGGCCGCAAATTCTGCTCCTCCACGCCCACTCTCTTCAACTCCGGCACCCTCCACAGCCAGCTCTCCTCCTGCTACCTCTACAAGGTCGATGACTCCATCGAGTCCATCATGCAGCGCGGCATCGCCGAAAACGCTTACCTCTCCAAGTGGGCCGGCGGACTCGGGGGCTCTTGGACCGCCGTTCGCGGCACCGGTGGCTACATTCAGGGCACCAATGGCGAATCTCAAGGCGTCATTCCTTTCCTGAAGCTTCACAACGACCAGCTCATCGCCGTTAACCAAGGCGGAAAGCGCCGTGGTTCCGGCTGCGCCTACCTCGAGACCTGGCACAACGATATCGAGGACTTTCTCGAGCTCCGCGTCAACACCGGGGACGAACGCCGTCGCACCCACGACATGAACACCGCCAACTGGGTGCCCGACCTCTTCATGAAACGCATGGAAGAGCGACAGGACTGGACTCTCTTTCGCTCCAACGAATGCCCCGACCTCCACGACCTCTACGGTAAGGCCTTCGAACAACGCTACCTCGAATACGAGAAAATGGCCGAAGAAGGCAAAATCTGGTCCCGCAAAGTCGAAGCGATCGACCTCTGGAAGAAGATGCTCAAGATGATCTTCGAAACCGGTCACCCCTGGATTACCTTCAAGGACCCCTGCAACCTCCGCAGCCCGCAGGACCACGTCGGCGTCATCCACTCCAGCAACCTGTGCACCGAGATCACCCTCAACACCTCGGACGAAGAAACGGCCGTCTGTAACCTCGGCTCCGTCGTCCTCGACACCCACATCACCAAAGACGGCATGCTCGATCACGACATGCTCCGCGAGACCGTCACCGTCGCCATCCGAGCCCTCGATAACGTCATCGACATCAACTTCTACCCCACCGACGCCGCTAAAACCGCCAACTCCCGCCACCGCCCCATCGGCCTCGGCGTCATGGGTCTCCAAAACGCCCTCTTCAAAAAGAACCTCCAGTTTGCCTCCGATGCCGCCGTTGATTTCAACGACGAATTCATGGAAGCGATCGCCTACTACGCTTATGGAGCGAGCTCCGAATTAGCAGCCGAGCGCGGCTCCTACAACAGCTACAAAGGTTCCAAATGGGATCGCGGCATCCTCCCGCAGGACACCATCGACACCCTCGAAGACGAGCGCGGCACCAAGGTCGACGTCCCCCGGGGCGGTAAAATGGACTGGCGTCCCGTCCGGGAAGCCATCGCCCAGAACGGGATGCGCAACTCCAATGTCCTCGCCATCGCGCCCACCGCCACCATCAGCAACATCATGGGCACCACCCCGTGTATTGAGCCGAACTACACCAACCTCTTCGTAAAAAGTAACCTCGGAGGCGACTTCACCGTCCTTAATGCCGTTCTCGTCAATGATCTCAAAAAAGAAGGCCTCTGGTCTCCTGAGATGATCGACCAGCTCAAATACTTCAACGGCGAACTCGCCGACATCGAGGGCATCCCCGACCACCTCAAAGCCAAGCACAAAACCGTCTTCGAAGTCGGCTACGAAGCCATCATCGACGCCGCTGCGCGCCGCCAAAAGTGGATCGACCAGAGCCAGAGCGTCAACCTCTTCCTCGCCACGCCCGACATGAAGTCCCTCAGCCACATGTATCGCCACGCCTGGCACACCGGTCTCAAGACGACCTACTACCTCCGCACCAGGCAGGGGAGCGACATCGAAAAGTCCACCGTCACCCAAGCCCCCGACAAAAAGACCTTCACCCCCGAGCAAGCCCAAGCCTGCAGCATCGAAGCCTACAAAAACGGCGAAGAATGCGAGGCTTGTCAATAAAGGAGCCGTGGCGCCCTCGCCACTTCTCAACCAAGCCTCGCAACCAAGCCCTGTGAAGAGGCTCTTAGCCTCTTCACAGCCCCCCCCAACCAAGAAGAATCTGTAAATTCCACCTTAATCCATTCGTGACTAAGGTGCCATACACCATAGTTATCCGGAGACCTTGAGGCCGACCAGATCATGATGCCAGATCAAGCTGGTGGCGCTGGATTCGTGGCACAGAGTGGGTCGCGAAGCTTACCGGCAATTAATTTTGGGCGAAGGAATTGAGGCCGGAGAGGCGGAGAAGGGACGGAAGGGTGCAAGTGGCGTCTTTTCAAAGCGCGGCTTTGATCGAAAGAAGGCTCGGGAGGAATTGAGAGGCGGCCGGAAATTGAGTTGGGCCGAGTTGGGCCGGCTTCGGGTGAGGTATTTTAGCGACGGTCTGGTTCTGGGAAGTCGGAGCTTTGTCGAGGAGGTCTTCCAAGAGAAACGCGCGTGGTTCGGAGCGAAGCGAAAGAAGGGGGCGCGTGGTCTGCCGGCCTCGGGAGGCGGGCTGTTTGCGCTGCGAAATCTGAAGGTGGAGATGCGTGGAGATAGATGTTTCTTTATCGGTCGAAGGTTGGTAGGATGGGAACATGACAGCGAGATTGGCGATAATGATCATGGCATTGGCGATAGGGCCGGCTCTTGGAGGTGGCGTGGCGGAGGCGAGAAAATTGGTCAGTGAGTTTAAGAATGGAGAGGTGGAGGCGATGCAGGTGCTCGATCTGGTGACGGGTGATTTGACGGAAGAGGGAGTGGCTCAGGTCATCGGGTGGGTGATCGAGAATGGAGATGCCGAAGAGAGGAAGCGGGTGGGGGAGGTGTTGTCGTTGGTCCCTCAAAACGATCGGTTGATGTTTCAGTATGTCAGGGTGTTGGGTTTTTTCGGGGAGAAGCAGCAGTTGGAGGCTGTGATTGGCAAGATGGACAAGGGGGGCTTGCACCAGGAGGCTAGATATCGGCTCGCGTCATTGGTGGCAGAAGATGCGGAGAGGAATTTAACTCTCACAGATGCGGAGCGTGCTGTCAGGAATCAGGAAGCGGCGGGTCTCTTGGAAAAACTGGGGAAGGAAGAGGGCTTGAATGAGTTACTCGGGAAGTGGATCGCGGAGTTGTCGTATAAGGTCACCCATTTGGTGGTGGGTTGCGAAGCCCCGGAGATTGAAGGGATCGATCATGACGGGAAAAAATTTCGCCTGAGCGAGTATCGGGGTAAGGTCGTGCTCTTACCTTTTTGGGGATACTGGTGAGGGCCTTGCCGGGTCATGCTTCAATACGAGCGGTCGCTTGTGGAGAAGTGGAAGGGTGAACCATTTGCGCTGGTCGGAGTGAACACCGATCCTCCGGAAACGCTCTCAAAGTTGGTGAAAGATGGCACGGTCACCTGGCGCAATTTTCGGGACGAGAAAGTGGGTGGTGAGATATCCGGAAAGTGGGACATCGTAGGCTGGCCTACCGTCTACCTGTTGGATCACAAAGGAGTGATCAGGCATGTCGGCCTGCATGGAGAAGATCTAGATCAGGCTTTAACCAAGCTGATCAAGGAGGCGCAGGCTGGAGAGGGGAAATGAGGCAAGGGTGAAAGAAGGATGCGCTGACGCAACGGGTCACGCGAGACTAAGAGACAAAGGACTACCGCTGGGGAGGTTATGCGGAGGCGGTATTTCAGCGATGGCCTGGTTCTGGGAAGTCGGGGATTTGTGGAAGTGGATGTCTGAAAGTAAGGCAAAGAAACCCTGAGCTCTCTCTGTTCCCGCAACTGCAATCGCTTTACGAAGGGGGAGGGGGGGGAGTTGAGGCAGAATTCGCAGCGACTTCAGCGTCCTCAACCCCGTCTTGGTCAATGACCTTAAATATTTTCAGCATTCGTATGAAGGTTGGGTGGGTCTTAGGACGTATGGAATTTGGACTTTCCACAAGCCGCCCGCCCCTTCAGTCTCATCGCGCCAAGTTATTTATGAAAACCATCCGCACCATCGCCTTTGCCGCGCTTGCTCTCTCCGTAAGCATCTCTGCAGACCCCATTCCCGAAGCCCTCCGCCAAGAAGGCTGGTTCGTTGGGGCCCAAGCCTACACCTTCAAGGAATTCACGGCCTTTGAGGCCATCGCCAAGACAAAGGAAGCCGGCGGCAACGTCATCGAGTTCTTCCCCGGTCAGAAAATGAAGCCCGACTCCGAAATTAAAGTCGGCCACGGCATGAGCGATGGTGAAATCGCTGAACTTCTCGCTGAGTGCAAGCGCCAAGGCGTTCACGCGGTCAACTATGGTGTCGTCGGAGCGAACAACCCGGACGAAGTGAACAAGATCATGGATTTTGCGAAGAAGATGGGTCTCTACGCCGTCTGCACCGAATCTACTGAACAGGTCGCCGCATGGGAAGAAGCCGCGAAACGGACCGATATCAAAGTCGCGTTCCATGAACACGGCGGTTCCATGAGCAACCCGAAATACAAGGTTTGGAACCCCCTCTACATCCTCGGCGTCGTCGAAAGCCGCGACCACCGCGTCGGTGCCTGCGCTGATCTCGGTCACTGGTGCACCTCGAATCTCGTTCCCGTTGAGTGTCTCCGTATCCTTGACGGCCGCATCATCAGCGTCCACCTGAAGGACAAAGCCACGAACGGCAACGCCGCCGTCGTTGTTGCCGGAACTGGAGTCGTCGATGTCGCGGCATGCCTTGAAGAGCTTAAGAAGCAGAAATTCGACGGCCATATCTCCATTGAGCACGAGAACGACTGGCATGACAGCGTCCCGCAGGTGAAAGCGAACATCGACTTCGTCAAATCCCATCCGAAATAGTGGAGAGGCGAGCTCCCTTCGCCCTTCAACAAATCTCCAAACAAAAGCGGGGCTTTGACCAGAAGAAGGCGTTGGAGACCCCTGCGGCTCTCTCAATGAGATTTCCTTGGAGAGATATCGTGGTTGGGTGCAAAGTGGGTGATGTTGTGGTCTTCGTTTAAGAAAGAAAATATGTCGGCGGATAGTAATGGTTTGGTTCATCAAAGAAACCTAAGTAGAGTGCTCGCATGATTTCCCAAGTTCCACAGAATCAACCCTCCAGCTCCAAGAGGGAGTGGCGGCGGATCCAGCCCGCAAAAATAAGCGAAGCCTACAAAAAGCTCTCCCTTCTCCTCGCCATTCTCCTTTGGCCAATTTCTCTCTGCGCGGCATCGCTCGAAGGCTATGCAGGCCGTGTCAGTTACGCGCCTGGTGAAAGTGTCACGCTTCACGTCTCCAGCACCGCCCCTAAATTCTCCGCCGAATTCACCCGTCTCGGAGCGGAACGGGTTTCCGTTTGGAAAATGGAAAACATCGCAGGCACCGCCCATCCGACTCCCGCAAACGCCTCTTCGCATGGCTGCGATTGGCCGACTGCGATGAGCGTTCCCATCCCTGCAGATTGGAAATCCGGATACTACCACGTCACCCTGAGCGCTCCCGAGTCTAAGGATTCTTCCTGCTACTTTGTCCTTCGCGAATCTCCCGCCGCTGCCGATCCAGCCCCCATCCTTCTCGACCTCTCCACCAACACTTACAACGCCTACAACAACTGGGGAGGTTTCAGCCTCTACGCATACAACGGCCGGGACAATGTCCAAGGCCATCGCGTCTCTTTCCAACGACCTCCACAGAGTCAGTTCGGAAACTGGGAACACCCCTTCGTCGTCTGGGCCGAAAAGAACGGAATTCCGCTTGCCTTCGCCGCAAATAGTGATCTCGAATTTCACCCTGACATTCTCAAAAACCGACGTCTTGTCATCAGTGTCGGCCACGACGAATACTGGTCCGCCCCCATGCGCGATCACCTCGAAGCCTTCATCGGCGATGGCGGAAACGTCGCCTTCTTTAGCGGCAATACCTGCTGCTGGCAGGTTCGCAGTGAAGATGACGGAAACGCCCTCACCTGCTGGAAACAGAGTTACAAATCCGATCCTGTCTTCGAGGCCGGAAAAGGTCACGCCCTTCTCTCTTCCCTCTGGAGTCACCACCTTATCGGTCGCCCCGAAAACACCCTAACGGGAATCGGCTTCCTCTGGGGAGGCTACCACAAAAGCCACGGCCAATTCATGGATGGAAGCGGCGCCTTCACCGCCCACCGCCCGGATCATTGGATTTTCGAAGGCACCGGTCTCAAACGCGGCGACGCCATCGGCGGCAAAGACACCGTCGTCGGCTACGAATGCGATGGCTGCGAGATTGAGTGGCGGGACAAACTCCCATTTCCCACCCACCGCGATGGCACCCCGAAGACCTTCAACATTCTCGCCACCGCCCCCGCCCGCTGGCACCCGGACGATTCGGAATGGTACGAAAAATGGGAGAAAGGCCGTGAAGGAAACGCCGTCCTCGGCATCTATGAAAGGGGAGGCACCGTCGTCACCACCGGGACTACCGATTGGGCACACGGCCTCCGCGGAGGTGATCCCGTCGTCGAACGCATCACCCAGAACATCATTAAAAAACTTTCCCAGCCAAAGTGAGATGCTTATACATTTTCGCCTTGTTTGCGATCTCGTCCCAAGCCAGTGATTTCGATCACGACGGCGCCGAAGAGCGCATCGTCACGCGTGAGGGAAAAATCCATCTTGAATCGTTCGAACCCCGATCGGAAAGGTGGAAGGACGCCGACTTCCAGCTCCCATCAGAAATCACCTCGACCGCCCCATTGAAGTTCATCGATCTCAATGGCGACGGTTTCGAAGACCTTCTCTTCTCTGACAAAACCCATTTTCACATCGCCCTTTGGTCCACCCAAGTGAGGCCGGAGCTCGGTTGGACGAAAGGCTGGTCGCAGCTTGTCCGCTCCGCAAAAAGGACCGGCATCGCCAACGAACTGCCGCCCCTTTTTGGGGTTGATCTTGAGATCAAAGAGGATGTTCTGTTCGTTACCAAACCCGGTGAAAAGGAAATAGCCATTCCCCTTGTTCGCCTCCTCGCCTTTGATATCCCCCCACCAAAATCTCCACAAGAAGCCCTCAAGACCTTTCAACTTCCCGCCGGTTTCCAGATCGAAATTGCGGCCGCTGAACCTGAAATCGTCGATCCCGCCTCCTTCGCATGGGGAGCTGACGGCCGCCTCTGGGTGGTCGAAATGCGTGATTATCCATCCGGCATCGATAGCAAAGGCCAGCCTGGTGGCGTGGTGAAAGTGTTAGAAGATCGTAACGCAGACGGCCGCTACGAAACCGCCACCGTCTTCCTTGATCACATCCCTTTCCCCACCGGCGTCATGCCCTGGCGAAATGGCATTCTCATCTCCGCTGCCCCTGAAATCTTCTATGCCGAAGATACCGACGGAGACGGCAAAGCCGATCAAACAGAAGTGTTGTTCACCGGTTTCGAGCCTGGCAATCAACAGCACCGCGTAAACGGATTCGAATGGGGGCTCGACGGCTGGATCTACGCGGCCAACGGCGATAGCGGTGGTCTCGTCAAGTCAGAGAAAACCGGGACAGTCATCAATATCTCCGGCCGCGATGTCCGCTTTCGACCAGATACTGGAGAGATCGAAACCGTCTCCTCCCAGTCCCAGTTCGGCCGCCATCGTGACGATTTTGGAAACTGGTTCGGCAACAACAACTCCATCTGGCTCTGGCATGTCGGACTTCCCGAACGCTATCTCCGTCGAAATCCCAAGCTCGCCGTCAAAAGCGCAAAACGCGTCCTCGCCAACTACGAAACCCCCACCCAGGTCTTTCCTGCGAGCACCCCGGCTCAGCGTCCCAATCAACCGTGGTCGCTCAATCACGTCACCAGCGCCTGCAGCCCGTCTCCTTATCGCGATGACCTCTTCGGTGATGAATTCACCTCGAGCATCTTCATTTCCGAACCCGTCCACAACTGTGTCCATCGCGAAGTGTTAGAGCCCGCTGGATCCGGCTTCAAAAGCCTCCGCGCCGGGAGTGAAGACGCTCGCGAATTCCTGGCCTCCACGGACCCATGGTTCCGGCCCACGACCACGCGCACTGGTCCCGATGGCGCCCTCTACGTCGCCGATTTTTACCGCTTTGTCATTGAGCACCCCGAGTGGATTTCGCCCGAAACGCAAGCTCGTCTGGACCTCCGCGGCGGCCAGGACAAAGGTCGTATTTACCGGATCAGCCCGGCAGAAAAGCCTCGGCGGCCCATCCCTGATCTCTCTAAATTGTCATCTCGCCAGCTTGTTGAAGCGATCAACAGCTCCAATGGCTGGCAGCGCGATACCGCTCAGCGCCTCCTGTTAGAGAACAAGGTCGAGAGGGGAACGGTCTCCCAATTGGAAGCCTTGTGCACTCTTCGTTACCGCCCCCAAGTCCGCGTCCAAGCACTCGCCACTCTGGGCATGCTTGGGAAATTGAGTCCTGCCTCGTTGTTGTCTAGCTTAGCAGATCCGCACCCCGGCATCCGCATCGAAGCCCTCCGTCAGTCCGAGCCATTCGCTAAAATCGCAACCGATGTCCTTTTCACCGCCGTTTCTGCTCTCGCCGAAGACCCCGACCCGCGCGTCCGGGTTCAGGCCGCCTTCACCCTCGGTGAATGGCCCGCCGAAAAAGCCAAGCCGTTCCTTTTAAAAATCGCCGCCCGCGATCCTGACGACGATTGGATCCGCGCCGCTATCATGTCTTCCCTGTCCCCCCAAAGCGAACTCTTCGCCTCCTTGGACGTTTCCGGGAAACCCGAGATTGCCGTTCTTGAGCTCGAAGTGAAACCCAGCAATGCCGACCGCGCTGGCGTCATCGCTCAGTATGCTGACTTAGCAAAGACGAAAGGGGACTCTGCACGCGGACGCGTTCATTTCCAAAGCAATTGCGCCCTCTGCCACCGCCTCAAAGGAGAAGGTAAAGAGGTCGGCCCCGATCTCGAAATGGTGCGCGGAAAACCCACCGACTGGCTTCTCGGCGCCATCCTTGATCCCGCTGCTGCGATCGAGGCCCGCTACGCCACCCGGACCGTCACGACCAACAACGGTGAAACCTTCATCGGAATCATCGCCGCCGAAACGGCCAACAGTTTGACCTTCCGCCTCCCCGGGGGCATCGATCACCCCATCCTCCGAGACAATATCAAAGCACTCAATCCCGCCGATCTCTCCCTCATGCCTGCCGGATTCGAAAGCGCCCTCGATCTACAAGCGATGGCCGATCTTCTCTCCTGGCTTCGCTCGGTGCCCTCAGAGTAGCTCTGCTTCGCTCATGAGGCTTCCCCCTTGGTTTGCCCCTCTCGCGGACCCCCTCCAATGCCACGGCGACCCCTGCAGCGTGGCCCCAACGAAATCCTGTAACCTTGATCCCCAATCGAGCGTAGTAATCTTCCAAACCATGAAACTCACCCTCTTGTTCCTTCTAGCCCTCGCTGCTCCCGCCCTAGCCGCGGGCGACTCCCTCGATTTCCAGCCCCTCTTCGACGGCAAGTCCCTCGCCCACTGGGACGGCAACCCAGAATTCTGGAGTGTGCAGGATGGACTTCTCACCGGCCAGACCACCGCCGAGAAACCCACCGGCGGCAACACCTTCCTCACCTGGACCGGCGGGGAACTCGACGACTTCGAACTGAAAGTCGACTTCAAGATCGAGGGCGGCAACTCCGGCATCCAATTCCGAAGCTTCCCGGTCCCGGGTGCCCAATGGGTCGTGGGCGGATACCAGGCCGACTTTGATGCGGGCCGCGGCTGGGCCGGGTCAATCTACGGCGAACGTTACCGTGGCGTTCTCGGTAAGCGCGGCGAGAAGACCGTCATTGGCGAGGATGGCAAGCCAGTCGTCACCGGGGCCATTGCTAATCCCGACAAACTCCGGGACGCCATCAAGGAGAATGACTGGAACACCTACCACATCATCGCCCGCCGCAACCACATCACGCAGTCCATCAACGGCGTCCTAATGACCGACCTCACCGACAACGATGACGAGGCCCGCCGCTCCGGAATCCTCGCCCTCCAGCTCCACGCCGGCCCGCCCATGAAGGTGCAGTTCCGTAACATCCTTCTCAAGCGCCTCCGGATGGAGGACAAAAAGAAAGTCGTCTTCCTCGCCGGGCGCCCCAGCCACGGCCACGGCGCCCACGAGCACCGCGCCGGCTGCATGCTCCTCACCCGCCTCCTCAACGAGAACATGGGCGATAAGATCCACGCCGTGACCTACTCCTACGGCTGGCCCGAGGATCCCACCGCCCTCCAGAACGCTGATTCCATCGTCATCTTCTGCGACGGCGGCGGCGGACACCTCGCCAAGCCTCACCTCTCTGAACTCGAGCCCTACATGACCGCTGGCGTCGGTCTCGGCTGTATCCACTACGGCGTCGAGATCCCGAAGGGCGACCAGGGCGGCGATGATTTCCTGCGCTGGATCGGCGGTTTCTTCGAGACGAATTGGTCTGTCAACCCGCACTGGACTGCCGAGTTCACCAAGTTCCCCGACCACCCCGTCGCCAACGGCCTCCAGCCCTTCTCGGCCCTCGACGAATGGTATTACCACATGCGCTTCCCGGAGGACGCTTCGGCTGTCACCGCCATCCTGAAGACGCTCCCGCCCGTCGACACCCTCAGCCGGCCCGACGGCGCGCACAGTGGCAACCCCGAAGTCCGCGCTGCGGTCCTCGAGCGCAAGGAGGAGCAGACCGTCTGCTGGGTCGTGGAACGCCCCGACGGCGGCCGCGGCTTCGGCTTCACCGGCGCCCATTTTCACGACAACTGGGCCAACGACAACTTCCGCAAGACCGTCCTCAACGCCGTCACCTGGATCTCGAAAATTGAGGTCCCCGCCGGGGGCGTCTCCTCCGCCACCCCCACCCGTGAGGAACTCGACCGCAATCTCCCGCCCTCCAACCCCAACCGCTGAGACGTGATGATCCTAATCCTCAGGAATATGCCAGCATACACAAAGAGAATCCATCGCGCATGGCCGAGAGCTTTCATTTGCCGTCGTGGCCTTCCGATTCGCCCTTCCGATTCCTCAATGGCATTTCCAAAATCCATCAAGAGGCCCCATAGGTAAGGGGATTTGACAAAAAAATGCTTTCTTCTGAAAATACTTTTGACAGAATGGTCGACTTTGCTAGGTTCCGCCTCGCTTTCAGCAGCGGTTCGAGGAGGAAGGGCTTCAAACGAAGATTTTCCCATCTCATTTCCTAAGCTGAACGCGTTCACAAACACTTTCTGGTAACGCTTTTGTAGCTCAGGGGTAGAGCGCGTCCTTGGTAAGGACGAGGTCGTGGGTTCAATTCCCACCAAAAGCTCCAGAAGTGTGTGAGACGACCCAAAACCAGCTAAAACCAAAAACCAAAAAAATGGCTAAAGAACAGTTCAAGCGCGACAAGCCGCACGTTAACGTCGGCACGATTGGTCACGTTGACCACGGTAAAACCACCCTCACCGCCGCAATTACCACCGTCCTCGCGGAAATAATCGGTGGCGAAGCTAAGGCGTACGACCAGATCGACGCCGCTCCTGAGGAGAAAGCCCGCGGTATTACAATTTCCACTGCGCACGTTGAGTATGAGACTGCAATGCGTCACTACGCACACGTTGACTGCCCAGGTCACGCTGACTACGTAAAGAACATGATCACCGGAGCTGCCCAAATGGACGGCGGTATCCTTGTGGTTTCCGCAGCTGACGGCCCAATGCCCCAGACCCGTGAGCACATCCTACTCGCCCGTCAGGTCGGTGTTCCTGCTCTCGTGGTTTTCCTCAACAAAGTCGACCAAGTTGACGACGAGGAACTTCTTGAGCTCGTTGAAATGGAAGTTCGCGAACTTCTCAGCGCCTATGAATACCCCGGCGACGACATTCCTGTTGTCAGGGGATCCGCTCTTAAGGCTCTCGAGGGAGACGAGGAGCACAAGGCAAACATCATGAAGCTCATGGATGCTGTTGATAACTATATCCCTCTCCCCGAGCGTCCTGTCGATCAGGACTTCCTCATGCCTATTGAGGACGTGTTCTCGATTGAAGGTCGTGGAACCGTTGCTACCGGTCGTATCGAGCGTGGCATCATTAAGAAGATGGGTGAAGTTGAGGTTGTGGGAATCCGTGACACGCAGAAAACGATCATCACCGACATCGAGATGTTCCGTAAATTGCTCGACGAAGGTCGTGCAGGTGACAACGTCGGTCTTCTTGTCCGTGGACTTAAGAAGGACGACTTGGAGCGTGGTCAGTGCATCATCAAGCCAGGTTCTGTGAAGCCACACACCAAGTTTACGGCAGAGGTCTATGTCCTCTCCAAGGACGAAGGTGGACGTCACACTCCTTTCTTTAGCAACTACCGTCCACAGTTCTACTTCCGTACCACTGACGTGACCGGATCCATCAGCCTCCCTGAAGGCGTTGAGATGGTCATGCCTGGTGACAACGTGAATCTCACTATTGACCTGATCACGCCAATCGCGATGGAGAAAGCAATGCGTTTCGCGATTCGCGAAGGCGGTCGCACCGTTGGCGCAGGACGCGTTGGCGAGATCCTCGAGTAGTCTCATCTAGACAGATTGGTCTCTTTTCCTAAAGAAATTGATCTGTTGGCTGGTTTTAACAGGGGCATCCTCTAAACGGGATGCCCCTCAGTCGCCTCAAAATACAAACATCCAAAAAAAGTCATAGGACAGTAGCTCAATTGGTAGAGCATCGGTTTCCAAAACCGAGGGTTGTAGGTTCAAGTCCTATCTGTCCTGCCACTTTTCAAGGATTTTCCAAATCACACAATTTTTCAAATGTTCCAAAAACTCTTCAAATTCATCGGCGAAGTTAAGGCTGAGCTTCGCAAAGCCTCATGGCCGTGGGAATCCGACCCAAAGATTCGCGGATTTAAGAAATACAAGGAACTCATCGACTCTACCGTCGTTGTTCTCATCGCGATCATTCTTTTGGCCGGCTATGTCGCCCTTTGGGATCTCATTCACACCCAGGCGGTGGGCTTTCTCGGAGGTCTTGCCAAGTAAGGCATCCTCCCAACAATTTTCGTTTCCAACCTGTTCGAAAACACCCTTTTTATAATGCCGACAATTCCCGCACCGAAAGACCAATGGTACGTCGTTCACGTTCTCTCCGGCCAGGAGGCGAAAGTGAAGGCTCGTATTGAACGCCTCGTCGAGTCAGAAGAGCTTGGAGATAAGATTTTCAATGTTCTCGTTCCTACTGAGTTGGTTTCAGAGGTTCGTGCCGGAAAAAAGACCGAATCGAAGAAAAAGTTCTTCCCCGGTTACGTCATTATCAACATGCACCTTTTGGATTCGTCCAATGATGTTGTTGATGATACTTGGACCTTCATGCAGCAGCTTGACGGCTCCATTGGCTTCGCCGGTGCCAAGAACAAGCCTATTCCAATGCGTCCCAAGGAGGTTGCCAGCATGCTCAGTCAGATCGAAGAGCGTGAAGGAAGCGTCCGTCCATCCATCGAATTTGAGGTGGGCGATGAAGTCAAAGTTTCGGACGGACCGTTCGAGTCCCAAACCGGTATTGTCGAGGAAATCGACCCCGAACGCGGCAAGATGCGCGTTGCGGTGACCATTTTCGGTCGTTCCACTCCCGTCGAGCTGGAATACTGGCAGGTTGAAAAAGCCTAAACAAGTGCTTGACTTTTTCTCAGGAAATCATCCACACCCTCTCCGCCGCTCGCGGCAAAATCCACTTACCAATCACATACCATGGCCAAGGAAGTAAAAAAAGTCCTCAAACTCCAGATCAAAGCTGGTCAAGCAAACCCATCTCCACCCGTCGGCCCTGCACTTGGCCAGGCCGGTGTGAACATCATGGGCTTTTGTAAGGAATTTAACGCAGCGACACAGGCTTTGGCCGGTGATCTTCTCCCGACCATCATCACCGTCTTTAAGGACTCCAGCTTCACGTTTATTACCAAGCAGCCTCCTGCAGCAGTTTTGCTGAAGAAGGCCGCTGGCCTTGCAAGTGGTTCTAAGGAGCCTAATAAGATTCCTTGCGGAAAGATCACCCGTTCTCAGTTGATGGAAGTGGTCGATCGTAAGATCGTCGACTTCAACACCGATGATCGCGAAGCGGCAGCCCGCATCCTCGAGGGGACTGCGCGCCAAATGGGTCTCACGATCGAAGGTTAATTTTTCCGGTGCCGGATTTACCGGCATTGGTCACCGCAGGAGGGGATTGAGTTCTCCGAACGCACTGCAAACAACAACAATGAGTAATAAAAGTAGCAAACGATACGTTCAGGCTGCGGCTCTCGTCGAAGTAGGGAAGACTTATTCCCTTCGAGACGCAGTCGCACTTCTGAAGAAATTTCCCGCGCCTAAGTTCGACGGAACCGTCACGCTTTCAGCCCATCTTGGTGTGGATCCCCGTAAGAGCGATCAAATGGTTCGTGGCTCTGTGTCGCTTCCCCATGGAACCGGTAAGGCTGTCAAGGTGATCGTATTCGCCCAGGGTGATGCCGCTAAGGCTGCTCTTGAAGCGGGTGCTGACGAGGTTGGCTTCGAGGACCTCATCAAAAAGGTTCAGGGAGGCTATGTTGATTTCGACGCTGCCATTGCTACTCCAGACGCCATGACTGAGGTCCGCAAGGTCGCTCGTATTCTTGGACCACGTGGCCTGATGCCCAACCCCAAGACGGGCACTGTGACCGATGATACCGCCAAGGCTGTTCAAGCTGTTAAGGCTGGTCGTATTGACTACAAGGTCGACAAGGGTTCGAATATCGCTGCTGCTGTTGGCAAAATTTCATTTTCCGATGAGAAACTCATCGACAACCTGACTGCTCTCGCCGAGAGCATTGTCAAGGCCAAGCCAGCTTCAGCCAAAGGTAACTATCTCCAGAGCTTCACCGTCGCTTCCTCGATGGTTCCCGGTGTTCGTCTCGATCTCTCCGCATTTTCTGCTCAATAATCTCACGCGAAGACCATGAACCCAGATAAGAAATACATTCTCGACGAAATCAAGGGCCGCGTTGATGACTCGGCCTTCGTGATCGTCCTCGATTACACCAGTACTACGGTGAAGCAATTTGATGAGCTCCGTAAGCGCCTCGCTGAGAGCAGTGCCGAGTGTCACGTTGCCAAGAACTCCTTTATGAAGCGTGTTCTTGCCGATGCCGGTCTTCCCGACCTAAGCGCAGAGCTTGTGGGACAGACTGCTTTTGTCACCGGAGACAGCGATGTCTGCGCGGTTGCCAAGGTGATCAGCAACTTCCAAAAGGAATTCAAGCGCCCTGAAATTAAAGCGGGCGTGCTTGATGGCAGTGTTCTTTCGTCCGATCAGGTCGTGGAACTTGGCAAGCTTCCTGCTCGCGAAGTCCTTCTTTCCCAGCTTCTCGGAGTGATCAATGCTCCTGCTGGAAAACTCCTCCGCACCATCAACGAGCCCGGCGCGTCTCTTGCACGTGTCATCAAGGCCAAGTTCGACGACGGCGAATCAACGAAAACAATTTGAACGGATGGTTTTCCCGAGTTCGCTTAGCGCACAACGGAATTCCTGGAAAACAAAACTGGTTCCTCGTCGGGCCTACAGCTGTAAGACTGAAATGCCCGGATGCTCCGAGCGCGACGATACCGACCCAAAAAAACAATGTCAGACATTACTAAAATTGCAGAAGAACTCGGAAAGCTTACCGTCCTGGAAGCCGCTGAACTGGTTAAGCACCTCGAAGAGGAGTGGGGCGTATCCGCCGCCGCACCCGCCGCTGGTGTCATGATGGCAGCTCCCGCCGATGCCGGCGAAGCCGCTGAAGAAAAGACAGACTTCAACGTCTTTCTTACCGAAATTGGTGCAAGCAAGATCGCCGTCATTAAGGCTGTGCGTGAAGTTTCTTCCGGACTCGGTCTTGCCGATGCCAAGAAGCTTGTTGAAAGCGCTCCTGTCAACATCCTCGAAAGCGTTCCCAAGGATGCCGCTGAAGCAGCTAAGGCCAAGCTTGAAGAAGCTGGTGCCAAGGTTGAGCTCAAGTAACAATCTCCGGATTTTCACCCAACTCCAGTTTCGGCTGGAGTTGGGCCCGGCCGGAGGAGAAAAAATCAAACACTCTGATCATTTCCCCTCCGTTCGTGCCCAGCCTCACAACTTGTCACATACGGAATTACAATTCCAGACCCACAGCAGCCGTCAATCCCGTATGGGCTTGGCGCAAACTTTCATCCGGATCCTATCATTATGTTGAAGCGAGAATACTTTGGAACCATTGAGGAGGTCATCGAACCACCCAACCTGATTGAGGTGCAGTCCAAGTCCTACGAGGACTTCCTGCAAAAAGACGTGCCATCGTCGAAGCGAATCGAGACCGGTCTCCAGGCTGTTTTTGAGGAGGTTTTCCCGATCAAGTCTTACGACGAGACGATCGAACTTGGGTTCGTTTCATACGATATCGAGGACTCAAAGATGAGTTCTCTTGACGCGTTGCGGACAGGGGAGACCTTCTCTGCTGCGCTCTACGTGACCTTCAACTTGAAGGATGACACCGGCACCAAGAAAGAGCGTGTTTACATGGGCGAGCTCCCCATGATGACCCGCCGCGGAACCTTTGTGATCAACGGTGCTGAGCGTGTCATCGTTTCTCAGCTTCATCGCTCGCCCGGTATTTGCTTTGAGAAATCCGTTCACCTGAATGGCAAAATTCTCCACTCCTTCCGTATCATTCCTGACCGAGGTTCATGGCTCGAGGTGCAGTTCGACACGAACGATCTCGCCTACGTTTATCTCGATCGTCGTCGCCGTCGTCGTAAGTTCCTCGTCACGACCTTCCTTCGCGCCCTCGGATATCCCACTGAGCGTGATCTTGTTTCAAACTTTTACAATATCCAGAAGCTTAAGATCAGTGAGAAGATGGACGAAGAGTCCCTCGCTTCTCTGATGCCTTTCGAGGACATTCTTGATGGGGAAGTGGTTGTTGCCCGTTCCTATGAGCCGCTTTCAATCGGTGTCGTCCGCCAGTTGGTCGCTCTCGGTCAGAAGACGGTTGAGGTCATCGACTCCAGTGAAGATGAAGTTCTCGTCAAGTCGCTGAAGAAAGATCCCTCCTTCGACGAAGAGTCCGCGCTCAAGGACATCTACCGTAAGCTTCGCCCTGGTGATCCACCAACGGCCGCCAACGCCCGTGCCCTTCTGAAGCGTCTCTTCTTTGATCCCAAGAAGTATGACCTCACTCGCGTCGGTCGTTACAAGATCAACCAGAAGCTTCGTATCGACGTTGACCCTGATGAGCGCGTGATGGTCGGCAAGGATTTCCTTTACGCCACCAAGTATCTCCTCGGTCTCAAAAAAGGGGAGGGTGTGCTCGATGATATTGACCACCTTGGTTCACGCCGCGTGCGTGCGGTGGGTGAGCTTCTCGCCAACCAGTGCCGTGTCGGTCTTGCCCGCACCGAGCGCCTTGTGAAAGAGCGCATGACTCTCTTTGATGTGAATATTGAAGGCATGACACCTCAGAAACTCATCAACCCGAAGGCTCTCAGCGCCGTGGTTCGAGACTTCTTTGGTCGTTCGCAGCTCTCCCAGTTCATGGACCAAACGAACCCGCTTGCCGAGCTCACCCACAAGCGCCGTCTTTCGGCTCTTGGACCTGGCGGACTTAACCGTGACCGTGCTGGTTTCGAGGTTCGTGACGTTCACACCTCTCACTATGGTCGTATTTGCCCCATTGAGACGCCGGAAGGACCAAACATTGGTCTGATCAACTCGATGTGCACCTATGCTCGTATCAACGAGTTTGGATTCATCGAGACTCCATACCGTGTCGTTAAGAAGGGTAAGGTCTCCAATACCATCGAGTATCTCACGGCTGACCAGGAAGAGGGTTACCTCATTGCGCAGGCCAACAACGCGATTGATAAGAAGGGTGGATTCCTGAACGAGCGCATCACCGCTCGTGAGCGTGGGGAATTCCTTGAGGTCATTCCTGATCGGGTTGACTACATGGACGTTTCACCGAAACAGCTCGTTTCGGTGGCTGCCGGTCTCATTCCATTCCTTGAGCACGACGACGCCAACCGCGCGCTTATGGGATCAAACATGCAGCGCCAGGGTGTCCCACTTCTCGTTTCCGACTCGCCCTACATTGGCACCGGACTTGAGGAGAAAGCCGCCCGCGACTCGCGAGCGGTCATCGTAGCCGAGGCCGACGGAATCGTTGCTGCTTCGTCTGCGGAATACATCATCACGACCAAGGATGGTAAATTGCCCGTCTCCGACGAGCGTTACCTTTCCGAGCCAGAGACGATCAAGTCGAATCCTGAAAAAGGTGTCTTCGTCTATCCGCTTCGAAAGTTCATGCGTTCGAATTCCGGTTCCTGCATCAACCAGAAGCCGCTCGTGAAGTCCGGTCAGAAGATCAAGAATGGTGACATCATTGCTGACGGTCCCAACACCGAATTCGGTGAGCTTGCTCTCGGGCGTAACGTGCTCGTGGCCTTCATGCCATGGAACGGATACAACTTCGAGGATGCGATCGTGATCTCCGAGCGTATGGTGAAGGAGGATATTTATACTTCGATTCACATCAGTGAGTTCGAGTGTGCCGCCCGTGACACCAAGCTGGGACCTGAAGAAATCACCCGCGACATTCCAAACGTCGGGGAGGAAGCTCTCAAGAACCTCGATCATGACGGAATCGTTCGGATCGGCGCTGAAGTGAAGCCTGGCGACATTCTTGTCGGTAAGATCACTCCGAAATCCGAGACCGAACTTGCTCCGGAAGAACGTCTTCTGCGCGCGATTTTCGGTGAAAAGGCTGCTGACGTGAAGGACACCTCGCTTCGTGTTCCTTCTGGCTGCACCGGAATCGTCCAGGATGTCCGCATTGCGACACACGGCATGGCCCGTCGCAAGGAAATCGAAGGGGATCCTGCCAAGCTCAAGAAACAGCTCAAGAAAATCAACGACGACTATAAGAAGAAGAACGACCAACTCACTGACCTGCTCACTGAGAAACTGTCCGACATCCTTCTTGGAGAGAAAATTCCTCTTGATGTTGTGAATGCGCAGTCCGGCGAGATCATCATTCCCGCCAACCGAAAAATCACCAAGACCCTCCTTCGTAAGTTGGCTTCGGTCTATGATCACATCGAAATTGATCCTTCGCCAATTCGGAACAAGATTCTCGAAATCATCTCCAGTTTTGAGAGTCGTTTCTCCGAGCTCGATGGAGATCGTGAGCGCCGCTTGGACCAGATCGAGAGTGGTGACGAAGTCGATCCCGGCGTTGTTAAAGAGGTGAAGGTCTTCGTTGCCGCCAAGCGTAAGCTCAGCGTCGGTGACAAGATGGCCGGACGTCACGGAAACAAGGGGGTTGTTGCGGTCATCGTGCCGGAAGAAGACATGCCTTACCTTTCCGATGGAACGCCTGTTGACATCTGCTTGAATCCGCTCGGCGTGCCCTCGCGGATGAACGTGGGACAGGTTCTGGAAACCCACCTTGGAGTGGCTGCGAAAGCGCTGGGCTTCAAGGTTGCGACTCCCATTTTCGACGGTATTTCAGAAGCCAAGATTTGGGAATACATGTCGGAGGCCAAGAAGGTTGAAGGCTACACTTGGATTGGTGATGGAAAAGACGGCTCTGTCGCCGGTAAGTCCACTCTTTATGATGGACGGACGGGCGATGCCATCCACCAGCCCGTAGTGGTCGGAATCATTTACATGCTGAAGCTCGGTCACCTCGTGGCAGACAAGATTCACGCACGTGCGGTTGGTCCCTACTCACTTGTTACCCAGCAACCGCTCGGTGGTAAGGCCCAGTATGGTGGTCAGCGATTCGGTGAGATGGAGGTCTGGGCGCTCGAAGCCTACGGCGCCGCTTACACTCTTCAGGAACTTCTCACCGTGAAATCCGATGACGTGCAAGGTCGCACGCGCATCTATGAGGCCATCGTGAAAGGAGATAACCATCTTGAGGCAGGAACTCCTGAGAGTTTCAACGTTCTCATCAAGGAGATGCAGTCACTCGGTTTGGATGTCAAACCAGGTCGTTCCGGCAAGAAGCCGGGAGACGATCTGCCATCCGACTTCTCACTTGATGATCTTACTCTCTAAGAGCTCAACACAAACCAGTAACCACTAACAACGAATCAGGAAATTATCCCATGAGTGTTGAAACTAATCTTCGCGAACTCTACGGAGTCGACAAAAAGCCCGAGCCCTTCGATCAGGTCTCTATCACCGTCGCAAATCCAGAGACCATCCGTGGATGGTCCCAGGGCGAGGTGCTCAATCCCGAGACGATCAACTACCGTACCTTCAAGCCCGAAAAAGGAGGTCTCTTCTGTGAGCGTATTTTCGGACCGACCCGTGACTGGGAGTGTGCGTGCGGAAAGTATAAGCGGATTAAGCACAAGGGCACTGTCTGTGACCGTTGTGGCGTTGAAGTGACCTTGAGCCGCGTCCGTCGCGAGCGTATGGGCCACATCGATCTCGCGGTTCCCGTGAGCCACATTTGGTTCTACAAGTGTATGCCTTCGCGTATCGGTCTTGTCCTCGACATGACCGCCCGTGAACTCGAGCGCGTCATTTACTACGAGGACTATCTCGTGACCGAGCCCGGCAAGACTCCTCTTGAGGCGGGCCAACTCCTGACCGAAGGCGAGCTCCGTGACGCCGAGGAAGACTATGGTGACGAAGCCTTCCGCGCCGGAATGGGTGCCGAGGCGATCCGTGATCTCCTTTCCCAAGTCAATCTTGAGACTCTCATTGTCGAGCTTGAGGAAGCCATGGAGTCGACTCGTTCAAAGCAGAATCGCAAGAAACTCGCCAAGCGCCTGAAGCTGGCCCGCGGTTTCCTTTATTCGAATTCGCGGCCCGAGTGGATGATCATGACGATTCTTCCCGTCATCCCTCCCGACCTTCGTCCTTTGGTTCCTTTGGAAGGTGGCCGCTTTGCGACTTCCGACCTGAACGACCTGTACCGTCGTGTCATCAACCGGAACAACCGTCTCCGTAACCTCCTGCAGTTGAAGACTCCGGAGGTGATCATCCGCAACGAGAAACGCATGCTGCAGGAAGCTGTCGACGGTCTTTTCGACAACGGACGCCACGGACGTGCTGTGACTGGTGCCGGAAACCGCGCCCTCAAGTCGCTCTCTGACATGCTCAAGGGTAAAGGGGGACGCTTCCGTCAGAACCTCCTTGGTAAGCGCGTGGACTACTCCGGACGTTCCGTGATCGTGATTGGACCAGAGCTCAAACTGAATCAGTGCGGACTTCCCAAGAAGATGGCCCTGACTCTCTTCGAGCCGTTCATCATTCGTCGTCTGAAGGAGCTTGGCTATTGCCATACCGTTCGTTCGGCCAAGAAAATGATCGACCGTAAGACCACTGAGGTTTGGGACATCCTCGCCGAAGTGACCAAAGGTCACCCGGTGATGTTGAACCGCGCTCCCACTCTTCACCGTCTTTCGATTCAAGCCTTCGAGCCCATCCTGATTGAGGGATCTGCGATTCGTTTGCACCCGCTGACCTGCGGTGCTTACAACGCTGACTTCGACGGTGACCAGATGGCGGTGCACGTTCCACTTTCGGTGGAAGCTCAGATGGAGTGTCGTCAGTTGCTGCTTGCGACCAACAACCTCTTTTCGCCCGCATCCGGACGTCCCGTGATCATTCCTTCCCAGGACATCATTCTCGGAATTTACTACCTCACTTGGGCCCGTGTTCGCACTCCCAAGGATCTCGAAGAGCAGGGTCACCTGTCACTCTTCGAGAACACCACCGAGGTCGAATTTGCGATGGCCAACGGTAAGATTGAGTATCACCAGTATATCCGCCTGCGGAACCCTGACTTTGGTAAGGACACCGTCTTTGGTGACAAAGAAGCCAAGATTCTCGAAACCACTCCTGGCCGTGTTCGTTTCAATGAGATCTGGCCTGAAGGGGTTGGTTTCATCAATAACAACGTGGGTAAGGGACAGATTGGAGACATCATTTGGCGTTGCTATCAGTGCGCTGGAGGCAAGGTCACCGTTGAGACAATGGATCAGCTTAAGGAACTTGGCTTCAAGGAAGCGACTCGTTCCGGTTGCTCCATTGGTATTGTCGACATGGTGATTCCAGAAGAGAAGCCTGAGGAACTCCGCAAGGCTTACGCAGAAATCGAGACCGTTTCCAAGCACTACCGTAATGGTGTCATCACCGATGGTGAGCGTTACCAGAAGGTGGTCGATGTTTGGACCCGTGCTTCCGATAATATCGCGAACGCGCTCTACCGTAAGTTGGAATACAACGAGGGATCCAAGAAAGCCAACCCGCTCTTCATGATGGTTGACTCTGGTGCTCGTGGTAACAAGAACCAGATTAAACAGCTCTCTGGAATGCGTGGGCTCATGGCCAAGCCCTCTGGTGAGATTATTGAGCGGCCGATTACCTCGAACTTCCGTGAAGGTCTTTCCGTGTTGGAATACTTCATTTCCACCCACGGTGCCCGTAAGGGACTTGCCGACACCGCGCTCAAGACGGCGGACTCCGGATACATGACCCGTAAATTGGTCGATGTTTCCCAGGACGTCATCATCACCGAGCCGGATTGTGGAACGGTCAAAGGGATCACCGTTCACGCGATTTACTCGGGTGACGAGGAAGCGGCTTCCCTGCAGATCCGCATTTATGGCCGGACTTCTTGCGAGACGATTAAAGATCCAGTCTCCGGTAGGACGATCGTGAAGACTGGAGAACTCATGGACGAGGCGACCTCGATTGCGGTTGAGAGCATCGGTCACGAGCGTCTCAAGATTCGCAGCCCGCTCACCTGTGAGTCGGAGCGTGGAATCTGTCAGGTGTGCTATGGTCTGAACCTCGCTACTGGTAATCTCGGTAAGATCGGTGAAGCGGTTGGTATTATTGCCGCCCAGTCCATCGGTGAGCCGGGAACCCAGTTGACGATGCGGACATTCCACTCCGGTGGGGTGGCCTTCGGCGCGACCAAGCAGCCTGAAGTCAAAGCTAAGAACAAGGGTGTTGCCTACTACAAGGACCTCCGCACGGTGGAAGATGTCGATGGCAACTTCGTTGTCCTCAACAAGAATGGTTCGGTTTCGATTCGTGACAACAACGGCCTCGAACTCGAGTCCTACAATGTCGTGATTGGTTCCGTGGTTTCGGTGGCCAATGGCGGAGCCGTCAAAAAAAGCCAGCAAATCCTGAGCTGGGATCCGCACTCCGTCCCCATTATTGCCGAGTCCGGTGGTAAGGTGGAGTTCCGCGATATGATCTCCGGAATTACCGTTCAATCTGAAACTGACAAGGAGACCGGCAAGAAGGGCATGACCGTGACTGAGCACAAAGAGGATCTCCACCCACAGGTGGTCATCGTCAATGCCAAGTCTGGTGCCGTTCTTCACAGCTACTCCATTCCAGTGGGTGCTCACCTTTCCGTGAAGGAAGGGAGCAAGATTGCGGGTGGTGTGCAGCTTGCCCGAACTCCTCGTAAGGTCGCTAAGACCGGTGACATTACTGGTGGTCTTCCCCGGGTGGCCGAGCTCTTCGAAGCCCGCCGTCCGAAAGATGCCTGCGTCATTTCCAAGCTCGACGGTGAGATCTCCTTTGGAGGCACCGTTCGTGGAAAGCGTAAGGTCGTCGTCACTCACTCCGAGTCCGGCGAAACTGCTGATCACCTTGTCCCCATGGGCAAGCACATGATCGTTGGTGAAGGGGACATCGTTGTTCGCGGTGATCAAATTACTGAAGGCCCGGTGGCTCCCGAAGACCTCCTCGAGGCTTGCGGACCACAAGCGCTTCAGGAGCACTTGAACAACGAAGTTCAGACCGTCTACCGTTCACAGGGTGTAGAGATCAATGACAAGCACATTGAGATCATCATTCGTCAGATGCTGCGCAAGGTGAAGATCACCGAACCTGGTGACACTGAGTTCCTCTGGGGTGATCAGATTGAGAAGACGACGTTCAAACTCGAGAACCAGCGTGTTGCTGACGAGGGTGGTAAGCCCGCGGAGGCTGAGCCGGTTCTTCTTGGAATCACCAAGGCCTCGATCGAGACCGAATCCTTCATCTCTGCGGCTTCCTTCCAGGACACTACCCGTGTTCTGACTGATGCGGCGACTCTTGGAAAAGTGGATATCCTCCGCGGATTTAAGGAGAACGTGATTCTCGGACACCTCATTCCCGCTGGAACCGGCTTCCCTATCCATAAAGCGTCCGATTTTGATATCATGGTCGAAGAGCCTGAGCCAGCCGTGGAAGCTCCCGAAGAGTCGATCGACGATGAGACCACGGTGATCTCTGAAGCGACGGAAGATTAAGTTCTCAGCCTGAAAAACTTCAAAGCCCCGGTGAGCGTTTGCTCCCGGGGCTTTTTTTGGCACCCTTGGACAATGAGGCGTTCGAGTGAGTAAATTAGAATTCTGCTCACCTGCTTATCAGGTGACGCCTAATCATGACAAGTTCTGTGGATGATCTTGTGGGGGTAATTTTTACAGGAGGATCGTAAGTTAAACTCCATGTTCGGGGAGATGGAGATGACCTTCGTGGGGGAAGGGTCTTTCCAAGGGGGAGATTCTCAAGGAGTTCCGGCGTCGATCACGACTTGCGCAAGAGAACCGAGGGCCATTCGGACTAGAGGAAGACTTTCTTGCCGTCGTTCTTAGCGCTCTCGTAGATGGCGGTGATGACCTCAACGGACTTGCGTGCCTCGGTCGCGCAGGTCGAGGGCGCGCGGCCTTCGGCGATGGCGTTGACCACTTCTTCGAAGTTGCGCTGATGCTGGTAGAAGTTGATGGCGCTGGGATCGTTCGCTCCCAGTCCGGCTTCCAGGCCTTTCATGAGGGAGCTCTTGATCTCAGCGTCTTCGGGTTTCTCTTCCTTGAAATCCCATATCTCGAAGGCTTCGTCGGCCAGGAAGACGGAGCCTTCGGTGCCTGCGAGTTGCACGCGGGCGGGGTGGCCGTCTTTGGACCAGGTGCAGGTCGACGCTTCGATGACGCCGCGGGCGCCGTTTTCAAATTCGATGATGGCAACGCAATGGTCTTCGACCTCGATGCGTTGGTGTGCCAGGCAGATCGTGTTGGCTTGTACGCTTTTGATGGGGCCGGCGAGATAGATGAGCGCGTCGACGGTGTGGATGGATTGGTTCATCAAGGAACCACCGCCATCGAGAGCCCAGGTGCCACGCCATCCGGCGGAGTCGTAGTAGGCTTGGTCGCGATACCATTTGATGTAGGCTGAGGCTGACGCAAGGACTCCGAAGCGACCTTCATCGGAGGCTTTCTTGAAGGCGTCCATGCCCGGGTGGAAACGGCGATTGAGGACGGCCGCGAGAGTCTTACCGTTGGCTTGGGCCGCAGCGATGAGTTGGTCGATGCGTTCGGTGGTGATCTCGAGGGGCTTCTCGACAATCGCGTGCTTGCCGGCATTGAGTGCGGCGAGGGTCGGGTCGAGGTGGGCCCCACTGGGAGTTCCGACCGTGACGATTTCCAATTCGTGGTCTGCCAGGAATTCCGCCATATTGGAGTAGGCCTTGGCTCCGTATTCGGCCGCGAGCTTGTCAGCAGCCTCCGGGCGGAGATCGAAAACTGAGTGAAGAGTTCCGCCAGTCATGGCGGTTATGGCTTTCGCGTGGAAGTGGCCGATCATGCCGGCGCCGATGATTCCGAATTTCATAACTTGCAGGGAGTTGAGACGATCAGCGCGCTTGTGGCAAGGAGCACGAGTTATTTTTGCGAAGAAGCCTCCTTTACGTCCTCTTTACACACCGCGTTTTGCTCAGAAGACGGGGGAAGGAGCGTGCTTTGTTCTGCAGTTGCCTTGATGGGTGAATGTCCTTTTGCGGGGCATGGGTGAGATGCTAGTGTTCCCGCAGATGAATGGACGATTTTTGATCTTAACCGTGGGTGCTTTGCTGACGGTGTCTTGTGCCGACTTGATGAAGATCCCGACGATTATGCCCAAGGCAAAGAAATCGAGTCGGTTTTCAGATGGTGATGCGACTTCGGGTTTGGGCGGAATTGGAGGAGTTGCGGGGGCGAAGATGGGAAACCCCGACGAAGGATTTCAGGCTGGAAAGACGCCCGAGAAGGCGGGTTTTTTGCCGACCACGGTGGAGAAGGGAACGGTGGTCGATGGGACGGAGCTGCCCTCTGATGAGCAGATTGTTTGGTCGAGCGATGATCCAGATGCGGAGCTTTCTTTTGACCAGGCCTTCGAAAAGGCAGTGAAACCCAAGAGTCCGTGGTTGGAGAACTACCAGGAGGCGCGTCGAGATTCGATGCGGAGGGGTAAGCCGATCCTGATGTATTTCACGTCGTCGAAGAATTTATCGAGCAGCGCCGCGATTCAGCGCGAACTTTTTGCGGCTCACGATTTTGGAGATTGGGCGAAGGAGAATATTGTGAGGCTTCGGATCGATATCGATGGGGGTTCGCTCGAGCGAGGAACGCTGAGCGAGAGCACCACGATCAAGCGACGGAATTACGCGGAGAAGTTGAGGAAGCAATTTCACGTTTTGGGTTATCCGAGCGTGGTGCTGTTGCAGCCTGACGGAAGTGTCTATACCCATGAACGGGGATACCGTCGTGGGAAGAAGGCAGAGTTGTGGGGAACGTTGAAAAACGCGGTTTTAACGATTGAGCATAATCACTTGATCTGGAAGCGCAGCATGGAGGCGAAAGGGTATCGCGATTGGACCGGGAAGAAGGGTGAGGTGGTTTTTGCCAAGCTGGCCCGTTACTACAAAGGGGACATCACTTTGATCGAGCCCGATGGTAACCGGGTGAAGACCAGCACGATCGGCCTTTCGGATAAAGACCGGGGTTGGATTCTTGCTGAGAAAGCGAAGCGGGATCAGCGGGTGAAGGATTAATTCACCGGTGTTGCGAATCGGAAGAACATCTTATCAGCGTCTCCCGAGTAGGTGAGGGTCCGGGATACGAAGTCTGCGCCCAAGGGAGAGGAGGTGTCTTCAGTAGTAAGGTCAGTGGTGACCCAGTCTTGAAGGTCGGCGCTGCGCTGGGCGATGAGTAAATAAGCGGGATCAGACACGCGGATATTGGCGGTGCCGGTTCCTGCTGCGATATCGATGGTGACGACCGGAGTGAGGAGGGCGCTATTCGGGTTTCCGCCAAGGAGATATTCGTCGAGATTTGTGTGCCCGTCGTTGTCGTCATCATCTTGGCCAGTGGCTCCGGGGAGTCCGATGCTGGCGAGGTAGGCTTGGAAGGGTGACAGGATGAAGGGTGAAAAGTCTTGGGGTCGGTCAGCGACGGCACCGCCTGGTGGGTCGAAGAGGTTGGCGGAGCCGAAGGTCGAACCGGAGGATCCGTCGTCGTATCCGAGGGTGAAATCGTCGGCGTCATCGATTGTTCCGATGAGGGGAGAGGGATCGTTCTCAAGCTCGAGGATTTCCGTTTTGCCGATGCCTGATGGGGGAGCGACTCCTTCGCCAGCGGGGCCGAAGATGATCTTGCCGGAAGCGTCTTTGATGACGATTTGGGTATTGTCAGAGTCGATCTCGAATAATGCCTCGGGGTTTGAGACGGAGATATAGTTGGGAGTGCCGAGGTGGATGTTGGTCCAGGCGTAGCCGGTGGTGGTGAGTTGATTGACGCGGTTGAGTTGGGTGTCCAATCCTCCGCCTGCGGTGTTGTTCTCGATGAAGGTGAGAATGGTGCCGTGTCCGACGGTCGACCAGGCGGCCGGGTCAGAAAGGGTGATGGTGGTGATGGGGTTGAAGACTCCGGTGACCGGGCCGTTTCCGATTTCGATGGTCCAGTTGGTCAGGTTGCTGAATCCGGCCGCGCCATCGCCAACGACGACGAGTTCAAACCAATCTCCGCCGTTTCCGAGGACGCGCCCGAAGTGGGAGTCCTGTGAGGCAACTCCGCCGTCGGAGTCCGTTGCGAGGCTTCCTCCGTTGAGGTATTCGGGTGGGTTTGAGGGGTCGCCGGTGGTGTTGTTGACTGCGTTGTATTCGTTGAGGATGACGGCAGGGGCGGGGTTTTGGACATCCAGTTGGTAGACGAGGTAAGCAAGGTTGTTGGCGGCTCCTCCGTTGTTGGCTTCGATCGTGATTTCGTATTTTCCGGTATCGGATGAAGTCAGAGGTCGGTTGTTGGCAATCGTGATGCTGTTGCTTGACGGGGTGAGGGTTAGGAAGGAAGGCAGCGCAAGAGCACTGAAGGTGAGGGCCTTTGCTCCGGGGTCGGTCGCGGTGAGGTTGACGGAATAGATTCCCCGCACGCTGACCCGCTGTGGCACGGGACCGAAAACTGGAGGGGTGTTCGCGGTGGCGTAAGGCGTGAAGGATTGGGTGCTGAGGTTGCTATTCCAAATATTGGGACGACCGAAAGTGGAGGTGTCGCCATCGTCATAGGTAATCGCGATGGGTGAGACGGAGGAGGTGGGATTGGCTTCGAGTTTGAGGACTTCGGTGTCGCTGACCGAGAGGAGTTCATCGGGAAAGCCATTCATGTTGTTGTCCTTGGCGAGGATGGATTCACCGATAGGGCCGTAGACGATTTGGTCCGCTCCATTCAAGAGGGTGACGCGGGTGTCGCTGCTCCCGATGGTCCGCCCACTTGGGTGGGTGCTGGCGGATTGGTTGATGAGGATGGGGTCAAACATCCAGATGTTGGACCATTGAAATCCGCTGCTAATTTTGTTGGAGACTTTGGGGAGTGCGGTGTCGGCGGTGGTGCGGTCGTCGGTGAAGGTCAGGATGGTGCCTTTGGGGACGGCCGAGAGAGCGATGTGATTGGAGAGTTTGAGAGTGCGGGTTTTGTCATTCCCTTCGACCTTGATGGTCCAATTTCGGAGGTCAACGGACTGGGTGCTGGCAGATCCAGTGACCACGAATTCGAGCCAGGGGCCACCGTTTCCGGTGATGCGACCAAGGGTGGGGTCGCTGGGAGCTCCGGCGTCGTCCTGGGCGCCGCCGCCGATGAACAGGCTGTTACTGACGGCATTATACTCGTTGAGAATCACGGGGCTGGTCGCTGGTGCGATTGAGAGATTGTAGGTCTTTGTTGAGGGTGTTGTCTGACCTGAATTGTCGGCGGCCTGGACGGTGATTTGGTGGTTGCCCACTTCTGCGGCGGTGGGAGTGCCGCTGAGTTGCGCGAAGCCACCGCCGAGGTCGGTGAAGGTGAGCCAAGCGGGCTTGCTGGTGGTGCTCAGTGTCACGACATCGCCCGGGTTGGGGTCGACGGCACGAATGCGGAACTCGGAATTTGAAAGTGGATTCCCGGTGATCCAGGTATTCGAGAAAGGCGCGATAAAGATCGGGGGGAGGGGGGCGGGTGGCAGCGCTGCCGTTCCTGGTGATCCGACATCCTCGGAAGAGTCGTTGCTGAGATAGGCTCCGAAGAGACCGTTGACACTGAGACCGCCGGGGACAGAATTGCCGGTGGTGAAGCGGGCGAAGCTTGCACCGGTGGTGGCGAGCCCAAAGGAGAATTCGTTGACTACCGAATTCCCGGAGTCGAAGAGAAAGACGGAGTCGCCGTTGCCGCTGAGGCCGGGAAAGTTCGGGACCTCGGCTTCGGTGAAGATTTTCACATTGGCCGGGAGATTCCACAGAGAGCGGAATTCTGTTGCTCCGACCTCCCTAAGAACGATGACGGAGGCACCGGCCGGGATGGCGTAAGCGGGAAACACCTGTCCGGCACTCCCGGGAATAGGGCTATCGTCATCAAAGCTATATCCCCCGATGTTCACGGCGGTCGCCCCTGTGTTGGTGATCTCGAACCAGTCACCGTTGGCCGCAGTTGAGGAGTGTAGACTGCCGGACATGACTTCGGTGATCCGGAGTTGGGCAGAGAGAGGGAGCACCAGGGTGGAAAGCAGGATCAGGGATTTCATCGTTACTGTGTTGCTTGTTTCTACTTGGGAGCTAGGCCAATGGAAGACGAAAGAACGGGTTCTCTTTGAGTTTCAGCTTTTCGAGTCATGGGTGGAAGGTTCGCCATGGTTATTGCTTTCACCAATTAAGACTCTAATTCCACACGAAATTATCCAAAAAAAAAAGAAAAAGGGACGGGCAGGTGCTGGGTCGTGATGAAATCGCTTTCTTTTCAAAGGGGATTGGTGATGGCTCGATTTCGGAGGGGCAAATCGCGGCCTTTGCGATGGCGGTGTTTTTTCAGGGGGATGACTCTGGATGAGCGGGTGGCCTTGACCGAGGGGATGCGGGATTCCGGCGAGATTCTTAGCTGGCCTGGAATGGATGGACCGATATGAACGAGCCTCTGGCTGGGTCTGGCGGTGTTGGAGTTGGGGGGCGGACGGACCCGGGCGGAAGAGGGGATCGACTATGCGGTTGGACATTTTGATTTTGTCGAACCGGGCCAGAAGGTGGATTCGGGGGAGGCCCTTTGTGTGGTGCCCGCCAATTCTGACGACGAGGTCCGCCGTGCCGGGGAGCGGATGCGGAAGGCGATTTACCCTGAGCGATCAGCAAACTGCCGGTCAGCCGGTGGTTTACGAGTTGATTGAGGGATAAAAAAAGACCGCAGTCGAAGCGGCGGTCTTTTGGGAGTTTTATTTTTGGGGGGATCCTAATTACTCGGCGTAAGCAGGAGCGCCGTGCTCGGCAATGTCGAGCCCTGCCGCTTCCTCTTCGGCATCGACGCGGACTCCCAAGATTACCTTGAGGGTTGAGAAGACTGCGAAGGAGAAGATGAAGGCGAAGCCACCGATGGAGAGGGTTCCGATCAGCTGGGTCACGAATGAAATCTCGGCTCCTTCAAGAGTTAGGAAGGGCAATCCGATGACCAATGTTCCCCAGATTCCGCAAACTCCGTGAACCGAAATCGCACCGACGGGGTCGTCGATCTTGATTTTGTCGAAGAAGATGACCGAGACGACGACTAGGCCACCACCGATGCTTCCAGCGATTGCGGAACCGAGAAGTGAGAGTTGGTCGGCTCCAGCGGTGACGGCAACGAGACCAGCGAGGATTCCGTTGAGGGACATTGAGAGGTCAGGCTTTTTGAGGATAAGCCAAGAGATGGTCATTGATCCAAGGCCACCAGCGGCAGCGCCGAGTGAGGTGGTGACAATCACGTAGGAGATGGCGTTGGGAGTGGCAGCGAGAACTGAACCTCCGTTGAATCCGAACCAGCCGAACCAGAGGAGGAATGCTCCGATGGAGGCAAGTGGCATATTGCTCGGAAGGATGGGCCTCAGGCCATTGGCGGTGTATTTCCCAGCGCGCGGTCCGAGAACGAGGACACATGCGAGGGCTGCGAATCCACCGAATGCGTGGACAACTGAGGAACCGGCAAAATCATAAAAGCCCATCTGGTCGAGCCAGCCTTCGCCCCATTTCCAGCCACCCGTGATGGGGTAAGCGAAGCCGACGAGGAGGGCCGCAAAGAGCATGAAGCTCGTGAGTTTGACGCGCTCGGCGACTGCTCCGGAGACGATGGTTGCAGCGGTCGCGGCAAACATAGCTTGGAAGATGAAGTCAGCCCAGCCGGTCTGGCAAAGAGCGGTTCCTCCGTAAGAGAGGTCGGCGCCGTTGTTGCCTTCCATGGAAAGTGGGCTTCCAGTAGCGAAGATGTTGGTGATCTCCCAATTTCCGAGGGGATACATCGCGTTGAAGCCCCAGGCTGCATATAGGAGGAGTCCTGCGCAAATGATGAAGACGTTCTTAAAGAGAATGTTCACGGTGTTCTTTCGCTGGCAAAGTCCAGATTCGATGGAGGCGAATCCTAGGTGCATAATGAACACGAGGAAGGCGCAGAGGAGGACCCAGAGGTTACTGAGTGCGAAGAAGGGGGATTCTTCGTAGCGGTCGTAGTAACCCTCCATGGCCGATTTCTGATGGTCGGAAAGCGTTCCGGTGTCACCGCCAAGTGCAACGTATTTGAAAATGGCTTTACCGACTAAATCGACTGACCCCTCGGCGTAGTCGGCGTGCTCGGGGTCGAGCATTTCTGCGGTGACCGCATTTTCTTCCGCGGCAGGATCAAATGCTTCGGCACGAGCCGCACCCAATCCAGTGAATAGTGAGACGGCCAGGGTAAGCAGCCAGGCTGTAGTTAGTTTTCGTGTGAGCTTGCGCATGTTTTTCTTGGTTCGTGTTGAACGGGGAGGGGGAAGCAACGGGTGTGCCAGAGCTGGATGAGCAGAATTCATGCTTGGCATGAAAGATGCTTGGTTTGGAGGTCGACTGTGTTCGGCCAGTGGCCATAGGACCCATGCAACGTAAAGTATGAAAACGAAACAACCGATTGTCCGTGTCATCCTGCTGGTGCTCTTCGCGCTGGCGGGTCCGTTATTTGCCCAAGAGCAGGCTTCCGAGATTAATTCCGGTAATACGGCTTGGATGATCACGGCGACGGTGCTGGTTCTGATGATGACCTTGCCGGGACTGGCTCTTTTTTACGGGGGATTGGTGCGTGCCAAAAACGTCCTTTCAGTGCTGATGCATTGCTACGCGATTGCGGCGTTGGCCTCGATGATGTGGGTGGTCGGCCTTTATAGTTTGGCCTTTGATGATCAGGGCGGAGATTGGATCGGAGGGTTTGGTAAATTCTTTTTGAACGGGGTTGGGGGCGTTGACGGCAATGGTGTTCCCGAGACGGTCTTCGTGATGTTTCAAATGACCTTTGCGATCATTACTCCTAGTTTGATCGTCGGGGCTTTTGTGGAGCGCATGAAATTTGCCGCAGTGATGGTCTTCACCGCTCTCTGGTTGGTGCTGGTCTATGCTCCAGCTGTTTTCTGGGTCTGGGGTGGAGGGCTGATGAAGGGATGGGGGACGATTGACCTTGCTGGAGGAATCGTGGTGCACGCTACCGCGGGAGTCTCAGCGCTTGTTTTGGCGAAAATGATTGGTCCTCGGAAAGGATTTCCGAGGCACCTGCATCCTCCCCACAGCCCCGGGCTGGTCATGATTGGTGCGGCGCTGCTCTGGGTGGGTTGGTTTGGCTTTAATGCCGGTTCGCAAGGCGGAGCCAATGAAGCTGCGGGACTCACGATGTTGGTCACTCATATTTCTGCGGCGACGGCGGCCTTGGTCTGGTGCATCGTAGAGAGACTGCAGACTGGGAAGACCGGGGTGGTCGGGATTGCGACGGGCATGGTGGCTGGCTTGGCGACGATTACGCCTGCGTCAGGCAACGTAGGGCCGATCGGAGCCCTGGTGATTGGTGCGACAGCAGGGGTTGGTTGCTATTTTATGTGCGGGATTATCCGCCACCGCTTGAAGATTGATGATTCACTGGACGTGTTCGCGGTCCACGGGGTGGGTGGTATCATCGGAACAATTCTTGTCGCTTTCCTGGGAACGCAGGCTCTCGGCGGAATCGGGCTTTCGATAAACCCAGTAACGAATGAGGCTTACACTAGCATGCAGCAGTTGGGCATTCAGTTGAAAGCATTGGGGATCACCATCGTCTGGTCGGGTCTCGCGACTGTGATCATCGTGGTCATTATCCGCGCTACGGTTGGATTGCGAGTGAGTGAAGAATGCGAGAGCCTGGGGCTCGACTCTGAGGAACACGGAGAAACTGCTTACAATTTCGATTAAGTCGGAAACCGGAGGGATGAGCCAATTCCATTCAAATCATGAATGGGTGAGGTTTGTTTTTCGATTCTTTTTCAAGGGCTGCTCTCCTTTTTTCGGGGAGTGGCCCTTTGCTTGACTGGGGGAGTGTTCTGATCAAAGGGAAATAGGGTGGTTAATCCCGATTTCTTAATATTCTAGGGTCCTTGAAATTAAATGAAACTAATTGTTGCATTATGGGGTGGCGGCTGCTTTACTCTGCCCGTCATGAATAAGATTTCCACTATCCTTGCGATCGGTTCCGGTCTCTTTCTCTGCCAAGCACAGGCTGAGATCGAATCGGAATTCCATGTTGGTTATAACAGTGAGTATATTTTCCGAGGTCTTGACCTTGGTGATGATGCTTACGAGTATGGCCTCGATTTTGCTGGCTCTTGCGACTGCGGCCTTGATTGGTCTGCAGGCATCTGGTCCATCTCTCCTGATGGAGAAGACGGCAATCTAAACGAGCTCGACATCTACGCGGCAGTATCCAAAGACCTTGGTTTTGCTTCCGCAGCTGTTGGTTTCACTGCTTACACCTATGACGGTGGCCAAGCCGATGATGCTGAAGTATTCCTCGGCCTCTCCGCTGAGCCTATCGCCGGACTCGACGCTGGACTCACTGTCTACTTCGGAACCGACGGTAACCTCCAAGAGCAGGTTCTCCTTGAGGGATCCCTTGGCTATACCTACAACATCAACGAGAAGGTCGGTGCCAATATTGGTGTCGTTTACGGTTATGTTGCTGACGAAGGTCTCGGCGGTTACGCCAGTGAAGACGGATCGGCATACTTCGCAGCGACTCTCTCCTTTGATGTTGCTCTCAGCGACGATCTGACTTTCTCCCCTTATGTTTCTTACATCGAAGGTGAGGAAAAGCGTATCGGAGCAGGCACTCAAGACGGAGTCATCGGCGGTGCAAAGGTTTCCTTCGCATTCTAAGATTCGCTTTCAACTAATTTCAACAACGAGAGCGGAGTCTTAGGACTCCGCTCTTTTTTTGTCTTCTTGCGGACGAGAGCGGACGGGCTAATCTCCCTGCCATGGCGATTGATATCCCTTTATTAGAACGAATTTGCAAGGCCCCCGGTGCGCCGGGATTTGAGAAAAGAATCCGGGATTTGATTCTTGATGAACTTGAGCAGGGAATGTTGGCAGACAGTGTCCGTGTCGATGCCATGGGCAATGTCATTGCCTTAAAGAAGGGGAAGTCGGCTAAAAAGAAGACGATGGCTGCCGCTCACATGGATGAGATCGGCTTCATCGTGACCCATGTCGATGACGAGGGGTTTATCCGCTTCAATCCCTTGGGGGGATTCGATCCCAAGACGTTGAGTGCGCAGCGAGTGATCGTCCATGGACGCAAGGATGTCATGGGTGTTATGGGATCCAAGCCCATCCACATTATGTCTCCCGAGGAGCGGACTAAGACTCCCAAACTGGATGACTATTTCATTGATTTGGGGCTCTCGGGCAAGGAGGCGAAGAAATGGGTCTCTGTGGGTGATCCGGTGACACGCGAGCGTGAACTGATTGAAATGGGGGACTGTGTGAATGGGAAGTCCTTGGACAACCGAGTTTCGGTCTTCGTGCTGATTGAAGCGCTGAGGAAGTTGAAAAAGAGTCGCAAGAAGCCGAGTTACGATTTTTACGCCGTCTTCACGGTCCAGGAAGAAGTGGGCCTGCGCGGGGCCACGGCCTCTGCGCTGGAGATTCAGCCGGACTTTGGATTTGGTCTGGACACCACAATTGCCTATGATGTGCCTGGCTCCAAGCCCCAGGAACGCGTGACGGGCCTCGGAGAGGGAGCGGGGATCAAGATTATGGATAGTTCCACGATCTGTGATTATCGCATGGTGGCCTTCCTCAAGAGCACGGCGGACAAGGCTAAGATCAAGTGGCAGCCCGAGATCCTGAAGGCAGGAGGAACTGATACGGCTGCCTTACAGCGGCAATCGGCAGGCGGATCGATCGCCGGTGCGATTTCAGTCCCGACCCGGCATATTCACCAAGTGATCGAAATGTCCCACAAGAAGGATATTCAGTGCTGTATTGATCTCCTTTCACTGAGTGTCTGTAGCTTGGAGTCTTGGGATTGGAGTCACTAAGTGATCTGATTATCAGTGACTTAGCGGAGCGTGAGCTCCGCTTTTTTTGTGCCCTGATTTTTCGTGAGCTACCACTTTTTTAGAAGAATACTCCTTTTTTAGGAATATTTCAGGCGGATCGGCCGTCTTACCCAACGAATAAGTGAAACGACAATGTGAAGACATTGTTGGACAAAAAATCCTCAATGATTCGCTAATCCTAATAGAAAAACTCCAATGAAGAAAGAGCGCAAAGCAAAATCAGTTCCGATCTCGAACTACGATTCCGATAGTAGCTTGAGAATCTATATGCGTGAAATTTCCCAGACCCCGCTCCTGACTCCCAAAGAGGAGATCGAGCTCGCGGCCCGAATCAAGAAGGGGGATAAGGAAGCCCGGGTTCATATGATCAAGGCGAACTTACGTCTCGTCGTCAAAATTGCCCAAGATTACGCGAATTTTGGTCTGCCCCTAGCCGATCTCATCTCCGAAGGGAATATTGGTCTCATGAAGGCTGTTGAACGCTTCGATCCTGCCAAGGGCGGTAAATTGTCGACCTACGGGTCGTGGTGGATTAAGCAGTCGATCAAGCGGGCTCTCGCCAATCAGAGCAAAACCATCAGGCTTCCGGTCCACATGGTCGACAAAATTGCGAAATTGAGGCGGATTTCCGACATCTTGGCAGAAGCTTACGGTCGTGAACCGACCGAGGAGGAACTCTGCGAAGAAACCGGCATTCCCATGAAGAAACTCTCACTTCTCAAGCGGGCGTCCCAGAGGCCGACGTCGCTCGATGCCCCTGTCAATGAGGGGGAGGGAACGAATTACGCTGAAATTATCGGCGATGAAAGTGCCGTGAGTCCTTTTGATGCGCTCTCTGACAAAAACATGTTTAGCCAACTCGATGACCTCCTTGAGGTGCTCGACGAACGGGAGTCGAAAATCATCGATGCACGCTTCGGATTGAATGGGAAAACACCCATGACTTTGGAAGAAGTGGGCCGTGAATTCGGGGTGACGAGAGAAAGAATTCGGCAGTTACAGAATATTGCGCTTGATAAAATGCGTAAAACTTTGCGAAAAAGAGAGAAGCCAATGGTGGTTTCTTCGTAAAAGGGACATCATCAGCGGTTAGATAACACAATCCATTGCGATTGGGATCGTAGGTGTGAAGAGCGGTAGGGGTAACCTTACCGCTCTTTTTCTGGCTCAGAAGTGGCGTCTCGGAGCGCGAAGATGTTCACGTCGAGGCCCGTGCTTACGAGAGCCGAGACGGGTTCCCCTCGATCAGGAACATCACCGCCGGGGTGTTGGGCCGCTCGCGCAGGGCGAGTCTGTCTTCGAGGGTTGGAAGGCGTATCTTGTCAGGGGAACCTGTCAGGCGTGAAGATCAGTTCGGCAACGCTTGCATTCCCTCTGGTGGCCTGCTTTATCTCTCCCCTCCACATGGCTGACGAAAAAGAACGCAAGACCCTCGAAGAGCGCAACCAGATGTCTGATTTGGAGCGCTTGCGCCACTCCTGTGCCCACGTGCTCGCGACCGCGATCTCGCGGCTCTGGCCGGATGCCCAGTTTGCGGCGGGTCCTCCCGTTGCGGGGGGCTTCTATTATGATGTGGATTTGAAGCACCGGATCACGCCTGCTGATTTCGACAAGATCGAAGCCGAGATGAAGGCGGTGGTGAAGTCCAACGATGTCTTCGAGCGTCTCGTGGTGAGCCGTGATGAAGCGATGAAGCTCGCCCAGAGCGGACGTCTGGCTTCGCTTGCCGAGCGCGAGGTGCCTTCGATTTTCAAAGTTGATCTCCTCAATGACATTCCCGAAGACGAGGAGATCTCGATCTTTCAAAATGGTGATTTCTGGGATCTCTGTGCCGGACCTCATGTGGGCCGGACGGGGAACTGCAAGGCCTTCAAGGTGATGTCAGTGGCGAGCGCCTTCTACAAGGGCGACAAGGACAAGCAGTCCCTTCAGCGAATTTATGGAACCTGCTTCAAGAATCGCACAATGCTTGACGAACATCTTGAGCGCCTTGAAGAGGCCAAGAAGCGGGACCATCGTCGTCTCGGCAAGGAGATGAATCTTTTCACCTTCGATGAGTCGGTGGGGCAGGGACTGCCACTCTGGAAACCCAAGGGCGGAATCATTCGTCGACAACTTCAGGATTTCATCACCGAAGAGCTCGACAAGCAGGGCTACTTCCAAGTGTTCACTCCACACATCGGCAAGCTGGATCTTTACCGGACCTCCGGTCACTTCCCGTATTACGAGGAGAGCCAGTTTCCCCCTATCGTGGAGCGCGATGCCATGAAGAAGCTCGCTGAGGACGGGGCTAAGTGCAGCGATCTCGTGAATTTCATCAGCACCGGTGAAATCGAGGGCTTTCTCTTGAAGCCCATGAATTGCCCGCACCACATTAAGATTTTTGATAGCGAGCATCACTCCTATCGTGACCTCCCGGTCCGTTTGGCCGAATTTGGCACGGTTTACCGTTGGGAGCAGTCGGGCGAGTTGGGGGGGCTGACACGCGTCCGTAGCTTCACTCAAGATGATGCCCACATCTTCTGCACGCCCGAGCAGTTGGGCCATGAAATTCAAGGCTGCCTTGGGCTCGTGAAGAAGGTGCTTGGAACTCTCGGGATGACCGAATACAGCGTTCGTCTTTCCCTCCGCGATCCTGATTCTGATAAATACGTCGGTGATCCCGCAAACTGGGAGAAGGCCGAGGCGGCTCTTCGAGAGGCCGTCCAGACCCTCGGCGTGGATTATACCGAGGAGCTTGGTGAGGCGGCCTTCTATGGTCCCAAGATCGATTTCGTGGTGAAGGACGTGATTGGACGCGACTGGCAACTGGGCACGGTGCAGGTTGACTATAACCTACCCGAGCGCTTTAACCTGAGCTATATTGGATCGGACAACAAGGCACACCGGCCAGTGATGATTCACCGCGCTCCTTTTGGATCCCTGGAGCGATTCGTGGGACTCCTGATCGAGCACTTCGAAGGGAAGTTCCCAACTTGGCTGTCGCCTGAACAGGTTCGTGTCTTACCAATCTCCGAAAAGTTCGAATCCGAGGCCAATGTCTTGGTCAAGAAGTTGGCAGATCGGGGGGTGAGAGTGGCGGTCGATCATACTGGTGACAAAATTGGTGCCAAGATTCGTCTTGCGCGTATGGACCGCGTTCCCTACCTTGCGGTTCTTGGGGCCCGTGAAGTGGAAGAAAATTCCGTCAGCGTGCGCCATCGGGATCAAGGAGATCTCGGCAGTATTCCAACGGATGATTTCGTTCAAAAGATCACAAATGATATCTCCAGTCGCTCATTGTAATGTGTGGCTGTCAGCGACGTATGATTATGCGGCATGAGATTTGTTCCTGCTCACGGGGCTTCCCCATGACATTGCCCACCTTCGATGTTTCCTAGAGGAAGTATCACAAGAAACCATAACCTGCTAAAACCATAGCTAAGAAAAAGAAAAATTTCAAACGTGCACGCCGGGATATGACCCGGGTGAACGACCGTATTCGTGCTCCTAAAGTCCGCGTAGTTTACGGGGAGGGACAGCAACTCGGAATCATGTCGACCCGGGAAGCTATCGAAAAAGCCAAGTCAGTCGGCTTGGACCTGGTGGAGATTGCCGCTGGCGCTGATCCCCCGGTCTGCCGCATCGTTGACTACGGCAAATACAAGTATGAGCAGTCCAAGCTTAAGAAAACTTCCACGAGCAAAGGCCCGGCGAAGATGAAGGAGGTCAAGTTCCGCGTGAGAACGGAGGAACATGATTACAACATCAAGTGCGCCCGCATCGAGAAATTCCTCGATGAAGGGAACAAGGTCCGCGTTCAGTTGCAGTTTCGTGGCCGGGAGAATGCCCACCGCGAGATTGGTTTTGAGGTGATGCAAAAGGTGAAAATCGACCTTAAGGGCATGTCCCACGTTGATATGGAGCCCAAGCTTGCTGGTCGTGCCGTTGGGATGATCCTCTCGCCGCTTCCTGCTGAAAAGCGTGTTCGTCGTTTCATGCTTTCACACGGTGAGCTCATTCACGAAGACGAAGCCAAGGATTCCGAGTTCGATGACTCCGATGAGATCGAGCAAGACGAGCAAGACGAGCAAGACGAGCAAGACGAGCAAGCCGATACTTCCGAGCAAGCCGATACTTCCGAGCAAGCCGATACTTCCGAGTCCGACGAGGAATAGTCGCTCACTATTTGATGAGCCAACTCATCCTTTTTGATATCGACTGCACCCTCATTGATACTGGGGGTGCAGGGATGAGCGCTTTGCGTGAGGCTGCGGTGGAAATATTTGGGCATGAAGGCCCTCCACTCGATCTTGCCGGAAGCACCGATAGCGGGATTGTTCGAGGTCTTTTTCAGCATTTCGGAAAAGACTTTGAGCCAGCTCTTGAGGAGGAGTTTTATCTCTCATATCTGCTCAAGATGCAGAAAAATTTGAAGAAACCTTGTTTTGGAGGGCATGTTCTCTTGGGAGCCAAGGAGCTGATTGCCTCGCTTGAAGCCGAAGGGCATATTCTTGGACTTTTGACTGGGAATATCGAGCGGGGGGCGATGATTAAGGCCAGTCACTACGGTCTCAATCAACATTTTGCCTTTGGAGCCTACGGAGATGATCATTGGGATCGCAATAAGTTAGGTCCGATCGCTCTTGAGCGTGCTCTTACCGTGACGGGGCGCCACTTTTCCCCCGCTGAGGTGGTCGTGATCGGGGACACCCCTAAGGATGTCGCGTGTGCCAAGGCGTTTGGCGCGAGAAGCGTTGCGGTGGCCACGGGCGCCTTCGAGGTGGATCAATTAGCGGCCTGCGGGGCAGACGTCGTCATTCCCAATCTCGTGGGGTTCGCGCTCTAGAATGCCCACTGGAGATTGACTCCAGTAGGGCAGAAACTGACAGGGAGACGTCCGTGCTTTCTTATTACGAATGGAGTGGGTGTCCGGGGAATAAGAGGACAGATCAGTCAATCCGTTGCGCAAGAATCCTCTGAGTCATCTTTAGGAGGACATTTCCTAGGCGGTCGAAATTTACGAAGGATCGCCTTGATGGCAGAGGCGTGGAGCGCTTCACTACCCCATGCTTCGTATCCTTCCTTCCGTCTTTGTTTTATTGTCGACAGCGTGTGCCATGGAGTGGCCGGAGTTCCGGGGCCCTTTGGCGAACGGACTTGTCGAGGCGACGAATACCCCCGTGAAGATTGATCTGGAAAAGGATCTCGTTTGGGAAACCGAGATTCCAGGTAAGGGGTGGTCGTCTCCGGTGATGAGCGATGGTTTGATCGTGGTGACGGCGGCAGAGGGGCAGGAGAAGATTGAATTGAGAGTTGTGGCGGTGGATGCGAAGTCCGGGAAGATTGTTTGGGATCAATTGGTCTTTGAGCCGACTGCCGAGGAGGCGGGCGTGATCCATGCCAAGAATAGTCTCGCAAGTAGTACGGCGTTGATCGCGAACGGCGTGGTCTATGCGCATTTTGGACACATGGGAACGGCTGCGCTTTCGCTGAAGGAAGGAAAGATCGCCTGGAAGTTCCACGAAACCTATGCTTCCATGCATGGCAATGGTGGGAGCCCGATTCTGGTTGGTGACGTTCTCATCTTCAGTGCGGATGGTGAGGACGAGGGCTTGCTTCGGGGACTCGATGCCAAAACCGGAAAGAAGACTTGGGAGGTCAATCGCGGGAAGGACGTCCGCCAAAAATTCTCCTTCGGAACGCCTGTGGTCATCCCCGATGACGAGGGACCGTTAATTGTATGTCAGGGGAGCGGGATGGTGGGAGCTTACCGTCCCGCCAAGGGTGAATTGGTTTGGTCTGTCGACTACGGGAGTGGATTTTCAGTGGTCCCACGTCCGGTCTTGGATGAGGGCGTGGTTTACCTGACGACCGGATTTGGTCTTCCCAAACTTCTCGCGATTTCTCTCGAAGGCGCGAAAGGGGATGTCACCAAAACTCATGTCAAGTGGTCCGCCAAACGAGATATTCCCAAGACGCCATCGTTTGTTGTTTCGGGCGATTCGATATTTCTCGTCGAAGATACCGGGCGGCTGAGCTGTCTTGATAAGCAAACTGGAGAACGTCTTTGGATGGAACCTCTGATGAGAAATATTTCGTCATCACTGACGATGGTAGGGGATCTTCTGTATTCCTTCACCGAAGAGGGGCAGGGCTTAGTTCACCGGGTGTCGCGCGAAGGTGCAACTCTGCTTGCGGAGAATTCGTATGGAGAGCCGATTTTTGCCTCTCCGATGATCATGGATGGAGCTTTGATCGTTCGGTCCGAAAAACGTTTGAGGAAGATTGGGAAGAAATAGCGGGGGGCTTATTTCTGGGCCTTCTTTTTTCCTCTTCCGGGCATGCGTTCGAGGGCTCGGAGTTCGGTTTCCTGACCAAGGTCGCCACAAGTTTTCATCCAGGCTTTGAGGCGTTTTTCGAGATTGGCTTGCACGTCCTGCAATTTTGGATCATCGGCGAGGTTGTGAAGTTCCAGAGGGTCGTTCACGACATCATAGAGTTCGACCGGCGGGCGAACTTTGTATCGCTTGACCAGATCGCGGGCTTTCTCGTCGCCTGCGTCGGCGCGCTTCTCCCAACTGACGAATTCAGGGGCGGTCATGCAGGCGTTTCGGAATTCAAGATCGGGAGTGAGGTTCCAAATGTATTTAAATTTCTCGGAGCGAATGGAGCGGATGCCATAGTGATCAGAACCGTTGATGATTCCTTTGGTCGTCATGATGCCGTAGACGAATTCTTTATGACTTTCTTTTCCGGCGAAGACCGGAAGTAGGCTGCGTCCTTGAAGTGAGGCGGGAGGAGTGCCTCCGGCAACTTCAATAAAGGTCGGCAAGAGGTCGATGTATTCCACCATGGCCGGGTTGATGCTATTGGCTTTGATCGTTCCTGGCCAACGGGCGATGAAGCCGGACTGGAGGCCATTGTCGTAGCAGGTCCACTTGGCAAAAGGGAGTGAGTTGCCTTGCTCGCTCACGACTAGGAAGAGGGTGTTTTCGTTCAAGCCTTGGTCTGCGATGATCTTCATGGCCTGTCCGACCTGGTCATCGAAGTAAGTGATTTCGGCAAGGTAGCGTGACATCCCTTTCCGGGTTTCGGGAGTGTCGAGAAGGTAGGGTGGGAGCTTGATTTGATCGACAGGGTAGCGGGAGGGATCACCGAGATTCCAAGGGGTGTGAGGCTCGTTGGAGCAAAGAAGGAGGCAGAAGGGTGTTTCACTTTTGGAGACGTCTTCGACGAAGGTCTGCACCTTGTCAAATTCAGGATTTTTGCTGCCCGGGATTTTCTCCCAAGTGAAGACCGAGGCCGGAGAGACGTGGGTTTTACCGCTTTGGGCGACGCGATATCCCAGTGGTTTCAGGTGTTGAACAATTGAGGGGGTGCCGGGATCGACGTGGGTGTGGTTGGGGTAAGCTCCCGAGGTGACCGGGTAGAGCCCGGTGAAAATGTTGTGCCGGGTGGGCGAGCACATCGGGGCGGCTTGGAAGCAACGAGTAAACCGCATGCCCTCGGTGGCCAGTCTATCGAGATTGGGTGTGTGGGCCTGTCCGCCATAGCAACCGAGATCGCGGAAGGTGCAATCATCTGCGATGATGATGACGATGTTTGGCTTTTGGGAGCCGTGCGCCAAGAAGGTTGCGAGAAGGGCAAAAAGAATCGGGAGCTTCATGGAATTCCCTGATCATTGTCATTCGCTCGGCTCCTCGCAATTTCAATCGACGGAGGCTCCGATTTCTTGGTCTGGCCGCCCGAGAAGCGTGCGTGCGAGAAGCCGACTCCCTCTAAAAGTTTCGGGGGAGGCTTGAACGTCATGGGGTAGTTGAAACTTTTTTCAGCCTAATGATTTGAGCTTTCCGCGACCGCCAAGCCGGCCAACCTTCCGGTGGTCCATGCGGCCTGGAAATTGAAGCCGCCGGTGACGCCGTCGATATTTAAAACCTCTCCCGCGAAAAAGAGGCCCGGGACTTGTTTACTCTCCATCGTCTTGAGTTGGATGTCATCGAGCGAGACGCCTCCGCAGGTCACGAATTCATCCTTGTTCAGGCTCTTGCCATCGACCTGGAATTCCGCAGAAACCAACTCCCGGGTGAGGGCTTGGGATTGATTTTTGGTGATAGTGGCCCAGGTCGTTTCATCTCGTATGCCTGCCGTCTCGCACATGCGCTGCCAGAGTCGTTTGGTGACGCCTTCAAAGAGAGGTCGCTTCATGACTTTCCAAACTCCGTGATCACGGCGATGCTTCGCGAAGACTTCGGCCACTGATTCGGGAGTTTCAATTCCGGTCCAATTGACCGTGAATTTGAAGCGGTAATCGAGCTCCGCGAGGTCACGAGCTCCCCAGGCCGAGGCTTTTAGGATGGCGGGTCCGCTCATGCCCCAATGCGTGATGAGGAGAGGGCCGGCCGTTTCGAGTTTGCCAATCTTGACAGTGGCATTGGGGACTGAAACGCCCATGAGGTCTGCGAGTCTTCGGTCCTTAATTTTGAAAGTGAAGAGGGAAGGCACGGCGGACTCCATCGAGTGTCCCATTGCCTCCACCGGCAGGCGGGCTTCCTTGCTGCGGATTCCTCCGGTGGCGATGAGGATATTTCGGGCGCGGTAGACTTCGCCGGTGGTCGTTTCGATTTCGAATCCTGCGTCGATCTTGCGAATCTCCGCCGCTCCGCAATGAGTCCGCCAGGCGGCCCCCAGTTTTCGGGCGGCATCCGTGAGGCAATTGATGACGGTCTGCGAGTTGTCCGTGATGGGAAACATGCGCCCGTCTTCTTCCACCTTGAGTTCCACCCCGCGAGCTTCGAACCAGGTCACGGTATCGGCGACCTGCCAACGGTGGAAGGGCCCCATGAGATTCTTTTGGCCCCGCGGGTAGCTTTGCACCAACTCGCGCGGGTCAAAGCAATGGTGGGTGACATTGCAACGGCCACCGCCCGAGATACGGACCTTGGTGAGAACTTCGGCTCCCCGTTCGAGAATGAGCACGTCAGAAATCCCGGCTTCTGCTGCCGTAATCGCGGCAAAAAATCCCGCGGCTCCTCCTCCGATGACGATGAAGTCGCGCGTTTCGCCTAATTTGTTCATGAGTGCCGGAGCATTTCGGAAAATTCCCGGAGTGCAAATCTTGATTCACCTCGTAAAAGAGCGTTGTGAAAGGCGAGGTCTTCTTGAAAATGCGCGGAATTCGGAAGAGCTTCGGCTCCAACGAGGTTCTTCGGGGAGTGGACTTGGACGTCTATCGCGGGGAAACCTTGGCTCTGCTGGGAGGTTCGGGCTGCGGTAAATCCGTGCTCATGAAGCACATCGTTGGGCTTCTTCAGCCCGACGAGGGCACGGTGGAGTTGGAGGGGAAGTTGATTTCGGGTTGCGATGAGCGCCAGCTTTCCTGGGCCCGTCGCAAGATCAGCATGATGTTTCAAAGCGGGGCGCTTTTTGACTCGATGACGGTTCGTGAAAACATCGCCTTCCCGCTACGGGAAGGGGGGGTCAAGGATGAGGCCGAGATTGATCGTCGCGTTCACGAGGCGCTCGAAATTGTCAAACTCCCGGGTCAGGAGAATAAGATGCCGTCCGATCTTTCGGGCGGAATGCGTAAACGGGTCGCCTTGGCCCGCGCGGTGGTCGAGAAGCCGTGTTGTGTTCTTTATGATGAGCCCCACGCCGGGCTTGATCCCGTCACGGGCAATTCCATTGACCACCTAATCCAGGCCTTGGCCCGCGATTATGGCATTACCAACATCGTCATCACCCATGAGATGCGGAGTGTTTTCCGTATTGCGACCCGCATTATCTTCATGAAAGACGGCCGAATTTATTGGGAGGGGACTGGCGATGAATTGAAAGCGAGCGAGGATCCGGTGCTCAAGAACTTCATCGATGGCCGGGCCGAAGATTGAGATTTGTGATTCCCCTCCCGAAGGTTCATATTCTTGGCATGGCGACGAACTCCAAAAAGACCGAAACACTCGTTGGGTTGTTTCTCTTCCTGGGCCTCGCCTTTCTTGGCGGGTTAATCTTGCTCTTCGGAAGCCTCGATGACTGGTTCAAGGGGAGTTACGAGATTGCCGCCGATTTTTCGGAAGCCTCCGGCATTATCAAAGGCAGCAGCGTGCGTATGCGGGGCGCTCCCATCGGACGGGTCGCCTCCACGCCCTACTTCACCGATGACGCCCGCATCCGGGTCGTGCTCGCGATTGAAGACCGGTTCGAGATTGCTGAAGGGTCCTTGTTCCAAATCGGTCAGGCCAGCTTACTGGGAGATAAGGAAATCATCATTACTCCTCCCGTCGAGCTCTCCGGACGCTTCATTCAAGAGGGCGCTGAAGTCAGCGGGGGAGGACCCAGCGGGCTCGAGTTTTTGCAGAATCAGGCCGAAGGGATCGCCACTGAGGCCCGTGCGGTCATGCAGGATGCCCGGGTGGCCTTGCAGAAGATTGATTCGTCCATGGACGATTTCACCGCTCTGACCAAGAAGCTGAAGACCGGCGTCGACACGATCAATCAAGGGATTCTGAATGATCAGAATCTCATCAACCTCAGCAAGTCCTTGGCGAACTTCGAGCGTGCCTCGGCCTCGCTCGCCAAACTGGGTGACGCCATCGATCCCACCGTCGAAGACATCGAGGCAACGCTGGCCGAGTTCCGGGAAGCCGCTCAAATGGCGAAATCTGCCATCGGCCGCGTCGAACCTTCCATTGATAAAGTCCCGGAAGTTCTCAGTTCGCTTGAGCGGACGGCGGACACCGCCACCGATGCCATCAATGAGGTCAATCAGGGGAACGGAGCCCTCCAAGCGCTCGTCTCTGACAGCGAACTCAAGAAGGACATGCAGGACTTTGTGCGGAATCTTAAAAAGAACGGAATCCTTCGCTATAAGGACGAGGAAGAAAAGCAACCCGACCCCCGCGACCGCTTCCAGGGCCGTCGGAGGTAGTGGCTCGAAATCATCAACGGATATTGATAGCCAGCAGGGGAGAGAGCTCTGCCAGCGCTAAGGAGTCAAAAACTCTGCCCGCTTTTTTGGTCGAGGAATGGTGTGCAGCCGTTCCTCAATATGAAACACAATGCAATTATGGGAAAGAGAATCAGAGTTTGTTTGAAACCTTGAGCGGATTGGTTTGCAGCTTCTTGATTTCTTCTTCGGTATACGTCGGGCTGATTGAGGTGTCTTTGTATTCGGTGATGAGGCCCTTAAGCTGTTGCTTGAGGTCGGTAATTAACTCTTCATTTCCGGGTTGATTATAGAGGTTGTTCAGTTCATCGGGATCGTTCTCTAAGTCATAGAGCTCCCACTGGTCGAAGTTGTAGAAGTGGATGAGTTTATGGGTCTCGGTGCGGACCCCGTTGTGGCGGGGAACCATGTGGACGCTGGGATACTCGTAGTAGTGGTAGTAAATCGACTTTCGCCATTCGGGTGATTCGCCACGGAGGAGGGGGGCAAGGGAGTGGCCCTGAAGATCGGCGGGGGCTTCGGTGCCAGCGGCTTCGAGGAAGGTTGGGGCGTAGTCTAGATTCTGAATCATGTGGGTTTCATCGACTGATCCGGGTTTGGTAACGCCTGGCCACTTGATGATGAAGGGCATTTTGAGGGACTCTTCATACATCCACCGTTTGTCGAACCAACCGTGGTCGCCGATATAGAATCCTTGGTCGGAGGAGTAGATTACGATGGTGTTATCGGCGATCCCAAGACGTTCGAGGCTCTGCATCACGGTGCCCACGGATTCGTCGACGCCCTTGACACAGCGGAGGTAGTTTTTAGCATACCGTTGGTATTTCCAGCGAACGAGATCTTTGCCGGAGAGATTGGCCTTTTTGAGGGCCGCATCGGAGGGGGCGTAGTGGTTTTGAAAGATGGAGAGCTGGGTTGGGGTCATCCGCTGCATGTTGCGGAAGGCCGATTGGTCGAGGCCTGGGGCCTTGTCGCCGACCGACATATTGGGATCGAGACGGTAAAACAGGTCGAAATTGAGATCCATGTGGTTGTCGATTTCGAGTTCCTGCCATTGTACGACGGGGGCGTTGTCCTTCCAGTCATCAAAGAGGGTGGCGGGTTCGGGGATGGTGAGGTCTTCGTAGAGATCGAGGTGGCGAAGGGCGGGCATCCAGTTGCGGTGGGGTGCCTTGTGCTGGCACATGAGGAGGAAGGGTTGGTCTGACTCGGCCTGTTTGGTGAGCCAGTCTACCGCGAGGTCGGTAACGACGTCTGTGCAGTGGCCAACAGTTTTCTCGCGTCCATTGGCAGTGAGGAGATCGGGGTTGTAATAGTCGCCTTGGCCGGGGAGGACTTTCCAGATATCGAAGCCTTGGGGATTTGATTTGAGGTGCCATTTCCCGAAGATGGCGGTCTTGTAACCCGCTTTTTGAAGGAGCTTTGGGAACGTCTCTTGGTCGCCGTTGAAGTTGTTGTCATTGTTCATGAAGCCATTGATATGGCTATGTTTTCCGGTGAGAATGACAGCACGGCTGGGGCCGCAGATGGAATTGGTGCAGAAACTCTTATCGAAGCGCATACCTTGGCTGGCGAGCTTGTCGATATTGGGAGTGGGATTGAGGTGCTTATAGAGTCCGTTGTAGGCACCGATGGCATGTGGGGCATGGTCGTCAGAGAAAATGAAGACGATGTTCGGTTGTTTGGCCTGCGAGATTGCAGGGATCAGGGACAGAAGAGAAAGAAGAATGCGCTTCATTTTTTGAATCTAAGAAACGCTAGGAGGCTTGGAAAGCACGGAAATGCTTGTTGTTGGGTAGCAAGTTGATTCACTTGGGCATCATGGTTCGCGTCTTTGTTTCTGGTTGTTACGATATTCTCCACGCTGGGCATTTACAGTTTTTTGAAGAAGCACGGGCTCTTGGGGATCACCTGACGGTTTCGTTTGCGAATGAGGATATTTTATGGGCTCACAAATCCCGGCGTCCCTCCCTGCCGGATGATCACAAGATGGCGCTGCTGAGGGCTCTCCCGATGATTGACGAGGTCGTGACGGGTAACGGGGAAGGGCTAGGGTTGGACTTTGAGCCTGTTTTTCGAGAGCTTAAGCCGGACATTTTGGCCGTGACGGAAGATGATCAATACGGGGCGATTAAAGAAGCACTCTGTGCTGAGATTGGTTGTCGCTATGTGAGACTGCCTAAGACCCCACCGCGAATTGCGCCGATCTCAACGACAGAGATTGTGAACCGAATCAGCGGGCAAATTGAGGCTCCATTGCGAATTGATTTTGCAGGTGGTTGGCTGGATGTTCCGAGGTTGGCCCGTGAGGATGGTTTTATTGTAAACTGTGCCATTTCTCCGAAAGTCAGTTTGAAGGACTGGCCTTATGAAAAGAAATCCGGGCTTGGTGGAAGTGGAGCGTGGGCGCTGTTGAATGGTCACGACCCGGTGGAAGCGGAGCTGGATTTGGGAGTGGGATGGCAGGATCCTGCTGTGATTCGGGAGACAGGGATTTGCGTTTGGAAGAGTGGTGAGCGGCCGAGGTTGGACTTTAAACGGGATGGCTCATTTCTGAAGGGTAAGATGGGCTTGCTCTGGACTGCCGGGCAGCACGATACGCCGGGTTCGGTTGGTTTTGAGAGGGACTATGATTTGATCGCGGAGGCTGGGAAGGTTGCTCGCAGAGCGGTGATGGAGGAGTCGGTGGAATTGCTGGTTGAGGCAATTGCGATGTCTTACCAAGTGCAGTTGCACGAGGGGATGGAGCCGCTTCCAGAGATCGAAGGAAGTTTGGCTCGGAAATATTGCGGCGGGGGCCACGGTGGTTACGCCGTGTATTTATTTGCCTCAGCAGAAGACCGGAGCTTGGCCGGGTTGCTCGAGATCGAGCCATGGTGTGAATGTTGAGTGATCGCCACGCGGCTGGGGTTAGCACTGATTAGGTGTTGGGGTTGGGCGAAGTTGTTGGGCAAGGCTGGTAATGTCTGATAAAGGAAGGCTGTGTTTTACCGACTGCCTTTCATCCTGTGGATCTCTTCGTTTATTGTTCTTATTGCAGAACCTCAGCGGGATGAGGTTCTGCGGAGGCTTGGAGAGGGGCAGCATGGCGATCCCGTTTCAGCTTTTGTGGATCGAAGGTTCGTCCTCACAGGGGAAGATGTGGTGGTCTTTGTGGGGCAGGAGAATCTCGTGAGAGAGCAAAAGTCGGGTGCGCTCGAAGCCTTCCTGGCGTCAGGGTTTCAAGAAGAAGGCCCGCGTTTTCGTTCCATGGCGTGGGAAGCGGATACCGTCTATCAACAGTGGCGGGATCTTAATTTTGGGTCATGGGAAGAGCAGTTGAAGGCAGCGGGGGCAACGGTCGTGATGGTCCAATTTGGGCAAATGGAGTCGCTTGATGGAACCAGGAGATTGGCTGAGTTCACCAGTGCCTATCATCGCCTTCTTGATCAATTTGCAAGACAAACGGCGAAGGTGGTTTTGTTGTCACCAATGCCTTTTGAGAAACCGGAAGCGCCCTTCGCTCCGGATTTGCGCAATGCGAATGCCGATGTTTCAGCCTATGTGGAAGTTGTCCGTAAAATTGCGGATCAACGGGGAGCGATCTTTGTTGATTTGTTTACTCCTTTGAAGTCCGGTAAAGATGATCTGACAACGGATGGGATTCATTTGAGCGATTCCGGGCTGGGGTTTATCGCCCGGATTGTGGCCGCGAAGTTGGTCCCAGATGTGGAGCCTTCTAATCGGCGGACTTTGGAAGAAGCCATCGTAGAGAAAAATCAATTGTGGTTCGATTGCTGGCGTCCGGCCAATTGGTCGTTTGTCTACGGCGACCGGGTGGATCAACGGTATGGCGGAAGCGGAGGGGCTGAGCCGTCGTTGAAAGGGGCCTTCGAACGCCAGTTGCCCTATGTCATAAAAGCTGATGAACGGATTCATCGATTGGCTCGGGGGGAGGCGGTGGATCCGCTGGCGTTGACGAAGGTGTCTCAATCGCCGGACGACGAAGGAGCCTTGAGTCCGGAGCAGCAATTGGAAGGCTTCACGGTGGCGGATGGCTACGAAGTTAATCTTTTCGCCTCTGAGGCTGACGGGGTGGTGAATCCGACCCAGTTTTCTTGGGATGAACATGGTCGGCTCTATGTGGCCTGCTCTCCGGGTTACCCTCAATCGCTCGCCAGTGCTGCGCCTCTGGACTACATTTTAATCTGCGAAGATACCGATAAGGACGGCCGTGCGGATCGGTCGTGGCGATTTGCGGAGGGGTTGACGATGGTGCAGGGAGTTGAGCCGGGAGCGGGAGGAGTGTATGTCTGCGATTTTGATCGGCTCCTTCATCTACGGGACACCGATGGAGACGGAAAGGCTGACGAGAAGCGAGTGCTCCTTTCCGGGTTCGGAGTGGGTGATACTCATCAGTTGATCAACAGTATCTGTCATGGCCCCGACGGGAGTCTCTGGTTTTCACAAGGGCTGCATGCGATGTCACGGGTGGAAACTCCCTGGGGAATCTCCCGCTTGGATCGCTCCGCGATCTGGCGCCTGCGACCTAAGTCGATGCGGCTCGAAGGGTTCTTCGGTGGGGGAATGGCCGGAGCGAATTGTTGGGGAGTCGTTTTCGATGACTACGGTCAGGTATTTCATAAATCGGGTGACCGACCCCAAGGGTATTGGTCGGTTCCCGGATTGGTGCGCGGGGCAAGTCCCAGCGGAAGCGGTTCGGAAACCGAGGCCAGTGTCTCTTATCGCAATTCGCCGGAGCAGTATCATTCGGTGGGCCCCTTGTTTGATACGTCTCCGAAGACGACCTCGCTCGATATTATCGGGACGAAAGCCCTGCCCGATGAGATTCAGGGATGTGCCCTGATTGGAGGATACTTTGGCTCGGTGGTGGAACTCCATCGCTTTGAAGATGCCGGAGCGGGTTTTAAGACAACGCAACTGCCAAGGTTGGTGACGTCCTCAAGTAATGCTTTTCGTCCGGTCGATGTGAGCATTGGGCCTGACGGAGCGATGTATTTGGCCGACTGGTATAATCCTATTATTGGTCACTATCAGGTGAGCTATGCCGATCCCAAGCGCGATAAGAGTCATGGCCGGATCTGGCGGATCACTTCTAAAAATCATGACCCGATTGAGCAGCCCAATCTCGCTAAGATGTCCGCAGGTGAACTTCTTTCCCAATTGAGTTCGCCCGAGCGGTGGACGCGGTATCAGGCCAAGCGCCTGCTCTTTGATCTCCCCCGGGCGGAGGTTTTGGAAGCGGCAGATGCCCTCGTTTCGCGAATCGAAAATGAGCACCATCTTTTGGAAATCACCGGAGTTTATGAAGCTCACGAAGCTCCCCGGCGGGAGTTGCTGGAACGCTTGTTGGCTTCGGAGGATTATCGTGTCCGCTCCTATGGTGCGCGCGTTGCCGGGATGTGGTCGGATCGCTTGCCGGAGTCCCGGGGGTATTTACGAAAAAGTGTGCGCGATCCGCACCCTCGGGTGCGAACCGAAGCTGTGGTGGCGGCCACTTATCTTCCTGAACTCGATGCTGTTTCGGTGGCGATGGACGCCTTGGATCAACCGCTTGATGGCTTTCTCACCTATGCCCTTCGACTTTCGGCTCGTTCCATGGAGGAGAATTGGTCGCCCTTGCTTGGGCGAGGTGAGCTGAAGATTGGGAGTGCTGCCCAGCAGGACTATTTGAAGAAGCTCCGTGGCGAAAAGCCGAAAGAGCCGTCGGCCGGGGAGACCATTTATACGATGGCTTGTCTCAGCTGTCATCAGCCCGAAGGAAAAGGTCTGCCGGGAGTCTATCCTCCACTGGCGGGAAGTGAGTGGGTGTCTGCGAAGGATAAGACCGCTCTGATCAAGATCGTGCTGCACGGTTTAAAGGGGCCAATCAAGGTGGCAGGTCAGTCGTATGGCGCTGCCGCGAATTCGGTTCCGATGCCGCCAATGGGAGGGCTGAACGATCAAGAGATTGCCGATGTTCTGAGCTACCTGCGAAGCTCTTTTGGTCATCAGGCTGGTCCCGTGACCCCGGCCGAAGTTCATTCGGTGAGATCTGCTACTGCGGCGAGGGAGGGGCCATGGACTGCCACGGAACTCCAAACTCGATGAAGCGCTGCGCTACGGACTCGCTGGGCGGGTCAAGGTCATTGTTCCCTTGTCACCGTTGCCTTCGAAGCGAACCTTAAATTGAGTGGGGGTGATCTGACCGTTGACGGCATAGGTGCCGAAGTTTTTGGGCAGGGTCATCGAGGAGTCGAGTGGCAGGGAGCCATTCGATTTGAGCTTGGTGTCGACGCGGTGGATGTAGTCGCCAAATTGCAGGACGCCCCATCCGGCCCGGTAGCGGAATTGCCAGGTTTTTGGGCTGGTATCGTCGTTGCTGACGAGGCACCAAAGCGGTCCGTGGTGTCCATTGATCTCACTTTTCCAAGTGCCTTTCCAGGGACCTTCGGGAGACTTGGCCTGCTTGAATTCGCTGGCGGCACGTTTGAAGTCGCGCTGGTATCCCGAGCAGGAAACTAGGAGCGCGAGAGGGAGGACGGTCAGCCAATGAGTTTTCATTTTTTAGAGACAGATGCGTTTGAAGAGTTCGTTGAGAGGAAGTTGCATCCCGATGTAGAAGTCGCCGAATTCCGCATATCGGGCGGAGACTTCGTCGAAGCGCATTTCATAAACGATGTTCTTGATTTCGATGGTGTCCTTGGCGAGCAGGGTGACGCCCCATTCGTATTCATCGAGGCCGGTCGAGCCGGTGATGAGTTGAAGAATCTTTCCGGAGTAACGCCGACCCGTCGTTGCGTGTCCTTTCATGAGTTTGGCACGCTCATCGTGGGTGAGGGAATACCAGTTATAATCGGGGTGCGGGGAGCGCCGCTTCGACATGGGGTAGAAACAGATGACCGGCCAGTCGGGGAGGGCGGGGTAGAGACGATGCTGAAGGTAGTGCGTCATGCGGTCGTCGAATTCAGCCAAGGCGGCCACAAATTCCTCGCTGCCTTCGGTCATGCCCTTTTCGGAAATGAGGGTGTCTTTGGCGTATTGTTCGCTGGAGGTCGTGTATTCCGAGCGTTCGGTTTGAGAGAGGTAGGAATAGGTGGGGGTGAGGATATCGACACCGAGGCCCAAGGTGAGACGCTTTTCGAAGTAGGTTGCATCGTGCAAGTCTGGCGTCAGGAGCATGAAGCCGATGTCCGCCTTGGGTGTTGCGACGGCATAGATGAGAAGTTGGGTGTCCTTGTGGGAGCGGATCTCTTGGACGAGTTCGGTGAGGTGGGTTTTGGCCTCACGTTGCTCGCTTTCTGACAGGAGGGACCATTGCCCCTGGTCAACAGAATAGAAAAGATGGAGGACGTGCCAGCCTTCCATGGGCACAAGTGGTGATAATGATTCGGACATGATGGTTTAGTCTTCTTTGTAAGTTGGAACGATCCGCACCGTTAAGAACGGTTCGTCACTGTCGGAGCTATCGCCGTTTTCTTCAACAACAACTGACCAAGGGTCGATATCGCCATTGGTGTAGGCATTGAGATCCGAAGTGCTGGAAAATCCGCTGGTTGAGTTGATCGTGATCTCGTCGCTGTTGGTTTTGGTGAATTTACCACCCTCGACCTCGAGGGTGATGGGGTCTCCAACGAGGTCGCGCTTTCCATTGCGGAAAGTGATTTGCAAGGTCGCGCTGCCGGCGTCTTGCAGCTTGATGCGGGCGCATGGAATGAGACGGGCTTCGAGGACGACGCCACGATCGGCGTTGTCGCCGCTGCGGATCGGTTCGCGCCACCAGGTCTCGACGGCGGTCGCGGTGATGCTGTCTCCCTTGATCGGGAAGTCTTCGTCGAAGGTGATGAGTTCTCCCTGGGGGGCTTCTTTGTGATACGAGGAAATGCCCCAGACCGCGGCGCCGGCGAGGCAGGCGATCAGGATGAGAAGGCTCGCCTTTTCGATGAGGGAAAGGTCTGCCAGCCATTTGCCGAGCGAACCAGTGGACTTTGCGGTCTCTTCTGCTGGGTCAACTTTGACGGCAGGGGGGGCTGTCTTTTCATCAGTAATCTCCTGTTCCTCTACAGGTGGGTCTTCTGCGGGAGAGTCTGATCTTGTCGCTTCCTCTTGAGGGTTGGGCGTTTCCTCCTCCTCGTCGGCTGGAAGATTTACGTCGAGATCGTCGTCGCCGAGATCCCAGAAGTCTTCTGGTGCGTCTTTTTCAGAGGATGGAGGTTTGGTGCTCATGTTGCTTGCTGGCTATTGCTAACAAGGGCGGGTGCCAGTTGCAAAGAGGAATCCTGATTGCAGAAAGAGATTGCATCTTGTCGCGAGTGGACGAATTGTTTTCCCAACAAGGTATGGCTGATCTCGAAGATAAGAATCCAGAAAGCGTCGCAGGAAAATTTTACGTCGATTCCCAGTGCATTGACTGCGACCTTTGTCGTGAAACGGCTCCTGATAATTTCCAGCGCTCGGACGAAGAGGGATACTCTTACGTCTACAAGCAGCCTGAGAACGAGGAGGAAGAAGCTCTCTGCATGGAGGCTCTTGAAGGGTGTCCTGTTGAGGCCATCGGCGAAGACGGAAAGTAACTCCCTCCGGGGATCAAGTCATGCGCAGGGAAAAGGGCTCCAAAAAAGAGCGCTTCCGGCGACGAATGAGGGCGGATATCATTCACCAATGGGTGGGTGCCCCTCGGCCACTCAATTTGAATCGGAATATTTCCGAGGCTTCGATCCACATCGAAGCTATTTTAGAAGGCATCGGGATTCGCGGTGGTCTTGATGAAGACCGGGTGAAGGAAGCCTGGGGTTCTCTCGCTGGAGAGTTGGTTGCCAAGCAGACCGAACCTGTTTCGCTCCGCAAAGGCTGCCTTACCCTCCGGGTCCTTCAGCCCGCAATGCGTTACCATCTCGAACAATTGAAGCCGGGGCTTCTCCGAAAGCTGCAGGCGGAGCTCGGTGAGGAGAATGTCAAATCTCTCCGTCTCACCATTGGTTAGGTCATGAAATATAAATCGCTCCTTTTTGACTGGTCTGGCACGCTGGTCGACGACCTTCCCCCGACCTTGCATGCCACGAACGAGGTGCTTAGGAACTACGGGGTTCCGGCGATGGACCTGGATGAATTTCGCCGCCGCTTTCGTCTGCCTTACCCTGAATTTTACGAAGAAATCCTGCCGGGCGTTCCAATTGGTGATTTAGAAGGGATTTTTCGGAGCTCGTTTCACCAGTCACCGGTTCGGGTCACGGTGCTTCCCCACGCCCGTGAAATGCTGGCTTGGTGTCGTGAAAACGAGGTTCGTTGCTTCGTGCTTTCCAGTATGGATGTCGGGTTATTCACCGAGCAGGCGCATGATTTTGGGCTGCATGATCACTTCGAGGCGATTTACGCCGGGGTGATCGACAAGCGCTACCGCATTGGAGATATCCTGACGGATCATGGCCTCGAGCCTGCGACGACCGCCTTTGTTGGTGATATGGTTCACGATATTGAGACTGCCCGACATGGCGGGGTGGATTCCATCGCGGTGGCCACCGGCTATGATCCGGTGGCCCGGCTCACGAGGACAGACCCGAGTCATCTCTTTGATCATCTCGGCGATTTCCGCGAATGGCTTGAGCAATGGGTCCGTCCCTCCTAGTTTTTTTCATGGCTGATCAAATTCTCATTCGCGGGCTCAAGTTACGCTGTAAGATCGGTGTTCCTGCCGAGGAACGGACGATTGCCCAGACCCTGCGGGCCCATCTGACTCTCGAGGTTTCTGAGTTCAAGGGCGACGATCGCCTTGAGGGGACTGTCGATTACAAGGAGGTCTCGGATCGTGTCGTCGAGTTTGTGGCGGTCGGAGAGAGGCGGCTTATCGAGACTCTCGCCGTGGATCTTGCCGATCTGATTCTCCGCGAATTTGAAGTGAGTAAGGTCCGGGTAGAGCTCGAAAAATTCATTTTATCCAACACGGACTGGGTCGGAGTCGCTATCGAAAGATCTTCTTTGGGGAGAAATTGAACGTGTGCGATTGTGACCTGTCCTTATCATGATGCGGGAGGATTCCCGCCCGCCTTCCACACCTGCCAATGTCCACCGATCCTGTTAATGATTCCGATCAAGAACTTGTCCGCCTCGCTCAAGAGGGAAATACTCAGGCCTTCGATGAGTTGGTTGTGAAATACAGCCCCCGACTTTACGGGCTCGTTTATCACATGACTTCCAATAAGGAGGACTCGCACGACCTCCTCCAGGATATCTTCGCGAAGACTTATCGATCGCTGAAGCAATTCCGTGGGAAGTCCGCCTTCTACACCTGGATCTACTCCATCGCTACGAATATGACTCTGAACTTCCTCAAGAAGAGGAAGCGTCGTTCAACCTGGAGTCTCGATGTGATGGATTCGGGGCTTCAGAATAACGAAGCAATGATCGACCTCGGGTATGCTGCGAATCCTCGTCATCAGAGCGATGTGAATGAACTTCAAAAGAAATTGAACGAAGCGATGCAAGCGCTGTCAGAAGATCACAGAACGGTTGTGACAATGTTCGACATCCAAGGAATCCCTCATGCTCAAATTAGCGAAATCCTGAAGGTGTCGGCTGGAACAGTCCGTTCACGGCTTTTTTATGCGCACCAGCAGCTGCAGGGGCATCTGGAGGAGTTCATCCGCTAATTATTGGCTTGGAAATGTTAATAATTCAGCAAATATCAAAAATCCCATCAAGCTATGAGCGACCGCGAAGAACAAATTCAAAACATTATCCGTTTGAAGCGTCACGAAACGCCGCGCGAGGGCTACTTCGAGAATTTCCTCGACGAGTTCCAGCGCCGTCAGCGTAACGAGATGCTTTATCGTTCTTCCGTGAGGCTCATCGTTGAGCGCGTGGGCACTTGGTTGTGGGAACTTGGTTCGATTAAGTGGGTTGCTGGTGCCGGAGTGGCTTATGGTGCTCTGATGGTCGGAATTTTCCTCTGGCCAACCGGGAAGAGCAAGAGTGATGATCCGAATCGCGCTCCTGCGTCTTACGAGGGGGGGGGGGGCTCGCCGATTGAGGTGCCCGCCGTTCCCGTTGAGGAGAACAAGCTTCCTCCTACCGGGCAGAAATTCTAAATTTTAGAGGGCTTTCTCCTTTGAAAACGGGCCCCGATTTTTTTTGGCGCGTTTTTTGTGCCCGTGTCACTCTCCGGGCATGGTGAGTGATCCGATACCGCAAGTTTTTCCATTCAGTCCTCTGGTTCGGTATCTGGCAAGGGCTCTTCCTTTCCGAGCACTGCGACCAACCACACCATCGACGGATTACCGCGATCGTAGAGGGCGAAGCGGCATAAGGCTTACTTCAAACCGTAGCAATCGAGCCGTGACCCAAGTCGGATGAAGATTCGGCTGCCCGAAACTGCGGGAGTTGCGTCGGCCCATTTTGACTCCGGTCCAGGGTTTAGGGGGGAACGAGCGACTTCCTGATAGCCCTTTTTGAGATCCGCGACGAACATTTCACCTTCGCGTGAGAGGGCGTAAAGGAGGCCGCCGATGAGGAGCGGGGAGGCGTAAAAGTTGGCGGGAATTTGTTCCTTCCAGCGCATTTCACCGGTGAGGGCATCAAGCGCCACGAGGGCACCGCCATCGGAGAGCGCGTAAACGGTGGTGCCATCGGAAACGGGAGTTGGGACGTATGGGGTCATGCCCTGCATGTTCCAAACAACCTCGGGTGGTGACATGTGATTGCCCTTGAGAGAAGGCGGGCGGACGGTGAAATAGACCCCGTTTTTGCAACCAACGGCGATGAGGCAGTCCTCGCTGCCGGATCCCTTTAGGACATCGATGGGTGAAACGATGGTGCGTTCTTTCATGGAGTTGGGAACGGTCCATTGTTCTTTGCCGTCCTTGAGATCCAACCCGATCACGCCTTCGCCTTGGCTGGCCACGATGACTTCGTAGCCTGGACCATTGGGGCGCTGGACTTTGCGAATCAAGGGGGTGACGTAGCTGGTTTTATCGCCGGGGTAGGAGGTTTTCCAAATCTCTTGGCCATCCTTGAGCGAGATCGCGCCCACGTATCCTCCGTCCATGTGGAGGTTGCAAATGACGACGCGGTCTTCATGGATCACGGGATGAATGTTGGCTCCGTGTTGGGATTTGATGGCCCCGATTTCGTAGTCCCATAGAGGCTTCCCTGCGTGGTCGTAGGCTGAGAGAAAGGCCATTTTTTTCGAGCCGCTAAACCAGCTGACAACGACCAGATCTTTGTTTACGGCGGGAGACGACGAGGCGGTGTTGTTGAATTGGTGGAGATGGTAATCGCCCACTTCGAGGCTTTTGGTCCACAAGGCTTTTCCTGTTTGGGCGTCGAGGCACCTCAGGCTGACGGTATGCTTCTCGCGATCCTCGCCCGTCACGAAGATGTGGTCTCCCCAGATTGACGGTGAGCTGGATCCCGGCCCGGGTAGTGGAGCGGACCAGAGGAGGGATTTTTTGCCCAGTTCAGTGGGGACCTTGGTGTCGGAAATTCCGGCTCCATCGGCTCCGCGAAAGCGTGGCCAAGAATCGTCACCGAGTGAGTGGCCAATCACCAGAGCGGAAAGAAGGAGAGACAAGGGGCGTTTCATGGCATCTTCTTATCAGCTTTGATGAGATTTCGAGATAAAAATTGAGGGCCCGAAATCGCCGAGGTCTTTGGCGAGAAGCGGGGGTTGGTGATCGGGCTTCTCCGGATCAATCCCGCAGCAGTCTGAAGAACTTCTGCGGGGCGTCGGTGGGAATCAGGACTCGTCCCGCATCGCTTGCAGGCGCTTTTCCTGTTCGTCGAGGAGGAAAATCGAGCGTTTGAAGTCGATGAGCGATGAGAGTTTATCCGCTTCCTTGCGCGAACGGTCATCGATCTCCATAACGAGTTTTCCCATCTCGGAAGTCGGGATGTCTTTGGTCAATCTTGGATCGGAAACACGGAAAATGAGTTGGCGGATCTGCCACCATTTTTTGACGAGTTCCACGTGTTCGATCTCTCCGTAGGGGAGATCAATCAAGTTCAATTCGCTCTTTCCGCCGGTGAAGACGTTCCCCTTCATCCGCCAAGAAAGCTCGACGTGCTCAGGGAGAAAGCGAAGTTTGCCGATCAGGTGCTCGCGTCCGAGTGGATCGATCGCGGGGCACTTGAAATTGATGTGAATGGGCTCGGTAAGCATCTGCGGCAGGAGCCTAGCGGGCCGGGAGGAAAGCTTGAAGCGCGAAGGTGCGTTATTTACGCGGTGTTTCCGGGTCGTTGTAACCGAAGAGGTTGGAAATTACTTTCCTGCCACTACCGCTTCCTCTTTTTCGGCTTTGAGTAAGGCTTCGAATTCAATCTCTTCCTCGGTCATGCCGGCGAGTCTTTCCTTTTCGGCCGCGGCCACGGCTTCAGCTTCTTCTTCGATCTTTTGCTCGGCTTGGGTTTCGGCTTTTGCGGTCTCGCGAGCGTAGCGTTTGTCGAGCTTCTTCTGTTCACGCTCGCGGCGTTTGTAGTCTTTGCTGGGTGTGTAAGCCATGGGTAAAACCTTTCCTTTTGAGCGATCCGAGAGGCGGAATTTTCGGCCTCATTTCCAGTGCGGTGTCGTTCGCGTTGGAGGGCCATACATCGTTGCACTGAAATGAATCAATATAAATTAAAGCAAACCGGCCCGGTACAGGGCGGTTGGCTGGTTAGTTGATTTTAAGTAATGGTAAGGACTTGGGCGACGATGCGCTTGGCGTTGGGAAGCTGATCTAGTTCGACGTGAGGCGAGTAGATCGCGGGGGCGTCGATGGTGCAGACTCGCTTGACGGGGGCATCGAGGTAGTCGAAAGCGTATTCTTGGATGAGGGTGGCGATCTGGGCAGAAACACCACAGAAGGGCTTGGATTCATCCACCAGGACGGCTTTGTTGGTCTTTTTGACGGTTTCGATGATGGCGTCCTGATCGAGAGGGCGGATGGAGCGGAGGTCGAGGACCTCGGCGCTGATACCGTGTTCGGATTGCAGGATTTCGGCGGCTTCGAGGCAGCGAAGGACGCTGGCCCCGTGGGCGATGAGGGAGATATCGGTTCCCTCGCGCTTGATGTCGGCTTTTCCGAGGGGGATGGTGAAATCACCGTCGGCAGGATCGGGGACATGGCCCTTGATCCCGTAAAGGGTGGTGTTTTCCATGACATAAACGGGGTCGTTGTCACGGATGGCGGTTTTCATGAGGCCCTTGGCATCAGCGGCTGTAGCTGGCGAGCAAATTTTGAGACCGGGGAAGGCTGCGAAGAGTCCCTCGGGGGTATGCGAGTGGGTCGCGCCGACATTGGTGCCGCCGTTGGCCGGCCCACGAATCACGATGGGGACGTTGATGAGTCCTCCGGACATGTAGCGACAGCAAGCGGCGTTGTTGACAAGTTGGTCGAAGGCCACGGAGTGGAAGGACCAGAACATGAGCTCCATGACGGGGCGGACACCGAGCATCGAGGCTCCGATGCCCATGCCGATAAATCCGGCTTCAGAAATTGGGGTGTCGACGACGCGTTTGTCGCCCCATTTTTCCCAAAGGCCTTTGGTGACCTTATAGGCGCCATTGTATTGCGCGACTTCCTCGCCCATGATGACGACATTTTCGTCGCGGGCGAGCTCTTCGTCGAAGGCTTCGTTGAGGGCGTCGCGGTATTCGATTTCTCTCATATCTTGAGTGCGTAAAATTTGAGTTGGGAAAATTAGTCGTTGAAGAAGTGGCGGCCGATCTTGGAGGCCTCGGTGTTGTTGTCGGTCTCCCAATAGACATCAGTGGTGATGTCTTCGATAGTGGGCGCGGGGGAATCATCGGCAAATTTCACGGCGTCGTCGGCTTCGTGCTTGGCTTCTTTGCTGATGGCGTCGGCCTCTTCTTCCGTGACGAGACCTTCGTCAATAATGCGCCGGCGCCAAAGGTTGATGGGATCGTGGTTCTTTTTGTATTCCTCAATCTCTTCGGGCGAACGGTATTTTTTGTGGTTGGCATCGGCCACGGAGTGTCCGTAGTAGCGGTAGGTGTTGATCTCGAGCACGGTGGGCTTGGATTCTTTCCGCGCCCGCTCCATCGCGATGTGCACCTTGGCGCGAACTTCGTAAAAATCCTCTCCATTGACGACGTCCCAGTCCATATCATAGCCCTCGGCGCGTTGGGCGAGGCAATCCTTGTAAGCGCTGGAGCGCTTCTGCGAGGTTCCCATGGAATAGCCGTTGTTCTCGATGATGTAAACGACGGGGATCCCGAAGAGGGCGGCGATATTGAGGGATTCATGGAAAGCACCCTGATTGACCGCACCGTCTCCGAGGAAGCAGAGGGCGGAACCTTCGAGGCCCTTGTATTTGATGCCATAGCCGAGGCCGAGGCCGAGTGGGGTCTGGCCGGCCACGATGCCGTGACCGCCCCAAAAATTCTTGTCAGGTGCGAAGAAGTGCATCGAGCCGCCTTTGCCTTTGGAGCAACCGGTCGCTTTGCCGAAGAGTTCGGCCATGCACTCGTTCATGCCCATGCCGACGGCAAGAGCGTGGGCGTGACAGCGGTAGGCCGTGATCATGTGATCGTTCGCTCCCATGAGAGAGGCCGCTCCAACTGCGACGGACTCCTGTCCGATGTAAAGGTGGAGGAAGCCCCCCATTTTATCGCCCTTGGTGTATTGCTGGAGAGAAGCTTGTTCGAATCGACGAATGCGGACCATCTGCCGGTAATGTTCGATCTTCTTTTCAGCGGTCAGGCTCTTGTTGATGGGCGAACTCGCGAAGTCGAGTGATGAAACGTTTGGGCTGGTGAAGGTCTCCATAGCGAAAGTAGTTCGGGGATCGACATAGCGGTCCCACCGAGTTGCCGCAAGACTAATACAAAATGACGGATTTTCATCTGGAGACAATTTTTCGACCGATGGACGGTTATTCTAAGGATGAAAAAGCGCATGATGACTCTTAATGGCGCCGGGAAGCTTGATCTGATCGTGGGGGATCGGGCCACGGTGAAGAGGTTGAGGTCTGGGATGACGCGCGCATTTGCTGACACGCAGCTCAAGGAATGGCAGGTCCGTGCCACGGAGCTCTCCCGCAAACTCTCGGAAGCCAGGGATGAAAATGACTACCAGAAATTGAGGAAGGAAATGGAGCGGCACCAGCAGACCCGTGGAAAGATTATGAAAGAAGAACAAACCGGATTCGTATCGATCTACTATCAGAAGTAACGCTCCTGAATTGTGTGTTTGTGCGTCCATGACCGTGACCGCGCCTTCGTTTCGACGGGGGCGCGGTTTTGTGTGAAAGCGAGGATTTTTTTTGGAGTGCGCTGTCAGATTACGGGGTGGCGCGGTCATGAGAATGATCCGGTTCCCATAGATTTCGCTCCCGCTTTCGTTGTCACCTTGTTACGACGAAAACAACGAGGCCGGGAAAAAGATCTGCATGAGTAGGGTGAGGAAGAAATTCACGATCAGAATCGCCAGCGAAGAATAGACCATGGCGTCGGTCGTGCCCCGGCCCACGCCCACGGCGCCATTGCTTGCTTTCATTCCCTGATGGCAGGAGATGACGACGATTAAGAGTCCAAATGAGAGCCCTTTGATGAGGGCAATCGCCACGTCGGCGAGATCGACATACTTGATCATGTTGTCGACCCAATAGGCCGCCTCCACCTTGAAGACGCCCACTCCGACCACGTAGGAAGCAATCATTCCCAGCGCGGCTGATTCCGCGATGAGGAGGGGGACGCAAATGGTCATCGCCAGAATGCGGGGCGTGACGAGATAGTCGATAGGATGGACCGCCATCGAGCGCAGGGCGTCGATCTGCTCGGTGACTTTCATGGTTCCGATTTCGGCTGCCATCGCCGATCCCACCCGTCCTGCGAGCATTAGTCCGGTGATCGTCGGTCCCAATTCCCGGAGCATTGCGACCGAGACCAGCCCGCCGGCCGCTGTTTCCAAGCCGAAGAGCTTAAATTGAAAAAGAGTCTGAGCGGCCAAAACGGCCCCGGTAAAGGCTCCGGTGACGCAGACCACCAGCTGCGAACGTGCCCCGATTTCGGCCACTTGTTCCCACATTTGCTTGTAGCGTCGCTGCCCCAGGGTCAGGGAAATGAAGATCTCTTGAACCAAAAAACCAAGCTGACCCAGGTAATCGATGAATCTCAGGGCCGATCGGCCCATTGCTTGGAAGAAGCTCACAGGGAGAGACTAGACCCGCCTGCTCCAGTGAGAAGCCGGAAGTCCTGAATTGGCACGCCTTAGAAATAATGATTCCTTGGGCGTGGCTCTTTCGCTGCGTTCGGAACCTCGCTCTCAATGTCCTCCGGAAAAATTAACGGGAAACATTGGATGGGACGACGCGAGAACGCGAGTCCCTCCCACGACCGGCCCGACTAGGAGCTCGGCAAGATGGGCTCGGAGATCTCAATGTGTGTGAGTTTTGGGCCATTCTGGCCTGAACTAAAGCTCTTCATGGAGGGTGGGATGAGATATTAGTTTTCATTATCCGTTAGATTTCAGTGAGAGTTTTGCAGATGGACACCGCTTGCTTTGTTTTTCAGTATCCCGAGTGACTCCTTAATTTCCTCAATTGGGAGAATCTCTTTAACTTAAAAAACACAATCATGTCCGAAGAAGGAAAATGTCCGGTGATGCACGGAGCAAAAACAGGTCAAGCATGGCGGGGAATCTCGAACCGCGAGTGGTGGCCAAACCAGCTGAATCTCAAGCTTCTGCACCAGCATTCGAGAGCCTCGAATCCCATGGATGACGACTTCGACTATTCGGAGGAATTTCAGAAGCTCGACCTTGCGGCAGTGAAGAAAGACCTCTCGGATCTCATGACCGACTCGAAGGACTGGTGGCCGGCCGACTATGGGCATTATGGACCGCTCTTCATTCGCATGGCTTGGCACAGCGCGGGAACCTACCGGACCGGTGACGGACGGGGAGGGGCGACCTCGGGGTCGCAGCGTTTTGCTCCGCTGAATAGTTGGCCGGACAATGCCAACCTCGATAAGGCGCGCCGGCTTCTTTGGCCGATCAAGCAAAAGTATGGTCGTCAACTTTCCTGGGCGGACCTGATGGTTCTGACCGGGAACGTGGCCCTGGAAACGATGGGTTTTGAGCCCTTTGGCTTTGCGGGTGGCCGTGCCGACATCTGGGAACCGGAGGAAGATATTTACTGGGGACCGGAGAGTGATTGGTTGGGAGATGAGCGTTACTCGGGCAACCGTGAGTTGGAAGCTCCTCTTGCGGCGGTACAGATGGGGCTGATTTATGTGAACCCCGAAGGCCCGAATGGAAACCCCGACCCGATCGCTTCGGCTCGGGATATCCGGGAGACTTTTGGTCGTATGGCGATGAACGATGAAGAGACCGTCGCGCTCATCGCGGGCGGGCACACCTTCGGCAAAGTCCATGGTGCGGGTCCCGCCGACAACGTGGGACCAGAGCCGGACGGAGCTCCTCTGGAGGAACAAGGGTTGGGCTGGAAGAACCGCTTTGGCAGCGGAAAAGGAGTCGATACGATCTCCAGCGGGCTTGAGGGCGCATGGACCAGCGAGCCTGCCAAGTGGGATAATGAGTATCTCGACAATCTCTTCAATTACGAATGGGAGCAGACCAAGAGTCCGGCCGGCGCGACCCAGTGGATTCCCAAAAACGGGGCCGGTGCCGGAACCGTTCCCGATGCGCATGATCCAGATCGGAGCCACGCACCCATCATGTTGACTTCCGACATCGCTCTTCGTGAGGACCCAATTTACGCACCGATCGCAAAGCGTTTTCAGGAGAACCCGGATCAGTTTGCCGAGGCCTTCGCGAAGGCTTGGTATAAGCTGATGCATCGCGATATGGGGCCCTATCCCTGCTTGCTCGGACCCGAGGTGCCAGCGGAGCAGCTTTGGCAGGATCCGGTTCCAGCCGTCGATCACGCGCTCGTTGATGAGGCGGATGTTGCGAGCCTCAAGAGCAAGATTCTCGCTTCCGGACTGACAGTCTCGCAACTGGTTTCGACCGCCTGGGCCTCGGCTTCGACCTACCGAGGGACGGATCGACGCGGCGGTGCCAATGGTGCCCGCATTCGTCTGGCTCCCCAAAAGTTCTGGGAAGTAAACCAGCCCCGCCAACTGTCAGTGGTGCTGGGGCATTTGGAGAGAATTCAGGACGAATTCAATGCGGTGCAGGCGGGCGGGACGAGAGTTTCCCTCGCTGACCTCATCGTCCTTGGCGGTTCCGCCGGGATTGAGGAGGCCGGTCGCCGTGCTGGCCATGAAGTCTCTGTTCCCTTTACGCCGGGCCGCACTGACGCCACGCAGGAACAGACCGACATCGAGTCGTTTTCAGTTCTTGAGCCGACCGTTGATGGATTCCGGAACTACGTGGGCAAGAAATACGGTTGGACTCCGGAAGCGATGTTGATCGACCGCGCCCACCTTCTCACCCTGACCGCACCAGAGATGACGGTGTTGATTGGTGGCCTTCGGGTTTTGAATGCCAACGTGGGACAGACCGATTTGGGAGTCTTCACGGATCGTCCCGAGACTCTTACCAACGACTTCTTCGTCAACCTTCTCGATATGGGAACGAAATGGGAGAAGGTCGAGGGTGCTGATAACTACTACGATGGTCTGGATTACGACACTGGTGACAAGAAGTGGAGCGCAAGTTCGGTGGACCTGATCTTTGGTTCTGATTCACAGGTTCGTGCCATCTCCGAAGTCTACGGATGTGCTGATTCGCCTGGGAAGTTCCTGAATGATTTCGTGGCAGCCTGGACCAAGGTGATGAACCTAGACCGGTTTGATCGTGCTTAATTGAATTTACGATCAAGGAGAGCCCGTTTCGTGATGAGTCACGAAACGGGCTTTTTTGGGATCAAGAGAGAAGTCGGGGAGAGAGCGAGTTATTCTTGTCCATCGTGGGCAATTGGTGATGCTGGCAGGCATGAAGCCCTACGTGAAGCTTGCCGAGTCGACGATGCCTGATGGCACCCACTATTCGTTGCATCAGCATGATGGGAGAATCTATCTGAAGTATAACGGCTTCGAGCTCATGAGCACGGCGCTGACGTATTCCGAGCAGATGTTGGCGGAGGTGGGATGCCAGACTCTCCTAGAGGGGGAAGGCTCGCGCCCGGGGCATCCTAAAATCTTGATTGGTGGCTTGGGACTGGGATTCACGTTGAAGAGAACTTTGGAACTCGTCGGGAGTCCGGCGACGGTGGAGGTGGCCGAGTTGATGCCTCCCTTGATCGAGTGGAATCGCACCTTCCTGGTGGAATACAATGGCCCCTTGCTGGAGGATCCGCGGACCCATATTATTCAGGGCGATCTCTACGACATTATTTTGAAGAAGAAGCCCGGATCGTATGACTCCTTGCTTTTGGACATCGACAATACTCCCGATGATTTGATCACGGCGGGGAATGCCCGCCTGTATTCGCCGGGATTTTTGCAGAAACTTAAAAACGTAATTACGCCGGATGGATGTGTGGCTTATTGGCTCTCCGAGCCTGCTCCGAAGTTTAAGAAGTGCCTTATCAAGGCCGGCTTTTTTGTTGAGGAGATCGCCTCGAAGCCGCACGAGAAATCAAAGCGTTCGAGGCATTGTTTGCTCGTTGCCCGGAGAAGGAAATGAAGCCCAAAATGAAAGGAGCTTGCGCTCGTGTTTCATCCCGGTCGTTATCGCCGCGCCCAAATTTGCGAGTGCTACTTCGTTACTTTGTAGAGTCGGGAGAGGGTCGGGAGGCCGCGTTTAAGGAAGTCGGCATCGACCGTGTCGGAGATCGATTCGTCGAGGAAGATCTGATAAGGCTCCTCGTCGGTGACGATGGTGTGGATGCCATTTTCTGGCGCGGCTTCGAGAGCGGCAGCCAGTTCAGGGAGCCCGGCGATGGGTTGACCGTTGACCGACTTTACGATCTGGCTGTTGAGTCGGTCGTAGCCAATCGTGGCTTCCGTGGCGACTACCCGGGTTAGGATGACGACACGGCGGCGGCCCTCTTCGTAGTCTTCCGGATTGCTCAGGACATCGAGGAGGTTCAAAGGCGCGCGCTTGGACCAGTCTTGGCCAAAGGCTTCGAGGTAGGCTTTGGAGAGTTCTTGAAAGACGAGTCCGCCCTTGATGATGAAGGGGGGCGCTTGGTCGTAGAGGTGGTCTGGAATGAGGGGATCGGGAGCAGCCTTGAGATTCGCTTCGATCGTTTTCATTTCCCCGTCACGCAGAAGATCAATCTTCACGTTTTCGCCCATTTTTGCGGCGCCCCGAATCAGATGGGGCCAGTAGAGGACGCCATAGTCGGGGTGCTGAAAGTAGCCGCGCCGATTGATCTCGAAGTTATTGATCTTGACGATCACGTCGCTTTCCTTGAGTCCGCCTTTTTCAGCAGAACCACCCGGGAGGACGCGAGTGACGTGGAGGCCGCCGCCGTCTTCGGGGAGGTTAAGCCAGGCGCGGAAGTGTGGGTCTTCGGTCGTGGTGGTGCTGATCCCGAGGCTGGGGAATCCTTCATAGGAGCCATCTTTGGTATCTTCTAGAAATGCTGAGACGATATCGATGGAGATGACGTCACAGAGTTGGTCCTTGGAGTCATAGCTGGTCAAAACGCCTGCGAGTTTGCCATCGTGAAATGCGGGGAGGGTGAAGGAATTTCCGGAGGTTTGCATGGAAGCCTTGGCGACGTATCCTAGGAAGTAGTGACTGCTGACGAAAGTGTTGAGGAGCTCCATGCTGCGGATGGTTCCCTGGGTCTCGAGTGATTCGCCATTCTCTTCGAGTTGGAAGAAGCTGAGAGAATCTCCAACTTTGACTGGGGAGGCAAGCTCGGCGGGTTGGAGCGTTGCGAGGAAGCCAGGGTCGGCATCCGGAGCGAGAAGAGCGAGGTTTGCGTCATAGTCGATCGCGGTCACTTTGGCTGGAACAGTGAGGGTGCTATCGGCCGATTGGAGTTCGAGATAGATCGAGTCTGCGGCCATGGCGGCGGTGATGAGAATGCGATTACCAGAGAGCATGGCGCCGAGGCCTCGGCGGACCTGAGGTGGATTTTTTTCCCATGGCTGGGCGGCATTGTAGGTTTGAATGGTAGAGTTGACGCGAACCAATGAGTTGCCGGGGTCGGCAAAAAGGGGTGGAACAACCAGAAGGGTGAGGACGGCGAGAAGTTTCATGAACGAGTGAGATTAGGGATTAGTCGAGCTGGGCGGCCTTGGTAATGCCAACTTGGGACATGATCCGCTTTTGGGCGGAAGGCACTTCTGAGGAAGGGATGATGAGGGGAACCGAGGCTCCGTTGAACTTGATGACGTGGAACTCGGGAGGGTTTTCGGCATTCAAGATTTCGTGGAGTTGACGGAGATTTTTGACTTTCACGCCATCGGCTTCCTCGACGACCATTCCGGCGAATTTGCCCATGTGGGTGGTGAGGCTATCGTTTTCGACACGGGTGAGGACGACGATATCCTCGAGTTCGCGGAAATGGCCTTCGGACACGTAGTCGGCAAAGAGTTGACGGAGGCGACGGTTGTCAAAGTTGAAGGTTGCAAAGAGATTGAGATCGAGGGGCTGGAAGACGAGTCCCGAGAAGAAGGAGTAACGGGGAATTTTCTCATATTGAATGGAGTAAATCCTGGAGAAGGGGAAGGCTTTGAGCGTGATCTCCTTATCGAGGTTTTCTCCGTTGCGGAGGACGGTAAGGGCGACCTTGTCTCCGGCAAATTTACGCTCGACGATTTCATTCATGTCAACGAATTCGCCACTGATACGGATGTTTCCGGCGCTGTCGATTTCGTTACTGTCGATAGTCAGGAGAACGTCTCCTCGCTCCAGGACCCCATCCGAAGGGCCTTCGGGAACGACGTTGGCAACGAGAACGCCCTTGCCATTGGCCGGCATGTTGTAGGCCTGACGCATCGCGGGGTTGAAGAGGGGGAAGGGGCTGATGCCGATGTCCATGTAGTGATCGTAGGTTCCGTCTTCGATGTCCTTGAGGAAGCGGTTGACGACTGGGGTGGGGATAATGTAGCCGACGTTGTCTGCCTCGATATTTCCTTGGAAGGCGACTCCCACCACTTTTCCGTCCTGCACCACCGGGCCTCCGGAGTTGCCGGGGTTAATGGCCGCATCGATCTGAATGACGAGATGGGAGTCCGCGCGGGAGTGGCTGTAGCTGCTGAAGTCGATCCGTGAAACGACGCCCTGGGTGACCGAGAGGCGTTCACCGCCGACGGGGTATCCAATCGCGCTTACGCGACTTTCGAGCTCGGGCATTCCTCCGATTTCCATGATGGGGAGATCCTCGAAGGGGGCAAAGTCTTGGAGTTCCACAAGGGCGAGATCGCAGTCGTGGGCGATGTGCTTCACTCTCGCGACATGTTTCTGGGATGAGCCAGGGCGTGTGATGAGGATGCGGCGGTTGTCAGAGACGACGTGGGCGTTGGTGAGGATTTGGTTGGGGCCGATGATGAAGCCGGTTCCGGTTCCGCCGGAGAAACGTCCGGAGTTCCAGGGGGTGCGGTAGTCGGGCGTCTGGGTGGCGATCTCGATCTTTACGACAGAATCGTAGAGAGTGGGTTTTGGAGCGAGAGCTTGGAAGTCCTTCAGCTGGGCTGAGGCAAGTGAGCCAAGTAGGAAGGGGAGAATGAGTTGCGTGATGATTCGCATAATTAGGGACGCTAAGATGGATGGTTGGTTTGGAAAGGAGGAAATCCACAGATGCAGCGATTCCGGGGGAGATTTTTATCCACTAAAAAACCCTGTGGTCCGAAAAGAAGCTGACAGGGTTTGAGGATGCGGGTTGGAAGCTGTTAGACGTTGAAACGGAATTCAACGACATCGCCGTCTTTGACGATGTATTCCTTACCTTCGATGCGGAGTTTTCCGGCTTCGCGGGCACCAGCTTTTGATCCTAAATTGACAAGGTCGTTGTAGTGCACGACTTCGGCGGCGATGAATCCGCGTTCGAAATCTCCGTGGATGACTCCGGCCGCTGCGGGAGCTTTGTCGCCAGCGGTGATGGTCCAAGCCCGGGTTTCTTGAACACCGGTCGTGATGTAGGTTCGCAGGCCGAGGAGGAGGTAGACGGATTTGATAAGGTCCGAAACTCCGGAGTCGGTGACACCCATGTCGCCGAGGAATTCGGCGGCTTCCTCGGGGCTGAGTTCGCCGAGTTCTTCTTCGATCCTCGCCGAGATGACAATGATTTCCGCCCCTTGAGATTCAGCGGCGTAGGTTTTGACCTTGGAGACGAGTGGGTGGGAACCGGGATCGCTGACGGCTCCGGCGAGTTCATCCTCGTTCACGTTGCAGGCGAAGATGGTGCGCTTGGACGAGAGAAGGAAGAAGTCCTTCAAGAGCTTGCGCTCGTCATCGTCGAGATCGGCAGTGAGTGCGGGCTTGCCGGAGTCGAGGTGCGGCATGAGCTTGTCGATGAGTTCGACTTCCTGCTTGGAGAGTTTGTCCCCGGATTTCGCTTTTTTCTCACGGGAGATCCGCCGTTTCTCGAGTGCCGAGATGTCGGCGAGGATGAGTTCGGAGTTGATGATCTCGATATCGCGGGTGGGGTCGACGCTTCCGAGTTCGTGAATGATGTCTTCATTCTCGAAGCAGCGGACGACTTGGACGATGGCATCGACTTCGCGAATAGTGGCGAGGAATTTATTGCCCAATCCGGCTCCTTCGGAGGCTCCTTCTACGAGTCCGGCAATGTCGACGAATTCGATGGCGGTGGGGATGACCTTGGTTGAGTTGGATAGTTGCGACAGCTTGTCGAGTCGCTCATCCGGGACGATGACCATGCCCACGTTGGGGTCGATGGTGCAGAAGGGATAGTTGGCGGCTTCTGCGTTGCGGGTGCGGGTGAGAGCATTAAAAAGGGTGGATTTGCCAACATTGGGCATTCCTACGATTCCGGCCTTGAGCATGGTGGGGAGGCTTTACCCTAGGATTGTGGGTCTGGAAACTCCCAACTTACGGGAATTCACGTTTTTTCGTAGTTTTTCGATGGCCCCGGCTCATCGATTGAAGGGAGTCCCCCGGGCGTAGTTTTTCACCTGTCTTCACTTTCTTCTGAACAGTTTGGTAGTCGACAAAAGAAGCTCCTGGGCTTGATTGTCAGTGAATGAGCGATGTTTACGAAACGGGAAGGTATGTCGGGGAATATCTGCTCTTTCATTTCGCAAAACCTAAAGAAGTTCTCAGTTGGCCCGGCGGACCGACTTCAGCGCTCGATTTTCCGGTGCGAACAGTGGGGTGTTTTTCAGAGGGGGAAGTGGGCCGGGCTCTCGATGTGGGCTGTGCTGTCGGACGTTCGACTTTTGAAATGAGTCGCGAGGCCCGGGAGGTGATCGGGATCGATTTCTCCCTCGCGTTCATTGAATCTGCCGAGCGGATCAGGCAGGGGGAATTGTTGAGTTTTGATCGTCTCGAGGAGGCCGGGGAAACGACCCGGCTCGAAGTGGGAATTCCTGAGGGAGTCTCACCGGAGCGGGTCCATTTTGAGGTCGGAGATGCGATGGCTTTACGTCCCGATCTGGGGAGTTTTGACCGGGTCCACGCTGCGAATTTAGTGTGTCGTCTACCCGAACCCAGAAGGTTCTTAAGGAGGCTGGCAGACTTGGTGAATCCGGGAGGGGAGTTGGTGCTGGCGACTCCTTGCACGTGGCTTGAGGAATTCACCTCGAAAGAGAATTGGCCGGAGGGGCGCACGCTGGACTGGCTCAAAAAAGAACTCGCCGGAAACTTCGAATTAATCGAAGTGACCGACGAGCCGTTTTTGATCAGGGAAACTGCCCGCAAGTTTCAGTGGACGGTGTCGATGGTGACGAAGTGGCGTCGAAATTAATCGACGACTTCGACTTCGCGGAAGAGGAAGACAATAGCATAGCCTCTAGCATAAAATCCGATCCGCTTGTGGCCTGCTTCGGCGAGATGGTCGACGACAGATGAGATTCCGTTGTAGTGATTGACGTCGATGCAGTCGATGGCGCTGCTGTTCAACCAGTGAAACCAGCGGGAGTTTATCGGCGAATTGTGCGACGAAAGATCCGGGGAAGGGATGGAATGAGGTCGGCGTCGATGGCTTGAGCGCCGGAGGTTGTGTCGTTGGAGATCCAGTCATCGGTCCCGGCCCATTTGTTGTTGCCGCCTGGGAAGTTATCGAAATCCGTTTCGTAAAGAGTGTCTGCATGAAGGAGGGAGAATAGTGCGAGAAGTGGGAGATAGTATTTCACGAGAGGAGGCTATTTTAGTGAAAATTTCACGGTCGATCAAAGTGGAATGATTACAAATGTGGGAGTGGTAAGGAGTTTCCCTGAGGGGGTGAGAATACCTAATAAAAGAGGCAGCCGGAAGCTGCCTCTTTTATTAGGTTGGGGGAGGAGATTGGATTAGCGACGTGGGCGGTCACCGCCAAGGTCACCGCTGTCCCACGTGCCCTCGCCGTCAGGGCGGTCATGGCCAAGGTCGGGGCGGTCACCGCCAAGGTCACCGCCGTCAGGGAGGTCACCGTCTCCGGGACCTTCGTAGGTACGTGGGCGGTGATGGCGGAGGCGGGCGTTGAATTCAGCAAGGCTGACGTCACCACTTTCGTCTGAATCGAGACGTGCAAAAATCGATGCGATTCTTCTGGGACTCTCTCAAGATGAGGGACTGCGGCGAGTTCTTCGAGGGTAAGGAGTCCGTCGTCACCTGCGATTTCGGCGAATTTTTCGGCACGCTTGGCTTCGATTGCAGCGCGAATGGCGTCGCGAGCTGCTTGGCGCTCTGCGTCTGAGATTTCTCCGTCGCCATTGGTGTCGATCTTAGTGCGATGTTCGTCACGGGTGGCTTTGCGAGCTTCCTTGAAGGCCTGACGTTCTTCTTCGTCAATTTTCCCGTCTTCGTTGACATCATATTCCTGAAGGAATGTAGGGAGAGTGCCGTTACCGAAGGCCCTTTCATCTGCCTGTGCAAGGGAAGTTCCAGTGAGGAGGCTGCCTGCGATTAGGAGGTGTGTTAGTCTCATGAGTTTCAGTTGGTGTTTTTAGGGTTTGTGAAAGGGGGAATTACGTTGGGCATTTCTGCTTTCAATGGGAGTGACGCAGGGCCGTGGGGGTTGGTTACATTAAAATGATTTTTTCATTATTGGCCGAGTAGGTCGTGCCTTGAGATCGTCGGACACGATAAGGAGAACGTTCTCGATCTTCGCGTGTGGGTCTGAGACTAAATGCAGCATGGAGTGTGAGGAGGCGTGACCATAGGCGGCTCATACGTGGTAGGAGAGGTTTAACTTGTCATTGGGGCGGATTGGCCCGGAAATTTGGAGCGTTCGAAGTCAGTTGCTGGTGGAGCTTCGCCAGACGCGGTAGAATCGATGCGGGCCTTTTGGGGCGGAGGTGTCGGTAAAGCTCACCGTTGATGAACTGGTGACGTTGTTGAAGGTGGAGTTTGGAAGAGTATTTTGCCAAGTTTCGAGGTCGGTGGAGAATTGCACCTGATCATCAAAACCGACGGAAGTTGGCCAGGTGAGGGTGAGGGTGTTTGAGGTGTCGAAGGCGTGGGTGACAACGAAAGGAGGGTCGAGGTCAGCGACCACTGATCGAACGATCAGGTCAGCGACGACGAGAAAATTGTCACCATAGCCCAAGGGGAATAGGGCAGAAATATCCCATTCGAAAGCAACGAATCCGAGATTCACCGGGTGGGCAGTGTTGGTGAACTGGGAGTTCTCGAAGAGGGGATTACCTCCGATATCGGCGGACCAGGTGTTGCTCTCGAGATTGAGGGTGATGAAGAGGTTGAACAATTCCCCGGGGATGAAGTCGAGTTGGGTGTCGAATTGGTTGGTGCCGTTTTCCCGCCAGATGCCGAATTGGGAACCTAAGACGCTCGGGTTTTGGTTGTCGAAGCGGATGGAGGCCAGACGGTTGCCATCGGAATTGTAGATACTGAGGAAGAAGTCGTCTCGGCGGTCGTTGATGGAGTCTTCGATGCCAAGGATGGTGTCGATTTCTACGATGGGAGTTTTGGTGGCAACATGGTCGTAGCCGAGGTTGAGGGCGACGAAGGTGAGGTCGGCGAGCGGTTGGTTGAATCCGAGGGATGCGGTTTGGAAGAGGGATGGAATGAGGTCGGCGTCGATGGCTTGAGCGCCGGAGGTTGTGTCGTTTGAGATCCAGTCATCGGTCCCGGCCCATTTGTTGTTGCCGACGGGGAAGTTATCGAAATCCGTTTCGTAGAGAGTGTCTGCGTGGAGTTGGGAGACGAGAAGGAATATGGGGAAATACGGTTTCACGGAGGCGAATTTTTAGGGTGAATTGGAGAAACTCACAAGGGGGATTTCATCCCGGGCAAGGTGACTTTAAGGAAACGAAAAAGAGACAGCCGGGTGGCTGCCTCTTCAAGTTGATTTTTGGGAACCAAAAGAGTTTGTCGACGTCTGGGCTATGCGCCTACAGCGCATCGTCATCGTCATCGTCATCGTCTGCGTCATCGTCTGCGTCATCGTCTTTGCCCTTATCTCCGGGGTTTTCAGGGCGTCCGTGGAGATTTTCAGGGCGATGGTGGCGGAGGCGGGCGTTGAATTCTTCAAGGCTGATACCGCCATTCTCGTCGGCGTCAAGGCGTGCGAAGATGGAGGCGATGCGCTCTGCGGAAAGTTTCTTAAGATGGGGGACTGCGGAGAGTTCTTCGAGGGATAGGAGCCCGTCGTCGCCGGCAATTTTGGCGAATTTTTCGGCACGCTTGGCTTCGATTGCAGCACGAACGGCGTCACGAGCTGCCTGGCGCTCTTCGTCTGAGATTTTCCCGTCGTCATTGGTGTCGATCTTAGCGCGATGTTCGTCACGGGTGGCTTTGCGAGCTTCCTTGAAGGCTTGGCGCTCTTCTTCGTCAATTTTGCCGTCTTCGTTGACGTCGTATTCCTGAAGGAATTCAGGAAGAGTGCCGTCTCCGAAGGTTTTTTCGTCAGCTTGGACGAGGGAAGCGCCACTGAGGATGGTGCCTGCAATGAGAAGCGATGTGAATTTCATGAGTTTGTGTTTTTTGAGTTTGTCGAAAGGTGAAGCGCGTTGGGCATTTCTTCTTTCATAGGAAGTGACGGGCTCTCTCGGGTGGCGGTTACATGATAATGATTTTTTTTCATTATTGGCCGAGAAGGTCGAAAAGGTTTCCACCTGAGTGGTCGGAGGCTTCGCCATCGCCAGCGGCGGGGCCGTCGGAAGCGGTGAATCCGGTTGAGTGGGTGTTGTCGTCGGGGGCGGCGACCATTTCTCCTCCTTCGATGGCGGCATCGAGATCGGTTTCTAGTTGATCGACGACGTCCTTCCACCAAGCATCGTTATCGAGGGCGGCTTCGGCGAGGAGGCCTTGCTGATCTGCATCGAGCAGGGGGTAAATACTTTCTTCGAGAGTTGAACCTAGGGTGATGGAGGGGATGGGTTGGCCTCCGACGAGCATGGAGGGGTGGGCTTGATTGTGGTGGGCGACGATGAGGGGGCGCAGTTTCTCACGTTGCTCGGAGGAAAGCCCGTAGGCGTTGGTGAGCCGGTTGAGTTTTTGTCGAGTTTCTTGGTTGGTGCGGTGGATGATGGCGTTGACCTTGGCTAGTGCATCGTCCTGTTAATGAGTGTGCGTTTCGTTTTGGAATGATTTCGTAAGATCTATAATCTTGCGGAGTTTCTCCGGCCCCTTCGTCCACACATAGGGTCCACAGCTC